>Ga0078972_1000014_pt1 | contig 689926 bp, 654 predicted proteins | sample YelNatPaOPGAMG01_FD_67568 | JGI IMG/M metagenome (GOLD analysis project Ga0078972, IMG submission 67568) | Hot spring thermophilic microbial communities from Obsidian Pool, Yellowstone National Park, USA - OP-RAMG-01 (SPADES assembly) (version 2) | ecosystem: Environmental > Aquatic > Thermal... | reverse complement strand
CCGACGCAATGAAGAAGGCGCTAGCCGCGATGCCGGCGGCGGAGAGGCGGATCGCCGAGACGGCGCTGGCCGCTGCGAAGGAGCGGCGGTTTTTCCACTGGGAGCTGGAATTTCCGGAAGTATTCTACGGGCCGCGCCCGGGAACCGAGCGGACCATCGAGCGCCTCGACGGCGCCGGCTTCGACGCCGTGGTGGGCAACCCGCCATATGGCGTGACGCTTGCGTCCGACCAAAAAAGCTTTCTCCGCCAGAAGCTAGGGGCACCCTCTGAGCCGTCAAACATTGCGGCCGCATTCATTCAAAAGGCGGTAAGGCACCTCGCTGTGGCATCGCGAACTGCGATGATCGTTCCCAAATCGCTTACATACTCCCAGGGTTGGAAGGTGATTTTGGATGAACTCTGGCCGAAGCTTGATTCACTGCTGGACGTTGGAAGGGCATTCGACGAGGTCCTCCTGGAACAAGTAGTGTTTTCGACAGCTGACGGTGCTTCCGACACATACAAGGCAGCGGCCTTTGACAACTTGACACCTATAGCATTCTGCGAGGTTAGAAAGTCTCTTCGCGCGGAGCTTGGAGCGGCGGTCTGCGGTTTCCGGTCCAGCGAACTGGAAATCGCCGAAAAAATCATCGCTCAAGGCATCCCATTATCACGCATCACGCGCGTGTTACGCGGTGGTGCTTGGCAATCGCATGAAACCCGCCACGGGGACGTTCCGCTGATAAGCGGCAAGGCGATAGCCCGTTACACGATCCGTAAAGACTATTTGAAATGGGCCAAAACGGGATCCTCACGGAAAGAGGCGCGACCGCCCTCTTACGCCCTAAAATCGTTGCGCAAAACATCGTTGCTCATATCGCGAGCCCGCTTCCTCACATCCGCTTGGCAGCAGCCTTAGACGAGCAGGGCATGCTATCTCTGGACACCGTCAATAACATTTTCTTAACCGCGCGGATTGTTTTACCCGAGGCTGTCGTCGCCCTCATCAACTCAAAACTGGCATCGTGGTTTGCGTATCGTTTCATCTATAATCAAGCTATCCGTACCATGCACTTCGACAGCGAGTATGTCGGGCGGCTACGCCTCCCACCAATCGAACCGCAGACGCAGAAAAATCTCGCCGAATTAGTTCATCTAAGAATGGACTGCAAGCGCGAGGAAAAAGCGCGCGCTATTGAGTGCGAGATCGATGAGATACTCTATAGCTGCTTCAATCTGACGGAGGGTGAGAGAGACCTAATTTCCAAAAGCACGTTTTGAAAGCCGAGGAGGGCCACGGCGAAGAGAGATCTCTGCGATCTGTGACCTAGGCCAACTCGACGAGGCCCTACTCGAGGCGGGAATCTCGCCTAGGACGCTACGCGAGGCGAGCCGGATTTCGCCCGAGAATGTCGCGGGGTATAAGAGAAGCTATGGAATTCACGGCTGTTTTCCGCAAGGTGCCCGAGGGTTACATCGGCTTCGTCGAGGAGCTGCCGCGCCCAAACACCCACGCCGCGACCCTCGCCGCAGCCCGGCAAAACCTCAAGGAGGCCGTCGCGCTGGTGCTCGAAGCCAACCGCACTCTGGCTGAGGAATCGAACCTATAAAAGGGCTGAAAATTGCTCGACCGTAAGACCCGCCTGCCGGATAATCGAGCGGAGCGTGCCGCGAGGCACATCGCCGGAATGATAGGGCACAGTGATTCGAAGCTCCGGATGCTCGCGATGCTTCAACTGAACGTGGCTGCCGCTCGAATGGTGGACGAAGAAACCGGCTCTCTCAAGCGCGGTTACGACCTCGCGCGCTTTGAGGACCGGAAGCGCCGGACTCAAAGCGCCACCACGACCTCTTCGCGAATCGGCTGGCCTGCCGGCGGCGTCTCGGCCGGAATCTCCTCGCCATCCTTGCGGAGTCCTTCCAGATGGCAGCGAAGCGCATCGCGCGCCATCGCGCGCGCCTCCTCCAGCGTCCGCCCGAAGGTCACGATCTCAGGAAATGCCGGAAACACCACCGCGAACCCGCCGTCGGCCTGCGGCTCGAAATAGACCGTGTAGCGGTAGGGTCCATCCCCTGTCGTCGCTGCCACTTGGCTCTTGCCCTTCGACTCCATCAAGGCTGAGGATACTACGGTGAGCCATTCTCGTGCCATAGATACTATCCCCTTGCCTCCCATATTCTCATGGCCGAGCGGTTTTGCCAGATGCGCGTTCCCTATGTCATAGACAACCAGTCCCATCGTCTGGCGGACATCCTGGGCGGGCTGCTGCGCGAGCATCAGGGACGTTCGCTCGACGTGGCGACCGCGTACTTTACGGTCGGAGGATTCGGTCTTATCAAGGATGGCCTCCTTGGCCTGGGCAATTTCCGGCTTTTGCTTGGAGCCGAGCCAACTACGGGTGAACAACTCGGGCTGCGTCCGGATTCCGCCGTCATAGCCGGTCTTTTGCGGCGCGACCTTGAAGCGTTGCCGTTCGATGAAAAGACGCTTCGGATGGTCGAGGACTTGATCGCGTTTCTGCGGCGCGACGTGGTCAAGGTTCGCCTGCATGACAAGAGTTTTCTGCACGCCAAATGCTGGCTCTTCTATTCCGATCGTCCCGGCCAGCAGATGCTGTTTGACCGCTTCCGTCCGATTCTCGCGATTGTCGGCTCTTCCAATTTCACCGTGCCGGGCCTTTCGTCCAATCGGGAACTGAATCTTACCCACAAGGTCTTGATCGATCCGGAGGAGGTCGAAGACCTGGACGCGGCGCGGGCGGTAGCGTGGCTGAGCGACACGCGGCCGAGCGAACGCATCACGAATGAGAACCGCCAACTGCTCAAGAGCGAAGTGGGAGCGCGCGCGATTATCGACCTTGAAGGGTGGTACGAGCGGAACTGGAACGATTCGCGGGAATTCAAGGACGATCTTATCGAGCTGCTCGACGCCTCGAAGTTCGGCCGCAAGGAGTACACGCCGTTCGAGATCTACATGAAGGCGCTTTACGAGTACTTCAAGGACGAGCTCCAGGAAGAAGCGCCGCGAGCAACCAGATCGGCCGTCGAGCTTTCAGAATTTCAGGAAGACGCCGTGAAAAAAGCGCGCAGGATCCTGGCGCGCTATGACGGCGTGCTAATCGCGGACTCAGTCGGTCTTGGAAAGACGTGGATCGGCAAAAAACTGCTCGAAGATTTCGCATATCACATGCGACAGAAGGCGGTTGTGATTTGCCCCGCCAGCCTGCGCGAAATATGGGAGGCCGAGCTGGCTGACGCGACGATCCCGGCGAGCGTGATTTCCCAGGAGGAACTCGGACGCGAGGAATTCGATCCGCGGCCGTGGTCCGACGCCGATGTCGTCCTGATCGACGAATCGCACAATTTCCGCAATCCGAACGCGCAGCGCTACGCGAGTATCGAGAACATCCTGGGCGGCGGCGGGCGGCGGGGGCGTGACGGCACGCGCAAAAAGGTGATTCTGCTGACCGCGACGCCGATCAATAACGACCTGATGGACCTCTACAACCAGCTATCGCTGATCACCGGTGGCGATAGGAGTTATTTCGCCGCCAGTGGCATCGGCGACATGTACCGGTATTTTTTGGCGGCCCGCCGCGCAGCCCGCTTGCAGGATGGAACATTCGCGCTATTCAATCTGCTCGAAGAGGTTGTCATCCGAAGAACCCGCGCCTTTATCCGAAGCGCCTATCCGGAAGCAACCATTGCCGGCAAGAAGGTCCACTTTCCCAACCGCCGGCTTAGAACGGTCCGGTACAACCTCGAAGCAACCTACGGCGGCATCTACGACGAGATTGTTTCGGGAATCGAGAGCCTGGCACTAGCTCCGTACAATCTCGAATCCTACAAGAAGAAAGGCGTCGAGGTTGACGAATTCGAAGCGGGACGGGAGCAGGCGCTGGTCGGAATTTTCAAGAGCAGGTACCTCAAGCGATTCGAATCGAGTGTCGAAGCTTTCCGAATCAGCGTGCGTCGCGCACTGGCGTTCCTCAAGACCTTTGAGTCGTACATCCTGGATGGCCGCGTGCTACGCAGCCCGGACTTTCACCGCGCCATGAGCTTCGTAACCGTCGAGGACGAGGACGACGACGCCACGCCACGTTCGTTGGCCGATGAAATGGACGCGAGCGCGGACGCTCGCCGCTTGCTCGAACGCATGGAGTCGATCGATCAGAGCAAGTACGACCTTCGCCGGCTGCATGACGCGCTCCAGCATGACATCGAGGCGCTCTCGGCGATTTGGGAACGTGTTAAGGCCATCAGGTCCAGGGACGATGTGAAGCTCGCGACGCTCAAGGATCTACTGGCCGGGGAGCTGCGCGGACAAAAGGTTCTCATCTTCACTTATTACAAGGACACGGCGCGCTACCTTTATTCTCAGCTCGGCGACCCTGACAACCCCGATGCTGCCTCATTCCAGAGGCGGCTCGGGAACATTCATATCCGCCGCATGGACAGCGGCGCCGACGCGAAAGAGCGAGTCCGCATGGTGCGAGCGTTTGCACCGAGGGCAAATCGCGCGGCTGACATCGCCGGAACGGACAAGGAAATCGACATACTGATTTCGACCGACGTGCTTTCGGAAGGGCAGAACCTGCAGGATTGCGGGTACCTGATCAACTACGACTTGCATTGGAATCCGACGAGGATGGTGCAGCGCGCCGGGCGCATCGACCGGATCGGAGCGGATTTCGACACGCTTTGGATCTACAACATGTTCCCGGACGAGGGCCTGGAACGGCTGCTGCGCCTGGTTGAGAGCCTCTCGGAAAAGATCGCGGCGATCGATGCGACCGGATTTCTGGACGCGAGCATTCTCGGCGAGACGGTTCATCCGCGCAACTTCAACACGCTGAAACGTATCCGCGATGAGGATGGTTCGGTCATCGACGAAGAGGAGCAGTTCACGGAGCTGGCGACCGGCGAATTCCTCATGCAGCGGCTTCGCAACCTGCTCGACGGTGGCGGCAAGGAAATGCTGCAATCGCTGCCCGACGGGATCCATTCAGGCTTACGGGCGGAAGGCGCCAAGGGGGTTTTCTTCTACTTTCAGGCGCAACCCAAAAACGGCGAAAAGCTGCATTTCTGGGAGTACGTGGACCTGAAGAACGACCGCGTAATCGACAACCGGCACTCCATCGCGAACCTGATCGCGTGCAACCGGGAGACGCCGCGGGTGGTCGATCCCGAGATGTTCGCGCGTGTCTTCGAGCTGCAGGAACGTGCGATCGAAAACGTTCTAGAGTCTTCGCAGCAGCAAAGCGCCCTGGAAGCGGCGCCGCGCACCGTCGAGGCGATTCAGCAAACGGTGGTAACCCTGCTGCAAGGCTACCTGGGCCATCCCGACGTAAGCCGCCCGCGCGTAATCGAAGCGATTCGGTTTCTCAATCAACCCATGTGGCGCACGCAGATCGCCGATCTCCGCCGCGCGTACAAGGAATTTCAGCGAAACGCCAACATCGACGCGTTACTCGCGGAGGTGGAAGGCATCCGCAGCCGCTTTGGCAACCAGCATTCCGGGCGCCAGGCCAATCCCGCGAGACCCGCCATCACCCGCGACGACCTGCGCCTGATCTGCTTCGACCTCGTTTCAGGCGGCTAGCCCGAGTCGCGTGATCCCCTCGCGTCGGTAAAGACATACGAACCGCCCCGCACGTATCGGCGCACGCGGGTCACTTCTCGCTCCTTGCCAAAAGCCGCAGCACGACATCTTTGGCCAGTTCGCGAAGGTTGAAGGTCGGATAGGTGAGCGAAAAAAATTCGCGCGCGTCCTGGTAGACCGGCTTCGCCTTGCCCATCGCTACGTCGTAGAGATCGGCGGCAAAGATGTTGAGCGACAGCTCCCCGGATTTCAGGTCCGGCCGGAGCTTGACGACCCTATGCCACGGCGTCCATGCGAGTTTGCTCACGGAATGTCCCCCGGTTTGTAGACGGTGAGCCACGGCACGTCGTCGAAATCGTCGTCGCGCGTGGCGAGACAGTTGATGCCGTAGAGGTCAGCGGCGGCGAGGATCAGCGAATCGTTGGTTAGCAGGCCGTAGTGCTCCCGCATCACCTGGGCACGGCGGACAACCACGGGCGAGCCCGCGGGAAGCTGACCGAGAGGCTGAACAGCCATATCAGATGTCGAGGATATCCGCGTCCTGCGCGACCCACTTTACGGTTTCAGGATCAACCTTGGAGGCAAATGAACCGCAGAACTCACGCACGGCTTGGCCCGCACGTTCGGCGCGTTCCTTCCGCCCTTCAGGTGGAAACCGCCGGGCTATCAATTGCTCGAGCTCGGGCGCACGGCTTCCCGGCGCCAGTTCGGCGGCATACGCCACACATGCTCGCAGGTCTTCCCTTTCCAGGCCTGGGAACCGGCGCAAAATCTCATCCTCCGGAACGCTACCGGCCATGAGCTGCAGTATCTGCAGCACTTCAGTGCCGGTGCGGCGAACGACGGGCTTTCCGGGCTCCTGTTCAACAATCCGTGCCAATTCAGCCGGCGCCATGGCTCCTCCGAACCAGCCCATAATACCCGGCGGTTATCCGGTTGGTTTCCTTAACGATATGGCGCAGGCCATCGATCTGCAGTTCGACCGCTTCCCGAGACGCGTTGGGAATAACGATCCGGTCCCCTTCGACGTGCGCGCCCCGGCCGAAGTCCGCGGGGATTCTCCTCTCGACGACTGCGAGTATCCACGCCTGGCCGAAGAAGTTGCGCCACTCCGGCGTTGGCGCGGCCGAAAGCCGCACCACCACGGAGTCCGGTGTGGCGTCGTCGCGCTCGATCGCGACGATCTCTATATATGGCGTCATCGTCTGCATCTGCTTCTCCAACTTGCAGTTTATCCCCTGGGCTCAACCGAGACGAGCGACGCCGCTTAGTCTTGTGAGGACTTCTTTGAACTTCATGGCGCCTGCGCTCCGTCGCTGACCGGGATCGTACTCGCGCTGCTGAGTCGAGACGCTTCGCCAACCTGCTCAGGAAAGCAATGTAATCGAGCGCCATCTCTGGCGAATCATCAAAGATTGCGTGGGCTCGCGGATTTCTCAGCGCCAAGACAGCTCCCATGAAAAGATGCATGAAGCCTGCCTGTTCGTCCTTCTCCGTCTCACCGCTCAAGTCGTTCAGCGCCAACTTGGACTTCTTTGGCGAAAATACCGAGGCCATCAACGCGGACCCGTCGAGGCTATTGAGCCCCGACATTCGCTTCACGTAGTCGACCAAAGCAATCGAGGCGTTTAGAACCGCTTCGCGATAATGGCTCGAAATCTTCGGTCGCAACTTTCCTGAATTCTGAGAATACAGAGACTATCGTATATTCTTACGGACATTCTTACCGACCGACGCTCTCATTACCTCCGACGCGCAGAGAAACTGCTATTCACGAGACCGGAGGCCGTGCAACCGTCACGATTTCAATCGCGCACGAGGCCAACGCGCAACTTTGACATTTGGAGCAGTGCGCTCTCTGACCCGGCGCTCATACCGCGCCCGCTCACGCTCAGCGCGTTCCTTTCGATGCCTGTTTCGGTAAACGCGACTCGCCACCTTGTTGGCGCAGCGATGGCCGCAAAATTTCTGGTTCTTCCGCTCGGCCAAAAAGACCCTCAAGCACTCGGGCTCCTCACAGCGCCGGATTCTGAGAGCCGCCTCAACATCCTCGTAGAGGTCGTCCAGCGCCAGGCGAATAACGGCGTCTTCCAGATTTGCGTCGCGATAGCTCAAAGCTCTTCCGCCCTCGGAGCCGAGTTTTGTCGCATCCAGAACGACACTGCCGCCCGAATAATCAGCCCTAAAACACCTCCGATCCGCAACCGCGCCAAGCAATTCAGCCACCCTGTCAATGATTGCCTGAAGCCGAGCTGGATTCTTCTCCAGGGCCTGCACTTCCGCGCTGAGCGATTCATCGGGTTCAAGATCGAGCCACTGCCGCAACTCGTAAATCAGGTTTGGCAGGTCGCCGGGGCGCCCCTTGGCGAGTGAATCAGCATTGACGCCCGAGAAGTCTACCAGCCACGGCAAGATCCGTTCCTTCCTCATGGGTTCGAGCCGTTCAGCGGCCGCGGCTCCGTTTGGCCGTTTCGATTTCCGAGTCGCTCTCATCAGGCGCCCATCCTATCAAACGCCTTAGCCAGCAGAAAATATTCCTGGAAGATGAAAATCATCTGGCCACATGTATTTGTAAATGAAGATCGCAGCGACCCGCGGAGCAAGCAGGAAGCATCGCTACGACACGGCGATCCTGAAGTACCCGCATTAGAGAGCCGAGCCACGAGCCTCGGAGTCGCGGCGCCGTGCCTTCGGTTCAAACCCGGCTACCCCAACCAGGAACAATTGACCTCAACTCTCTCGCCATCGCCGGCTCAGTATATCGCACTATTCGCACGCCTTGCGGCGCGGACCACGGCGGGATAAGTGCATTGGCGATGATTCGAAGTGAACTGCGCTTGATTCCGACGAAGTCCACCTCGCCTGCCGCTCGTTCGACCCGCGGGCGCCGCCGACCGGGAGCGTCAAGGCCGCTCGCCGTCGCGTGCGCGATCTTCTTATCAGCGGTGGGCCTTGCCACGAGCGCCGTGGCCGAATCCGCGGGCGAGAAGGACTACAAGACGTACTGCGCGCGATGTCACGGCGCCGATGGCAAGGGGCAGGTTGCGGCGATGGCCCGAGTGCCCGGCTATATGTCGGTGGACCTGACCCGGCTCAGCGCCCGTCACGGTGGAAAATTCCCGCGTCAGGAAGTTTATGACGCGATCAGCGGTCAGGAACGGTTCCCGGCGCACTTTGTCGGTGACATGCCGGTCTGGGGAGCTGTGTTCCGGGAGCAGGAGAAAGAGAAGGGCACGGCTGCAAGTGAAGCGGCCGTCCGGCGGAGGATATCCGCGCTGGTCGAATACGTCGAGTCGCTCCAGCAAAACTAGCGCGCTCACGACGCTCGATCGCTGCCGCCGCAATGCCGTCGGCCGGACGGTGGAACTCCGACCGGCCCGGCCAACCTCACGAATCGCATCGCATCTGTGGACGGAGCGCCCGTTTTGGCGCAAAGTCTCGTCAATTCATTCCGGCCGGCAGACGACGCCGCCAGCGTCCGGTCATGCGTCGCGCTGCGCGATTGCTCTGCCGCCGGAAAACCTGGGAGAGATGACGCGATGGAATATCTGGTTCGTGACGGGGTCAAGCTCTACTACGACATGGGCGGAAGAGGCTCACCGCCTATCGTTTTCGTGCATGGATGGACCTGTAATCATACCTACTTCGCGCCGCAGCAGAAGTATTTCGCCAAGCGCCATCGCGTCGTATCGGTCGATCTTCGGGGACACGGCAAAAGCAGCAAGCCCGAACAGCCGTACTCGATCGCCGGCTTTGCCGACGACCTCGCGTGGATGTGCGGCGAGCTTGGACTCAGGAAGCCCGTGGTCGTGGGCCACAGCATGGGCGGGATGGTCGCCCTTGAGCTGGCCGCGTCGCATCCCGACGTCCCGAGCGCAATAGTGACGTGCGATTCGCCGGTGGTCGTCCCGGCTCAACTTGCGGCGAATATGGCCGCGACGTTCGAGCAGTTCCGCAAGCCGAACTGGCGCAAGGCACATCGGGCTTTTATCGCCGACGCGCTCTTCATCCCGGGCGACGACCCCAAACGCAAGGAGCGAATCCTTAAGGACATGACCTCGGCGCCCGATCACGTAACGCTCGGATGCTTCGAGGCGATCCTCGGGGCCGACACCGAGGATGCAGCGCGCAGGTGCAAGGTGCCGTTCCTGAATATCCTTGCGACAAACCCGCTATGCGACGTCGCGCGGCTGCGCGAGCTGTGTCCGTCCGTGGTGATCGGCCAGACGGTCGGCGCGGGCCATTTCCATCAACTCGAAGTGCCTGATCAGGTCAATGGAATGATCGAGCGCTTCCTGAAGGTCTCGGGCATCAAGTGAATTTCGGCTCGGGGCGCGCGGACGGAGCTCCGTGCGCCCCAGTCTTCCCGGAATCTCTCCTCGCTGAATTTTTCGTTAATTTCGCATTTGCCTGCAGAAAGGCATCGGGTAGCTTGGTCTATGCGTTTCCGCGACCGGGCAGATTTTACTCACGATATGCAGTATTTCCCAACGATGTTGCGCAAATAAGGCATGGCGGCAGAGGATTCATTGATGCTCTATTAAGCAAATGTTGCTTGCGTGTTACGTGGCATGCCTCTTGCCGTTCCATAAACGTATGGCCAGTCTACAGCAAAAAGAGCTGATTGGAGGATCGCGGGCCGTGTATCTGCGCTATTTGCGCGCATTGATACACACCAAGCACGGAGCTTTGGCCCTATCGCGCCTGGGGCTGCCCGCCTGCCTGTCGATCGCGTATGCCCATCCGACGGCCCTCTGGGCTCACGAATTGCCGGTACGGATTGGCGTTTTGGGATGGCTATTTTCAGTATTGGGCGCGCTCGGATGGTTAATGCTCGGATGGGCCATCTACCGCACGAGCCGAATTGCAGCCGCCGCCGCGTTACTGCTCTACATATCTTCGCGTGCGGGCCACGTGGCTTACGCACTGAACGGCCCTGGAAGAGCCGAAGGAATATTCCATCTCGCGCTGACGGTCACAGTTGCGGTGATGCTGATGGTTTCTGCTTACGGAAGCTTCCAGTACCACAGGCAGGTGCGTCTCAAGCAAACCGACGCCGAGAATCTTTCCTAGTCGATAATCAAACGGCGCGGCGGTAAGTTCCACCGCGCCGTTGCGTGCTTCAGGCCCGGTCGCAGGTCAGAGCGCAGCGAGCGCCTCGGCGTTTGCAACCGGCTCCGGCTGCGCCGACGCCGCAAGCGGCCTTGACCCCGGGGCGCGCTCGAACGGATCCACCAGGTCGAGTTCCCTGCCGATCTCCCGTACTTTCGGGATGACTTCCTTGCCGAGCAGTTCGACGCATCGCATCCGATCCTTCGGCGGAATCGGGCCGTCTATCCAGAACGAGAATATTCCCGGACGCAGCACTTCCAGCACCTTGCGAAGCTGCGGAATGACCGAATCCGGCGTTCCCGCGATCATCTGCAGGTCCTTGCGCGACTGCGGATAGCCTTCGTAGATGGCCTTTCGTATCGCCTCGATGTGTGCGTCGTCTTCGTCGCCGCCCGCCTCATGGATCGGCTTTCCGGGAAGGTTGGGCCCGTTGTTGAGCCTGGCAAGCCGGCGCGTCGCCTCTTTGGAGTTGTATCCCGGCGGGAACATCCATTCCGGGCGCGCGAAATGGGCGAACGAGCCGCCAAACATGAAGCGCTTGCCGAGCTCCTCAGCCTTCTCCTGCGTATCGGCAACGAAGACCGGCTGCAGGTAACCGAAGTTCTCGGTCCCCGCCTGATAGCCTTCGCGCGCCGCCTCCCGCGTGTACATGTTCCAAAGCTCGACCGTTGGTTCGAGCCTGGTCGCAAGCGCCACGTACGGGAAACGCTTCTTCGCGCACCACTTGACAGTATCGGGGCTGACCAGGCCGGGAATCCAGATGGGCGGATGCGGCTTCTGGAGCGGCAGCACCCACGGATTGACGAAGCGGAAGTGGAAATGCTTGCCCTCGTAGCGGAACGGCCCGGGCTGCGTCCACGCCTTGATGATCAGGTCGATTCCTTCCTCGAACAGTTCGCGATTGTTCGCCGGATTGGCGTTGTTGGCAAACTGCTCGCTGCCCGCCCCGCGGACCCATCCGGGCACCAGCCGCCCCCGCGAGATCAGGTCGATCATCGCGAGTTCCTCGGCCAGCCTGACCGGATTGCCGACGGTTGGAACCGGGTTGCCGAGAAGGACGATTTTCACGCGCCGCGTGGTCTTGGCGAGCACCGCTGCCTCCACGTCCATCACCGCGCCCAGGCAGAACGGCGTGCCATGATGCTCGTTCAGCATCACACCATCGAATCCGAGCTCGTCGGAATAGATTTTCTCGTCGAGGAACTGGTTGAGAAGCTCGGAGCCCAGTTTCGCGTCGAACAGCTCGTTGCGAAGCCCGAAGAAGCTCCTATGCCTGATTACCTCGGTTTCGAACTGGCGAAGTTTTTCCGGCTCCTTTTCCGGGTCGTAATGATACGCTCGCTCCGTAAACCACATTATGTGCATAGCGCCACCTCCGAGTGATTAGGCAAGAAACTCGTTTACCCGGGCCACGAACTCCGAGGTCTTTTCGACCTCCGGGCGATGGCCGCAATCGTCGAACACGATCAGGCGGGAATCCTTCAGCGCCCGCTGGTAGACTTCACCTGCGGAAAGCGGAACCACGCCATCCTCACGGCCCCAGATAAGAAGCGTCGGCAGTCCGGTCACTCCTTCGAGCAGATGGGGCAGACTCGGATTATGCATGTAGGGCTGCCACGCAAGCCGCGCCACTTCGGCCCGGGCGTCCTCGAACGCTTCGAACTGTTCGGGCGTCTCTTCGCCGCCGAACAGCGCCCCGAACTCCGCGGTCGCGGCCGGGTTCCTGACGGTCGCGCTGAGATAAACCCGAGCAGTCGTAACGAACATGTCGCGCAACTCGCCGCTCGGCGGACGAATCCCGGTCGGAGCGACCAGCACCATCCTCCGGAATAGCTTCGGATCGTTGGCCGCCATCTCGGCCGCGATCCATCCTCCGAAGGAAAAGCCGATGACGTCGATCCCGCTGAGCTGCTGCTCGCGCAGGTATCGGGCATAGAAGCCCGCCAGGTCGCGCACGCTCGAAATCCATTCCGCCCTTTCGGTGCGGCCGAAACCCGGATGCATCGGGACCAGGAGCCTGCGAGTTTTCGCCATCTCCGCGTTCCACCTGAGCCATCCGGGGAAACCCAGCTCCTCGTGCAGGACCAGAAGCGGTTTTCCGCTTCCGCCTTTAAGTACGATCAGGCTGGTACCGCCGACCTTGACGGTTTCCTCTGCAAATCCGGAAACTTTCTCTGCCATCCAACAATGTCCCCGCGCGCGTCTGGTGGGAAGCGGCGACGCGCCTGGAAAAGGCAGTACCACATATTGCGGAACTTTTACAAACCAACCAATCGGTTGATAGCAAGGCCGGGGCTTTTCATCCGGGCGCGCGCTCGCCGAGAGCGTCGCGAATCGAGCGATGGAAATGCTCCAACGCGGGCTCGAAACGCCCGTAAGCCACTTCGCCGACCGCTCCCGACTCGAAATTCCGCTGGATTTGCTCTCCCACTGCGAAATCTTCCTCAACGACGCCGAGCAGCAGCTCCATCACGCGGCTCCACTGACGCTGCGCTGGCGCCGCCGCGTTGCCGGCCGGCGGCGCCAGCACGTTCACTTCGGTGATCGATTCGTCCACCTTGCCCGGGGCGGGAAAGATCCTGAAAACCTCCAGATGGTCGCTCTGCATCACCGCGACCGTGTTCGGAAACAGGTTCATCAGGATTGTCGCGTGGGGCAGCAGGTCCCATTCGTTCTCGGGCCGCCCGCTGAGCTTTTCGATCGAAGTGCGCACTCCGACCAGCCGATGATTTTTTCCGAACGGCTCGAACAGGGCGAGATTGCGCACGAAGAGCGGCGCTATCGTTGCGCGATGGAGAACCTTGATGTGGTAGGCCTCCCAGAACGTGTCGCTCACGAGCTTCCAATTCATCGCTTTGCGGAGCACGCGTCGCTCGTAAAGTTCGAAAGAATCGAGCCGATACGATTCCAGATCCGCGGCAAGGCCGCCGAGGTGCTCGTCGATTTCAAATCGCGCGCCGGGCTTCGCGAGCGCCCATACCATCCCGTATTTCTCCGCGACCGGAAACTCGACCAGCCCATATCGCTCGCGCTCGAGCCCCGCGAATCCGTACTCGTCGGGAATCGCGCGCAAGCGTCCGTCGGTGTCGTACGACCATGCGTGATACGGGCAGGTGAAGCGCACCGCGCCGTGGCCCGCACCCTGAACCAGGCGCGCTCCGCGATGGCGGCAGATATTGGCGAACGCGCGCAGTTCGCCGCGCTCGTTGCGCACGACCAGGATCGGCACGGGCGAGAGATCGTCGGCTATGTAATCGCCGGGTGCGCGAAGCTCGGAGCTGAACCCGATGACTATCGGATAGCCGCCGAACAGGACTTCGCGTTCCATCGCAGCACGCCGCGGATCGGTGTAAACGCTGGCGCGATTCGTGGTGAAGGTTTCGGCAAGCGGCGGCGACCCGCGCTCGATCGCCGCGAGGGCCTCGCGGATAAGCCTGACCTGGGTCGGATGCTCCATGCGATCATGTCCCCCGTACCCGCGCCGGATAGCGGCGCGCGATTATCTGCGGACTGTCGGCCCACGCGGGAAAATTCCCCGTCCCGCGAACCGGCGCCCGCACCCATATCCGCCTACAACATTGTTCTGTCCATCGCTATAATATTGTCGTCCTATGGATGAGGACCTCGCAAAAGCCCAGGAGCGCATGATCGTCGAGCAGCTCATGCGGCGCGGAATTTCCGACCGCCGCGTGCTCGACGCGATGCGCTCGGTGCCGCGCCATCGCTTTGTCCCGCCGGAACTCGCGGAGCATGCTTACGACGATGCGCCGCTGCCGATCGGCGAGTCGCAGACCATCTCGCAGCCCTACATGGTCGCGCTCATATGCGAGGTCGCCGAACTCGACGGTTTCGAAAAGGTTCTCGAGGTCGGCACCGGAAGCGGCTACCAGGCCGCGGTTCTCTCGCGCCTTGCCGCGGAGGTGCGCACCATCGAATGTATCGAGCATCTATGCGACCGCGCCCGCGTAACCCTGGATGCCGTCTGCGCCCGAAACGTGCAGGTGCGGCTCGGCGACGGGTCGTTCGGATGGCCCGAGGAGGCGCCGTTCGACGCAATCGTGGTAACGGCCGCGATGCCCGGTATCCCGATCGCGTTGCTTGACCAGCTCAAGCCTGACGGTCGGCTGATCGCTCCGATCGGCGAGCAGGAGCTGCAAACTCTGGTCCGCATCCGCCGTATCAACGGCCATTGGCAGGAAGAATATTTTGGCGAATGCCGGTTCGTCAGGATGACCGGCAAGTACGGATTCTCGGACTGAGCGTTCCCAGGGAAGGCGCGCCGCCCGCGGTTGCGGCGGCGATGCGCCGGCGGTGGTGGTGGAGGAAACCAGGACAAGGAAAGCCTGCGGCTTTGGGCTTGCGCTTCTGATGTTGGGCGCGATGCTTGCCGGATGCTTTTCGAGAAACGCGCCGACCCGGCCTCCGTCCGCCGCTTCGGGCCGGGCCGGTTACTACACGGTCCGGCGCGGCGACACGCTCTACGGAATCGCGAGGCGTTTCCACATAAGCGTGTATAACCTGATGGCGGCCAACGGAATCGGCAGCGCCCGCGATTTGCGGGCGGGGCGGACGCTGGTGATTCCGAGCGCAGCCGCGCCGATCCCCTACGCGTCCAACCTGCAAATTCCCGCGCGCTCCCATGACCCGCTCGCGCCGCATTTCGTCTGGCCCGTGGAGCACGGAGTCGTCTCCTCTGGCTTCGGAATACGCAACGGCACGATGCATGACGGGGTGGACATTGCGGCGCCGGTCGGAACTCCGGTGCGCGCCGCAGCTGGCGGCGTGGTGATCTTCACCGGATGGCTCCACGGTTACGGCCGGGTGGTTATCGTGCGCCACAACCCGTATTACGTGACCGTTTACGGACACGATCATGTTAATTACGTGCACGAGGGCGAGCGCCTCAGGCGGGGACAGATAATCGGCGAGATCGGACGCAGCGGCAGAGTGACGGGACCAAACCTGCACTTCGAGATTCGCCGCGACAATATCGCGCGCAACCCGCTCGCCTACCTGCCCGAACCCGCCGCCTCCGACGGAATAACCTTTGCCAGCAATGCCGTGCCCTAGTATCTTGGGTGATTCGGACCGCACCCCTTGAACGGGGATGGAACGGCGATTCTTGCGGTTTCGGCGCCTCGCCCGCAGTGGCGGGCCGCGTCATGATTGTTGAAAGAACCCGATGACGCCCGACGAACTGAAAAAACTTATTCGCAACATCCCGGATTTCCCCCAGCCCGGAATTATCTTCCGGGATATCACGCCGCTTATTGGCAGCGCGCGCGGATTGGCCGCGGTCGTGGACCAGATGGCCGAACCCTATCTCGGAGCGGTTGACGTGGTCCTCGGCATCGAATCGCGAGGATTCATTGTCGGCGCTCCGGTCGCCTACCGGCTCGGGGTCGGCCTTGCGATCGCGCGCAAACCGGGCAAGCTGCCCTATCAAACGATCGAGGAAGGCTACGAACTGGAGTACGGCCGCGCAGAACTCCAGATGCATCAGGATGGAATCGCCCCCCAGGCGCGGGTGCTGGTCGTTGACGACCTGCTCGCGACCGGCGGCACCGCGGAGGCCGCGGTTCGACTCGTCAGAAGGCTTGGCGGCCAGGTCGTTGGATGCGCGTTCGTGGTCGAACTTTCTGCGCTGGGCGGCCGCGCCCGGCTCGCCGGAGTGAATGTTACCTCGCTGGTCCAATATGATTGATGGTACTCGGCCGGGCGCCTGAATCGCGCGGGTCCGCTTTCGACGCGCCGGCCGGCGCGAAGCCCGTTTGACGGGAAGGGTGCATGCGCCCCGCCAATGACAGAAACTCCATCGTTGCCTCGGAGCGCCGGCGGTTGCTGGTGGTTCTGGCCGTAACCACCGCCTATTGCGCGACCGAGTTCCTGGGCGGCTATTTCACCAACAGCCTCGCGCTTGTTTCCGACGCTGTCCATCTGCTGACCGACATGGCAGCGCTCGGACTGAGCCTGCTCGCGCTGTGGATCTCGATGCGCCCGGCGACGCCCGGAAAGACCTACGGCTACCTGCGCGCGGAGATACTGGGCGCGCTGCTCAACGGGCTTTTCCTCTGGGTCCTCGTGGTCTTCATCTGGATCGAAGCCGTGCGCCGGCTGCGCATGCCTGAGCGTATCGACGCGCCTCCCGTGATGGCGATAGCCGCTGGCGGAATCCTGGTAAACGCATTCTCCGCGTGGATGACCCACCAGGCGGCCGAGGCCGGTACGCACGGGATGGCGGTGCGCGCCGTGTTCGTTCACGTGCTCTCCGATCTCCTCGGTTCGACGGGGGTCCTCGTCGGCGCGGCAATCATCCAGTTCACCGGGTGGTGGGAGGCCGACCCGATCGTCAGTATCGGAATTGGATGCCTGGTGCTTTACGGCTCGTGGGGACTGGTCCGCGAGGGGGTGGACATCCTGATGGAATCCGTTCCGTCGGCAATCGACCTCGACCAGCTAAGAAGCGACCTGCTCGCGGTTGACGGCACCGAGGAAGTGCACGATCTTCACGTATGGTGCCTGACCAGCCGCGAGTTCGCTCTTTCCGCGCACGCGGTGGTCGCAGCCGAGGTCGATCAGGATCGGGTGCTCTCGGATATGCATCGGCTGCTCGAGCAAAAGTTCAACATCCGGCACATGACCGTCCAGCTCGAACGCGACAGCCGCCGCGACCACGAGCCTGAGCATTTCTGAATCCGTCCGCGCGCGCGGATGACCTCCGGTCGCCCGCGCGCAAAATCCCGCGCGCCGGGGGTCAGGCGTAATGAATCAGCGCAACGACCGCAAGCTCTTCCGCGAGTTCGAGCATACCGGCGACCTCGGAATCGAACTCGAAGCTCCGACCCGCCTCGAATTGTTCGCCAACGCCGCCCTCGCGCTTGCGCATCTGATGGTCGCGGCGCAGGGAATTTCGCCGCGCGAGAGCCGGGTCATCGAAACTTCCGCCGAAACCGACGAGGACCTGATGCATGACATGCTCGCCGCCGCGCTCAACGTCTTCCTGGCCGACGGCTTCATCTGGTGCGAAACCCGCGCGCAGGAACTTCCCGGCGGGGTCGCGGTTACGCTGCGCGGCGAGCAATTCGACCCGCGCCGCCATCAGTTGCTCACCGAAATCAAGGCCGTCACCTACCACGAACTCCGGGTCGAGCGCAGACGCGGTCTGTGGCGGGCGCGGATCGTTTTCGACGTGTAAGAAACGGCGCGAAGACGTTCGCAAGGCGCGCGCGTGGGGCGCGGACTTGCGAGCCTCTCAGAGATTGTCGCGGATGGCGGCGAGCAGCGAGCGGGTTGCCTCGGCGGGCGAATCAGCGCCGAATACCGCGCCGATAACTGCAACTCCCGCGGCCCCGGAGCCGCGAAGTTCGCCAATCCGTTCGACCGTGATACCGCCGAGCGCGAAGACCGGGAGATTCGTTGCGCGGCACGCCTCGGCAAGCCCTCGCGGCCCCAGGGGAGCCCCGTAACCACTCTTGGAGAGCGGCGCGTAGACCGGACCGTAAACCGCGAAGTCGGCGCCCTCGCGCTCGGCGCGCTCGAGGTCCAGGACGCGATGGGCCGAAACGCCGACGAGCCGCCCGGGGCCAAGCAGACGGCGCGCCTCGGCCGGCGAAAACGAGTCGGCGCGAAGATGGACGCCGTCGGCCTGGCAGGCAAGCGCAACGTCCACCCGATCGTTGATCATGAGAAGCGCGCCGAAGCGCGCGCATAGCGCGCGAACTTCGCGGCCAAGCGCGCAGAGCTCCCGCCCCGTCAGATCCTTCTCGCGAAGCTGCACCGCGACGCCGATCTCCGGCGATCCCTCGCGCGCTGCGGCAAGCGCCTCGGCCAGGACCCCGGCCAGATCGCCACCGCGGACCAGCTTGCGATCGGTTATGAGGTAAAGCGAGAAACGCCCCGCGCGCGCCATCGCATTGACCGGCGCGCGCTCAGCCGATAAGCCCGGTCAGCGGACTCGACGCGCTGGCGTAGAGCCTGCGCTCGATTCGCCCGGCCAGGTAGGCAAGACGTCCGGCTTCGACCGCAAGGCGCATCGCGCGCGCCATGGCGATCGGATCTTTCGCACCCGCGATCGCGGTGTTCATCAGCACTCCGTCGCACCCGAGTTCCATTGCGACCGCCGCGTCGGAGGCCGTGCCGACCCCGGCGTCAACGATAACCGGAACCCTCGCCTGTTCGACTATGATCCTGATGTTATAGGGATTGCGGATCCCGAGGCCCGAGCCGATCGGCGCCGCCAGCGGCATCACGGCCGCGCATCCGATCTCCTCGAGCCTTTTGCACGCGACCGGATCGTCGGTGACGTAGGGCAGGACCGTGAAGCCCTCTTTAACAAGTATTTTCGCGGCTTCTATCGTAGCGGGAACGTCGGGAAACAGCGTCTTCTGGTCGCCGATTATCTCCAGCTTGACCATCGCGCCGACACCCACCTCGCGCGCGAGCCTACAGGTACGAATCGCTTCCTCGGCCGTGTAGCATCCGGCGGTGTTCGGCAGAATCTGGAACTTCGCGGGATCGAGGAAGTCGAGCAGGTTTTCCTTGCCGCGGTCGGTGATATTGACGCGCCTTACCGCGACCGTGACGATTTCGGCCCCGCTTTCCTCGACCGCGCGGCGGGTTTCGGCGAAATCCCTGTACTTGCCGGTGCCGACGATAAGTCGCGACCGGAAGCTCCGCTCGCCAATCCTGAAAGGAGTATCCTGCATTTTTTCCAAGGAGCCGGGCGCGGGCCCGGTTCAGCCTCCTCCGACGAAATTGATAATTTCGACACGGTCGCCCTCGCGGAGCACAACTTTATCGTGCTCGGCTTTGGGAACCACCTCGCCGTTAAGCTCGACCGCGATTCTGCCGCGCTTCAGGTTGAGCCTCTCGATAAGCGCGGCAAGACGCGTATCGCCCTCGATACGGCAGGGCTCGCCGTTCAGTTGCACAGTGATGGAGGAAGAAACCTGGGACATTTTCGAGGGCATCCAAAAAAACCGCTTCCCGGCGCGTGGGAAGCGGCTTCAGGCGCGGCCACGATCGCCGCACCGTTGCCCGGATATGCGCGGCTTCCCTACGCCGGTATGACCCGGATCAGGTTCGAGGGGTCTCTCCAAGCGGAGATCTCAGCGCCCGTCGACGCACCCCCAGCCAACCGATTAAATCTATACCACTCCGATTGCCGCACAGTCAAAAAATTCTTCACCCACGGATTCCCGGTTGGTCCGAGTCGCCGCAAGCCCGAAGCCGCAGTTGATGCCGGACTAGACGGCACTTCCCTCGTTAGCCGCAGGCATCATGTTGATGTAGGCGCCGGTCGCCAGGATAAATCGCTTCCGGAAAGGGAAATGGCAACGCGCCTCGCCGCCGAAGCGCACGCAGGAAATCCAGCTCCCGAAGCTCCGATCCGCGATCCCCGGCCATGTGTGCGCGAGCCCGCCGCGCGCCTGCACGCCGGGGGAACATTGACTGCACTTCGGGTGAATGGTTATCTGAACGCGCTCCTCGCCGGGCGTTATTTTCACCGGAGCGGATTGCACATCGCCGCAGTCGCCGTCCCCGTGAGACTCGCGTCCGGGCCTTCGTTAGCGGCTCGGACGGTTTCGCTGGTAGATAATGTCCGCGGGCCCTTGCAAAAACCCTGGGATTCGTGAACGCGCGTGACAGGCTCTGAAATCGAACGCCCAACGGTCGCCGAGATCGATCTCGGCGCGCTCAGGCACAACTATCACGCGCTGCGCACCCTGGCGGGCGCGGCCCGGATTATGGCGATCGTCAAGGCGGACGCCTACGGGCACGGCGCAGTCACGGTTGCGCGAACGCTCGCCGAGGAAGGATGCGATTATTTTGGCGTCGCAACTATCGGCGAAGCGCGCGAGCTTCGCTCGGCCGGACTTCGCGCGCGTCTTTTCCTGCTTGGGGGCTTCTTTGCCCATCAGGCCGCCGAGATCGTCGCGCTCGACCTCACGCCTTTCGTCTTCGACGCGGCGCTGATCGCCCCGATGGAAACTGCGGCAAAGGCCGCCGGCCGGCGCGACTTCGCCATCCATCTAAAGGTCGACACGGGCGCGACCCGGCTCGGCGTGATGCCGTCGGAACTGGCAGACGTCGTGCACCGTCTGCGCCAGGCCCCATCGCTGAAACTCGAAGGCGCCTGTACGCTGCTTGCCAACGCGGGCGATCCGGCAAGCCCGATCACCGAGGCACAACTGAAGGTCTTCGACGCGGCGCTCCAGGCGCTGCGCGCCTCGGGATTCGACCCGCCGATAGCCCATGTCTCCAATTCGGCGGCGCTCGTGCTTCGCGAGGACTGCCGCTACAACATGGTCCGGCCGGGGCTCGCGCTCTACGGATTGCCGCCGGTGGCCGCGGTGCGCGAAAAGATCGCGCTCGTGCCGGTGATGACATTCAAGACCCGGGTGATGCAGACCAAGCGCGTGCCGGCAGGCTCGGGCGTCAGCTATGGCCATACTTTCATAACCCCGCGCGAGAGCCTGATCGGAATTCTCCCGGTCGGATACGCCGACGGATACCGGCGCGGGCTTCAGCACGGCGGCGAGGTGCTGGTGCGCGGCTACCGCGCTCCGGTGGTCGGTGCGGTGTGCATGGACCTCACGATGGTCGATCTGACGGATGTGCCTGGCGCGGCGGTCGGCGACGAAGTGATACTCTGGGGACGCAGCGGCGACGAAACCATCAGCGTCAACGACGTGGCCCGAATCGCGCAAACCATCTCGTACGAGATGCTCTGCACGGTGGGACGGCGCGTGCCGCGAATCGCAAGGAGCTGAATTCGATGAATACGGACAAGGTCGTGATACGGCGGGCGCTGCTCGGCGTCTCGGACAAAACTGGCCTGGCGGAGTTTGCCCGTGTGCTCGAACGCCACGGTGTCGAGATTCTTTCCACCGGCGGGACCAGGGCCGCGCTCGAGAAGGCCGGCGTGCGAGTCAGGGCGGTCGAGGATTTCACCGGGTTTCCCGAGATGCTCGACGGCCGGGTAAAGACGCTCCATCCCAGGATTCACGGCGGAATCCTCGCCCGGCGTGCCGAACCGTCGCATCAGCGCCAGATGAAGGAGCACGGAATCGAACCGATCGACCTCGTGGTGGTCAACTTCTACCCGTTCGAACAGACCGTCGCGAAGCCCGGCGTCGCGCTCGACGAGGCAATCGAGAATATCGACATCGGAGGGCCCACGCTGGTCCGCGCCGCCGCCAAGAATTACGCCGACGTGGCGGTCGTCGTCGATCCCGCCGACTATTCTTCACTCGCCGAGGAGCTCGACTCCAGCGAGGGCGCGATAAGCGCGGATACGCGATGGCGTCTGGCGCGAAAGGCCTTCGCCCGCGTGACCGCCTACGACTGCGCGATTTCAAACTACCTCGGCGCGAGGGCCGAGGGCGAATCGGCCCCGCTCGGTGAAACCTTCAGCCTCTCGCTTGCGCGCGAGCAGAAGCTACGCTACGGCGAGAATCCGCATCAGCAGGCCGCGCTCTACGGCAACTTTCTCGATATCGCCGAGCAGCTCCACGGGCGCGAGCTGTCGTTCAACAACGTCGTCGATATCAGTTCGGCGATTAACCTTATCCTCGAATTCCAGCACGAGCCGCGCGCCGTCGTCGCGATCCTGAAACACAACACGCCGTGCGGCGTTGGCGTCGCCGATACGCTCAAGGGCGCGTGGGACAAGGCCTTCGCGACCGATCCCGACTCGCCCTTCGGCGGAATCATAATCGCCAACCGCCCCTGGGATCTCGAATTCGCCCGCACGGTTGATGAACTCTTCACCGAGGTCCTGATAGGCCTCGACTACCCGCCCGAGGTTCTCGAATTCTTGCGCAAGAAGAAGAACCGGCGCGTGATGAGGTTCCATCCCGGGGCGATCCGGCGCGAGGAGGTTGACTTGAAGCGCGTGCTCGGCGGAATTCTCGTCCAGACCCCCGACCTGGCGATCGAAGACCCGCGCGAGGCCAAAGTGGTGACCCGGCGCAAGCCCACCGAGGCGGAACTCAGGGCGATGGCGTTCGGCATCAAGGTCTGCAAACATATTAAGTCCAACGCGATCGCATTCGTGGCCGAGGATCGCACGCTCGCGGTCGGCGGCGGTGCGACTTCGCGTATCGACCCGGTATACGCGGCGCGGGAAAAGGCCGCGCGGCTTAAGGTTTCTTTGCACGGCTCGGTTCTGGTTTCAGAGGCGTTGTTTCCCTTCCCCGACGGCCCGACACTTGCCGCCGAGGCGGGAGCGACCGCTATCGCCCAACCCGGCGGCGCAGTGCGCGACGCCGAGGTTATCGAGGCGGCGGACCGCTTCGGCCTTGCGATGGTTTTCACGGGAGTGCGCCATTTTCGCCATTAAGGCGTGTCCTGAATGAAGGTCCTGGTAGTAGGAAAAGGCGGGCGCGAGCACGCGCTATGCTGGCGGCTCAGCCAGAGCCAGACAGTGCGCGCCCTTTACTGCGCAAGCGGTAATCCCGGCATCGACAGGATAGCAAAGCCGGTCGCGCTTTCGCCCAGCGATATTGCGGGCCTGCTCGGCTTTGCGCGCGACAATTCGATCGACCTTACCGTGGTCGGCCCCGAGGACCCGCTCGCGGCCGGAATCGTTGATGAGTTCACCCGGGCGGGCCTCCCCATTTTCGGCCCCACTGCGGCCGCCGCGCGGCTCGAGACCAGCAAATCGTTCGCCAAGACGGTGATGCGCGAGGCGGGCGTTCCGACCGCGGACTTCGCCGCCTTCGACGACTTCGACGCCGCGCGCCGCCACATTGCGACGCATCCCGGTCCGATCGTCGTCAAGGCCGACGGCCTTGCGCTCGGAAAAGGCGTCACTGTTTGCCCGGACAGCGAGACGGCGCTTGCCGCGCTTGCCGATGCGATGGAGCGCAGGCGGTTCGGCGACGCCGGCGCGCGCGTCGTGCTCGAGCAGGTGGTGCGCGGGGAGGAACTTTCCTTCTTTGCGCTATGCGACGGCGAGAACGCGCTCGCCCTGGGGATTTGCCAGGACCACAAGGCGGCCTTCGACGGCGACCGCGGTCCCAACACGGGCGGGATGGGTGCGTATTCGCCGGTGCCACAGTTCGACGCCGCGCTGGAAGCGCGCATACTCGACGAAGTCGTCAAGCCAACGCTTCGCGCGATGAAAGCGCGCGGGGCCGAATTCCGCGGCGTGCTCTTCGTCGGCCTGATGGTGGACGGACAGCGCATCAATGTTCTTGAATTCAACGTGCGGTTCGGCGACCCGGAATGTCAGCCGCTGATGATGCGGTTTCAGGGCGATCTGGCCGAAGCGCTGCTCGCCGCGGCCGAAGGCAGGCTTGCTCGAACCGCGATAACCCTCTCGCCGGCAAGCGCCGCGACCGTCGTGCTCGCCTCGGGCGGATATCCGGGCGAATACCGCAAGGGAATTCCGATCACGGGGCTGGAGCGGATCGAAGGCGCCGAGCCCTCGGAGCTCAAGGTCAGGTGGGCGCTTGACAAAGTGCGGGTAAAGGTCTTCCAGGCGGGCACCGCGCTTCGCGACGGCCAACTGGTTACCGACGGCGGGCGCGTGCTCGCGGTCACCGCGATGGCGCCGACGCTCGAGCAGACGCTGCGGGCCGCCTACGAAGGCGCCGATTTGATACAATTCGAAGGCAAGCACATGCGCCGCGATATAGGACGGCGCGCGCTTGATTATCTGGCACGCAACCGAATGAAGTAGCCGTGGCTGCAAAATCCTCAGAAATCCCGGGACTCAACGAAGCGCTCGCGGCGCTGCGCGCAGGCGAACTCGTCGTCTACCCGACCGAAACCTTCTACGCGCTGGGCGCCGACCCGTTTTCCGAGGCCGCGATGGAACGTCTTTTCGCGCTCAAGGGACGCGACCCGGAAAAGCCCGTCGCGCTCATCGCCGCGGACGCGCCGATGGCTTTCGCACTGGCTCGCTCGATATCCGAATCCGCTCGTGCTCTGGCCGACGCGTTCTGGCCGGGACCGCTAACGCTCGTGCTCACGCCGCGCGACGGAATCCCCGCCCCGCTTGTCGGGCCGACCGGAGGCGTGGGTGTGCGAGTCTCGCCAAATCCGGTCGCCCGTGCGCTAAGCGCCGGACTCGGACGTCCCATCACCGCGACCAGCGCGAACCTCTCGGGCCAGCCTCCGGCATCAACCCTTTCCGCGGCCCGCGCCGCATTTGGAGACAGAGTGAGAGTGTATCTTGAAGGTGGAACGCTTGGCGCGTCGGCCCCGAGCACGGTGGTCACGTGCGAGGACGAGGGATTCCGGATTCTTCGCGCGGGCGCGATCGTCGAGCGCGAAATTATCGCCGCACTTTCGACCGGAGCGCTCAAATGAGCGGTTTCGGCGAACGTATCGAACCGCTGCGCGCGCTGCTTTATGACCCCGAACAGGTAGGCGACCTGCGCAAGGTCGTCGCCCCGCCCTACGATCTGATCGACGAGCGGCAGCAGAGCGAACTCTACCAGCGAAGCCCGTACAACGTGGTGCGCCTGGAGCTCGCGCGCGACCCCGATCGCTACGCGGCATCCGCTGAAACCATGACCCGATGGCGGCGCGAGGGCGCGCTCAGGTTCGCCCCGCGGCCCGCAATCTATCACTACGTCCAGGAATTTCGGGTCGAGGGACGAACGCTCAGCCGCACCGGTCTCATCGTCCGTATCAGGCTCGAGGAATTCGCAAGCGGCGGAATCCTGCCGCACGAAAAAACCTTTCCCGCCGCAAAGCAGGACCGCCTTCGGCTCCTGCAGGCGCTCGAGACCAACGTGAGTTCCATCTTCGGCCTCTATCCGGGCACCTATCCCGAGCTTGCCGCGATGCTTCGCACGGTCGGCGCGCGCGAACCGCTCGTCGACATCGTCGACGATCTCGGCATCCGCAACCAGCTTCGGCCGATCGAAGACCCGGCGGAAATCGCCGTCGTCCAGCGCGCGCTCGCAACCACGCGCATCCTTATCGCCGACGGGCATCACCGTTACGAGACCGCGCTTAACTATCGCCGGATGCGCCGCGAGGCCGAAGGCAACCCCAAGGAAGTCCGGCCGTACGACTACACGATGATGACGCTGGTTGCGTTCGACGACCCGGGACTGGTGATCCTTCCGACCCATCGCGTGGTCGCAAGGCTCGACCCCACCGCCGTGGAAAAGTTCGTCGAACGCGCCGCCCAAACGTTCGAGATTTCAGAAAGCGAAGATCGCGGCTCGTTTCTCGCCGAGCTTTCGCGCCGCGGGCGCGGCACGCTTGGCGTCGCGCTTCGCGGACAGAGCCGCCTGATGCTGCTCAGGCTGCGCTCGCAGGAAGCGCTGAAGGCCGCGCTTCCCGATACGCCGGCGGCGGTCCGCGAACTCGACGTCTCGATTCTGCACGCGCTCGTGCTCGACCGGATTCTGGGCATCAAGAGCGAGCAGGTCAAAAAGGGCGGCAACATCGAGTACACGATTGACGGACCCGGCGCGCTCTCGGCGGTTGCCGAAGGCCGCGCCGACGGCGCATTCTTGATGAACCCGCCGTCGATTGGCGACGTCGAACGGGTATGCGCCTCGGGCGCGACGATGCCGGAGAAGTCCACCTACTTCCATCCCAAGCTGCTCACGGGACTGGTCCTGAACCCGCTCGACGCGCGCTGAAAGGCGCTGAAGCGCGGGGGTGCAGGTAACGGCGATGAGCGATGGACGGGCTGGCGCGCTGACCACCATCGCGCTGGTTCGCCACGGCGAAACCGAGGGCGAGTCCAGCGTCCGCTACCACGGCCGCACCGATGTCCCGCTCTCGGAACTGGGGCGCGCGCAGATGCGCGCGGCGCGGCGCGAACTCGCACTGCGGCTCGGCGAAACCCGCTTCGCGCCTGTGTTTTCAAGCCCGCTCATCCGCGCAATCGAAGGCGCCCGGCTTATCGCGGGCGGCGGTGCCACGCTCGTCACTATCGACGAGTTCGCCGAAGTCCATTTCGGGCTGTTCGAAGGGCTCACGGCGGAGGAGATCCGCGAGCGCTATCCCGAGGAGTTCGCGCGATGGCGCGCCGACCCGCTCGCCCCGGCCTATACCTATCCGGGCGGCGAGAACCGCGGCGCGTTTGTGGAGCGGGTCCGGCGCGGGCTGGACAGGATGCTGACGATGCTCGCTAATCAACCGTCGGACGGGGGATGCGCGCTGGTTGTGGCCCATCGCGGGGTTATCCGCGCTATCGTCTCAGCGCTGGCCGGCGAAGAGCCGAGCGTGGAGCTCGGATCAGTGCATATCCTGGAGCGCCTTGGTTCACGATGGCATCCTCGCGCGCTTGACATCACGGCCCATCTCCCGCGCTAGCGCGCCAGGTCCGAGACTCGCCGGTCCATTGCAACACGCCGGAGAGGGTCTTTGATTTGGCGCTTGAGATTGAGGATTGCTCGGGTTGATAATGCGCCGCGCGGGGCAAGGCCTGCGAAACCACATTCACGGACGCTTTCGTCCGAGTGAACAGGATGCTGTGCGATGAGTAAGCCGCTAGAGGGTATCAAGGTTATCGAGATCGGGCAGGAAATACAGGGACCATTCGCCGGGTTGTTCCTGGCCGACCTTGGCGCGGACGTCATCAAGGTCGAGAATCGCGAGACCGGCGACCTCAGCCGTTTCATGCTCGCGATGCTTATCGGCGGGCCCAACGTCAGGAACGCGCAGGTCTCGCACTATTTCATCGCGATGAACCGCGGCAAACGCAGCATCACGGTGGACCTGAAAAAACCCGAGGGAGTCGAGATTGTACGGCGGCTCGCCAAGGTCGCAGATGTGCTGCTGACCAACTACCGCCCCGGCGTCCTCGAACGGCTCGGGCTCGGCTACGAGGATCTGCAGACGGTCAACCCCAGGATCATCTTCGCGCAGGGAAGTTCGTGGGGTCCCAAAGGTCCGTGGGTTCGCCGCCCGAGCCGCGACACGCTGGCGCAGGCCGCAAGCGGAATCATGGCCAAGAACGGGCGTCCGACCGACCCGCCCATGCCGGCGCCCATCTTTATCGCGGACCATTCGGGCGCGCTCAGCCTCGCAAGCGGAATCCTGGCGGCGCTGGTCGCGCGCGAGCGCACAGGCAAGAGCCAGCGCGTCGACGCGTCGATCTACGGCACCATGATCGCTCTGCAAGGCATGGAAATCGACTACACCTCGCTGACCGGCCAGGAGCCCGAGCGCGCCGGCCGCGGCCATCAGTTCCTGCACGGCGTATGGGGCGCGTTCCAGACCAAAGACGGATGGATCTGCATCGCCGGCGTGGACGACAAGCGATGGCCCGCGTTCTGCCGCATCATGGGCATCGAGCACCTCGAAAAGGATCCGCGGTACGGCGACAACGTCACGCGTAACTTCCACGGCCATCACGTGCAGGCTGAACTCGACAAGATCTTCCCGAGCCGCACCAGCGCCGAATGGCTCAAGGAGCTGCACGATGCCGATATCCTCGCGACCGAGGTAGTTGATTACAGGACGGTGCTCCAGAGCGAGCAGGCGCGCGTCAACGGCTACCTGCTTGAACTCGACCATCCGGTTGCGGGCAAGATGCTCGTGAGCGGCGCCCCCGTCACGCTCAACGGCGAGATCCCAACCGAGGCCCGTCCCGCGCCCGAGCACGGACAGCATACCGAGGAAATCCTGCTCGAAGTCGGCTACACCTGGGAGGAGATCGCGAAGCTTCACGAGGTCGGCGCAATCGGCGTGCTCGGCGCCTGAAGGCGCTCGCTCGAACCCGGCTCGCGCACCCGGGCGGCGCGCGTTGCGGAACAGGTTGCGCGCAGACACGAGCCCGGCTGGCAGCCGCGACGGTTTGTCGGGCGGGCACGCGCAGGCGCGCGGCGCAACGCTCGCGCCTGTCGGGTCGATCTTCGCCGCGGCGCAGTCGTGGAATCGCGGCTTCCCACTCGTTATTCTGGCGAAACGCGCAGCACGCGGGGCTGCGGAGCCTCGCCGCTTGGCTTCAGGGTTGTATTCAGGGGTAAAAGTGTTTTGAGAGGCGAATCGCTCTCGGTTCGCTCGACGACGCGCGACGCTCGCGAAAGGTTCGGATAATGGCGGCAAAAACAGAAATAGCGGATGTAAGAGCGCGCGAGATTCTCGACTCTCGCGGAAATCCAACGATCGAAGTCGATGTCATTCTGGCCGGCGGAGCGTCCGGGCGCGCCGCCGTCCCCTCGGGCGCTTCAACCGGCGTTCATGAGGCGCTCGAACTGCGCGACGGCGACAAGAAGCGCTTCGGCGGCAAGGGCGTGCTCAAGGCGGTCGCGAACGTCAACGGCACTATCGCAGCGCGCATAAAAGGCTTCGACGCGACCCATCAGTCGGCTCTCGACGCGCTTCTGATCGAGATGGACGGCACGGAAAACAAGGCCCGGCTCGGCGCCAACGCGATCCTCGGCGTCTCGCTGGCGGCGGCCTACGCGGCGGCTGCGGCGAGCGGGATGCCGCTGTATCGGTATCTCAACCACGACGCGCACGTGATGCCGGTCCCGATGATGAACGTGCTCAACGGCGGCAAGCACGCCGACTCCAGCGTCGATATGCAGGAGTTCATGATCGTGCCCGTGGGGGCGCCCTCGATGGCCGAGGCAATTCGGATGGGCTCCGAGGTGTTCCATGCGCTCGCGGCGGCGCTCAAGAAGCGCGGATGCTCCACCAATGTCGGTGACGAAGGTGGTTTCGCGCCCAATCTCAAGAGCAACGAGGAGCCGCTCGAAGTAATCCTCGAAGCGATCGAAAAAGCCGGCTACCGCCCCGGTATCGATGTCGCGATCGCGCTCGACCCCGCTTCCAGCGAGTTCTACGAAAACGGAAAGTACGTTTTCTCCCGCTCCGATCGCAAGTCGCGCAGCGCCGCCGAGATGATCGCGTATTACGCCGACTGGATCGCGCGCTACCCCATCATCCTGCTCGAAGACGGCCTTGCCGAAGACGATTGGGCGGGATGGGCCGAACTGACCCGCGCACTGGGTTCGAAAGTCCAGCTCGTCGGCGACGACATCTTCGTGACCAACACCAAGCGTATCGAGCGCGGAATCAAGGAAGGCGTGGCCAACTCGGTCCTGATCAAGCTCAATCAGATCGGCACGCTCACCGAAACGCTCGCCGCTATCGAGATGTCGCGGCGCGCGGGCTATACCTGCGTCATCTCCCATCGCTCCGGCGAAACCGAGGACACCACTATCGCCGACCTCGCCGTCGCAACCGGAGTCGGCCAGATAAAGACCGGGTCGGTAAGCCGCGGCGAGCGGATCGCCAAGTATAATCGGCTGCTCAGGATCGCCGAGGAGCTTGGTGCGCGAGCGAGCTATCCCGGCGCGTCCGCGTTTGCCCCAGGCGGCAAGGCCGCAGGAGCGTCGCGATGAGCCGTCCGCCGGTTGCCGCGCTGATAATTTTCGACGGATGGGGGCTTCGCGCCGAACGCGAGGCCAACGCGATCGCGGCGGCGAATACGCCCACAATGGATCGCCTGTGGGCCACCCAGGCGCACACCGAACTTGACGCTTCGGGTGAGGCGGTCGGGCTTCCGCCCGGAATCATGGGCAACTCGGAAGTCGGCCATCTGACGATCGGTTCGGGCCGCGTGATTTACCAGGACGTGATGCGCATCACAAAGGCGATCGAACGCAGCGAGTTCTCGCGCAATGAGGTTCTGCTCGGCGCAATCCGCAAATCCAGGGGACACGCGCTTCATCTCTGGGGCCTGCTCTCCGACGGCAGCGTCCACAGCCATATCGACCATCTGCTCGCGCTGCTTGAGCTTGCCGCGCGCGAAGGCGCGGGCGAAATCGCAGTGCACGCGGTGCTCGACGGGCGCGACAAGCCGCCGCGTTCCGCGCTTGCCTTCATCGCGCAGCTCGAAGCCAGGCTTGAAGCGATCGGCCGCGGACGTATCGCAACCGTATCGGGGCGCTACTACGCGATGGATCGCGACAAGAGATGGGAACGCGTGGAACGTGCATGGCGCGCGATCGTCGAGGGCGACGGAAGACCGGCGGCGTCGGCGCGCGAAGCGGTTGAGCGCTCCTACGCCGAGGACAAGGGCGATGAATTTGTCGAGCCGTGCGTAATCGGTGCGCCGGCAAAGGTTCGCGACGGCGACCAGGTCATCTGTTACAACTTTCGCGCCGATCGCGCGCGCGAGCTTACCGCCGCCATCGCGCTGGAAGACTTCACCGGATTCAAGCGCCCGCGTTTTCCCCGCGTCGGCTACGTCTGTATGACGGAGTACGACAAGAGCTTCAACCTACCCGTCGCCTTCGGGCCCGAAGAAGTGCGCAACACGCTCGCCGAGGTTTTCGCGCGCGAGAAAATCCGCAATCTCCGCGTCGCCGAGACTGAAAAATACGCGCATGTCACGTATTTCCTGAACGGCGGCGTCGAAAAGCCGTTTCCCTGCGAGCAACGGATACTGATTCCGTCGTCCAAGGTCCCAACCTACGACCTGGAGCCCGAGATGCGCGCGAAGGAGATTGCCGAACGCGCCGCCCAGGAGATCGGCAAAGGAAGTTGCGACGTCGTCGTGATCAATTTTGCCAACCCCGACATGGTGGGCCACACCGGCAATATGGCCGCGACGGTCAAGGCGGTTGAGGCCGCGGATCGCGCGCTGGGCGTCGTGATCGACGCCCTGGAAAAGCGCGGCGGCGTTGCGCTTATCACCGCCGATCACGGCAACGCCGAGTTCATGGCCGACCCGAAAACCGGCCAGCCGCACACCGCGCATACGACCTTTCCGGTCCCGCTCATCCTGTACGATCCGAACTACCGAGGCGCGCTCAAGGACGGCGGCGGGCTTTCGGACGTCGCGCCGACGTTTCTCGGGATGCTCGGAATCGCCGTCCCTCCCGAAATGACCGGCCACGATCTGCGGACGGCAAGGACGTAGCGCTGGCCGTTTCGCCTACCAGCGGACGACTTGCTCGTAGATCTTCGGAAGCTGTAGAGGAAGCGACGCGATGTCCTCGATGACAAGATAGCGCGACGACTGGCACATCTGGCGCAGATAATCATGGCCGGTCTTGTCCACAGTGATACAGAACGGCATCACGCCAGCCATTTCCAGTTCCTTCAACGCCACCATCGTGTCCTGGATTCCGTAGGCGTTCGAGCGCCGGTCGTGCCCGTAGTCGAAGTCCTGGGGAAACCCGTCGCTCAGCAGTATCACGTGCCGGGCGCGCGCGGTTACATCCTTGAACTTCTCGCGCACGTGGCGGATCGCGGCGCCCATCCGGGTTGAGCGCTTGGGCTCGACCGCGCCGACCCGGGCTCTCACTTCGTCGGAGAGCTCCTGGTCGAATTCCTTGATCACGTAGAATTCGACGTTGTCGCGGCCGTGCCCGGAGAAACCCATTATCGCGTACGAGTCGCCCAGCTCCTCGAGCGACTGCGCCATGATGACCAGCGCTTCCTTGTTGACGTCGATAATCCGACGCGGACGCCGGGCGGGATCGGGGCGGCGCTGCCACGCCTTCATCCAGTCGTCGCTATCATCGTCGTCACTCCATCGGCGAATCTCGCGATGGATCGGTTCGTCGGTCGAAGCCGACATGTCGAGCAGGAACAAGGTTGCAATATCGCGCGACTCTTTCTTGCGCGCCTTATACACACGCGCGTCGGGCACTTCGCCCATCCGGCGTGAGACCTGCATCTCGACCGTGCGATCGAGGTCGATTTCCTCGCCGTCCTCCAGCCCGCGCACCATCCGGTACGAGGCAGGGCGAATCTTCTGGAAATGCCGGCGCACGACCGGCAGCAGGTCGGCATATTGCCGCAGCGTCGCCGCGTAAAAATCGCCATCGTCACCGGCAAGCTGTATCTCGCGCAGCCGGCACCAGTTGCGGCGATAATCGCCGAGCGTGTAGTCCCACTCGTCGTAGGCGTAATAGCTGTCCTGGCGGCCGCGCGCGATCATCAGCCGTCCCTGCCCCGACGTCATGCCGATCTCGCTCAGTTGTTCGCGCAGATGCTCTAACCCGTCGTCCTTGTTCTGAAGCTGGGTCAGATACATCCCGTCGCCTTCGGTCTCGCCGCTCGACTCGGTCGGGTTGAGCTCCGCACCCGCTTCGATCATCCGGCGCAGCTCTTCGGGCGAAAGGGCGCGGCTCTTGCCGCCCTTTCCCGAGCGCCCGGAGGACTGGAGATTGACGTTCTGGTCGGGTTCGCCGCCCTCGCCGCCCGCGTCATTGTCGGCGGCATCACTGCCGTCGCTCTCCACGCCGCCCTTGATCGTGCTCGCAAGATCGTTGGAAATCGCGTCGGCCCCTTCGCCGAGCGCGTCGTCTCCCGCCTCGCGCGCCGAAGCCATCAGGTCCTTGAGCCATCTGTAAAGTGCGCTTGCCTGGCGCACGGTTGCGCGCACGTCGGCCCCCGGCTGGCGAAGCGGCGCGAACAGGGCGACGGCCTGCAGGGCAAGCGGCGAGCGCCGCATCTCATCGGCCTCGACCAGGCCAAGCGAGCTGCGCACCAGCAGGGTGCTCAGCGTGTGCTGGTTGAGTCCTTCAACCAGCGTCCGGTTGAGCCGCGCGACCTTTGGCGCGAGCCCGCGATAGCGCCGGCACATTTCGGCGTCGATGCGCGCGGATTCGCACAGCCTGACCATCGCGCCGCCCAGCACCGGATCGTCGAACGACGCGATGAAACAATCGAGCGCCTCGGCGCCGGTCTCGCCGCGCTCCTCAAAACCGGGAATGTCGGCGAGCCTTAACTGGAAGGTTCCGAATTCGTGACGGGCAGCGAGATGGGCTGCAACGGAGAAATAGTAGTCGTGCGCGCTGAGCCCGGTTCCAGGCAATGCGACGCGCTCGGGCAGATAGGCCATCTCGCCCGCCGTCAGCGGATACTGAAAGGGCAGCACCGCTCCGCAGTTGGCAAGGGAGTCGAGACGAAACTCCAGCGGATAAAGCATCCGCATGAATTTCGTCAAAATCGCCTTCAGCTCGTGAAGTTCCTGGCTTTCGGAACCGGGATTTATCGCGACTTCCACACTTTGATCATGACAGAGACGATGGCCTCCATGCAATTTTCCCTTTTCAGCGCGCAAGCCCCAATGCAAAGGCCGCAGGCGCGCGACTTTGCCGCGCATTCCTTGACTTTGCCGATATGAGCGGACTTAGATGTTTCGAGTCATGCTTTCCAGCCCACGTTTTTCTCCTTATCGCGCGGTCTCGGCAGCGGTCATCTGGTTTCTCATCCTCGCGTGGGCCGCTTCGGCCGGCGCCGGGATCACCGCGAACGTCAAGACCGAAACTCTTCCCAACGGCCTTAAGGTGCTCGTGCTCGAGAACCACAAGGCCCCGGTCGCGACACTGAGCGTCTTCTACAAGGTCGGATCGCGCAACGAGCAGGTCGGCAAGACCGGTATCTCGCATCTCTGCGAGCATCTGATGTTTCGCGGCACGAAGACGCTCGGCCCCGAACAGTTCTCGAAGATAATCCAGGAGAACGGCGGCACCGACAACGCCTTTACGACTGCGGACTTCACTGACTACTTCGAGATCATCAACGCGCGCAATCTCGACGTTCCGATCAAGCTCGAAGCCGACCGGATGGCCAACTTCGATCCCCGGGGATTCAACGCCGAGAAGGCGGTCGTGATGGAGGAGCGCCGGCTTCGCACCGAGGACAATCCGGAGGACGCGCTTCACGAAATAACCAAGGCCCAGGCCTACGTCGAATATCCATACCACTGGCCGGTTATCGGATGGATGAGCGACATCCGCCATCTCACGCTCAAGGACGCGCTTGCGTACCACGCGATGTACTACTCGCCGCGCAACTCGATCGTGGTCGCGGTGGGGGATTTCAACGCGGCCGAGGTACTCAAGCAGATATCCGAGGCGTTCGGTTCGATAAAGAACGGTCCCGAACCCCCGCCCTTCACGCAGACCGAGCAGGAGCAGAAAGGCGAACGGCGCGTGATGCTCGAGCACGCGGCCAACCTGCCCGCCTTCGACATCTCCTATCATGTACCGAACCTGCGCAGCCCGGACGCCTGGGCAATCGAAATCGCCGGCGAGATCCTCGGCGATGGCAAAAGCTCGCGGCTGTACAGGGATCTGGTGATTAACAAGCAGATGGTCGTCGACGTCAGCGTCGATTACGACATGACCTCATTCGGGCCGCCGCTGTTCACAGTCTCGGCCCAGATGCGTCCGGGAATCAAGGCCAAAGACGTTATCGCGGAGGTCGAAAAACAGCTCGCCGAGCTTCGCGACAAGCCGGTCTCCGCCGAGGAACTGCAGAAGGCCAAGAACCTCGAACAGGCGGAATTCGTCTTCGGCGAAGATTCGATTTTCCAGCAGGCGATGCTGCTCGGGGTGTACCAGATGCTGGGCGACTACCGGATGGTCGACCAGTACATTCCGAATATCGACAAGGTCACAGCCGCCGATGTCCAGCGCGTCGCGCGCAGGTACTTCGTCAAGTCCAACCGCACAGTCGGCATCCTGGTGCCGACCGGCCTGCTGCCGCACGAGGCCGCGGGCGGAAAACAAGGGATGGTCAGGTAACGGAAGCGCGCGATGAAATCACGTACTAATCTTCCAGTCGCAGTGCTCGCCGCGTTGCTGTTCGTGACGCTCACGCTCGCCGCAGGAAACGCCGACGCGCTCACGATCAAGCGGATGACGCTTCAAAACGGCGCAGTGCTGCTCGTCTCGCCGCAGCATCAGCTCCCGATGCTCACGATTGACATTGCGTTCGACGCGGGCGCGCGCCGCGATCCCAAGGGCAAGGCCGGTCTCGCATCGCTGACCGCGAGCTGCCTGACGCTCGGCACCAAAACCCTCACGCCCGAACAGTTCAACCAGAAAGTCGACTTCATGGGCAGCTCGGTGTCGGTCGGCGCGGGACGCGACTACGCGGTGGCAAGCCTCACCGCGCTCAAAAAGTACGAGGATCAGACGCTGAACCTGCTCGCCGAGGCCCTTACCGAACCGCGGCTCGACGACAAGGACATCCTGCGCAAGCGCGGCGAACAGGTCGCCGGCATAAAATCGAGCCTCGAGGATCCGGGATACGTCGCGAGCGTGACCTTCGCGAAGAAACTCTTCGACGACGGTCCTTACGGAAACCCGATCAACGGAACCGTCGAGTCGGTCGAAAAGCTCTCGCCTGCCGACGTGCGCGCGTTCTACAAGACCTATTACAAGATGGGCAATGCGGTCATCGCCGTCGCCGGCGACGTCAATCCCGAGGAGATCAGGGCAAAGCTCGACAAGGCGTTTGCCGCGCTCAAGGGAACAGTGCGGCCGCAGGCCGCGCCCGAGCCGCCCAAGGTCGCCCCGGGAATCCATCTCGCTCTGGTTGACCGCAACGTCGCCCAGGCCAACATCATCATGGGTTTCGAGGGAATCGCGCGCTCCAATCCCGACTTCTATCGCCTGCAGGTAATGAACTACGTCCTCGGCGGGGGCGGGTTCGCCTCGCGCCTGATGCAAACCGTGCGCACTCGGGCGGGACTTGCCTACTCTGTGTACTCCGGCTTCGACGCAGGCAAGTTCGCCGGCCCCTTCGGCGTCGTTCTGCAGACCAAGAACCGCAGCGCCAACCAGGCGATCCGCCTGGTCCTCCAGCAGCTTGATGAGATGCGCGAAAAGCCGATGACCGACAAGGAACTGGCCGCAGCCAAGAAGTTCCTTGTCGGAAGCTTCCCGCTCAAGCTCGACCGCCTCAGCTCGATCGCCAATTTCATGCTCCAGGTCGAACTCAACAAGCTCGGCTTGAACTATGCCGACGAGTATCCGAAGCTGATCGACGCGATAACCACGCAGCAGACGCTCGAAGTCGCAAGGAAGTACCTGCATCCCGACGCGATCATCGTGGTCGTGGTGGCAAATCAACAGAAGGCCGCAGTGAAGCTGGCCAACCTGGAAAAGTAACAGGCCGCGCCGCATCGCGCATGCGCCGGCCGGCGGAGGAATCGATGAGCGGGCAAAGCTGGAAACTTGAAGGGCAATACTTCGAATCGTGCAACTGCGAGGTTCTGTGTCCGTGCCTCCTGACGCACGCGCAGGCGCGCCCCACCGAGGGTCATTGCGACGTCGTCCTGGCCTTCCATATCGACCGGGGAAGCTACGGCACGACCGATCTCTCGGGACTTAACGCGGTGCAGGCCGTGGTCACGCCCGGCCCGATGGCGCAGGGAGGCGGAACCTTCGCTCTCTATCTCGACAGCCGCGCCACGCCCGAGCAGCGCGCCGCACTCGAAGCGATCTTCGGCGGCAACGCCGGCGGCCCGCCCGCCCTGGTGTCGCTGATGGCCTCGAAAAAGCTGCCGACCAAGGTCGTCGAAATCAATTTCAGCGCCCAAGGTAACGTACGCAAGCTCTCGATGCCGGGAATCGCTGACGTAACCGTGGAGGGCGTGCTCGGCGCCGGCGGAAACACCGTATGGATCGACAACGCGCCGCATCCCCTGGCCTCGCGTCTTGCCGCCGCGAAGGGCACCTCCAGCAACTACAGCGACCATTCGATGACGTTTAAAAATTCGGGACGAAACGGTCATTTCGCCCCGATCCGATGGTCGAGCAACTAGGGAGCCGACCCTCCGGCGGATCTACCAGGATGACAGCCGCTGACTCACAGCCGCTGGCCACCCCGGGTCTTCCTCGGCGCGACCGCGTCGTCATCTGGACGGGGATCGTCGCGATAAGCGCGCTTGCGTGGGTGTATCTCGCACGGATGCCGATGGGCACGGGCGCTTCGAGCTCTGACGGGATGGCCGGCATGATAATGCCGGCGGCGTATCGATGGTCGGCGGCCGACCTGTGGCTCGCTTTCTGGATGTGGGCCGTGATGATGGTCGCGATGATGCTGCCGACGGCGACCCCGATGCTGCTGACCTACGCGCGAATCGCCCGCTCGCGCGACGCGGCCGCCGTCGCGACCCGCCGGGTGTGGTCCTTCGCCGCGGGCTATATCGCCGCGTGGACAATATTCAGTGTCGGCGCGACCGTGCTGCAGTACGGACTTCAGCGCGCCGGCATAATCGACGACGCCCTGCGCACCACGCCGATTGCCGGCGCGCTCATTCTGATCGCCGCGGGCGTCTACCAGCTCACCCCGCTCAAGAACGCATGCCTGAGCAAGTGCCGCTCTCCGCTGGGCTTCTTCATGACCGAATGGCGCGAAGGCACTTCGGGCGCCCTCACGATGGGGCTCAAGCATGGCGCGTCGTGTGTCGGATGCTGCTGGATGCTGATGGCGCTGTTGTTCGTCGCGGGCGCGATGAATCTTGCGTGGGTAGCGGCAATCACGATTTTCGTCCTGTTGGAAAAAGTCGCGCCGTTCGGCCGCGCAATCGCCGCACTTGCGGGAATCCTGCTGGTTGCCTCGGGTATCGCGGTGGTCGCGATGGGATGAACGCCCGCGCCGGTCGTCTGCGCGATGCCTGAAGAACGGGTCATCCACACGGTTGGCCATTCGACTCATCCGCTCGGACGCTTCCTCGAACTGCTCGGCGCAAACCGAATCGCCGCGCTCGCCGACGTACGCTCGTTCCCATCGTCGCGCCGATGGCCGCACTTCAATCGGGACGAACTCGCGCGCGCGATGGAAGGAGCGGGGATCGAGTACCGATGGATGAAATCCCTCGGCGGCCGGCGCCATCAGTTGACGCCCGGCTCGCCCCATACGGCGTGGACCACGCCCGCGTTTCAAGCTTACGCTGACTACGCGGAGACCGCGGGATTCGAGGCGGGACTGGCGGAACTGATAGAACTGGCGCGCGCGAAGCCAACCGCCTACATGTGCTCGGAGGGGCTATGGTGGCGATGCCATCGGCGGATAATCTCGGACCACCTGGTTGTTCGCGGATGGACGGTCGTGCATATCCTGCCCGATGGCAAACTCTCGCCGCACCAGCTCCCGCGCTTCGCCCGAGTCGATAACGGCCGGATTATCTACGACCGCGCGACTTTCTGAACGCAGCGTTCGAACGCGCGGGCTTGCGCGTCGTCTGCTTTCGAGCCTTGCGCCTTTTACGCGGCGGCGCGCTGGCCGAGAAGCTCGCGCAGATAGCGCCCCGTGTGCGATGCCTCGACCTGCGCAACCTCTTCCGGGGTTCCCTTCGCAACCACCGTCCCGCCCATGTCGCCGCCTTCGGGTCCGAGGTCGATTACGTAGTCGGCGGTCTTAACCACGTCGAGGTTGTGCTCGATAATGATGACCGTGTTGCCCGCGTCGGCGAGCCGCCGGAGCACTTCGAGCAGCTTCCTGATGTCGTCGAAGTGAAGGCCCGTGGTTGGCTCGTCGAGTATGTAGAGGGTGCGGCCGCTCGCTCGGCGCGCCAGTTCCCGCGCGAGCTTGACGCGCTGGGCCTCGCCGCCCGAGAGGGTCGTCGCCGACTGCCCGAGATGGATGTAATCGAGGCCAACGTCGCACAGCGTTTGCAGTTTCTGCTGGATGGGCGGCACCGAGCCCATGAATTCGAGCGCGTCGGCGACCGTCATGTTGAGCACCTCCGCGATATTCTTTCCCTTGTACAGGATTTCCAGCGTGTCGCGGTTGTAGCGCTTGCCGCCGCACACCTCGCAGGTCACGTAAACGTCGGGCAGGAAGTGCATCTCGATACGGATTATCCCGTCGCCTTCGCACGCCTCGCATCGGCCACCCTTGACGTTGAACGAGAAACGGCCCGGTCCGTAGCCACGCATGCGCGCCTCCGGCAATTGCGCGAACAATTCCCGGATATGGGTGAATAGCCCCGTATAAGTGGCAGGATTGGAGCGCGGGGTGCGCCCGATCGGGCTTTGATCCACGTTGATCACCTTGTCCAGATGCTCGACGCCTTCGATACTGCGGTAGGCCCCCGCGCGTTCGCGGCTGTGATGCAGTTTCTGCGAGAGTGCGCGGTACAGAGTATCGAGCACCAGCGTGGACTTGCCCGAGCCCGACACTCCCGTCACGCAGATCAGCAACCCGAGCGGAAACGATACCGTCAAATCGCGAAGATTGTTCTGAGTCGCGCCCCTGATCGTGAGCCATCGCCCGTCCGGCTCGCGCCGACGCGCCGGCACCTCTATTTCAACTTCGCCCGAGAGATATTTTCCGGTCAGCGACGCGGGGTTGCGCATCACCTGCTCGGGCGTTCCCTGCGCCACCACGTATCCGCCCTGCATTCCCGCGCCCGGCCCCATGTCGATCAGGTAATCCGCTTCGAGCATCGTCTCGCGGTCGTGCTCGACCACCAGCACCGTGTTGCCGAGATCGCGAAGCCGCTTGAGCGTCGTCAGCAGGCGCCGATTGTCACGCTGATGAAGCCCGATCGACGGCTCGTCGAGGATGTACAGCACGCCGACCAGGCTTGATCCGATCTGGGTCGCAAGCCTGATCCGCTGGCCTTCGCCGCCCGAGAGCGTGCCCGCGGTGCGATCAAGCGTCAGGTAGTCGAGTCCGACATCGGCGAGAAACCCCAGCCGTTCGCGGATCTCCTTTAGTATCGGCCGGCCGATCTCGGTCTCCAGCGCGCTCAGCGGCGGGTTGTCGAAAAACGAAAGCGCCTGCTTTATCGACATCGCGCAGACCTCGGCGATCGACTTGCCGTTGAAGCGCACGAACAGGCTCTCCTTCTTGAGCCGCGCGCCACCGCACACCGGGCACGGCCGCATGTTCATGTAGGCCTGAAGGATCTCGCGGATTCCCTCCGATTCGGTCTCCTTGTAGCGGCGGTCGAGCCATTGCAGCACACCTTCGAACGGGCGCGCGTAGCCATGGCGATGGCCGCGGCGCTCGTAGGCGAATTCGATCTCTTCGTCGCCCGAACCGTACAGGATTGCCTTGCGCACCTTGGCCGGGATTGTCTTCCATGGCTGGTCAAGGCTGAACTTGTAATGGGCCGCGAGCGACTCCAGTACCGGCTGCATGTAGCTCATCGTGGACCACGGCGCGATCGCGCCGTCGGCGATACTGAGCTCCGGATTCTGGATCACCAGTTCCGGATCGAAGTACATGATCGAGCCGATTCCCGAGCACTGCGGGCACGCGCCATGCGGGCTGTTGAACGAGAACATCCGCGGCGTGATCTCGGGATACGAGATTCCGCACTCGACGCACGCGAAGCGCTGGCTGAAGTACACCGCCTGCTCCTTCGTCCCTTCGAGCCGTTCCACCTTGAGCAGGTCCTGGCCGTAGCGGAACGCGACCTCCAGCGAATCGGCAAGCCGCTTCTCGATCCCGCGGCGAATCGCAAGGCGATCGACGATGACCTCGATCGTATGGCGGCGGGTTTTGCTGAGCGCGGGCTCCTCGCCGAGCTCGTAGACTTCGCCGTCTATCTTGACGCGCACGAACCCCGCGCGGCGAAGCTCGGACAGTTCCTTTCGATACTCGCCCTTGCGGTCGCGCACGATCGGCGCGAGCACGTGGATACGCGTACCCTCGGGCCAGCTCATGATGCGATCGACTATCTGCTGGACGCTCTGCTGAGTGATCTCGCGTCCGCAGTTGTAGCAGAACGCGTGGCCCACGCGGGCAAACAAAAGCCGCAGGTAGTCGTAGACCTCGGTTATCGTGCCCACCGTCGAGCGCGGGTTGTGCGACGTGGTCTTCTGCTCGATCGAAATCGCAGGCGAAAGCCCCTCGATCGAATCCACGTCGGGCTTCTCCATCTGCTCCAGGAACTGCCGCGCGTAGGCCGAGAGCGATTCGACATAGCGGCGCTGGCCCTCGGCGTAGATCGTGTCGAAGGCGAGCGAGGACTTGCCCGAGCCGGAAAGCCCGGTTATCACGACCAGGCGATCGCGCGGAATCTCGAGATCGATATTCTTGAGATTGTGCTCGCGCGCGCCCCGGATTATCAGCCGATCGGCCATCGCTCTTCCGCGTCGTCTCTCATGCCGCGCTTCGGCGCCCCTGGCGTCGCACCGTCGCGGCATATGCCGCATACTCTATCGCCGCGAGCATGCTCGACGGGTTCGCCCTGCCCTGTCCGGCGATTGCGAAGGCGGTGCCGTGGTCGGGCGAGGTCCGGACGAAGGGAAGGCCGAGGGTAACGTTAACCGAGCGATCGAATTCCAACGTCTTTACCGCTATCAAGCCCTGGTCGTGGTACATCGCGACCGCCGCGTCGAAGCCGAACCGTCCGTCCACGCGGATGAACGCCGTATCGGGGGCAAGCGGCCCGAACGCGTCGATTCCCTCGGCGCGCGCCCGCAGGATCGCGGGCTCGATGACGCGTATCTCTTCGTCGCCGAACAGTCCGTCCTCGCCCGCGTGCGGATTGAAGCCGAGCACCCCCAGGCGCGGATTCTCGATCCCGCGATCCTCGCGCATATGGCGCGCGAGCAGGCGAATCGTGTCGAGCACCCGGGCGCGGGTGAGCGCCCTGGAGACCTTCGCAAGCCCCATATGCACCGTCACCAGCGCGACGTTCAACCGCTCGCCGACGAACATCATTCTCCATAGCCGGGTGTGCGAGAGCCTGGCGAGCAGTTCCGAATGGCCGGGGTAGCGACGGCCCGCGCGATTCCACCATTCCTTGCTGATCGGCGCGGTCACGAGCGCGTCCACCTCGCCTGCAAGCGCCATCTTTGCGCCCGCGACGACGTAGCGATACGACGCCTCGCCGCCCGCGACGGTGGGACGTCCCGGCATCCGGGCGCCAGCGTCGAGTTCTCCGGTTGCGAGCACCCCGAGACCTTTGGGGAGGTGCTTGCCCACGCGCCATTCGGAAATTTCGGGCGCATCGGCGATCCGTTGCGCGCACTCGCGCATCGCAGCGACGTCCCCGACCACGACGATCCGCGCCACGTCCCTGCCTGCGAGCGCGACTGCGGCCTTGACGATTACTTCGGGACCGATTCCGCTGGGATCCCCCATGCTGACCGCCACCAGCGGCGGCGAATTTCGCCGCGCGAGCGGCCTAGTAGAGCGTCTCAACGTAATGTTGTTTGACAAGCTGCGTATCGACCCATTGCCGCACTTGCTGGTTGGTCATCTCGTCCAGCAACCGGTTGCGGATTTCCGTCTTCACGTCCGCGAACGGCCTCGGGCCGGGAACCTCGTGCTCCTCGAGCTTGAGAATATGAAATCCGTATTGCGTGCGGACGATCCGTGATATCTGGCCAGGCTTGAGCGGCTTAACCGCGTCGAGGATCTGGTTCATTATCTCTCCCGGCGCGAAGTAGCCAAGCTCGCCACCCTGGCTCTTCGAGGCGTCGTCGGAATACTCCCTGGCAAGCGTGGCGAAGTCCTGCCCCGAGAGCGCCAGTTTGCGCACCGTCTCGGCCTTGGCGCGTGCCGCCGCGAGCTGCTTGGGCGAGGCGTTGTCCGGCACCGCGATGAGAATCTGCGCGAGTTTGTAGCGCTCCTTCGTAACCGTGAAGTCGCTGCGATGCGTGTCGTAGTAGGCCTTCGCCTGCGCGTCGGAAACCGTGAGCTTCGAGCGCACCTCGTCGTTAATCATCAGCGTCTTTTCCAGCTCGAGCCGGATCTGCTTGCGGAAGGCTTCGTAGGTGAGTCCATTCTGCGCGAGCGCCTGCTGAAGCTGCTGGTTGCTGATGCCGCGCGCCTGCTCGATCTGCTCGATATAGGCGTTGACCTGGCTATCGTCGATCTTGCTCTCGTATTTCTTGACTTCCTGCTCGAGCAGCTTCTGCTCGATCACCTGCTTGAGCACCGGCTTGAAATTTGGCGAGGAGGTAACCCCTTGGGCCGGAAGCCCTGTGCCCGTGGCGGCGGCGAAAGCGCGCACGTCACTGAGCGTTATCGGGTTATTGTCGACGCTGGCGACGACTTCGTCGACCGTATGGGCCGCAGCCGGCGCGGACACGCACAATACCATCAGCGCCACCCCGGCGAGTGCGCCAGCGCTTGCGAAAAGGAAACTTCGGCTAAACGACATTGGATCTCAGTTGGCGACCGGTCCGGCGTCGCGCACCGCCGACCTGGATTCCAAATTCTCACACGAGGCCAGTGCCTGCAAGACGGCTTCGACCTGTGCGAAGGTCTTCGTATAGTCGCCTTGCTCGGCGCGGTCCACCGCAACGATTACCTGGAAGGAAGGGGTAAGGCGCATGCGCTTTCGGTTCGCGTCGGCCAGCCTCGCAAGCCGCGCGCTATCGACCGGTGCCTCGGGATGGAACCTGATTTCCAGCTGGTTGCCCTTGAGTGTCGCCGCGAGCACCATCTGGACGCGCATCATGCGCCGTATCTTCATCGCCTGCACGAGGTTTTCGACCAGCGTCGGCACCGGCCCGAAGCGATCGCGCAGCTCGTCGCGGAGCTCGGCCAGTTCTTCCTCGGACTCAGCGCGGGCGAATCTCCGGTAAATCACCAGCCGCTCGTTCTCGTCGGCAATGTACGCCTCGGGGATATACGCCGGAACCCCGAGCTTGAGTTCCGGCTCGAACTCGACCTGCTGCGGTTCGCCCCGCAACTCGCGAATCGCCTCCTCCATCATTTCGGTGTAGAGCTCGAAGCCGACCGCCGCGATTTCGCCCGACTGCTCGCGCCCGAGCAGGTTGCCGGCGCCGCGATGCTCCAGGTCGGCCATCGCGAGCTTGAATCCTCCGCCGCCCGAGTCTGACTCGACCAGTTCGCGCAGCGCCTCGATCCGCCGCTTGGCGTCGCGCGTGATGATGTGCTCGCCAGGGATCAGCAGGTACGCGTAGGCCTTCTGGCGCGAACGTCCGACCCGGCCGCGCAACTGGTAAAGCTGGGCGAGCCCGAAGTGATCCGCGCGGTTGACGATCATCGTGTTGGCGTTGGGGATATCCAGTCCGGACTCAATTATCGCGGTGCACACCAGTACATTTACGCGGTTCTCGATAAACGCGCGCATCACGTCCTCGAGCTGCTTCTCGTTCATCTGGCCGTGCGCGATTGCGATTCGCGCCTCGGGGATCAGCGAGCGCAGGTGGCGGGCCATGTACTCGATATTCTCGACCCGGTTGTGCACGAAGAACACCTGTCCGCCGCGGTTCAGCTCGCGCAGAACCACCTCCCGCACCAGCGCGTCGTCGAAATGCGCGACGAACGTCCGGATCGCCTGGCGGTCGGGCGGCGGGGTCTGGATAACGGAAAGGTCGCGTATTCCGAGCATCGCCATATGAAGCGTGCGCGGGATCGGCGTCGCCGTCAGGGTCAGCACGTCCACCAGTTTCCTGAGCTTCTTGATCCTTTCCTTGTCGGCGACGCCGAACCGATGCTCCTCGTCGATCACGAGCAGTCCCAGGCGCGCGAACTTGACGTCGCTCTGGAGCAGGCGATGGGTCCCGATTACAATGTCCACCTTGCCGCGCGCGACGTCCTCGATCGTCGCCTTGTTTTCCCTGGCGCTACGGAACCGCGAGACCATTTCGATTCGCACCGGATAGTCCTTGAAGCGCGCGCGGAAGGTGTTCCAATGCTGCTCGGCAAGGATCGTCGTCGGTACCAGCACCGCGACCTGCTGCCCGTCCATCACCGCAATGAACGCCGCCCGCATCGCGACCTCGGTCTTGCCGAAGCCCGCGTCTCCGCATATCAGCCGATCCATCGGCTTGGGCCGCGTCAGGTCGCGTATCACTTCGTCGATCGCCGCCTGCTGGTCGGGCGTCTCCTCGAACTCGAAGCGCTCGGCAAAATCGTGGTACTCGGAGCCCGGATGGGGAAACGCATGCCCCTCCATAACTTCGCGCGCGGCGTACACTTCGAGCAATTCCTTCGCCATCGCGAGCACGGCCTGCTTGGTGCGCTTTTTCACGCGCTCCCACGAGCCGCTGCCGAGCTTGTCGAGCTTGGGCTCGGCGCCGTCGGCGCCGCCGCCGATATAGCGCTGCACGAGATTGATCCGCTCGACCGGCACGTACATCGTGCCGCCGGCCGCGTACTCGAGGTTCAGGAAATCGCCTTCCGCGTCGGAGACCTTTAGATGCTTCAGTCCGCGGTAGCGCCCGATTCCGTGGTCGATATGAACGACGAGATCGCCCGGCCTAAGTTCCTCGAGGGTTACGAACGCGCCCTTCGCGCGCGGCCTGGTGCGCCGTCTTGCGCGCGGTTCACCGAAAATCTCTTCCTCGCTGTAAACGTAAAGGCCGTCGGCCTGCAGAACCGTGCCCGACGAGATCTCACCTTCGATTATCGCGGGCCGGAAATCGTCGCTCGCGAGCAGTTCGGGAAACGTGCGGCATCCGGTGTTCACCTCGATATCGTAGGCCTCCAGATGGCGCCTGAGGCGCGCGACCTGGTTCTGCCCCTCGACCACCATCACGGCCCGCGCGCGGGCCCGGCGGATTTCGTTGAGTTCTGCGGCGAGCGGCTCGAACGAGATCGCATGGCGTTGCCCGGTCAACTCGACCGAAGAAAGCTTCAGGCTCGGCGCGGACTTGACCTCGATCGGCGGCGCCCATCCTTCGCGCGGGGCCATCGCGGTAACCAGCGAGCCGGTTTCCACCGCTCTCATCGCGCAAAGCTCGCGCTCGAGGTCCTCGCACGCGATGTAGAGCGAATCGGCGGGCGGATGGAAAATGGGGCGCGACCGGGCGGTCGAGGCTTCCGCCGCGACCGTTTCCGAGAAGCGCGCCGCCTCTGCGATGATTCTTCCGGGATCGACCAGCCACGCAATCGTGCGCTCGGGCAGATAGGCGAAGAGCGAATCGAGCGGACGCCCATACACGTACGGCATCAAAAGTTCCGCTCCCGGAAAGAGAAGCCCCGTACCGAGCGTCTCCAGCAGTTCGCCGGCCTCCTTGCGCACCATGCCGAGCTCTGCCGCGCGCAGCGCAACCACGTCGGCAAGCTCGGGCTCCTTCAGCGCCGCGGGCGAGATGTAACGCGCGCGGATAACGGTCGCCTCGGGAATCGCGCCGAGCGAACGCTGCGAGACGGCGTCGAAATGGCGCACCGAGATGACCAGATCGTCTTCCAGCTCGAATCTGACCGGCTCCCGATAGAGCGGCGAGAACACGTCCACGATTCCGCCGCGCACGCTGAAATCACCCGGCTCCTCGCATTGCGGCAGCCGCTGATAGCCCGCCGAGGCGAGGGTCTCGATCAGCAGGTCAAGATCGAGCCGATCGTTCTTCGCGATTCGGACGACGGATTCGTCGAATACCGCGCGCGGAATCGTCCGCGTCATCAGTGCCTCGACCGAAGTTACGACCAGGGGCGCATCCTGGCGGCGTATCGCGTAAAGCACCGCCAGTTGCGAGGCCTGGACATCCGTCGGCGGCGAGATATGCGCGAACGGTCTCGTCTCCCACGCGCGCAGCAGATGCACCTTGCGCGCTGAGGCGTCGGATTCAAGCGACTCTCCGAGAAAAAACGCCACCTCGTTCGCGAGCGTCTCCGCCTCGGCCGGGCGCGACGTGACCGCAAGGATCGGCCGCGAAAGCCGCATCGCAGCCTCGCGCAGGATCAGCGCGCCCGCAGCGCCCTTAAGCCCCATTATCGGGATTCGCTGGTATTCTTGCGATGAAAGGCGCGCTTCGAGTTCGCTCGCCGCCTCTTTGAGAGAACGTTCCAACTCAGGGATTCCGTCTTCGCTAAACGCACTATCGCCCTCCGGCGCGGCGAAAAAGCTCGTCGCGCCGGCCGGCTCTCGTAATGATAGCAGAGAATCGGGCGCCGATACTGCTCTGAGCCCCCGGACTCCGGTTGCGGGAGAGCCTCGCGGCAGGCTAGAGAATCTCGCCGGGGAGGACGACCTCATGGCCACCGCCGTAGTCTGCACCGGATTGCTCGCAGTCCTGCTCTTCGCTCTCGGTTTCTATGTCTCGGCCATACGCGGCCGCACCAACAAGGCCGGCTCGATCCCCGACGATCCCTCCCATCCGCTCTTCAAGGCGATTCGCGCGCACGGCAACACCGCCGAGTACGCACCGATGCTCGCCGTCCTGATGCTCTATCTAGGCGTGCATTCGCCCGCCCAATGGATCCGCTGGACGATGGTCGCGGTGACCGCGTGCCGTTACCTGATCGTGATCGGAATCCTGTCCTCGGCGACGCTCGACCGCCCGCATCCGATTCGCTTCATCGGCGCGCTCGGAACCTACGTCGGCGGAACGATCCTCGCGATAACGACGCTGCTGACCGTGTTCGGGTAGGCGAGCGAAGTTTACGGGCCTCCGCCCGCGTTCGCGTAATGCATCGCACCCAGATGCACCGCGATCTTGAGCGTCTTATGACCCTGTCCGCCCGGCAGCGGACGTATCACTGTTAGATAGGTGGTGTCGCCCGGCTTCATCCTGGCGAGTGCGCGCTGAAAATCCTGCTCGGTCCTCACCCGATGGTCATCAACGGCGACAATCATGTCGCCACCCTTTCCAAGCGCGCCTGCCCGGTTGAGCAGCGGCGTCGTCAGCATCGTAAGCGGACCGAGCAGCTCTCCGGCTGTCATTCCCGCCACTCCGAGCGCGCTCGGACCCGTCGCTCCATGAAGTCCCGCTCTTGCCGCCGGACTGTCCGGATCAACGGTCATGATTTCAAGGCCGTGCTCCTCTTTGCCGAGGTAGCACAGCGTCCGGTACTTGACGGTTATCCCGATATACGGCCGCGCGCCCGATTGCGATTCGAGTTCACCGCCCTGGCGCGGCTCGAACTTCGAAACCGACTCGCTCTCGGAACTCGGCTGGTGGTTCGGGATCACATCAATTCCGCCGGGGGGCGGATTCGCTCCGAGTTGCGGCCCGATCTCAAGCGTCGATCCGGGTTCTGTGCCCTGCCCGCTGATTCCCGGCGTGAGCGGAGCACCCGCACCCGGCTGCGACGATATCGCAGCTGCGGGCGAAGCTTCCGGCGCGGATTTTACCTTGCCCTGGCCGAGAGCCGTTTGGCCAGAAGCCGGCGCACCCGCGAGCGCGAACGCGAACGCGAGTATGGCCGCCGACGCCGCGATCCTCCAGGAACGCATCAACTCACCCTGCTCTCCCACCGATACGAGACCGATGAAGGGATCATAGCGCGGCTGTCCCTACAAACAAGGCGCAGTCGGGTCAGGCCTGATCCGCCCCGCGCTTGATACCCGCCGCGCATGCGTGCGAAAGTTTCCGCGTGCCGCCGCTCAAGATCGTCTCGACCGTCGCCCTCACCGACTCCCAGCGACACGCGCTCCGCGCCGCCGCACCCGACGCCGACCTCATCGACCGCGGATGCCGCAACAATGACGAAATCGCCGCGCTGGTCGCCTCCGGATGCGACGTGATGCTCACCTTCCGCGTCCCCGACGATCTGCTCTCGCGCGCACCCTCCCTCCGATGGGTCCAGTTGCTGAGCGCGGGCGCCGACCACGCGCTTTGCGGCCCGCTCCGTTCAGCGACGATCCCGGTTACCACCGCAAGCGGAATTCACGCGACGCCGATCGCGGAATATACCATCGCCTCGATGCTCGCTTACGCCCATCGGCTCCATCTGACGCTCCGCGCGCAGGCGCGCCGGGAATGGATGCGCTCGGCGAGCTTCATGGGGACGGTCGATGAACTCCGCGGACGCACGCTCGGTGTGGTCGGCTACGGCTCAATCGGCCGCGAGACCGCGAGGCTCGCCGACGCGCTCGGGATGCGCGTGCTGGCGCTGAAGCGCGATCCATCGATTCGCTCCGATCCCGGATACCGTCGCAAGGGCCTGGGAGATCCCGAGGGCCGGATTCCCGGGAAGTTTTTCGCGCCCGAGGAGCGCCTCGCGATGCTTGCCGAGTGCGATTACGTGACCGTCACCCTCCCGCTCACCCCGCATACCCGCAGGTTCATCGGCGCACGCGAGCTTTCCGCGATGAAGCCCGGCGCGTACCTGGTCAATATCGGGCGCGGCGAGGTGATCGACGAGGCCGCACTAATCGAGGCGCTGCGTTCCGGCCGTCTCGGCGGCGCCGGCCTCGACGTGTTCGAGCACGAGCCGCTTGCGGTCGAGAGTCCGCTCTGGGAGATGGAAAACGTAATCCTGACGCCGCACATGTCGGGCGCCAACCGTGGCTACATGGACAAGGCGTGCGAGCTGTTCGCCGAAAACCTCCGGCGCTTCACGACCAATCGCCCGCTGCTGAATCTGGTGGATCCGCACCTCGGTTACTGACGCGGCTCGCGCAACGGCGCTCGCGTTCGGCCGCTTGGCGGGCGATAAAGTCGCCGTCCGGATTGCCGGTTACGGGTTTGCGCCGCTCGCGCGCCCGCGGATGTATCGTCCTCTGTACGCGCCTGCGAGGTGACGCGGCGCGGATGCTGCTCTTTGGTTGCAGCATCCGTGACGCGCGGGCGGGGGTTCGGCGAGGCCTACCCTCGCGACCTGAGCGCGTCGAGGAAGCGCTCCTTCAGGCGGTCGAACGGCCCGTTGGACATGAAGAGCGCGACGTCGCCCGCGCGCGCCTCGGAGAGCATCGCGTCCAGGATCTGCCCAGTCGATTCCGCTGCGAGCGCTTTCGGCCCGCGTATCGATATGTCGCGCGCGAGCGCACGCGTGTCGAGTCTCTCGCCCTCGGGAATCGGATCGTTCTCCTTGAAATAGACTGGCGCGAGATAGACTTTCGCGGCACGGTCAAAGGCCTCGGCGAATCCGGCCTGGAAAACGTTTCTGCGCGCGGTGTTCGAGCGCGGCTCGAAGGCCGCCAGGATTCGCCGCCCCGGAAACCGCTCCGCGATTGCCTCCAGCGTCACCCGAATCGCCGTCGGATGGTGCGCAAAGTCGTCCACGACCGTGACGCCCGCCGCCTCGCCGACAATCTCCTGCCGGCGGACCACGCCGGTGAACGATTCGAGTCCGCGCGCGATCTCGTCCGCGTCGATTCCGCACTCGGAGAGCATCGTGAACACTCCGATTGCGTTTGCGACGTTCATCCTGCCCCCCGTGCGGAGGATGATCTCGCGCGAAACCGGCCGCCCTTCGCGCATCACGGTGAACCGCGCCCCTTCGGGACCGATTGTAATTGCGCCCGGGCGGAATTCGCCCGCATGAAGGCCGAACGTCCGCATCTTCGCGCGCGTCGCTCCGCATACCGAGAGCGCATCGGGAAAGTCCGCACATACCGCAAGGACCCGCGCGGAATCCATCGAATCGGCCAGCGCCCGGAAAGACGATTTCACGTGTTCGAGGTCGCGGTAGATATCGGCATGGTCGAATTCGACCGCGGTGATTATCGCGGCATCGGCGCGGTAATGAAGGAACTTGGGCCCCTTGTCGAAAAAGGCGGTGTCGTACTCGTCGCCCTCGATAACGAAGTCTCCTCCCGCGCCGAGCCGGTAATTGGAGCCGAAATTCTTCGCGATCCCCCCGACCAGCATCGAGGGGTCACGGCCAGCAGCGGCCAGCACCTCGGCGGCCATCGCCGTGGAAGTGGTCTTGCCGTGCGTCCCCGCGACCATCAGGACGCGCCGCCCGGACAGGAAGAAATGCCACAGCGCCTCGGGCATCGATAGATACGGGATCGAACTTTGGAGCAGCGCCTGCGCTTCTGGATTGTCGCGCGTAATGACGTTGCCGACGACGGCCAGGTCGGGCGCGGGCGCGAGGTTTTCGGCGCGAAAGCCGCGCATCACCTCGACTCTCAGGCGACCGAGCAGCGAGGCCGTCGGCTCGTAGAGTTCCTTGTCGGAGCCGGTTACGCGAAGTCCGCGCTCGGAGAGCATCCCGGCCAGCGCGGCCATCGCGGTCCCGCCCACGCCTATCAGATGGACGTGGCGAACCGTCGCGGGAATTCGGGAAAGACGAAGCTCGCTTTGGGAATCAGGCACCTTGTACAGCTTCCATGATGAGGTCGTGGATTCTCGGGCGGAACTCGCGGATTCGCTGGTTGTCGCGGCTCGGATGGACCCGGTTGGTGAGAAGCGACACGGCGATTTCGCGCTCGGGCTCGATCCAGATGGAGGTTCCGGTGAAGCCGAGATGGCCGACGGCGGCCGGGGTGAAGTGGCGGCCAGAGCTGGAGTTCTCGGGCGAAGGCGTGTCCCATCCGAGCGCCCAGGTCGAACCGGGAACGGTCGCGTCGCGAGTCCAGAATTCGCGGACGATCTTCTGCGGGACAAGCGAGGAGCGGCCCTTGTAGCAATCGATCAATACGTGGGCAAGACGGTCAACCTCGCGCACCGGAGCGAACAGTCCCGCGTGGCCCGCGACGCCGCCCATCGCGTAGGCGTTCTCGTCGTGGACCTCGCCGACCAGGATGCGCTTGCGCGTCGGACACATCTCGGTTGCGGCGAACATATCGCGGATCGGTTCGAGGCGTCGCGAACGGGCCATCGAGAGATCGATGAAATCCGTGGCCCTGAGGCCTATCTCCCGGAAGATCTTTTCGCGGCAGAACCGGTCGAGCGAGAGTCCGCCCATCCGTTCGACGGTTTCGCCAAGCAGCATGAAATTCAGGTCGGAGTAAATCGTTTTGGTCGCGGGCGCGGCTTCCGGCTTCTCGCGATGGATCTGGTCGTAGACCCATTCCTTGGCACCGTAGCTTGCGACGAAATTGACCTTGCCGCCGCGTTCGATCTCGACAATCCGATGGCAGAACGGCCGCCATCCGGCGAGCCCCGAGCAGTGCGCAAGCAAGTTGCGGAAGGTCACATGGCCTTTGCCGTGCACGCCGAAGTCGGGGAACAGGCGCGTCACGCGGTCATCAAGGCGAAGCTTTCCGTCGCGCGCGATAATCATCAGGGCGAAAGTCGTGGCGAGGACTTTGGTCAGCGACGACAGATCGAAGACCGTGTCGAGCTGCATCGGCGCGGGTTGCGGCACGAGCATGCGCGAACCGAAGGCTCCCTCGAACAGGACGTCGCGGCCCCTGCGTACGACGACCGTCGCACCAGGGAAAACCTCGCGCTCGATCGCGTCCGCGAATGCCTGCTCCACCTCACGCCATCCCAAGCGCCCTTACCTCCGGCCGCTCAGCTCACCGCGGCCTCGCTGACTATAAGCCGGCGCGACGACGCATCGACACGCACCGGAAGCCCGAACGGCAGAGTCAGATTTTCGCTTCCGTGGCCGGCTTCGATTCCGAACAGCACCGGGCATCCGAGACCTTCGGTCTGCTCGGCGATAAAGCGCATGATAAGCCGCGCCTCACCTTCGTCGCCCTCGATCGGGCGAATCGCGCCGAAGACCAGTCCGGCGCATCGCGAAAGCGCCCCGGATTGCCTCAGTTGCACGAGCATCCGATCGATCCGGTAGGCCTTCTCGCCGGTATCTTCGAGGAAGAGAATCCGTCCGTCGAACGAGGGCGCCCACGGCGTGCCAAGCATCGCAACCACCACCGAAAGACATCCGCCGATAAGCAGTCCCTCGGCTGCGCCCGGATGAACCGCTTCGCGCGCTGAAAGTTCGAATCCACGCAGTTCGCCGGTGAGCAGCTTGCGCAGATGGTCGAAGCCGCGCCGGCCGAGCCCGCGCGCGAAATCCATCGCGACCATCGGGCCGTGAAACGCAACCATCGAGCTTTTGTCCACCAGCGCGTTGAGCAAAAACGTCGCGTCTGAAAAGCCCAGGAAGGGCTTCGGGGTGAGCGCTATCGCCTCGAAATCAAGCAGCGGGAGCAGCCGACCGCATCCGTAGCCGCCGCGCGCCACGAAGATCGCGCGCACCTCCGGGTCGGCGAAATAAGCCTGGAGTTCACGTGCGCGCTCGGCGTCCGTGCCGGCAAGCACGCCGTCGCGGCTGAGCGCCCGTTCGGAAACCCGCACCCGAAATCCCATCGCCCGCACGACTTCCAGTCCGCGCTCGAGGTGGGAGCGTTCGATCGCCGCGGCGGGAGCCACAACGCCAACCGTATCGCCGGCCCTTAGAGCCGGTGGTTTTAGCGCAATGCGATCCACTTTTGGGTCCCCAGTCTACCATGGCGACGGCGCTCGCTGCACATACGGAGCCGGTCTTCGGCGCCGGCGGCCGCGCTGCGCGCTGGCGCGCGCTCGCTCAGAACGTGCGGCCGACCGCTTCGGCAACCAGACGCACCATGCGCATCAGCTCCTCGAACTTGTCGGGTCTAAGCTGCTGCGGTCCGTCGGAAAGCGCGAGTTCGGGATTGGGATGCACCTCGATCAGAAGGCCGTCGGCACCCGCTGCTATCGACGCTAGCGCCATCGGTTTGACCAGAGACCAGATGCCCGTTCCGTGACTCGGATCGACGATGACCGGCAGATGGGTCATCTGCTTGAGCATCGGAACCGCGTTGAGATCGAGCGTGTTGCGGGTCGCGGTCTCGAACGTGCGGATACCGCGTTCGCACAGTACCACGTTGGGATTGCCCTCGGAGAGGACGTACTCCGCCGCCATCAGGAATTCGTCGAGCCGCGTCGCCATCCCGCGCTTCAGCAGCACGGGCTTTCGGATACGGCCGAGCCGCCGCAGGAGCGAGAAGTTCTGGGCGTTGCGCGCGCCGACCTGGAGCATATCCGCATGCTCGACGAACAGGTCGATGTCGTGCGGGTCCATTATTTCGGTCACGATCGGCAGTCCGGCTTTCTTTCCCGCGTTTTCGAGCAGCGTGAGTCCCTCGGCCGCCATCCCCTGGAACGAGTACGGAGAGGTGCGCGGCTTATACGCTCCACCGCGCAACAGGTTGGCTCCGGCGCGCTTGACCGCCAGGGCGGCCTGCTCGACCTGCTCGGCGCTCTCGACCGCGCACGGCCCCGCCATCACGATAATCGACTGACCACCGATTTTGACTCCGCCAACGTCAACGATTGAGCCTTCGGGACGCACCTCGCGGCTGGCGAGCTTGTAGGGTTTGAGCACCGGGATTACGCGCTCGACGCCGGAGACCCCCTCCAGGTGGGCGAGCGAATGCTGCGGGCCTCGTTCCTCGCCGGCGCAGGCAATCACGGTTCGCTCGATACCGCGGATCACGTGAGCGCGGTAGTCGAGCTCCTCAACCATTCGGACGACGAGCCGGATGTCCTCCTCGGTCGCCTGCGCCTTCATTACGACGATCAAATGCCAAAGCCTCCAATGAGACGCTCGCTCATGTTTAATTAGAGCAGTATGGAACGGGGGAGGAAAGTTTAGTATTTACGATTAAGACAGTTACTTGAGTGACTGCGGAACTCGCAGCTTGCGGGAGACCTGAATTTGCCGCCGCGACCGATAAAGCCGCTTCGCCTTGTCCATACCTCCGATGTGCATTTGGAGACCGACACGTTTGGTTCGGGAAGCAGAGGCGAAGAGCTGCGCGACAAGGTGCGACGCGCCTTCACCAATGTTATCGAGGTGGCAAACTCCCGCGAGGCGAACCTCCTGCTTATCGTGGGCGATCTGTTCGATTCGAGCCGAGTGAGCGAAGAGGGTCTCGCGTTTGCGTTCACGACGATTGCACGCGCGCGGATGCCGGTTGTGCTGATCCCGGGCAATCACGACGCTCACGACGAGCGCTCGATCTATGCGAGGCTCGCGCCGGAAGTCCTGCCTGCCAATCTGCATCTGATACTGGAACCCGAGGGCGCAACACTGCATTTTCCCGAGCTCGGGGTGAGAGTGTGGGGACGCGCGCTGGTCGACCATTCGCCAGAATACCGGCCGCTCGGCGGCGTGCCTGAGCCGGAGCCGGGGCTGTGGAACGTCGCGATGGCCCACGGGTATTTTCTCGAAGACGGAGAGACCGAGCGCTCATCGCCGATAACACCCCACGAAATTGAGCGCAGCGGCTACGACTATATAGCGCTGGGCCACGTACACATCTTCAACGACGTATCGCGCGGCTCGACGCGCGCACTCTATTGCGGCACACCCGCGCCTCTCTATTCGAGCGAGGAGGCCGGATGGGTCGTCGTGGCCGACTTGACACCCGGCCAGCCGGTCTCGATCGAGCGCGTGCTGGTACGACCGTAAAAGCTACGGGATTCGTCAGGCGGGTCCGCAGCCCGGTTGGTCACTCACGCAGTTTGTCGGTTCTGCGTGCGTCCCTGCTGAAACGGGTCGGACATTATCGCGCTCAAGCCACGGTTCCTAAGTTCCGGGTGAGCCTCCGATAGCCCTCGCCACAAAAGATCGAAACTCGCGCTGCCGAAGGGTCTCGCGACCAGGCCCAAGGCGCCTTCACGCACGAAGACTTCTTCATCCGGCGCCTGGGCTTCATTTCCGCCCAGCAGCACGATCGTCGTCGCGGGCGCTTCTCTGCGCATTTCGCGGAACAGCGCGACGGAATCCATCTCGTCCGCGCTCGGAAGGTCCAGGCCAAGGGTAACCACGTCTGGCCTGACCGTCCTGAAAATCGCCAGCGCCTGAGCGACGGTTCCGACCTCGGCCACCACGTCGCATCCGATGCACTCGAGATGAAGCCGTATCGCGTTACGCACGGCGCGCGTACCGTCAGCGATCAGAGCACGTACTGCCATTCAGAATAAGCCTCCTGCCCCTCATCATCCTCCTCACCTCAGACCCACTGGAAAGCAAGCGACAGGCCAACAGGGTCGGACTCGGCAAAAGCCTGGAAATCCACGATTACTCTTCGATTGTTGCAATCCAAAGAGTCGCCACAATGAACGGCGCGGTCTCAAACAAGGACATTCGGGATTCCTGATGCTCGCTGGAGCAACATCGCTATGGAGGTGTCTCGACATTTCTCGGGATGATTCTATCTGTACTCCAATTGCCGCACGGAGCGGGCAAAGCGGCTAAACCGAATGCCATGCGGTGCCGAAAATCTACCTTTTCGCGCTTGCCGAAGCCTGCATTCGCGCGACATCGGCGGGTTCGGCGAACGTCTTGCGGGCATGGCCCGCGCCCGACTGCTCGGAGTGCAAAGAGCAACGCCCGCAGTCCTACCGGGTTGCATCGGAGTAGAACTATGTTGCACCCAAGTGACACGGAGGCGAGTCCGGCGGGATAGAGACACATCGGCGCGTGGGATGCCTGGGAAAAGGAAACGGCGGCCCAATCGAGCCGCCGTTTCCGGTCCTACGAGCTTCGCCTCTTTCAGGTCGAGGCGCGCTGCCGAATCAGCCAACGCCGATTACATCATGCCGCCGCCCGGCATCGGAGGCGTCTGGGTCTTCTCCTCGGGCTTCTCGGCCACCATGCACTCGGTGGTGAGCAGCAGGCTGGCTACCGAGGCAGCGTTCTGAAGCGCCGTGCGAACGACTTTCGTCGGGTCGATAATCCCGGCCTTCATCAGGTCCTCGAACTCCTCGGTACCAGCGTTGAACCCGAAGGCTCCCTTGTTGTTCTTGATCTTGTCAACGACGACCGAGCCTTCCCATCCGGCGTTGCTCGCGATCCATCGGCATGGCTCTTCGAGAGCGCGCTTGACGATGTTGACGCCAACCTTCTCGTTTTCGCCCACCCGAAGGTTGTCGAGCGCAGCCGAAGCGCGCAGCAGCGCAACGCCGCCGCCGGGAACGACACCCTCCTCGACTGCAGCGCGGGTCGCATGCAGTGCGTCCTCGACCCGGGCCTTCTTTTCCTTCATTTCGATTTCGGTGGCCGCGCCGACCCGGATGACTGCAACGCCGCCGACCAGCTTCGCGAGCCGCTCCTGGAGCTTTTCGCGGTCGTAATCAGAAGTCGTTTCATCGATCTGGGCGCGGATCTGCTTGATGCGGCCCTCGATATCGCTGCGCTTGCCGGCGCCGTCGATAATCGTGGTGTTGTCCTTATCAACCACGATCTTCTTGGCGCGTCCGAGATCCTGAAGGGTCACGTTCTCGAGTTTGATCCCGAGTTCCTCGGCAATCATGCGGCCGCCGGTGAGGATCGCGATGTCTTCGAGCATCGCCTTGCGCCGGTCGCCGAAGCCCGGAGCCTTGACCGCGCAGCACTGCAGGGTGCCGCGAATCTTGTTGACCACCAGCGTCGCCAGCGCCTCGCCCTCGACATCTTCCGCGATGAGCAGCAACGGCTTGCCGGACTTTGCGATCGCCTCGAGCACCGGCAGCAGATCCTTCATCGACGAGATCTTCTTCTCGTGAATGAGGATGTACGCGTCTTCAAGCCGCGCTTCCATGCGCTCAGGATCGGTGACGAAATAGGGCGACAGATAGCCGCGGTCGAACTGCATGCCCTCAACCACCTCAAGCGTGGTCTCCAGGCCCTTGGCTTCCTCGACCGTGATGACGCCTTCCTTGCCGACCTTCTCCATCGCCTCGGCGATGATATCGCCGATGGTGGAATCGTTGTTGGCCGAGATGGTGCCGACTTGCGCGATCTCTTTGCGATCCTTGGTCGGCTTGGACAGGTTCTTGAGTTCTCCGACCACGGCCTCAACCGCGCGGTCGATTCCGCGCTTGAGCGACATCGGGTCGTGTCCGGCCGCGACCATCTTGATGCCCTCGGTGTAAATCGCACGGGCAAGCACGGTCGCGGTAGTGGTGCCGTCGCCGGCGACGTCCGATGTCTTGGAAGCGACTTCCTTGACCATCTGGGCGCCCATGTTCTCGAACTTGTCCTCGAGCTCGATCTCCTTGGCGACGGTAACGCCGTCCTTGGTGACCGTCGGGGCGCCGAAGCTCTTCTCGAGAACGACGTTGCGCCCCTTGGGGCCGAGTGTAACGGTCACCGCGTCGGCGAGAATATTAACACCCCGGAGGATCTTCTCCCGGGCTTCCTGTGAAAAACGAACTACTTTCGCAGGCATGGTCTTCTCCTAACTCCTTCTGGTTTTGTTCTTCCGAAGAGCCGGATGACCGGGCTATTCGATGATGCCGAGAATGTCATCCTCGCGCAGGATGAGATGCTCCTCGTCCTCAAGCTTGATTTCGCTGCCGGAGTACTTGCCGAACAAAACTTTGTCGCCGACTTTCACTTCAGGCGCGATAAGCTTGCCGTCTTCGGTGACCTTGCCTTTGCCGACCGCCACCACTTTGCCCTCCTGGGGCTTCTCCTTAGCGGTGTCGGGGATGATGATCCCACCCTTGGTTTTTTCCTCTTCCTTGATGCGCTTTACCAGAATGCGATCGCCCAGTGGCCTGATCTTCATGGGTGACCAGCTACCTCCTTCTGAACTACCTTTTCATTCGTTGTGAATCGGCCTGCACGGACCGCGGGTAAAACTAACCACGAAACGCCCCGTGTCAATTGTCACTCGAAGCTCTCGAGTGCTAATCCAGAATCCGCCGCGGGCGAGATTAGATCAAGACGTTAACGTAAAATTAATAGGCGAAAAAATGGCGAATTTCAGCCGAAGACCTCAACCCGCCTAAGATTCCGGACCTATTCGACTGGGTGCCCGAGTTTTTCCGAGATCGCCAGGACCAGGCGCGACACGAGCTCGCGACTATCCTTGTCGTCGATCCATCGCTCGGCCGCCGCATCGAAACTGAAATGCCATCCGTGAGCGCCCGCAGCCAACCATATCTGGCGCGCGGCCGATTGGCGGCTTAGGATGAAACGCTCGCCGTCGGGGAATTCGATCGTGATGATTCCATCCCCCGTGCTGTAATCGATCTCCTCGGGATCAAGTCGCTCGAGCCAGCTGGCGACCATTGCGAGGCAGGCGTCGGATCTCGCTATGAACTCTCTTTCATCCATGATGGCTGAATCCGCGGGCGCGCTGCGCGCGCCGCAATGCGTCACAATCGACTCTGCCGAAGATTCAGCGGACAATGCCGCGCTTGCGCAGTTCCTCGTCACGGTAGCGGCGGTAGAGCAGATTCCATTCGGGGCTGCCCTCGACGATCCCGCGCTTTATGGAAGTTATCTTGCGGCGCACCGCCGCATCGATCTCATCACCCTTTTCGGCCCACTGAGCAATGAGTTCGCGCGCCTGGCGAAGTGCGAGTGGAAAGTTGGGTATTTCCGCCAACCCCTCATCGCGAATGCGCACGAGCGACTCGCGCGCCAGGTAAAGGATTCTTTCTTCCGTAAACCGCATCGATGGCACCCTCCGGAGAGCCTGGCGTCATAGAGAACGCGGTCTCACAGTACGAACCCCTTTCTTTCGGCAAGCTTCTGCTTGATACGGGTGCGCAGGCGGTTGAAGTCGGCACGCGGATCCTTGCGCGCTTCCTCCTCAGCCATCCGATTCGCTTCCTCGTCGATCTGCCGCTCGGTCTCGAAGTTCGCGGACATCATCTCGACCACGCAGGCAACAATTTCCTTCTGGTCGCGCAGCGGCTTGATTGCTCCCCTGGCGACCAGGCCGGTCACCAGGAAGTTGGCTAACGAGTCTATCTGTACTTCCCGAAGCACGGGTTTATCATACTTCAACACGGCAGCGATCCGCGAATGCGCGCGCCAGGTTCGAGGCGTGCATGGCCGCTGGTCCGCTGGGGTGTACGTTAAAAGCTGAACGCGAGTTTCTGCCAGGCAGCGCGTGTCGGCAAAACGCTGGCTTGACACAAAAATGCGCGATCACTACGGTTACGACTATCCTCGCTTAGGATAGACTCTCTCATCATGCGGCTGACACGAAGTTGGTTGAATCAGCCGGCGTAGGTAGACGCGAAGGGCATTCCGAGCGAACGGGGAACCCCTTGACAAATACTCGCACACAGCGTCATCCCGCACATGAGATTCGCCTCTTGCTTCTCGCAACCGGGGTGGCAGTCTGCGCTGCGCTATTTCAATTCCTACCCCTTGCGCAGGCGGGCGTTAGCTCACCGAGGCATCCCAGCGCCGCGTATCACTTCGACGCACTTCGGTCATCGAGCCACCAGGTACTCACGGCGCGTCTGGGCAATCGAGCCCTCCTTCGAGGACATCGCAAACGCGTCGCGTGGCCCACTCTGCGGCCGGCGGCGACGTACGCGCGGCACATTTCCCAATCCAGTCCCTCGCTGACGCAACGGGCGCTTGTCGAAGACGCCCGCGTCGCGCGAGCTCCTCCTCTCCTTCCCAGCTAGGTCTGCTCGGGTCGACCCCTTTCGCGGGGTCATTCAGAGAAACCGCGCCGGCCGCGACGGTTCGGTTTTCCAAAGCGGGTACCCGCTGCGGAAGAATGGTTGTTCGCTGCAAGGAAGACGAATCCCCGTCGCCGCCGGTCGGCAAAAGCTGGTTGTTGGAGTTTTAAGCACATGGACGCTCATAATGTTGGTGAGAGGATCGACACCCTGACGGTCGCCGAACTGGCAGCGATGCTTCGCTGCCGGACCGAGACCATATATCGGCTCATGAAGCGGCGGGCTCTGCCCGGCTTCAAGGTAGGTAATCACTGGCGCTTCTCGCGGCGTGAAATCGAAGACTGGATGCTGAGCCAGACCCGTATGTCCAGCGCCCGCGAGGCCAGTCCGAACCGCAGGAGAGCCTGGGCTTAGGTAATCGCTCTTGCACAAAAGGCGCGGGGAGCCAGGCCGTTACAATGAAGCGGACCGTGGTTCCCCAAGCCGCTCCCGCCCTTCGTGCCGACTCGGCCGCATCGGGTTGGCCGCTCTCAATATCCGTTCTGTTGACGACTCTCTTCCTTGGCGTAGAACGCGTCCGCCAAGGGTTGAATCGCTGCGTAGAACTGCTTGATATGCCCGATATTGGCCCCGAAATCGCCGGGGAACAGGCGAATGATGTTCGAGCTTGAGCCGGACTCTCCGGTTGTCGACCGCGAACAGAGCTCGATCTCGTTTTTCGGCGTGACCCTGATTCGCACGTCGTCCTGCAAGCCGAAAATCCGCGACGTGTACAAGCAGTCGAGCGAGCCCGTGCGCTCGTCCGACTTGAGGACTGTCCAACCCCCAAGGCTTTTCACGGCGGCAAGCGCGATCTGAAACAGTTTCGCCCGCGGTATCCCAGGATATCGGCGGGTCTGAAGTTCGGGATAATAGCCTTCCTCCGCCGCTTCGGGCGGCAGCTCATGGGCGGGCGTTTGGGGCGCGCGGGCTGTTGCATTCGTGGAGGATTTCGCGGGGTTGGCCGCCTTCTCGCGATTCGCGGGGCGCTTGCCTGCAGGTTTATCGATTGAACAGGGGGCTGAGCCGAGCCCCTCCTTGCTCGTGGCAGCCCAATTCACGGTCAGGAAGCGCTTGGTTCGAGCTGCGACTCCCGGTGCCTCGAAGATGGTCTCGTTGTTCATGAAGATCGCGATGCCAGCCATGGCAACGCAGCACGCACCAAGGAAGATAGCGGCCTGGATGAAGATCGCAATCACCTTCCACAGCCGTGGGGCGAAGCGCGCGGTAACGAGCAGGAGAACAACGATGAGGCCGAGGAGAAGCCAGTTCATGCCGATGGAGATTTGCTCATCGGGGGCGCGCGCGCAATGGTTTCGTGCGGTGGAAATCCCCCAGGAAACGAAACCGCCGATGCCGGGGCATCGGCGGTCAGCTTGTCCCGTGGGAGACCCGTCCTGCGGCGGGCGGGTGGCGCCCCTTACGCCGGCGCCCCCGCGAAACCCCGGCCATCGCCGTGGAGGATCGCGTCGAAGCGCATCCCGCCGAGATAATAGCGCCGCGCGTCGTCATCGGTGATCGCGACGCGGCGCACGTCGCGCCGCCGGATCGGCCATATCCCCCCGACCATCGGATGACGCCCTTCGCGGTAACTGAAGAAGTAGTACAGGAACTGCCGGAGCACCGAGCGGCGCGCCTCGGCCGCGAGGTTGCGCCCGCCTGCAACTGTGAAGACCTCCTTCAGCATGCGCCCAAAGGAATAGAAACCGGTGAAAGCGTCCCGATAGGCCTGCATCAGTGCATTGGCGTCGAGCCGATCGTGCTTCAATGTGACATGCTGCGAATCGAGGTTGTTGAAATCCCAATCAACGATTTTGCCCTGGTCCGCGAACCGCATCTGGTCCTCAGTGCCGGGAAGCGGGGTCATGATGAAGAACGAAACTATATCGAAGCCGATCTTGCGGAGCGTCTCGGCGGCGACCCGGCCACAGTCCGGGCCGTCGAACGGGAAGCCAAGCATATAGCCCGCGTGCACCGACACGCCCACCCGATGCCAGTTCTCAACCACGCGCCGATACTTGTTGATGACGTGGGCGCGCGCTTCCTCGAGCTTTAGCTTGTGCTGGCGATCGTCGGTGTTCTGGTACTTGGTGGCGTAGGCAAGGTTGTCCGGATTCAGCGATTCGATGCCGACGAACGCCATGTAGCATCCGGCCCGCGCGCAAAGCTCAGTAAAGCGCTTGCTGCGCCGATGCTTCGCGGTCTCGGTCTCGCCCTCGGCGACGTTCGCGTAGGAGGAGGCGTCAACGTCCACCTGCATCATGAAGGAGAACCGCGGGAATTCCTTCTTGACCTCGACCAGGCCAGTCAGAATCTCTTCCCATCGCGGCGAGCGAAAGAAATCGTCATCCACCAGGAACAGCGACTGGATTCCATGGTGACGGCAGGCGTCGCGAACCCACGCGACCACTGCTTCGGGCTCGCGCGAGCGCATCGTGCGCCCCATCACGTTCTTCACGCTGCAGTACGAGCACGTGAACGGGCATCCGCGCGACGTGTCGATCGTCGTCATCTTCTCGTTGGAAAATCGGGTCAGATAACGATCGTCCACCAGCGGAAGCTGAGCGTCCGTGATGATCGGCACCATGATATCGTCGCGGCCCGTCTTGGCCCGGATACCTTCGGTGACCGAGTAGTTGGGCTTGAGTTTGCCCTTCAGGTAGTCCTCGATTATGTCGTACCAGAGCGTCTCGGCCTCGCCGACCACGGTCGATACGCCGCAGGAATTCAGGAATTTTACCGAGTCGGGGTAGCCGCTTACGTGGAACCCGCCCATCATGGTGGTCACGCCCTGCGCGACAAACTGAAGCGCGAGGTCGCGGCCGCGCGGGTACTGGTTCGACTGAACCCCGGCAAGCCCAATCAGGAGCTCGACGCCATCTTCACGCGCCTTTTCCTTTATCGCCTTTATTGTCTCGGGGCTTATTACCCCGTCGCAAATCTCATCCCAGATGATCGTCTGCAGATAGACATTGCGCTCCGCCGAGTAGCGCCGGTTGTACGCGTCGTTCAGCGCCGCAAGCACGGTGAGGGTGTTGTTCGGCTGCACACCGTAGCGGAAAGTCGAAACGTATCCTTCGTCGTCGTAACGCGAAGGTTTGATGAAATAGACCCGAACGGTACGGCACGGCTCGGGCTTGAGCGAGCTGTCGCGCATCGTTTTGTCCGGCGCGGCTAGCTGCAGCATCTGCGCCGACTTGTTCGAACCGTAACGATTGGTTCCCAGTTTCAGGTAAAGAGCGATCGCGAGCACAGCAAAAAGGCTCACGACACAAGCAAAAATCACCATTCCTGGTTCCTCACTAGACCCTGGTTACCTTGAGCCGGCCATCGACAATCTAACCGACCGGTCAAGTAAACCTAATCCAGACTGTCAAAGTCAACCTTTCGGCCGAGTTCACAGGTAAAAAAATTCCGCAAATTCGCGAAAACTCCGCCGCCGTCCGCACACGGACGCTGCGCTGCGGAAACCCTTTGCTCACCCTCCGACCAGCCGCATCATCGCCTCCGGATAGCGCAGCCCTGCTGCTGCTCCTTTTGGTGCAACTTCCGCGATCCGGCGCAAATCCTCTGCGCTCAGCGCAACGTCGAGCGCCGCCACATTCTCTTCGAGATACTTCCGGCGTTTGGTGCCCGGTATCGGGACAATATCCTCGCCCTGGGCCAGAACCCATGCGAGCGCAAGTTGCGCCGGGGTGCAGCCCTTCTGCGCGGCTATCTGTTCGACCCGGCGTACGAGGTCGAGGTTCTTTTGAAAGTTCTCGCCCTGGAAACGGGGCGAGAAACGGCGGTAATCGTCGGGTGCGAGGTCTTCAATTCGCCGGATTTGCCCGGTCAGGAAACCGCGGCCCAGCGGGCTGTAGGCAACAAACCCGATCCCGAGCTCGCGGCACGTTCCAAGGATTTCGTCCTCCGGATCGCGACTCCACAACGAATATTCGGTCTGGAGCGCGGCGATCGGATGGACCTTGCACGCACGCCTGAGCGTCGCGGGTCCGGCTTCGGAAAGCCCGAGGTACCTGACTTTTCCCTCCTTGACCAGTTGCGCCATCGCGCCGACCGTTTCCTCGATCGGCGTGTTCGGGTCGACCCGATGCTGGTAATAAAGGTCGATATGATCGACACCCAGGCGCTTCAAGCTCGCCTCGCACGCCGAGCGGACGTATTCAGGCCTGCCGTTGACGCTGCGCCGGGTCGGGTCGGCGGTCCTGACGATTCCGAACTTGGTGGCAAGCACGACCTGCTCGCGCCGCCCGCGAATTGCGCGGCCCACGAGTTCCTCGTTGGTAAACGGGCCGTACATGTCAGCCGTATCGAGAAAGTTGACGCCGAGTTCGAGCGCGCGATGGATTGTCGCGATTGATTCGGAGTCGTCGCGCGGGCCATAAAACTCCGACATCCCCATGCATCCGAGACCGATCGCGGAAACGACCAGTCCGCTCTTTCCGAGCACGCGATACTTCATCGGCTCATGCCTCCCGTCTTTCCCAATATTCCTATTCCCGCCGTGCGCGGACGACATCCGGTTCTGGTATGGCGGTGGCGCGACCTGCGCTTACGGGTAATGGCGGGCATCTTTTGTACAGGCGTTTCAGGCGTTGAGGACGGAACTCCCTGCTCGCCTTCCAGCCCGGATCCTTCCCGGCGCCCGGCCGGCGCTAGCGGTACATCTCGACCAGGTTGATGAGGCCGAGATCGCGGTAGCGCTCTACCAGGTAGCCTTTTATTTCCTGGACGCTCGCCATCTGAAGCACGTCGCGCGCGACCTGCCGCGCGGTCTGGTAATCGACCTGACGCAAGACCTTGCGCACTACGGGAATGAACAGCGGGCTCAGGCTCAACTCGTCGAATCCCATCCCGACCAGCAGGACCGTCGCCAGCGGATCGCTTGCCATCTCGCCGCAGATACCAACGTTCTTGTCGGCCGCGCGCGCGACGTTCACTACTTCGGAGACCGCGGAAATAACCGCCGGATGAAGCGCCTCGTACAGATGCGCCACCTTCGGATTGTTGCGGTCGGCGGCGAGCAGATACTGGATAAGATCGTTGGTTCCGATCGAAAAGAAATCCACTTCGCGCGCAAGCCGCGGCGCGAGCCATACCGCCGACGGCACCTCGACCATGATCCCCACCGGCACCTGCGGATTATGGTCGAGCCCTTCGTTGAAAAGCTCCGAGCGCGCCTCGGCGAGCAGCTCCTTGGCCCGCCACAACTCCTCGAGGCTGGAGATCATGGGGAACAGGATGCGCACGTTGAAGCGGGTTGCGGCGCGCAGGATGGCGCGCAGCTGCACCTTGAACAGCCCCGCCATCTCCAGCGAAATCCGTATCGAGCGCCATCCGAGAAACGGATTATCCTCGCGCGGCACGCGCATGTAGGGCGGGTACTTGTCAGCGCCGATATCGAGCGTGCGGATCGTAACCGGACGGTTGCCGACCGCCTGGAACATCCGATGGTACAGCGCAACCTGCTGGTCCTCGTCGGGAAAATCCTCGTAGGTCAGGAAGGAAAATTCCGAGCGCAGGAGCCCGATGCCCTCCGCGCCGTACTTGAGCGCGATCGCGATGTCGTTGTAGAGGGCAATGTTCGCCATCAGGCGCACGCGATGGCCGTCGCGCGTTGCCGCAGGCTCCGCCACGTCCTGCATCAGGTCCTGCTTGAACTGCTCGTAGCGCCTGGAAAGCGCCATGTAGTCGCGCTCCACCTCCGGAGGTGGATTGACGAACACCGCGCCCGAACTGCCGTCGACGATGAGCGTATCGCCTTCGGTCACCGATTCCATGAGGTGCTCGATGCCGACCACGGTGGGGATCTCGAACGAGCGCGCGAGAATCGCCGCATGCGAGGTGGCGCCGCCCGATTGCAGCGCGATTCCCGCGAGGTTCTGATGCGAAACCAGTGTCAACTGCGAAAGCGTCAACTCTTCGGCAACGATAATCGTCGGCTTGACGAAAGGACCTTTGCCGTCTTCCTGGCGCAGATGGCGAAGCACGCGATGGCCGACGTCGCGAAAGTCAGTCGCGCGTTCGCGCAGATAACCGTCCGCAACCGCGAGCATCTGGGCCGAGACCTCGTCGATAACCCTGAACAGCGCGCTTTCCGCCGCATAGCCGGCCTGGATGGAATCGCGGATACGACCAATGAACTCCTCGTCCTCCAGAATCAGGCGGTGTCCGTCGAAGATTTTGAGATCGGCCTCGGGCATCAGCGGCGCCATCCGGGCCTTCAACGCGGTGAGCTCGGCGCGCGAGCGCGTGAGCGCTTCCTCAAGGCGTCTGAGCTCGGCCTTGACGTCGCGCGCGCGCTGGTTGCGATCAATAGTGCTGAGGAAAGTTCCCACAACGTGCGCCTGGCCGCGGGCGAATCCGGGCGCAGCAGGAAGGCCGACCAGGCGTGGACGGCGAATCTTGGTCGGCGCGGCGAGCCGGGTCTTTCCGCCGACCTTTTCATAGTCCTTGAGCTGACGGTTCGCCTCGATCATTCGCCGGCGGTACTCGTCGCGCTCCTTTTCCTTGGTCGCGAGCGTCTCGCGCAGGCGAAAGTGCGAGAGTATCTGCGCGATCTGGCTGGCCGCGGTCTTCATCAGGCGAACTTCGGTGCGGCTGAATTTGCGCCGCCCGAGCGTCTGCGCAACCAGCACCCCAAGCGGCTTGTTGCGCCCGTCCTGGACCGGTACGCCGAGAAAAGTGTGATAGCGCTCTTCGCCGGTTTCCGGAAAATATTTGTAACGAGGATGGCTCATCGCGTCGGAGACCGAAACCGGCTCCCCGCTTTCGATCACAAGGCCGACCAACCCCTCATTGACGCGCATCGACACCTTGCCGACCGAATCACGGTCGAGCCCGACGGTGGCCCGAAGCACCAGGCGGGAGCGTTGCGGATCGAAGAGGTAGAGCGAGCACACTTCCACCTCCATCCCCTTGGCGATCGCCGCAACAATTCTGTCGAGCGTCTCCCTGAGGTCGGCCGCGGCATCTCCGCTGATCTGGGAAATGTCCTCGATCAGGGCAAATTGGTCGCGGTTGGAACCCATAGCCGATTGTTCTACCAAGTGCGACGCGATTTTATCCCACTGACTTCATCCCAAACAACTGTTGAGGCTTCCGCGCTCTCTAAAAAGCGCATCGAGGGCAAAGACGCGCCTTGGGCGCCGGAGGTTCGATGGTTGGAAAGCGGTCAGCTCTACGGCAGGTCAAAGGGGACCACGTGGCCTTTGAGCAATCCCCGCCCCGCGCGACATCGTCGCGCCCGGACAGCTTCGATTAGATCCCACACCTCGCGGATCGGCTCGTCGAACAACGTGCTTACGCATCCGATCGATCCCGCCGAATGGGAATCGCTTCCGGCAACCTCGGCGATGCCGAGAATCCGCGCAACGCGCAACGCGAACTGATTTTCGTCTTCGGAGCACGCGCCGTTCAGCACCTCGATCGCATCGACCATTTCAAAGATGGGCAGTTTGGCGGCTCGTTCCGGATGCTCGGGATCGATCGGCTCCTGGTCGGGATTGATGAACGAGAAGCGCGCGTCGAGCTTGTAACGGAACGGATGGTTGGCGATGAGAATGCCGCCCTCGGCGTCGACGATCCTGCGAAGCTCGCTGAGCTTGTAGATTCCGCCGATATAGCGCTGCAGGCCGAAGACGCCTATATGCCCCATGTCGGTCGTGACTTCCATCCCGCGCAGGAACCGCACATCGGAAGCCTCTGCAACCTCGGGCGTCTCCTTCAGGTCCCACATGTTGTCGTGCTCGGTGATGCAGATTGCTCCGATTCCTATCGAACGCGCCCGCTCGAGCATCGCCGCCGGCGTGAGATTGGAGTCTGAACTGCCACGGCTCGTGTGCAGATGAAGATCGACTGTGAAGTAGGGCCCTTTCGGGTGCCCGCTTCGCGACTGCGGCATGACGGTCGAACCTACTTGGGAAGTTCCGAGCTGAGCGTGATCTTCCTCATGTGGTCGCCGACCTTGATTTGGTCGACGACGCTCATTCCTTCCACCACGCCGCCGAAAATCGTGTACTGGCCGTCGAGCCCCGGCTGCGGCTCGAGGCAGATATAGAACTGGCTGCCGCTGGAGCGGCGCTCGGGATTGACCTGGTCGCTCTTTCGCGCCATCGCGACCGCCCCGCGCAGGTGATGCTCCTTGGGATCGATCTCGGCCGGCAGGTCGTAGCCGGGGCCACCCATTCCGGTGCCGTCGGGATCGCCGCCCTGGACGACGAAGCCCGGCACGACGCGATGGAAAGTCAGGCCGTTGTAAAAGCCCTTTCGCACCAGCGTCTCGAAGTTCTCGACCGTCCTTGGAGCAACTTTCGGATAGAGCTCGATTACGAAAGTTCCCCGCTCGGTTTCGACTATCGCGTAATGTCCTGTGTTGCGCACCGGCACTCCGTCAAGCCTCGGCCCCGCTCCATGGCACGCGGACGCGAACAGTCCCATCGTCATCGTGACGGCAAGGCAGGCGACCAGATAGATTTTGTTCCTCATCTGAAAAACCGCGCCCCCGCGCGGCTCCCATTGAACTATTCGACCGGGGCGGTCGCGCGCAAGCGCTTGCGTGGCAAGAGCCGGCGAAGTCGCGCGAGGCGAATCATCGCGCGATGGTTTCGCGCCGCGTTTTTTCCGGTGAGCCTGCGGTCCGCAAACGCCTTTTTTTCCTACTCTCGCCCGGCGCTCGACGCTTCGCTCTCCCCGCAGCCGCGCGAGCACCGGGGCAGGCCTTCGCGACCGAGCGGAAAATTCAGGCCAGACCCCAGTATTTGCCGACGCTCTGAAGCGCCCGCTCAATTATCGGCATCACGCGCTCACCCCCCGGCGGATTCTGGAAGGGTTCGTCGGCCTCGCGCCCGAATTCCTCGAGCACCGCCCTGCCCGAGTTGGCGAGCGCTTCGAGGTCGTAGCCGCCTTCGAGCACCGCGACGACCTTGCCCTCGCAGGTCTCGGCGGCAAGCCGCCTGACCCGGCGCGCCATCTGTTCGAAGCCGGTCTCCGTAACCTCCATCGCGCCGAGCGGATCGCGGAAATGGCAATCGAACCCGGCCGACACCAGGATGAACTCGGGCTTGAAGGCACGCCCGATCGGCAGGATCAGTTCGTCGAAAACGCGAAGATATTCCGGATCGCCGAACCCCGCAGGCATCGGCGCGTTGACCGTGTAGCCGATACCCTCGCCCGCGCCCATATCATAAAGCGAGCCGGTTCCCGGGTAATGCGGATACTGATGGGTCGAGACGTAGAGGAGGTTTTTTGACTTGTAGAAGATGTCCTGCGTGCCGTTACCATGGTGAAGGTCCCAATCGACCACCATCACCCGCGTAAGTCCTTTCTTGAGCAGCCAGGAGGCGGCTATCGCGACGTTGTTGAAGAAGCAGAAGCCCATCGCGCGATTGGGAAGCGCGTGATGCCCGGGAGGACGGACGATCGCAAAGGCATTGTCGGCTCCGCCTTCGAAGACCGCTTCGACCGCCGTCAGCGCACCGCCCGCGGCGAGCAGCGCGGCGCCATACGTGTCGCGCGAGGTGTGGGTGTCGGCGTCGAAATCGTAGCGATCCACGTGCGAAGTCTTCTCGACCAGCGCGATATACTCGCGGTCGTGGCACAGCGCGATTTCCTCCAGCGTGGCTTCGCGCGGCGGGCAGAACTCCAGTCCGGCGCGATCGAGGCTTTCCGCCATCTCGATCATGACTCTCACGCGCTCGGGGCGCTCGGGATGGGTCCGGCCGGCAAAATGCTTAAGGTAACGGCGGTCGGTTACGATTGCGGTTTTAACCATCGTTGACACCCCGACGGGCGATGATGTTTGATTATAGACGGGTGCGATGCGGACAGGCACACGTCCGCGGTTGGTTTCAGGAAGCCGAATTTGGGCATTACGGAAATAATACTGATCCTTGTCGTCGCGCTGATTGTCGTGGGCCCCGAAGGCTTGCCCGATTTCCTGCGCGCCGCTGGCAAAATAGTGCGCGAGCTGCAATCCGCCGGGAATACCGTGATGCGCGAATTGACCGAGGCCGTCGACGAGCCGCGCCGCGCGCTTAACGAACTGAATCCCCTTGCCCCTAATTCCGGCACGCGAAGTCCCAGGCCGAACAACTCCGGACCGGAGCCGAAGAAGACTCCGGAAGATACTCCAGAGCAACACTAGACCCTTTTTGTGACAGGCGAGGAAACGAATCTCCCGACGGAATTGCCGGAGAACGTGGAGCTCCCCGATCCCGAGCATATTCCCGACGGCCCCGACGAAACGCGGATGCCCATAATCGAGCATCTGCGCGAACTCCGCACCCGCCTCATCCGCGCGCTTATCGCGGTGGTGGTCGGCTTTGCGGTCGCCTATCTGATCTCGGACCAGCTCTTCGCAGCGCTGACCTGGCCGATCCGGGAAGTCTCGCACGGCAAGGTGATGCTAATCGGGACGGGCGTCGGCGAGGCGTTTTTCACCAAGATAAAGGTCGCCTTGGTCGCCGGGCTGTTCATCGCTAGCCCCGCGGTATTTTACGAAGTCTGGAAGTTCATAGTCCCGGGCCTTTACAAGTCCGAGCGCCGGATGGCGGGACCGTTCATCATCTCGGCGACGATATTCTTCATCCTTGGCGGATATTTCTGCTGGGCGGTGGTATTCAGGGTCGGCTACACCTTCTTCCTGTCGCAGTATGCGAGCATCGGCGTTACTCCGACGATCCGGATAAGCGAGTACCTGGCGTTCTCCACCAAGCTGATGCTCGCCTTCGCGCTCACCTTCGAGATGCCGATTTTCGCCTACTTCCTGACCCGGCTCGGGATCATCGACCATCGCATGATGCTGCGCCATGTTAGCTACGCGGTCCTCGGCATCTTCGTGGTGTCCGCGATGCTCACGCCACCGGACATGATCTCGCAGTTCCTGCTCGCGATACCGCTCCTGCTCCTGTACGCGCTGAGCGTCGGCGTCTCGTATCTGTTCCGGCTGCCTCGCGAAGAACCCGCGGCGGATGCCGAAGGTTCCGAAGTTTCCTGAACGTCTCGCCGTTCCCCGGAAAAAGTCGCAACGCCCATAGATGAGCGGCACACGAGCGGGCGCGACTGCGTAGTCGCCGTGTTGCGGACCGAATCTGGCTTACCCGCAGGGCCGGGCGTAACCTTTACCTGGTAAGGAAATTTGCGGCATTTTCGAGAATAGCGTGCTGAACCATCCTCAGGTTTGAAGTCGAAAGCGCAGTAACGCTTGAGCCCGTGGAAAACGAGGAAGGCAACCAGACCGAAGCCGCGAAGAACGGCGAGGGCCTAGAAGACGAGCAATCGCGCGACGGTCCCGACCTGGTGTGGGCCAATAATCGAGCATCTGCCGAAGGCGAAGCCGAACCGGCCGCTGGGGGACCGGCAGTGCCCTGAAGCCTGCGGCACCGACCGCCGAAAGAGAACCAAATGGCCATTATAGATGAGTTTCCGAAGGCTTACGGCGCTCCCGGCATTCCGCCGCGATGGACCCGTAGCGCAAAGGATATCGTCGGCACCGCCTATTCGACCTCGAGCCGGGTATGGTTCACGGTGTCCAAGGGCGTTATCAACGAGATTTATTTCCCGACGATTGACATGCCGCAGGTGCGCGACGTCCAGTTTCTGATGACTGACGGCGAAACCTTCTTCCACGAAGAGCGGCGCAACCTTAAGAACCGCACTGAGTATATCGGCGAGTACGGGCTTGGAGTGCGCGTCACGATGGAGGATCCGGAGGGCCGCTACCGTCTTGTCAAGGAAATTATCTCGGACCCGCACAACTCGTGCGTGTTGATCGACGCCCGGCTCGAAGGCGATCCGGCTTTCCTTGCGCGTCTTCAACTCTACGTGCTGGTCGCGCCGCATCTCGGGGTCGGCGGATGGGGCAACAACGGAAATTTCGCGCGAATCCACGGGCGCGAGTTCCTGACCGCGCACAAGGATGGCGTATGGCTGTCGATCGCGGCGACCGTTCCGTTCGCCAAACGTTCATGCGGATACGTGGGCACGACCGACGGATGGCAGGATCTCGCGAGCAATTTCAAACTCGACCATGAATTCGCCTCGGCCACCGACGGCAATATCGCGCTGACCGGCCAGTTGGACCTGCGCGAAACGTGTTCGTTTACACTCGGGCTTGGCTTCGGCCGCACCCTCCATCGCTCGGTCACAACCCTGTTCCAGGGGCTGGGAATTCCGTTCGGCAACCATCGCGCGCGCTTCCTTGAGCAATGGAGCCGCGCATGCATGCATTTCCTGCCGCTCGAGCGCTTTTCCAGCGACGGCGGATGCCTTTACCGGCGAAGCCGCGAACTGCTGCTCGCGCACGAGGACAAGAGCTACCCGGGCGCGATGATCGCCTCGCTAAGTATCCCGTGGGGCGAAGCAAAGGGCGACGAAGACCTCGGCGGCTATCACCTGGTGTGGACTCGCGACATGGTCAACAGCGCGACCGGACTGCTTGCCGCCGGCGACCCGCAGACCGGAGTCCGCGCGCTCATCTACCTGGCCTGCTCGCAGCAGCCCGACGGCGGTTTCCCGCAGAATTTCTGGATCGACGGCGAGCCCTACTGGAACGGGATACAGCTCGACGAAGTCGCCTTTCCGATAATACTCGCCTGGCGGCTGCATCGGTGCGACGCGCTCCGGGAGTTCGACGCGTACCCGATGGTCAGGATGGCGGCGCGCTACCTCATCGAAAACGGCCCCGCCACGCCGCAGGAGCGATGGGAGGAAAACAGCGGCTATTCGCCCTCGACGCTTGCCTCCAATATCGCCGCGTTAATCTGCGCCGCATCCCTTGCCCAGGAACGCGGCGACCACGCAACCGCGCAGTACCTCGGCGAGTACGCAGATTTTCTCGAGTCGCACGTCGAGGCCTGGACCGTCACCAGCAACGGCACGCTGGTTCCCGGCATCAAGCGCCACTACGTGCGTATCAACCCGGTCGATCCGAAAGATCCCGAGCCCGACGAAGACCTCGACCGCGCAACAGTCTTTATCCACAACCGCCCGCCCGGAGCGCAGTCACTCTTTCCCGCGGCTGAGATCGTCGATGCGGGTTTTCTCGAACTGGTCCGCTACGGGATCCGCAAAGCCGGCGATCCACTGATAGAGGACTCGCTCAAGGTGGTCGACGCCGTTCTGCGGGTGGATTTTCCCGCCGGCCCGTGCTGGCGGCGCTACACGCACGACGGCTACGGCCAGCGTGACGACGGCGGACCGTACCTCGGATGGGGACGGGGACGACCATGGCCGCTACTGACCGGCGAGCGGGGACATTACGAACTTGCCGCCGGGCGCGACCCCAAGCCATATATTCGCGCGATGGAGGGGTTCGCCAATCATACCCAGCTTCTCCCCGAGCAGATCTGGGACCAGCCCGACATCCCCGACCAGCTCCTCTTCCGCGGGATGCAGACCGGAGCGGCGACGCCACTTATGTGGGCGCACGCGGAATATATCAAGCTGCTGCGCTCGACCGCCGACGGCAAAACCTTCGACCTGATTCCGGAAGTCGCGGAGCGCTACCAGGGGCGCCGGCGGCGCAAAACAATCGAGTTCTGGAAGTTCAACCGCCATGTCCGTTCGGTCGCGCCGGGCACGACGCTCAGAATCCAGGCCGGCGCGCCCTTCATCCTGCATTGGACGCGCGACGACTGGCGCTCGAGTATCGACACCTCCGCGGCCATGACCTCGCTCGGGATCAGCTACGTCGATATCGAGGTTTCGCGCTCACAGCGCGCGCCGATCCGCTTCACGTTCTACTGGAAGGAAACCGGCCAGTGGCAGAACCAGGATTTCGCTGTCGAAGTCAGGCCATGAGATGGCCCAGCGCGTAGCTTGGGGCCAGGACTTGACTCGCGCGCCGGCAGATTGTTTGGGGCCGCGTCCCCCAAGCTCTAACTTACCGCATTGCGCATGGAATTTCCGGCCACGCAACCGGATGAATCGATCTCGCTTATGGAAAACCGCTCTCTCAGCGAATCGAGGATTGCACGCACCTCGGACTCCATTTCGGCGGAAAAGTACAGGCACAGGTAATGGCGCCGGGGATCTTCCGTGCGGAGCGTTACGAGGTTGTCGTAGGACTCGACGATGGCCTTGAAAAGCGCGATATCGCGGGGTGTGAGCGCAAAAACGATCTTCGCGATCCGGCCTGGCGGGGTCGGAATTTCGGCGGTGCTCGTGCGGCGCTCGTCCGTTACCATGCTCGTGCTACATTCTAGACGATGAAGCTTGCGCGGCTAGTCTTCGTAACCGGTAAGGGCGGCACGGGCAAGAGCACCGTTTCGGCGGCGCTCGCGCTCGGGCTTGCCCGCGGATACGACGTCACGCTCGCCGACCTCGATCAGAAGCTTTCCGCCGCCCGATTGCTCGGGGTCGAGCTAAACGGCAGCGGCCCCGCTCGCGCATCCTCGCGCCTGGAGGTGATGGCGCTCGACTCGCGCCGCGAACTGGAAGCCTTCCTTGAGAGAATCGTGCCGCTTAAGGCGATCTCGCGCCGGATGCTGCGCAGCCGTACGTTCGGCTACGTAAGCGCCGCGCTTCCCGGCCTGGACGCGTTCCTGATGCTCGAACGGCTAAGGCTCATGGCGGGAGAAAGCGCCCGCCAAGGCCGCTACCTGGTGGTCGACGCGCCTGCCTCCGGCAACGCTCTCGAGATGCTTTCCGTCGCCCGCGGGGTCAAGGGAATCGCGCCGCTCGGCACCCTCAACCGCCTCGCTTCAGAGGTCGAATCCTTCCTCGCCGACCCCGCGCGGTTCTGCGTGCTCCTGACGGTTACGCCCGAGGAGATGGCGATACGTGAGGCAATCGAGACGGCCGTGCATCTAAGGGAGAAACTCGGCATCAGCTCGATCGGCGCGGTCCTCAACGGCGCCGTGCCCCCACTGTTCGACGCCGCTGAACTTGCGGCGCTCTCCGCGATTGAAGAACACGCGCGGCTTGCGCTCAGGAGAGACGCGCTCGCGCGGCACACGGCCAACGCGCGCGAGCAACTTGCGGCCGGCGGAGTGCAGGTTGTCGAACTCCCGATGCTGTTCAGGCCGGCGCTTGGCAAGGCCGAGCTGAGAAGCCTCGGCCTTCGGCTCGCGGAGGGATTCACGCGTCATACATGAAGCATCCTCTTGACCTGGATGGGCGCCGGCTCGTGATCTGCCTCGGACCCGGCGGGGTCGGCAAAACCACCCTATGCGCAGCGCTTTCGGTTTACGCCGCCGCCACGGGCATCGCGGTTGACGTGATGACGGTCGATCCGGCGCCGCGCCTGCTCGACGCCCTCGGCCTCGACCCGGTCCGCGCCGATTTGCAGGAAGTCGCCCTCGACAGCGTCGCGCTGGAGGCCCGCCCACGCCGACGGGCGAAACCGCGGCTTCGTGCGCTGCGGCTTGATCCCAAGCACACCTTCGATACGCTGGTGCGCCGCCACGCGCCGAGCGACACGGCGCGCGACGCGATCCTGAACAACCGCGTCTATCAGAACCTGTCGAGTGCGCTCTCCGGCGTGGGCGACTACATGGCGATGGAGAAGCTTCTCGATCTCGTCGCCGAACCCACCACCGACCTGGTTGTGATCGACACGCCTCCCGCCGCCCAGGCGCTGGATTTTCTGGACGCGCCGCGCCGGCTTCTCGACCTGCTCAACTCGCGCGCGCTCTCGCTGCTCGCCAGCTCGCCCGGCCTGATGCGCGGCGGGCTCAGGATGTTCGACATCGCGGCGCGCGCGGTGCTGAGCGCCTTCGATCGGGTCACCGGGTTTCATCTGCTCGGCGACGTGCAATCGTTCGTCACCAGTTTCGAGGGAATGTACGCGGGATTCGCCCAACGCGCTGAAATCGCCGGAAAACTGCTGCGCGCGCCGGAAACAATGGTGGTGCTGGTCACGACGCCCGAGTCGGAGCGCCTGGAGCAGACCCAGGAATTCGCCCGCGCGCTTGCGCAGTCGGGACTCGGAGTTGACGCGCTGGTGGTAAATCGCGTGATGCCGCGGATGCCGAAGGCGGCGGAAATCGAGCGCGCCCGGATTCCAGTCAGTCTCAAGCGCAAGCTTGCGCGCAATCTGAAGGATTTCTCAGCGCTCAAGGCGCGCGAGGAACGTGCGCTCGCGAAACTGAAGACCAGCCTCCCGCCGCAGGTGCGGGTAATAGCCGCGCCCGACCTCGGGCGCGAGCCGCACTCCCTGGCCGATCTCCTGGAGATTGCCCGCCGGCTTGAAACGTCCTGACCGGGCTATTGCGTGCCGGCCGCACCGCGCCGTCGCGCGCCGCCCTTGGCCGCAGGCTTCTCCTTGGGCGCTTCCCTGGCGATGAGCCGGTCCACCTTGATGCTGAGGTTGAGAAGCTGGCTGCTCAGATGGTCGATCCGAGCCTTGAGTTCGCGAACGTCCTTCTTGGACGGGATGTTGACGAAATCGAGCACGGTCTCGACATTGCGGTCGAAGCTGCGCTTGTTTTCCATGAAGCGCTCGCCCGCTCGGGCCATCCCCTTGCGCAGGCGTTCGTTGCTCATGACCTCGTTGAAGAAGCTCGAAATTCCCTCTTCGCTCATCTGCCTGAGTTTGGAAACCAGGCTGCCCGCGTCGCGTCTTGCCATGGTTCAAACTATATATATTTGACGCCGCTGAAACCATGAACACGATAGCAACCGTGCTGGGCTTCATGTCGGGTTTCGCCCTGATGGGGTATCATCAGGCGCCGCTCAACCTGATCGCGACTTCGCTCGCGATTGACCTGACGCTGGCGCCTTTGACCGCGATCATCGCCTCACGCCATGGCCGCAGCACGGCGCTCTGGGCCATGCTCGGCTTTGCCTTTGGAATGTGGGCGCTTGCCGTTATCCTTATCGCGACGCGCCGCTCCGAACCGCCTTATCCCCCGCCGTCGCCGCATCGCTCGTCGCCGCATTCCGATGCCGCCTGAGCCATCCGAGCACGGGCGCATAGACTCTGGCTTCGGCTTTCGTTCCGCTCAGCACGTCCAGATGACCCCATCCGGGTAGCTTCGTTACGGTTACGTCGCGGCTTGCGGTCGAATGCGCCGACTCCGCCACCATCGCCGGCCATCCCGGCGCTATATTGCTGCTGCTGAAGGCGATTACCGGGATCTTCGCCGCGCGAAGCCGGGCAAGCCGCGCGGGCGTGAACGGGTTTTCCGTGTCCTGCACGGCCGGCCAATAGCGATCGTAGGTCGCGAGCACCCGCGCAAGCACTTCCACCTTGGAGAACCCGCCCTGGGGATTGGCAAGGCCGCCGTGCCCGCCGAAGCCGGCCGAATGGTACAGCACGAATTCCAGGTTCTCCCGCGCGGTCTTGAATTTCGCAAGCGGCGCGGGACCGTCGGGATTCTTGATCACGCGCTGAAGGAGCGCCTTTCGCTTGTCCCAGGTGAGACGGCGTCCGCCAAGGTCGTCGGCGTAACGCTCGGGTGCCGGACGCGAGGGCCGGCGCGGGATGAACCCGTCGAGCGCGATTAGCCCCTCGACGCGCTCCGGGTACATCGACGCGTAGAGATACTCGAACTCGACGCCACGGCTGAATCCCGCAAGGAAGATCTTCGCCCGCCCGGTTTTCCGCCGGATGAAATTCGCCGCCGCCGCGATATCCGAAACGAAGAGTTCGCACGTCCATCCCCGCAACTCCCCGAGCTGCGACATCGGCGTTCCGGGCGGGATGAAGTGCGTGCGATAGTCCATCGTCCACACGTCCGCGCCGTGCGCCGCAAGATACAGGGGAAACGAGTAGCGCGGCTCGTCGGGCGCGATCTCGCCGTTCATGTTCGTGCCGGGAAGAAACAGGACGACGATGCCGCGCTGATGCGCAGACGACCCGTTGCCGTGCAGGTGATGAAGGCCGATTCGGTCGAACTGCGACGGCCCGCGCGTCGCAACGAAATATGATTCGCGAACGTTGGGAGCCCTGGCAAATGTTCGCGGCCCGCCGACCTCCGAAAATCCCGACGCTCGCGCTGCTGCGGCCCAAAGCACCGCCACAATCGTGATCGCGCTCAATCGTGCCGCGAGGGAAATGCCTTTACCCCACATGATTCCGTGTTGGCCCGTCGAGGAAGCGCGACACCTTAACGCCGCGCGCGCAGACTATCCGCCTCGGGCAGGCGCGCAACCTATATATCATGCCCCCGCTCACGCACGTATCGGCGGTTGACCGTCGCGCTCGCGCCGTGCGAAACAGGTTCTTTCGGACCTCATCTGCAAAACGGGAGACTACCGATGGGCTCGAAGGTTGAATTTGCCGTGTTTTCCCCGCAGGTCGGACTTTCCACCAAGGCGTTGCTCGATCGCGCAAGCCTGTGCGAGAAGCTGGGCTATCATTCGATATGGCTGGTGGACCATTTCTTTCAGCGCGGGATGGTCGATATCGATTGCCCCGAGGCGCTCACCACGATGAGTGCAATTGCGGCGCGCACGGAAAAAATCCGCATCGGAACCCTGGTGCTCTGCAACTCCTACCGAAACCCCGCGCTCCTCGCCAAATCACTCGCAACCATCGACCAGATAAGCGGCGGAAGGCTCGAAGTCGGGATGGGCGCCGGGTGGATGGACGAGGAATATCGCGCCTACGGTTATGAGTTCCCCCCGATGGGCGTCCGGCTGAAGCAGCTGGAAGAGGGGCTTCAGATCCTCAAGCTGATGTTCACCGAGAGGCGCGCCTCGTTCAAAGGCCGCTACTATTCGATCGAAGACGCGCCGAACAATCCCAAGCCCGTCCAGAAGCCCCATCCTCCCATCACTATCGGCGGCAGCGGCGAGAAGGTGATGCTGCGCCTGGTCGCGAAGTACGCCGACCGCTGGAACTGTCCCGCCGGCTACGACAACTTCGGGCGCAAGTACAATGTGCTCAAGGAACACTGCAAGGCGCTCGGCCGCAACCCGTCGGAGATCAACGTCTCCGAGCAGCTGCTGGTGTGTATCGGCACGAGTGAGGCCGAAGTCGAACAGAAATGGAAAATGGCGGAGCGGCTGAAGCCGTTTTCAATCACCGGTATCAAGGGCACGCCCACCCAGCTCGTCGAGCAGCTACGCGAACGCGTCGCGATGGGAATCACTTTCTTCACCATCTTCTTCAGCGACTTCGCTCCGCCCGACACTCTGCAACTGTTCGCAAACGAGGTCGCATCCGCGTTCAAGTAGCGCACTGGAGAGCGGCCCCACGATGCACTCGCGAATTGTCACAGGCCTGCTTCTCACACTCGCGGCGATTCTCGCCGTGACGCTGGGAGCCTGTTCGAGCGCGGCTCATTTCACGACCGAACTCGACGCGCCCGGCAGTCTCGCGCCGGGAGACGCGGTGACCTTCCAGGGCGCTCAAATCGGCCAGGTAACCAGCCTGAGCCCCGCTCCACTCGGCGGTTCGGAAGTCGATTTCGAGGTACAGCAGGCCCATGCCGACGACGTGCATCAGGATTCGCTCGTCGTGCTGCAGAGCAGCGGCGACTCGGCCTGGCTGGAGCTGCGCAACCCGAACGCCTACAGCCCGGTCGCCCAACCCGGCTCGCGAATCCAGGGCGCGGACTCGCAAGCGCAGGCGCGCATGATTCTCGCAAGCCGCGGACTTGGCGCGATGCTCGGCGGACTCGCACAATTTTTGGGCTCCGCGCCGCCGGGCGCATCCCCGCTCGACGCACTCACCCGCGAGCTGGCCGCGATGCAACAAAATCTGGCCGCAAACGCCTCGGCGAATCAGGCCGCCGCGCGCGCGCAGCTCGATCGTCTGGTCGCCCAGGGCCAGGCGCTCGAACAGGAACTTATCCGCCAGGGCCACACCGCCGAGGCCCGGCGCCTGCGCCGCCAGATCGAAGGATTGATAGGCTCGCTTTCTCCTCCTCCGCCACCGCCGCCGAGTTCATCGGGCACGCTCGTTACGCCGAAGGTCTATCATTGACGCCGCCGGAGCGACGATGGATACACGAAGACTCACCGACTACCTGAGGCGCAAGATGCCCCACGCGCGTGAGCTTGCCGTGATCGATCTCAAGCGCATCTCGGGAGGTTCCTCGCGCGAGACCTACTCCTTTGATCTCGAATGGAGCGAAAATGGCGAGCGCCATCGCCGCCCGCTTATCGCACGGCGCGATCCGACCGGCGGCCTGCTCAAGACCGAGCGCGAGCGCGAGTTCCGCGTGCTGGACGCGATGTTCCGCGCGGGGATCAGGGTGCCGGAACCGCTTTTCCTGGAGCTCGATCCGTCGGTCATGGACCGCCCGTTCTTCATCATGCATCGCGCCTCGGGCCGGGTCTCGATGGGCGCGTTTCCCGCCGAGGAGCCGGCTGAACTGCGCCAACGCGTTGCCGAAGATTTTCTTAATGAACTCGTCCGCCTCCAATCGCTCGACTGGCGCGCGCTCGGTCTTGACTTCCTCGGCGTTCCCGAGAGCCTCGACGCGCCAGCGCGCATCCAGGCCACGCACTGGTCGGAGATTTACGAACGCGACCGGATGGGCGAGCATTACCCGGTTCTCGACGCCGCCTTTGCGTGGCTCAAGGCGAATCCCGTCGTCTGCGACCGCATAACCGTCGTCCACGGCGACTACCGCTCGGGCAACTACCTCTACGACGACAGCGGGATCGTCGCGATGCTCGATTGGGAGATGACGCATCTGGGCGATCCGATGGAGGATCTCGGATGGGCCTCAATGCTGTTCTGGGGACGAGGCGAACTCGCGGCCGGGTTGATGGAGCGCGAGGCGTTCTACCGCCTTTACGAGGAAAAGAGCGCAACCCGAATCGATCGCAGGCGGCTGTTCTTCTACCAGGTGCTCGGCAACGCGAAGATGGCGGTAATCTGCCTGACCGGAATGTGCGACTTCACGCAGGGGCGGACCTCGGACGCGGTGATGCCGTTCCTGCAGGTGCTCCTGCCCGCGCTGCTCGAAGACCTCGCAAACCAGCTCGAACTCGTCTGAGGATGGGAGGCTTCAGGGATGCTCAGGCCAACGCTCAAGGAAATGCTCGCCGGAATGCAGCGGACCATCCTCGAATCCCTTCTGCCGGAACTAAGCTCGCCCTATGCGCAGTCTCAGGCAACCACGACCGTCGCGATGCTCACGGTTCTGACCAACTGGCTCGACGCGCTTCCCGCCTATGACGCCGGCGAGATCGCCGACCTCAGGGAGACATTCAACTCCCTGCACGTGCTGATCGATAGCGAGGAACTCAAGCGCGCGGGTCTCGCCGAGACGGCGCAACGCGCATTCACCGCTGCCAATTCCGCCCCGCCAGACCGCCGCGCCATGGAGTCGGCGATGGGCCAGATGGCGAGCGCGCTCGTGCTGAAACGCCTTGCCGGACCGGGCGCGGAGATTGTCCGCGGCTACATGCGGCGGCATCTTGAACGAATGCGCATCCTCGGCGGCGGTATGATTCCGGGCGCCTGACGCACAACCCAGGGATTCGCCACGGAAGTGGAAGCATCTCTATGATGTAACCGGCGCCGCACGCTCTTTTAGGCTCGCTCCCAGCTCCTTCGTGACGCCGTTCGCCGCAAGCCGATTCCCTACGCCGGTGCCGAAGTTGCGATATAAAGCCCGCGGCCCATCAGGCCGTCCTGGTCGTGTAAAACTTCCAGCCCCGACGCCGAGAACGCCCGAAGGTAGTGTTCGTGGGAAAATAGTCCTCCCTCGTGGCACTCGGTGAAGTATTCGATCCCGTCCGGCGTACCCACCATCAGGTGAAACCTGATTGTCCACCGCCCGCCGCGCGCCTGCGGAATCGTCATCCGCGCAATCTTGAGCTCGGGCCGGTTGACGTAGAGCGCGTCAACGCCGCCTGGTTGGAAAGTTTCGGGGCCGAAGAACGGCTCGACTATCATTACTCCGCCAGGCGCAAGATGGCGGCTCATGTTCAGGATCGCCGCGCCGAGCCGCCGGCGCGTCTTCATGTAGGCGATTGCACTGAACAGGCACACGACCGCGTCGAACCTGCGCCCGAGCGCGAACTTCGCCATGTCGCCGCGATGAAAAACGATCTCCGGGTGGCGCCCGCGCGCGACCGAGAGCATCTCCTCGCTAAGGTCCACACCCTCGACCGCGTAGTATTTTTTAAGGAACGAGATATGAGCGCCGGTGCCGCAGGCGACGTCGAGCAGCGCGTTGCCCGCTGACTTCTTGTGCGCCGAGATCAACGCGTGGACGGTCTCGGCTTCGCGCTCATAATTCTTGAAACTGTAGAGCGCGTCGTAAACCCGGGCGAATTTCCTGTAGCAGTTCATCTGCCTCGCTGCCGCGCGGATTGGTTCCGTGCCGGACCGGCGCAGTCGCCAGAACCCTTATAGCTCAATCCCGCGATACCGGCGTACTCTCGCGCTCTGCGCCCGTGCTTGACAGTTCGGCTGGCGCGGCGGTACGTGGATTGCTGAATCCAGGGGCAAGGGGGTCCGCCACATGGACGGCGAAAAGGCTGCGCGCGTGCGCGCACTTCGCGCCCGGCTCGACCATCCGGTTATCGACGGTGACGGCCATTTGATCGAGCCCGCGCCGCTCTATGAGCATTACCTGCGCAAGGTCGGCGGCAAGGAACTCGTCGAACGCTACCAGCGCGAACTCCGCGAGCATCCCACCGGCTCGCGCGGGAACCGCGACACGGGCGATATGCGCGGCGCATGGTGGGGCGTCGGCAACAACGCCTACGACCTTGCCACCGTGATGGCGCCGCGACTGCTCCATCAAAGACTTGAGGAAATCGGCATCGACTTCGCGGTCATGTACCCGACGCTCGGCCTTGCGCTGCCCACGATTTACGACCCCGACGTGCGGCGCGCGGCAGTCCGTGCGCTCAACCTGATGAATTCCGAGATCTGCAGGCCGTATCGCGATCGCCTCGCGCCCGCCGCGGCAATCCCGATGCATACGCCCGAGGAGGCGCTCGCGGAACTCGACTTCGCGCACGCGCACGGTTTCAAGGTCGCGATGATCCCGCCCGGAGTCGCGCGCCCGATTCCCTCGCTCGAACTGTCGCATCCCGAGGCGTTCCCTGCCGCCGCCTATTTCGACTGTTACGGCCTCGACAGCTTTTACGATTACGATCCGGTGTGGCGCAAATTCGAGGAACTCGGATTTGCCGTGACTTCGCACGGCGGGGTGGGGCTTCGCTATCTGCCGCTCGGACGGCGCTCGCCGAGCAATTACATGTTCAACCATATCGGCGGGCACGCCTATCAGCAGGGCGAACTGTGCCGCTCGCTGGTGTTCGGCGGAGTGCCCGCGCGTTTTCCGGGCCTCTCCTTCGGATTCCTCGAATGCGGCGCGGGATGGGCGGTCGATTTGCTCCATTCGCTCGAAGAGCATTGGGAGAAGCGCAACCTCGAAGGACTTAAGAACTACGACCCGCGCCTGCTCGATCGTGCGCTTCTCAACCGGTTGCTCGTCGAGTACGGAGGCAGGGAATTCGTCGCCGCACCCTCGGCCGAAAGGCTCGGACGCGCCTACGACGAGGGAATCGCGCGCCATGACCGCGAGGCGGATCGCGACGAATGGGCGCGATGCGGCGTCAGGGAGGAACGGGATTTTGCGCGGCTCTTCTCGAACTTCTTCTTCGGATGCGAAGCCGACGACCCGAGCGTTTACCGCGCGCTCGACTCGCACGCCAATCCGTTCAAGCACCGTTTCCAGGTGGTCTTCAGTTCCGATATCGGCCACTGGGACGTTCCCGATATCAAGACCGTGCTGCTGGAGAGCCATCGCCTGGCGGACAAGGGCCTTATCAGCGACGCTGATTATCGGGACTTTGTCTTCACCTACCCGGCGCGCCTGCACATGAAGGCGAATCCGGACTTCTTCAAGGGCACAGTCGTCGAAGGAGCGACCTCGAAGCTCGCCGCATGATTCGGCAGCGCGTCCTCGCGCAATAGCCCGCGAAGGTCTACCGTTAACTGATGAACGGAGCCGAGAGCCTGATTCACACCGCGCTCCAGGCGGGCGTGGAGGTGTGCTTCGCCAACCCTGGAACGACCGAGATGCCGCTGGTTGCGGCGCTCGACGCGGTTGACGGGATGCGCGCCGTGCTCGGCCTTTTCGAAGGGGTGTGCACGGGCGCGGCCGACGGTTACGCGCGGATGGCTGACAAGCCCGCGCTCACGCTGCTTCATCTCGGACCCGGCTTCGCCAACGGAATTGCGAACCTGCACAACGCGCGCCGCGCGCGCTCGCCGGTCGTCAATCTGATCGGCGACCACGCGACGTGGCACGCCCGCGCCGACGCTCCGCTTGCCTCCGATATCGTCTCGCTCGCGCGGCCTGTCTCGGCCTGGATAAGAAGCGTCAGCGACTCGCGCTCGCTCGCCTTTGACACGGCGCAAGCGATTGCGGCAGCGAGCAAATATCCCGGCCGCGTATCGACATTGATAATTCCCTCGGATTGCCAATGGGGTCCCGCCGAAGGTCCCGCCGCACCGCTTCTCGCCGAAGGCCCGATTCCCGCCGAGGCGGCGCAAATAGAGCACGCGGCGCGCCTGCTCCGCGACGGTGAAAAAACTGCGCTCCTGCTCGGCGGGCGGGCGCTTCGCGAAGCTGCCCTGATCAGCGCCGGACGAATCGCGGCGGGGACCGGATGCCGGCTTTTGTGCGAGACCTTCCCGGCGCGACTCGAGCGCGGCGCCGGGATGCCGGTGGTCGAACGACTGCCGTATTTTCCCGAACAGGCGCTCCAGACGCTCGCCCCCCTGCGCTCACTCATCCTTGCCGGCGCGGCAAGCCCGGTCGCATTCTTCGGCTATCCCAACACGCCGAGTTCGCTGGTGCCCGACGGCGTTGAAGTAGCGGTGCTGGCCGCGCCCGAGCAGGACGCAACCGGCGCGCTGGACGCGCTCGCCCACGAGCTTAAGCTCGACCGGGCGGAGCCGTCGCGGGCGGCGCTTTCGCCGCCGCCCAAACCCTCCGGCGCGCTGAACCCGATGACGGTCGGCGGGGCGCTGGCCGCAACGCTGCCCGCAAATGCAATCGTGATGGACGAAGCTGCCACCACCGGGTTTCCGTTCTTCGCGCTCTCCCCGTCGGCGCCGCGCCACAGCTACCTCGCGCTGACCGGTGGCGCGATCGGGCAGGGACTTCCATGCGCGACCGGAGCCGCGGTCGCCTGTCCGGAGCGTCGGGTTGTCGCATTTCAGGCCGACGGCAGCGCGATGTACACGGTGCAGGCGCTATGGACGCAGGCGCGCGAGAGCCTGAACGTCACCACGCTGCTCTGCAACAATCGGAGCTATCGAATCCTGCAGGTCGAACTCGCGCGTTCGGGAGTGACAGAGCCGGGACGCAAGGCGAAGTCGCTGATGAGCCTCGCCTCGCCGGATCTCGACTGGGTCGCGCTCGCCAGGGGGATGGGGGTTCCGGCGGTTCGCGTCCAGAGCGCCGACGAACTGGTCGCCGCGCTTGAGCGTTCGTTCCCGGAGCAGGGGCCGAACTTTATCGAGATGATGCTTTGAGGGCGGACGCGATCGGGGAATCGGCGGGATCGAGCCGCGCGAGGGCCGCGTCCAATTCTTCGAGCGTGGCGATACGGTTGCGATGCTCCACGCGATCGCCCACCGCAAGAAATTCAACGCCCGCTGCTTGCGCGGCTTCGCGGTCGATCGGGCTGTCGCCGAGGTATAGGGCCCGCTCGCGCGTGACCCCCGCGCGCTTGAGGCATAGCGCAAGGATGTCGGGCGCGGGCTTGGGGCGCACCTTGTCGTGCGCGCTCGCGATCGCGTCGAACACGTCGGCAAGTCCAAGATGCGCCACCAGCGCAGCGACCGTCGACGAGCGGTTGGTTGCGAGCCCGAGCCGGTAGCGGCGCTTCAGTTCGAGCATGAAGGGACGCAGCTCGAAGGGCGGCCTGAGCAGCTTGAAAAACGGCGTCGAATCGAGATTGCGCGCGGTTTCGTACATCCGCGAAAGCACTTCGCGCCTGCCTCGGGCGCGCATCTCGAAGACCTGCCCGGCCGCGTACGAGATGCTCGCGACGCGCTCCTGGTCATCCAGCGGCGGCTCGCCGATACGGGCGAAGATCGCGTTGTAATAGGCGATATTGGATTCGTATGAATCGAACAGGACGCCGTCGGCGTCGAACATCAGAAGTTCTATCATTTGTCGAGTGTCTATTCTGACCGACGCTGAAGATTGAGGCGAGCGCGCACCTTCGAGGCGCCGCCCGTGCGTTGCGCCGGTATCGCGCGTATCACCGGCGTGGTCGTGCGGGCGTCGATTTTGCCTCCGCAATGAGAGCACACCAGCGTCGGATGGGTTTTGTGGCCGCACTCGCGATGGACCAGTTCGACCGGCGGACCACCTTCGCACGCCATCCACTTGTCTCCCCATCGGAGCATCGCAACCAGTATCGGATACAGGTCGAGTCCCTTGGCCGTGAGCCGGTATTCCACGCGTTCGGCAGGCGCGGCATTCTCGACTCGTTCGAAAATTCCATTACGCACGAGCGCCCTGAGCCTCGCGCTCAGAATATTGCGCGCAACTCCCGTGCGAGCCTGGAATTCATCGAAGTGGCGACGGCCCAAAAACGCCTCGCGCAGTATCAGCATCGTCCATCGCTCGCCTACGACCGAAAGCGCCCGCGCAACCGAGCAGGTCGTTTCGCCGACCGATTCCCAGCGCATCGCAGTTCCTTGATTCAGCCGCCCGAGGCGCGCCGCTTAAAGCCGGCGCTCGTGCGACAGTCCGGTTGCATCCCTTTTATAGTTGCATTTCGAAACCGCGGACGCTAGGTCTCAAAAATGGCGTGCCGCGCGCCGATCCAACGTGGTGAATGGCCCGCGCGCAAGGAACACTCTGCGCACCGGGACGAATGTTGATTCCTGCGAGGCTGCGCGCGGGGGGAGGAAAATGTGAAAGCGATCCAATTCGACAGGCTCGGCGGAGCCGAAGTGCTGAAACTGGTTGAAACCGCAATTCCCGAGGTAAGGCCGGGAACCGTTCTCGTGAAAAATCACGCGATCGGCGTCAACTTCGCCGATACGCTGTTCAGGCAGGGACAGTACGCGATGGCGCCGAAGCTGCCGGATACGCCGGGCTTCGAATCCGCCGGCGTAATCGAAAAGGTTGGCGACGGCGTCGGCGCAGAATTCAGACCCGGGATGCGGGTCGCGGCGATCGGCGTGCAAGCCTACGCCGAGTACTCGCTCGCACGCGCGTCTACCGTGATACCCTTGCCCGACTTCGTAAGCTTCGAGGAAGGCGCGGCATTTCCAATCCAGGTGCTGACCGCGTGGCACCTGCTGCACTCATGTCATCAGGTGCGCGCGGGCGAGACCGTGGTCGTGCATTCCGCCGCCGGCGGCGTCGGGCTGTCCGCAATCCAGATAGCCAAGGCGGCCGGCGCGCGGGTTATCGGCACGGTTTCGAGCGAATCGAAAGCCTCGCTCGCGCGGGAATACGGCGCCGACGAGGTTGTCAATTACGCAACGAGTGATTTCTCCGCGGAAGTGATGAAGCTGACCGGGCAGCGCGGCGCCGATCTGATTCTCGACGCCGTGGGCAAGCCCACCTTCGAGAAGGGACTCGCGTGCCTCGCTCCGATGGGCCATCTGGTGCTTTACGGACGTGCGGGCGGACCGCCCGACCCCCTCAACGTCTTCAGGCTGTTCGAGAAATCGACCAAGGTCAGCGGCTTTATGCTCAACCAGGCGCATACCGGCGCGGAGCAGTGGCGCCGTGGAATCGACGATTCGTTTCGCCTGATGAAGGAAGGCAGGCTGAAGCTGCTCATCGGAAAGATCTTTGCGCTCGCGGACGCCGCCGAGGCTCATCGCTTCATGGAGTCGCGCGCGTCGGTGGGAAAACTGATTCTCAAGCCCTGACGATCGAGACCTATCGAAGGACAGGCTCATGGAATCGCAGAAGGAACGGCCGGTCGCAGCGATAATCGGAGTCGGACCGGGGCTGGGTGCGGCGCTCGCCCGGCGCTTTGCCGAAGGATATGCGGTCGCGCTGGTGGCACGCTCGCGGGACTACCTGAACGGCCTTGCTTCGGAGATAACCGGCGCAGGTGGCCGCGCACTGGCAGTCGCAGCGGATCTCGCCTCGCAGGAAGAGATCGCCGCGGCGTTCCGCCGAATCAACGACGAACTCGGGCCGGTCGAAATACTTGTTTACAACGCCGCGATGCGTCCGGTCGGACGGCTGATGGAAACCACGCCGAACACCTTCGAGAACACCTGGCGCGTCAGCGTCTTCGGCGCCTTCCTGTGCGCGCAGGCCGTAGTGCCCGGGATGCTGGAGCGCGGACACGGAACGATCCTTTTCACCGGCGCAACCGCGGGGATCAAACCCTTTCCGACCTCCGCGGCGTTCGGGCCGGCAAAGTTCGCGCTCCGCGGGCTTGCGCAGGTGATGGCGCGCGATCTCGGGCCGCGCAGAATCCACGTCGCTTACATCAATATTGACGGCGCAATCGATACCCCGTTCATCCGCCAGCGCTTTCCATCGCTCCAGGACGAGGACCTGCTGCGCCCGTCGGCGATCGCCGAGACATACTGGCATCTCGCGCATCAGGACCAGAGCGCGTGGACCCAGGAACTCGACGTCCGGCCCTTCAAGGAGAAGTTCTGACGGGCGGGCTACCTGGCGGACACGTTCGAGATTTGATTTGCCGACCCGGTCGAGGCAAAGCGGCGGCGCGAGACGGACAATCGGCCCTGAGCGCAACCAACCGCAGCGAAGCTGCAGCCACGGCGGCTCTTGCCATTATCCGCGTTGACACGGCGCGGGCGGCGCGATAGCAGAGGATTGAAGCGGGCGAGATGACAGCGGCGCCCGTGGTAATCTTGTGGTCTGAAATCCCGAGTTATGCCCAGCGACTCCACAACTAAACGCCGCCCCGGGCGGGTTTGCGAGCCATGAGGACATCTTCCGCCACCGGACGCGGTCCCGCCAGACAGCCGAGGCGACCTGCCAAGGTGATTCCCCTGCCCACGGCGAGGTTCGTGCGGCGCAGACGACTGGTGAGGCTCGCAGTTGCGCTGGCGGTGGCGGCGCTGCTTGCACTCGTCATGGCGGCGAGGCTGTTCATCGCGCGAGCGACCTCGTCGCGCCCGCATCGAGTGCAGGAGCCGGGTGAACGCAGGATAGGGATTCTCCCGATGGCCTACCACGTGCTGCGTGCCGTTCCCCACGGCGGAGCCGGAGTCCGGGCGATGCCCGGCGTCTGACCTTTCGAACGTCTTGCCGTTCGACGACAAAAACGCGCCCCCGCCACGGCCCGGTTTTGCGGAGATCGCGGCGATGGCGGCGGGGCACGCCGAAGCGCGCGCGCTCCAGACGGCGCTCAAGCTTGGAGTTTTCGAGGCGCTGGCCAGCAATGATGCGAGCGCCGACGCTCTCGCGCATGCCCTTGGCTGCGACACCCGGGCAACCGCTCTTCTTGCCAACGCGATGGTGGCAATGGGGCTTCTCGCCAAGAGCGCCGGGCGTTTTCGGCTCGGCGAGCCGGCGCGCCGCTATCTGCTCCGGTCTTCACCCGAATATCTGGGAGGCATGATCCTGTTCGACGAAGCGCTGTGGAACGTGTGGGGCCGGCTCGAAGAATCGGTCCGAAGCGGCGAGCCGGCGCGCCCGCCCGACATGTTCCAAGGCACGCGCGAGGAGACGTTCCGTTTCATAAACGCGATGGACAGCCTGGTCCGGGCGCGTGGCGATGCGCGCTATCTGGCCGACAATCTCGATCTCGGCGGGGTAGGCACAATCATGGACGTGGGCGGAGGGCCGGGAACCTACGTGGCGGCGATGCTTCGGCGATGGACCGGGATGCGCGCCGTGATATGTGACCTTCCCGCGACAGTTGCAGTCGCACGGAAAATCCTTGCCGAGCGTGAGCCCGACGTGATGGACCGGATCGAACTGGTCGAGCTCGATTACCGCCGCGATGAGCTTCCCGGACCGTGCGATGCGCTGTTCATGTCGAACATCATCCACAGCGAGCCGCCGGAAACCAACCGGATGCTGATGGGCAAGTGTTTTCGCGCGCTCGCGGCGAGCGGGCGCGTGATCATCAAGGATCACATCATGAACGCGGACATGACCGAGCCGCGCGCGGGCGCGATCTTCTCGCTTTACCTGCTGCTCACCACCCACGGGCGTGATTACAGCTTTGACGAAGTGCGGCGATGGCTGGAAGAGGCCGGTTTCGCCTGCGTCAGGGAGCTTGCGATGAAGGACGGACCGTTCACCTCTTCGCTGGTCATCGCGGAAAAACCCTGACGGATACATCGGCGCCCGGCCCTGCGCCATCGGGGGGCGCGATCTGCTATGCTCGGAAGCTCGAGGACAAGCTCGCGCGAGGGAGACACCAGCCAGATGCACAACTCATCCGCGTGCGATCCGGAGGCGTGGTCCGACGAGCGGCTGACCGTCGCCAACCTCGGCCATGCGACACTTCTTGCCAATTTTTTCGGGGTGCGGTTGATAAGCGATCCGACGCTGTTCGACCGGATCGGCGTTTGCGTGAATCCCTTTTTCACGCTTGGACCCAGGCGGATCGTTGCTCCTGCGCTTTCACCGCCCCAACTCGACCCCGTCGATGTAATCCTGGTCACCCACGCGCACATGGACCATCTCGACGTTCGCTCGCTCAGGGCGCTCTCGCGAAAAGCGGTCGTGGTCACCGCCCGGGGGTGCTCGCGGATAATCGGCCCGCTCGGTTACGACGATGTGAGGGAACTCAGGTGGGGCGAGAGCACGGAGGTTTCAGGACTCAAGATTACCGCGATCGGCGCGCGTCATTGGGGCAAGCGATGGCCGCCGTTCGGAACGGACTACGGATTTGCGAGCTACGTGCTCGAAAAGCAGGGCTGCCGGATGCTGCTCGCGTGTGACAGCGCATACACGGAGCTTTTCCGCGAACTCTCGCGCCAACCACTCGACGTCGCGGCGTTCTCGATAGGCGCGTACAACCCCTTCATCTGGAATCACGCCAATCCCGAGGAAGTATGGCGGATGTTCGTGCAGAGCGGCGCCAACTACCTGATTCCGATCCACTGGGGCACGTTTCGGCTGTCGAGAGAACCGATCCACGAGCCGATGGCGCGGCTCGTCGCGGCGGCCGGCGAAGAAGAGGAGCGAATCGTTATCAGAAAAATCGGCGGCGCATGGAGCCTGCCCGATACGCGCGGCGCAAGAGCCCTCCCGCCCGAGGCGGCGCCGGACCGCGAGCCGTGGACCTCGAGGCACGAAACTCGCTGAGCCAGCGGGAACGCGCCTGCCTCAGACGCGCTTTCGCTTTCGGGCCAGATAATCGACCAGCATGTATTCGCCCAGATGGTCGGGACGGGTGTAAAGCGCGCGCCCTCGATTGATCTGGGTCATTTTTTCCACGAACGCGCGCAGGCTCGGCGAATCGTCGAGCATGAAGGTATTGATAGTGATGCCGCGGCGCGTGACCCGTTCGACCTCTTTCAGAGTTTCCTGCGCGGCCCGCATGCTGATACCACCGAAAGACAGCGGCCACTCGCAGTAAAGACGCTTGTTGAGGAAGTAGGCGGTCGGCTGACCGTCGGTGATCACTATAACGTGCTGGTTGCGCGCGGGATGGCGTGACAGCAGATCCGCGGCGAGGCGCAGCCCGTCCTGCAGATTGGTAAACGGATCGCCCATGTTCCACGAGGCTTCGGGCAGGTCCTTGAGTTTCAACTCGACTGCGCGGGTGAAAAATCCCACTATCGAAAAGTAGTCGCGCGGGAATTTGGAGCGAATCAGCGTCTCCATCGCCATCGCAACCTTCTTCGCCGCGGCGAACCGTCCCTCCCAGCTCATCGACCACGACATGTCGAGGCACAGCACGGTCGACGACGAGGTGCCGAAATCGTTCTCGTAGATCTCGAAATCGTCGGGTCCCAGCTCCAGCGGCACGCCCGCCTTGCGCGCGAGCGCGTGCTTCAGCGTGCCGACCAGGTTGATATTGAGCGGGTCGCCATACGTGTAACGCTTGGTTTCATCCGGACGAATCTCTGTCGTACCCCGATAATCCGTCGCATGGCCGCCGGCGCGATCCTTTAACAGGCCCTGGAAGATATCGCGCAGCGCGAGCTGGCCGATTCGGCGCACGCCTTTGGGCGAAAGCTGGAAATGGTCGCCCCTGGGCATCACGTACCCGGACTCGCTCAGCAGCACCATCACCTGCTTCAGGTTCTGAAAGTCCTGCAGCGCCTGCTGCCCGAGGATCTGCCGCAAATCTTCGAGCGAGATGGTCTCGAAGTTCCCCGACATCAGGTCCTGTTCGAGCTGGCGCATCCGCTCTATCTCGTGCATGAGGTCGAGCGCCTCCTGGTAGCCGAGGCTCTTCGGTCCGTGGAACAGGTGCTGGTTGCGGTCGCGGAAATTTTCCAGGTCGCGGATATTCTCATACTCCGAGAGCAGCTCGTCGAAGTCGGCCCTGGCCTGCTCGTCCTCGAACTGGTAGCTCTCGAGCTTGCGGATAGCCTCGGAAAGGCGGCGCGGGATGCGCTGAAGCTGGCGCTGCTTGTCCTCGACGCCGGGCTTCTTGTCGCGCAACGTCTCGAGCGTCTGGCGCTCGCGATTCAGAAGATCGTCGAGCTTGCGCTCCATCTCGGAGAGGGCGCCCTTCAGGTTGAACTCGCGGTAGCGCTGGCGCATCTCCTGGCGAAGTTGCTCGATGAACTCCTCGAGCCCCATCACCCGGATCCCGTCGAAGTCCATCCCCTGGCGCATCATCCAGTCCATCGCCTGGCGGATGTCGTCGGTGTACGACAGGTACTCGGCAAGCTTCTCGAAGACCTTGTCAGCGTCGAGCCGTAGCCGCTGGGTGCCGTCCCACTGGGTGTAGCGTATCGTCGGCATCGTGTGCGCCCATCTCAGGCGTGGTAGGAGAAGCGCCCTCCTTCGCGATCCTTGTTGAGCTTCTGATGAAGATGCAGGCCCTCGAAGATAAACTCGCTCGCCGCCGCCATCAGACCCGGAGTCTCGAGCGGGCCGATCGAATCGATCGCCTCCCGCAGGCCGGGAATCTCGCGGATCGGCTCCAGGTACTCGGAGGCGGGCGCGGTGTCGGAAACCTCAACGCCCCATCCCTGCTCGAAATAGCCGATCACCTGCTTCAGATTGCCGTCGTCCAGCTTGAAGTGCTGATCGAAGACCTTGAGCACCGCGCGGTTGACGAGGCGTTCGATAAGGTCCTCCTCCTTCTTGTCTTCACCGACATATTCGAGCTCTATCTTGCCGGCGGTCGAGGCGTAGAGCGAATGCAGATCGGAAAGACGCGGGACTATCTCGTTCTCGCCGTTTATGACCGCGCGCTTCTCCGCGTTGGAGAGCACTGACTCGAAATTGTTGATCGTCACCCGGACGGAGACGCCCGAGGTCTGGTTGATCTCGTTGGAGGCGCGTGCCTCGAAGGTTATCTGCGCGACGATCTCCTTCATGAACTGGGGCACCCGAAGCGCCATCGCCTCCGGCGCCGGATAGGCCGCCTCCTGCTCCATGATCGCGATTTCCTGCTCGCGGGTCTTGGGATAATGGGTCCGGATCTGGACGTCGAAGCGATCCTTGAGCGGGGTAATGATGCGCCCGCGCGAGGTGTAGTCCTCAGGATTCGCGCTCGCCACGAAGATCACGTCTATTGGGAGCCGGATCTTGTAGCCCTTTATCTGGACGTCCTTTTCCTCCATCAGGTTGAACAGCCCGACCTGCACCTTCTCAGTGAGATCGGGAAGCTCATTGATGGCGAAAATTCCGCGATTGGTGCGCGGGATAAGTCCGTAATGGATGGTCTCCTCGTCGGCCAGGTAGCGCCCCTCGGCCACCTTGATCGGATCGATTTCGCCGATCAGGTCGGCAACTGAAACGTCTGGAGTCGCAAGCTTTTCGGCGTAGCGATGCTCGCGCCCGATCCAGACGATCTCGAGTTCGTCGCCCTTCTCGGCAAGCTTCCGCTTGCAGCTCTGGCAAATCGGCTCGTACGGATTATCGTTGACCTCGCATCCCTTGACCGCCGGAACATATTCGTCGAGCAGCAGGGCAAGCGAGCGGATTATGCGCGACTTGGCCTGTCCTCGCTCTCCGAGGAAGACCATGTGATGGCCGGCCAGGATGCCGTTTTCGATCTCGGGCAGAACCGTGTCGTCGTAGCCGATAACGCCGGCGATGGCTCTTTCGCGCCGGCGCAGACGGTCGAGCAGATTGTCCCGCATCTCAAGGCGGACCGGCTTGACCTTGTAGCCGGACCGCTTGAGATCCCCGAGTGTATGCAGATTGAGCAGTGTTTGGTCCATGTGGGATTCCGCCCGGTGGCACTATTTAGGATATTGCAGTTCGGATCCCTTTGAAAAGCGGGGCAAGCATTCTGAAGCTTTCCTTGAGATGCTGGGAGATAACGCGCGTCCCGCTGAGCACCGGCATGAAATTCGTGTCACCGTCCCATCTCGGGACGACGTGCCAGTGCAAATGCTCGGCGAACCCGGCTCCCGCAATGCGGCCGATATTGGCGCCGACGTTGAAGCCGGCGGGGGAAAGCGCCTTTCTAAGCCGCTCGATCGATGAGGAAACCAGTTCGGCGAGCAGCGCCCGCTCGGCCTCGGTAAGCAGCTCGGGCGTGGCGATATGACGGCGAGGCGCCACCATCAGATGGCCGTTGTTGTAGGGGTAGCGATTCAGCATCACGAGCGCGTCGGCGTCCTGATGAAGGACGAGCTGGCTGCGGCGCTCGGCGGCGCTCAGCTCGCCCACGCAGAAGATGCATCGCTGGCCGCCCGAGGCCGCGCGGCTTATATAGGCGGAACGCCACGGCGCCCACAGTTGCATGACGCCGCGCTCGTTACCGTGCCCGTCGCGCCGCGCCATTTACCTCTGTCCGGAGCTCCTTACCCGGGCGAAAGAATGGAACCCGTTTGGCCTCGACCCGCAGCGACTCGCCGGTTTTGGGGTTGCGTCCCTGGCGGGCCGCGCGGGGTTTTACCCCGAAGGTTCCGAATCCGCGAATTTCGATACGTTCGCCGCGCGCCAGCACCTCCGCCATCGCGTCGAACATGGCATTGACGATGGTTTCGGACTCACGATGCGAAAACTTCTGGCACCGGTTCAGAAGCTCCTCGATGATCCCCCGTTTTGTCATCGACAGCGAACCATCCGAATCGTCGCCACTGGGGCGCGCCCGGCTAGCGGTCGCGTCCGCGTCCTGCACGTGATGCTCCGCGCTCGCCGCCGTTATCTTCGCGGTCAAGCCTCAACTCCTCGTTCAGGATGTCTTCCATCGAAAAGCGCGCCGCTTCGCGCTCGCGGCGCAGGTAGGCCTGCATCTCCTCGCGCTCCTCGTGCTGCTTGAGCGCCTTGATCGAGAGGCCGATACGCCGTTCCTTTGGTTCGACCTGCACCACCAGGGCCTCGACCTCGTCTCCGACCTTGAACAGCGACGACGGCTTGTCGACCCGCTCCGAACTCAACTGGGAAATGTGAATCAGGCCCTCGATCCCTTCCTCAAGCTCGACGAACACGCCGAAGTCCGCGATCGAGCTGACCTTGCCCTTGACTCTGCTGTTGAGCGGATAGCGCTCGGCGATAGTGTCCCACGGGTCGGAGGTGAGCTGTTTCACGCCCAGGCTGACGCGCTCGTTCTCGACGTCGATGCCGAGTACGACCGCCTCGATTTCGTCGCCCTTCTTCGCCACTTCGGAGGGGTGGCGGACTTTCTTGGTCCAGGAGAGATCGGAGATGTGAACCAGGCCGTCGATCCCGGGCTCGATCTCCACGAATATTCCGAAGTCGGTAATCGACTTGACCTTGCCCTTGACCCTGCTGCCCACCGGATGCATCTGGGCGAGCGCCTGCCAGGGATTGGGCTCGGTTTGCTTGAGCCCAAGCGAGATGCGCCGGTTGGCTTCGTCGACCCCGAGCACCTGGACTTCCACTTCGTCGCCGGGATTAACCAGCTTCGAGGGATGAACCGTGCGCTTGCTCCAGGTCATCTCGGACACGTGGATCAGTCCCTCGACGCCTTTCTCCAGCTCGACGAAGGCGCCGTAGTCGGTCACGCTGACGACCTTCCCCTTGACGCGCGCGCCCGGGGGATAATTGTCGGCGACCTTGGTCCAAGGGTCGGGCAGGATCTGCTTCATGCCGAGCGAGACGCGCTCGCGCGACTGGTCGTACTTGAGGACCACGACCTTGACCTTGTCACCGACCTTGAGAACCTCGGAGGGATGCTGGATGCGGCCCCACGACATGTCCGTGATGTGAAGCAGGCCGTCGATTCCGCCGAGATCGATGAACGCGCCATAATCGGTAATGTTCTTGACGGTGCCTTCGAGGATGACACCCTCTTCGAGAACCCGAAGCGTCTGCTCCTTGAGCTCGGCGCGCTCGTGCTCCAGGACGCTGCGGCGCGACACGACCACGTTGCCGCGTGCGCGGTTGAACTTCAGTATCTGGAACCGCCCGCGCTGACCAATGTAACGGTCAAGGTTGCGGGCGGGACGAACGTCTACATGGGAGCCGGGCAGAAAAGCCGGCACCCCGATATCCACCTTGAGCCCGCCTTTGACCTTGCCGAGGATGATTCCCTCGACCGGAGTCTCGGTTTGAAAGGCGCGCTCCAGTTCCCGCCAGATCTTGAACTTCTCGGCCTTGGCGTGCGACAGCATCACAGTGCCGCTTTCGCCCTCGGTGCCCTCGAAAAAGACATCGACCTCGTCGCCTTCCTTGACGGTGACGTTTCCTTCCGCGTCAAGGAACTCGACGAGCGGGACGCGGCCCTCGCACTTGTAGTTGATATCTACAATGACGCTGTCGCGCGTGATGAGCAGGATCTTTCCGACCAGGACGTCGCCGGGTCGGGGAGCCGTCAAACTCTCTTCGATCAACGACTCGAATTCATTGCCGCCTCCGCTCAACTTGTCAGGCAAAGCTTTCTCCATGTGGTGGAACCTTCCGGGAAACTTCAGGACAGTAGCGATACTTACAACCGGGATTCACCCGTTTCAAGCCCTTCTAACCAACCGCAGACCCAGACTGCACGCGGGTTTTGAGTTCTTCGACAACCTCGGTTATCGAAAGGCCCGTCGTGTCGATCACTATCGCGTCATCGGCGCGCCGAAGCGGCGCGAGTTCGCGCGCGCTGTCGCGCCGGTCGCGCTCGATAAGCTGCTTCAGCACCTGTTCGCGATCTGCCGCGATACCCTTTTTCCGCAGTTCAGCCCATCGGCGCTCCGCGCGAACCTCGACCTGCGCATCGAGGTAGAACTTGAACTCGGCATCGGGAAACACTGCGGTGCCAATATCCCTTCCCTCCATCACGACTCCGCCCTTCTCTCCAGCCGCGCGCTGCAATTCGCGCATCCGCGCCCGCACCGGAGCAAGTGCCGAGAAACGTGAAGCAAGGTCACTGACTTCGGGATCTGAGATGATATTGGAAATATCGCGACCGTTGAGCGTTATCCGCTCGCCGTCAAGTTCGACGTGAACTGATTGTAACACAGACTCGACCCGCTTCTCCACACCCGCAGCGTCCGGTTTCACTCCCGCATCGCGCAGCGCGACCGCCACCGCCCGATACATCGCGCCCGTGTTCACGTAGGTGAAGCCGAGAGCGCGCGCCAGTTCGCGCGCTACGGTTGACTTGCCCGCTCCGACCGGGCCGTCGATCGCGATTACCGGCCGCGTCCGTTTCACCTGAGCCGCTCCCTCATAGCGCGCCCGCGCTCGAAAAGCGCGACCAGGCCGTCGGCGTCACCCGCTTCGACCAGCCGCTCGAATTCTGCGAATTCGCGCCCAAACAGCCTCATCGCCGCAAGAATCGCCTCGCGATTCGTCAGACAGATATCACGCCACATCTCGGGGGACGACGCCGCGATACGGGTCGTGTCGCGAAGTCCCCCGGCCCCGAACTCCACCACCGGACGGCCCGCAACCTGCTCCTCGGCAAGCGCCGCAGCAAGGGCGCTTGCGACGACCTGCGGCAGATGGCTTGCGCGCGCCAGTATCTCGTCATGCACGCCGGGCTCCATCCGCTCCACTCTTGCGCCGGTTGCGCGCCACAACTCCTCCACCTTGGCGAGCGCCTCGGGCGTGGTGCGGGCCGACGGCGTAACAATCACCCGGCGCTCCACGAACAGATCGCGCGTCGCCGCCGCAGCACCGGTCGTCTCCTTGCCGGCCACCGGGTGCACCGCGACGAGCGCCATCCCCGGCCTGAGCATCGGCTCCAGTTCGCTCACCACCCATCCCTTGACGCTTCCAACGTCGGTCACGATCGCGTTATCCGGCAGATACGGAAGCATCGCGGCCAGCGTCTCGGGCATCGACCGGATCGGCACCGCGAGCACTACCAGGTCCGCGCCGCGTGCAGCCTCGGCGGGTTCGCGCGTCGCCGCATCGAGCATCCCACGCTCCGTCGCGACGTCGAGGTTCGGCTGGGTGCGCCCCAGTCCGACGATCCGCCCGACGAGCTTTTTCTCGCGCGCGACCATCGCGAGCGAGCCGCCGATCAGGCCCACTCCGCAAATCGTCATCTGTTTGAAGAGCGTTTTCATCGAAAGCGCAGAGAAGCCGCACGCGATGGCGCGGCTCAAGCGTCCGTCGCGCCGGCTAGAGAACCTTCTCGAGCGCGGCGACGAGCTTGCGGTTTTCCTCGGGCAGCCCGACACTTATCCGCACGTGGCGCGGATATCCGTAGCCGTCCATCGGCCGCACGATCACGCCCAGGCGAAGAAGTTTTTCGTACACCTCGCGCCCGCTGCCGACATCGGCAAGGATGAAGTTCGCGTGACTCGGGACGTAAGGGATTCCAAGGCGCTTGAATTCGCCTTCCAAGTAGCGCATCCCTTCGCTGTTGACCGCAAGCGTCCTGCGGACATGCTCCTCGTCGTCCATCCCCGCCATCACCGCTATCTGCCCGAGCGAAGTGACGTTGAACGGCTGGCGCACCTTGTTGAGCAGGCTGATTATGTCGGGACGCGCTACCGCATAGCCGACGCGAAGCCCTGCCAGGCCGAAAATCTTCGAAAACGTGCGCAGCGTCACGAGCATCCGCGTGTCGTCATGATCTTCGAGCGAGTCGGGATAGTCGGGATCGGCGACGAACTCGAAGTACGCCTCGTCAGCGACGATCACCACGCGCTCGGGAACCCGCTTAAGGAAGCGCTTCCATTCGGCGCGCCGGTAGATGGTGCCGGTGGGGTTGTTCGGGTTGCCGAGGAACACGACCCGCGTGTTGTCATCGATCGCCGCGGCAATCGCGTCGAGATCGAACGCGTACCCGTCGCGCATCGCAACCGCCTTGAACGAGCCGCCGGTCGCCGCCGACGCGAGTTGATAGATGACGAAGGCGTGCTCGGAGGAAACCGCGTTTAGCCCCGGCCGAAGGAACAGGAAGGCCAGCAGGTTGATTATCTCGCATGAGCCCGAGCCGATGAAGATGCGGTTCGGCTCGACCTTGTGGCGCGCCGCGATCTTGTGGACGAGCGCCCAGCTTGCGCCGTCGGGATAGCGGTTGAGTTCCGAAAGCGCGTCGCGGATCGCGCGCACCGCGAGCGGCGACGGCCCGATCGGGTTTTCGTTGGAGGCAAGCTTGACCGGCTCGGTAATTCCGAGTTCGCGCTGAACCTCTTCGATCGGCTTTCCCGGTTCGTACGGATGAATCGCCGCAACCCCGGGCTGAACGAGATCTTCGGGTTTAAACAAGTTAAGAAACGGCCCTCTAGCCAGCCATCGATCTGGCTTCAGGATACGATCCCAGGACTTTGAGGAAAAGCGTTTTGCGTTCGAGCGAGGAAAGCGCGCGCTTGACGCGCGGATCGTTGCGATGGCCCGCCAGATCGACGAAGAACAGGTATTCCCAGGGACGGCCGCGAAGCGGGCGCGACTCGATCTTGGTCACGTTGATCCGGTTTCGCGCGAACAGGCCGAGCGCCTGGTTGAGCGCGCCAACCCTGTCCGGCACCGCGAACAGCACCGTCGTCTTGTCGCGGCCGCTGCGCTCCACCGGACGCGCTCCCAAAACCAGGAAGCGCGTCGTGTTCTGTGCGACGTCCTGGATATTCTCCGCGATTATCTTGAGCCCGTATGGCTCGGCCGCGCCCACCGAGGCGATTGCCGCGCACGCCGGATCTTCGGCCGCGCGCTGGGCCGCAAGCGCGTTGGAGGCGACCGCCTCCAGTTCGCATCCGGGAAAATTCTCGGCGATATATGCCCTGCACTGCCCAAGCGACTGCTGATGCGACACGATCCGGCGCACCGCCGAGCGTTCGCCCGTCCGCGACAGCATCGCATGACGGATCGGCAGCAGGATCTCGCCGATTATTACCAGCGCCGTGTCGATCAGGAGATCGAGCGTCAGCGTGACCGAACCTTCAGTCGAGTTTTCGATCGGCACCACCCCGAAATCGGCTCGCCCGCTGCCGGCCGCCTCGAAAACCCCGGCTATCGACGGCTCTGGCACGAACTCGACGCTCGAGCCGAAGCGCGCGCGGGCGGCCTCGTGCGAGTAAGTATGTTCCGGACCGAGGAAGGCGACCCGCGGCATGTGCTCCAGCGAGCGGCAGGCCGAGATTATCTCGGTAAAGATGCGCGTAAGATGCTCGGCGGAAAGCGGACCCGGGTTTTCCGCGAGGATTCGCTCTATAACCTCGCGCTCGCGCGCCGGATGGTAAACGACGGCGTCCATCGAATGCTTGAGCCGGCCGATCTCGACCGCAACCTCGGCGCGTTCGGAGACGAGCCTCAGGATCTCGAGATTGAGCTCGTCAATCCTGCCCCTCAGCGTTTCGATTGAATCGGGTTTCCTGGCCGCCTTGGATGACATGCAAGCGAAATGGCTAACTGATTGATTCGCCGTTTTCAACGCGCCGCGACACCAGGAACGCCGAGCCCATCGCGGCGAACTTCCGCTCGCGCATACGCCGAAGCTCGGCCGGAGCGAGCTTCATGAGCCGCTCCAGATGGCGTCTTATCGCGTTGCCGAGGGTGTGCGCAGCCTGCTCGGGCGCGGTATGGGCGCCGCCCTCGGGCTCGGGTACGATCTCGTCAACCACCCCGAGCGTGAGCAGGTCAGGCGCGGACAGTTTCAGGACTTCGGCCGCGCGCGTCACGTTTTCCTCGGTTGCCTCGCGCCACAGAATCGCCGCGCATCCTTCGGGAGTTATTACCGAATAACAGGCGTTTTCCTGCATCAGCACCGTGTTGGCAACGCCAAGCGCGAGCGCGCCGCCCGAGCCTCCCTCGCCTATCACGCATGCGACGACCGGAACCGCAAGCCTGGCCATCACCTCAAGGTTATGCGCTATTGCCTCGGCCTGGCCGCGTTCCTCGGCGCCCACGCCCGGCTCCGCGCCCTGGGTGTCGATAAACGTGATGAGCGGAAGGCCGAAACGGTCGGCCAGCTCGTAAACCCGCGCCGCCTTGCGGTAGCCCTCGGGATGCGGCTTGCCGAAGTTGCGCTGGATACGCTCGGCGGTCGAACGGCCGCGCTGATGGCCGGTTATCGCGACCGGAGTGCGGCCGAGATGCGCAAGTCCCGCAACGATCGCGCCGTCGTCGCCGTAGCGGCGATCGCCGTGAATTTCGAAAAAATCCTTGAACAGATAATTGACGTAATCGAGCGTCTGCGGACGCGCCGGATTTCTTGCAAGCCGCACCCGCTCGATAGCGCTCGGGGCGGCGGGCGACTGCACCGCGCCGTAACGCGCTACGGAATCGGCACGGCGTTCCCTGTGATTTCGGGCTTTTGCGGCCATTTCGCTTCAGTTCCTTTCCGTCTACGGCGCGCCGAAGAATTCCTCGAACGCGACGGCGGCGCGTTCGCGCGCCTGCCTGTCCTTGACCCACAGGATCTCCGGCTCGCGCCGAAACCAGGTGAGCTGGCGTTTGGCAAGCCGCCGGCTCTCGCGCTTCGCGGCCTCGACCGCCTCCTGAAATTCCATCTCGCCGCGGAGGAAAGCCGCAATCTCGCGATATCCGATCGTGCTGAGCGGGGGACGATCGGGATTGTAACCGCGCGCGAGAAGAGCGCGAACCTCGTCCACCAGTCCCGCTTCGAGCATCGCGTCAAAGCGCCGTTCGATAGCCTCATACAGGCGTTTTCGCTCGACGTCGATTCCCACTGTCAGCGTCTCGTACTCGCCCGCGGCAAACCGATGGCGCTCCTGATGGACGCTTATCGGAACTCCGGTCAGCCGGTAAACCTCGAGCGCGCGGACGATTCGATAAAGATCGTTGCGCTGGATGCGCGACGCGGCCGCTGCGTCGACCTCGGCGAGCCGGTCGTGCAGGAAGCCGATTCCGCGCTCAGCCGCAAGCGCCTCAAGCTCGCGGCGGAGTTCGGGCGAGGCCGGCGGCCCGCTGAAAATCCCCCCGCGTAGAACTCGCAGGTAAAGCCCGCTTCCGCCAACAACCAGGATTCGCCTGCCGCGTCCGGCGATATCCGCTATCGCTTCACGCGCCATCGCAACGAACGCGGCCACGTCAACCGGCTCGTCGGGCCAGCGAACGTCTATAAGATGATGGGCCACGCGGCGACGCTCCTCGGGCGAAGGCTTCGCCGTTCCAATATCCATCCCGCGGTAAAGCTGGCGCGAGTCGGCGTTCAGGATCTCGGCGCCAATTCGCTCTGCCACTTCGAGCGCAAGGGCGGTCTTTCCCGAACCGGTTGGGCCCACGATAAATCCCACGCGAGGCCGCGTTCCTGCACCCGGGCGCTCGCGCGCCGCTCGGGGTTCCGCCGTCGCCAGAGAGCCTTTCACCGCCTGAACATCCGTTCGATCTGCCCGCGCGCGAACCTGATATGGACCGGCCGACCGTGCGGGCAGTTGGTCTTGAACTCGGTGCGGTCCAGCTCGGCGAGCAGTTCGCGAATCTCGCGCTCCTCAAGCGCGCGGCCAACCCTGACCGACCCGTGGCAGGCCATCTGCTTCAAAAGATCCTCGAACGCGCCGTCGCGTGCGGGACGAAACCCGTGCTCGCCCATGCTGTCGATCATATCAGATAGCAGGCGCGCGCCGTCTTCGGACGCGAAGACCGCCGGCACTCCCTTCAGCACGAGGGTGGCCGGGCCGAACGGCTCGACGTCGAAGCCGATCGCCTGCAACTCCGAGAGCGAAGCCTGAACCGCCGCGGCTCGCGCCGGGTTGAGATCCACCGTAACCGGCGCAAGCATCGCCTGGACCTGGATTCCGCCGTTTTTGAGCTCAGCGCGAAGCTTTTCGAACGTCACGCGCTCGTGCGCCGCATGCTGATCGACCAGCAGTATGCCGTCCTCGTCTTCGAGCGCAATATAACCGGCGAAGACCTGCCCAAGTATCCGGAGTTCGGAATAAATCGGAATAGCATGCTCGCGCGGCGAATCATGCTCCGGACGACTCGCGTAGCCGAGATTGAGCGGCCGTTGGCTCGCAAACGCGGCGGACGCCGAATCAGCGACCAACCGAAGCGGCCGGTCATCCGCGACATCGCCCGCCTCTTGCGCCGGTCGATACACCGCGGCCTCGGGAAGCCTTGGGAGCCCGGATTGAGCCGCTACTGCGCTTGAGCCTTGCAGGGCGCCTGCCGTATCGTGCCCGGGCACCGACCCCCCGGGCGCGGCAGGCGTCCCGGCTGGCAACGAGGGGCGCGACTGGCGCTGCGCGGTCTGGTCGGCGAGCCGTTCGCGCAAGGCGTGATAGACCACCTCGAACAGCGCGCCGGGATTTCGGAACCGGACCTCGGTCTTCATCGGATGGACGTTCACATCGACGTCCTCGTGGCGGACTTCGACGAACAGGAAGACCGCGGGATAGCGTCCGCGCGGGATGGCGGTCTCGTAGGCCTGCGAAATCGCGCGCGCGAGCATCTTGTCCCGCACCCATCGCCCATTGACGAATGTGAAGATCATTCGCGCGCTCGCAAACGACTCCTGGCTGGTCATCGCAAACCCGCTCACCCTGAGTCCCGGGCGCGACGCGTCGAACGGCAGCATCCCAGCCGCAAGCTTGGGCCCGAACACCTGCCGGATGCGTTCGAGCAGGTTGCTCGCGCGGGTCAGCAAGAAAAGCTCGCGTCCGTCGGCAGTGAGAGCGAACGAGATCGAATGGTTGGCAAGCGCAAGCCGCTGTATCACCTCGGCTACCGCGCTCTTCTCGGCCGCCTCGCTCTTCATGAACTTGAGCCGGGCGGGAGTGTTGAAGAAAAGATCGCGCGCCTCGATACGGGTGCCCGCCGCGATCGCGCACTCCCGCTCTTCCTGGATCTCGCCGCCGGACAGGATCAGTTCGACCCCGCTTGGGTCCGCGGCGCGGCGGGTCTTGAGCGCCAGATGCGACACGCTTGCGATCGAGGCCAACGCCTCGCCGCGAAAGCCGAGCGTGCGGATCGCAATCAGGTCCGAAGCGCCGCGAATCTTCGAGGTCGCATGCCGCCTGACCGAGAGGATCGCGTCGTCACGGCCCATCCCGCATCCGTCGTCAACCACCGAGATGAGGCCGAGACCGCCGCGCTCGATCTCGACCGCAATCGAGCGCGAGCCGGCGTCGAGCGAATTCTCGACCAGTTCCTTGACCGCAGAGGCGGGACGTTCCACGACTTCGCCCGCGGCGATCTGGCTTGCGACCTGCTCGGGCAGGATGTGGATTGTTCGCTCAGCCATCGTGGCGCGCCTGCTCCCGTAGACAATGCAGCCTTCGGGCGTGATACTCAAGCGTTGCGGCGAGCGGCCGGATCGGGTCAGGGGCGTTTCGCGCGCCCCGCCGGATACCGGCCATGATGAATGATTCGGAGTTCTGCGAGACGCGGAGTTTCCTAACGATGAAGAACGGCTTGGTTGCGATGCTGGTCGCGGCGACGCTTGCGATTGTGGCATCGTCGGCTGCGCTTGCCGCCGAGATCCGGATCGGAGTCGGCTCGGTTGGCCCGATCTCGCCCGAGGGCGAATACCGGATACAGCAGGTGGTCGGGTCGCTCCCGAATATCGAGGTGGTACCGATCGTGCCGCCCGGCGGAGTCCGCGCGTGCGTCAGGCGGTTCGTGGCGGGCGAACCGGACGACCGGCTCGACGGAGTGCTGGTCGTGAGCGTGCCGACGGGATCGTTCAAGGCGGTGCGTGGCAGCAAGGCGGCGACCTTCAGCGGCACCTACCGAATCTGGCTGCTGAACCTGTCAACGTTGCAGGAAGACAGCCATGAATTCACCTTCCAGGACCGCGAGCCGGTGGTGAGCGGACTCTCGGCGGTCTTTGCGATTCCTGCCGACCTGCTCTCAGAGCGCTCGGGACACGGCAGGCTGGTTTCGAGCAACGTTTACCAGGCCTACGAATCAATCCAGTCGCGGGTTGAAGGAAAACTGGTCGCCGCAACCAGACTCTATCTGGCAACCTCGCCAATCCGGCAGATTGGGCCGCTCGATGCGCTGCGATGCGCCCACAAGCTGGTCGAACGTGGAGACGCCGAAACCGCGATGGCGGTGTTCAAGAGCATGGGCGTCAATAATCCGCAGGTGAAGGCTATGATGGCGAAGGCGCGCGAGAAGCTGATGCGCGCCGAGGCCCAAAAGTTGCTCGGCCAGAGCCTGGGCGCACTGGCGGGCGGAAATCCCGAACAGGCGCGCGCACTCCTTAAGGCGTATTCCAAGGCGCCGGCCGCCGATCCGTCGCAGGTACAGGCGGTGCGGGAGGTGCTCGCCTCCTTGTCGCCGCCCGCCGCGACGACCTCGCTCGATACGCTGCTGAAACACGACGTTCCCAGCCTTGACCACGCCGCGTTCGTCGCAATGATCGAACGGATATTCATCGACGGGACCGGAACCAAGGCTGCCGTCGTGCAGATCGGCGCCTCGCAGGTCAGCGTCGAGGACCGAGGCGCACCAAGCGGGCTCAAAACCCGAGTTGACGCCTACGCGCGCGCGCTCGGACAAAGCGCCCGGCTGATGAGCCTTAGATGCGGCTGCGAGGCCGTTGCCGTGCTTACCGGTCAGGAAGCCGGGCAACCGCTGCTCAAGGCGCGTTTCCAACCCTCTTTCAAGAGGCCGGAGGTCGGGCTACCCTAGGAAACCGGCTTTTTCGCAGGGCGTTGAGTGCGGTTACCGGGAGAATACCCGGGCGCGGCCTCTGACCCTGCTGAAAGGCCCGTTCAAAGCCGAGAGATTAACCAATGAGACAGTGTGCCATCTGCGGAAAGCATAACTCCACCGGCAACAACGTGAGCCACGCCAACAACAAGACCAAGCGGCGATGGCAACCGAACCTCCAGGAGGTGCGCGCGGCTATCGAGGGCGGCGGCGTGAAGCGGATCCTGGTCTGCACGCGATGCATCAGAAGCGGCAGGGTGAGGAAAGTCGCCTGAAGCCCGGCGCGCAGCCGTATGGCTACGCTGATTCACCCCTTGGGTACTGCGAGCGCAATTCCATCGCTTTTAGAACAGCGCGATGAGTTTTTTCGGCGGGCGCGCAATTATCGCTCGGCTGCCGCGAACCACGACCGGCCGCTACCTGAGTTCCGGATGCTCGGCGAGAGGCGCCACCGCCTGTTCGGGCTCGGTGAAATCGGACGCCTTAAGGCCCAGCGCCTCGAAGCGCGTGTCTTTGCGCACCAGCCCGGCGGCCGGCTGTTCAAGCCTGGCAACCAGTTCGCTCAGCATCGCACGGCCGGGCGGATTCCTTAGTTACTCGACGGTTTCGAACCCGGCGCCACACTTTCGTTGAGCAGTTCGATTGCGCGGCGGGAATTGCTGCAGGCCGGGTCATGATAGACGACGAGTGTTTTCATCGGTTCAACCGTGTGGAATATCGGTCTATAGCATAGGTCGCACGACTTGAGGCATCAAACTGCCTCCTGCCGCGCATTTGCCATAAGGCGCCCAACGTTGCGAACCGAAACGGCGCGAACTCAAAAAAGCAACGCATGAACTCCTGACCTGAACGGCGAACCCGGCACGGAGGACATCAGATGACGCGAGCCGTCCGCTATCCAGTTTTACTGACAATGGCTTTCGTCGCGCTGCTATTCGGCGCACGTTACGCGGTTGCGGGTACGGTTGCTGGAAGGTTCGTCACCCGCGACGGAAAGCCGATTGCGGGCCAGCAGCTTTATTTTGAAAACACTCTCAGCGGCGACATCTTTCTGGTTCACACCGCGCAAGACGGTTCCTTCTCGGCCAGTCTTCCGCCCGGAACCTACGAGCTGCGGGCCGACCACGGAATCATTCTCAAGTCGCCGATCGGGGTGGGAAACGCCGACGAGAATCTGGGTCCGGTCGAGGATAAGGCGCCCGCTGATTTCAGACGTTTGTTCGAACGCGAAACGATGGCACCCGCGATAGTCGAATCCGCCGCGCCGTCGACGGCAAACGTTGGAACGGCTGGCAGCCCATAGCCCATCCCTCGCCTACTGCCGCAGAGTAGCCGCGCGGCAACGCCGTCTCCCTCGGCGTTCTTTTAGCAGGCACGCCAGCGAGACCCGGATCACTCGTGGCGGAGGTTCACCCCCCGATCTGGAACATCGAGCGTTCGCGGGTCGAGCGTCCTTCGAGAAGATGATGCCCGGTGGGTTTGAGCGCGACCGCCCTGAGCAGGATTTTCGCGACTTCTTCGCAGGGATCGGCGGCATTCGAGCGCAACGCCCTGCGCACGTCGAGTTCGTCGTCATTGAGCAGGCAGAGATGAAACTTTCCGTCGGCCGTAAGCCGCATGCGATTGCAGGTGCCGCAATATGGCTCGCTGACCGGGCTGATGAATCCAATTACACCGCGCGCGCCGCGAAGCTTGAAATTGCGCGCTTCCTCGGACGGATTCTCCGACGGAATTTCGCTCAGCGGGCCAAGCTCGGCCTCGATACGCCGGCGCGTCTCGACATTGGAGACGTAGCGCGCGATCGAGAGCTTGGCGCATTCGCCGCCGCCCAGCGGCATCAGTTCGATAAACCTTACGTGCCAGTCGCGTTCGATAGTCAGGCGCGCCAGAGCGACGACATCGGCTTCGTTATAGCCGGCCGTAACGACTGCGTTCAGCTTGAGCGGTCTCAGTCCGGCTTCTTCCGCGGCCATGATTCCTGCCCAAATACGCTCGAAGCTGCCCCATCGCATCTGTCGCTCGAGGGTTTCGGGATTCAGGCTGTCGATATGCACATTGACGCGAGTCAGACCCGCCTTTTTGAGGTCGCCGGCAAGCCCGGGAAGCATGAGCCCGTTGGTCGTGAGCGAGAGTCCCGCAGCACCGGGGATGCGGGCGAGGCGCTCGACGATCTCGACGATGTCGCGTCTCATCAGGGGTTCGCCCCCGGTCAGCCTGAACTTTCTGAAGCCAACGCTAATCGCGGCGCGCGCGACCGTCTCGTATTCCGCCGCAGACAGCAGTTCCGGCCCGGGCAGAAACCGCAGTCCGTCGAGCGGCATGCAGTACACGCATCTCAGGTTGCATCGGTCGATAACCGAGATACGCAGGTAATCGATCTCGCGGTTGAAGGAATCGCGGGGCACGGCATTCATTCTAGTCGGCGCCAAAACCGGGGTACAACCGCGCAAGCAGGACCCGCCCAAGCTTCGCTCGCGCGTGAAAAACTGTTAGTGTTTTGTTATAGGCGCGTTGGAACTGCCGCTTTCGCTCCAAATGCGCCTGGCGCAACCGGCAGGCATCCGGGTTGCGCGAAGGTGTAAGGGATGCTCTCGAAAATTGTGATTGTGCTCGCGGTGGCTTCGTTGGCGGCTGTTGGGCTCAGACTCCTGAGCGAAGAACGCCTGGATCAGTCGACGCTGGAACAGGAAGTGGTGGGGCAGTTGAACGCGTTGCGCGAGCATCTGTTCAAACGCTAGTCCGCACCCATCTCGCGCTCTTTAAACACCTAATCCGATCGCACCCGCCGGGTAGGGAACCGCCCGGCGGACGATACGAGGACTATCAATTTCGTCATCCCGACACCGCCACGTGACCAGTTCCGGCTCCGAGACAGGAATGCGGACGAGGCTCTTCGACCGTCTGGCGCGGCTTGACGTCGAGCGTCCTTATCTGGTCCTGGCCGCCGCACTGATACTCTCGATACTTGCGGTTCTTTACACCCGGGCCCGGCTCGAATTCCGCACCGGACAGGATGACCTGATTTCCGGCGAAAATCGCGCAAGCCGCGACTACCTGCGCTACACGCACGAATTTCCGGACCTCGACGGCGCCATAATCGTGGTCCGCGCCGCGCCTGAGCCGCGGCGGGCCGAGCGCTTCGTCGAGGCGCTTGCCGCGCGCCTGCTTGCCGACAAGGCCAACGTCAAGAGCGTCTTCTACCGGGTTGACCCGGGCCTGTTTTCGGATCGCGCGCTGCTTTACCTGAGCACCCGCGATTTGAAGACACTGGCCGCGCGAATCGAGGACCATCGCGAATTTCTAACCGATTACGCGGCAGCTCCGCGCCTTGCGACGTTCTTCAGCCTGGTGAACCGCGAGGCCAACCGCGCGATGACCTCGCGGGTGATGTCGGACTTCCTCGGGACGAACCCGAGCGCCTCGCGCGACCCGTCGGAGTCCGGCCTGGACCTCGGCACACTGAACGCGGTGCTGCGCGGGATGCTCGCGCCGGCAAGCAGCGGATTCGTTTCGCCATGGGCCGCGATGGTTGGCGCGGGGGGACAGAACGGCGTCCTGCGCGACGGTTTTATCGCCACCGAGAACGGCAAGTACCTCCTGCTTCACGTTGCACCGGGCGACGGAGTCAAGGGCGGTCCTGACCCGGTCGCGGCGATCGAGGACGACCTCAACGCGGTGCGCGCCCAATTCCCGGATGTCGAGGCCGGGATGACCGGCGGGCCGGCGCTCGCGTACTCTGAGCAGGTTTCGACCGAGCACGATATCGCGCTCGCCTCGGTGCTTGCGGTCGCGAGCAACGCGCTTTTGGTAATCGTGCCGTTTCGCGCAATCGTGGAGCCGCTCTTCGCGCTCGTCGCGTTGCTGGTGGGCGTCGCGTGGTCGTTCGGATTCACGACGCTCGCGGTCGGCCATCTGAACCTGCTGTCGGCGGTCTTCACCAGTATCCTGGCCGGTATTGGAATCAATTTCCCGATTCACATGATGGCGCGCTATGACGAGGCGCGCCGGCGCGGTGCCGCGATGCCGCAGGGCGTGAAGCTCGCGGTCGTCAACACCGGATTGGGTGTGGTCGCCTCGGCCTCGATAATGGCGCTCGCCTTCGTGATGCCGGTGTTCTCGAAGTTCAAAGGAATCGCGGAGTTGGGACTGGTGTCGGCGGCGGGACTTTTCCTGTGCCTGCTCTCGGCGCTGTTCGTCTTTCCCGCGCTGGTGGCGATTCGCGACCGCAACCGTCCGCCCGGGGCTAAACTTAAGAGCGTCAAGCCCGAAACCGAGTCGCGGCTCGGCGTGCTGTTCCGCCGCCCGTGGATAATCATCGTCGTCGCCTCGGTGTTGAGCTCCGGTGTATTCGTGCTCGCGCCGAAGCTCCGCTTCGATCAGAACCTGCTCAAGCTGCAGGCCGAGAACAGCGAGGCGGTACGCTTCGAGAACAAGCTTTTGAGGGATTCCGGGCGCTCTTCGTGGTTTGCGGTCTCGCTGGCGAAGACCCGGGATGAGGCCGAGCGGCTCGCGGCGCGCTATCGCAAACTGCCCGAGGTCTCCGACGCCGAAACCATCGCGACCTATATCCCGGACAGGCAGGCGCAAAAGCGCTCCATCCTGGCCAGCCTCAAGCCCGTAATCGACCCCGTCGAAGTAGAACCGCTCACCAACCCAAAAGATTCCGCCGCGCTCGCAAACGAACTCAAAGCACTTAAGTTCAAGCTCGATTCCGCTGCCGCGGGCGACCCGTCCAGCGAACCAGCCCAGACCGCCGAGCTGATTGGCGAAGCGCTTTCGCGGCTCAAGACGAATCCGCACGCGTTCGACACCTACGAACGCGCCATGGCCTCGGACCTGGCGGAGAAACTCGCCGAACTAAAACGCAACCTCTCGCCGGGCGAAATCACGGAGGCCAACCTGCCCAGGGTGCTTCGTGACAGGTTCATCGGCGCGTCGGGCGTCTACCTGGTGCAGGTCTATCCGCGCGGCGACGTATGGGGTGACGCGGCGCTCCATCGGTTCGTCACCGCGTTGCGCACCGTCGATCCCGACGTAACCGGCCCCCCGGTACAGACCTATGCGATGGCGACGATGATGCGCCACGGATATGAGCGCGCGGCGGCATTGGCGCTGATAGCGGTGTTCGTCTTCGTGTTCGCGGATTTCCGCAATATGCGCGACACGGCGCTGGCGACGGTGCCACTCGTGTTCGGCGGCGCATGGCTGCTCGAAGCGATGGTGCTGCTTGGATGGGAGTTCAACCTCGCTAACCTGTTCGCCATTCCGATCATCATTGGCACCGGGGTCGATAATGGCGTCAACATGCTCTACCGATGGCGCGAGGAGCAGAACAAAACCGACCTGATCCTCACCAAGGCGGTCGGCAAGTCGGTCACGATTGCCTCGCTCACCACGATCGCCGGCTTCGCGGCGCTCATCCCCGCAACCCATCGGGGCATTTCGAGCCTCGGCTGGGTGCTGAGCGTCGGTGTCGGATTCATTTTCCTGGCGACCGTGATCGTGCTACCAGCTCTGTTCAAGGTGATCGGAAGCCGGACGGACGCGAGCGAAACCATGAGCGGAGGCGAGAAACCGGGGCGGGTTGCGAGCGCCGGGATGAAGGCGCTCATGGTGGGCGCGCTATGCCTTGCGGCGGCCCTCTATCCGGTCGTCAGCCGCGCGACCAACACCCACGCATCCGGGCGCGCGGAGTCGAACCGGCTCGTCGCGCAGGCGGAACAGCTTGTGATGCAGGCGGGACAGGCCAATCCCGTCGATAGTTCGAAGATCAACGCTGCTATCGCGAAGCTTCACCAGGCGCTCAAGATCGATCCGCGCAACGACAGTGCCTACGTCGATCTCGGCTTCTGCTATTCAGTGCTGCGCGACGCGGACACCGCGGTTGACATGTATCGGACCGCGACCATGATCAATCCGTCGCCCGGCAACTTCAAGGAACTCGCGGACATCTACCTGCGCATGGGTGAACCGGAAAAGGCGCTGATGGCGGCGAATGCGGGCCTGGAAAAGAATCCGCGCGATGCCCGGCTGTGGAACGCCAAGGGACTTGCGCTTCATGACCTGCTTCGCACGAGCGAGGCGATCGCGGCCTTCCGCAACGCGGTCCATTACGACCCCAGGCTCGAGGTAGCCCGGCAGAATCTCAAGGCGCTGGGCGTCAGCGTCGAAGCCCCGAGCGCCGCAAAGAACCGCTAATCTCGCCGCTCGCGCGCGCGGGCGCCTCACCGAGTCGGCGTAACCGAACGCAAGATCATGTACGGACTCAAGGAATCGAAGACATAGCCTTCGACTTCGACGTGCACCTTGAGGCGCGCCGCCCGCACGATTCGCTCGCGCATGAACTCGTCACCGATCACCGTGATCTGCTTTTGCAGGATCGCCCGGAACAGCCTGCGGGCGTAGGTGTCGTTGGGCCCGAAAATCAGCCTTGGCGGGGTCGTGCCCTCGGGCCCGAGCAGCATCGGGATAATCATCCCGTTGACTCGCAGGCGCAGGATTCTGAAGTTCGGTGGCAGCTTGCGCCCGGGACTCTCTACGTAGCCGGAAACCTTCAGGTCCCGGTAGCGCTGCGGCGACATCACGTTGGAAGGCTCGAAGATATTGGCCGGACCCGCCCCCCCGGGCACGCTGCTGATTGCGCCGATTCCGATGCCACCGACGCTTCCAACGGGACCCGTCGCAGCGCATCTGCGCGGGCTCAAAACCGCAAGCGCCAACGCGGCAGCGGCTGCCCCAAACAGGACTCGCTTCATGGCGAAACCTCCGTGACCGCAAATCCCGGAGGCCCTACTGAACTAGCCTCCGGTAATCGGGCGCTCGGGCTCGGTCACGCAATACGCGCAGCGGCAGAGTTCGCGCAGCTGATGGGTGGTGTACAGGGTTTCGTGACCGTCGCCCCATCCGAGAAAGACGCCCTGCGCGCCCAGCCGCGAAAACTGGCGAAGCCGCTTGCTGGCTTGCGGTAATTCGCCCTGGACGTTACCCCGGCACGAATCGCACGGACAGAACCGGCGCAGGTTTTCCAGCGGGTAGATGCTGTCGTGGCCGTCGGACCATTGCACGCCGACGGCGTAGCTTCCGACTTCGTGAAGTGACTTTATGACGGGCGTCTTTGACTTGCCGAGGGTCATCGTTGCACTCTGATCGTGATTATATACCTGCAATCGCGGTTCGGGAGAACAATTGTTTTTCAGGAAGGCGAACCATGGCCTCTTCAATTGACAGGCAAGCGGTGCAAAGTTGCCTCGAAAGGCTTGCGTCGCACTCAGGCGAGGAACTGCTCTCGAAGCCGCCGCACTGGGGCGACGCGATCATGTGCGACGGACTTCTGTATGCCGCCCGCGCCCTCAGGATCGAAGCTCCGGTCAGACGGGCGATAAAATGGTTCGAGCCAAAGCTGGCCGCAGGTCCTGACCTGGAGCGATGGTTCTGGTTCTGGTCGGCCGAGGCACTACCCGCGCTTGGGCTCTATCAGGCCACCGGCAAGTCCGACTACCTCGAATATGCGCGCGCGATCGTGGACACGGTTGAGCACAAGACCCCTCATACCCCAGACGGCGTTCCGATACCTCATCCGCCCGAGCCGATCGTGTGGATCGACGTGGTGTACTTCGTGGCGCCCGCGATGGCGCTGCTTGGCAGGCTCACCCGCGATGAGGCGATGGTTGGCCGTGCGCTCGACCAGGTGTTGCTCCATGCGAAGTATCTTCTTGACCCGGTAACCGATCTCTTTTGGCACGTGGCCAACGCCGAAAAGCGGACCCATTCGCCCTGCCTGTGGGCCCGCGGCAACAGCTGGTTTTCGATAGCCTGCTCGCAGGTCCTGCGCGAGATAAAGACCGCAGGACTCGAAGGCAGGTTCGGCGGCAAGGCCGAAGACGCCGCGCTCGATCTCGCGCGCCAGATGAACGCGATCTCCGCACTGCAGGACCAGGCGTCGGGCCTCTGGCACACCGTACTCGAACAGCCGACCTCGTACCTGGAATCCTCGGCAAGCGCAGGATTCGCGCTGGGAGTCGGCCGCGCGCTTCAACTCGATCTCGACCGGCTCAACAGCTTCCGCGCGCGGCGAACTTACGAGCGCGCGATTTCCGCGATTTGCACCAAAATAAACTCCGCGGGCGAGTTTACCGGCGTCTCACAGCAGACCCCGCCGGGCGACTTCGCTCATTACCAGTCGATCGAGGTCGGCACGGCGCCGTTCGGCTCAGGAGTTTGCATGATGGCTCTGGCCGAGGCGCTCGAACAGGCGCCGTAGGGGCATTTTGCCTGCGCGCGAGAACAGGCAGGCGCACGATGGCGGCGAAAAAGGTTGTCATTCTGCCCGGTGACGACGCGGCGCCCGAGGCGATCGCCGCGGCGATGGAAGTCCTCGGCGCGATGAAGCTCGATATCGAGTACCTGCAATTTCCGCCGGGCGAGCAGTGGCAAGCCGGGGATACCGAGGCCAGGGCGCGTGCGGCGATCGACGCGTCGGACTCGACCCTGTTCGGCGCAAGTTCAGGCAAGACCAGGGCGATCCTGCATCTGCGATGGGGCCGTCAGACCTACGCGAACGTGCGTCCCACGCGCTACATGAAGGGCGCGCTGAGCCCGCTTCGCTCGCCCGAAGGCATAGACTTCGTAATCGTGCGCGAGAACCTTGAGGACCTTTACCTCGGCCTTGAAGGTCCGCTCTCGGAGCTTCGCCCGCTCAAAGCGCAAAGCCGCTTCCTGCGCACCCCGCTCGACACCTCGGCCGAAGGCCGCTACGCGATCAAGGTCATCACCGAGCGCAACACGCGGCGGGTCGCGGCCTTTGCCTGCGAGCTTGCGCTCAGGCGAAAGCGCGCGGGCGGGCCAGGAAAGGTCACCTGCACCGCGAAGTACAATATGCTTCGCGAATCCGACGGCTTGTTCCGCGCGGTCGTGGAGGAAACCGTCGCGGGCTATCCCGAATTGCGCTACGAGCAGTTCATCGTGGACGACTTCGCGCGCCGCGTCGTTCAATCGCCGCACGAACTCGACGTCGTGGTCGCACCGAACCTCTACGGCGACATCCTGTCCGACGCCGCCGCGGGAACCGTCGGGGGGCTCGGCATTGCTCCCAGCGGATGCTACGGGGATGACTACGCGTACTTCGAATCGGTCCACGGAACCGCGCCCGATATCCAGGGCCTCGGCATCATCAACCCGACGGCAACCATCCTGTCGGCCGCGATGATGCTCGACTACCTCGGGTTCGCCGAAGCGTCCACGCGCCTTGAACGGGCGGTGCGCAGGGTTTACGCGGAAGGTAAAACCCTCACCCCGGATCAGGGCGGACGCGCGAAGACTCAGGAGTTCGCGAGCGCAGTCGTTGCGAATCTTTAACGGGTTTCAGTCGGAATCGGGCGGGCGGGACTCCGCGGGCGTCCGGCGCGCCCACCAGAAGACGTCGCACAGCGCACCGCACGCGGCGAAATAGATTTCCGGGGGTTGGATGGTTTCGGTCTGCGCCGCGCGCGTATCAGGCTTTTCGCTCTCGCTCTTCACGAGGTTCATGATAGGCGAAGCGCCGGCGCCGGGGAACTGCCTGTGCGCCGCCTTAGTGTCCGGCTAGTAAAAGCGCTTCTCGCCAGGGGGACGCGTCTTCCATCGGCGATGGATCCAGTTCCAGTGGCCGGGGTGACGCCGGATCATCTCTTCTATCACGTTGGTGATTCGCTGTGTGTTCTCGACGACGCACGCTTCCCTGTCAGCGCCGGTCGCCATCTCCAAAACCGGCCAAACGACGATCCGATGGCGCACCGTATCGCCCTCGCGCACCATGAAGGCAGGCACAACCGGAGCCGAAGTCGCGGCCGCAAGCCGCGCCACGCCGTCGCTGGTCGAGGCTTTCATTCCGAAGAAATCCACGAACACTCCGCGTCTTACGTCGAGGTCGAGCGCTATAGCGACGTGGCGGTTCTCGCGCAGCATCCGGAAAATCGTGCGCCCGCCGTTCTTGCGCGTGATGGTCTGGTTCCCCAGCCGCGTGCGCGCATCGTTGACCAGCGTTGCGATCAACGGATTCCTGAGCGGACGCTGCACGATCGCCAGACGGTAGCCGTAGGCGGAGTGCGCCAGCGCGAGCAGCTCGAAGTTGCCGAAGTGGGCGGTAACGATAAGAGCTCCGCGCCCGTCGGCGAGTTCAAGCGCGCGATTGAGGTTCTCCCGCGTGTCGTAGGTTACGTAGCGCTCGATATTGTCGGGATTGAACTCGGAGGAATGCGTGAACTCGGCGAGCATCCGGCCCCAGTTACGGTACATCTCGCGTAAAATCCCAAGCCGCTCGGTATCGTTCTTTTCAGGAAACGCGATCTCCAGGTTACGCATCGCAACCGGCCGGTTGAACCGGTCAAGGCGCGCCACGATCTCGCCCAGAGCCGCGCCGAACCTGACCGCGCTCTCCAGTGGAAGCGCAGCCAGCCCGCGCGCCAGAGCCGCGATACCAGCGTATTCGACTTTGGCCTGTAAAGGGCCTATCTGCCGAGGCATCCGCTAGAGCAGGTTCCCAGAGGCACGGATGGAGCGCAAGCAGGCCGCGGCGTGGCGCCCCGGCCTAATCGCCGTTAGATATCCACGGCCGGCGAAGGCCTCCACAACGCTTCTTCTCGACACGTCACGGGGTCGCAGGATTGATCACTCGCGTGTTGAGCGGCGTTGAGCTGCCCGCAGGCGGAGCGTTCAGATGGTTTCCGCCTCCGAGCACGGCGCCGTAGCGCGCGTTCAGGTCCTGCTGCGGCGACACCGGCACCGAGAAGCTCGGCTTGTAGAGCTCGCGAACCTGCGACATGGGCATCCGATGCATCTCGCGCGCCCCGATTCCCTCGATGAATTTCCATCGCTGGTCGAGCGACAGTGCGCGCAGATCGTTTTCGTTCATGATGATATGCGGGGTAAGGAACACGAGCAGATTGTCCTTCTGCGTGGTGCGCTGCGTATTGCTGAACAGGTTCCCCAGCACCGGGATGTGGGAAACCCACGGCACACCCTGAAGCTGGTTCTGCTCTTCGGTTGACATCAATCCGCCCACCACCGCAGTGCGGTTGTTTTGCACCAGCACGGTCGTCGACGCGGCGCGAATCGTGGTCGTGGGACCGAGCGGATTGTTGATCGTGTTGTTCAGAACGTTCGAGACTTCCTCGTAAAGGTCGAGCTTCACGTAGCCGCCCTGCGAGACCTGCGGAACTATATCCAGGGTGATGCCGACGTTCTGGCGATCGACCGAGTTGAAGATCTGACCGGGCAAACCCGCGTTGGCCGCTGCCGAGCCGACAAAGGGCAGGTTTTCGCCGACGACGATCATCGCCTCTTCGTTGTCGGCGGTCAGCAGCGTCGGCGCGGAGAGCACGTTGGCGTGCTGGTCGGTCTCCAGCGCCGTCATCAGCGCGATATCGCACGGCACCGTTATCGTTCCGGACGTACCCGCCGTAACGCCGCTTGCAACCGTGCTTGCGACGGCGGTCGGAACCGAGCAGGTGCTGCCCGAGGCAAGGCCGAGCCCGAGGCCGGTCAGGCCAAGCGGATTCCCGAGCGCATTCTGGAGCTGGCCGAAATTTAGCTGGCCTATTCCAAGCGTGCTTCCGGAGAGGGCGGTCGCGGAAGTGAAGTTGATTCCCAGGTCCCGCTCGAAATCCGCGCTGATCTCGACAATTATTGCCTGGACGAAGACCTGGACCCGAGGCACGTCAAGTTCCGAGATGATCTTCCGGAGCGTGACGTAGTCCTGCGGCAAGGCGCTGATAACCAGCGAGTTGGTCGCCGGGTCGGCGGTAACGCTGACCGGGTTGGAAAACTCAGCGGTCTTGCCAGTGGTGGCCGCAGTGGCACCGGCCGCCAGCGCGGCGCTATTGCGCGACCCCATTCCCATCGCGCCCATGCCGCCGATACCGGAGGACATCATCCCGCCGCCGAAGCCGCCGAAGCCGCTAGCGCTCATGCCGCCCATGGTGCTCGACAAGCCGCCCATCGCGCCGCTCGCACCACCAAGCCCCGGATTGTAAGAACCGCTGAACAGCCCCATCGAGCTTCCGCGTCCGAGCGAGCCGATGCCGGTCTGGGGCGCGAGGCCGGAGATGCCGGTGCCGCCGCCGAGCAGTCCGTTGAGAACCTGGACGATTTCAGCAGCCTGCGCGTTCTTGAGGTGGTACACGTGGATTCGCGAGGTCTCTGCGGGCGATTCCACGTCGAGCTTGGCGATGATGTCCTCGATATGGCGCATCTGGATGGGTGGCGCTAGAACGACGAGCGAATTGGTCCGCTCGTCGGGGATCACCCTGAAGCCGCCGGAGGGTCCGGTAGCCGCGGGCGCGACCACGCCCTGCATCGGGCGCGGCACGATCGGGCGTTGGGGGCCGCCGGTGGTTTGCTCGCTGATGCCGAGAATCTGCCCAATCTCTGGCGCAAGTTGATCGGCGAACGCGTATTTGAGCGGGATGACCTTGAAGTTCTGCTGTAAGCCCTGAACGTCCAGGCTGCCGATTATCCTAAGCAGGCGCTCGACGTTGTAGGCGTCGTCGGTAAGAATGAGTGTGTTACCCTGTGGATAGGCGACGACCAGGCCGTTGCGCGAAACCATCGGTTGGATTACGCCAACCAGGGTTGCCGCTTCCGCGTTGCGCAGCTTCACCATCCGGGTCACGTACTGGTCGCCTTGCGCAAGCGCAGGTTCCTGCGACTGTGTGAGGGCGGCCGACTGGCGCACGAGCGTGGCCGGGACGATCTTGATGATTTTCCCCACCGGGACGGTTGCGTAGCCCTTCAACTGCAGGACCGACTGGAAGATTCGGTAGGCCTGGTCAGGAGTCACCTTGGACGGCGAAATGATACTGACCTTGCCCCGCACACTTTCATCGAGGATAAAGTTTTTGCCGGTTATTTCGCTGATGAATTTGGCCAGGACCGGAAGTTCGACGTTCTGGAAGTTCATGGTGATGAAGCGCTTGGGCGCGGTCCCGTCCTGCTCGGCCCGCACCACGGCGGCGGATACCCATATGGACATCGCGATAATGCTTGCGCCGACAAGCGTCGGCCCTAACCTGCGCCGCATCGGAATCTCCTCCAAACGCCCGAGGATACCGCGCGCAAGCTTAGTGGACGGCTGGCAGGCTGGCAACCTTCAAGACGCTTTGAGGCGCTGGCGCTTTTCAAGTGCCCGCCAGTTTCCGCCCGTTGCTTTGTTGCAAGCAAAATCGGCGCGTCACGGTCGCAATTGCAATGGCTGGAGGCGTCAGAGAGGATTGAAGGGGACCGGGACCGCTCATGGTTCCATTGTGTCAGCCATTCGGTGCGCTTCGAGTATCTCATAGGCATCCGCTACCTGCGCTCGCGCCGGCGTGAGCGCTTCGTCTCGCTCATCGCGATAATTTCGCTGGCGGGTGTGACGCTGGGCACCTTTGTGCTTACGCTCGCGCTCTCGATGATGAGCGGGTTTCAGGAGGATTTGCGCGCGCGGCTGCTCGCCTTCACGCCGCAGGTGACCGTCGAGCGTGCTGACGCCGGGGTCTGGAACCCTGCTTCCCTCCAAAGGCGAATCGCGGCGATACCCGGCGTCACGGCAGTTGCCCCGTTCGTCTCCTCGCAGGTGATGGTGGTGGCGGGCACCGGCTCTACGGCGCCGTCCTATATTTCGGGCGGAATCCTGCGCGGGGTCGTTGCGGACCACAACGCGGTGCTGACTGAATTGCGAAACACCCTGACCGGAGGCAGCCTCGAAGCGCTTGCGACGACCCATCCGGTTACGATAACCGAGCAGGGCAAGCCGCGCGTGGTCGAATTGCCGGGCGCAATCGTGGGAAAAACCCTCGCCTTCGATCTCGGGCTCAAGATAGGCGACCCGATAGTGCTGATTTCGCCGAGCAGCCTCGGCGCGGGCGGGCTCGGCGGCCCAAGGCTTAGGCGTTTCGTCATCTCAGGGTTCTTCCATTCCGGGATGTATGAATTTGACTCAAGCCTGATATTCGTTTCACTCAAGGCCGGCCGGGCGCTCCTGGCCGACGATCCGCAGCTCGAAACGGGGCTCGAACTCAAACTCGCGGACATGTTCGACGCACCGCGCGTGTCCCGCGAGATCAGAGCGATCGCGGGGCCCGGTTTCAAGGTTTCCGACTGGACCCACACGGACGCGCCCTTGTTCTCGGCGCTTTCGCTGGAAAAGTTCACCTATTTCATCGTGCTGCTGTTGATTGTGCTGGTAGCCGCCTTCAACATCATCGCAACCCTTGTGATGGTGGTGATGGAGCGGCGCAGGGAAATCGCGATCTTGCGTGCGATGGGCGCGCGGGCGGGCTCGATCGCGGCAATCTTCCTGTGTGAGGGCGCGATCCTGGGCGTGGTCGGAACTGCACTTGGCGTCGGCTCGGGATTCATCGCCTCGTTTCTTATCGGAAAGTATCACTTGATAAAGCTTCCCGCCGACATGTTCATGGTGAGCTACGTGCCAGTCAGGCTGTATGCGATGAATTTCATCCTCGTGGCCCTGGCGGCGATCGCACTTTGCGTGGCCGCCGCGCTTTACCCGGCTCTCAAGGCACGCTCGCTCTCGCCGGTAGAGGTGATCCGCTATGAATGACCCGGCCGCGGCCGCCTCCGGTGCGCCCGCTGCGAAACCCTTGGTCGAGGCGCGCGACCTGCACAAGTACTTCTACGACGCGGACAAGGAAGTGCGAGTGCTTACGGGGCTTTCGCTTTCGGTGGGCGCGGGCGAGGAAGTCGCGATTATCGGACAGTCGGGGGTTGGCAAGTCGACCCTGCTGCACATCCTCGGCAGCCTGGAGCGCCCGACTTTCGGGACGGTGCGCTTCGAGGATCAGGATTTGTTCTCGCTCGACGAGGGCGCGCTGGCTGAGTTTCGCAACCTGAAGCTCGGCTTCGTCTTCCAGTTCCACTACCTGCTCGGCGACTTCACGGCGCTGGAGAATGTCATGATGCCGGCGCTGATCGCAAGGATGCCCGACCGCGAGGCGCGCGCGCGTGCCATGGAAATTCTCGAGATGGTGGGGCTGGCGGACAAGACCGGGAGGCGGCCCGCCGAGCTTTCCGGCGGTGAACAGCAGCGGGTCGCGGTGGCTCGCGCGGTGGTGTTGCGCCCGAGGATGGTGCTCGCCGACGAACCGACGGGCAATCTCGATCCGCATACCGCCGACGAAGTGCACGAACTGTTCCATCGCCTCAACCGCGAGCTCGGCATCACGCTGATAATCGCGACCCACAACGAACGCCTTACCCGCAGCATGGACCGCGCGCTCAGGCTCAAGGATGGCAAGCTGTTCGAAGAATTCAGCCGCTGATCGCGATGCACCCGTGCCAGGGGCGGGCGCGCAGGCCGAGCTCAGGGGCTTTTTGGTTTACTTCGCGAAAATGATTGGCTAGTTTGTTCGCCGCTTCTGGTGGATTTTGGTGGCAACGGGAAGATGCAACGCGCTCCTGAAGTGCGCGCTACTGTCTGCAATTCTGTTCCTTCTCTTGCCATTTGTTGCCACGAGCGCACTCGCGCAAGGACCGATCATCTCCGCTATCCGGGTCCAGGGTAACCAGCGCGTCGAGACCGACGCCATCCGAATCCATATCAGCCAGCCCGTCAACGCCCCGCTCGACCCGGCGACCGTCGATAAGGACATCAAGGCCATCTACGGGATGGGCTTTTTCGATTCGGTCAAGGCTGAAACGGCCGTCGAGCACGGCAAAAACGTACTGATTTACAAAGTAAAGGAACGTCCCCAGGTAACCGACGTCGAGATCGTTGGGATGAAGGAGTTTCGAACCACCAACGACAAGATTGTTGCCGCCACCCGCATCCATCCCGGCTCGATACTCGACCCGATCAGGGTCAAGGAGACCGAGGAAGGCATCCAGCACGTCTACGAAGATAAGGGCTATCTCGACGCAAAAGTGAGTTTTCGCGCGATTCCGGGGCCGGGCAACACGGCCGTCGCCCAATTCATCGTCAACGAAGGTCCGCGCGTCTATATCACCCGTATCGAGTTCACCGGTAACCACGCCTACTCCGACAGCGAGCTCAAGTCGCAGATGGAAACCGGGACCCGCAACTTTCTGAGTTGGTTGACGAATTCGGGAGTTCTCGACCGCAAGAAACTCGAGGATGACGCGGACCGGATCGCAGCCTTTTATTACAACAACGGCTATCTGAACGTGCACGTCTCCGAGCCGCAAATCATCCGCCACGGCGACTCGATAACGGTCAAGATCGCGGTTGACGAAGGCCCCCGATACAAGGTCGGCTCGGTTGCGCTCGCGGGAGATCTCAAGTTCCCCCGCGCCGAACTGGAAAAGCTGCTCACGATAAAGCCGGGCCAGGATTTTTCCGGCATGACGCTGCAGCATAATGTGCTTACGCTCTCGGACTTTTACTCGAACCGCGGCTACGCCTTCGTCAACGTTCAGCCCAAGACCCAGCTCAATCCGGCTGACAAGACCGTGGCCGTAACCTTCGACGTGAATCCGGGCCACATCGTCCTGGTCAACCGGATTCGGATCACCGGCAACACCAAGACCTCCGACAAGGTCATCCGACGCGAGATGCAGGTCCAGGAACAGGAGCCCTACTCCGCTTCGGCCATCCGCGACTCCAAGAAACTGCTCGACCAACTGGGGTATTTCAGTTCGACCCGCATCACTACTTCGCCTTCGCAACAGCCCGACAAGATTGACTTGAACGTCCACGTCACCGAGGCCAACACCGCCTCATTACAGGTGGCGGGCGGGTTCGACAGTTACGAGGGCGTCTTCGGACAGTTCACGCTCGGCAACACGAATCTCTTCGGCGGCGGCGAATCGGTGATGCTGAGCGCGATGATCGGCTACCTGTACAAGAACTATTCGATCAGTTACACCGAGCCGTGGTTTCTCGACATCCCGCTGAGCGTCTCGACGCAGCTTTTCGACTCGGACACCTATCTTTTCACCTTCAGCCAGAAGAACGCTGGGGGTTCAATCAACACGTATTACCCGCTCACCCAGCTCGGTCTGAAGAAGATCGGCCCTTTCTCGCTCAAAGACGTGAACGCGGGACTTGGCTACCAGTTTGAGAGCGTGGGGATCACGGGGCTTAGCCCGTTCACCCCGCTCGAGATACGTGAATTTCAGGGTTACACACGGGTCTCCGAGCTGATGCCCAGCATCAAGCGCTTCACGGTGGATAATCCGGTCGATCCGCGAAGCGGCTCGATCGAGAGCCTGAATCTGGAATTCGCCGGCATCGGGGTCGGCCAGCCCTTCGTGAAAGGGCTGCTGCACTGGCGATGGTTTTACACTTTCCTGAAGAGCCCGACCTGGGGCTCGTGGGTTTTCTCACCCAGCGTGACCTACGGCCTCGGCTCGACTTTCTCGGGCCCCGGAGACCTCCCGCTGTACGAGCGGTTCTTCCCGGGCGGCGTCGGGGGCGAGGGCGACGTAAGAGGCTATCAGCTCTACTCTTTGGGTCCGCTGGTCACAACCTACAACAAGGCTGGCTCACCGATTGGGGTGACCACGGTCGGCGGCAGCAAGGAATTGCTGACCGACGGCATGATAACCTTCCCGATTCTTTCCGGCCTGGGCATCCGGGGGATGGTCTTTGCCGACGCGGGCCAAGCCTACCGGCTGCATCAGAGCATGGACCTGACAAACCTGCAGGCGGCTTATGGCTTCGGCTTCCAGTGGCGTTCGCCGTTTGGGCCCCTTGCAATCGATATCGCTCGCCCGATCAACCCGCGTCCGCAGGATCTCAGCACCGTCTTCGAGATCGGGGCAGGCTCACCACTCTAGCGCGCGGCCTTCAAAACTGTCTTAAATGCACCACAGGCGGTCTCCCACGGCCAGGTCACAATACTGGATTGATCCAGATGAGAGGCTTTGGCCAGACTAGCGGCTCAAGGAGGATTTCGCTCCAGATGAGAAAGCGTTTGATGGTAGTGGTAGGGTTCATCACGCTTCTCGCGTCGGTTCCGGCATGGGCGGAGGTAAAGCTCGCCTTCGTTGATGTTCAACGCGCCGTGAACGAATGCAACGCGGGTAAAAAAGCCAAGGCTGAGTTCCGAACGAAGGTACAGGCTGTCCAGAGCAAGCTGATGGCCGAACAGAAGCAGATCCAGGCTCTCAAGACCGAATTGGAGCAGAAAGGTATGCTGATGAAGCCTGACCAACGCCAGAATCTCCAGGACGAGTACGTAGGCAAGGTCAGGGATTTCCAACGTCAGTATAACGACGAACGCGAAGAACTTGCCCGCAAGGACAACGAGCTGACGGGCAGGATCGTTCACGACCTGGCGCAGATCATCCAGCAGATAGCCCAACGCCAGGGCTACACGATGGTATTCGAGAAGGGTTCGATCCTGTGGGGAGCGCCCGGAATCGATATCACCGACCAGGTGATCAAGGCGTACAACGAAACGCACGTGCAGCCAGGCACGCTTGGCAGCAATCCGAAAACCGAGTCGGGATTCGCCTCGCCGAGCTCATTTGGGGCAGCGGCGGCGCGGCGCTCGACCATCTCAAAGTAGGTTCGAAGCAGTGGCCAGCAAGGAAGAACGCGCGCAACTCGACCGCTTCCTGCGCCTTCTGCCCCATCGCTATCCGTTCCTCCTCGTGGACCGGGTCCTGGAACTTGACGGCGCGCGCGCGCGAACGCTCAAGAACGTCTCCATCAACGAGCCGTTCTTCACCGGGCATTTTCCGGGCAATCCTGTTATGCCAGGAGTGCTGATAATCGAAGCGCTCGCCCAGTCCGCCGCCATCCTTGCGCTCAACCAGATCGAAGACCCGGGTTCGCGTCTGTTCATGCTCACCGGGATCGACAAGGTTCGCTTTCGGCGCAAGGTGGTGCCCGGCGATCAGCTCGAAATGGAAGTGAACCTGCTCAAGCACCATCGCCCACTCTGGAAGATGCGCGGCGAGGCGCGGGTTGCGGGCGAGCTTGCGGCGCAAGCGGAATTGTCCGCGATGGAAGTCGCCGAGGAGAAACTGCCATAGCCGGCTGCATACATCCGAGCGCCGTGATCGATCCGCGCGCCGAGCTCGATTCCTCGGTGCAGGTCGGGCCGGGCGCGGTAATCGGCCCCGACGTGCGAATCGGCGCCGACACCATCATCGGCCCCTACGCGGTGATCGAGTGCAACACTACGCTCGGCGCGCGAAACCACATTTTCCAGTTCGCCTCGATCGGCGCCGCGCCGCAGGACCTCAAGTACCGGGGCGAGCCGTCGCGGGTCGAGATAGGCGACGACAACAAGATCCGCGAGTTCACCACTATCCACCGTGGCACCGAAGGCGGCGGGATGGTCACGAAGATCGGCAACGACGTGCTCGTGATGAATTACGTCCACATCGCGCACGACTGCCGTATCGGCAACCACTCCATCCTTGCCAACTCCACCGAGATCGCCGGCCACTGCGTCATCGAGGAATGGGTCGTGACGGCCGGAATGTGTGGCGTCCACCAGTTCACCAGGATTGGCGCGCACGCGATGGTCGCGGCGGGCTCGAAGGTCGCCCAGGACGTTCCACCCTACTCGATGGTTGCGGGCGACCGCGCGCGCCTGATCGGCATCAACGAAATCGGGCTTGAGCGTCGCGGCTTCAAACCCGAAACCATCGCGGCGATCAAGGGCGCGGTGCGCAAGCTCTTTTATTCCAGAACGCTGCGCGAGGACGCTATCCGCCAGGTCCTCGACGAATACTCGGCGGTGCCCGAGGTCGAGCGCCTGGTCGCGTTCATCCGGGATTCCAAACGCGGCGTAGTCGGTCGCGAACGTGAGTAGCCTTGGAATAATCGCGGGCAACGGGGTCTTTCCAATCGAGGTCGCCGCGGCCGCCCGCCGCCGCGGAATCAGGGTGGTCGCAACCGCCCACCTCGGCGAAACCCGCGCCGAACTTGCCGACCATGTGGACGAGATCACCTGGATCAAGGTCGGCGAGCTGCAGAAGCTCATCGATACCTTCAAAAACGCCGGCGTCGAAGAGGCCGCGATGGCGGGCGGAATCTCGCGCACCCGCCTTAAGGATTCGTTCGCGCCCGACGCTCGCGCGCTCAGGATGCTCGCCGGGATAACCAGATGGAGCGACGACGCGGTGCTCCGCGCCCTCGCCCGCGAAGTCGAATCCGAAGGTATTGCGGTTATCGATCCGGTGCCGATGCTGCCCGGCGCGCTCGCGCAAGCGGGTTTGATCGCCGGCCCCGCGCCCGACGAGCGCCAGCTCGCCGACCTCGAACTCGCATTTGAAGTCGCGCGCAGCCTGGGCGCTTTCGATATCGGCCAGACGGTCGCGGTCCGCGCCGGCGTAGTCGCAGCAGTCGAGGCGGTCGAGGGCACCGACGCCGCGCTTAGAAGAGCAGCCGCCCTTTGCGGCGAGGGCCTGGTGATCGCCAAGGTCGCGAAGCCGGGCCAGGATTTGCGTTTCGACCGCCCCGCTATCGGCCCCGCCACGATCGAGCTGCTCGCCGAAATCGGCGCGGCGATGCTCGGGGTCGAGGCGGGCACGTGCATGATATTGGAGCGCTCACGCACTGTCGAAGCGGCCGGCGCCTCGAGCGTCACGGTCTATGGCCATGCTGCCTGAGCTGCGCGCAGCAGTGGTTGGAGCGGGCCGGCTCGGGTCGCTTCACGCTGCGAAGTATGCCGCGCTCGAAGGCGTTCGTCTCGCCTGGGTGGTCGATACCGATCTCGAGCGCGCCAGGCGGATCGCCGCTCAATACGGTGCCGAGGCCCTTTGCGATTATCGCCAACTTGACGGCAAGGCCGATATCGCAACCGTGGCCTCGCCCGGCGTGACCCATCACGAGATCGCCTCGCACCTGCTGTCGGCCGGCTACGACGTTTTACTGGAAAAGCCGATGGCGACCACGCTCGAGCAGGCCCGCTCGCTCGCCGACGCCGCGCGGCACTCGGCCCGGATTCTCCAGATCGGCCATCTTGAGCGTTTCAATCCCGCGATCCGGCATCTGCGTTCGATCGTCAACGCGCCGCGCTTCGTCGAATGCCATCGCCTTGCGCCGTTCACCGAACGCGGCACCGACGTTGACGTGATCCTGGACTTGATGGTCCACGACCTCGATGTGATTCTATCGCTGACCCGAGCGGACGTCGTCTCGGTCGAAGCGGTCGGCGTCGCGGTGTTGACCGACCAGGTCGACGTCGCCAACGCGCGGATTCGCTTTGCCGATGGGCTTATCGCGAATCTGAACACGAGCCGCGTCGCTCCGCGGCGCGAACGCAAAATCCGTTTCTTCCAGTCCGACGCTTATATCTCGGTCGATTACGAGGCGCGCCGCATCCAGGTCTATCGCAAGTCGCCGCCTCCCCCCGGCAGCGCGTATCCGCTCATTTCCGCCGAACAGATAGAACTCGGGGACGCCGATCCGCTCGCCGATGAAGTCGCCTCGTTCGTCGCCGCGGTGCGCAGTCGTGCTACGCCCCCGGTCACCGCCCAGGACGGCCTGCGCACAATTGAGCTGATCGAATGGATCAAGGCCGAGATGGAAAGACCGCTTGCGGGAGCGTAGAGGCGGAAAGAAACTTCTCACCTGACCAACCCGGCGCTCGTTTCACCCAACGGCACCTCGGCCGGGCAGCCCGAGGCTCAGGCCCCGGCGCGGTGTGGTACGGCGCGCGATTTTACATCACAATTTCCCAAGGAAACGGTGAACGCTTGATCCACAACGAAGCAATCGCGCATTCCACCGCGCCTGCGCCCCGCCGCCGTATCATGATTGTCGCCGGCGAAGCCTCGGGCGACCTCCACGGCAGCGATCTTGCGCGCGAAATCCTTGCGCTCGATTCGTCGTGCGAGATGTTCGGAATCGCGGGCGAGCGTATGCGCCGGACGGGCGTGAAGGCGCTGGTGCGGATGGAGGATATCCACGGGCTCGGCCTGACCGAGCTTGCCTCGACCATCAGCCGCACCCTCGGCGCGATGCGCACGTTGCGCGCGATACTTAGACGCAACAAGCCGGACCTCCTCGTCCTGATCGATTATGCCGAGTTCAACCTCATCCTCGCCGGAGCCGCCAAACGCGCGGGCGTGCCCGTGCTGTACTACATCACGCCGCAGGTCTGGGCGTGGCGGCGGGGGCGGATCCGCAAGATCGTCGAGCGCGCGGACCGGATGGCCGTGGTGCTGCCCTTCGAAAAGCAACTCTACGCCGCCGCCGGCGAGCGCGTCAGCTTCGTCGGCCATCCACTGCTCGACCGGGTCCGTCCCGAAGGCGGGCGCGCCGAAACGCTCGCCCGTCACGGTCTCGCGCCGAACGCACGCCTGCTCGCGCTTTTGCCCGGAAGCCGCCGCGCCGAGGTGCGCTACATGCTCGCCCCGATGGCCGAGGCGGCGAGAATCCTCGCCCACGACCACGGGCTCGTGCCGGTCATCGCGCTTGCGCCAACGCTGAGCCGGGAGGAACTGGCCCGCGAAGGCCGCGCCGATCTTTCCGGCATAAGTATTATCCAGGGCGACACCTATAGTATCATTGCTGCGAGCGAAGCCGCGCTTGTAACTTCGGGGACCGCGACGCTGGAGACAGCGCTGCTCGGGTGCCCGATGGTGGTCGTGTACAAGGTGTCGCCGCTCACATACGTGCTCGGCCGGGCTTTGATCCGGGGAGTCGATTTTATAGGAATGCCGAACATTCTTGCCGGGGAACGGATCGTACCCGAACTCATCCAGGGTGAACTGACCGCGCGCAATCTGGTGCGTGCGGCCGAGCCCCTGCTGAACGAATCGATCCGCAGCGCCACCGTCTCCAGGCTGAAGGACCTGCGCCATCAGCTCGGCGAGCCAGGAGCCGCTCGCCGGGTCGCCGCGATAGCGCTCGGGATGCTGACATGAAGGCGGTCCATTGGCGCCTTGCCGGATATGTGCGCCGCTATATTTTTCCGCACGTGGTGCTGCTCACGGTCGCGATGGTCGTGCTGAGCACGGTGCACGGGCTCATTCCGTTCGTCATCAAGCGCTTCATCAACTCCCTCACCCAGCTCAAGGACGTTGGCGGCCTCCGTATCGTCGCCTTCGAGATCCTCGGCCTGTTCCTGGTGCGGGCGGCGGCCAACTTTGCCAAGGATTATCTGAGCGCCTATGTCGGGCAGAAAATCGTGCTCGATCTCCGCGCCGACCTGAACAACAGTCTTCAGCGCCAGTCGCTCTCGTTCTTCAACCGCACTCCCACCGGCTCGATCATGTCGCGCGTGCTGAACGATGTGACGGTGGCCTCCAACGGCATCACCAACGGCGCCTTCTCGATCGTAGCCGATGGCGGTTCGCTAATCGCCGTGCTTTTTGCGGCAATCTGGCTCGACTGGAAGCTCTCGCTTATCGCGATGATCGTGTTTCCGTGCGCGGTGGTTCCGGTGACCGGGTTCTCCAAGCGGATGCGCAAGATGGCCAAGCAGGCTCAGCAGCAGCTAAGCGGCCTCTCGGTTATCCTGCAGGAGACCTTCCAGGGCAACCGCGTAGTCAAGGCCTTCGGCATGGAGGACTACGAGCGCCGCCGGTTCAATCGCGAACTGAAGCGCCTGTTCCGCATCTACATGCGCGTCGCTGCGATCAAGGCGGTCACCGGCCCGATGATCGAGGCTATGGGCGCGTTCGCGGTGGTCGCGGTGATCTGGTGGGGAATCGCCTCGATAACCGCCGGCACTCGCACGCCGGGCGAGTTCGGCGCGTTCTTCGCCGCGATGTTCCTCGTGTACGAACCGTTCAAGCGCCTCGCCCGGACCAACAACACGATCCAGCAGTCGCTGGGCGCGGCCGAGCGCGTGTTCGACATGATGGACACGCCGCCTGACGTCACCGAGGACCCCGAGCCGGTTGACCTCGTCCCCGGCCCGCATACGATCCGCTTCGAGGACGTCAGCTTCCGCTACGGCGCCGATTGGGTTCTCCGGCACGTCAACCTCGAGATTCCTGCCGGAAAGGTCGTCGCGCTGGTCGGGATGAGCGGCGGCGGCAAATCAACGCTGGCCGACCTGATACCGCGCTTCTATGACGTGGTTGAGGGCCGGATCACCATCGACGGAATCGATCTGCGAAAGCTCCGGCTCGCCTCACTGCGGGGCGAAATCGGAATCGTCACCCAGCACACCTTCCTGTTCAACGACACCGTGCGCGCCAATATCTCCTACGGCAGCATGGAGCGAAGCGAAGAGGAGATAATCGCCGCGGCCCGGGCCGCCAATGCGCACGAGTTCATCTCGCGCCTGCCCAAGGGCTACGACACCGTGGTCGGCGAACTTGGCGTGATGCTTTCCGGCGGCGAACGCCAGCGTATCGCCATCGCCCGCGCGCTACTCAAGAACGCGCCCGTGCTGATCCTCGATGAGGCGACCTCCTCGCTCGATTCCGAATCCGAACGCGCCGTGCAGGACGCGCTCGACCGCCTGATGGCGAACCGGACCACGCTCGTGATAGCGCATCGCCTGTCCACGGTCCGCAGCGCCGACAATATCGTCGTCATCTCGCACGGCCGGGTCGTCGAACAGGGAACCCACGACGAACTTTTAGCGATAGGCCGCGAGTACAGAAAGCTCCACGACCTGCAATTCCTCCCGGTCTCGGAACCTGGCAACGGGCGGCAGATCGCTGGATAGCGCGAGGCGCATTTTCTCCGGCCGTCTTTCGGATGCTCGATCTGCTGTACAGGACGCTTTGGTACCCGGCGCTGCCCTTTGCGCTTTTCGCCTCGCGCGCAACTGAATGGCAGAGCGCGCGGGAACGGATGGGCCTCGGCGCCCCGTGGCTCACCGATTCCGAATTCCGCCTCTGGATTCACGTCTCCTCGGTCGGCGAAGTCGAAGCGATTCAGAGCATCGCGCGCCGGCTCCTTCGCGACGTGCCCCACGCGGCCGCAGTCGTGACCGCGATGACCGCGGCAGGCCGCGACGTCGCGCGCCGCAGGATCACCCGGGCGCGCGCCTGCCTGCTTGCGCCGTTTGACTGCGCCGCGTGCGTGCGCGCGTTCCTTCGCCGCGTCAGGCCGCATCTGGCGATCGTGACCGAGACGGAACTATGGCCCAATTACTTCCTTGAAGCGCGGCGTGCCGGCGCAAAGCTCGCGATCGTAAACGGCCGGATGTCCGAGCGCTCCGCGGCGCGCTACCGCCGGCTGCTCGGCCTGTTCGGACCCGCGCTCGGGGCGGCGGACCTGGTAATGGCCCAGAGCGCCGACGACGCGGCCCGATTCGCCAGCCTGGGAGTTCCTCCCGAGCGGCTTATCGTGACCGGCAACACCAAGTTCGATCCCGACGCCGGGCTCGAAGCGCCGATTCGACGCGAGCTGATGGGCTTCGCCGCCGAGCGCCCCATCTTCATTGCCGGCTCGACGGCACAGGGGGAAGAGGAAGTCGTGCTGGCCGCGTTTGCGAAACTGCGCGCCCAATTTCCCGGCCTTGCGCTTATCGTTGCGCCGCGCCATCTCGCGCGCGTGCCTGAAGTAGAAGGCGCGGTCACTCGCGCTGGCTTCAAGTACGTCAAGGCCAGCTCGTGCGAAACCCTCCAGGCTGACGTCATGATCCTCGACACGATGGGTGAATTGCGCGCGCTTTACCGTCGCGCTCGCGTCGCCTTTGTCGGCGGAAGCCTCACTCCCTCGCGCGGCGGACAGAATCCCGCCGAGCCCGCCGCGGCCCGGGTGCCCGTAATGTTCGGGCCGTATTATGAAAATCAACGCGCAACCGCCGAAGCGTTGCTCGCCGTGGGCGGTGCGAAAGTCGTAACCAACGCCGATGAAATGGCGCGCATCGCCGCCAACTGGCTCGGAAACGACGAAGCGCGGGCCGCGGCCGGACGCAACGCGCGCGAATGTATCGAACGGCGAAGCGGCGGCGTTAGCGCCTCCTTGATGCGCCTTCGGGCGCTGATTAACGTCGGTTAAGCCATGCCCGGCTCCAACCGCTCGTCAGGCCGCCCGCGGATCGAAAACCTCTGGCGAAAACATCTCGGCCCCGCCGAATTCATCGTCTGGATGGCCCTGGTGCCGGCCGCGATGCTCTACGGCGCCGCGGTCACGGTTCGCCGCGTCTTCTGGCGGGTCGCGCGCCGCCGCGCTCCGCTTCGGGTCGTCAGCGTCGGCAACCTGACGGTCGGGGGCAACGGCAAGACTCCGTTCACGCTGTACCTTGCCCAGCGGCTTGCGCGCCGCGGCCTTCGGGTGGGAATCGTGAGCCGCGGGTTCGGGGGAAAGCGCAAGGAACGCGCGATGCTGGTTTCGGACGGCGGCGATCTGATGCTTTCGCCCGAAGAGGCGGGCGACGAGCCGGTGATGATGGCACGCGCGTTCGACGGGCCGGTCGCCGTGGCTAAGCGCCGCATCGACGGGATCAACCTGCTCGCGCGCGCTACGAACCCGCCCGATCTGGTCCTTCTGGACGACGCTTTCCAACACCTGCGGCTCGCCCGCGACGTCGATATTGTGCTGGTGAATCGCGAACGCGGGTTCGGCAACGGATGGCTCCTGCCGGCAGGCCCGATGCGCGAACGGCTGGGCGCTCTCGGCCGCGCACACGCCGTGGTCCTGATGTCGGCGGGCACGGACGAGCCCTCGGCGCTGAGCGCCTCGCAGGTGAGGAAACTATCCCGCGTGCCGCTCCTGCATGCGACGCTGCGGCCCCGCGCGCTGGTCCGTGTCGAGATGGGGCGTTGGGTCGAATATCCGGTGGACCTGGCCGGGCGCCGGGTGCTCGCGATTAGCGGCCTTGCCAACCCGGCCGGATTCTATGCGATGCTGCGCGAGGCCGACGCCGACCTGGTCGGCGTGCTTGAATACGCCGACCATCATGCTTATAGCTCGGCCGACTGGCACGCGATCGTCTCCGCCGCGCGCGACGCCGACTTGATCGTCACCACCGAGAAGGACCTGGTAAAGCTCGAGCGATTTCCGTTCGCTCGCAATTCGCTGTACGCTTTGCGGCTCGAAGTGGCGATGGACGCGGCCGACGCCGTCCGCCTTGACGAAATCGTGCTCGGCGAGACCGCGAGCCCGCGGCTTCAAGCCGAAGCCTGATCCGGAGGTTTTTCTTCCAATGGCGCTCAGTCAGGACCTGCTCGATATCCTGGCCTGTCCCAGGTGCAAGGGAGACGTCCGTCTTAACGAACGCAAGGACGGTCTGATCTGCTCCGCCTGCAAGCTGGTTTACCCGATCAAGGACGACATACCGGTGATGCTGGTCGAAGAGGCGAAACCGCTTGAGTGACGGTTCGCGCGAACCGGCGCGCACGCGGCACGCCGCGGCGGCACTGCCGCTCCTGTCGCAATGAAACGAATCGACGCCGATCGGGCCCGGCGCCTTGCGTGGCTCGCGCTGGGGATTTACGCGGCCGTGATGACGGTTGCGGCCGTGCTCCGCGTCCAGGGTGATTTCAACGTGTACTATCGGGCCGGAACCCGCGTGCTCGATGGCGTCGCCATTTACCGGCTCGACGAGTCGAGCCATTTCCTGTACGCACCGGTCTTCGCCCTGATGTTCGCCCCGCTCGCGGCGCTCCCGCTCAAAGCCGCGCAGTTCGCATGGTGTCTCGTCAGCATGGCGGGACTGTTCGCGATGATCGCAGGCACCAACCGGATGCTCTTCGGGCGCGAGCGCAAAATCTCCGTCGCGCTCGTCATCGTGCCGCTAATCCTCGCCGAGCGATTCGTCGGCAACGACGTCGAGCACGGCCAGATAAATCTGCCCACGCTCGCGCTCATCATATGGTCAATCGTTTTCGCCGAAGAAGGGCGTGACGGATGGGCCGGGCTCGCGCTTGCGACCGCGCTCCTGATCAAGCCGTACGCGGCGCTCGGCGCGCTGTTCCTTGCGTGCGAGCGGCGATGGAAAGCGCTCGGATGGGCGCTCGCCGCGGCGCTCGGATTGCTCGCTGTCCCGGCACTGTTCCTCGGTCCGCGCGGCGCCCTGGAGCAGACTGCCGCCTACGTGCGGGTGGTGCTCTCGATGACCGGCCGCTACCGGCTGATGCTGACCAACCAGTCGGCGAGCTCGGCCTTCGCGCGAATCCTGACTCTCGGCGCGGCTCCGGGAGCTGGCACGGCAAGCGCCTCGCTTTACGCCGGGATGGCGGTGGAACTTGCCCTCGTGCTTGCGGTCGCTATTTGGTGCATGATGAGCTCCGCCGAGCGGCGCGGCGCGATGCTGCCGCGGCGATTTCCGCTCGCCGCGTTGTTCTGCCTGATGCCGTCGTTCGCGCCGGTTTCGTGGAAAAGTTACTACTCAGCCCTGCTCGTGCCGTACGCGCTTCTGCTGGCGGCGCTGTGGGCGGAGCGCGAGGGGACGGACAACCAAAAAGCGCCGCGGCTTGCGTGGGCGATGCTGATACTGTCGGTCGTGATCAACTGGCTTCCGGGCAAGATGGTGAACCGGATCGCGCTGTTTTACTCGGTCCACTTCGTCGCCTCGCTGCTCGTGCTCGGGTCGGTCGTGGTGACCGCGCGATGGGCGCGCGGCCGTGCGGCGGCGCAACGAATCGGTCCGCGTTGCGCGGCGAACGGATAGGCGATGACGCGCAGGAACCTTCCCAAAAGTTCCCGCTCAAGGCCCGCGCGGCCGTATCCCGGCGGGTCCTTCGCCCGACTGATGCTCGGGCGCAGCACGGTCTACCTAAGGCAGGATCTTGTCGCGCTTGCGCCTCGGATAATCACGCGTATCGAGGAGCTGCGCGCACGCGCGGGACGCGAAGGCTCGGGAAATCGCCTGAGCGCGATGCGCCTTGCGGTGGAAAATGCCCCGGAAATGATCGTTCGATTCTCGCGTCGGGGCGGGATGGTCCGTTTGTTACTTGACGATCTCTATTTCGGGTTTGAGCCGCGGCCGGTACGCGAGCTTGCAATCGCGGCCGAGGCCGCAAAACGCGGTATCCCGGTCGCCGAACCGCTCGGCGCCCTCGCGCAATGGACATGCCCGGGTGTTTATCGCGGAGCGTTCATCACGCGCGCGATCCCGGGTATCACCTTATGGGAGTTCCTGCGCACCGACGACGACCCGCACGTGCGCGAGCACGTGCTCGGCCTTGCGCGCGAGGCGATTGACGCAATGCATGGGGGCGGGCTGGTTCACGCGGACCTGAACCTGCACAATCTGCTGGTCGCAACCGGCGCGGAACGCTTCTCGGTCGCAATTCTGGATCTCGACAAAGCCCGCCTGCTCACGTACCCGGTGCCCGCGCCGATTCGCCGGCGCAATCTTGATCGCCTGCTGCGCTCGGCAAGAAAGCTCGACCCCGAGGGAAGAATTATCGACGCCGCCGCGCGCGAAATTCTGACCGCGTCCTGACCGCGCCTATTCGCGGCAAAGCGCTATCGCCTCGATTTCGATTCGCGCGCCGCGCGGCAGCGCCGCAACCTGGACCGTGGAACGCGCCGGATAAGGCGAGGCGAAATGTTCGGCGTACACGCGATTGATGACGTCGAATTCGCCGAGATCGACAACGAAGAGCGTGGTTTTAACGACATCCTGAAGGCCAAGCCCGGCCTTGCTCAGAATCTGGCGCAGATTTTCCAGCGCGCGCCGGCTCTCGGCCTCCACTCCGCCCTCAACCAGCGTACCGGTCTGCGGGTCCAGCCCAATCTGCCCCGAACAGAACATCCATCGCCCGTCCACGACAGCCTGCGAGTAAGGACCGATTGCGGCTGGAGCCTGCCTGGTTTCGACCGCCGTCTTCATCGTGCATGTTCCTCATGAATCGCGGCGAGAGCCGCTTTGACGCCTGTTGCGCCGGCAAGCAGCGGCGGCTCGACCAGGCCGCGCCGGCGCGGCGCGCGCACCGCATCGAGGTTATCGCGCCCGGCGTGTAAAGCGAAGCGGTTGGCCATGTGCGATTGTGTGGGAATACGCCAGAGGCGTGCCCAGAGCTCGCAACGAGGCTAATAATGCTGGCCGTTTTGCTGGCCCAGGCGCGAAACCCGCATCACGCCGTCGATCGCGGCGATTGAACTCATCAACGCGTTCAACTGCCGCGCGTTGGTGACGGAAAGCTCGAAGATGGAAAGCGCCCGCCCGTCGGCACCGGTGGTCTTGACCTCGGCGGTGGTTATATTGACGCCGGCCGCGGCGATCGCCTTGGACATCGCGGCGAGCAGCCCCGGCTGATCCACGCACAGCACTTCCAGGCGAATCGGCCGCGGCGCCACTTCTCCGTCCTTCCATACCACCGGCACGCGGCGCTGCGGATCGCTCATCAGCGCGTGCGTGCATCCCGCCAGATGCACCGTCACGCCGCGCCCCCGCGTGATGAATCCGGTTATCGCCTCGCCCGGCAGCGGATTGCAGCATCGCGCAAACCGCACCAGGACGTCGCCCACCCCCGAGACCACGACCGCACTGCGGATTGCCTTTCGCTGCTCGCGCGCGGAGGTGTGTTCGCCCGCCGGGGCGGGCTGCTTTTCCGCGCGATAGCTTTTCAGCTCCTCCGGCTTGAGCACCTTCGCCAAAAGCTGGGAAGGGGTGATGATTCCGTAGCCGACCGCAGCGAGCAGGGCGTCGGGGTCGCGCTGCGAAAATTCCTTCAGCACCGCGTCGAAACGTTTCTCGTTCCGGAGCTGCGCGACGCTGAGTTTGAGCGGTTCGAGCTCGCGATCGAGGAGCGAGATTCCAAGATCGCGCGAGCGGTCGGCCTGCTGCTGGCGAAACCATTGGCGGATTCTGCTCTTGGCGCGCGCGGTTGCCGCGAAGTTTGCCCAGTCCTTGCCCGGGGTCTGCCGGTCGTTGGTGATTACCTCGACCGTGTCGCCCGACTGGAGCCGGTATCGCAGCGGCACCATCCGCCCGTTGACCCGCGCGCCTGCGAGATGGTTGCCGACTTCGGAGTGAATCCGGTAGGCGAAGTCGATGACCGTGGAGCCCTTGGGAAAATCGAGGACGTCACCCTTGGGCGTGAACACGAAGACCTCTTCGGGGAAGAGATCGTCGCGCACGGTCGAGAGGAATTCCGCGGGATCCTTCAGGCTCTGCTGCCATTCGACCAGCCGCCTAAGCCATGCGAAACGCTGGGTGTCGCGTTCTGCCGAACCACCTTCCTTGTAGGTCCAGTGCGCGGCGATTCCCTCCTCGGCAACGCGATGCATCTGCCGGGTTCGAATCTGCACTTCCATGCGCTGGCCGTGAGGCCCGATAACCGTGGTGTGCAGCGACTGGTACATGTTGGGCTTGGGCAGCGCGATATAGTCCTTGAACCGGCCGGGCACCGGCTTCCAGTTCGCATGCACCACGCCGAGTGCCTCGTAACATTCGCGCACCGTGCTCACGATGATGCGAAAGGCCACGAGATCGTAGATCTGGTCGAAGGCGAGGCCCTCTTCGCGCATCTTGGTGTGAATCGAATAAAAATGCTTGGGCCGCCCGGTCACCTCCGCCGTCACACCCGATTCGGCAAGGCGCCTGGAAAGAATGTCGATAACCGCGCTGATGTACGCCTCGCGTTCGGTCTTGCGCTTTGCGACCAGCGTCTTCAGCATCGAGTACGCCTGCGGGTTCAGGTAGCGGAACGCGTTGTCCTCGAGTTCTGACTTGAGCCAGTAGATGCCGAGGCGATGCGCGATGGGTGCGTAGATCTCGAGCGTTTCGCGCGCGATCTCGCGCTGGCGCTCGCGCGGCAACGCGCCGAGCGTGCGCATGTTGTGCAGGCGATCGGCAAGCTTGATCATCACGACCCGGATATCCTGCGCCATCGCGATAATCATCTTGCGGAAATTCTCGGCCTGCTTCTCCTCGCGGCTCGAGAACGTGATCTTCGAGACCTTGGTCACTCCGTCGACCAGCCGGGCAACCTCTGCACCGAACAGCGACTCGATCTCCTGGAGAGACGCGTGCGTGTCCTCGACCACGTCGTGAAGCAGCGCCGTCACGATTGACGGGAGATCGAGCTTGAGTCTTGCCGAAATGATCGCGACGTTGAGCGGATGGGTCACGTAGGGCTCGCCCGATTCGCGCTTCTGCTCGGCATGCATCCGGGCCGAGTACTCGTAGGCGCGCCGAATGAGTCCCGTGTCAGCTTGCGGGTTATAGGCGAGAACCGAGCTTATGAGCTCGTCCAGTTGCGAGGGTTCGCTTTGCGCTAACTCTTCCACGGTACGAAGCCCGGGCTAAGCCGCGTCACTCTCGACCTTTCGGCAGTGACGATCGAAAGCAGCGTCTCGATAGATTCGTCCACGTCGTCGTTGATGATGAGGTAATCGTACTCGACGTACGCTCGCGCTTCCTCGCGCGCCCGTTCGAGCCTGCCCTGGATTGCGGTCTCCGATTCGGTGCCGCGACGGCGCAGGCGCTGTTCCAGTTCCTCGAAGGTGGGCGGGAGGACGAAGATCGTAACCGTGTCACGGGGGTAGGCCGCTCTGATCTGGCGCGCCCCTTGTACATCGATATCAAGCAGGATGTCGCGGCCCGAGGCGATAGCTTCTTCGAGCGGTTTCTTAGGGGTCCCGTAGCAGGCGTCGAAGACCTGGGCCCACTCCGCCAGTTCGTTGCGTTCGCGTATTCGTTTGAATTCGTCTTCCGTCACAAACCGATAGTCCGTTCCGTCCACCTCGCTTCCCCTCGGACGGCGGGTCGTTACAGATACCGAGGCGGCCAGCTCCGGTATCCGCTCGAGCGCCGCATGCGAGATCGTGGTCTTGCCGGCCCCGGACGGAGCGGAAACTATAAACACTATACCGCGTCTTGGCGGCACGAAACTCTTCATTAAATAGCCTAATATAAAGCGCCTGTGAGACGCAAACGGCGCTTTTTATCGCCTACTCGACGTTCTGCACTTGCTCGCGCATCTTTTCCGCCTCGCCCTTCATCTCCACCGTCAATTGCGAGAGCTGCGCGTTCTGGGACTTCGAGCCGATCGTGTTGACTTCGCGATTAATCTCCTGGAGGAGGAATTCTATCGGCTTTCCGACCGGGCCTTCACGCTTGAGCAGGTCGGCCAGCGCCGCAAGATGAATTCTGAGCCGGGTCAGTTCTTCGGCGATGTCACCGCGCTGGGCCGCCGCCGAGGCTTCTTCGTAGAGCCGTTTTTCGTTGACCGGCAACTCACCAAGCAATTCCTGCATCCGAAGCCTGAAGTTTGCGATCACTTCCTGGCGGGTCTTTTCGGCAAGCTGTTCGACCTTCGGCAAAACCCGCGACACCTTCCTGATCCGCGCCTCGAAGTCGCGCTTTAAGCTCCTGCCCTCGCGAATGCGCTCCGCCTCCAGGCGCTTGAGCGCCTTGCCCACCGCCTCGAAGCCGAGCTTTACCCCGTGCGCGTGGTCGTTCTCGTCCTCGACGACGTGAAATATCTCGGGGCGATGCATTATCGCTTCGATTCCGATGGGACCTTCGAGGTGAAAGTTCTTGCCGAGCCGGCGCAATTCGTTCAGGTACATGGCGGCAAGCCGCTCATTGACCTGGAGCATGACGGGCGGCGGCTTCAATGTTACGTGGCGCAGAAAAAGCTCGACCCGCCCGCGCGACACCGTCGCCTGCACGAGCTTTCTTAGCTGTGCCTCGTGCTCGCCCCATCCTCTCGGCAGGTTCATCTTGAGCTCGAAGAAGCGCTGATTGAGCGAGCGCACCTCCGCGAGCACCCGCACGCCGTCGCGTTCGATGCTGGCGCGCCCAAAGCCGGTCATACTGCGCATCTGATGTTCAGTTCCTTCCTCCCGAGACGTCATTTTGCCCGAGACAGGCGCGATAGAGTTCCATCGTTCGCCGAGCCATCGCCGCAACCGAGAACCGCTCGCACGCCCGTTGGCGCGCCGCGGCTCCGATCCGCCGCCGCACGGCCTCATCGCGCCAAAGCCGCGTTATCGCGGCCGCGAGCGCCGGCGCATCGGCAGGCGGGACCAGCACGCCGCTGACACCGTCCTCGATGGCGTCCACGACGCCACCCGAGGCGCTCGCGATTACCGTCAGCCCCGACGCCATCGCCTCGAGCATCGCAACCCCGAGGCCCTCCTTAAGCGAGGGAAACACGAACAAGTCCAGCGCTTCAAGCAGCGGTTGCGAGTCTTCTACCTGCCCGAGCATTCGCACCCGCGCCGAGATGCCATGCCGTTCGGCGACCCTGGCAAGCTCCTCCCGGAGCGAGCCGCTTCCCGCGACAAGGCATACCATGCGCTCCATCGCGGACTCCGCGCCGAGGGCCGCAATCGCTTCGAGCAGGTAGCGATGGCCCTTTCGTTCTTCGAGCGCGCCAACCGTGCCGACAGCGAATTCCCCGGGCGCAATAGAGAATCGCGCGCGCGCGGCGGATCTTTGCGCGGGCGTGGGCGGACGAAACCGCTCGCAATCGACGCCCGATGAGATGATCACCAGACGCTCGGGCTTCACGCCCGCCGCTTCCAGCGCCCGCGCGACCGGAGCCGAGATGGCGGCGACGGCGTCGACCGCGCGATTGTAGAGATACGGTGCGACCAGCCGATTTGGTTGGTAATCCATCCGCCGGGTGACGATTGTTGCGCGCGCCATCCCACCAACCGCCGGCGCCATCGAATGTGCGCGCGAGGTATGAAAATGGACGATATCGTACCGACCTCGCGCGACGAGCGCGCGCAAGCGCAGCGCGGCGGGGATATCGATTGCGTTTCGGATTGCGAGCGGCCAGCATACCACACCGCTTGCCCTGGCACGCGCGTAAAGCTCACCGCGCGGGTCGCAGGCAAGCTCGGCGCGATGCCCCGCGCGGAGCAGTTCGAGCGTAAGCCCCAGGACCTGCGTCTCGCCGCCGGCAAATCCAAGCTCGGGATCAACGCCGAGCACACTGAGCGGGCGTTCGCCACGCTTGACCGCGCGCGAGCCGTCGGAACCTTCGTCTTCCTTTGCGCCGCCGCTTCTTTCGAGCATCGTGGTTCAGGCCCGCTTCAATCGAGAAACCGGTAATAGAGGATTGCGAAGAGCGCGCTCACCGCGTCGCGCCATCCGATCTTCTTCCCTTCCTCGTAGGTGCGTCCGGAATAGGAAATTGGCACCTCGTAGATGCGCCATCGCGCGCGCGCCGCCTTGCTCGTGATCTCCGGTTCGAACGTGAAGCGGTTGGCGCTCAATTTTATCTCCATGAGCCTTTCCCGCAGGAACGCCTTCATCCCGGTTTCCATGTCGCTCAGGTTGAGGTCGCTTATCATGTTGGAGACAAGCGTTATGAGCCGGTTGCCGAGGTAATGCCAGAAAAAGAGTACGCGATGCGGTCCGCCGAGAAAGCGGGACCCGTATACCATGTCTGCACGCCCGTCGAGCAGCGGTTCGATGACGCGCGCGTAATCTTTTGGATCGTATTCGAGGTCTGCGTCCTGGACAAAGACATAGGGATTGCTGGCGGCGGCGAAGCCGAGTCTGAGCGCCGCGCCCTTGCCCCGATTTTTCGCGTGGTACAGGACCTTGACCCGGGGATGCTCGAAGGTGCGCAGGAACTCGCGCGTCCCGTCGGTCGAGGCGTCGTCAACCACGATAATCTCGACCTCGAATCCGCAATGGAGAACCCGGTCCAAAACCTGGCCGATGGTTCTCACTTCGTTGTAGACAGGGATGACGACGGATATTTTCGGCGTCTCCTCGGCCATCAACTCCCTCCCACTCTGCCCTGACCCGCCATGGCGCAGGCGGAGTCCCTGGAACCGCCGCTGTTGCGCGCCCGGTCGCGGGCAAGCCGTGCCTGAAGCATCCGCGCCGCAGTCCGCAGCGTGCGGCGCCTGTCGATTCCCATCTCGCCGGCATACGCGACAAGTACCCGCACCCGATCGCTGCGCGAAAGCCCCCGGATGTCGAAACGCCCAAGCTGCACCAGATTGCGCATCCGATGGCGGTTGACCGCAAACAGGCTTCGGCGCCGGGTGCGCTCGTGATCGATAAACGCGAAGCGCGGCGGCGAAACCGACGTCACTATAACATTATATGGCGTGAGATCGCCGTGAACGTAGCCCAGGCGATGGAGCCGGGCGACCTCGCGCCCAAGGGCGCCGAGGACCGCACGCCGCGTCGCGCTTGGCGTATTCGAGCGGCGATCCATGTAGTACGGGACCATCCTGCCCGCGATACCCTCGAACGCCACCAGCTCGCGCCCCGAAGCGCGGTCGTAGCCAATCATCAACACGCGAGGCACTTCGACGCCGTCTTGCCGAAGCTTCGCGACAATCCTGACCAGGTGACGCGCGACCGGGCCGCGCCATACCCACTTGAGCAGCGCGGCGGCTCCCGAAGGAGGGTCAAGCACCTTGAGAAAAACGGTATCCGCGCCTGAATCGCTCAGACCGCCATCCATCCGAATCCGGTACGTCGTAGCATGCCGCGAGCGCCTGAGCGGCTCGCCGCGAGCGCCCGAAACCGCTTCCATCGCGCACGCACGCAGCCGCTCGCAGGCGTCGGCGTTCAGTTCCCCGTCCGGAAACCTGAACCGCCATCGCGAGCCGTTTGCGCAAGACCCCGGTCGCGGAATCATCGAGACTCCCCGGCAGGCGCTCGCACGCAAGCCGCGGATGACGCCTCGCCGGTCCGCATGCGGACGGCGGCTTTGACCGCCTCGATTACGGCCTCGGGGCTGATCCGATGCATGCACTCGCGTCCGATCGGGCATCGCCTGAGATAACACGGATGACATGGTATCTCGCCGCGCAATGCGTACTGCTCGAACCCCCACGGCGCAGAACGAATCGGCGACGTCGAACCCCATAGCGACACGACCGGACATCCCATCGCCGCCGCGATATGCATCGGCCCCGAGTCGGGGCCGAACGCGACCGCACACTCGGGAAATATCGCGATCAGATCGCGCAGCGATGTGCGGCCGGCAAGATTGAGCATCGGCTCACCGCGCAGGTTGTCGGCCACGGCGCGTGCAAGCGCAACATCGTCGGGACCGCCGAGCAGAACCGGAAACAGCCCCGACCCGGCTCCATTCTTTCCCGAAAGTCCGCGGATAACCGCAGCGATAGACTCCGGAAAATAGACCCGGCTTGGCCACGATGAACCCAGGATGACACCAAGAATCGGGCGCGGCGCTCCGCGCAAAAGCTCCTGCGCACGCGCGCGTTCTTCCTCGGTCGCGGCAAGCCCGAACTCGATCTCGCATCGCGGAAGGCCGAGCGCGTCGGCAAACGCCTGGTACTGGAACAGCTTCAGGCTCATCTCGGGCTGCGACTCGATTTGGCGCGTCGAGAACAGATGATTCATCTCCTTGGCGTTGGACGCAGCAAACCCAAGACGCAGCGGCGCGCCCGAATAGCGCGAGATCACACCGCTCTTCAGGATACGCTGAAGGTCCAGCACGACATCGAAACGCCCTGCCCTGATTCTTGAAAGGAACGGGAAAACCGAATATGGGACCCGCCCTCGGTCGAACAGGATAATCTCGTCAAGCCAGGGATGGTGGCGGAGAATCGGCTCGGATTTAGGCTCGACCGCCCACGCGATATGCGCCGACGGCCATCCGCGGCGAATCCGCCCGAGCAGCGCAAGCGCGCGCACCACGTCCCCAATCGCGCCGAGCAGGACGATCAGGATGCGTTTCGGAGCGGGCCCGTTGCCAGGTTCTGCTGTTTCAGCGGGGGCCATCAAGGAAAAGGCGCCGTTTATCCTCCCGTCAAGGGATGATAACCGCGCAAAGAGGCGCCGGAAAGCGGGCTTACCTGGTCAAAGACGGCTCCGGTTGATGAACCATCCTCGTCGTTGCCGGCTGCGGCGGCGGGCGGCGAGCCGAAATTACGCTTGCGAGATGGTTTGCGCCGCGTCGGCCTCGACGTCGGGCGACTCCTCCGATTCCCGCCGATAAAACACCGACCATAACGAAAGCACGCCCGCGATTGTCCCGGTCCAGAAGGTCACCCAGAACGTGAGTGTCATCGAGAACGTCCGCGCTCCCGAAACAAGCAGCCCGATCAGGCCCGCCCCCAGTACAACGCACGTGACACCCGGCCACTTCAGGTAGTCGGCGCTGCACGCCCACAAGCCCAAAACCACCAGCGCGACGGCCGATACAAGCAGCATCCAGGGGCTCGTCTGCAAAAGACTCGGATCAAGAACCGCCGCGTATACCAGCCACAGTCCGAGCAATGTGTTTAACGCGCTTGCGACCATGTGCCATTCCCTCTTCCCGATGAAGCCGCACGAGATAGCGCCAGGTGACCGGAGGAACCGCGAAGTAGGCGAGACAACTCGCCACGATCAGCGCCTTCCACCACGGGCCGAGCGGTGTTGCACTCACGATCACGATCATCACGCCGAAATGCGCCGCGTAGCATGCGAGGCTCGCCGGCTTCAGATACGGTCCGCGATACAGCATCGCCAGCGTATAGAACAGCCCATACATCCCCGCGAGCAGGACGAACGCTCCCAAAAGAAGCGCCGTCTCGATCATCGCGTTGGCCGTCATGCGGCCGCCTCTTTGAGCGGTTCCTCGGCCTCGCCGCGCCGCCGCTTTCCTATAGTCAGCAGGTCGTACATGAGCATCGCGTAACCCGCCGCGAACAGTACCCCGAAGCCCATCCTTGTCCACACCCCTTCGACGTACCATGGGCGATGCTGCAACGCGATGAACGCTCCCCACGTCGAGCCACCCAGCGCCCGCTCGAAGAATGCCTGGTCCATGCCGGCCACCAGTAGTCCGCCGACCATGCCGAGCATCCCGAGATTCAGCATCGCGAACGACCATTTCCACGCCCGCCCGTCGAGCGCTTTTCTCTCGCGGCTGCCACCGACCGCGAGATAGAGCACCGCGATCACTCCGCAACTGTACGCGCCCCAGAACGCGAAATGCCCGTGCGACGCGGTCCACTGCGTCCCGTGCGAGTAAAGGTTGATTTGCGGCAGCGTCATCATGAAGCCCCATACCCCGGCACCGATGAAATTGCCGAACGCCTCGGCGAGTGTCCAGTAGAGTGCGGGGCGGTTCCCGGCCCGTAGATGGCGCGTGCCGGAGTCGTAGATCGCGTGAATCACCATCCCGAGCAGCGGCAGCGGTTCGAGCGCCGAGAAAAATCCGCCGATTCCGAGCCAGTAACCGGGCGTCCCTATCCAGAAATAATGATGCCCCAGCCCGAGGATTCCCGTTCCGAGTACCAGCGCGACCTCAACGTAAAGCCAGCTCTCGACCACCCGGCGCGAGGTCCCGAGTAGCTCCATCAGCGCCCACGCCATGATGCATCCGATCAGAATCTCCCACGTAGCCTCGACCCACAGATGCACCAGCCACCACCACCAGAAGAGATCCTTGGACATGTCGGTCATCGCCGGGAAGGCGTCGAGATACAGCACGACAAGCGGTACGAGGTCGAGGATGAGAACCATCAGGATGCCGCTTCGGCGGGTGCTTTTGACGGCGCTCGCGACCACGTTGTAGCCGAACACCGTCGCAACCGCGAGAATCCCAATCGCCGCCCATCGTGGCGCCTCGACGTACTTGCGCCCCTGGTTGATAAACCACAGGCTGAACTCGTCGCTCGCGCCGTACTGCACCAAGATGAACACTGCGGCAACGATCGCAACCGCAGCGCAAAAAATCCAGAACATTATCTCCGCAAGCGCGATACCCTCGACCTCGCGTCCGGTCTCGCCCGGCAAAAACCAGTACACCGCGCCGAAGAATCCCATCAGATGCCAGATAATAAGTGTATTGATATGAAGAATCTTCGCGGTGTTGAAGTTGAATGTATTGAGCAGAAACGTCGGATGAACATAGTAGATCGAAGCGAGGATCCCGAACACCACCATCAAGCCGAACAGCACCATCGCCGCCGCCAGATATTTGAGCGCGAGCCGCTGTGACCGATACATTGACGCCTCCCTACTTCGCCTGCGCCACGCCGAATCCGTTGGGAAAGCCGTTGGTGTCGACGGCGGACATCCACTTGAGATACGCGACGGCAGCATCTGCCTCGGCGCGGTTCAGATGCAGGTTCGGCATTTCGTGATAGCCGAGCCTGAACGGATGCATCAGAAAGGCCGCCATCGCGTCACCGCGTTTCGTGCCCGGATACTCGTCCCAGACCGGATCGATCCACGCGCGCGTCAAATCCGGCGCGTAATAGGCGCCGTTTCCGAAGAAAGTATGGCAATCCATGCAGGCGCGGCTCTGGATCACCATCTTGCCTTTGGCGATCAGCGCCTTCGCCTCGGCCTCGCTGTACTGGTGATTGAATAGCAACTCCCGACCGCCGATTTTTGGCACGTACTCGCCGCGCGCGCTGTCGTAGGCATAGGAAATTTGATGGTTGATCACGTCGTAAAGCGGTACATGGGAGCCGCCAGGCGTGATCGCATCCAGCGAATTGACGGTCAGTATGAGCAGAACCGCGCTCATGAAGAGAGTGCTGGCGATTGCGCCGGCCCTCCAGAAGGCAGGATCCCGAGTGTACATCTGCCACCCTCCTGGGCGAAGCCCGATCGTCGACCGGGCGCCGTACCCACGGCTGTCAGTTCACGATCAGGCCCGCCCGCCGGGTTATCGCGCGGCGCAGCAGGCCTTGAGGCTTCGGCTGCCCGTCCGAACGCCCGTAACCTGTATCACAGATACTTCTTTAAATGGAAGAGGCGAACTGGCAGGGACAGGCGTCACCGCCGGCGCGCGCGTCCCTGATAACACTGAACCCCCGTTCCCGGGGGTTCGATAGTGGGCGTGGTGCGTCCTGAGGGCCGCCCATCCCTCACCGTTCGGACGCGTGAATTTTATTACGCTCCCGCGGCCGAATCGGCATTCGCTACACCTGCTACTATGCTAGAGGCAAAGGTGGATTTCAAGACTCACGGTTAGCAAGGGGGATTCTCATGGCGCGAATCTGGGGGTTCGATCTCGGGACCAGCTCGGTTGGCTTCGCAGTGATCGACTACGACGAGGGATCATCGCAAGGCAAACTCGTCCGCGTCGGCGTCCGCGTGTTTCCCGAGGGTGTAGATGAAAAGAAGAAGGAGCCGCGCAATGCCGTGCGCCGCGCCAAGCGTCTGGCGCGCCGGCAGTTCAGGCGCCGGCGATGGCGCAAGCGCCACATGCGCGAGCTGCTTGTGGATGCGGGGCTCCTGCCAGCCTCCGAGCGCAAGCCCAGGTCACATCAAGGCCGCGACGATTTTTTCCTCAACAGCGACGGCGCCGATCCGTATCGGCTCCGCGCCCGCGCGGTGAACGAGCGAATCGAGCCATTCGAGATCGGCCGCGTCCTCTTCCACCTTTGCAAGCATCGTGGATTCACCGGTAGCCGCAAATTCGACACCTCGCGCGCGGACGACAGGAGCCGGGCAAGCGAAGAGCGCCAAATCCGGCAGGAGATCGAGGACCTGCGCAGGCAACTCGCCGGACGCACGCTCGGCGAGTACCTGCACGGCCTCCCGCCGACCGAAGCAAAGCGCCGCCGGCATATCCACCGCGACATGGTCCAGGACGAATTCCGCCGCATCTGGGACAAACAGCGCACCTTTTATCCGGACCTGCTGACCGACGATCTCAGGGAACGGATCTGGCACACCCTTTTCGCGCAGCGGCCCACCTTCTTTTCCCTCAAGACCATCGGCAAATGCGAACTCGAGCCCGACGAGAGGCGCTGCCTGAAGGGCGACTGGCACGCACAGCGCTTCGTGATGCTCCAGATGCTCAACAATTTACGTTTCCTGGGCGACCGCCAGCTTAGCGCCGAGCAACGCGAGCGCCTGCTAAACGAACTCGAGGCGAAAGCGAGCCTGACGTTCGATCAGATCAGGAAAAAGCTCGGCCTTGGCGACGAGCGTTTCAACTTCGAGTCCGGCGGCGAGAAAAGAATCATTGGCAACGCAACCGAGTGCGAACTCGCCAAAGTATTCGGCAGGCAGTGGGAGACGCTTCCCGCGCGCGACCGCATCCGCGCCGAGATTGCCGAACGGCTCTGGCATCTCGAGTATCGCCAGGTCGGAGACAAGCGCGCCGAAATCCGGACTGCCGCCCAATGGCAGGCGGAGCGCGACGCCTTCGTCAAAAGTGCGATGCGCGACTGGAGCATAACCGCGGAGCAGGCCGAGTCACTCTCGAAGCTGGATCTTCCCGCCGGATATGTCATGCACTCGAAGCGCGCCATCCTTAAAATGCTCCCCTACCTGGAGCAGGGGCTTCGCTACGACGAGGCCAAGGATCGTGCCTACCCCAAGCCGCCGCCGGCGGGACCTCCAGCGGAGAAACTTAGTGAGCCGGACCCGAACCGGGTTCGAAACCCGACCGTCATACGCACGCTCGGCGAACTGCAGAAAGTCGTCAACAACCTCCTGCGCGTCGACGGTCGGCCCGACCTGATCCGTATAGAGCTCGCCCGCGACCTCAAGCTGCCTCGCACCCGCCGGCTCAAGCTTATGGCCGAGCAGCGCCAAAACGAGAAGAGGCGCAAGGACGCGCGTGATGAGCTCGCCAGGCGCGGGCTGCCCGTCACCCACGAAAACGTCGAGAAATATCTGCTCGCAAACGAACAGGGATGGCGATGCCCCTACTCGGGCAAGCAGATCTCCTGCGACGGCCTGTTCCAAAGCGGCCTGTTCGAAGTCGACCACATCCTGCCTCGCAGCCGCTCCTTCGAAGATTCCTTCGCGAACAAGGTCGTCTGCCATCGCGACGCGAACAAGGAGAAAGCCAACCGTACCCCGTTCGAAGCATGGGGCGCAGATCCCGAGCGATGGGCCGCGATTGAGCACATCCTCTCCGATATCCAGAAGCACGCCGGCTTCCCGATCTCCAAGGTGGATCGAATAAAGAGAAAGGAATTTCCGGCATTTGGCGGCGAGGACTTTACCAATCGTCAGCTTGTCGATAGCGCTTACATCGCGCGGATGGCGGTCGATTATCTCTCCGAGCTCGGAGTGAAGGTGGAACCGACCAACGGCCGCGTCACCGCGCACCTCCGCCGCCTCTGGGGGCTCGAAACGATTCTTTCCGACGCGCCGGAGGGCAAGAACCGCGACGACCATCGCCACCACGCGGTTGACGCTATCGCTGTTGCCCTTACCACCCCAGCCTTCGTCAAACGCCTGAGCGATTATTACGGCACGGACAGGACGCCCGACCGGGAGCGGTTTCGCGTGCCGTGGGACTCTCTTCGCGCCGACGCTGAGCGGGCGGTCGCGGAAATCGTCGTGTCGCATCGCGCCCAGCGCAAGGTGTCGGGCGCGCTCCACGACGAAAACCCGTGGGGCGACACTGGAGAGGAGCTGGAAAAGAACGGTATCCGCTACCGCCTCTACTCCCAAAGAAAAAGCTCCGGGCAACGCGCGGTTGAACCTATTCAGCAGAAGCTAATGAAACCCGTTGGACCCGATCGCGCCGCGTGGGTAGCAACCAACTCCAACCATCATATTCTCATCTACAAGGACGATGCAGGAGAGCTTAGGAACGAAACCGTCTCGATGTTCGACGCCGCGATGCGCATCTCGAAGCGGCAGCCTATCGTGGACCGCTCGCGCCCGCAGGCGGCACCGTTCCGCTCGCTCTGCATCGGCGACATGATCGAGCGCACGGTGGACGGGCGCAAGACCTACTGGACCGTCAAGAAGCTCAGCGCGAACGGCCAGATCACCATCCAGCCGCATAATTTCGCGCGTGACCTTGGGCGGACAAGCCCGTCCGTCACAACCCTCGTCAGGGAGGGGGCTAGAAAAGTGGTTGTCGATCCAATCGGACGCGTCAGCTACGCCAATGATTAAGCGCACCATCGAAATCTCCAGCGGCCCCGCGCGTCTCTCCATCCGCAACCGCCAACTCGTCATCGAGCGCAACGGATGCGACCCCGCGACCGTCCCGCCCGAGGACATCGGGCTTCTGCTCATCGACCATCCGGCCGTAAGCTACACCCACGCCGTGTTCACCACGCTTTGCGAACACGGGGCGGCGATAGTGCTGTGCGGCGGCGCTCATCTGCCGGCCGCGCTGGTGATGCCCCTGGCGGCCAACACTGTCCAGACCGAGCGCTTCCGCGCGCAGATCGAAGCTCCCGCGCCGCTGCGCAAGCAGCTCTGGCGCCAGGCGGTCGCGTGCAAGATCGCGCAGCAAGGCGCTGTGCTCGAGGCCGTCACCGGCTCGGATGCCGGGCTGCGTGCGATGGCGCGCCGGGTACGCTCCGGCGACGCGGGCAACCTCGAAGCGCAGGCCGCCCAGCGCTACTGGCCGCGCCTGCTCGGCCCCGGTTTCCGCCGCGCCCGCGACGGCGATCCGCCCAATAACCTGCTCAACTATGGGTATATGGCGATGCGCGCAGCCGTGGCCCGGGCCCTATGCGGCGCCGGCCTCCTTCCCACCCTCGGCATCCACCATCGCAACCGCTACAACGCATTCTGCCTGGCCGACGACCTGATGGAACCGTACCGCCCGTTTGTCGATTTGAAGGTCGTTGAGATCGTGCGGGAAAATGGCGTTCCGCTTGTTCTCGAACGCGAGGAGAAGGCCCACCTGCTCGGCCTGTTCAACCACCGCGTGCGAATCGGCGAGCGCACTACGCCGCTGCTGCTGGCGATCCACACCACTGCGGCGTCGCTGAGCCGTTCGTTCGCCCAACGCCGGGCGATGCTCGCCTTCCCCGACGGCCTGCCGAACGCCGAGAACGGCACTCCGCCGGAGGATGAGCCCGATGAGCTCCCCGACCTATAGCCCCCTGGGATGGAAGACCGTGTGGCTGATTGCGATGTTCGACCTGCCGGTTGACACTCCGGCCCAGCGCAGAGCTTACGCGCGCTTTCGCAAGGACCTGCTGGAGGACGGCTTCACGATGATGCAGTACTCGGTTTACCAGAGGCACTGCGCCAGTCCCGAGAACGCGGCGGTCCACATGCAGCGCAACGGCGCCCGTGTGCCGCCCGAGGGCGAGGTGCGATTCATGGTCATCACTGACAGGCAGTTCGAGAAGATCGTGACTTTCATTGGGAGAAAACGGAAGGCAGCGGCGCCGTCGCCCTCTCAACTCGAGTTTTTCTAGCCCCGTAACCGGCGAGAAAAACCCGGTTTTTCAGGTACTTAGGCGCCGCCTATTGTAGCGAATACCGATTCGGCCGGGAACCGCAACGGATCGTCGCGACTCCCTACTGATCGATCAATTGTAGCGAATACCGATTCGGCCGGGAACCGCAACAGCAGACCGAAAGTCTCGCAAAATTGCTAGAATTGTAGCGAATACCGATTCGGCCGGGAACCGCAACTACTGCTCGAGGAGCTCGCGCAGCGCGTCGATTGTAGCGAATACCGATTCGGCCGGGAACCGCAACGCGTGCATGGCGATATAACAACGGCTTGCCATTGTAGCGAATACCGATTCGGCCGGGAACCGCAACTTTTCCTGCGGCCGGAAAACCAGCCCCGCATTGTAGCGAATACCGATTCGGCCGGGAACCGCAACTACTGCTCGAGAAGCTCCTCGAGCATTTCGATTGTAGCGAATACCGATTCGGCCGGGAACCGCAACTAGCCGCTCAGCGCCTGGAAATACTCGGCATTGTAGCGAATACCGATTCGGCCGGGAACCGCAACAGGCCGCAGGAACGATGAGATTCTCATCGGAATTGTAGCGAATACCGATTCGGCCGGGAACCGCAACTTATCCACAATCCGGAAAGCGTAATGGCCCATTGTAGCGAATACCGATTCGGCCGGGAACCGCAACAAACGGTCGCGTTCGTATCTCCCCTACGTAAATTGTAGCGAATACCGATTCGGCCGGGAACCGCAACAGAAGGGCCAGGGCGCCTAAGCGTCGCCCCATTGTAGCGAATACCGATTCGGCCGGGAACCGCAACCTCAGCGGTCGCATTCGCCGCCGATCATATTAATCATCCCGAAGGTCGTAATGATATCGGCGATCATGTGCCCCATCAGGATCTTGTTCAGCGCCCCCATCGCAATAAAGCACGGCGGCCTGACCCGCACCCGGTACGGACGTCCGCTCCCGTCGCTCACCAGATAGAAGCCCAGCTCCCCGTTTGCGCCCTCGACCGCATGATAGACCTCACCTTCGGGAATCTTGACTCCCTCCATGATGATCTTGAAGTGGTTCATCAGCCCCTCGATCGAGTTGTAAACCCGTTCCTTGGGCGGAAGAACCAGGTGCGGATCGTCGATCATCACGGGACCGCCAGGCAACTGCTGCATCGCCTGCTCGATGATCCGTTTGGATTGGTACATCTCCTGGAAACGGACGTTGAAACGGTCGTAGTTGTCGCCGTATTTGCCCGTCGGAATTTCAAAATCAAAGCGGTCGTACACCAGGTACGGCTCAGCCTTTCTCAGGTCGTGGGCCACGCCGGTCGCACGAAGCAGCGGGCCGGTAATGCCGTAGGAAATCGCATCCTCGGACGAGAGCGGGCCGACGCCCGACATCCGATCGATGAACACGCGGTTGCGCGACAGCAGCCGGTCGCAATCCGAGAGCACGCCGTCGAGATTCTTAAGCGCGTTCGAAAGCCGGTCGTTAAAGTCGGCGGGCAGGTCATGGGCGACGCCGCCGATCCGGCACCACGTGACGGTAAGCCGCGCTCCGGTGACCGCTTCGACAAGATCGTAGAGAAGCTCGCGCGCCTCGAGCGTGTAGAATGCAACCGTCTGCGCGCCGGCCTCTGCCGCCGCCATCCCGAGGCACGTCAGATGGTCGGTGATGCGCGAAACCTCGCTCATGATGACGCGCAGATACTTGCATCGCTCGGTCACTTCGACCTCGCACAGTTTTTCCGCCGCAAGCGCGAAGCCGACGTTGTTGATGATGGGCGAGGCGTAATTGAGGCGGTCTGTGTAGGGGAAGCACTGGGTCCAGGTCCCCTGCTCGCACATCTTTTCGAACCCGCGATGCAGAAAGCCGACCTCGATATCGCAGTCGGCGATTTGCTCGCCGTCGAGCTTAAGGTTGAACTTGACGGTGCCGTGCGAGGCGGGATGCGACGGCCCCATCTGGAGTTGCATTATCTCTTCGGCCGGATCCGCGGCCTGGAGCTTCTGCTGCCAACGTGCGGGTAGTGCCATTATGCGCCTATGAGCGAAACCGTGCGCCGTCCGCGTGTTCTCATCGCGACGGAGGTATCGGGTTGACGATCGGATCAGTCTCGGGGACTATCGGATGCCGCTGCTGGTAGGGGTAGTCCTTGCGCAGCGGGTGGCCCTTGAACGAATCGTACAGCAGCACGCGCCGCAGGTCGGGATGTCCGCGGAAGTCGATTCCGAACATGTCGTAGCATTCGCGCTCGAGCCAGTCGGCGGACTTCCAGAGACCCGTCAGGCTCGGCACCCAGGCGTCGTTCTCGGGCACGAGAATCTTGACGCGCAGGCGATGTCCGCGAGCCATCGATTTCAGATGGTAGACGACTTCGAAGCGCGGCTCCCGTCCCAGCCGATCAACGCAGGTCACGTCGATCAGGAACTCGAAGCCGAAAGCCGCCTCGTCGCGAAGCGCGCGCATGAGATCAAGCGCATGCTCGCGCCCAACCACGATCGTTTCGTTGCCGTGCTGGCTGTGCGAGTCGAGGATATCGGCGCCAAAGCGTTGCTTGAGTTTTTCGATAAGCATCGTTTCCGTTTCCAGGCCGCGCGTTCGTGTGTCAAATCCGCCAGGCGCGCGGGCGGCGAAAAGACGTCTCCCCGCCCGGGCTCAGTCCCAATCGAGCGCGCCGCGTTCCCATGCGTATATGAGGCCGACGAAAAGAATCGCGATGAAGACCAGCACCTCGACGAAACCCAGCATCCCCAGCTCCCTGAGCTCCACTGCCCACGGATAAAGGAAGATGACTTCGACGTCGAAGACCAGGAACAGCAGCGCCGTCAGATAGAAGCGTACCGAAAACCGCCCCCACGCACTGCCGCTTGGCGGATTGCCGCACTCGAACGCCTCGCCCTTGATTGGCGAAGGCCGCTTGGGTCCGAGGATGCTGTTGATCGTCACCATCACGCCGACGATGACGCCGGCCAGGACCAGCGTTACGACGATAGGGAACCAGATCTCCATTCGATTTCTTCCGAATTCAGAACAAGAACCTTTCTCTATCCATACCCGACCCGCCGGCCTTTTCCAACGGTTGAATCGGCAGGGCACGGCCGGTTGCGGGAAAACCTTCGCGCGGCTGGTCCGGCCTGACGGGCGGACTCGCTGACAGGTGCCGGTTTCGAGCGCGAGGTCCCCGAGGAAGCAGACAGAAACGTGAAGGTGCCAGCCAAACCGGACTAATAATGCTGACGACAATCCTTCAAGGACGGGGCCGGGAAAATCCCGTCCTCGGCTGGCTACGGGAAAATCGCGCACGCGGACACGAAAAGCCCGGAATTCGTCGCTTTTTCAACGTATGTTGCCACCCGTTCGAGCGCCGAGGAGGCTTCCAGCGACGGCATCCAGATAAAAATGATTGACAGCCAGAGTCATCCTGACTAATGAAGTGTCGTCTGGTAGTACCGCGGGGCTTGGAGTTCGGCCGTCACGGTTGAAATTCAAGGGAGGTGCTTCCGGTGAAGATACGGGGACATTTTGGGGCCTGGTTCGCGGCATCGCTCGCGGCGGCTGGATTCGCGCTTTCGCTCGGGGGAAGCGCGTCATGCGCCGAGCTGACGCTTAAGGATTTCCATTTGGCGCCGGGTGAGATGATCACCTGGCAGAACGCGGCAAAAATCAAAAATCTCGTATCGCCCGGCCAGTACCTGCGGGTGATGAACGGGATGTCGATCATCATCCACAAGCACGAGACGATCGAATGGCCGCCACCGTATCGCGACGCAACCGAGAAATACTCTTCGCAGGTGAGGCTCTCAGCCGACGGCCGAAGCCTGGTCGGCTACGTCGCGGGCGAGCCGTTTCCGATAATCGACGCCAACGATCCGCACGCCGGTGACAAGGTGATGTGGAACGTCGCGTTCCGGCCTATCTCAAGCGACGATTACGATCTTCGATGGTTCGACTGCGACAGCGTTTACTGGGGACGCAATCGCCCGTTCCGCGAAATAGTCGATATCGAGGTCGGCCATTACGCCGGCTATAACGAGGTTGGCCGCACTGAGGTCGAGCCGCTCCCGATCGATCCCGATTTCAAGCGCACCGGCCGCTACTTTCTGAGCCTGCTTTATCCGGTCCTTGCGCCGGAAGATTCGCGCGGCACGGGAATCATCCGTTTCCGCTACGCAAATCCGAACAAGGACGACGATTCCTGGACCTGGACGCCGGGAGCGCGCCGCGTGCGACGGCTGAACTACGCGATTCTGGACTCCGCGACCGGGGCGCAAGCCTACGATCCGAACCATTACGAAGGTTTCAGCGGCAAGAACGAGGACTACAACTTCCGTTTCCTCGGCGAGAAGAAGATGCTCGCCGCGATCAATGTCGCCAAGGTACCTGATGTGCGATGCCCGACCGACGGCGGCGCGAGCCACTGCCCCGATTTCTGGGAACTTCGCAACATGTATGTGGTCGAGGCCAAGCCGCGTCCGAGCCGTTTTGGCGGCGGCGGCTCGCTCTACAAGTACGAAATCCTCTACATCGATTCCGAGGCTGACTTCGTAATGAGCGACGACATGTACGACCGCGTCTCCGGCGAGCTGTTCAACAACTACACGTCGTGGATGCACTATGCGGATCGGGCCGAGCCGGGCGCGCGGATCGCGATCTATCCGTTCAAGCGCGAGTTCCAGGTCGGCTCCTCGACCGTCAACGTGCAGAGCGGCTTCTCAAGCGTCTGCTACCATCCGTCGTCCCAGGCGCCTTCGCGCGACGCGTGGTTCATCAATATGGGCGCGGTGGATCGCAGCTGGTTCACGCCCGAGGCGATGGCGCGCGCGGCGGAAGGCGGGCACGCGCTGTCCGGCGACTGAGAAACCATCCTTCCCGCTTCGACGGCCGGCTCGCCTCGCGATGGGCGAGCCGGTTTTTTTCGCGGCGGGTCAGGAGCGCCGCATGGCGGACGCGCGCGTGGACCGATAGAATCCATCGCCGTGAAGCAGCGGCACGACAGCGCGATAGCGTGGGCATCGTCGGCAATAGCCGCAAAATGGCCCGGTGCCGAGATAGTTTCACAAACCCCGCTCAAGGGCGATGCGTCGTCGCGCCGTTTCTGGCGCGTCGCGCTCGCACAGCGCAAAAGGCGCGCGCCCGAAAGCGTGATCGTCATCGATCTCGGCCCCGACGATCTCCCGCTGTACGCTCGCGCGCTCGGCCTCTATCCGAAATCGATGCGCGAGCCGCCGTGGGTAAACGTGCATCGCTTTCTCAAGTCGTTCGAGGTCCCGGTGCCCGAGCTCTACGGATGGTCGGCAGCCGATCGTGCGCTGCTGGTCGAAGACATCGGGTCAGTCCCGCTGGTTGACGCGGCACGTGCTGGCGACGCAGCCGATCTCTACCGCGACGCGGTGCGCGAACTGCTCCGGATTCACGTCACAGGCACTGAGCGGCGCGACCCGCGATGCGTCGCGTTCGCGGTGGCCTATGATGAGCGGCTGTTCGCGTGGGAGATGGAGCAGTTCGTCGAATATGGGCTTTGGGAGGTCGCGCCCGGGGCCGCTGCAAACGAGCTGCGCAGCGACATCGCGCGCCTGGCGCACCAGCTCGGCCGTTTGCCGCGGGTCTTCTCCCATCGCGACTTCCACGGCAACAACCTCTTCGTCCAGGGCGAGAGCCGTATTCGCGTCATCGACTTCCAGGACGCGCTGATGGCCCCCGCGGCGCAGGACCTCGCGGTTCTACTTACCACGCGTGACACCTCGGAGCTGATTACTCCCGCTATCGAGAGCCGCATCCTCGATTTCTATTATGCCGGGCGGGTGCGCGCGGGCGGTCTCGGCCTCTCGTACGGGGAGTTTCTCACAAGCTATCAGCTCTGCGTCCTGCAGCACGCGCTCAAGGTAATCGGACGCTTCGTCTATCTCGAGCGTCAGGGAATCGCGGGCTACGGGCGCTACCTGCCGTATGCGCTCGCGCAGGCGCGCCGGATACTCACGAGCGCGCGCGATGAGTTTCCGCGCCTTGCGGCGGCGCTGGCGCCGTAGGATATGGATACGATCACGATGAAGGCTCTCGTTCTGGCCGCCGGACTTGGCGAACGCGTCAGGCCGCTCACCGATACCCTCCCCAAGCCGATGCTCGAAGTCGGCGGGCGCCCGCTTATCTATTATCCGCTGATGATGCTGCGCCACGCGGGCTTCGCCGCCGTAGTGATCAACGTGCACCATCTCGCAGGCGAAATTCAGAAGCGGCTGGGCAACGGCTCCTCGCTCGGCCTTGAGATCATCTATTCGCCCGAACCGACGCTGCTCGGCACCGGCGGGCCGCTCAACGCCCTGCGCGATTTTCTTGCTGACGGAACCTTTGCGATCGCGAACAGCGACAGCATTCTCGACCTCGACATGGCGGCTATGCTTCGTTTCCATCGCGAGCGCGGCGCACTTGCAACACTTGCGCTCCATCAACCCGGCAATCTCGAAGCATACAGCCATGTCGAGATCGACGCCGATCGGCGCGTTCGGCGCTTACGGCTGTTGAGGACTGGCGCGTCCGCGTCATTCGACGATTATCCCGCCGAACCGAGAGACTGCGACCCCGCCGCGCTGACCTCGTGGATGTACTGCGGGGCGATGATTGCCGAACCGGCGGTTCTCGATCTCGTCCCCGAGTCGCCGCCGTGGAGCCTGATGACGGGACTGATCGGCCCGATGGTGGCGCAGGGATTGCCGGTGTTCGGCTATCCGCATCACGGATACTTCCGCACCGTGGACGATCTTGAAAGTTACCGCGCGCTGGTTCGCGAGTTTGAAATCTCGCCGCCCGCGCTGCCCTATCTCGGTCGGAAGTAACTCGATCGTCCCCTCAACGCCTGCTTGACCGCCGCGACGGGGAGCGCCTACGCTCGCCTGCAGGCAGACGGGCAAGGTTTTATTCCCGCGCCAGTACTTCCGTCTGGAACGACTAAAGGCGCGAGCTCAAGGCCGCGCCTCGCTCCCGGCTCCTGGATGGCGCGTCAGATCTCCAATGCTTCGCGAAGCTCCTGCCCGGCAACGCCTCCGCTGCTCAGCGAGAGCTTCAATTCTCCGAGCCGTCGAACGCCCGCAAGCCCAGCACCAAGGGAGACGAGATTGATCGCGACGGTCAGCCAGAAGATGCACCAGCACACAAGCCGCGCAATCCAGGTCGTATCTCCAAGGCAGATCGCAACCAGATACGCGCCGAGCGGCGAGCCAGCCATCCCCGCGAGATGCAGTCCGATCCGCGCCCATCGCGGCGCCGCCAGATACTCGCCGTAGCGCATCTTGAAGCGCGGCTCCATCCCGTACAGGTAGGCGTAGTCGTAATCAATACCGACCAGGTAACCGACCGAGACCTTCAGAAGCGGCTCGAAACTCGCAACCCACACCAGCACCGCGAGGATCCCGAACAGGTTCGACTCGCGCTCGACCGCAAGCACAAGGAATATCGCGCCGACCAGCGCGGCCAATCCTTCCAGTACCAGGGCCGGCCCGACCGGCAACGTGCGCCGTCCGCCGCGCAGGTGGAGCTTGCGGCTGACCCGCGAGAAATCCTCCGAAAGAGAGTCGCGTTCTGCGCGCGGCAGGACGCGCGCCGCCTCGAGCAGCGCCTGCCACGCTCCGGGACGATAGCGGCCCTCGTCAACCTGTCGCTCTATCTCGATTGCCCGGGTCCTAATCTCCTCGCGCGTGGAAGCCACCGATTGCATCTGCCCGCACCTCCTCCCGCGTCGGCCTTAAAGGCCGAAGAGCGCGGCCGCAAGGAATGCCAGGATCGACAGGATTCCGAACTCCAGGTGAACCTGTATCGAACGAAACAGCGCGAGATTGAGCCTCTTCGGATTGGTCTCGCGTCTCACGCTTGCGATTTCCGCAAAGGTCCGCGGCAGCGCGAGCAGCACAAGAAGCATCGTCCACGGCAACACCCGCATTGCGACTGCGGCTAGCGTCGTAACGTAAGCCGCGGCATCGAGCGCGACGAGTTCGGCGGTCGCCCCGCTTCGCCCGAGCGCGCTTGCCAAGGTCCGTTTGCCATGAAGGGGGTCGCTATCGATGTCGCGGATGTTGTTGGTATGGAGAATTGCGGCGACCAGGAATCCGAGCGGAATCGACGCCCATAGCGCGGCCCATGAAAACGAAAGCGCCATCACGTAGTAAGTGCCGATTACGATCGCCGGTCCCATGAAGATGAAGACCGTCAGTTCGCCGAGTCCCGCGTAGCCCAGAGCGACGGGAGACGCGGTGTAAAAATATCCGGCCGCGACACTCAAAAGGCCGATCAGCAGAATCGGCCATCCGCACAGAAAAACCAGCACGAGACCGGCTATCGAGCCGAGTGCGAACGCTGCGATTCCGCCCCACCATACCTGTAGCGGGTCGAGCAGCCCGCGCTGGATAACCAGGCTCGGGCCGAGCGACTCCGCAGTGTCCGCACCGCTCAGATAGTCGTAGTAATCGTTTATCAGGTTGGTGCCCGCCTGAATCGCCATCGCGCCCCCCAGGGCGAGCACGAGCCGGCCGAGCGAGAAGTATCCCGCCCGCACCGCGACAGCCATCCCGAGCATCACCGGGACCGCGGCCGCGGTCAGCGACATCGGCCGAATTGCCTGAAACCAGATCGCGAATGCGCCCGGATGGGTTCCGTCGCCCTGAGAAACAGCCTCGGCGTCCGCCATTTGCACCTACATGAGGATTTTTTTCTCGCGCATCATCGCGATCTCATCGGCTGAATAGCCAAGCAGGCCGGAAAGCACCTCGTCGGTATCCTGTCCAATCGTCGGCGCGGGCCGATAATCAGGCTTCATCGCGCTGAATCCCACTGGCAGTCCGGGCACGACCCTGCGTCCGCTCTCCCCATGCTCCAATTCCACCAGCATCCCGCAAGCGAGGAAAGCGCTGTCCTGCATCAGATCGACCGGTCCATAAACCGGCCCTGCAGCTATCCCATGCTTGCGAAGCCGGGCCACGAGTTCGTCGCGATCGAAGGTCTTCGTCAGCGCCGCGATTTCGACCTCCAGCGCGTCCACGTTGGCAAGGCGAAGCGCAAGCCGAGTGAAGCGGCGATCCGTTGCGAGACCGGGCGCGCCAAGGACCTCGCAGAGAGCGCCGAACTCCTCTTCGGTTGCGATTGCGATCGCGATCCAGCGGTCGTCGCCCCGGGTTGGAAACACTCCATGCGGCGCCATCGACTCGGCCCGGTTGCCGATCGGACCCTGCTCGCGCCAGTTAAGGAAGTATTCCATCATCGCCTCGGGGAGCATCGCGGTAACCGTCTCGGCCATCGAGAGGTCGAGGTACTGGCCCTCGCCGGTCGCATCTCGATAATGCAACGCCGCGAGCAGGAAGAAGGTCATCGCAACGCCAACCGCGAAATCCGGCCAGGTGCCGCCGATCCCGCAGGGAAAGCTGTCCGGATAGCCTGTCAGATGGCACATCCCGGCGAACGCCTGGGTGGTCGGGCCGAAACCGACGGTGTTCGCGTACGGCCCGTTCTGACCGAGCGGAGTGCCGGAGAGCATGATGATGTCGGGCTTGACGGCGCGCAGATCGTCGTAAGAAAGCCCGAACTTCTTCATGTTTCCGACCGTGAAGTTCTCGGTTGCGATATCGCTTTTGGCAACCAGTCGAAGCGCGACCTCGCGGGCTTCGGGATGAGCCAGGTTGAGCACGATCCCGCGCCTTGAGAAATTTATCGAGTTGTACATCCCGCTTCGGTTGATTCCGACCACCCCGTCGGTGCCGCCCAGGAAGCGCACGATATCCGGCGCGAGTGCGCTTTCGACGCGGATCACGTCGGCGCCCAGCGAACCTAGCCATGCCGTCGCGTGCGGAATTGCGAAAATCCAGCCGAAGTCGGCGACGCGGATTCCTTCGAACGGAAGCTGGCCCATCAGATCACCCCGTCGCTGCAAAGCGCTTGAAGTTCGCTCTCGGTAAGGCCGAGACGCTCGACGAAAATCATGCGGTTATGCTCGCCCAGGCGCGGCGCTCCGCGCACAATCCGCCACGGCGTGCGGCTGAACTTGCACGGCGCGCCGGGCATCCGCACTTCGCCCGCCACCGGATGCTGATGGTCAACGAAGAAGCCGCGCGCCTTGTACTGGGGATTGTCGGCCACTTCGCGCGGCGTGTTGACCGGAAAGCATGGAACGTGTTCGGCCTGCGCCTTGACGAAAACGTCCTGCTTCTTCTGAGTCGAAAGCCACTCGACAAGCAGGGCTTCGATCGCGTCGTGATTGGCCGCACGCGAGGTCAGGGTCGCGAACATCTCATTGTCGGCCCACTGCGGATTTCCCATGATGGTCTTGGTGCCGCGCCAGAACTTGTCGGTCAGCGGGCTGAACGAGACCCATCCGTCCTGGCACGGATAAACCCACGGCACTCCGATCTTGTCACGGGTGCGGATTCGCACGCCGTAGGGCGCGTCGGGAGTGTCATGCGAATAGACCCCGATACTTGGCCGTATCATGCTGACCATCGCGAGCCACAGGCTTGCGTCGACGTGCTGCCCCGCGCCGGTGCGCTTGCGACGGAACAACGCGCACATCGCGGCCGCTGCCGCAGTGAATCCCGCCAGGTAATCCGCCTGGCGCCCGGCGGGTTTGAGCGGTGGTTGGTTGGGCGGATCGGTCACCTGGTTGATCGGCGTCTCGTAGCCGACGCCGCTCATGTGAGTGGTAACGAGATTCCCGCCGCGCGCGTCGCGGTACGGAGAATCGGCTCCGAACGAAGTTAGCGAAACGACGATGAGCTTCGGAAATCGCGCCGTGAGAGTTGGCCAGTCAAGCCCAAGCTGGTCGTTCAGCGCGGGCATGTTGGGATTGAGGACGATATCGGCTGATTCGAGCAGGCGCAGAAGAAGCTCGCGTCCCTTTTCGCTCCCTGGATCGAGTGTGACGCCCAGCTTGTTGGTGTTCAGGTAAAGATGCAGCCCGCCGGTCTCGGGATCGGGTATCTCGGCCTTGAACGGGCCTTCGTGACGTTCAGGCGCGCCGACTCTCGGCGGTTCGACTTTGACGACCTCGGCTCCAAGATCCGCGAATGCCTTGGCCGCCATCGCCGCCGCCAGTATCGGCATCCGGTCGAGGCACGGAAGTTCGATTATCCTTATCCCTTTTAGCGCCTGTGGCTGCTCGCTGTACGCCTCCAAGCATTCTCCCCCGAGTTGTGGTTTGGGCTAGTCGCTTCTGAGCCGGTCAAGAAGCCCCACCAGCTCACGCATCGAGCGCATCACGTAATCGGGCCGGTACTGCGGATGATTTGCGAGGTGCTCATACGAAGCCGCGCCGGTTGCAACCGCCACGGCCGCGCCATAGCCGGCATTTGCCGCCGCCATCACGTCGCGCGGCTCGTCCCCCACGTACATGCATGCCTGCGGCAGCATCGCGGCCCGCATGGCGGTCTGCCTGAGGCTCGCGGTCTTGTCGAGTGCGTCGAGCGAAGCGATGCTCTGCGTCACGACGTGATCGAGATGCGGCGCCAGGCCGACCATCGCAAGCTTCGCAACCAGCCGCCGCGGATCGCCGGGACGGCTCGTGATAACGGCGGTCGCGTAGCCGCGCCGCTTCAGTTCCGCGAGCGTCTCACTGACGTGCGGCAGCACCTCCAGGCGCTCGGTCTTGTCGATCTCGGCAACGAAATAGGCAAAGGCAAGTTTCGCATAGTCGATTCTGAGCGTCTCGGGCAGGCCGAGAAACATGTCGCCATGCGCGATGGCCTGGTTATACCCTTCGCGCGTAAGCGTCCTGCCCGCCAGCTTGTCGAGCGCCTTTCGCGCGGCCAGGTAGAGCGGACCATGGATATCGACCAGCGTCCCGTCGAGGTCGAAAAAAACCGCCTTGAAATTTCGCCGCGACGATTTCTCTTGCTGCCGGTCCAAAATTGTCACCCAAGTATCCTCTTTGAAGCCCTTTGGTTCGGAGATTGTCAAGCGCACTTCATCGCAGGCGCATGGCCTGCTAGCGAGCGCGTGGAGAAAGCTGCCTACCTCGGCAAGGCCACCAGAAACCTTCCTTCCGCGGGATTGCCGAGCGCCACGAGCAAGCCACTCTTCGCCGCGGCGGCGGCAGTGAGCGCGAGCACGGCGGCGTCGGCCTCATCGAGTGTCAGCGGCGCACGCGCAGGAAAGATTCCCGCGATCCGCGCAAGCCTCGAGCAGATCCTGCGCCGAACCGCGAGCGCCTCGCGCCGGCGAGTTTTCGGCGCAAGCCTGACATCACCGGACCAGAGGCGGAACTCCATGTCGGGAAACGACTCGAAGGCGCGAACCCCGAGCATCCCCAGCGCGACGTGGACCGCGAATCCCACGATCATGAAGCGCGTGAAGAGCGCGCCGCCGCTGTTTATCGTGGAATGCCCCATGGTCGCCGAAGAAATCTGATGAAATCGCCCGAGAAGTTCGCGTCCGAGCGCCTCAAGATGCGCCTTTAATCCGCGCGCGCGAAGACACCGCACAAAGTACTCTACCCCAGGCGTCGGATACATCGAAAGCCTGTGCCGCCCAAGGCGAGCAAACAAGTGCCGCAACCCGCCGTCGATAACCCGCCCCGAAGGCGCGGGCCGCCGCGGCTTCATCGGAATCGACGACGAATCCGCATCCAGCGGCGCGCGCGGCGAATCAACGAGCGCGATCGCCCCTCGCGAGAGTTCCGGGGCAGCCTCGGCAAGGCGCGCGGCGAGTGAAGCTATCGCCCGCGGCGCGCCAAGCCCGGCAAGCGCGATCCGGCTCAGGCGCAGGCTGCCGCGCGCGATAATCGCAAGGTCGAGGAAATCCTCGCCGACGTCTATCCCGACGATCGCCGCGGCGCGGCCGAGGCCGACTTTGCGGCATCGGAGCCGTAAAGAAGCTGGTACTCGCGCTTGCCGCCGATCACCCGCTTTACGTATTCGCGCGTCTCGCGGTAGGTGATGTTCTCGACCCATTCGTCGTCGCTTCCGGGCGAAAGCCGAAGCCATTTCTCGACCGCATGCTCGCCCGCGTTGTAAGCGGCCGCCGCTTTCATTTGATCGCCCTGGAACATGGCGAGCAGTTTTGCAAGGTAGGCGGCGCCAAGTTCGACGTTGACTTGCGGATCGTAGAGATCGAGCCGGCGCGGGTCGGCACGCCCGTCATCCCGGGCCATCCGGTAGCCCGTCGACGGCAGAAGCTGCATCAGGCCGCGCGCGTCCGACACCGAGGTTGCTCGCGGATTGAAGAGACTTTCCTGCCGAATCAATGCGAACAGAAACCACGGATCGATCCGCTCTCTGCGGGCCGCCGCGCTGACCAGCCCATGATATCCGCGCGGATACCGGATACGCTCGGCCACGTTGCGATCGAGCTCGCCGCGTCGCTCCATCCGCGCCGCCGCGACAATCGCGTCATAGTAGGCATCCGAGGCGAGGAATCCCGCGAGAACGACCCGGCTGAGCGAAGGCTCGCCCGTTGGGTGAAGATAAAGCGCCCAGAGCTCGCCGGGCGCAAGCTGGTTCAGACCGAGCTTCTGAAGCGCGATTGCGCGCTTGAGATGAAACGCCGCGGAACCCGAGAGCGCCGGAAGGGGCTCAAGCTTCGGAAGCTCGGCGACCGACGCCGGCAGAAACGGCATCGGTGCCCTAACCCGCATCGCGGCCAGCGCCGGATAGTAATTACTCTGGACACCCTGGGACAGGCGGGCGAAGATCCTGCGCGCACCCGACCGATTACCCGACTCTTCGAGCGCACGCGCCCGCCAGTAGGTGAACTTGTCGCGCTCGGACGCGCTTCGTGCCTTCATGCGCATCGCTTGGAAGCTTGCCGCGGCGAGCGCGTAGCGCCCGGTCATGTAATACATCCACGGCGCACGGAAACGCGCTTGCGAAGCCGCCTCGCTGTCGGGATAGCGATGGAGGATGCGGAGATATTCGCCACGGGCGAGGTCGAATTTCTTTTCTTCCTCGAGAATCCTGCCGATTCGCAGCATCGCCGCCGGCGCGAGACGGCTTCGCGGAAAGCGCTTGACAATCTCTGCGAACATCCGGCGCGCCTGCTCCATCCGGTTGCGGTCCCAGTAGATAAGCGCGAGACGCTCGAGCGCGACGGGTGCCGAAACGCCTTCGGGCGCAAGGCGCAGGTATTCAAGGTAAGCGGCTTCCGCGCGGCGCGGCGAGGAACGAAGCGCCGTCGCTTCGAGGAAAACCAGTTCGGCTCTCATCTCACGCGACGGCGAGAGGCCGAGTCCCTCGCGCACCTGGACAAGCGCGAGCGCAGGCGCGCCTTCGCGCAACAGGAGGGCGGCTTCGTCGAGGTGGTACTGGGCGGAGCCCGTCTTTTCGAGCGACGGATGTTGCGCAAGAATCGAATAGGCGAGTTTTCGCGCTTCGACGTCTTCGGCGCTGCGCGGATACTCGTTGCGAAGCGCCATCAGCGCGCCGTAGGCTCCGCGCCAGTTACCCATCGCAAGCGCCGCGCGTCCGAGCACCATCCGCGCACGCGCCCGGATTGCGGCTGTCCTTGCGCGCTTGACCGTGCGCGACGCGGTCTGAAAGGCGTCGGAGGCGCGGCCCAGCTTGAGATACGTCTCGGCGAGCGAAACTTCGGCCGCGGGCGCGTTTACGCTCTCGGGGTAGTCGCGCAACAACCGCTCAAAGCTCTTGGCCGCAGCTGCGGGTTCGCCGTTCTCCAGCTGGGACCGGCCGAGATAGTAGAGCGCGTAATCGGCAAGCGTCGGAAGGGCCGACGCCGCGTAGCTGAGCCGCTCGCTTGCGACCGCATACTGGCGCTTCTCGAAAGCGCGGTAGCCATCAACGAATGCCTCGGACGGCGCGCCGCTCGTGGCAGCGGCGCCTTGCACGGAAGTTCCAGTCGAAGCCAGCCCGACCGGTCTCGCAGTCTCGGAAGAATACTTCGAACCCTGGGCGCGCGAAGACCGGGCCGTCGGAGACCCGGCGCGGGCCGACCCACATCCCGCGGCCGTTGTTGCCGCGGCCAACAACATCATCGCGGCCAGACGCCGCCCGATCGTGGTCACCTGTTCTTGGTTAGCCGATGCACGCGCGGCCTTCAATTGGGTTCGCGAAGACGGGGACGGATTACGCCTGCTTGCGGATGAGTTTCGCCTCTGGCACGGTCGTTGGACTGGGACTATCGCGATGGCTCAGCCGGGAAAACTGATTCTCGCCTCGGGCTCGCCGCGAAGACGCGAGCTGCTCTCGCGCGCGGCGGTTGAATTCGAGGTCGTTGAAAGCGGAATTCCGGAGCATCGGCTCGACCACGAGGAAGCGGCGCAATACGCGCTCAGGATGGCGTCGGAGAAAGCTCTGGCAGTTGCCCGAAGGCGCGCTGGGGCGTTGGTGCTCGCGGCGGATACCGTGGTCGAAATCGGCGGCGAGATTCTCGAAAAGCCGGTCGACGCCGAAGACGCGCGCCGGATGCTGAATCGGCTGTCGGGACGGACGCACACGGTCGTCACGGCGTTTGCGATCGCACGCGACGGCGCGGTCCTCGAAAAGCGCGCGGTCCTGAGCCGGGTTACGTTTCGCGAACTTTCCGCCCGCGAGATAGACGAATACATCGCAACCGGCGAGCCGTTCGACAAGGCCGGCGCATATGGAATCCAGGCGCTCGGCGGCTCGTTTATTGCGCGCGTCGAAGGCTCGAGGGAAAACGTGATGGGCCTGCCGGTGTGCGAGGTCGTTGAAGCCCTGCAACGCCACGGCGTCGTCGAGTGCAGGGCGGGATAAGCAGGCGGGCGTATCGCGATGCTCAGCGCGGAAGAGATCGCAGCGAGACTTCATTCGGTTGGCGAAAGGATCGCGGCGGCGCAGCGAGCGGCGGGGCGCGCGCCCGGTTCCGTGCGGCTGATTCTCGCCTCCAAGACCCAGCCCGCCGAGGCGATTCGCGCCGCTTACGATGCGGGAGCGCGCGATTTCGGGGAAAATTACGTGCAGGAGGCTGTCGCAAAGCGCGCGGCGCTCGGCGAGCTTGCGGGCGCGGCGTGGCACATGATCGGGCATCTTCAAACGAACAAGGCCGCGCTCGCGGCAAGAACGTTCGACTGGATTCAGACGCTCGATTCGGAGCGGCTCGCCAACGCGCTGGCGAAAGCGCATCCGGCACCGCCGATACCGGCGCTTATCGAAGTGAATCTTGGCGGCGAACCGAGCAAGGCGGGCGTCAGCCCGCAGGAGGTCGAACGGCTGGTCGACAGGATTCGCATGAAAGTCGAATTGCGCGGCCTGATGACGATTCCGCCGCCCGCGCAACGGGCCGGGGATGCGCGGCGATATTTCGCGCAACTGCGCGAACTGCGCGACCGCGTCGCAGCAGCCTCGGGGCTCGCGCTGCGTGAACTCTCGATGGGCATGACGGACGATTTCGAAGCGGCGATCCAGGAAGGTGCAACGATGGTACGAATCGGACGCTTTGTGTTCGGTGAGCGCGCCAAATGACGAAGCTCGGCTTTGTCGGCGGCGGAAACATGGCCGAGGCGCTGCTTCGCGGCCTGCTCCAAAACAATCTCTTCAAATCGTCGGAGGTAATCGTCTCCGACGTGGCCGTTTCGCGCCGGCGCAAGCTCGCACGCTCGCTCAGGGTCGCGACCACGTCCGACAACCTCGAAGTGCTCGACAAGGCACGGGCGATCGTGCTCGCCGTCAAGCCGCAGCAAATGGATGCGGTACTGAGCCAGTTCGCCAGCGCGATCGCATCGGCGGGCGCCGGTTCGCGAGGCGGGCGCAAGGCGGCCACCTCGCGCGAGCGGCTTTTCATCTCGATAGCCGCCGGGGTGACGCTTTCGCGCCTGCAGAAGGCCCTAGGCGAAAAGGCGAGGCTCATCCGCGTGATGCCGAATGCGCCAGCGATGGTTGGGTGCGGGATGGCGGCGCTGGTTTGCTCGCGCGGCGCCTCGAAGGCCGATGAAGCGTTCGCGCTCAAAATCTTCCGCGCGGTTGGCGACGCCGTGACGCTTAAGGACGAGGCGATGCTCGACGCGGTCACAGCGCTTTCCGGAAGCGGCCCCGCCTACGTTTACCTGTTCATAAAGGCGCTCGCCGACGCCGCCGCAAGCGAGGGGTTGCCCCCCGACCTGGCGCTTCGGATGGCGCTGAAAACCGTCGAAGGAGCCGAGTATAATATGAGAATGTCGAAGCTCACTCCCGATGAGATGATCCGGATCGTGGCGTCGCCGGGTGGAACCACCGAGGCGGCGCTCAAGCGGTTCGCGGCGGCGAATTTCTCTGGTATCGTAGCCGACGCGGTCAAAGCCGCCGCGGAGCGTTCGCGGGAGCTGAGTCGGAGCAACTAAGCTAGATCGTCGGTTTATATAGTGTTCGCCTGGACTAATCTCGTCATCTTTATATCGCAGGTTCTTGAGCAGATTCTCACGGTCTATTTCTGGATCGTGATCGTCGCGGCTTTGCTCAGTTGGGTTGAGCCGAATCCCTACAACCCTATCGTCCGGTTCCTCTATTCGGTTACCGAACCGGTCTTCGACTGGATACGCGAGCGCCTGCCGGTTTTCTTCGCCGGAATCGATTTCTCGCCTCTCGTCGTCATCTTCGCGATCGAATTCCTGCAGGTCTACCTGATACCGACGGCGACTCGCGCGCTGCTTTTCGGTTTCTCATGAAGCGCGCCCGCGAGCCGGGTAATCCTCAATCGCTGCCGCCCTGGCTCAGGCTCTCGCAGGATTGCGTCACGATAGAGATTGCCGCGCGACCGGGCTCGCCGCGGCGGGGAATCCTGCGTGTGGGCGAGCAAGGCCCGGTCATTGGCATTGGCGCGCCGGCTGAAAACGGCAAGGCGAACCGTGAACTGATGGAAATCGTCGCGGACCTTGCAGGGGTTTCCCGAGCCGCAGTCAATGTCGTTAAGGGCGCGGGCTCGCGGCGAAAAGTGCTCAGGATAGTAGCCGCCGACACCGTTTCCGCCGCGAAAAGACTGATCGAGGCATTATCGGCACAAGATCGAAACAGCCCGGGCGAATAAAGCCCGAAGCGAGAGTCTCCAATTGACAACCTTGCAAGCGGTGGTTACGTGTAGGGTGCGGAGCCTGACTGGTGACGGGATTTTTCTGCCATGCCTATCTACGAGTACAAGTGCGACAAGTGCGGAGTGTTTGAGGTAACCCAGCGGATCACGGAGGATCCCCTGCGACGCTGTCCCACGTGCAAAAGCAAGGTTGAGAGACTCCTCTCGGCAAGTTCCTTCATCCTGAAGGGCAGCGGATGGTACATCACCGATTACGGACGCAAGGGCAGCGGTATTTCGTCGTCGAGCGGCACCAACGGCTCTTCGTCGGAGTCGAGCACGACCGAGTCGGCCTCGGCCAGCGCCAAAAGCCCTGACAAACCCGCCGACTGACGCGCGTCTTTGGCGATTATTTGTGAAGCCGCAGGGTAGCCTGCCCTGCGGCTTTTCTGTTTCAATTGCCCATCGTTTCCACGGCGGGGGCGCGCCGGCGCATAATCGCGCCGGGTCATCCCACGGGGAGTCACATGATGCGTGCGATCGTTCTCGACAACGGCCTTGCGTTCAGGAGCGATTATCCGCCGCCCGCGCGGCCACCGGGCGAGAGTATCGTGCGGGTCCTGACAGCCGGCATCTGCGGCACCGACCTCGAGTTGGCGCGCGGCTACATGGGATGGAAAGGCGTGCTCGGCCATGAATTTGTCGGCGAGGTCGTCGAGAGTGAAACCAGCGGGCTTGTCGGACGGCGAGTCGTCGGCGGCATAAACGCGGCGTGCCGGCGATGCCGGCTGTGCGCGCAGGGCCTCGAACGCCACTGCCCCAACCGAACCGTGCTCGGCATCCTTGGCCGTGACGGCGCCTTCGCCGATCTCCTCGCGCTTCCCGACGGCAACCTTTATCCGGTGCCCGACTCGGTTCCTGATGAGCTGGCGGTCTTCACCGAACCCGTCGCCGCCGCCTATGAAATCCTGGAACAGACGGCTGTCCCGCGAAACTATCGGGTCCTGGTCCTCGGCGACGGCCGGCTCGGCGCAGTTGCCGCGATGGTGCTCGCGGCTGAGGACTATCACGTGACCGTGGGCGGACACCATCGCGAAAAGCTCGCAGCGCTCAGCGCGCTCGGCCTTGCGGCGCAACCTGAAGCGGAACTCGACGGCGGCTACGACGTGGTGATCGATTGTACCGGCTCGGGAGCGGGCCTCTTGCGGGCGCTCGAGCTGGTCCGCCCGCGCGGAACTATAGTGCTCAAGAGCACTGCCGCGGCGGGCGCAAATCTCAACCTCGCGCCCGCGGTGGTGAACGAAATAAACATCCTCGGCTCCCGATGCGGCCGGATGAGCCCGGCGCTCGACGCGCTGGCCGCGGGCAGGCTCGACCCGCGCCCACTAATTTCGGGCATCTTTCCACTGGACGACGGTCTTCAGGCGCTTGAGGCCGCGGGCAAGACGTCGAATCTGAAAATCCTGATCAAGGTCTCGTGAGCACGCGGCGTTCGAAATCCGGCGAAGCTGTCAAGCCGAAACGCACGGTCATCCTTGCCGGTATCGACACGGGCGGCACTTTCACCGATCTCGTCGCGATGGCCGACGGCCAGCTCCTGGTGCACAAGGTCCCATCCACGCCAGATGACCCGGCGCGGGCTGTGGCGGCGGGGCTTGCCGAGATGCTGGGTGCAGCCGCGCCGTCCCAGCTCACTTACAGTTCGACCGTTGCGACCAACGCCCTGCTCGAAGGCAAGGGCGCGCGCGTCGCACTGTTCACCAACGCAGGCTTCGAGGACCTGATCGAAATCGGCCGGCAGAACCGAGCGGAGCTTTACGCGCTTTCGCCTTCCCGGCCCGCGCCGTTGGTTCCCCGCGCGATGCGCTACGGGGTCGCGCAGCGAACGCTCTTCGACGGCTCGGAATCAAAGCCGCTAACGCGCGCCGAGCTTTCGCGAATCGTCAGCGCCGCACGCCGGAGCCAGGCCGAGGCGTTCGCCGTCTGCCTGCTTCATTCCTATGCGAATCCGAGCGCCGAGGACGCTATCGCCCGCGCGCTGGAGCCGCTCGGCAGACCGGTTTCCGTATCCCACCGGATCTCCTCCGAGTACCGCGAGTTCGAGCGGCTTTCGACCACCGTCGTCAACGCATACGTCGCGCCCCGGATGGCGGCGCATCTGGAGAACCTGGGCTGCAGGCTCGCGGGTACGCGGCTTCGCGTGATGCAATCCAACGGGCAGGCGATCGGCCTTGAACTTGCGCGTGCCGAGCCCGTGCGCACGATTCTTTCCGGTCCTGCGGCAGGCGTAATCGGGGCGGCGTCGCTGGCGAAGACGCTCGGCACCGATCGCTTTATCACCTTCGACATGGGCGGTACTTCAACCGACGTATCGCTCTTCGATCGCCGCCCGCGAATCCGCACGTTAAGCCATCCGAACGGTTATGCGGTGCGCACTCCGGTCATCGATATCCATACCGTCGGCGCGGGCGGCGGCTCGATAGCCCGGCTCGACGCGGGGGGCTCGCTACGCGTGGGTCCGGAGAGTGCGGGGGCGAATCCCGGACCGGCCTGCTACGGACGCGGCACCGAGGGCACCGTCACCGACGCCGACCTGGTTGCGGGACGGCTCGTCCCCACAAGTTTTCTCGGCGGAAAGATGGCGATCTATCCCGAACGCGCCCGGGCCGCGATAGCCCGGCTTGCGCGCGCGATGAAAACCGACACGGCGCGCGCGGCACGCGGCGTTATCCGCGTCGTCAACGCCAACATGGAACGCGCGATCCGGGTGATCACGGTTGAACGCGGATTCGATCCGCGGGAGTTCGCGATGCTCGCGTTCGGCGGCGCGGGTCCGATGCATGCGTGCGAGCTTGCGATGGCCCTGGGGATACGGCATGTCGTGCTGCCGCGAAATCCGGGGCTGCTATGCGCATGGGGCGCGCTCGGCGCTCCGCTCGGGCGCGAGTACTCGGCGACCGTGAGAGAGATGGAGCCTGATTTTGCCCGCGTGATGCGCCGTGCACAGCCGCTTCTCAAACGCGCGCGCGCGGAGCTTGTGGCCGAAGGGGTTCGCGCGGGCGACATTGTCGAGGAAGTATTCGCCGACATGCGCTATCGCGGGCAGTCCTACGAAATAGAGGTTCCGGTCACCAGAGACTTCGTCGAGCGGTTTCACGAGGCGCATCGCCGCACCTTCGGCCACGCCGCGCCCGAGGCCGCGGTTGAAGTTGTTAACCTCCGCGTGCGCTCGCGCGGCGCCGGGCTTGAAGCGCCGCCTCGACCTGTGGCCGCAAGCCGCCGCGGATTAGCTCCGGTCTCGAAAATCGAAACGCTCGCCGGCGAGCGCCGGCTCACCGTCCCGGTCTATTCGCGTGAGCATCTTGCCGAGGGCACGCGGCTTCGCGGGCCATTTATCGTGGTGGAACTCAGCTCGACGGCCTACGTGGCACCCGAGTTCACGATGCGGGTGGACGGCTTCGGAAACCTGCACATGGAGGCTTGAGACGGCGTGAAACTCGACCCGGTAACGCTGGCGGTGATGAACAGCCGCCTCGCGGCAATTGCCGAAGAGATGGGCGTGGTGCTCGGGCTGACTGGCTACTCGCCGAATATCAAGGAGCGGCGCGATTTCTCCTGCGCGCTCTTCGACGGCAAGGGCGAGCTGGTCGCGCAGGCCGCGCATATTCCGGTCCATCTTGGCTCGACGCCGCTTTCGGTGCGCGCCGCGCTTGAGCGACTCGATCTTCTCCCGGGCGACGTCGCCGCGGTCAACGATCCATTCGCCGGCGGAACCCATCTGCCGGACCTGACGCTGGTCGCGCCGATCTTTATCGGCAACCGCAGCCGTCCGTTTGCGTTTGCCGCCAACCGGGCCCATCACGCGGACATCGGTGGGATGGCGCCGGGTTCGATGGCGCTGGCGAGCGAGATTTACCAGGAAGGATTCCGGTTGCCGCCGGTCAAGATCGTCGAGCGCGGAGAGATCTCGCGCGATGTGCTCGCGTTGTTCCTCGCCAACACGCGCGTCAGCGAAGAGCGCCAGGGTGACCTGCGCGCGCAGCTCGGCGCGCTCTCGGTCGGTGCGCAGCGGCTTCGCGAACTGGTCGCGTCGCAGGGACGAGCGCGGATCGCGCACGCGATGGAATCGCTAAAGGAGTACGCGGCGCGGCTGATGAGCGCGGAGCTTGGGCGGCTGCGGCCGGGGATTTACACGGCGGAGGACTTTCTCGACGACGATGGCTTCGGCGCAACGCGTATCCCGATTCGGGTGCGGGTGGAAATCGCTCGCGGTCGGGCGACGGTTGACTTCACTGGTTCGTCGCCGCAGGTGCGCGGAAACGTCAACGCCAATTACGCGATCACCCTTTCGGCCACGTTCTACGTGATGAAGTGCATGGCGGCGGAGGCGGTGCCCGCCAACGAGGGCCTGATGCGGCCGATCAAGGTGATCGCTCCCGAAGGAACAATCGTCAATGCGGTCGCGCCTGCCGCGGTCGCAGGCGGTAACGTCGAGACCTCGCAGAGAATCGTCGACGTGCTCTTGCGCGCGCTGGCGAAGGCCGCGCCCGAGCGGGTTCCCGCGGCGAGTTCCGGCTCGATGTCGAACCTGACCATTGGCGGCTTCGATCCGCTCCGGCGGCGGCATTTTTCCTATTACGAAACGATCGCGGGAGGCGCTGGCGCCGCGCCGGGCCGTCCGGGCGCTTCGGGAATCCATACCCACATGACCAACACGCTCAACACGCCGATCGAGGCGCTCGAAACTTACTACCCAATGCGAGTGACGGAGTATCGGGTGCGGCGCGGCTCGGGCGGCAGGGGCCTTGCCCGGGGTGGTGACGGGCTGGTGCGTGAACTGGAGTGCCTCGTCGAATCGAACGCAAGCCTGCTTACCGAGCGCAGAACTCTTCGGCCGTGGGGGCTCGCCAATGGCGGCGACGGGGCACCGGGCGCAAACTACCTGGTGCGCGGCGGCGAAGCGACGAAGCTTCCGGGCAAGACCAACGTGCAACTCAAGCCTGGCGACAGGATTCGCGTTGAGACTCCGGGAGGCGGCGGATGGGGCCGCGCGGGCTCGCGCACGGAGGGCAAGGCGTGAAAAGCCCATCGGCGCGCAACTTAACCAAATCTTGGCAAAACCGTGGCATTGGCAGCGGACTTGAAGTCGCACTTTTGACGGTTAAGGTCCTATTCGATGGCTGAAGATCGGTTCTGGGTTGGGGTTCATGGCGTGCTCGCCGAGCGCGGGCGATTGCTGGTGCTGAAGCGCGCACCCGAGATGCGATACTGCCCCGGTATCTGGGATCTGCCCGGAGGCCATCTGGCAGCCGACGAAACGATCGAGGAGTGCCTTGTCCGCGAAGTGCTCGAAGAAACCGGGCTTCGCGTTCAGATCGAGCGCCTGCTCGGTCTGAACAAGACGCCTGGGCCGTATGTTCAGGCGCTGTTCGCGTGCCGGTGCGAAGGCGCGAACGCAGGCGAAGTGCGGCTGCGCGAGCATGAACACGTCGCTTCCCGATGGGTCACGATCGCCGAACTCGCCAGGCTCGATTTGATTCCCTATCTTGAAGGAGCGCTACGGCGCGGCCTGCTTGCCTACCTGGCCGGCTGAGGCGGTGCGCGGCTGTCCGGCGCGCAGGATTCGCCCCCGCCAGTAGCCGAGGAAGTTCGCGCACTCGCATCCGTGGTACATCACGCCTTCCCCGTCGCCGCGAAGCGCCGCCGCCGCCATCCTGAGGACGTTCTTTGCGAGCTTGTCGAGCCGGTTGTGGCTCCGCCCCCCGGCAAACGCGCTGCCGACTCCGTAGGCGAAACTCTTTTTGAGAAGATAGGCGCGTCGGATCCGCTCCGGGCCGATCATGTGATGAACGACGGCGTCGGGCACAAAGCCCATCGCGCCGCCGGCCCTGATAATGCGCGCGAAGAGCTCGGTGTCCTCGCCGGAGAGCGGATTGTCGCCGACCACGCCGAGATCCTCGCGAAACCTTCCGAAGCGTTCGAATGCCTGGCGGCGAAACGCGGCGTTGGCGCTGAAATAGTTGGCGAGCAACTCGTTCTGCGCGGGACGGTTGCGCGCGAGCGCCTCGCGGTCGTGGACTGCCAGCTTCACCCATAGCCGCGGCCCGAGCCATCGCGGCAGTTTCGTCGAAGGCCATCGCGGAATCACCATCCCGCACGCCGCGTCGAGCGAGCGCCGCTCCATCGCGACGACCATCCGGGCCGCCCAGTCCGGCTCGGCAAGCGCGTCGTCGTCGATGAACAGAACTACGTCGCCCGCAGACTCGTCAACCGCGCGATTTCTGGCGAAGCTCGAACCCTTGCGCGGCTCGTACACGCGGCGGGCGGGAAACGGCGCCGAGCGCGCGACCGAATCGAAGACGGCGGCCGTGGAATCGGTCGAGGCGTTGTCGACCACGACACATTCCGCGTCCCATCCGGATGGGATCTCGAGCGCGAAGACGCTTCGGAGGGTTTCGGCGAGTGTGCCCGCCCGGTTATGGGTGGGTATTGCGATCGTGAGTTTCGTTGGCCGGTCTCCGCTGCGCGCGAGGGATCTTCCACGCGGTGAGATCGCGCCCGGTCATTCGTTCAAGCTCCTCGACGTCCGGAAGAAAGACCTTTCTAAGCCGGGCTTCAACGTCGTCGGCGAGGGGCCCGAACTTCGGCCCACCGGCCGCGAAGAATCGCCACACGCCGAGGTCCGTGAGAATCCCCAGGGCGCGATTAAACTTGTTGTCCTCGAGCCAAAGGTGCAATTGGCGCGCCCTGCGCGCGAACTCGCGGTTGCGCGGCGCTTCAGTTACGGCGTTGACCCGTTCCTCGGCGATGGGCGAGTCCGCTACCGGGATCGAGGGAATTCCGATGAAGTCCGTAATCGCATCGAGATATGCCTGGGGCTGCGCCTTCAGGTCGTCATAGAAGCAGACATGAACACGATCCGCGCCAAAGGTTTCCTGCCAGGCACGAATATGCACCGCGTAACGGCTTTCTTCGCGAATATCCTTGCGGCGCATCACGGCCTCCTCGAACCCGGTCTTTACCCAGGCGTGGCGATGCAGCAAGCGATAGTACGAATAGGCCCTGTCCACCGGATCGCGCAGCGTGATGATGATCCTGCATTTGGGCAAGAGCGAGGCGATGCGCCGGCGCGATTCCTCGAGCGCGAAATACGTAGGGCAGATCTCGCCGCATGGGAGATCGGGCGCACAATTGCGGAAATAGGCCGCGTACCAGTCAATCCCGCGCTCGAAGTTGCGTTTGAAGAAGTCGGTTTCCTTGCGCCCTTCTGGAAGGCCGACATGCCCGCGCAGGACGCGGTCGAGCCAAGTGGTGCCGGTTCGTGGAGGTCCGACCGCGATAAAGTCCGGCAACCTTCCGCCTGCGATCGAATCTTTTGCGAAGCTTTCCATCACTCGATCAGGAATTTTACAGAAAACCGCCCGAGCGCCTAAGCCTGGATTCTTCGGCCATGCCGAGTCTGCCGCCAGCTCTCCATCGCGCCGGAGTTTCGCTCCGCGTCGCCTCACGGATGAGGTTTCGGCGCGGAAGGCGACGCCGCCGGTGAAGCGGCAGCGACCGGGGAGGCGCTTGCCGCGGGCGACGCCTGCGCTTTTGGCAGCGGCGCCCGGGATTGCGTAAACACGACGCCGGTAACCTCGAGATCGGGCGTCGATTTCTGCTGGATTTGCACGGGGGCATTCAGCTTGAAGCCGAATTTTCTCGTCTCGCCCGGGATGAACGGCAGGACCGGGCGATCGAAGTCGATGAACTCGAGCGGAGTAGCGATTATCGTGTGGTCCTCGCTATAAACCATCTTGCGCCGCTTGCCCTTGCCTTCGTAGTAGCTGACGGTGCATACGACTTCGTCGACTGCCTTGTCGCCGCCATTGGTGATAGTACCAAAAATCGCCGGCACGCCCGAGGCGGCCATCTTCATGTCAACGTCGGCCAGTTTGAGGTTCGCTATATAGGCCTTTGCCTGGTCAACCTGACCCTTCACGTTTTGGATATCGTCCAGCTCGTGCCGATAAACGAACTTTAGGCCCTCGTTTCCGGTAGCCTGTTCCTTATCGAGGTTCTGAAGGATCTGCTGGTAAAGCGCGATCGCCTTGTCGTAATCGTGCTTATGGTAGACCTTCACCGCCTCGGCGTGCTCCTTGTAAATTTCATCCTTGGCGGGGAAATCGACGAAAATTTTCCATCCCGTCGGCTGCTTCACCAGCACGATGTCGTCGTCGTAAACGAGTTTCGGAAAGGTGCCGTCGGTCAGGCTCTTCTGGGCGAGCGACCCAGGGTCCTGGTTTGGGCCGGCCTCGGCATCGATCGTACGCTCCCATAGCGGAAGATCGGGACGAACAACGCGCACCTCAACGATGGCCTTGTCCGTCCCGAGCTTCCTGGTGCTGCCGACCGTAAATTTTGTGGCTCCGACAACCGCCTTGAACCAGTCGCGGCTCACCGGTGGGACGAGCGGGATTGCGGTCAGGAACTGATCCAGCGTGCGGTCGATCTTGTCCTGCTGGGAGAGCAGGTCGTAACAAGCCGGGTAGTTGTAGAGCTTCAAGTCGTCGACGTAGGCCTGGGCGGCCGACGCCGGTCCCTTGCTGCATCCGGAGAGGACCGCTGCGAGAGCGGCCACGCAAGTTATGATCAAACCCGAACGGTTGATTTCGCGCGCACCCGTTTCCATCGTCAGTCGCCCCACCTCCGTGAATCGGGAAACGACACGATTCTAATGGGAGCGGGATCAAATACAAGTTCCGCGCGACATGGGGGAAACAGGCGATGACGTCAGTTTGCCCGCGCCGGGGGCAAAAGAGAAATTCAGCTTGCGTTGGAAAGCTGCTTCAGTTCGACGACATTTCCCTCTGGATCGCGGATGTAGACTGAAAGGCCGCTGCCGCGCGCCCCGTAACGAATCGCCGGTTCCCCAAGCACCTCGACGGAGTTGCCCTTGAGATACTCGACGACCTGCCTGATGTCCCTGGTCTCGATACCGAGGCAGAAATGATCCATATTGCGCGCGTCTTTCGCGGGAGCACCCTCGGTAGCCGGCACCAGGTCGAGCATGCTTCGGCCGGCGCGCAACTGGATGAGGCCGAGCTGCTCGATGCGGCGCTCTTCAGCAAGCCCGAGTACACGAGTGTAAAAATCGAGCGCTCTTTCGCGATCGGCGCATCGGAGCACCACGTGATCGAGTTCGGCAACTTTGAGCGGCGATTCCACGGGACACACCTCCTCGCATTCGCGTGTGCAAGGCTATCTCTCCACAGGGAGATGGGCCTCGTTCCAGTCGAGCATCCCACCCTTCATGTTCCACACCCGCTCGAAACCGAGTCCGGTCAGAATCGCGGCGGCCGTGGTGCTGCGCTGGCCGACCCTGCAAATCGCAATGATCTCGCGCTCCTTGAGCACGGACAGCTCCTTCGCGCGCTCGGGCAGCTCACCAAGCGGTATCAGGCGCGCGCCGGGAATATGGCCAAGCTCGCCGTGGAACTCGGCTTCCTCGCGCACGTCGAGCAGAACCGGCGGATTCGGCCTTTGGATCCGCTCAAACACCTCCTTGGGGCTCAGTTGGCGCACCTGGCTTAGCTGGGCGAGATTCGGAAACGGCATCGTCTCCGCGTCAACCTCGCACTGGTTCGGCTGCAGCGCCTCCTGGATACCCTCGGGCAGCGGCAGCCCGAGATGGTTCATCAGTTGAACGTACTCCTCGCGACTTCGCCCGGCGATTCGCGGGTTCGAGCGCTTCTCGTCGCCGATGGTCGAGCGGGTGTGTCCTCGATAATCGTGCGCGGGGAAAACCAGCGTCGAATCAGGCAACGTGAACAGCTTGCCGGTGATTGAGTCGTAGGATTCTCCGGGATCGCCTCCGGCGAAATCGGTGCGCCCGGTTCCGTGGATGAGAAGCACGTCGCCGGTGAGCACGCGGCCGTCAACCAGCAGGCTGATCGAGTCCGGAGTATGACCCGGCGTGTACAGCACTTTAAGCTCGAGATCGCCGCACGCCAGCAGGTCGCCGTCATCGACGTGCATCGTGACGTACGGCGACGGCGCGCGCCGATGCATTACGACGGGAGCGCCGGTCAAGTCGCTCAGGTGGCGCGCACCGCTTCGATGGTCGGCGTGGGTATGCGTGTCGATAATCATGTCGAGGGCTAGTTTGTGATAGGCAAGGAACCCAAGGTAAAGGCCGAGCCTTTCACGCAGCGGGTCGATTATCGCCGCCTTTCGCCCGTTCTCCGAGGCAACGAGGTAGGTCTTGCACTTGGCGTGATTCAGCTCACGAAACATCAGGCTCTCTCCCCGGAAACAATATATCGCCACGACGCGGCGCAAGGGAATTGAGCGCTCCGTCGCCGATGGAGCGATACCAGCGCTCGCGCGAAGCCGCGACGCTTGATCGGCTGCGCGCGGGCGTCAATGATGCATCCATTCGATGAACCACACCGCGATTGCGCTTGCCATTTTCAGCCTCACCTACGCAGTGATCGCGGCGGGTGAACTTCCGCGCCTGCGGCTCGATCGCGCCGGCGCAGCGCTTGCGGGCGCGGTCGCGATGCTCGTGACGGGGGCGCTGTCCGAAACCGAGGCGTGGAAGGCGGTTGATTACCGCACGCTTTCGCTCCTGCTCGGGATGATGATCGTGGTGGCGAACCTGCGGCTCTCGGGGGCGTTCGCCGCCTTCGCGCGGGCGCTCCTGCTGAAGGCGCGTTCGGGACCGGGACTGCTCGCGATGACGGTAGCCGCCTCGGGCGTGCTGGCCGCCTTCTTCATCAATGACGTCGTATGCCTGGCGCTTGCGCCGCTGCTTATCGAGACGGCGCAGGCGCTCTCGCTCGATCCCGTGCCGTTGCTGCTTGCGCTGGCGACCGCAAGCAATATCGGAAGCGCCGCAACCATCACCGGCAACCCGCAGAACATGATCGTCGCCGGCTTCGCCCATCTGCGCTACGGTCGGTTCGCGCTGCAGCTTGCGCCGATCGCGCTAATCGGGCTTGCGATTGATTACGCGGTGATCGCGTGGCTTTACCGCGATAGCCTCGCCCGCATCCGGCGCAACACTTCGATCCTGAGAAGCCGCCGCCTCAAGGTTTTAAGGCCGCTTGCGGTCAAATCGGCGCTCGTCGCGGGCGGCACGCTGGTGATGTTCGCGCTCGGTTACCCAACCTACCTGGTCGCGCTCAGCGCCGGCTCGCTGCTGCTCTTCACGCGCCGCGTCCGGCCCGAGCGCGTGTACGGTCTGGTTGACTGGACGATGCTGCTGATGTTCGCGGGGCTGTTTATCGTGGTTGCGGGCGCCGAGGCGACCGGCTTCCAGAATGATCTGCTGGCCGCGGTCGGAGTCGCGCGGATGAGCAATCCCATTGTATTGAGCGTCGTCACCGCGGCTCTTTCAAACCTGGTTAGTAACGTACCGGCGGTCCTGCTGTTTCGGCCGCTGTACCCGATGCTCGGCGGCGGCTATCGAACCGCGCTTCTGATCGCGAGCGCGAGCACGCTCGCCGGAAACCTGACCGTGGTCGGCTCAATCGCAAACCTTATCGTTATCGAACAGGCGCGCGCCAAACGCGTCCGCATATCGTTCACGGACTATTTGAAGGTGGGCGTGCCGGTAACGCTGCTCACGCTGGCGGTCAGCATTGTCATCCTGCAGCTCGGACTTTAGCAGACGGGGTTGAGAAGGGCGCAGAGCACAATTCCGTTCGAATCACGGCCTGAGCAGCATGCGTAAAAACCGGCTCCCGTCCTCAATCTTCTCCCCGGCTCTTTTGCGGGGCAGACAGGAGAGCGGGGGCTGACTCTGATTCATCATGAGCCTGCCGGGCCGCCTTGACCGCGGATTGCGGCACAAAGGTCAGGCGCACCATTTCCGCCGTGCGCACTGCGTCGGCGACCATCCGCTCGATATCGAACTCCATCTCGGCCCGCTCGACTTCGGCGAGATTCGCGTGGGTCTCGGGATGGGCCGGGGTGAAGAGCGTGCAGCAATCCTCGTCGGGAAGAATCGAGGTCTCGAAAGTGCCGAGTCGGCGCGCCTCGGCGATTATCTCGTTCTTGTCCATCCCGATCAGCGGACGGAGGATCGGAAGCTCGGACGCCCGTTCGATAACCATCATGTTCTCGAGCGTCTGCGACGCCACCTGGCCGAGGCTCTCCCCGGTTACCAGCACTGACGCTCCCGCGCGTCGCGCGAGCGCGCTGGCGATTCGCATCATGAAGCGGCGATAGAGGACAACTCTAAGCGGCCTGTGCGTGCGCGCAACGATCTCGCGCTGGAGCGCGCCGAACGCCACCAGCGCGAGCGTCGAATGCGCCTGGTAGCGGGTCAGGTGCGTCGCCAGTTCGTGAGCCTTCTCGCGACTGGCGGGGGAGACAAGCGGATGCGCATGGAAGTGGACGAAGTTCATCCTAAGCCCGCGCTTCATCATCCGGTAGGCCGCGACCGGCGAATCGATTCCACCCGAAAGCAGCGCCATGGCGCGCCCCGTCACCCCGACCGGAAGCCCACCCGCTCCCGCAAGCTTGCCGGCCGAAACGTAGGCGGCGTCGGGCAGCACTTCGATCGAGATCTCGAGTTCCGGATTATGCAGATCGACCGCAAGCCCAAGCGCGTCTGCGACCGCGGCGCCCACTTCACGCTCGATCTCCATCGAGTTCATCGGAAACTGCTTGTAATCGCGCCGCGCGCTTATCCGGAACGAGCGCGCCGTCGGCCATTGGCGCGCTCGCTCGAGCGCCGCGCGTTTGATCGCGTCGAGCTCGAGCGCGGCCGGATAGCTAAGCGAAAAGTTGTGCAACCCGAAAACGCACGCTGCCCGCTCGATAGCGACCTGGTCGGGAAGCTCGTCGGGCAATTCCACCATCAGGCGGGACCCGCGCGGATGTATCGGGCCGAGCCTGTAATCGGCGAATATGGCGCGCAGGTTCTGCTTGACCTGCTCGACGAAACGCCATCGGTTGCCCCGCTTGAGCGCGACCTCGTGATATCTGCCAATCAAGAAACGCATACCGGAATCAGGGCGCAAGCCCGGATGCTAGAGTCGCATGCCGATGGAGCCAGCGCCAGACGGGAGACACGCGATAACGCGCGCGGCGCCATCCGTGCTATCATACCTGCATGTCGCACACCGGCCCGACGAACCGCAATTCGACGATACACCACCACATCGAGCGGCTGCGCCGGTCGCTCACCATGAGCGACCCTGCCGATCGGCCCGCGCCGGGCGCGGCCAAGCGCGAGGCCGCGGTACTGGTTCCCTTGCTCGAACGCAAGGGCGACCTGAGTATCGTCTATATCCGCCGCGCGGATCATGTCGAAAGCCATCGCGGACAGGTCGCGTTTCCCGGCGGACGGGTCGATCCCGCCGATCGAACTCTGCTCGATACGGCGCTCCGCGAAGCGCGCGAGGAGGTCGGGCTCGCTCCCGAATGGGTCGACGTGCTAGGCGGGTTCTCGACCATGAGCACGCTTACGAGCGGGATGGCGGTGGCGCCCTTCGTGGGACTGATCATGCGCGAGGTCACGTTTCGGCCGGACCCCAACGAAGTTGCAGAAGTTTTCGAGGTCCCGCTCGCCGCACTTTCCGATCCCCGTTATCGCGGAAGCTACGAATGGAAGCGCGAAGGCGCACCGCCGTCGCGTTATCCGGCGATCCTCTACTGCGGTCAGATAATCTGGGGGCTTACCCTGCGCATCACCGAACGGCTGCTCGAAATAATGGGCGCCGCGTGAGCGTGCCGCTTGTCTCCAAAAGATCCGAATCCCCCCGCGCAAGGGGCGATTGCGGCAGCCTGACACGCAGTCGGTCGGCGGGTTGTTTGATTCCTGCTTGTTATTGCACTGATACTGTAATAAGTCTGGCGCAGTGCAGTCCGAGCCCGCACAGCGTATCGACGGCCGGCGTGCGCGCGGTGAACGCAGCCGCGCCGCGGTAGTTGAGGCTCTTCTCGATCTCATCGAAGAAGGCGACCCGGCTCCTACAGCCGAGCGGGTTGCGGTTCGCGCCGGGGTTTCGCTGCGGCTCGTATTCCATTACTTCGCCGACCTCGAATCACTTCACGCCGCGGCCGCCGAGTGCCAGTTCGAGCGTATCGCTCCCCTGCTCCGGCCCTTGTCCGACGCGGGACCGTTTGCCGCACGGCTCGATGCGTTCGTGCGCCAGCGCGCGATGCTGTGGGAACGAATTGCGCCGGTGCGCCGCGTTTCGCTGCTCAGGGAGGCGGGTTCTCCGGAGATTCGCCGCAGGCTTGCACAGGCCGCCGAGCTGGAACGCGGGCAGATAGCCTGTGTGTTTCGCCGTGAAATCGAAGCGCGCCGCGGCCATGCGCGCGCGATACTTTCCCACGCCCTTGAAGCCGCCGCCTCGTTCCAGTCGTGGGAGCAACTCCGCCGTCGCCAGGGGCTGTCGGTGGAACAGGCGCAAGCCGTACTCCGGTTCACCCTGAGGGCGATCTTCCGGGGTCAGCCGCCAACGGCCGCGCCGTAGCCGCGGCCCATAAGGAGACTTTCAATGAGCGCAGTGGTTCCATCTCCAGAAGCGCTAAGCGCGCTGAGCGAGGCTCCCGACACCGGGCCGCTCGTCATGATCAACCTGCTCAAGTTCAAGCCGGGCGGCGCCGAGTCGTACGCGAAGTACGCGCGCGCGGTGCTCAAGATAATCGAAGCGATGGGCGGCAAGGTGATTTACTCCGGTCCGGTGGAGTGCACGGTTATCGGCGACAGGACCTGGGACGCGGTTGCGATCGTTCAATATCCGTCGCGAAAGGCGTTCCTCAGGATGATCGCCGATCCGGAATACCAGAGGCATCACGTCCATCGCGAAGAAGGGCTCGAAGCTACCGAACTTTACGCGACTCATTCCGGCACCGTCGCATAACAGGGAGACAGGGAGATGAACACGCGCCGCAACATCCTTTTCATCACGACCGACCAGCAGCGCTACGACGCACTCGGATGCAACGGAAATCGCATAGCGCGCACACCGGTTGCCGACGGGCTTGCCGCGCAGGGAATCAACTACCGCCGCGCGCACAACCAGAACGTGGTCTGCATGCCGGCGCGCTCCACGATCCTGACGGGGCAGTACGTGCGCACTCACGGGGTGTTTGCCAACGGCGTCCCGCTGCCGCTTGACGCGCCGAGCATCGCCGCTTACCTGCGCGAGAAGGCCGGTTACCGAACCGCGCTCCTCGGCAAGGCGCATTTCGAGCCTGCCTTCGATTTCGGCCAGCGATGGCGCGAAAACCGCATGGGACGCGATGGAGACCTGGGCCCGTTGCGCGGCTTCGAACGTGCGGAGCTTGCGATGCACGGGCCGATGGGCGGATGGCATTATTCCGTCTGGCTCGCCAACAACTATCCCGAAGAGGCCGCCGGCTTCGCCCCGCTGTTGAGCGGGCTGGGTGGCGGCGATACCGGCGCTCCGGAAACCAAATACAACCCGATATCGCGCGAACATTACCATACCGATTGGGTTGCCGAGCGGACTATCGGCTTTCTCGATTCGCTCGGAGCCGAGGAGCCATGGTTCGTCTGGATGAGCTTCCCCGATCCGCATCACCCGTGGGATCCGCCCGGGGATGAGGCGCGCCGGCGCATCAACTGGCGCGATCTCGACCTGCCGCCCGGCCATCCCGGCTCGCGCGAGAAAATCGAACGGCTCCTGCGCGACAAGCCGCGCCACTGGCTCGACTGGTACGAGGGGCGGTTCCGCAACCCGGAAGGCGGCCCGATGAACTTCATTCCCTGCCAGATGACCCACGACCAGGTGCGCGAAGTCAACGCGATGGTCCACGTCGAGAATGAGCTTATCGACGAAGCGTGCGGACGGGTGCTCCGGCGCGTCGCAGAGCGCGGATGGAACGAACGCACCGACGTTTTCTTCACCACCGACCACGGCGAACTGCAGGGCGACTTCGGCCTTTTGTACAAGGGCCCGTACCATGTGGACGCGCTGATGCGGGTGCCGCTGATATGGCGTCCCGCGCCGTGTGCGGGTATCGCGCCCGCTGAGATCAACGAGCCGGTCGGACATCTCGACCTTGCTCCGACCTTCTGCGCAATCGCGGGGGTGCCGATCCCTGAATGGATACAGGGCGAGCCGCTTCCTGTCGCGCCGGGCTCGACCCGCGAACGGGTCATCACCGAATGGGACAGTCAGTTCGCGCAGGTCGGAATGCATCTCAAGTCGATCTATCGCGACGGCTTTCTGTGCACGGTTTATGAAAAGAGCACGCGCGACGAGGGCTTCAACCTCGAGCCGCTGGCCCAGGCGCGCCAGGCTCCGATGCCGGATATCAGATACGACGGGAGCGAAGGGGAACTGTACGACCTGCGCGAGGACCCGCTTCAGTGGCACAATCTATGGAACGACCCCGCGCGCCGGAAACTCAAATCCGATCTTATCGCCGACCTTTACGACCATCTGCCGCCCGCGCGCACGCCGAAACTCACCGTCGAGGCGCCTGTTTAACAAGCACTCAGCTATCGGAAAATACCGCGCGACAAGGCACTCACGCTGGTCAGAGACCAGCGTGAGAGCTGTTCGTCGTTGAGAGCGACAAATCGGAAGTTCGCTGGCGAGATGCTCGCCGGCACGATCTTCGCAGCCGCCTGACCTTCTCGTCCTCGGCCCTTTCTTCGCCACCTGCCTCCAGCGCGCCCTTTGCGTCAGGCCCGGCGCGCTCTAGAATCGAGTGGAGCGAACGCTCGCCCCACGCCGGGGATTCGCTTCGGACGGGCGGGATTGGAAACAGCGCGTTCAGTCCCCGCGCACGTCTTGGAAAGAATGCGCATCAGGGCACCTATCCACATGACTTTGCCTTGCGCCTGCGGACTCACCATGGGTTTGCGCAGGAGCGCCGGTTCCGGGGAGCCGAATGGCGACCGGTGCTGAGGCGCTCAGCCTCGGGCGCGGACGCCCCGCTCTGCCCGCGCCGAGACCGACGCCGGGGATCGAGGCGTGGAATCGGCGGGCGCGATGGGCCGCCTGGGGGATCTTCGGGCTTAATTTCGTGCTGCTTGCCGCGTCGCTTGGCGATTACCGGGTCAGTATCGACTCGGGCTTTCACATCTCGCTTGCCGAATGGTACGCGCATCACGCAACCGCGTGGTGGGACCATATCAATTATGGGCCGGTGGGACGCCCGAACCTGCAGGGGCCGGCGCTGCATATCGCGATCGCGATGCTCGGCACGGCGCTCGGCGGGCGACCGGGCGACTTCATCCTTGCCAACGCGGTTCTCGCACTCGCACAGTGGTGTGCGGCGGTCGGGACCGCCTTTTACTTCGCGCGCAGGATTGGTGGCGACGTGGCCGCGATGTTCGCAGTGGCCCTGCTCGCGGGAAGCGGATTTTCTTCGGCCTCGTTTTACATCGGCGTCCCTTCAGGATGGATCTTCATCGCGGTTCCCTGGGCGCTGTACTTCTTCCTGAATGACAGGCTAATCCTCGCAACCGCGGTGACGGCGCTTGGATGCTACGCGCATCTTGGCGGATTTCTGACCGCGCCGCTCGCGCTGCTTATCGCGGCGGTGATCGAGGGGCGATGGCGGGCGCTTGCAAAGGTCGGGGTTGCAACTGCGATTCTCACCCTGCCCTATTCGATCCATTTTCTTGCGAATCTCGCATGGTATCGCGGCCGCCATGCGCCCGAATCACTGCGCTTCGACACGCTGATACTGCTTCTCGGCGTAAGCGGCTTTTCCTGGATTGCGAGCCGCCCTCGCCCCGACACGTTTCTCGTCGCGTGGGCAACGGGGCCGCTTGCGTGGCTCTTCCAGGACTACCATCGCTTCATCCTTCAGTCATCGATCGCCGCGTCGGTTCTTGGAGCGCTGCTGCTGACACATCTGATGGGCCGAATCTCGCGCGAGCGGGCGCGCTCGTCGTTTGCGTGGGGGATGGTCGCACTGGCGACATTGTTTCCGCTCTCGATACCCAGCCTTGCCGGGGAAATTTCATGGGACGCCGGGATTCGTTATCCGCGAATGCTCAACTGGAATGAGGCGCGCCGGCTCGCGGCGATTATCCATGCGAATAATTTGAACAACCGCCTGCTTGCCGTCTACCAATTTTCGCTCGGCCCGGCGATCGCGGTTTTCACGCCCGTAACGGTCGAAAAAGGGCATTGGGTGGAAGTTCAACCGCCCCATGACCCGGCCGACGATGTTTCGGCGGGCGCCAAGGTCTACGTCGTGCCCCTTGCGCCCGATGACCCGGAACTCATCGCGCTGGTGCGCAACCGGCTGGTCGAGGTGTACGGCGGCACGGCGGATACCGCGGTTGTCACGCTCGCGACGCGCGCCGCGCCAGGGCCCGCGCGCTCCAACTTCGTCGCCGTCGTCGAGCGCAACGCCGAATGGCTCGCATGCCACGCGGTGAACAACGGCACGCCGCCGTTCGGGGACCTGATTAGCCTGATGACGGCGGCCGGCCGTGCGGCTTACCGGCGCCGACTCGACGCGCAGCGCTTCCACGCGGGCCGGCTCGAGGTCGCGACGCTGGTTTACGCCTACGCGCTCGAGCCGCGCCAGCCGGCCGAAGCCAAACGATTGAGGCTGGCCGCGATGGACTTCGGAACTATCGCAAGCTACCTGAGCGACGCCGACCCGCTCGGCAGGATAAGCGCCGCGCGCCACGCGCAATTCCGGCGCAATATGGAGGCGCTGGCCATCGCCGTGAGCGCCCATCCCGCCGACCCGTCCGGCGCGCGCGCCGTGCGCTCGGCGATGCGGCGGCTGTTCAGCGAGTATCTCGCGGGCGCGGCCGCTTAGACCGGACGGAGCATATCGGCGTAGGAAACGCCGATAAGATGAGTGCGGCGCACGCCGAGTGCCTCGATAAGCTCATCCATGTCGGCGCGGCTGCGCGCGCTGTCCACCCCCTGATCGAGCACGGCCTCGATCTCGCCGAACGCGCCGAGCCCGTCAACGCTGTCCAGATGCAGCCGCACGTTGTTCTTAATGAGCAGCGTGCGTTCCTTGCGTACTTCGGCAAGAACGCCGAGCGCCGCGGACAGAACCGCGCGCAGCGGCTCGGGCTCCGTAACCGTCGTGATTTCGTAGCTGGAAAGCTTCAGATCGTCGCTTGGCGCGCGGTCGTAATGGATGAGACAGGCGCCGGACGGCTCTTCGCGCAGCTTCAACTTGCCGCGTGGGACACGAAAGAAAGTGTCGCGCTGGCGGAAGGTCGCCTTGAAATGGTAACCGACCGATTCGGCCTTTTCGCGTGCCCGCCGGAGATCGGAAAGCTTGAACTTCGCTTCGAGGTTTTGCACCGCTTCTCCTCAAATCTCATCGCCTGGCCTGCCCGGCCGCTGCTTCGGGCGGGTTGCGGGTTTTGGGTTCGGCCAGGAGGTCATGCAGGCTTCCGGTGATGAGGCGCGCGCCGCGCTGGTAGGTCAGGTAAGCCCAGGCCCATTCGAACATAACCATCACCCGATTTCGAAAGCCGATCAAATAGGCGATATGCACGAGCGACCATACGACCCACGCGATAAATCCGCTCAGCTTGAGCCCAGCTATTTGCGCAACCGCGAAAGCCCGTCCCACCGTCGCCATCGAGCCCTTGTCCACGTAATGGAACGGCATCCGGGACTTGCCCTCCAGCGTGCGCACGATATTGCGCGCCGCATGGCGCCCCTCCTGTATCGCAACCGGGGCCAGCCCCGGCAGCGCGACGCCGCTTTCGTCAACGAAGGCGGCAAGGTCGCCGACCACAAACACCTCCGGATGCCCCGGCACGCTCAGATCCGGCTCGACCTTGACCCTCCCCGCGCGGTCCAGTTCGACGCCAAGCAGCCGCGCCAGACCCGAAGCCTTGACCCCCGCGGCCCATATAATAGTGCGCGCCTCGATATCGCCGCGGGCGGTGCGGACCACGCCCCGCTCGACCGTCTGAACCGGGGCGTTCAGCATCACCTCAACCCCGCATCGCTCGAGCTCCCGTTGGGCCTTGGCGGCGAGCCGCTCGTCAAAGGCGGGCAGGATACGCGGGCCGGCCTCGACAAGCACGATGCGCGCCTCGCGCGGGTCGATTCGATGGAAGTCGCTTACGATCACCTTGCGCGAGATTTCCGAGATCGCACCCGCCATCTCGACCCCGGTAGGTCCGCCGCCTATTACGACGAACGTGAGAAGAGCGTGACGCGCGTGCGGTTCGGTCTCGCGCTCGGCGAGTTCGAAGGCGAACAGGATGCGACGGCGGATCTCCAGGGCGTCTTCAAGACTCTTGAGCCCTGGCGCGTCAGGCGCCCATTCGTCATGCCCGAAGTAGGACGTGTCGGCGCCGGGCGCCAGCACCAGGAAGTCGTAGTCAATCGTTCCGTGAGTGGTTACAACCTTGCGCGCGCCCAGGTCGATCGAGGTAACCTCGTCGAGCAGCACCTGCGTATTGCGTCCGCCCAGCACCGAGCGGATAGGATAGGCAATGTTGGCGGGCGACAGACCGGCGGTTGCGACCTGGTAGAGAAGCGGCTGAAACAAATGATGGTTGCGGCGGTCGATTACCGTCACAGTTACCCGGGCGCGGCCGAGCGCTCGGGCCGCGGAAAGCCCGCCGAATCCCGCACCTACGATAACCACGTGCGCAATGCGGTCGGGGTTCAAGGCCACACGGCCCTGGTTTTGGCTTTCGGCTTCTCCCGGCGCCATCGGAGCAACCGCTTCGCCGTTCACCCGGTTGGCCCCGGTGAACGCGCATGCCAAACTTGACAGGCCGAGAACGCCTGAATACGCTGCGGCGTCCTCCAACAATTCCAAAGATAGACCGGTGCCAAATCCGAAGGAAATCGACGGCGAAGATTTGAAACTCCGCGAACTGGGCTTCGACCCCAATGCTCCCGCCCTCGAGGCCGTGCGCAAGCTGCGCGAACTTCGTGGAAATCCCGCAGTGTCCGACCTTGCGATCGCCGGCGCGCTCGGCGCCATCGCCGATCCGGCGGCGGCCGCGATGCTGGCGGAGATGGAAGCCGAGGCGGGCGGCACGCTAAGACGCGCAGTCCGCCGTTCTATATACCGGCTGCGCCAGCGTGGAATCGAGCTCCCGGCCGATCACGCCCCGAAGCCGGCTCCCGCGCAAAAACTCTCGGCGCCGGAGCCGGGACTGAGCGCGCTTATCTCATCGATCGATGTGGAAGGCACGCAAATCGTCTGGCTGCTCAAGGCGCGCCCGCAGGGCGGTGTAATGCGGCTTTGGGGGCTTGTCTCGGAAACCCTGGGATTGCTCGGCGTGAGAACCTCCACGATGACGCGGCGCGAACTTCGCGCCGAGCGCAAGGAACTGGAGCGCCGCGCCGGAGGCAGACTCGTCGAGGCCGATCCGCGCCTTGCCGATTTCATCCTGTGCGAGGCCTATCGCAACACGCCCGAGTCGCGGCGCGCGCAGGCCGGGGATTTCCTCGCGGTCAGAGCCGAATTCACGTCCGTACCTCCGCCGGTCGAATTCGCGCATCCGATTTACACCGAGCTCGCCTCCGAGCTCGGCGGCGAACCGTCGCCCGAGCTTCTGCAAGAGCCCGAACTGGCGGGCTTTCGATTCGCTCGCGAAGAACTCGCGCCGTATGTCGAAGAGATGAATCGCGCGCGCGAGAGCCTTATCGTCGTGAGCCGCGCCTCGCAGGAAGAGCGGATGCTTGCGATACTGGACCGGGCGGTCGGCGAGCTGCTCGCGGGCGAGCGCCTCAGGCGGCTTAAAAGCCGCCTTGAGAATGGCGGCTACTACATGCTCAGGGACGGCAGGCGCAAGGCCGCAGGATGGGCCGCGGCGGCCGCCGCACGGATTCGCGACGGCGTCGACCTGAAGCAGGTGGGTTTCTTCCGCGCGCTCATCCGAAAGGAACTCGCGACGGTTATCGCCGAGGACTCTGAACAGCGCCAGGCCGAGCCGCGCCTGGTCATCACGCCGGCCGAGGCCATGCGTGCCGAGCAGGAACGCGCGGCGCGCATCCGGGGCCCGCGCTAGCGCAAACACCGGCCGCGTCCGTGCGCGACGTCAGTCGAGCCCGAGCGAGTATCCGTAGTGTGTGCGGCGCCATCCGAGGCGCTCGTAGAAGCGATGCGCCCGCTTGCGGGCGACGTTCGTGGTCAGCGCCAGCTTGTAGCATCGATTTGCCCGCGCTATCCGCGCCGCCTCGCCAAGCATCGTTTCGCCAATCCCCTGCGACCGGTGAGCGCCGCTCACCACGACGTTCTCCACGATCGCGGCCGGGCGCAACCCGTGACCGAGATGGCGAAAGATCAGGAGATGGAGGGTGCCGACTATCTCGCCGTCGCGCTCGGCGACGAGGATATGGTGGTCCAGGTCGCGGACAAGCGCGCGGAACGCCTTCCTGAGACGCGCCGGGCTGGGCTTAAGATCCCGGTAGTCGTCGAGATGGAGCTCGGCGTATAGTCTGCCGAGCGCCGGCAGGTCGGCGGCTCGCGCGCGGCGGACCCGGAGCATGCGTGAATCGCTTTTGCGCGCGCGGGAAATGGAATTTCCTTGCGTCATCGGGTCAGCTACGATTGTCCATTGCAGTTTCGAGCGTCAAGCACGCGTCGCAACCTAAAGCAATACATGAACTTGATGCGCGATCCGGCTCGCGCCGGAGCCGACCCCGAGGATAGCATGCGATGATCGATCAGAAGCCGCTCGCCGGAATCCGCGTAATCGACCTCACGCGGGTTCTGGCCGGTCCGTTTTGCACCATGAACCTTGCTGACCTCGGCGCGGAAGTGATCAAGCTCGAAGTGCCGGGCCGGGGCGACGACTCGCGCGGATACGCGCCGATAATGCCGGGCGGCGATTCGGGCTATTACTATAGCGTCAACCGAGGCAAGAAGAGCGTCACGGTCGATCTGAGAAGCTCCGAGGGCGCCGCTATCATGCTGGAGCTGGCGGCGAAATCTGATGTTGTCGTTGAGAATTTTTCGCCCGGCACAATGGACCGGTTCGGGCTCGGCTACGCCAATCTCGTCAGTGCCAATCCGGGCATCATCCTCTGCTCGATCTCCGGCTTCGGACAGAGCGGCCCGATGGCGTCCGCACCGGCCTATGATATCGTTGCGCAGGCGCTCGGCGGCACGATGAGTATCACCGGATACCCCGGCGGCGAGCCGCTTCGATGCGGCGTGTCGATCGGCGACCTGTGCGCCGCGCTCTACGCTGTCATCGCTATCCTGAGCGCGCTTCGGCTGCGCGAGCGCACCGGGCGCGGCCAGCATCTGGATATCGCGATGCTCGACTGCCAGGTTGCGATGCTCGAGGACGCGCTCGCGCGGTTTTCCATCTCCGGCAAGGTTCCCGGCCCGCTCGGAACGCGCCATCCGTCCATCACGCCGTTTCAGCAGTTCCGCGCCGCCGATGGATACTTCGTTGCGGGCGCGGGCAACGAGGCGCTATGGCAGCGGATGTGCGACGCTATCGGGATGGCGGAACTCAAGGACGACCCGCGCTTTCTCCTGAACGCCGACCGCACCGCGCATCATGATGAACTCGAGGCTATCCTGATGCGCCATTTCGCGACCCGCCCGCGCGAGCATTGGCTCAGGTGCCTGGGCGAGGCGGGCGTTCCGTGCGCGCCAATTGCCAATGTCGAGGAAGTGACGAAAAATCCTCATCTGCTAGAGCGCCGGATGATCCTTCGCGCGGAAAATCCGAACTGCCCGGATCTCGTCGTGCCCGGCTCGCCGCTTAAGAACCCGGGGTCGACGGCGGTTCCGGACACCCGCGCACCGCGCCTTGGCGAGCATACCGAGCAGGTGTTGCGAGAGGTTTTGGGCTACGACGACAAGCGTGTCGCCGAGCTAAGAAACAGGAGTATCATATAGTATTGTTCAAGCGCTCCCGCCGCCGGGCGCACCTTGGAGGATATCTTTCATGCGTGAAGTGGTAATCGTTGACGGCGTCAGAACTCCGATAGGACGCGCCGGGCGTGACAAGGGTTATTACCGTGATGTGCGGGCCGACGACCTCGGCGTGCTATGCGTCAAGCGTCTTCTCGAAAGGAATCCGAAGCTTGACCCGGCGGAGATCGAAGATGTCGTCTGGGGATGCGCCAACCAGACCGGCGAACAGGGGCTAAACGTTGGGCGCATGATCGGTCTTCTTTCCGGATTGCCGGTCGAAGTGGCCGGAACCACCGTCGATCGGCAGTGCGGTTCGAGCCTGCAGGCGCTGAATTTCGGCGCGATGGAAATCATGACCGGCAACGGCGAGGTCGTGATCGCGGGCGGAGTCGAGCACATGACGCATATCGCGATGGGCTCTGGCGTGTCGCCTAATCCGAAGCTGTTCGAGATGTTCCCGCAGGACATGGTTTTCATGGGGCTCACCGCCGAACGGCTCGCGGCCATGTACAAGATAAGCCGCGAGCAATCGGACGCCTTCGCGCTGCGTTCCAATCAGCGAGCGATAGCGGCGCGCGAGCGCTTCAAGCAGGAGATCGTTCCGGTCGCGCTCCCCGAGGGCACGGTTGACGTGGACCAGGGACCGCGGGCCGAAACCAGCATGGAAAAGCTCGCCGCGCTGAAACCGTCGTTCAAGCCCGACGGACAGGTCACCGCCGGCAACTCCTCGCAGATAAGCGACGGCGCCGCCGCGGTGCTCCTGATGAGCGCCGAGCGGGCGCGCGCGCTCGGAGTGCAGCCGATGGCGAAGATTCGCGCGATGGCGGTGGCGGGCGTGAGGCCGGAGATAATGGGATGGGGTCCGGTGCCGTCAACCCGAAAGGCGCTTGGGCGCGCGGGGCTTTCGATTAGCGATATCGACCTTTTCGAGATAAACGAGGCGTTTGCCGCGCAGGTGCTCGCCTGCAATACCGATTTGCGTATCGACGAGGAACGCCTCAACGTCAACGGCGGCGCGATCGCCCTCGGCCATCCGCTCGGATGCTCGGGAGCGCGGCTGGTCGTTACGCTTATGCACGAGATGCGCCGGCGCGGCGTCGCGCTCGGTGTGGCAACCCTGTGCATAGGCATCGGGCAGGGAGTTGCAACGGTAATCGAGCAGATATAGACGCTCAGCCATTGGGGAATAGCATGCAAAAACTCGTAAGCGGCCTAGCCGTCGTCACGGCCGCCGCCATCATGCTCGTTTTGGCGCCGTTGGCCGGAGCGGTAATGCCCTCGTTCAGCCAGGAACTGGGCGGCGAGGCGGCTCAACAGCAGGCTCCGAGCCTGGGCGAAGAGGGCAAGGCCGTCGATTTCACGCTCAAGGATCTCGGCGGCAAGGCCGTCAAGCTAAGCCAGTTCCGCGGACACCCGGTAGTCGTGGATTTCTGGGCGACCTGGTGCGAGCCATGCCGCGAGCAGATACCCGAGCTGAAAAGGCTCTACGACGAATACCACAAGACGACGGGCCTCGTGATCGTGGGCGTCGCTTGCGACACCGTGCAGGGCGAAGGGGCGAAAGTGGTACCGCCCTTCGTCAAGGAACTGGCGATCGACTACCCGATTCTGCTGGCCAACGACGACGTGCTCGAGCAGTTCGACGTTATAGCGCTGCCGACAACGGTTTTCATTCTGCCCAGCGGCAAAATTGCCGGTCGATTGCGCGGCGCAGGTCCCAAGGAGGAACTGAGTGCGGCAGTCCGGCAATTGCTGATGCAATCGGGGCAGAAACCCGCCGTCCCTGGAAAGCCGGAGAATCCTAAAAAAGGCACCGGACAGGGTAATTGGGTCAATCTGAGCTACACCCCATGAATGTCGCCGGGCTCTGGCGCAGCGGATGGATTGCCGGCCCCAAGGCGGACTAAAATGCGATTTGATGGATCCGAAAGAGATCGAGGAATTGATTGCGAAGGGAATCCCCGGCGCGCACGTTGAAGTGCGCGACTATACGGGCGGCGGCGACCATTTCGAGGCGGTGGTTGTCAGCGAGACGTTCGAGGGAAAATCCCTCGTCGAGCGCCATCAGGCGGTATACAATGCCTTGGGCGACGCGATGCGCGCGCGGGTGCACGCGTTGACGCTCAAGACGCTTACTCCCGCGCAGTATGCAAAGCGGAGGTAAAACGATGGCGGACGTCACCGAACGGATCAAGTCTGCGATCGAGAGCAACAGGATTCTCATCTTCATGAAAGGGAACCGCAATTTCCCGATGTGCGGTTTTTCGGCCGCCACGGTCGAGATATTCGACCGCCTGGGCGTCCCTTACGAAACCATCGACGTGCTGGCCGACCAGGAAGTGCGCGAGGGTATCAAGCGCTACAGCAACTGGCCGACAATCCCCCAGGTATTTATCAACGGCAAGTTCATCGGCGGATGCGACATCGTGCGCGAATTGTACGAGAGCGGAGAACTCGAGCCGATGGTCAAGGCGGCGCTGGCCGAGGATGCGAGCCGCGGCTAACCGGCCGTCTTTCACTTGGAAAAAACGAGGCGCTTCGGCGTGGATCCGAAGCGCCTTTTTCGTTCCCGCGGGGTCAGGAAGCCCGCCGTTCGTCCAGGCTGAGCGCTCCCGGTCCCTGCGCCGCAACGATCAAAAGCCCGCCCATGATCGCGAGATTTTTCATCACGTGCACGGGTTGGTCCGGTATGACGTGAAAGACGATCGTGACCGGAATGAGAAACAGGAAAAGAATTATCGCCGCGTACCTGACCTTGAATCCGAGTATCAACGAAAGCCCGCCGAGCACCTCGATCGTCGCGGCGATCAGCGCAAGCGGCGGCACTATCGCCCGAGGCATCCCCATCGCGGCCATAAAATGCTGCGTACCAGCCATGTTCGAGAATTTGTTGAGCCCGGCGACCAGGAAAATCACCGACATCAGGATCCGGCCAAGAAGCGCGCCGCCATCATTCCACCCTTTCATATGTTCCTCCTCCAACTGGCTGTTTAGCATCGGCGCCACGGCTGCGCATATAGTGATCCTCCGCCCGTCCCTTAAAGTAGAGAAGCAGGGTTATTCCCTCCGAGAGGTCGTGCGATGGCGACTGGGCAGGACCGGGAGTTCCTGAAGCAGCTTGCCCGCTTCAAACCTCCGCAGAGCGTCGCCGAGTTGCGCGCGCTCGACACGTTCGCGGCGATTCTCAACGCCAGCCTGCCCGAGATAGGCGCACTCTCTGCGAGAATGTCTAACTGCGCCCCGGGCTCACGGCCGATGTCCCGGTTCCCAAGGGCGCAGGACCGTTCCCGGTGGTCGTGTATCTGCACCGCCGGAGGAAATCTCACTGCGGTGGCGCTCGTGGCGCTAGCGGCCGAAAACGACGACGGGCCGAAGCCCCGCACCAACGGGCTTGGGCGGATGTTCGATTTCCTCGCCCGCACTATCTGATCGCCAGTCGCCGCCGGCTCGTCTGGTGCAAGCTTGCGGCGCTTCAGCCTACCAGTGGCGCACGCGCCCTGTGTCGACGTGGACGAAATCCGAATGCGGGTAGTAGCCCACTCCGCCGCCACGCAGCGACATCGCAACGCGGCGTAGCGCGACAAGCGCCCGCCCCGGCACCCGGATATCGATCGCCTTGCCCTGGATATGAAGGCTATGCACCGCTACGCCCTCGCTGTGCGCGTGGAGCATCGCGTTGGTCTGCGGCGAACGGTATCCTGAGATCACGTCGAACGGCCTGGAAGTCTCCAGCTTGCCGTTGATCGCGACCAGCAGGTCGAGCAGACGCGGATCGATCGCCTTAATCTCGCCAGTCCGGAAGTCGCGCAGTATGTAATTGATCTCGTGAAGCGCTTCGGGAATGTAATTGCCGTTCTCGAAATAGGTGCTCTTCAGGGTTTCGCCGGTGTGGAGGTTGTAGAAGGAAAGAGACCTTGGTTTGGTTCCTGGCAGCCTCACCGCCGCCATCGCCACGCCCGGCAGCAGCATCGGCGCCGCCGCCATCAAGGCGGTCCTGACAAAACGTCGCCTGCTTATAGTCCCCGGCAAGGACTTTCCATCGCGCGCGCCAGAACTCATCGCGCTCCGCCTCCAGACAAATTGCTCGCGGCCGTGACTTCCCGCGCGATTCCCTCGGCGCGTGCGGCCACTTCCGCGGCGCGCCGCCAGTCAATCAGATTTTCGAGATGATTGGAACTCGCGATGACCTTGACGGCCGCAAGGGCAGGACCACGTTTGCCGTAGATGTCGCGATGCACCTCCAGGAAGACTTTTCCGTCAGGGAGCCTGGCGAGCAGGTACGGCTCGTAGATAATCTCGCCGCGATCGCCGATTTTCACATTCTTGAAAAGCTGTTCCGCGTCGTCCGGATGGAGCCGGATGCATCCGTGGGTGCCGAACGTGTAAATGCTCTCGGGTGCGTTGGTGCTGTGGATTCCGTAGCCGGGGATGCTCAGCCCGATAAAATAGTCGCCCAGCGGATTGTCGGGTCCGGGCGGCACGCGCGTCTGCACCTCCCAGCCATTGCGGCGCATCTCATCCTGTATCGACACAGGGACCCTCCACACCGGATGCTCCCGCATCTCCAGGACCGAGAACGCGCGCTGCGGCGTCGGCCATGAAGGCCGGCCGACCGCGGCCGGATACGCGCCGAACAGCTTTCCGTTCTTAAAGAAAAACAGCATCCGCTGCGGAAGGTTGAGGATGATTCCGTCGTGGAGTTCGAACGGTACGATATGGCGGTTGTCGATAAACAGCTTTTGCCCGGGGCGGATTCTCGAATTGACCCGGATATGATTCATCGCCGCGATCGTGCGCACGTCAACGCCGAAATAGCCCGCAATCTCGGACAGCGTATTGCCCCTCTCGACGGTAAATTCCTGGTCGCCGCCGACGATCGCATGGCCGATTGGCTCGTGGAGTAAAGAATTTGAGGTTTGCGCCGCGCCGACGCCGACCGTCAAACCTGCGCATATTGCAGCTATCACACAAAGAGACTTAAGCTTTCTCACTGTCCGTATGAAATCAGTTCGTCCGGGAAGTGGCGCTCGACGCCTCTCGCGCCGCGTGAGTCTTTCAGCGCGTCTTCCACAAGTATCAGGCGGGACTGCGCCCTCGATGGCGACCCTTGGCCACGCAGCCGTTCCTCTGGTACTTGGTTTGCATATAGGGCATATGAGATTTCTCCTCTCCGATGCGGGCCGGCCAGAGCGACGCATGCGAGGCCCTATTTGTTCGGCGGAGGCGCTTACGTACAATTCCCCGTTAATGACGTTCGTGACAAGGGGCAGCGCAAGGGTGCTCCGTGCCGTGATGGTCGCGGCGATGGCCGCTGCGATGCTGACGGCGCTTGTTCCGCATAGCTGGACTCCGCAGCACGCGATGCCCGGAATCTGGGCGCATACCGCGCGGATACGCATGCAGCGCGACGTCATTGCTGTCAGTTCGCTGGATATAGCGGGCCTCTGCCGTCCACGAATCGAGACAGAATTCGTGGATCCGGAAGGCTCGCTCTCCTATATCCGCCGCATCCTGACCAGGACCGACTTCCTTCGCGCTCCCCCGCTCCCTCTTTAATTCTCTCGTTTTAAAGAACCGCGTTATTGCGAACCCGGGCGTCAGTTCGGACGCCCGAGGCTGATCGCATATCGCGTTGCAATTCACCCCATTTGGCACATGGTGTGCCGAAAAGGGGTAACGGAGAGCGTTAAAGGGAAGTGCTAAAGGGAAGCGAACTGATGTTCCGCGGGTTGCACTGTCGAAAAAGTCGAACTCGCCTGGTGACGGGAATTCTTGCGGTAGGCTTCGTAGTCCTGTTCGAGGCGAAGGCGCCGCGAGCGGCAGATATGCCGGCGGTTCCCGCGCAAACGGTCAGGGAGCCGCAACCCGCGCTGGTTCCTCCGCCAGTGCTTGGGCAGCAACCGAAGATGCCCGAACTTCCCAGGAAATTCGAAAATGACCCCAGGATCGTGGAGAAGGAACTGAACCAGCTTATCCATGAAGCAATCAAGCGAAACCCGTTGTTTGCGGCCTCGCGCGAAGCCCTCGAAGCGGCCAAGGCGCGAGTTCCGCAGGCCGGGATGCCCGAGGATCCGCGAGTCGGGTTCAGGATGAAGGATCTGCCGACGACTTTTTCCATGACGCGCGAAAACGCGACCGAGAAACAGGCGCAGTTCGCGCAGCCTTATCCGTTCCCGGGCAAGCTCACGCTCAGACAGAAAATAGCCGGTGAAAGCGCAGCCCAGTCTCGCGAGCAGAGTCATGCCGCGCTGGTGAGCCTGGTGACCGAGGTGCGCTCCGATTTCGCCGACCTGTTCGTGGTTGACAAGGATATCGCGGTCGCGTTGGAGCGTCGGCGCCGGCTGCAGGACTTTGTCGATATCGCAACCTCAAAGTACAAGGTCGGGTCCGGCGTGCAGCAGGACGTGCTCAACGCCGACGTCGCGCTGGCCAGGGTCGACAGCTCGCTCATCGAACTCGCCCGCAAACGACACAGCCGCGAAATCCAGCTTGCCACCCTTCTCGACCGCGAATCAGTGACGATCGAACCGCTCGGGGTCCTTCCGGCCGTGTCATTGAAACGTACGCCGGCCGAGCTTGAACAACTGGCGGTCGAGGTGAATCCGCTTGTGCGCGAGCGAGAGGCCGCGGTCAGGCGCGACGAACTCGCGCTTCGGCTGGCGCGGATGGCCCCGCTGCCCGATTTCTCGTTCGCGGCCGCCTACGGCTCGCGCATCGACCATCCGGCTCCCGCAGCCGCTTCGGCGCTTAATCGGCCCGACCTGATGACCGCCGAGATCATGATGACTGTGCCGCTTTTTTACCCTTGGAAGCAGCGCATGATGCTGGTCGAAGCCGAGGCGAACCTGCGCCGCAGTCGCGCAAAGCTCGAAGCAGCACGCCGTGCCGCACTCGACACGCTTCACGACCTGCTGGTCAGACTCAGGCAGCACGAGCAGGTGGCGGCCTCATTCCGCGACGAAGTGATCCCGGTCGCACGCGCCGCGCTATCGGCGTCGCTGAGTGCCTACCAGGTTAACAGGGTCGACTTTCTCACCGTGCTTGCGGCGCAGGACAACCTTGACAACTACCAGGCCGAATACTGGTTCAACGAAGCCGAAAGGTTTCGCGACCTCGCAAAGATTGACGAAGTGACCGGAGCGGTGCTGCTCGAGGACGGATGGAGCAAATGAACAGACCGATCGCGGTTTTGACGTTTCTCGCGGGTCTCGCAGCGGGAGCAGTTATCACCCTGACGGCCCATCGATATGCCGGCAACCATATTCATACGGTTTCATCGCCTGCACCGCATCTTCCCGACGCTCGGCACTCCGAACCCGCGCCCCCCTTGCGGCCCGGCGAGGTCTATATCGATCCCTCGATGCTGCAGAACCTGGGTGTGCGGTCCGTTGCGGTCACGACGCGAACCATCAGGGACTCGATCCGGACGACAGGATACGTGGACTACGACCAGGAACGCGTCGTCAGCGTGAATGCCCGTATCAGCGGATGGATCGAGAAACTCAACGTCGCCTACGTCGGCCAGCAGGTGAGCAAGGGTCAGCGGCTGCTCGAAATCTATAGCCCTGAGTTGGTGCTTACCGAGGAGGACTACCTGCGCTCGCGCAGGCTCGCGGCCGGCGCCACGCCCGCAACCGGCGCAGCGCAGGTGGACGGGCTTCATCTGATGGATGCGGCCGAGACCAAGATGAGGCTTCTCGGAGTACCGGCCTCGGAAATCAGGCGGCTTAGAGAAACCGGCAGGGTCGCGCAGACCGTTCCGCTCGACGCGCCGGTTAGCGGCGTGGTCACCCAGAGCAAGGCGATCGATGGCGCGTACATAAAGGCGGGCGACGATCTATACACGATCGCGGATCTGAGCCGCGTGTGGGTTTACGCGGATATCTATGAACGCGAACTGCCCAAGGTCAAAGTCGGGCAGATGGCCGAGGTCACCAGCGACGCGCTTGCTGGCCGCCAGTTCCAGGGCCGCGTCTCCTACATCTATCCCAACATCAACGAGCAGAGCCGTACCGTTCGCGTCAGGCTCGAGTTCGATAATCCAAAGGCCCTGCTCAAGCCGGGCATGTATGTGAAGACCACGCTCATCGACGACTCGCCGGAGCGCCACCTCGCGGTTCCCAACGAGGCCGTGCTCGACTCGGGCGTCAGGCAGGTCGTTATCGTGGATCTCGGCCATGGCCACTTCGAACCGCGCGAGGTCGAGGTGGGAAGCGCTTCGGGTGGTTTCTTCCCGATCCTCAAAGGACTCTCCGAGGGCGAGCGCGTCGTCACCTCGGCTCAGTTCCTCATCGATTCGGAATCGAACCTCCATGAAGCGCTCGAGGCGATGTCGCTTGGGCGCAGTAAAAACGCCGCATCGGAGCAGCCAGGCAACGGACACTGAGGAAGACCATGCTCGAGAAGATAATCGCCGGCTCGGTGCGCAACCGCTTCATGGTCGTCTTCGCGATCGCGATCCTCTCGCTGTGGGGGCTATGGTGCCTCGCAAACATCAAGCTCAACGCCGTTCCCGACATGAGCGACGTGCAGGTAATCATCTACACGCCTTTCGTGGGCCAGCCTCCGCAGGTGGTCGAGGACCAGGTCACCTACCCGCTGGTCCATGCGCTCCTCAGCGCGGCCAACGTGAAAGTCGTCCGCGGTTTTTCCTTTTTCAACTTCTCGCTCGTGAACGTGGTCTTCGAGGACGGAACCGATTTCTACTGGGCGCGCTCGCGGGTGCTGGAGTATCTGAACTACGCGGCGCAGCAATTGCCGCAAGGCGTCACGCCGACGCTCGGCCCGGACTCAACCGGCGTGGGATGGGTCTTCGAATACGTTCTGCTCGACAAGACCGGCAAATGGGATCTCGCGCAGCTGCGCGGCTATCAGGACTGGCATCTCAAATTCGCCCTTGGCACCGTGCCGGGAGTCGCGGAGGTCGCGTCGCTCGGCGGATTCGTCAAGCAGTACCAGGTCGAGGTTGACCCGCGTAAGCTCGTCGCCTACAAAATTCCGCTTTCGCGGGTTAAGCAAGCGATCAAAAACAGCAACAACGCCGTCGGCGGACGCGTCCTGGAACGCGCGGGCGAGGAATACCGCATCACCGCGCTCGGTTACATCCAGTCCATCGACGATATCCGGGCGATTCCGCTCGGGCTTGGCCCCGGCGGCACACCAATCTACGTTGGTGACGTTGCCGACGTCCATCTCGGTCCGGAACTGCGCCGCGGAGTGTCGGACCTCGACGGAAAAGGCGAAGCAGTCGTAGGAATCGTCGAGATGCGCGCGGGCGAGAATGCGCTGTCGGTAATCCATCGCGTCAAGGAACGGCTCAGGAGGATTCAGAAGGAGCTCCCGCCCGGACTGGAGATTCTTCCAGTTTATGATCGCTCGGGGCTGATCGAGCGCGCGGTTGACAACCTGCGCGACAAACTCATTGAGGAGTCGTTCATCGTCGCAATCGTCACGCTCGTATTCCTCGCCAACTTCGGCGGTGCGATGGTCTCGGTGCTGATGATTCCGGCAGGCTTTCTGCTCGCGACGATCGCGATGTACTACGCAGGGGTCAGCGCCGACCTGATGTCGCTCGCCGGGGTCGCGGTCGCAATCGGCGCGATGGTGGATGCGGCAGTCGTGATGGTTGAAAACGGCCATCGCTATCTCGTCGAAGGCACGCTTGCGCGCGAGCAGGCGATCGTCGAGGCCGCGAAGGAAGTCGGCCCGGCGCTTTTCTTCTCCCTGCTCATCATCACGCTCAGCTTCATCCCGATTTTCGCGCTGACTGCGCAGGCGGGCCGGCTGTTCAAACCGCTCGCTTTAACCAAAACCCTGTGCATGGCGGCGGCGGCGCTGCTTTCGGTCACGCTCGTGCCGGCGCTGATGGCATACCTGATGCGCTCGGGCGGCGGCCACGAAGAGAACCTCCTCGATCGCTTCTTCCAGCGGCTCTATCGGCCCGCCCTGCGCTCCGCCATGAGGCATCCGCGCGTGGTCGGCCTGGCCTTCGCCGCCATCCTCGTCAGCACTATCGTGCCGTGGTCGCGGATGGGACTTGAGTTCCTTCCGCCCGTGTTCGAAGGCGACCTGGTATATGCGCCGACTGCGTATCCTGGGATTTCCGTCACCCAGTCCAAGCTCCTGCTGCAACGCGCTGACCGTATTCTGATGCACTTTCCGGAGGTCGAGCATGTGCTCGGCAAGATGGGTCGCGCGGAAACCGCAACCGACTCGGTCTCACTTTACATGGGCGAGATCCTCATCAAGCTCAAACCGCGCAACACATGGCGCCCCGGGATGACCCCCGACCGACTGGTTACTGAAATGGATAACGCACTGCGCTTTCCCGGGATAATCAACGCCTGGAGCATGCCTATCAAGGAGCGCGTCGACAACGTCAATACCGGCGTCAAGACGACGCTCGGTCTCAAGCTGCTCGGCGACAACCTGAAAACCCTGGAGACTATCGGCCGCTCGATCGAGGAGCGGCTGCGCGGCCTGCCCGGAACTCGGAACGTGCTTTCGGATCGCGTTTACGAGGCCAACTACATCAACTTTCACATCCATCGGCGCGAAGCTGCGCGCTATGGACTGACTATCAAGGATGTCGAAGACGCAGTCCAACTGGCTATTGGCGGACTCAATGTCACGACTACCGTCGAAGGCCCGGAACGCTACCCGGTCAACGTCCGTTATCCACGTGAACTGCGCGACAGCCGGGAGGCGCTCGGCCGCGTTGACATTTACACGCAGTCGGGAGCGCAGGTGCCGCTCTCGCAGGTCGCCGATATCGAAAGCACCACCGGGCCAACTGCAGTAAAGACCGAAGCCGGGCGGCTGACCAACTGGATCTATATCGATCTGACGCCCGACGCCGACATTGGCACCTACGTCAAAAAGGCCAACGCCGCGCTTGCGGGCCTCAAACTGCCGCGCGGCTACTCGATGATTTGGAGCGGCGAATACCTGTATCTGCAGGAAGCGATAAAGCGCCTGTCGGTCGTCACGCCGATCGCATTGCTGATAAGTTTCTTCGTGCTCTACCTGAATTTTGGCAGTGCTGCCGAGTCGGCGATCGTGATGCTCTGCCTGCCATTTGCGGCCTCGGGCGGAGTATGGGCTATATATCTGCTCGGCTACAATATGAGTATCGCGGCATGGATGGGAATGCTCATCCTGATCGGGTTCGCGGTCGAAGGCGGCGTCGTGATGCTCATATACATAATCAAGGACACGGAGCACGCCGCCCTGAACAAGGGGGCGCCGCTGACGGCCGCCGAAATCGAAGCGTCGGTCACGCGCGGCGCGATCCGCCGGCTCCGCCCGCGCCTGATGGTGCTCTCGCTCCTGATTTTTGGCCTGCTGCCGATTTTCTGGGGGCACGCGACGGGCTCGTCGCTGATGCGGCGGGTCGCGGCGCCGGTGGTGGGCGGGATGCTGACCGAGGTGTCGGTGGTGTTCATGATGCTCCCGCCGCTTTACGCCTGGTACCGTAGGCGCTCGGCGCCGGAGGAGTAGTCCGCGGACGCACGACGATTGAGTATGCGGCCGGGCGCAACGCTGCGCGGAACCGGTCGTGCGCATTCGCGGCGCAGTTCGCCGTTACAAATTCGCCGCGCTTCCCTGCCGGGCGAAGTCCTCGACGCGCTACGCGCCGGACCCGGGGACTGTCGCAATCGCGGTCTCAGCGCATCCCGTCAGTCCTCGCGATCGTCCAGAGCTTCGAGGGCTTGCAAATCCAAACCCTCGATCTCCTGGAGCGTTTTGCCGGCGATACCCTGCAGATCGCCATACATTCCGACCGTCGCCTGCATCATGCGCTCGATCTGCTCCTCGCGCTTGGCCCACTGCTTCATGATCGCTTTCTTTTCCCTCGCCAGATCGTCCTGCATCGAGGAAAACGCCTCGACGATCGCCTGCACCCGCTGCCGGAAGCGAGGGCCGATCAGATACTGGTAAATCATCTCCATCTTGGTTTGCTGGCCCTCGGACGCCTTGCGCACCATCGCGAGCTCGATCAGCGACTGGCGAAGGCTCGTGGCAAGCGGGAGCGCGACGCGGGGATGTGCCACCCACACACCTTCGACTAAATCGAACGAGTCGATCTCCTTGGGCAGGGCGTGGCTGATGATGATCGCAATTTCCGCCCTGGCCGCACGCTGATCGTCGCGAAGTTTCGCCAGCCAGCCGTCGTTCCAGTTCCGGGTGCGCTTCGATTCCCAGATGATCGTGCCGCACGGCTGTCCCGTGGGCCCTACGACGCGCTGCAGCACGTCGCCGCCGTGCTCGCCCTTGGGAACGGGCTCGATCGTGTCGCGCGGAAATCGCTCGCGCAGGAGCGCTTCGATTTCAAGTTCCTGAACTTCTCCCTGGAGCTGCTGGGAGCCTTGCTCGGCCTTGCGCTTCAAGTCCTCGATCTGGCTCTTCATCGCGGCGATGGTCTGGTCCCGCTCGGCGATCTTCAGACCAAGTTCCTCTTCGGCTTGCTTGCGGGCTTTCTGCCACGTTGCGCCGAGCGCCTCGTTCACCCGCTTTTCGACCGTGAGATCGAGCTCCTGTCTCGCCTCCTCCAGTTCGCGCTGCTTGCGCAGGAGGTCCGCCTGGGCCTTTTGGAGCTCTGCGAGTTTTTGATCGCGTTGCTTGAGGACCTCCTGCAGTTCCGTAAGCTCCCTGCTCTTCTGTTCGAGATCGGTCGCAAGAAGCTGTTTCGCCTTGCGCGCCTCCTCGGCTGCGATCTTCGCGCGCTCTTGCTCCAGCCTGTCCGCGATTTGAGCGTCGAGTGATTCTCTTGCCCGGGCAAGCGCCTGCTCTTGTTCGCGAAGCGCCGATTCCCGCTTCGCGACCTCCGTATCCTTCTGCGCGAGACGTTTTTCGTACTCCCGCCGCGTTGCTTCGATCAGCGGCGCGGCAAGGGATTCTGTAAGCGGGATAGCCGTTTTGCAGTTCGGGCAGACAATTGTCGGCTCGGTCATAGCTTCGCGCCCCCCTCGAAAGGAAATCCACGGTCAGGCTTCCGTATGGCCATTTCTAGCCCCTGACATGCGACGTAGTCCACTAACCGCACAGGCTCCCCGACCCCGAGATGCGCCGATCGGAGCCTGTATCCGAAGGATGCGATTGAATCCTTTGGAAGCAAAGGCAACGGCCTCGTCGCCGTCGCCAAGGCTGCTTTTGTGGCGGTATTTGTGATTCTTCGAGCCAGCCTATCCGTGATTCAGCGGGCAATTCCGGATGCCGGGCGCACTGGCATGAGGGCTGCTCCCTAACGGGCGTAAGGTTTGTCATTACGGGGAGGCCTGGCTGGATGCAACATTATAGTCCTGCGGTCGAGAAGGTCCTCGATCACATGAGTGAGGTCAGGAGCGGAAAGCTCGACCTTAGCTGGATGAATTCAAACCCCGGGGGCTGGGGTGTCAGGGCGACGCCACGTGACGAGCGGGGACTCGGTCTTGAAGACCTGAACCAGGTCGGAACTTACGGAGACGTGCCCGATTACGGCGGCGAGCACGGCAGCATGGCGCCGCGCGGCGCCGAGGTGCCCCCCAACACGCCCGCGCTGGGATGCTACGACATCAACGACAAGTCTCTCGTATGGGCCGATAACGTCGCGCTGCTTTACGACGAGGCGGTCGCGCGCCAGTGGAGTTCCGCGCGCGACATTCCGTGGGACAAGCTTAAGCCGCTGCCCGACGATCTCGAAAAGGCCATGTGCCAGTTGTGCACGGGCCTTACCGAAGTCGAGTTCATCGCGGGCGACATGCCCGCCAAGTGGATGTGGCACATCAACCACGACTTCCACGAGGTCAAATGTTTCCTGGCAACCCAGATAGCCGACGAGGCGCGTCATCTGGAAGTCTTCCGCAAGCGCGCCCTTGCCAACGGCGGCGGCCTGCTCAAGGCCTCGCCCGGCTCCGAGCAGCTTCTGCGCGCGATTATCGAGGCGCCTGACTACACCACGGCCAGCTCGCTGATGCATATCCTGGCCGAGGGCTTCGTGCTGACGCTGTTCCGCAACGGCGAGATGCTCGCGCTGAGCGAGGTCGAGAAGAAGATCTTCCGGCTCTGCATGCAGGACGAGGCGCGCCACGTCGCCTACGGAACGATGCATCTCAAGTACTTTCTCGAGAAGCATCCGGAACGCGCCGAGGACATCCATGAGATCCTGCGCCAGGGCGAAGAGGCGATCTTTGGTCTGAGCATGGAGCCGCAGACCTCCGAGCCGCGCGCGATACTGGCCGGCGGGGGCGTGGACCATATTTTCGAGGGGATGGCGAAACTCAGCTATCTTTACACCAAGCAGGTGCGCGAGTATCTGCATCGCCTGAAAGTCGCCGGGCTTGATCGCTCATCGCGGCTTGCGATCCCGCTTGAGTTGCCGAGCTGAGGACACCGCATAGGAGGACTGGGGCGATGCTATTTCCTTCGGTTGAGTGGTTTCAGGCGCTGTGCGACGCGGCCAACGCGAATCCCGAGCGCTTTCGCAGGCTTGGCACCGTGGACCTCGTCCTGGTCGCCAAAATCGATTACCCGCATCAGAGCAGGCTGTTCGAAATCGTATTCTCCGGCTATCACTGCGGCGGAGTGCGCGAAGTATCCAGCATCAGAGCGGCGCGCGAGGGTGCAGTCATTCTCGAAGGCCCGTTCGCGGCGTGGAAAGAGATGGTCGCCAATATCAAGGCAAACGGGCAGGCGGACCTTGCCCATACGCTCAACACCCTCACGCTTTACGACACGCCGATGCGTGTGTGGGCCGAGAGCCAGCTCGATACCGACCTGTTCTACCGTTACCAGCAGAATCTGCAGGAGTTCTTCGACTCGGCGTCGCATTTCGAGACCGAATTCGCCGGACCGGAGGCCACTTCGGTGTATAATTGAACGCATTGGGGGGCTTGCACCGCTCGACAGGGGCAATCGAGCGTGATGGGAGTGAGAGCCATGCCCGCAACCCGCAATAATGTCGTCAAACGCGCCGCGCGCGGGGCCAAAACTGCGTCACGGCGAAAGACTCCAGCCGCGCCGGCCGGCGAGATCAGCCGCCTGGTCGAAAAGCTCTCGGCGGAGGATGTGAAGCTCAGCCTTCCGCTCCTGAACGCAGCGGTTTCGGGCGTAATCCTCGGCTTCAACCCCGACGACGCCCAGATGCGCCGGCTCGCCGCGAAGTCCTGGAAACGGCTCAAACCGCTGCTGTCCCGCCATCTGACGAGCGAGGACGAAAGCGTCATTCCGTGGGCGGAAACGCAGCGCGAGTTTCCGCGCGCCAAGGTGGAAAAATTCAAAAAGCGCCACGAGGAACTCCGCTCGTTCGTGCAGACGATCAACTCCGTTGACTTTGAGACCGGCGAACGCGCCGACGTCTCGCGCGCGGGAAAGGCGCTTTGCCGGCTCGCTGTCAGACTCGACGACTTGATCGAGGGCGAGGAACGCGAACTGTTCCCGATGCTCAGGCGATTTCTGATGGCTCAGGGGCAGCCGATGGAAGAGAGCTCAGGCTGCTGAACGAGAGGATTCCGGCGACGAGATGGGCTCGCGGCAGGCGGGCTCCGCGGTGGCGTCCTCTGAAGACGCGCCATCCTCCCGGGCAAGAGCACGGCTCGAAGCTTTCGGGCCGTGCTTTTTTTCGCAAGGCCAGCGTACTCGGGCAATTTCAACGATCCTTCAACCAGGGAGTTTCCGGTTCCCGTCGCGCGCAAGCGCGGATGAGCGCGGCCGTGATGGGTCACCCCAGGGGCCCTACCGAACGGTCAGCGCGAAAGATGCTCATCGCGAGAAAAACCCAGTCCCGGTAAGGTTGGATCAGGCAAATTCCGGCTTCGCACTGGGCGTGCAATCCTGTAACGTAACGCCACAGTTCCCGGAAGAAGCGAGGCAAGAAGCCATGGCGCTCTGGAAGCCAGATCCCACTTTTTATCCGTCGTCACGGATGGCGATGGACGCACCGCCCGAGACGCTCGCGTACATCGTCGCGCTCAACCCGACCCCGTCGAATGGAAGGCATGACGCACTATGCGTGCTGGACCTCGATCCGAAATCGAGCACCTACGGAAGACTGGTCGGGCAGGTGGAGATGCCGAACGTGGGCGACGAGCTTCATCATTTCGGCTGGAACGCGTGTAGTGCCGCGCTCTGTCCCTACGCCCCTCATCCCCATGTTGAACGCCGATACTTGCTGGTGCCGGGGCTTCGCTCGTCGCGCATCCACGTGATCGATACCAAGCCCGATCCGCGTAATCCGCGTATCGTGCGCGTGATCGAGGCCGAAGAGATCGCGTCGCGCGCCGGCTACAGCCGCCCGCATACTATTCATTGCGGCCCCGACGCGATTTACGTAAGCGCGCTCGGAGCGCCAAACGGCGAAGGTCCGGGTGGAATCTTCCTTCTCGACTGCGAGACTTTTGACGTCCTCGGGCGATGGGAAATCGACCGCGGGCCACAGTATTTCGCATACGACTTCTGGTGGAACCTGGGCCACGACGTCCTGGTAACGAGCGAATGGGGCACGCCTAACATGTTCGAGAAAGGGCTTGTCCCCGAACTGCTGCTCGGCGAGAAATACGGACGTGCCGTCCATGTCTGGGATCTCAAACGGCGCAGCCATGTCCGCAAGCTGGACGCTGGCGAAGGCTATCAGCTCGTCTTCGAGCTAAGGCCGGCGCACAATCCGGCCAAGACCTACGGGTTCGTGAACTGCGTGCTCTCCACAAAAGACCTTTCGGGTTCCATCTGGGTCTGGCACCGCGCCAACGGCGAATGGGCGATGAAGAAGATCATCGACATCCCGGCCGAACCGGCTTCTCAAGACCTGCTTCCCCCGATGCTCAAGGGATTCAAGGCGGTACCGCCTCTTCCGACCGATATCAACCTGAGCCTTGACGACCGTTTCCTTTACGTCTCGTGCTGGGGCACGGGCGACATGAAGCAGTACGACGTAAGCGACCCGTTTAATCCGAAGCTGACCGGCTCAGTGCGTCTCGGCGGCATCGTGTCCCGCGCGCCGCATCCGAAGTCAGGGCCGCTCAACGGCGGGATGCAGATGGTCGAGGTCAGCCGCGACGGCAGACGGATATATGTCAGCAATTCGCTCTACAGCGCGATCGACGAGCAGTTCTATCCGGAAGGAATCAAGGGATGGGTTGCGAAGCTCGACGCAAATCCTTCGGGCGGGCTCGCGCTCGATCCGAATTTCCTGGTCGAGTTCGAGCATCTGCGCCCGCATCAGATTCGCCTTGAGGGCGGCGACTGCTCGTCTGATTCGTTCTGCTATCCGTGATCGCCGGGTGGCCGTGGATCGTGGTCGCACTGCTCGGTGCGTACCACGGTCTGGACCCCTCGATGGGATGGCTGTTCGCGGTGGCGCTGGGCATGCAGGAGCGACGGCGCTCCAAGGTCGTGTGGGCCTTGGTGCCGATCGCGCTTGGCCATCTCGCTTCAATCGCGGTCGTGGTCGCGCTGGTGGGAGGGCTTCGCCTGGTCGGGCCGCTTGAAGCCTACCTTCGTCCGGCGGGGGCACTCGTGCTTGTCCTGTTCGGCGTGTTCCGCTTCCTCTGGCCGCGCGTGCATCCACGATGGGTCGCGATGCGCGTCAACTCGCTCGAGCTCGGGTTTTGGTCGTTCCTGATGGCCTCAGCGCACGGAGCGGGCCTGATGCTGTTCCCCATGCTGATGGACGTGATGCCGAAGACAGCGCTCGCGATGCATCCTGGCGGACACATGCCGATCATCGCGCACACTGCGTTCGAAGGCCTCGCGGTGCTGGCGGTGCACACCGCCGCCATGCTGTTCGTGATGGGGACCATAGCGCTGCTGGTGTACGAAAGATTCGGTCTCGCGATCCTGAAGAGCGCGTGGGTGAATCTGGATTTTGTGTGGAATGGCGCGCTGATTGCCGCGGGAATAATGTCCTTCTTCGTCTGAAGCGGGCTCTTTTTCCACCGTCATCCGTTGTTACGAAATCCAATCCTCGACGTATATCATTGTCGATGCTCCGCCCGGATTCTATCGACAAGGAGGCGCAGGTGCCCGGATTACAGGCAATTCGAACGAAAATCCTTCGCACGCTCGGCCTCGGCGCCTTCGGGTACGCACTGATTGCGATCACGTCGGTGCCATCGGCGGCAGCGGCGACGCTGACGCTTGCCGAAGCGATCGATCGCGCTATGGCGTTCGCGCCGACAGTCGCGGCGGCAGCGGCCGACAGCGACTTCAGCCAGGCGCGCGTGCGTGAAATGTATGCGCCGTTCCTGCCGAGCGTATCGGCGGGAGTCGAGTACTACCAGGCGCCCGGATACTCGCAGGCCATCACCAACCGCGGACTTTCCAGCATGCTGCTTACGGCCGACTACACGGCCTTCGACTTCGGACGGCGGCTCGCGCGTCTTCGGGCCGCGCGCTATGCAAATGAGGCAGCCATGCTCGGCGTGCAGGCCGCGCGCGCGCAGATCGTCTTCGATACCAAGGCGGCCTACTACGGCCTGCTGCGAGCCCATGATACGGTCGCTGAATTACAGGCCAGTCTTGACCGCCTGAACCGCTACGTATCGATCATCGAGGATCTACAACGCACGGGCCGCGCCATCATGAACGACGTCCTGAAGATTCGCGCCGCGCGCGACAACGCCGAACTTGCGCTGGCTGCGGCAGAGGGCCAGCGGCGGCGTGCGGCCGTGATGCTTGGTTCGTTGATCGGCGATTTCGACCGTTCCGATTTCGAGATCGCCAACGTGCCTGAGCTTCCGCCGGCGCCCTCAGGCAGCCTGGAATCGAATCCCGCGCTTCGCGCCGCCGCACGCGCGCTTGCGTCCGCAGCCGAGCAGGTCAAGGCTGCCGATGCGGCACGCTATCCCACGGTCAAACTTGCGCTTACCAGCGGGTTTCTCGGCATCGATCCTCCAGGTACGATTAACCATAACCTCGGCGCGTCCTACGACGGCGTGGTTTCAGTGCCGGTGTTCCAGGGCGGTCTTCTCTCGGCCCGTGTCGACGAGGCCAGGGCGCGGCAGGCAAGAGCCGCGGCACAGGAGCGCCAGGCCGAATACCTGCTAAAGGCCAGGCTCAGCGAAGCGCGATTCAGTTACGAGCAGGCTCGCAAACAGCTTTCGATACTTGACCGCGCCCAACCTACGGCCGACGGCTCCTTCGCACTTGCGTGGACCCGCTTCCTCGGCGGCGGAAACGTGACACTGCTTGAAGTGCTAAGCGACTATCAGCAAGCCGAGCGCCTCAGGCTTGCGCGCTTCGACCAGATCTATGCTCTTCGGCAGGCAGCTGCGCAGATGGCGTTATTGTACGGGATGGAGAAGTGAACGAAGGACGATCGAATCCAGGACGCACGCGTATCACCGCCTTCACGATAGTTGTGATCGCCCTGTTCGCGTCGGGATGCAGTCGGCCGGCGAAAGCACGCTCCCAGAGCACGCAAGCGCCTGCCGCCGAGCAACCCCCCGTTCTCGCGGTCACAGTTGCACGGGTCGAGACCGCTCCGATTGAAAGCACGCTGACGTTGCTCGGAACGACCGTCGCACCACAGCACGTGATATTGCGCGCGCCCGCGGCGGGCCGGATCGCGGGACTCCGTCTCAAGGTCGGCGATCCCGTCCACAAGGGCGAAGTCGTCGCTTACCTGATCAGCCGCGAAATCGAGGCCGCACAACAGGGCCTCGCGATCGCGCAAAAACTCGACCCTAAGGACGCGCCAGCGCTCGCGCGCTCGGTCGAGCGTTACTCAAAGTCGCGCGGCATTCCGATCGTCTCGCCCGACAACGGCGTCGTCGCAACCCAGCCGCTTGCGACCGGGCAAACCGTCTCGTTCATGGAGCCGATCGTAGACCTGATCGATCCGCGCAGCATCTATATCGAGGCCAACGTTCCCGAAGAGGACGTCGCGATGATCACTCCCGGGATGAAAGTGAACATCACCTCGCCGCTTAAGCCGGGCGTGCGGATGCCGGGGCGAGTCGCCGCGCTTCTGCCGAGCCTCAATCCGGCAAGCGCGACATCGCCCATCCGAATCGACTTTGCCAGCTCCACGCGTCTCGTACAGGCAGGCGCACCGGTCGAAGTGGACGTCGTAACCCAATCCGTCCCGGATGCAGTGGTGATACCGCCGGCCGCGCTGTTTCAGGGCGCGGGCCAAAAGCCTTACGTGTTCGTGGCGGGTGCCGACGGCCGCGCCCATCGCACACCCGTGACGGTCGGAATCCGGACGCCGCGTCTGATACAGGTGACCTCCGGCCTGCGCCCCGGCGAGAGCGTAATCACTTCGGGAGGTTACGCGCTTTCGGACGGGCTGCGCATTACCGTTGCGCAGGAGCCTGAATGAACCGCACCTCCTCGACGCTGGCCGTTCTTGCGGTAGTCGCCGCGACCGCGCTCGGTATCCTGCTCGCATTTTCGATTCCGAGCGCGGTGTTTCCGGAGATCACCTTCGACCGCGCGATTATCCTCACCGACGCGGGCAATCTTCCCGCCGAGCAGGTCCTCGTCTCCGTTACGCGACCGATCGAAGAGGCGGCTTACGGCGTGGTGGGCGTCTCCCTGGTACGTTCCACGACCACGCGCGGCGCATCCGAGGTGGACGTCACGTTCGGTGAGCACACCGATCCACTCACCAGCTATCAGCTTTTGAACGCGGCACTGGCCGAAGTCAGAAGCCGTCTCCCGCAGGGAACCTCGGTCGATACGCGGCTGCTCACGACCGGCACATTTCCGATCGTTGACGTAAGCCTGAGTTCGCGCGACCGCACACTGCCCGAGTTGACCGACATCGCCTTTTACGATCTCGTGCCGAGTTTCCACCGGATCGCGGGCGTTTATCGCGTCGAGATGGTCGGCGGCAAGTATCGCGAATTTGTAGTGACGCTCGATCAGGCAAGGATGCTTGCGCACGGGCTATCGCCGCAGCAGGTCGTGGCCGGACTGGCGCGCGCCAACATCATCGCCTCGCCCGGTCGCATCATCGACGCCCATCGGATGCTGCTCGCGATCGTCTCGACCGAACTTCACACTGCAAGCCAGATCGCCGCGGTGCCAATTGCCGAGGCGGGGGGCCAACCGGTTTATGTGCGCGATATCGCGTCGGTCGGCCTCGGCATCCGCGAGGATTACATCCGGACCGCCAGCGAAAATGGTCCCGCCGTCCTGGTCGGCATCTCGCGCCAGCCCACCGGCAACACGGTGCTCATCTCGCGCGAGGCCCATCGCATCATCGACCAGTTCCGCAAGCGTTATCCAGACGTCAAATTCTCCTTTTCCTATGACCAGGCCGGGCTGGTCGTCGAATCCGTCAAAAGCGTGCGCGACGCGATCGTCCTTGGCCTCGCGCTTGCCGTCCTGGTCGTGCTCGCTTTCACCGGGAGCCTGCTGAGCGCGCTTATCGCCGCGGTCGTTGTCCCGTGCACGATCGCGATCACGTTCCTGGTGATGAAGACGGCCGGGCTGACCTTCAACATGATGACCCTCGGCGGTCTCGCCGCGGGCATCGGGCTGTTCATCGACGATGCGATTGTCATGATCGAGGCGATCCATCGCGCCCATGCGGGTGGAATCGGCACCGACGACGCGATTCCGCTCGCGCTGGCGGAATTGAAGCGTCCGCTGATCGCTTCGACCGCGACCGTGATCGTCGTGTTCGCGCCGCTGGTGCTGCTCTCCGGGGTAACCGGCGTCTTCTTCCGCGCGCTTGCGGTGACGCTCGGCGCGGGCCTGGCGATTTCGCTCATCGCGGCGCTCTATTTCACTCCGGCGCTCGAGGTTTTCTTCGGGCGCATCCGCCGCCCGGGGCGCCAATCCGGCGCGTTGTTCGATTTCGTCCGCCGCGCCTACGTGGGGCTCACAGGGCCGTTCACGCGCGTGCCCGTCCTCTCGCTGGCCCTTGCCGCCGCGTCCATAGCGGGCGGCTATGCGCTCTATCGCTCGGTCGGAACGGACTACCTTCCGCGGCTCGACGAAGGCGCCTTCGTCCTCGACTACCTCACGCCCCCCGAGAGTTCCCTGCACGACACCCAGGCGCTGCTCGCGAAGATCCAGCACATCCTGAAAACCACGCCCGAAGTCGCAGCCTTCTCGCGCCGCACCGGCACTCAACTCGGCTTCTTCGTAACCGAGTCGAACCGCGGCGACTTCTCGGTGCGTCTCAAGCCCGACCGCACGCGCAGCATCTATAGCGTCATCGATAGCGTGCGCGCCCGCGTGCTGCACAACGTTCCCGGCGTCAACGTCGAGTTCTCGCAGATGCTCCAGGATCTGATCGGCGATCTGTCAGGCACGCCGGAGCCAGTCGAGGTCAAAGTGTTCGGCTCCGACGAGCACACGATCGAAGCGACTGCGCGCGCGGTCGCCGCCAGGCTGCGCCAAATTCCGGGCCTGGTGGATGTCTTCGACGGGATCGTGCTGAGCAACCCTGAGGAGAAACTGATCGTCAATCAGACCCAGGCCCAGCGCTACGGAATCTCACCCGCCGACGTGTACGCCGCCCTCCATTGCGTCATCCAGGGAACGGTCGCGACGGACGTCCGCGTAGGAGATCGCCTGTACGGCGTGCGCGTGCGCTATCCCGATCTGTTCCATAACGATCTGAGCGCGCTCTCCGAGGTAATCCTGAAAACGCCATCCAACGGCCGCGTACCGCTTCCCGTCGTCACCCGGCTCAAGTACCTGGGCGAAAGGGCGGAACTCGATCGCGAGCGGCTGCGCCCCGTCGTTCACGTCACGGCACGCCTTTCGGGAATCGATCTCGGAACCGCGATGCATCTTGTGAGGGACCGGCTCGGAAGGATGATCCTGCCCGCGGGCGTTACGCTCGAATACGGCGGCCTTTACGCGCAGCAGCAGAAGGCCTTCGGCCAGTTGACGGTCGTGCTGGTCGCCGGCACTGTGGTGATTTTCCTAATCCTGGTATGGGAATTCGGCCGCCTCGGCCCGGCCGTCGCTTGCCTTGTCGCGGCGCTCGCCTCGCTTGCGGGAAGTTTCGCGGGGCTGTCGATGACCAGGGTAACGCTGAATATCTCGTCGTTCATGGGCATCATCATGGTCGCCGGCATCACGGCCAAGAACGGAATCCTGCTGCTCGATCGCGCCGAGCATGCGATCGGAATCGGCGCGACGCCGCGCGAGGCGCTGCTTCATGCGGCGGAGATCCGGTTGCGCCCCATAATGATGACGACGCTCGCGACCGCCGCAGGCCTCGCGCCGCTTGCGATGGGAATCGGCGCGGGCGCAAAGGTTCAGCAGCCGCTTGCGATCGCAGTGATCGGAGGACTGGTGTTCGCGATGCTGCTATCGACGCCGATCGCGGGCGGGATCTATCTCCTGACGACGCGGGCGCGCACGGCCGCTCCGAAACCCGACGATAGCGACGACATCCGCGACTGAATTCCCGTCGCGCCGCTTCCGCGTTGAGCCACTGAAACGATCGGCGTTCCGTTTCCGTTATGCGCATTCAACGACGGCTTTTGGATTTGCCGTCCGCGATGCAATAGCGTAATCGATCGGAATAGGCGCGAAATCGGTTTCATTCGGAGCAAAACATGGAAGAACAAGGCGCAAAATACGGTGACCCGAACACGCTGGTGCAGACGGACTGGCTCGCCGCGCATCTGGACGACCCGGAACTCAGGATCTTCGATTGCACGACATTTCTGCGTCCGGCGCAGGCCGGAGAGCATGCGCCCTATCAGATCGTCCCTGGCCGGGCGGAGTACGACGCCGAGCATATTCCCGGCGCGGAGTTTCTCGACCTGCAGGGTGAATTGTCCGACAATGCCGCGAAGTTGCGCTTCATGCTGCCGAAAGCCGAGGATTTCGCAGCGGCAATGTCGCGTCACGGCGTCTCAGACGGCTCGAGGGTGATCCTGTACAGCGCGGGCGCAATGATGTGGGCGACGCGCGTATGGTGGATGCTGCGCGCGTTCGGATTCACGAACGCGGCCGTCCTGGACGGCGGATGGGATAAATGGAAGGCCGAAAACAGGCCGGTCTGCTCCCGGCCTTGCAAGTATCCGTCCGGCGCCTTTACCGCTCGGCCACAAGCCGGCCTGTTCGTGGACAAGGAGCGGGTTCGCTCGGCGATGGGCGATCCCAAAACTGTAACCGTCAACGCGTTGCCAGCCGAATTACACCGCGGCAAGGGACCGAGCCCCTATGGCCGTCCCGGACGAATCCCCGGCAGCGTCAACGTACCGTTCGTCGAACTGATCGATCGCAAAACCAGGACGTTGGCGCCGCTTTCCGAGTGCGCGGCTAAATTCGAGGCCGCGGGAGTTGACAAGTCGAAAGAGATTATCTGCTACTGCGGCGGAGGAATCGCCGCCACGCTCGACGTTTTTGTGCTGCACCAGCTCGGCTACCGCAATCTCCGCGTGTACGACGCTTCGATGAGCGAGTGGGCGCGCGACGAATCGCTGCCGATCGAGACCGACTGAAGTGTCGGCGCAGAGACCTGTCGCCGGCGTCGCCCGTACCTGAACGCACGTATTCGGGTCATTCTGAGCGAAGCGAGTCTGCGACGACGCGCCGCGCCGGACACTTCTCTCGGGTTTGACTGAATGAATCGTTCAATTAAATTCAGCGCCAGGAATTGGCGGACCTGCCTGCGGAGCGCCGCACTCGTCGAGGTTGCGGGATATGAACCGAAGAAAGTTCCTGAGGACGCTCGGATCTACGGTCCTCCTGCCGATGCTGCCGCGGAGCCTTTGGGCGCGGACTGGCGCGCGCAGCCGACCTTCCGGTGCCGCATGGCCGACCGAGGCGGCGTGGAAGCGGCTCAACGAGGCGGTCGGCGGAAACCTGCTGCCGGTGAAATTTCCCCTTTCCGTGCTCAAAGCCGACCCGGACGGCGCCGCCGCCAGACGAATCTGGCGGAATCTTAAAAATCCATATTACATCCGCGACCATCCGGGGCTCACGCAGACGCTCGGATGGGTTGACGCATGGAGCACGCGGCCGAGCGTTTACGCCGTCGCGGCAAGAAATGCCCATGATATCGCCGAGGCCGTGACTTTCGCCCGCGAAAATAATTTGCGCCTCGTCGTCAAGGGCGGCGGCCACAGTTATCAGGGCACCTCCAACGCGCCCGATTCGCTTTTGATCTGGACCCGGCACATGCACGATATCACGACGCATACCGGGTTCGTGCCGCAGGGATGCGAGCATACCATCAAGCCGCAAGCGGCCGTAACGCTTGGCGCCGGAACGATCTGGATGCAGGCGTACAACGCGGTGACAACCAGGGGCGGAAAGTACGTACAGGGCGGAGGATGCACGACGGTGGGGGTCGCGGGCCTGGTCCAGAGCGGCGGCTTTGGCAGCTTCTCGAAGCATTACGCAACGGCGGCGGGGAGCCTTCTCGAGGCTGAAGTCGTGACTGCCGATGGCCGGATTCGGATCGCCAATGCGTGCACGAACCCCGACCTGTTCTGGGCGCTCAAGGGCGGCGGAGGCGGGAGCTTCGGCGTCGTGAGCAAGCTAACGCTCAGGCTTCACGAGCTTCCCGACTTCTTCGGCGCCGCGAGTTTCAAGATCAAGGCCTCGTCGGACGACGCCTATCGACGCCTGCTCCGCGAGTTCGTAAGCTTCTACCGCGAGAATCTCTTCAACGACCATTGGGGCGAGCAGGTACGTCTGGAGCCCGGCAACTCGCTCGGCATCAGCATGGTCTCTTACGGATTGGACACCGAGCAGGCGAGGAAAGTCTGGCAGCCGTTTCTCGACTGGGTAGCGCATTCGCCGCACGCCTATTCGCTCGAAGGGCCGAAGATTATCGCGAGCTGGCCGGCGCGACGCATGTGGGACGTGGGATGGTGGAAGGGGCATTGGCCTGAAGTCATTTTTCCTCGAAATGGTAGTCCGCTGCACGCACTGGTCGACGAGATCCTCGTCCATGCGATGCGGTGCCCGATCCTCGATTTCGACGAGCGGCGCGGCGCGGGACCCGATAACGCGTGGTGGAAGCCAGACGCGGGCCAGGTGGGATGGTTTATTTGGGGATTCGAATCGCTATGGCTGCCCGACACTTTGCTCGAAGATAGCGCTCAGCGCCATCTCGCGGACGCGTTGTTCGCGGGCTCTCGCTATGCGGCCGTCGGGCTCCACTTCAACAAGGGGCTCGCCGGTGCACCGCCCGAAGCGCTCGCGCGCGCGAAGGACACCGCGATGAACCCCGCCGTGCTGAGCGCCTTCGCGCTGGCGATCGCCGCCGGCGGCCAGGGGCCCGCATATCCCGGTATCCCCGGGCATGGGCCGTCGGTGGAGGAAGCCAGAAAGGCTGCAATCCGAATCAACCGATGCATCAGCCAGCTCCGGGCGCTGGTGGCAAGTCCCGGCTCGTACGTTAGCGAGAGCAGTTACTTCGAGAAGGACCCGCAGCAATCATACTGGGGCAACAACTACGGTCGGTTGGTCGAAGTGAAAAGGAAGTACGACCCGGACGGGCTGTTCTTCGTCCATAACGGAGTCGGCTCGGAGCATTGGAGCGCGGACGGTTTCACCCGGCTCTGATAGCGGCCGCCGCTCGACTTTTGACTGAACGCACCGGTACTTACCCCAGCAAGAATGGCCAGAACCAGACCTGCCGAACGCGTCGCGAGCCTTATCGATGCGGCGGTCCGGGTCTTCTGCCGCAAGGGCTTCTGTCGCGCCCAGATGGCGGACATCGCCCGCGAGATGGGAGTGTCGCCGGGGCTGCTCTACAACTATGTAGAGAGCAGGGAGTCGCTGTTCTACCTGGTCGTCGCGGCCCGCGCCGCTCCTCATCAGATGACGCCGGGAATCAGGCGGTAGCGAACTTTCGCGCTATAGACGCGATACTCACCGTCGTGCGCCAGCAGCTCTTCCTCGAGCCTGATTCGCCACAACATAAACGGTATCGTGAGCGCGAGCAACGCGAAGTTGCGCGCGCTCGGATAGGCTAACGCAAAGCCCGTGCTCAGGATGAACCATCCGAGATACACCGGATGACGGACTACCCGGAACGGCCCGCGCGACACGATTCCCCGGTTCGCCGGAAGCACGCCGAAGCTCCGCCCCATGTAGATTCGTGCCGTCTCGGACAGCACAAGGCCGACAATCTCCAGGCCGAGCGCGAGGCTCAGAATCACGCCGGATGACGCCGACGTCGGGCGCATCAGGCATGGCGCCGCGAACATCGCGCCGGTCGCGGCGAACGCCCGCACATCGAGCATCACGGCCCGCGGCGCAACCCGAATCAGGGAGAGCGCGCCCATGATTATCGCACCCGCAGCCCATATCCCATTGGCAAGGCTGGTGCCGTAGTGGCGAACGTTCGGATACGCCGCGACAAAGAATGCGCCTGCCAGCAGGACATTGCAGCCCAGATTCCTTAGTTGTGCGGCACGTCTCGCCGACCCGTCGCTCTTGCGTTCGGGGCGCGCGACTACCGCGGGCGGTCGCGATGGTGCCACGGCCATGAGTGATTGTTTGCATGGGGGCAGGCGCTGAAGCAATGAAGCCGCGCAGCCACTGTCGGTTCTGGTCGGCTATGTTGGGATTCGAGCGCCAGACCGCATCCCGGATACGCTCGGTTGCGCCGGATTCGCGCCGCGCGTGCAATATTTCCGTGGTTGGTTTCGCCCGGACGATATGGCCGAGCGAAGCCGCGGTGCGTTGTCGAGCGCCACGAGTCTCAGTATAAAGAATTGACGCGGGGAGAAGAGACTTCTCCGCGCACGCGGCCCTCGGGTGCCGAGGTGGCGAAACGGCAGACGCAGAGGACTCAAAATCCTCCGTGGGCAACCACATGCGGGTTCAAGTCCCGCCCTCGGCACCAAGATTCTCCCTGGCAGTCAGCGCTTTCAGATGGGTCTGCGCGATCGCATTTACCCCTCGTTTGAGCCCGCTCTCCGCGGTGCCCGGGCCGGAGCCAGAGCGGGGACCCAAGCCGCTGGCATGACCGCAAGCCTTCTTCACGAAGGCTGGCAAACAGGCCTGGGGTGCAAGTCACACACGGGCCAACGTGGTCTTAGGAATTCCTTCTGAAGGCGTCGCCTCGCCGACAATCGTACCGTCTCCCGGCCGCGTCCGTTTGCAATTGATGCTGAAAAAGTGCATCTGGAGTATAGCTTAATCGCCGGCTCCCGAGAGAAGCGTCGATGTTCAAAACCCGAATCACGGAACTGTTTGGTATCAAGTACCCGATTGTCTCGGCGGGAATGGGTGGAGTTGCCCTGGCCGAGCTTGCGGGCGCGGTGTCCGAGGCGGGAGGGCTCGGCACTATCGCGCTGGCAGGGCTCCATCCGGAAGCGGTCCAGGCCGAAATCGCAGCCGCGCGGCGCATCACAAAGAAACCGTTGGCGGTGAATCTTCTGGTTCCTTTTCTCGCGCCCGGCGTTGTCGACGCGCTGCTCAAGGAATCGATACAGGCGATCACGTTCTTTTGGGGCGAGCCCGCCGAACAGATTGCGCCCGTAAAAAAGGCCGGGATGAAGGTTGTATGGCAGTGCGGTTCGCTCGAAGAGGCGGTCGCGGCAAAAGACGCGGGCGCCGACGTTATCATGGTGCAGGGGGTTGAGGCTGGCGGCCATGTGCGTGGGACCACCACAACTCTTGCTCTGGTCCCCGCTGCGCGGGATGCCCTCGGTCCGAACATGCCGCTGCTCGCCGCGGGCGGGTTTGCTGATGGACGTGGCCTGGCTGCCGCTCTCGCGCTTGGCGCGGACGGCGCGGTGTTCGGCACGCGCTTTGTCGCCTCGCGGGAGGCGGCCGCACACGCCGTCTACAAACAGCGCGTGATCGATGCCAGAGCGGAAGAGACCCTGCGTACCGAGCTTTTCGACATCGGCTGGCCCCACGCACCTCACCGCGTGATTCGAACCAGGCTGGTCGAGGAGTGGGAGCGCGCAGGACGCCCCGCAAGCGGCCAGCGACCTGGCGAAGGACAGACCATAGGAACATACCAGCGCACAGGCCTTGACGTTCCCCTGGTGAAATATTCGGTGATGACGCCGACCGACTATATCGAGGGAGACGTGGAGCAACTTCCGTTTTATGCCGGGATGTCAGTGAACCTGGTCAAGGACGTGATGCCAGCCGCCGGAATCGTGGAGCAGATCGCGCGCGAGGCCGAGGAAGTAATAAGCAAGAAACTCACGTCGCTCGTAAAATAATGACCGGCATGTCCGCTAATGCGCTGATAATGCTTCCCCCTTGACAGCTCCCAGTCTGTTGCATCCGGATCGAACACTGGCCGCTACCTAGCAGCCAGCCGGCGCGAATCGCACCGGCTATCGGCATGGGAAGCGCCCGCGAACGCCGAGTACCAGCCTTGGGCCGAGCACCATCATGGTGCCGCGCTCACGGATCGAGGGTTATATCGGCCCGCCATCGCGAGTGGCGCAGCGGCCGCATCTCGCGCTGCAACGCTGTACCAACCAGAAGCGCCGGAATCCGCTCGCCACGGCCCCGGCCCATCTCCGCCAGAATTTCTTCGGCGCTGTAAACCGCCGAGCCGAACGGCGTCGCCTCCTTAATCGAGCCGCGGTTCGCCGCTTTCGACGATCACCCGGATCTTAGCCATCCCCTACGTCACCTTGCGCGATCGCCACTACGCGCATTCGCCCCCGGCCGCTGTCAGCCCGCACTCAGCGCGCGCCTGCGCCCCGACGCGCGCCTGATCGGACCTTCGCGTGGTCACGCAGACCTTGCGTGCCGCTTTCTCGAACAAGTAACCGGAACCGCCCTGGCCGACGATGGCGAGCAGGTCACGTCCGTTGCAGGCCATGATGCCGCCGAGCACCTCGATCCCGCGCTTGAAGAAGGGTCGCGACCACAGCGGGGTGGTCGGTCCCGCGAGCACGCGAACCCGCGCGGCTTTTGCAAACCCGAGCAGTTCGTCCAGGCCGCCCTCGACCAACGTCGAACCGGACAAAATGACTACGCTCGCAGTGGTCAGGGCTTCAGCGGCTCGTTCAGGAGGCACCCAGATATGCTGCTCTTCGGGCTTGAGCGCGTCGCGATGCTTGTCGATCACGCTCAGATTGGCGACCCGGCCCTTGAGACTCTTTATGAACGGAATGAACGCGCCGACCATCGTAACCTTGTCGTCGGGTGTGACGCCGGCTGCGTCGAGCGCGTCGAGGTCGTGGTGCAGCACTCCCTCGGGAACCCCGTACCGGTTTATGGCCGCAGCCGACAGCGCGTTCAATGTCGCAACGCCGACGGCGCGTTTGAGCGCACTCGGCGATAACGCATACTCAGCCGTTTGCCACGCCTTGACGCCGATGAGGCGGCCGGACGGCGGCGCCGCGGCGGCCGTCTTCGGGCAACACACCGTGTCGCTCAAGTCCCGAGGCGTAAAGGCCACTCCGACGTCACCGGTCGAAATCTCGGCTGCAGTGTAAAAGACCCCGACCCGCAGGTCGGTCACGATCGGTTCGTCACTGAAGCTCTGGCGCAGATCCGAAAGCCATTCAGCAATGAGTTTCATATCGTCCTCGCTAAGCCTTCTCTACAGCCAGCCGAGCTGACGTTTGCCGGTGTCGGAAATCATCTGCGGCGACCATGGCGGCTCCCAGACGAGTTCCACCTGCAGGTTCTCGACATCCCCGCACTGGTTCCGGATCGCGTCCCGCGCTTCCTCCGTCAGGTACGAATGCATCGGACATGCGGGCGTCGTCATGGTCATCACGACCCGGACGTTTGCACCCTCAATCTCGACCGCATATATGAGTCCGAGATCGACCAGATTAACTCCGACTTCCGGGTCGTTCACCACGCGCAGAGCCTGCAGGATCTCGTCTTCGGTCGGCATATTTTATCCCGGCGATTTTCTGCCGCGAAACACGGCCGACGATACGCTCAGGCCCGCCGTCCGATTCTTACCCGCCAGACTACCGGCCCCTGCTCCAGGTATTCCCACGAGAATTGACCCGTATGTTCAGCCTCGAACTGATAATAAAGAGGCCGCGGGTCGTGGTCGTTTACTAAAACGAAGGTATCGCCGGGCTTAAGCGCGGCAAAGGTGTCGAAGATGAGAGTGTGGCGCTCTCGTGGCACGACCTCGCGAACGTCGAGCAGATGCTGATTCGGCATTTTTCTTTCCTCCTCGTATGTTTCGTGGACAGCATGAAGAATTTCCTGTTGGCGGGCCTTCAAAAACGCGACGAAGGAATCGCGCTCGCTGTCCGTTTCGCCGCCGCCGACTCCCCGGGCGTGCGCCTGCAGAGTCTTTGCCAGGGACAGATGATGCCTTCGGATAGCCTCGGTCAGAACGCCCATGACGATAATTCCTTTCCTGCCACTGTAAGCAACGGGGCTAGAACATGTATCTACAATACATGTTTCACCGGATCAAGAGCGAAGCTGCTGCCGTGCGCCGATCCGGCGACAACCTTCAGCCAGACCGCAGCTCCCAACCCGCGTTATGTCGTCCGCCCTGGAAGGACTTTAGCCGTGATCGCGCTTAAGAAGCTTGCGAAAGGTTTTCCGATCCATCGCCGCGGCTTTAGCGGCCTGCGGGAGATTTCCGCCGTACCTGCGCAGCATATCTTTAGCGCACCGGGCCAGCGAAAAATTGACGCGCGAAGGGTGGATGCTCCGGTGGCAAGGCGCTCCTGGTAACAGCCTGGTCAACAACCCTTTCACCTGGCCGAATCCACGTCAGAAATGCTGGCCTCGTCGGCAATGCGATTCGCCTTTTCGCAAGCGGCTCGCCTCCGCCCGAATCGACTGCGCGAGAGCCCAGGGCAGCGCAAACCGCCGGGCAAAGTCAAAGGTCGAGAGCCAGCCTTTTCATCGCGGCCCTGAGTTCGTCGCGGCTGATTTGCAGCGTGGTCAGCAGAGGCATCACTACCCGCTCAAGGAACGCCCGCGGGCTTATCCCCGCGCCTGAGCTTGCGAGCCGCCGCCGATAGTCGCGGATCAGTCCGTCACCAGGCATCTTGAAGTTGGCGAGCACGCAGGCCAGATCGGAGATCGTGCCCTCCCGATCCTCGGAGAGCTCCATTTCGACTATCGCCCGATAGAAGCCAGCGTGGGCGGCCTCGTCGCGCCCGACGTAAAAGAAGATGGCCTCGAGCACGCGGTCGCCTGCGTTGCGAGCAAGTTCCCTTTGCACCCGATAGGCGGTGTAAGTCGCGCCCTCCTGGAGAGCCCCGTAACACGCCATCTTGCGCGCAGTCTCAAAGGGAAGCTTCCAGGCATTGGCGAAGACCTCCGACTCCATCGCGGCGAACTCCGCCTCCGACCGCAAGCCGGAACGGGTCAGGTATTCGCGGAAAACCAGGCCGTGCCTGGATTCCTCGAGGGCCCAACAGGCCTGAAACCAGGCCATCCCGAATATCGAACGGACCATCTCAAGTCCGTTGGAACTGTAATCCGGAACGTACAGTTCCTCCGAACAGAACAGTTCGACGCGTTGCGCCTCGGCTTCGCTCGACTTCGAGGCGTCCAGCGCATCCCAGGGAATGTCGTTGAAAACGCTCCAGCGCCGCTTGCTTTCGGCGGTCTCAAGGAATTCCAGGTAAGCCCGATACACGCGCTCCCGGGTGGATGAAATCACGCTTCACCAAAACCTTGCGCTCAACTGAAGTCCGCATGGTGCGGGCCGACTTAAGCGCCTCAACGACTCGTTCGTTGCACAGATTGATCTCAGGTACACAATTACAGTGGTCCAAAGCCGATGCGCGCGCAAGGCCCACGAGTCCGTGCCGGGGCTTCGGCCTGGGAGCATATAGCGCCGCCAGCGTATCGGAACGGCGCGAAAGCCACGGGCTCCGCTGCCTTCGCGAGCCGTTTCGGATGCGCGCTCTACCGGCCGAAGGTCGCGTCCACCAGCGCGGTATCGAGATACTCAGTCACTTCCTGAACTTTACCATCGGCTATCCGGAAAACCAGGCAATACGTATTATTATACGGTTTGCCGCTTTTGGTCGTGGCCTTTCCGTGCGCCTGCATCACTACGTAATCGCCCTCGGCGACGAAATTGTAAGGAGTAAGGGCGATACCGCCTTCGAGCGCCACTGCGAGCGGCTCGAAGAGCCTCTTTATCAATTCCGCTTTGCCATTGAAGGTGCCGGAAAAACTGGTAGTGCCGATAAGCGTATAATGTACGTCGTCGGCTATGCGGTCGAGAAATCCCTGCGGCCCTTCGGCGAGATTCGTGAACATTCCGCGGATAAGTTCCTTGTTCTCCGATGCGCCCATCGTTTTTCACTTCCTTGCGCGGTTTTGCGCGACTGTATTCGAGTGGCAGCGTCCGCGTCAAAGAACGAGTTTTCTCTTCGAGACGGGAAGAGCGCGATCCTCATGGCTCCGTCCGGTCTGCCGTGCGGCCCAAGCTCCGAACCGCGTCGGCGTTTGCGAGCCGATCTTCGGCCGAGGGTCGCACGCCTTGCGAACCTACGCGCAAAAAGTTCCGCCTGCAAATCTCTTACAAGCTATCGCGTTTTGCCGGCAGCCTCCGCCACCTTCGCAATGCCAGCGCCCGAAAGCGTTTCGGTTGCTCAGGCGCGACGGCTCCTGGGCTAACTGCGATACTTCGAAGTTCCAAGGGATGTCGCGCGTGCGAGGGGCGTCAATTCTTCAGGTTCGCTCGTAGACGGGATGCCATCCGGGCGAGTGCTGCCAACCGACGGTGGATCGATCGGAGGGCGGTGGCCTTTCGCGGTATCGTGCTGCGCCGCGGCGTGCAGCAAAGTCCACGAGGGGCGAAGAACTTCAAGCGCAACCAGGGCCTTCAGCGCCCACTCGAACTCAACGTACATCCGCCGTTCCATCCGACGAGATTGTGGGCGTGCGGCTCTTCAAGGCCGTTTTCACTACCATGAGTAGGCGACCTCCAACCCCGTCGGCATCACGTTTTGCATCGTGGTCGGACCGGTCGCAGGCGGCGGCGGAGTGTACGGAAGAATGCGCCAACGGCTTGGTTCGGCTTCGTGCTTCCGGTGCAGATAGATGAACAACTCCGTAGAGAGCGAGCCGAGGAGCGCCGCGCCGACCACGTCGGACAACCAGTGCGCGTCGTTGCCCATCCGCCCAAATCCGTCGAGCAGCGCGAGCGAGTAAATCGGCACCGAGGCGTACCACTTGTTGTCGAAGTACTCGCTCACGCCGGTCGCCAGCGCGAACATCGGCGTCACGTCACCCGATACGAACGACGCACCGTGATCGAAAAACTGGGTGTGGCTGTGGCCGTCCTGGCGCGGGCGCAAACGCCCGAATGCGGCCTTGATCCCGATGTTCAACAATGTTGCGAGCCCGGCGGATTCGCCCGCGGTAAGCGCCAACTGCCGTGCGCGAGAATCGTTTCGATATAGTCCGTACGCGTACAGCAAGCCGGTGGCCGCACTTACCGAATCGTAACTGATGTTTTGTAGCGTCGTGGCGTTGCCATGCCCCATGCTGCGCAGGTGGCTGCGAACCGTCTGGTCGAGCGCGAAAGCGCCGCCCCATACCGCGCCGACTCCCGCCACGGCAAGATAGAATTTCGGTGATTTGAAAACGCTGTTCGGGCTCGCGATATACAGCGGCGATGTGACGATATCCTCGGCATCGAGTTGAACGTTGTCGATCAGGTATCCGAAATCGTTGCCGACCTCGTTGCCTAGTTCGGGAAAACTTGGTGGCGAAGGAAAAGCGGGCGAGAAATTCAGCGACGGTATCATTGGGTCCAGCGACCCGGCCCACGCCATCCTCGAACCGCCAGACAGGCCGATTACGACCAACAGTATGATGCACGCCCGTTGACTGAGATTCCAAGCGAACTGAGCGGTCACCTCCGTCGTGCGATTCGAGGCTGACATCGATCTTCTTCCCCAAGACTATTCGCGCTTCTGCCTTTGACGAAAGTTCGCAACAACAAATTCGAGAATCGACGCGATGAAAGGCAAACGTGCCTCGAGTTTGTCCGGAGTAGCGCTGCCCGCATTCCCTAATCCTTAACGGCTGGCTGCGATAACCTGGCATCTCCTCGAGGAAGGTGCGACCTGCCGTGCACGAAAGTTTAGTGAAAACGCGAAAACTGGCCTGACCGGCGAAGGAAGAAACCGGGCCCCTAACGCGGCCCGCGCGCGAACCACCGGTCAATCCGATTACGTCATTCAGCGCGGCCGACGACGTCGGCGAGCGAGGCGGGCTTGCCCATGGGCCATTCAGTTTCGACCTCGCGCGCGTAGACACGGTAGAGCACGTTTACGAGCTCGGCATGACGGATCAGGATTCGCATGTCGCCGGTTATCTTGATTAGTCCCTTGAGCCCGGCGTCAACCAGATCGATTACTCCGGCAGCGACGCCTTCGAAAACCGGGGCGGGAACCTCGAAGATGAAGTCGAAACCCTTGCGGGGCGGAGTCTCCGCTGTTTCGCGGTATTCGGCGCATTTGCCGGCCTCGAACTTGATGACGAAATTTTTGCGTTCGCCTGCCGCCAGGTAGGGCGAGCGCGTGTCGCCGATAATTTCGGCAAGAACGTTATAGGTTCCGGGCGGCGCGTTCTTCTCGACGTCGGGGTTACGGTTGAGAAGGTCTTTTAGCGCTTCGTACCATTCGGCCGTATAGATTGCCGGCATTGTTTTGAAGCTCCCTGTTAGTAGAGACGGCCGGGCTTGCGCCAGATCTTTTCGAGCCCGTAATCCTCGGCGATCACCTTGAACGCGTTGTAGCCGGGCGCGGCGCTGATCCCGCCGCCGCCCGCTGAGGCGCCGCACAGATAGAGCCCTTCGATCTCGGTGCGATAGACGAACCGCCGCGGCATCGTGAAACTCATGCCCGTGCCCAGGCGTCCGTGCGAGAAATCACCCTCGGGCATCGCGATACGCCGTTCCATGTCGAAGGAGACGTAAAGTTTGTCGGAGATAACATTGCGCCGCGTCATGTTCGACGCATACTTTCCCCAAAGCTCGAGAAACCTCGCGTTGTACGACGAACGTACCTCGTCCCACTCGTTGGGATTCAGGCACGAAGCGCGCGGGAAGAAGTACCATCCGTTCATCGCGTGCATTCCCTCGGGCGCCTGGCTGCGATCCCACAAGGTGTTGACCCAGGTGCCGGCACCCGGGCGCTCCGGCACGCGGCCGCCGTAGGCCTGCAGAATGTAATCCGAGACCTGCTCATGGTTCTCGAAACCGACGATCGTATAGAAACACTTGTTGATGTCGGGATTAAACTGCGCGCTCTTGTAGTCGGGCGCTTCGTGCAGCGCGAAGGAGGGCGTGCCGAGCACGTGCTCCGGACCGAAGCGCCAATTCGCCATCCGCTCCCTGCGAAAATCGCTCAGCCGGTCCCACCCGATAAGCTCAAGGAAGGTGGTCCTGGGATCGGCGTTCGAAGCGACCAATCTTCGGGCTTCGATAATCCGCCCGTCCTTGAGACGCACGCCCGAGGCGCGCCCGCTGGTTGTGAGGATTTCGACGACCGGACTCGTGTAGCGCAAATCTGCGCCGGCGTTGAGCGCCGCACTCGCCATCGCATGGGCGAGGGTGTGGGTCCCGCCGACCGACATATAGTGATTGCCGCACAGCCAGATGACCGAGAGGATGAAGCCGAATGCGTCTCCGGCATGAAGGTTGGCTCCCCATTCGACGCACTGGCGATAGAGGGTCGCGCGCAGTTCGGTCGATTCGAACAGCTCGTCGATAATCACCTTTGGCGAACGCGGCATCCACTCGGCACCGAATCCAAGCGAGGAGTACAGTTCAAGCACCTTGCCCGCGATCTCGGGATCTGCGCTTTCCCCGCGCGATTCGTCGGGCGTGGGTGTGTACAGGATCGCCGCGATGTAGCGGTCCGCATCCATCACCTTGCGCCGGATCTCGTTGAAAACCTCGGCGTCGTGGCGCGAGAACTGCGCGATGCTTTTGAAGGTCCGGTCGGCCAGCTCGGGCAGATAGATGACCAGCGGCGGACGGCCGTCAGCAAACGCGATTCCAACCTGCGCCTGGGGCTTTATCATCCGCGCACCAAAGCTCGGCAAGTCGAAGTCGCGGTAAAACGGCATGTAATCGATAAACTCCATGTACTGCGCATGGAGGTTGTGCCAGAAGCCGGGCACCGTCGCTTCATCGGTATGTGCGCCGCCGCCCTCGTCGTGACGGCGCTCGAAAACCCCGACGTTCATCCCGGCCCGCGCCAGGTAGGCCGCCAGGCAGAGCCCGTTGTGCCCTGCCCCGATAATCACCGCGTCGTAGCTTGCGTCCGCCATAGCCGCTCTCCCATCGTCAGCGTGCGCGCCCGGGCGACAGCTTGACCAGAGCGTGCACCCGCAGCGGAAGAAGCAGGTTGCGCAAGGTAGTCGTCACCTTGAGCCTTCCGCGCAGATGCTCGACCAGCGGGTTGCTGCGCCCCTGCAGCAGTTTGGTCAGCGAGGCGTAAGGACCGGCGATCGATGCGTCGAGCGGCGCGCGCATCCCGTCCATGATCGAAATGCGATGCGGTCCGAAATCGACTGTCACCGAAACGCCGTAATCGGTCGCACTGAGCCCGATTCGCCCGCGCAGACGCGCCGCCCTTGCGCGCCGCACCGCAGATTCCGCTATCTGCTGTTCAAGGTACTGCTGCACGATCGAGGCAAGCCCGCTCTGCGCTCCCTCGGCGAGCGTCACCTCGACTTCGTCCGCGCGATCGCCACCCTCTTTCATGACCACCAGCGTTCCAGCCTGAAGTCGCGCGCGATCGCGTCGAGCGCATTGTAGGCCGGGCCGAAGGTGACAAAGCCGTGCGGATGCTGGGTCGCGCCGCACATGTAAAGCCCGCCGATCGGCGTCCGATACTCGGAAAGAACCGGGCCGGGCCGCCGGTCGAGCAGGTTGTCGAGGTCGATAAGCCCCCCGATCCAGTCGCCCCGCACCATGTTGGGTATACGGCGCGAGATGTCGAGCGGCGTGTACGTCGTCCAGTCGAGCAAGGCGCCCTCACACAGGTTGGGAGCGGCGGCCTTCCACACGTCAATACATCGCTGGCCGTACTCGCGCGCGATCTTGTCCCACGCGTAAGGCCCGCCCTCGTTCAGCGCGAACGGAGCGAGCTGTCGCAAAAGCCCGGTATAACAGCCCTCGGGCGCGTCGCTCGGATCGAACAGCGTATTGACCGCGGCGTTGGGCCTCGGCTCGAGCATCCGGCCCGCGCGCAGTGCGCGCCAGTCGTCGTTGAGTTCGCTCGCGCTCTCGTAGCCGAGGTTGATTACCCACGCGTTGTTTACCTCGGGGTCGAACTCGGCAGCGCGGTACTCGGGTCTTTTCGCAAGCGCCAGATGCACGCTGAAAAACGACGCATCCATGTGCGGGAAGCGTTCCACTTCACGCTTGACGGGCGCAGGTAAATGCTCCGGACTGACCATCGAGAGGAACGTCTGCTCGAGGCTCGCCGAGCTTGCGACCAGGTACCGGGCGCGAATCAGGCTTCCGTCCTCCAGCACGACGCCGGTTGCCCTGCCGTCTTCAACCAGGATTTTTTCCACCCCGTGCTTGAGGAAAACGCGCCCTCCCGCGTGCGCGAACGCCTCCCACAGCGAGTGCGCAAGCGCGTGCGAGCCGCCCAGGCATACGTGCCAGTTGTCGATCTTGCTGACCAGTAGAGGAAAGGAAACCGCCAGCCCTCGCCGATCGGTCGCATAGCCGGCCAGCGCCGCGTGGAACGCAAGATGCGCCTTCACCCGGTCGTTCTCGAAGTGACGGTCGAGGAACTCGGTGATCGTCTCGTGGCGCAGGTTGACGCTGAGGAACTCGCTCTTTGCCTCGACGCCCCACAGATGCATCGCGCGCGTGATATCTCGCATCGAGAGCGGCGCCGAGTACATCAGCGTGCGCAGGATGAGATCGCGGTAGCCGCGCGTCTCTTCGTAAAGCCGATGAAAGGTATCGGCGTCGCGCTCGGAGAAGCGCGCCATCGAGGCGCAGGTCTTGTTCAGATCGGTATGTACCGTGAGCGCGCGGCCGTCGCTGAACACGCTCGCCATTTGCACCGGCGGCTGCACGTAGCGCAGACCGTGACGGCTGACCAGTTCCAGGTCGTCGTAAACCGGACAGATACCGACCAGGGTGTGATAGTTGGCGTGAACGTTATGCAGAAAGCCGGGGCGGGTGAGCTCCTCGGTGCACAGTCCGCCGCCCTCTTCACCGCGTTTTTCGAAGATTCCGACCTTCCATCCGCTTTTCGCGAGGTACGCTCCCAACGCCATGCCGTTGTGACCGGCTCCGATGATCACAGCGTCGAATGTCGCGTCGGACATAAGCCCTCCCCAGCTTTTCCGTCGCCGCAAGCCACCGTGACGGCAGCGCAATTGCGGCTCCAGCCGGCTTTAGCCCTCAAGCCCCAAGACTATTTCGTCGATTACGCCCGCATCGACGCAGTGCAGCTTGTGTGCCAACGCCGGTGCTCAGGCCCACATGTTCCCCGAGTTGTAAAAATCGCGTTGAACTGGCGTGCCGACCATGGGCAGGCGGCGCATAGCGCGTTCCTGCCGCCGTATCTGTTCAGCGCGCAATATGGAACCTAAGGAGCCAAGCTGTGGAGCCTTCCGCGCCATAGCGCCGGTTTCGATACTCTGCGAATGCGTGGCCACGCCAGACGGATTCCGCAAGCTGGTGAATTTTGCGGCGCCCTCTTCGCGTGTGTCGCGCCGATGCGCAGGGTGGCGACGTGTGCTAAAAGGATACCGCCCGAAGATTTTGCGAGGACCTGTCGAATGAACGGAAAGCGCCGTTACTGGGGACTATGCATGGTCGCCGACGCCGCGACGATGGCCAATATCGCGGCTGGATGCGAAGCCGCGCACCTCGAAGGCATCTGGTGCGTCCAGCTCTACGGTCCTCCGTTCGTTCCGCTTGGCGCGCTTGCGATGGCGACGAAGCGGGTCAAACTGGGGACCGGGGTCGCCCTCGCTTTCACGCGCAGTCCGCTCGAAACGGCGCTCAGCGCAATGGATATAGACACCATGAGCGGCGGCCGGATGGTTCTCGGACTCGGAACCAGTCTCCGATGGTGGAACGAGAGCTGGCACGGCGTGACCTACGGAAAGCCGATCGCCCATCTGCGCGAAGTCGTCCGTATCGTTCGCCAGATAATCGCCGGCGCCCATAGCGGCCAGCTTGGCAAAATCGAGGGCGAGTATCACAAGCTCGACCTGACGGGATTCAGGACTCTCACCCCGCCGGTCCGCGATCGCATTCCGATCTATCTGCCCGCAGTGTTCGAAAGCGCCGTACGGCTCGCCGGCGAGATCGCCGACGGTCTGCCGGGCCATCCAATCTGGTCGGCGCGATGGATCGAGAACGAGGTGAAGACCAACCTTGAGGCGTCGCTGAAGAAAGCCGGCCGCAAGCGCTCGGACTTCGATCTCAACGTGTGGGCGTGGGTCGCGATCGACGAGAATCGCAAGCAGGCGATCGATGACGCGCGCGGGACGGTCGCCTTTTACGCCTCGATGCAGCAGTACGAGAAATATTTCGCCGCGCACGGCTTTGGAGCCGAGGCCCGCGCTGCCTTCCAGGCGGCCTCGCGCGGTGACACGGCCGCGATGCTCAAGGCAATTCCCGACGAGATGGTTGCGACGTTCGCGATCGCGGGCACGCGCGACGAAGTGCGCGAGCGCGTCGCGAGGCTCTGGGAAACGGCGGATTCGATGACGCTTGCGGCACCAGCGGTGTTCGTCAGCGCGGAGAAAGTCGCGGAGCATCAGCGGCGAATCGCCGAGACCTTCTACAGATAACACGAGGCGCCGATAGACAATCCAGAGCTGTGCAGCACTTTGGAAGTGCTGAGCGGACCGGCGCACAACGGAACCCAGATCGCGAATTGCCTGGTCAGCGGGTACACCTACCCGGCGCCAAGCCGGCGGCTGCGCGGGCCCCGAACCAGGCGGAAGCCAATTACTCAGCTAAAGTCCGCCAGCGTCAGAAGATGCTGTCCCGAATCGTCCGTCCCTTTCTCGGTTTTCCCGGCGGGGCAGTGATGATTCCCCGCAGGCCGCTCAAGCCCGGCACCTACAAGGTTTCCGTCACGGCGGGCGGCGACAGTTACAGGTGGTCATTCAAGGTCGCGTCGCCATCCGCCTCGCCAACACTGTCGCCCGCCACGCAGGCGGTCACGAACTCGCAATCGCCCAGATGACACGCGGCTGAAACGCGGGCCGTCATCGCGATTTCCTCGCCTCGACAATCGCCTCCTCGGCGATCTGGCGCAGCATCGCGGCGAAGATCAGCCGATGCAGCGGATAGCTCAGGTACCAGTATGCGAGACCGAACAGCCCGCGCGGGTCGAAAATCGCGGTCTGGCGGATAATCGAGCCGTCGCCGTCGCGCTCGATTTCAAAATCGAGCCAAGCACGCCCCGGCAACTTCATCTCGGCGGCAAGCGTGAGTTTCGCGCCGGGCTCGTAGCGCTCGACACGCCAGCAATCGAGCGCGTCGCCAACATGAAGGTTCTCCGGATCGCGCCGTCCCCGCCGCATCCCGGGACCTCCCACGAGCAGGTCGATAACCCCGCGCAGACGCCATAGCCAGTCGTAAGGCCATCCTCTCGCTCCGCCCAACCGGATTATCGGCGCGAACGCTTTCTCGGGAGCGACGTCCACCCTTGTAGCCCGCGAGTCCACGATCCGGATTCCGGTCCTGATGCTTTCCGTTTCCGCGCGAATTCCCGCCGACGAAAGCGCGTCGGACCATCGGGTTTCAGCGAACTGACGATCCTCGTCACGGAGTGCGCTGGCTATCGCTTCGCGCACTCCGATCGGTGTGACGGCGAAAACGCGTCGCGCCGAGTCGTCGCGCACCACGGTTGCATGGCGGATACTGTCGATCAGTTTTCGCCCAACGCGCACGTAAAGGCGCGCTACCAGGCCGAGCCACAGGCTCGAAAGCCGAGGCGTCAGCAGCGGAACCGGCACCAGGTAGCGGCGCAATCCGCGCTGGCGCGCGTATTCGCGCATCATGTCGCCGTACGATACGACGTCGGCACCGCCGATCTCGAAGATGTGATTTCCATCGAGCGGAATCGTCAGCGCCTGTGTGAGATATTCCAACACGTCGTTTATCGCGATCGGCTGCGTCCTGATCGCCACCCATCGGGGCGTGATCATCACCGGCAAGCGTTCGACCAGCGCGCGAATCATCTCGAATGAAAGACTGCCCGAACCGATTATCACCGAGGCGCGAAACTCGATTACCTGCACGCCCGACGAGCGCAGGATCTCGCCGACCTCGTGACGGCTTCGCAGATGCGGTGAGAGGTCCGAAGCACTTTCGCCCAACCCTCCGAGATAGATGATCCGGCGGATGCCGGCATGGCGGGCCGCCGAAGCGAAATTCCCCGCGCCGCGCCGATCGATCTCTTCGAACCCCGACGCCTCGCCCATCGCATGCACCAGGTAGTAGGCAGTGTCGACGCCGCGCAAAGCTTCGATGAGGCTCTGCTCGTCGAGAACGTCGCCGCGCACGATCTCCACGCCGGGGCCGACTCGTCCGCGCAGGAAGTCGGGCTTTCGCGCAAGGCATCGTATGCGCACTCCGCGCGCCTGCAGATGCTTCAGCAGCCGTCCGCCAACGTATCCGCTCGCGCCCGTCAGCAGCACCATTTGCTCCGCGCGAGCGCCTGGCGAAACACGCCCGAGCGTTGTGCCAGGCGCGGATTCCAGCGGTCGTTTTATTCCAGTTGCCAAAACCCTACTCTTCAACTAACGAGGTTGAAACGTGAATGAACTCGCCGAACGCCGATCAAAGGCTCTTGAAAAGCCGGCTCGTCCTGGCTGATTCTGGCTCGAAAACGGGCTTGATGCATCCGCCATCCCGCTTGCTCGGAGAAAATCGATGGAAATAACCCGTGCTTTCGCCAATTACGTCGCCGAAATGACCTATGAGCGGATTCCCGAGCCGGTTCGCAAAATTGCCCGCCGCGGACTGATCGATACGATCGGATGTGCCGTAGCCGGCAGTATCGAGCCTGCCGCGCGCATCGCCTCGAAGCTTGCGCGCGAGGACGGCGGCCGCCCCGCCGCGACCGTGCTGGCGCCGGCCGACGGCGCCGACCTTAAGCTTCCGCCGCAGGCCGCCGCGATGGTGAACGCGATCGCCGGCCACGCGCTCGATTACGACGACGTCAACACCGTGGGACATCCGAGCGTGCCGGTGGTTTTCGCCGCGCTCGCCTCGGTCGAGGATGAAGGCGGCGACGGACGCGATCTCCTCACCGCGTACGTAACCGGCGTCGAGGTCGAAACCAAAGCAATGCGCGCCTTCGGCGAAAGCCATTACCTGCTCGGATGGCATTCGACTTCGACCCTGGGCGTGCTCGGCGCGGCGGCAGCCGCGGCCAGGGCGTACCGTCTTGATGCGGAGGAGACGGCGCGCGCGTTTGGGATTGCGGCTTCGCAGGCCGCGGGACTCAGGCGTAATTTCGGCACGATGACCAAGCCGTTTCATCCGGGACACGCGGCGTGGTCGGGCATTACGGCAGTCAGGCTCGCACGCGCGGGCTTCACGGCGGATCCTGCGATCCTCGAATCGCCGCTCGGATACTTCGCGGTCTATGCAGCGGGACCGTACGACCCGGAAAAAGCTGTCGCGAACATGGAAGGATGGACGCTTGAGCGGCCGGGATTGAGCGTCAAAAAGTATCCCTGTTGTTACTGCACGCACGCGAGTATCGATGCGGCGCTCTCAATCGCGAAACGGTTCGACCTGCGCCCGGCTGATATCGCTTCGATTCGGGCGGAGCTAAGCCCGTTCTTTCTCTCGCCCCTGATTCATCATCGCCCGAAAACCGGCCTCGAAGGCAAGTTCAGCCTCGAATACGCGCTCGCCGCGGCGTTTATCGATCGCAAGGTCGTGCTGGCCACCTTCACGGACGAGATGGTGCGCCGGCCCGAGGCGCGCACGCTCCTGGAAAAGGTTACGCCCGCAAAGCACGATGTCGCTGTCGAGGAAGGAACCCGCGCCACCTTCGCCAGACTAACCGTCGAGCGCAAGGACGGTGGGAAAATCATCGAGGAAGTCGCAGAGCCGCGCGGGACCGCGGCAAATCCGCTCAGCGACGAGGAAATCGCCGACAAGTTCAACGATTGCTTTAGCTTCGCGCGACGTCCGGAGAAAGCCGCCGCCCAGGCGCTTGAGATGCTCTGGAAGGTCGAGCAACTCCAGAGAATCGACCGCCTGACGGCGCTGCTTGGCTGATCGCGAAATGTCGCCGCATGAAACTTAAGGGGAGAATGGAACGCGATGAATGAAGAACTCCGGGCGCGTGCCCGGAAACTTCCCAAGGGCCATTGCTACGAGGATTTCGAGCCGGGCCGCGTCTTCGAGCATCATTGGGGCAGAACCATCAACGAGGGCGACAACAGCCTGTTCAGCACCCTCACGCTCTCCTACAACCCGCTTTACTTCAACGCCGACTACGCGCGCGCCAACGGCCATCGCGGCGTCGTCGTGAACCCTAATCTCGTCTTTCTGGTCGTGTTCGGACTTTCGGTCGAGGATCTGAGCGAGGGCGGCGGATTGTTCCTCGGCGTTGACGATCTTACGTTTCACAAGCCCGTCTACCCGGGCGATACACTAACGGCGCGCAGCACGGTGGTCGAGCGGCGCGAGTCTTCGAGCCGGCCCGAGAGTGGAATCGTCACCTGGCATACCGAGGGTTTCAACAGCGGCGGCGAACTGGTGATCGATTTTCGCCGCACCAACTTCGTCAACAAGCGAGGCGCCGTCCGATGAGCTACATGACCGAAGAACGCCTGATGATCCAGCAGAGCGCGCGCGAGTTCGCGATGAACGAAGTGCTGCCGGTCGCCAACGAGCTTGATCCGGTCCAGGGTGACATCCCGATGGACCTTCGGCGCAAGATGGCCGAGCTCGGCTATTTCGGAATCATCATCCCGGAGGAATACGGCGGACTCGGGCTGGGAGTGTTCGAGTATGCGCTTGTCACCGAGGAGCTGGCGCGCGCGTGGATGAGCGTCGCAAGCATAATTGCGCGCGGCAACGGTCTGGGCGGCGGATTCACCGAGGAGCAGCGGCGCGAGTATCTCCCGCGGATGGCGCGCGGAGAATTTCTCGGCGCGTTCTCGCTAAGCGAACCCGACGCGGGTTCGGACGTCGCCAATATCTCATGCCGCGCAACGCGCGAAGGCGACGAATGGGTTATAAACGGGACCAAGACCTGGTGTACTTTCGCCGACGGCGCCGATTTCATAATCCTGTTCGCCCGCACCGAAGCGCCCGACCCCGCGCGCCGCCACGCCGGTATCAGCAGGTTCCTGATCCTCAAGGAACGGGGAAAATTTCCGCCCGGGCTGACCGGCACGCCGATCCGCAAAATCGGGTACTTCGGCTGGAAAACATGGGAACTGCATTTCGACGGCCTGCGGCTGCCTGCCTCCGCACTTCTGGGCGGCAGCGGCACGGGGTTTCGCAGCGCGATGAGCGGTCTCGAGGTCGCCCGGGTGCATACCGCCGCGCGCGCCATCGGCCTTGCCCGCGGCGGACTTGAAGACGCGCTCGCGTATGCGCATCGCCGCGTTCAATTCGGCCGCGAGATCGCGGAATTCCAGGCGATTCGCTTCAAGCTCGCCGAGATGGCGACCGAGATCGAGGCCGCGCGCCAGCTGATGTATCACGTTGCAACCGAGGTCGACAGCCATCGCCGATGCGACAAGGAAGCCGCGATGGTGAAATTTTTCGCCAGCGAGATGGCCGAGCGCGTCACCAGCCAGGCGCTGCAGATTCATGGCGGCTACGGCTATACGAAAGACTTTCCGCTCGAGCGCTACTGGCGCGACGCGCGACTCACCAAGATTTTCGAGGGCACCTCGGAAATCCAGCTTCGCATCATCTCCGACCATCTGCTCGGCCGTCCCGGCAAAGGAGGAAAGCGATGAAGCCGAGGCCGGAATCGCTCACTGGAAGCTCAAACTACTTCGAGGATTTCAACGTCGGCGACCTGTACGAACACGCGCGCGGCAAGACCGTCGGTGAAATCGACAACGTGCTGATAACGAACCTCGTGATGAACACGGCGCAGGGTCATTTCAATGAGCATCTGATGGAACGCTCGCCCTTCAAGCATCGCATTACATTCGGCGGCGTGACCGCCTCGCTCGTGATCGGGCTTGCGATGCAGGACACGGGCGAGAACGCGCTGATGGAACTCGGGCTCAACAAGGTTCGGTTCAAAACGCCCGTGCTGCACGGCGACACGCTCTACGCCTTCAGCGAAGTGCTCGAAAAGCGCGACGCGGCCCGACCCGACGCGGGCGAGGTCGTGTTTCGTCATTGGGGGCTCAACCAGCGCAACGAACTGGTGTTCGAGGCCGAGCGGCGCGTGCTGGTCAGGCGGCGCGAAGCAAAGGACAGGGCGTGAAGACTTCCCAGAACCAGGGCGCGCTCGCCGGACTGAAGGTAATCGACCTGACGCAGGCGCTCGCGGGACCATATTGCACGATGATCCTCGCGGACCTCGGCGCCGACGTGCTCAAGATAGAATCGCTCGGCGGTGACATGACGCGCAAGGTGGGGCCTTACCCCGCCGACGATCGGCTGCGCGTCTTTGGCGCGTACTTCCAGAGCGTCAACCGCAACAAGCGCAGTATCGCGGTCGATCTTAAACACGAGCAGGGACGCGAGATCGTGAAACGTCTCGTGCGCGACGCCGACGTGCTGGTGGAAAATTTCCGCGCCGGCGTAATGGATCGGCTCGGCCTCTCCTACGAAACGCTTCGCGAGATCAATCCGAAACTGGTCTATGCAACGGTGCGCGGCTTTGGCGACCCGAGAAGCGGCGAGAGTCCATACGCTGATTGGCCCGCCTTCGACGTCGTCGCGCAGGCGATGGGTGGGCTGATGGGAATCACCGGCCTTCAGGCTGACCGTCCGACCAAGGTCGGCGCGGGCGTCGGCGACATCGTTCCCGCGATGTTTCTCGCGCTCGGAGTGCTCGCGGCCGTCAGGCACGCGGAGCGCACCGGCGAGGGCCAGTTCGTCGACGTTGCGATGTACGACGGCGTGCTCGCCCTGTGCGAGCGAATCGTCTACCAGTACTCGTACTTCAACGATGTTCCGAAGCCCGAGGGAAACGGCGTATCGTTTCTCTGCCCATTCGACGTGTTCGAGGCCGCCGACGGATGGGTCTCGATCGCCGCGCCTGGCGACAACCACTGGAAGATCCTATGCGAGGCGATCGGCAGGCCGGAACTGGGCGACGATCCGCGTTACGTTACGAATCCTCAGCGCGTGCGGCGCGCCGAGGAGGTGCGCGCGATCCTGCGCGAATGGACGACCGCGCGCACCAAGCGGCAAATTGTCGAGGCGCTCGGGGGCAAGGTGCCGTGCGGTCCGGTCAACACCGCGAAGGACATTTTCGAGGATCCGCATCCAAGGACACGCGGCATGCTCGTGCCGCTTGACCATCCCGGGATCGATCGCAAGGTTACGATCGCCGCTTCGCCGATCCGGATGTCGTCCACGCCGACCCGCGTGCGCAGCCGCGCGCCGCTGCTCGGCGAGGACACCCAAGCGGTGCTGTCAGAACTTGGCTACCGGCCAGAGGAAATCGAATCGCTCGCGGACGCGCGCGTGATTCATCGCGAATCCGCCGCGGCTCTCTCGCCGGCGGGCGAAAATCCATCAAACGAGGAGGGCAAACAATGATGCGGCTTCGACGCTCTGAGCTGTCCACGCCCGCCAGCAACGAAAAAATGATCGAGAAGGCCGCTGCGAGCGAAGCCGATCTCGTATTCCTCGACCTCGAAGACTCGGTCGCGCCCAAGGAGAAACGCAACGCGCGCGCCAAGGTTATCGAAGGTCTGCGCACGCTCAACTGGGGCAAGAAAACCCGCGCGGTCCGGATCAACAATATCGAGACCGAATACGCTTACGAGGACATAATCGAAATTGTCGAAAAGGCCGGCGAGCATCTCGACCTGATCATCATCCCCAAGGTCAAGGCGGCGCGCGACGTATGGTGGGTCGACACGCTTCTCACCCAGATCGAGAGCAAGCTCAAGTCTAAGCGCAGGATCGCCCTAGAATGCCTTATCGAGGAGGTCGAGGCGCTTATCAACGCCGAGGAGATAGCGCGCTCCAGCCCGCGGCTCGAAGCGCTGATATTCGGCCCGGGCGATTTTTCCGCCTCCCAGGGAATCCGGATGAGCGCGATCGGCGCGCTGCCCGGCGGTTATCCCGGCGACATGTGGCACTACGCGCGCAACAAGATCGTGGTTGCGGCGCGCGCCGCCGGCATCGAGGCGGTTGACGGCCCTTACGCCGATTTCAGGAATCCTGACGGATACCGCGTGGAAGCAACCCGTGCGAGCGTCCTCGGCTTCGTCGGCAAATGGGCGATCCATCCGAGCCAAATCGCGATCGCGAACGAAGTCTATTCGCCAACCCAGAAAGAGGTTGAACGCGCGCGCAAGCTCGCTGCGGCTTACGCGCAAGCGGAGGAACAGGGGCTCGGAGCGGTCGCGATCGACGGTGTGATGGTTGACGCGGCCTCGGTCCGGATCTTGCGCAACATAATCGCCAAGGCGGATTTGATCGGAATGTAGCGTCGCGCGCCAGATTGTCTGCCGCGCGACGCTGACCTCGACCCGCCCGGACCACGCCCGATCCACGATGCGCAGGGAGAAGGATGGCAATGGCGCTCAAGATTACGTCCGACGCTTTCAAGCATAACGGTGAAATCCCGGCACTCTACACCTGCGACGGCCAGGATGTGTCTCCGCCTCTTAAATGGGCGGGTGTCCCGGCCGGAGCGAAAAGCCTTGCATTGATTGTTGACGACCCCGACGCGCCCGACCCGGCCGCGCCAAAGATGGTCTGGGTGCACTGGGTGCTGTGCAACATCCCGCCGGATGCCGAGGGACTACCCGAAGCGGTCAAGGCAAACCAGCTTCCGCGCGGCACTGTCGAAGGGCTTAACGACTGGCGCCGAACGGGCTACGGAGGCCCTTGTCCCCCCATCGGCCGGCATCGCTATTTCTTCAAACTCTATGCGCTGGATACGGTCCTAAAGGGGCTTAAGCAGCCGACCAAGAGCGAGCTGGAAGGCGCGATGCACGGTCATATCCTCGCCGAAGCCGAACTAGTCGGCACTTACAGGCGCGAAAAGTAATCGCCTCCGCTCTTCGCGTCTTGAGCGCGAGCCTGGGCTGCTTCCTCAGGAACCAGGATGGCTCCCATCGCACCACGTCCGACCTCGCAAGCATCATATTTTCCGCAATGGTACATGAATTGCACTAATCCCGGCTCGGGAACCCGGGGCGCACGCTCGGATTCGCAAAGGAGGCGTGCCATGAAAGATTCCACGAAACGGGTGATGCTCGACGGCGCGATCGGCGGCCTTTTCGGCGCGGCAGCGATCATGGCGTGGCTGGCAGTCGTAGCGGCAGTGACAGGAACGCTTTCGGGTTTCTATACGGTCTTTGCGTCAGCGTATCTACCGCTCCATTTTGCGGCCTTCGCAGCGATTGGAGCGATCGGCGGATTGGTGTTGACCGAAGGCAAATGGGACACTGCGCTGTTTCCTCCGGTTGGAATTTTCGTCACAGCGCTCAGCATCTTCCTTGTCGCTGTTGTGATGATTCTCGGTCCGGCGGAAAGCGTTGCGCTTCCCTGGTGGAACGCGATGGTCGGTGATTTAGTGGCAACGGCGACGATCTACTCAGTGTTGCTGGGACGCCATCCGCGGATCGCGGAGGATTTTCGCGAGGCGTGGCGCGGCGTGATCGGCGTTCGCACCCAGGTTATCTGCCCCCAGACGCACGCCCCCGCGATAGTCCGGATCGATCCGATACGCGGGACGATTCAGGCCTGCTCGCGATGGCCGCGATGTTACGATTGCCCGCGCAACTGCGCGAGCCGCACGTAACGTGCGACGACCTGGCGGGAATTCTTGCGCACAAGCATGATCGAGGGCGGAGGGCGCAGCGGACCCCAGGGCGGCGCTCGGCTTTTGGGCTAAACGATCTTTCTCTCACGCAGGCGCGCGAGAGTATCTGCGTCGATGCCTATCTCACGCAGTATTTCCTCATTGTGTTGGCCGAGTCCGGGCGCTCCCGAACGAATCCGCGTCGGAGTGCGGGAGAATTTGGCTACCGGCCCGGTTATCGGCGCAGGGCTTCCGTTCTCAAGCGTGATTTCCTGCAGCATGTCGCGTTCCCGAACGTGGGGATCGCGTGAGGCGTCCTGGTAGGAACGGACGTGCGCGCACGCGATGCCCGCGCGCGTGCATTGCGCGACCGCCTCGGCTACGGTTCGCTCCGAGAACCATCGCGCCAGCACCGCGTTACATTCGTCACGGTTTTGGTCCCGCCCCTGGATGGTTGCGAAGCGCGGGTCATCCGCCAGATCAGGGCGCCCGGCCATCCTGGCAAACACCTTCCAGTGCGAGTCGAGCAAAGTGCCGGCTATCACGCGCCCGTCGCGGCACTGGTAGATGTTGGTCGGCACGGAGAAAGGAAATTCGTTGCCCCATCGGCGGATAGGAATTCCCATCGCGCCGAGCGTCAGATAGCCGTTGGACTGAAAAAGCATTGCGTCGAGCAGGGCAACATCGACATGCTGGCCTTCGCCGGTGCGATCACGATGCACCAGCGCGCCAAGAGCGCCGATTGCGCCGTGCAATCCTGCAAGATCGTCACCGAGAAACGTCGGGGCCTTGACCGGCTCCCCGTCGGGAGTACCGTTGAGCGAGATGAAGCCGCTTGCGGCCTGCGCCATCGGATCGTATCCCGGGCGATCGTGCTCCGGCCCCCACTGGCCCCATCCGCTGATCGAAACGTAAACGATGTCGGGTTTTACCTTACGCACCGCCTCGTAACCGAGTCCCCACTTGTCCATCGTGCCCGGGCGGAAGTTCTGCACGATTATGTCGGCGCGCGCCGTGAGTCTCATGAAAATCTCGCGCCCTTCGGGGCTGCGAAGGTCGAGCGTCAGGTTGCGCTTGTTGCGGTTGACGGTAGCGTGAACGAAGCTCACTCCCGGCTCGTTGCCGGGCAGGAACGGATGCATCCGGCGCGCGACCTCGCCTGTCGGCGCTTCGATCTTGATTACGTCCGCGCCGAGGTCGGCCAACACGCACGCGCACATCGGACCGGCCCAGCTTGTCGTCACGTCCAGAACACGCACGCCGTGAAGCGGACCTGGCAGGTCCGTGCGGGCTTCGCGGTAGAAATCGGCCTTATCCACGAAATACCTCCCCGATTCGAGCGCACGCATGGTACTGCGAAAAAGGCGGTGACGACAAACCTCGCGGGCTTATCCTCCGGTGCACGGGAAGGCAGCCAGATGACGCGCCTGATATCCAGAGATTGCCCGCGAGTCCGATCATCTAGTCAACCACGACCGGGATGCGAACCTCGAAGGTGGACGCAACCGGTTTTCCATGCACCACCGCGGGAAAAAAGCGCCAGCTTTTGAGCGTCTCGATCAGGATCTCGTTCAGGCGCGGATACGGCGTCGGGCTGATCAGCTTGACGGTCGCCTCTCCGTCGGCCGCTACTTCGAAACGCGCGATCGCGACCGTCCTCAGGGGATTCTCGCGCAGTTCCTCCGGGATTTTCGGCATCGGCGCGTAAATCGCCCGCGCACCTGAGGACGAACTGCCGCTGCCCAGCAGCGCACTGCCCGCGCCGCTCGTCGCGCCGCTCGACGAACCCGAAGACGGCGGCGTCACCGACACTCCGCTAGACGAGGGCTTGCCGGTCACCGGCGAAGAGGCGTTCGGAGCCGCGGCAAGCGGGGGCGGCTTTTCGAGCGGAGCGCGACGGACGCGGCGTGGCGGCTTCGGGCGCACGCGAGGCTTGGGACGCAGCGGACGAATCACTGGCGCAAGCTTCGGCGCGATATGCTCAGGCGGTGGCGCTGGTTTGGGCGGCGGCAGGAGTGTTACCGTGATGGCGCCTTTGTTCGGCGGCAGCTCCGACGAGATTGTTCCGATCAAAATCGCGAGCCCAAACAACGCGGCGGCGATACATCCGGCCGCCGGCATCATCCACGGCAGAAGACGCACCAATGCGCCGATTCCGCCGGGCGGAACAGGCCCCCGCTCGCCCATCCGCTCCGGTGTTTCCCCTGCGGGCGCGGAATTTTTTCCAGCTGGTTCGCCCTTATTGGGCAAAACTGCACGTCGCAAGTCGAATCACTCCCTGAAAGGCCTTTCGGCCCGGCGCGGAACACACGCGCCATTCTCGCCGCGGAGCGACTGCCGCATACTGTGCGACATCGCAGGCGACAATCGCACACAGCACGAAAGTCACAACCGTCCTGACAGTTTATTATAAGGAGCGATACCGCGTCGACGTGAACTCGTCCGGAAAGTCGGACGCGTCGCGCCGCTCAATCGAGTCCCTATCTCAGTAGCCGCCGAATGTCGCGCGAAAGCGCCGCGCCGCGCATGCCTCTAACGCTATCCGCTCATCGCATGCTAATCTCGCGCCGGTGAGTTGCGCGCCGAATCCACACCTGTTCGTGAAATTGCCTGGATACGATACGATGCACCGGTGGTACAGGTCGCGGGAGAGTCCGGATGCGGGGCTGGATACTAGTCTGCTTGCTCGCGCTCACCATCGTCGCCCCACGCCCGGTTTTCGCGGTTCAAGCCAAAGCGGCGGCCATGCGCCGCAAAATCGCAGGCACCGTCAAGGACGCGCTCGGACGCCCGGTCTCCGACGTCGCAGTTCATCTCCAGACGGCCAGCGGAAAAACCGCGGCCGCAACCAGCACCGACAAGAACGGCGCGTTTGCCTTCCGTGACGTCGCGCCCAGGCTTTACGCGATTATCACCTCCAAGCCAGGATTTGAGACTTCGACCCAGATCGTCGATGCGCGATCGGCCAGCCCGCCGCCGCTTACCATCTCGATGGCGTCGAAAAGGCCGCTCACTCTTTCGGTCGTAAGCAAGCGCCTGCCCGCGCGCAACGCGCTCTCCGCCGAAACCGGCAGCAGCGTTTATCGTTTCAGTTCGCGGGCAATCGAACAGCTTCCGCAGGGGAGTAACACTCCTCTCAGCCGCGTCCTGATCCAGGCACCCGGAGTCAGTCAGGACGTCTATGGCCAGGGCCAGGAACAAATCCACATCCACGGCATGAACGGCGGCGGCATCCAGTACCGTATCAACGGCATCTGGCTGCCCGAACCGGTCACCAGCTTCGGCGAGATCTTCAGTCCGCGCTTCGTTAGCAGCGTGAACCTTGTCACCGGGTTTCAGCCAGCCCAGTTCGGATACCATAACGAGGGTGTAATCGACATTCACACCAGACAGGGGTGCGAAAGCCCGGGCGGCAGCGTCGAGTACTACGGAGGCCAGCGCGCCACTATCCAACCGAGTTTCGAGTACGGCGGATGCTCGGGCCGGCTCAGCTACTACCTGAGCGGCTTCTATCTGCAGGATGACCTCGGGGTGCAGTCTCCCACCCCAACGCCCGACCCTATCCACGATCGCACCACCCAGGGCCAGGGCTTCGGTTACTTCTCCTATCTCCTTACACCAACCACCCGCCTCAGCCTCATCGCCGGCAGCAGCGTGAACTACTTCCAGATTCCCGGCCAGCCAAACCTGCCTCCCCAGTACGCTCTATCGGGAATATCGACGGCGCCCCCGTCCGACAATCTCGACGAAAGCCAGTTTGAGCAGAACTACTACGGAATTCTTGCGCTCCAGGGCTCCATCGGACCGAATCTCAACTATCAGCTTGCGTACTTCAGCCGTTACTATAGCCTTGGCTTCACTCCCGATCCGGTTGGCGACCTGATTTACAACGGAATCGCGGCGAACATCTTTCACTCCGGTTTCGTCAATGGGCTTCAGGAGGACACTGCATACCACCTGGGCCGCTACAATACATTGATGGCGGGCCTCTATATCAGCGGGGAAGTGATCGAGCTCGACGATCATGCCAGGGTTTTTCCGCTGAATTCGATAGGAATGCCCGAAACGGTTCCGATCAACGTGGTGGACAACACCAACGCCGATGCGTTTCTGTACGGAGTTTATCTGCAGGACGAATGGCATCCGACCGAGAAGCTCCGCATCACTGCGGGCGTCCGATGGGACCTGATGGATGCGTTCGTCCGGCAGCATCAGTTCAGCCCACGCTTCGGGCTCGTATATCAACTCACGCCTTCGACCACTCTTCATGCCGGTTACGCACGTTACTTCCAGGTGCCGCCTTTTTCCTCGGTACTTCTTAAAACCGTCGACACCTTTGCCAACACGACCGGCGCATCGTCGGTAACCTCGGGCAATCAGCGTGTCAAGGCGGAGGATGACAACTTCTTTGACGCCGGTTTTACCCAGGAATTGCCGCTCGGGCTCGATGCGAGCGTGGAAAGCTGGTTCCTGCTAGCGCACAACAAGCTGGATCTGGCGCAATACGGCAGCACCTACATTTTCGCTCCGCTCAACTATCGCAACGGACGTGGATGGGGTGTCGATTTCAGCCTGACCAGAGACGTCGGCAGATTGTCCACTTATGCCAACTTTTCCTATGTTGTGCTGCAGGCAAAAGACATCTCGGCGGGCCAGTTCCTGGCCGACGACCCTGCCGAGATCGCTTACGTAGCCAAGCATTGGATACCGCTCGACGACGACCAGGAGTTTACGGCCTCGTACGGTGTCTCGTATCTATGGCGCGGTTTTCTGCTCACGGTTGATGGAATATGGGGCAGCGGCTATCGGGCGGGTTTCGCCAATTCGCAAACCTTGTCGCCCATATGGGAAGTGGACATGGGGTTGGCGCATAGCCTGACTCTGCCGCGAGTGGGAAAGGTTCGGGCTCGCGTCAGCGTGCTCAACGTTTTCGACCATCCTTACGAGATCCGCAACGGCACCGGCATCGGCGTCTTCGCGCCGGCGTTCGGGCCACGCCGCGCGCTGTACGCGGGGATTAGGCTCCCACTGCCCGGTGTTTCCCAGTCGACGCCTTTGTCGCCCTGAACGCAGTGCTGTGCAGGGCACGCGGCCGTCCCCTTAGCCCTGTCGCCAGCAGGGGTGTCGCAAACGCCAGGCAAAGGCAACGCAGCCCTGACGGTCGAGAACTACAGGGACCAAATTACAGGAGCGCCGGAATCCCTGACCGCGGCGCTCCTGCTATCCAACAAGCGATGCAGCGGCTGCGATTCCAACGTGTCTCTCGCAGCGCTGAAATACGATCTTCACTTCATCCAATCCAGCAGTTGGTCCTTGTAAAGGTCCGAAGTCGGGAACGCATAGTCCGCCGTGACATAGAATCCCAGCTGGCGGTACACGTTCTTCGTCATGATGTCGCTCGCCATCGAAACCCAGAAATTCACCGGACCAAAATGCGACGAGAATGCTGGCCCGATGCCGAGTTCCTGCTGTTCAGTCGGGCCGGGAACTGTTTTCCCGTTAACCGTCGGCGCGCCGAGCGTCTGATACCAGGTAACTCCGATGCCGCCCTTGAGGCTCTTCAATAGAGGCACAAGGAAAGCATTGTTCCAAACGATGGAATCGCCGGGCGTGAAGCTTCCCAGGGTGTTCGGGGCGATCAGAGCCTGGTCGTTCGCGGTAAACTGGTGAAAATAAATAAGATCGGTCTGCCATTCTGAACCTTCCAGAGGGCCGAAGTTCTTCCCCAGGTAATTCCATCCGATGAAGGCCGGGAGCACCGTCCACGCATTTGAGCCAAGACCGGGAAATCCTCCTCCTCTCGCCGCAGCCGCATCGTAGTCTCCCAACGGAAACTCTATCAGCGGAGAGATATAGCCGGTGAGCTTGAACCAGTCTTCATACTGCCAGTGCTGATACGCAATGCCGATTCCCATCGGAGTCCACTCAACGTCTCCGACGCCGCCGCCTCCAACGCCAACCCCTGTCGGCTGACCAACGTCCGCATGGGTCGTTGCATAGTCGAAAAAGAAGTCGGAGCTGAGCGTGATGTGCTTGTTGTCGCTCGGCAGCAGCCAGCTCCACGGTTGGATAGCCTCGGGATAGAAATACACCCACTGAAAAAGCATGGCCATCGTGTCGGTCTCGTGAATGCCCGGCACCTTCTTGCCATTTGAACCTGACAGGGACTTGCCGACGTCGTAAATTGGCGCTATCTGGAAACCTTGTACGTCCGCAGCGCCTTCCGGGAATCCGCCGTCAAAGAACGGGTAATCGTAGAAATTCCACAGCGGATTGTTGGCACTTGCGACCGATGGCCACAGGCACAAAAGTAGACAGCAGCTAGCCACCAAAGACAACAAGCCGGATGACCAGAATCGTTTCATAAGGCCCCTCCAACGTTTTGGACACTTCCGCACTTGCTAACGGTTGAGTTCCGCTACTAGGATCAGAAGCCATGAACTCCATCGACGGCTATCGACAGGGACTGCCGCCGACCGTCCCCTGGTCTGGACTTTTCAGCGCCTCATCGACGCATCACCTCCCGAAAACACCCACCTCCTGCCGCCATGCAAACTTTTCAACTTCGACACCACTTCGAGCAGCGCCGGAAAGGATGTCCTTTTTCAGCAGATAGTCAGTGGCGGCCAGCCACATACGGTCAGTGTCATCGCGTATCTGGGTAGACGTCGCTTTCACCACGGTCTGGCGCTGCGCGTCGAGCAGTATCATCCCCACCGACAAAATCAGCCGGCTCTCCTTTTGCACCCAGCCCACCAGTACATAGTCGGCGCCGCGCGAGTGAGCCCAGTCCCAGATGCAGGCATGGCAGGACATGTAACTGTACGGTGGCGCAGCATCTTTGGGACCACGGTCCAAAACTCGATATGCTCCCGAGCGCGCAATTATGGTGCGGGCGCGACTAGTCACAAGAGCGATCCTCCGGTCATCTGCAGCGACGTCGTAGCGCTGATCGGCGGGAGCCGTTTCTAACAAGACGAACCGGGCCACCAGGATTGTCGGACGCGCGCCTTGCGGCGAAGCGGCTTCGCACGGCGTTGCGCAATACGCGCACAAGACCGCGGCCAGAGCGAAACCCGCCATAAGCGTCTGCCCGCCAGGGCAACGCGATATCAAGCTCTTTTCCCTCATCGGAACAAAGCTCAATCCGCGGAAGGTGGCCGTCCGACTCCGATCAAGCCGAGAGACCGGGCCTTGACGTACTCATAAATGTCCTCCATCTCATCCGCAGTGAAAAACCCAGCCCACTCGGGCATTCCCTTCTCTTTTTTGCCCTCCATCGCAACGGTGAAGAATTCCTTCCTGGTCATTCCTCCGTTGAGAGAGTGGCGGAGGTCGGGCGCGTATTCGCCACCTACCGCGTCATAGCCGTGACAGCGAAAGCAATATGAGTTGAAAAGCTCGAACCCCCTGAAAATGCCCTTTGTAACCTTACGTTCCTTGTCACTTATAAAGACCGGAAAGTCCGTCGTCACCGTCTTGCCATCAGCCTTGTACGTATACGTCTTTGGCTTGGCCTCCGCTTTGGGGTTTGGCAAGGAAAGAATCCACGCCGCGATTATCTTCGCGTCGGCTTCGTTTATTGACAGATGAGCGGGCATCGCAACCTTGCCCCACACGCCTTCGCTTCCTCCCCTGATCTTAAGCGCCAGCAGATTGACCATATCGGGCCTTCCGCGGTAACGCTCGGCGACCCTATCCCAAGCCGGGCCCACCACGTCGTGGTCAATCGCGTGACAGGAGAGACAGTCGCTTCCCTTCACCAGTGCCAGAGCCTTCGTCGCATCCGCTTTTTCTTCCGCGGCATTCGACGTGCCACCGTTGTAGGCGCACACAAGTGCAGCGAGGACGACCGCGGCGGCAACACCCGTTAGGTGACGCCATTTGTCTTTAAGCCTGGTTTCATGCGATCTCCCACGCTCGCCCCAAGTCATAGAATCTCACCGCCGGCGACCGGATACAGTCTCACGTTGTAGCTATCAAGAATGGCTTTGATGTCCGACTTGTGTTGCGCGATAAACTTGTTCAGTTCCTGCTGCAAAGCGGTGTCGTTTTTGCGCACCGCCATCGACATCGAGAACATGTACTGCTCGGGCGAACCCGTGGCGCGCTCGTTGGGAACTCGCGCCACTTCCAGACCGGGATAGTTCTTGATGAAGTAGCCGATCGCCGGTTCCCAGGTGATCATCACATCGACTTTGCCGTCTTCGACCGCCTGGAGCATCACGGCCGGCGACTCCCCCTTCTCGTCTCCGACGTGAAAGGCGATGGCATCGAAAAGCATATCTCGAATCTTCAGACCGTCAGCAGGAGGCGTCTCTCGCTCGAAGCCGATCTTTAGTTTGCGAAGTACCGGCGAATCCATGCTCTCGATGTCGTAACCCTTCTTTTTCTTGAAGACGAATACATAGGAGGAGGCATAGTAGGGATTGGTGGTAAGCTCCTCCTGGCTGCCATAGGGCATATTGATGACGAGGTCGCACTTCTTCGCGTCAAGGGTTTGCGCGAGAAATTCACCGAATCCGCCGTGGCCCCGGTAGCTGTGCCAGGTGTATTCGAGTTTCCGGCCGAGAGACTTGGCAACCAACTCGGCAATCTTGTTCTCAAACCCATCGCCCGCGCGGTTGGAGAAGGGCATGTAGTCCGGATCAGCACACACGCGCAGGGGTTTTTCCGTCGCAAAGGCGGACGCACAGAGCGTCAAAACCGCAAGTCCCACGGCAAGACAATAACGAATCACAACAAAAGAGCCTCCGAAGACTTGATTGGCCCAGGTCGGGCCCGATGCTGTATCGGGCCCGACCCCGTCAGGCTTCGCTTATTTCAGCGCAAATACCATCAGCGTCCCGCCGAGGTTCGTGCGATCAGACAAATCGGCGGTCAGGCCGACGGCGCCGAGACCTTCAGTCGGCTTGGTCAAGTCCATCGCCATTCCAATGGCGGCCCATCCACCTACGCCGCTCAGGACCGCGACATACTGCTTGCCGTCGTGCATGTAGGTGATCGGGTTTCCGATAATTCCCGATGGGCACTTGAACTGGTACAGGATCTTGCCCGTATGCACGTCAACCGCACGAAACCATCCGTCGAGCGTCCCGTAGAAGGCCAGTCCGCCAGCAGTCGTAAGTGCCCCACCCCAATCCTGAAAGCTGTCCTGGATCTCCCACTTGGTCTGGCCAGTCATCGCGTCGAAGGCGATGAACCGTCCGCGAACGCCGGGAGATGCAGGCTTCATGTTGACGATCGCGCCGACATACGGGAACCCGGCCTTATACTTCACGTCGAAAGCCTGGTAATCCATGCAGATGTGGTTCAGCGGCGCGTAGAACAGCTTCGTGACCGGATCGAAGGAGACCGGCTGCTCGTCCTTGTCGCCCTCGGAGGCCGGACAGATGTCCTTCACGTTGACCCCGGCCTTGGTCATCTTGGCAGGATTGACAGTCGGAATACCGGTCTTGGGGTTGATGCTCTCGGCCCAGTTCACTGTCGGATCGTACTTATGCACGGCGATCAACTTACCGTTGCGGCGATCGAGGACGTAGCAGTACCCATTGCGGTCGAAGTGCACGAGGCAGGGCTTCCCATCGAGATCGGCCAGGATCATCTCGTTGACCCCGTCATAGTCCCATCCGTCGTGTGGCGTCATCTGGAACACCCAGGCCGCCTCGCCCGTGTCGGGATTGCGCGCAAAGATGCTCATCGACCACTTGTTATCACCGGGACGCTGTGAAGGATTCCACGTACCCGGATTTCCACTACCGTAGTAAACGAGGTTCAGCTTCGGATCGTAGGAGTACCATCCCCAGGTGTCTCCGCCGCCGAGTTTCCACTGGTCACCCTTCCAGGTCTTAAGGCTCGAGTCCTTGCCGACCGGCTTCTGGAGGTTGCCGTTGATGGTCTTTTCGGGGTTGAACAGCATTCCCTCGTCCGGGCCGGCGCTGTAAGCGCGCCATACGAGCTTGCCAGTGTTGAGGTCGAACGCGCTCATGTAACCGAGTACGCCGTACTCGCCGCCGGATACGCCGATCAGAACCTTATCCTTGACGATAAGAGGAGCGGCGGTAACCGTCTCTCCCTTGAGCGGATCGGCATTCGTCGCCTCCCACTCGACTTTTCCGGTCTTCGCATCGAGCGCATAGACCTTGCCACCGAGCGTCGCGAAAACGATCTTGCCGTCGGCGTAGGCCAATCCGCGCTTGACCACGTCGCAACATGCAACCGGAGGAGCGTTGGGGTCCTTGGGGGGCAGGAACCGCCAGGCGAATTTCCCGATGTTGTTCAGGTCGATTGCATAGACATTGTTGGGATACGGGGTCACCAGATACATCATGTTGCCGATAACCAGCGGCTGGCCTTCATGGCCCCGCAGGACACCGGTCGACATGGTCCAGGCGACCTCGAGATTCTTGACGTTGTTCGTGTTTATCTGCTTGAGCTCGCTGAAGCGGGTGACGCCGTAGTCACCGCCCGGCATTACCCACTGGTTCGGGTCCTTCGACATCTGCTCAAGCTGTTCGTTTGCCTGCGCCAGCGGCGGCGTCGCCATGAGCCCCACCAGCAGAGCGGCGACGACCCACCATCGGTGTTTCGTTTCAGCACCCATGATCTCTCTCCCCAATTGCTCGGTTAGTCCTGGACTACTGTTTGCCTTCCCCAAATCCGGAACTGGTCGCGAGGCGCCGTCACCTGAAGTCAATGAGCGCCATTGGATCCTGCTCCCACGGTCCGGCTCTCAAACGCAGCCAATTACCCATGCGCCCGAGCGCGTTGCGCCTCGAAACGGCCAGGAAGCGAAAATTTCTGAGACGGCCAGGGCTTACCATCCTGTCCCCTCGGTTGCCCGCACGCCGCTTGGCCCCGGCGTGTCCGGGGCGCGCCTCTCGCGGCCACGTTATATGAAGCAGGGGCGCGCGCGTTCTTACTTGAACCCGTCGACTTTTGGTACGCCTTCGTACTCGAACCACGGCACCCGCGAGCTCCAGAACGCGTGCCGGTAGACCTCCTTCGGATGACCTGGGTGCGCTCCGTTGTCGATCGTTCCCGTAGTGATGCCGATCAAATCGGGAAAAGGATCGACATCGAGACTGATCGGGCATCCGCAGCGCGAGCAGAAGTGCCGGTGAACGTTCTCCGAGGTGTCGTAACTCGTGAGTCCTTCGCTCTTGTTGAACTTCACACCGCTGCGCGGGAAGAGCGAATGAGTAACGAAGATCGTACCCTGTATCTTCCGGCAGATTGAGCAATGGCAGTTATGAGTATCCACTGCCGGGGCCGTGATCGTGTACCGGACGTTGCCGCAATGGCACCCGCCGGTAAGTTTGAATTCAGCCATATCGCCTACCTCCTGTTTCGCGTCCCTGGCGCGGGTTAGTGATGCGCTTTCTTCCAAAGTCCAAGATGAATCCCCAGCCGTCACCCCCCGGCCACGGCCATTTAATCGCTCCACGTCCTCGAGCGCATCGACTAATACGTGATTACGCTCCGAATCGACTCACCCTTGTGCATCAGGTCAAACGCCTTGTTGATGTCCTCAAGGGGCATCGTATGCGTAATCAGGTCATCGATGTTGATCTTGCCCATCATGTACCACTCGACGATCCTGGGCACGTCGCGCCGGCTTCTCCATCCGCCGAAAGCAGTGCCCTTCCAGACCCGGCCGGTAACCAGTTGGAACGGGCGGGTCGAAATCTCCTGGCCGGCGCCTGCGACTCCGATGATCACCGATGTGCCCCATCCGCGATGACAGCACTCGAGCGCCTGGCGCATCAGTTTCACGTTGCCGACGCACTCGAACGAGTAATCCGCGCCTCCGCCGGTCAGATCGACGAGATATTTGACTATATCGTCGCCGACTTCCTTCGGATTGACAAAGTGGGTCATGCCGAATTTTTCCGCGATCGCGCGGCGCCCGGGGTTTATATCGACACCCACGATCATGTCGGCGCCCACCATCCGGGCGCCCTGGATCACGTTCAGACCGATTCCACCCAGACCGAAGACGACAACCCTCGCTCCCGGTTCAACCTTGGCGGTATTCACGACCGCGCCGAGCCCGGTGCTCACGCCGCAGCCGATATAGCAAATCTTCTCGAACGGAGCGTCCTCGCGCACCTTTGCGACCGCGATCTCGGGCAGAACCGTGAAGTTGGAAAACGTGGAGCATCCCATGTAGTGATGCAGCATCTGGCCGCCGAACGAGAACCTGCTGGTCCCGTCGGGCATCACGCCGCGGCCCTGGGTCTCGCGTATCGCCGTGCAGAGATTCGTCTTGCCGGAAAGGCAGGACGGGCAGTTACGGCACTCGGGTATGTATAGCGGAATTACATGATCGCCCTTTTTGACCGTTGTGACGGCCTTGCCTGCTTCAACGACTATGCCGGCACCCTCGTGGCCCAGGATACAGGGGAACAATCCTTCGGGGTCAGCGCCCGATAGGGTATACGCGTCAGTATGGCATACGCCGGTGGCCTTGAGCTCGACCAGGACTTCGCTGTCCTTAGGACCCTCAAGGTCCACTGTTTCAATCTTGAGAGGCTCACCCGCGCGAAACGCAACCGCGGCTTTAACTTTCATTTATCATAACCTCTTGTGAGCTTCCCGCCCCGGTCAGAACGTGCACGCACGAACCGCCGGCCGCAACGCCGAGACGTTCCGGCGCGACCGGTCCGTGCGTTCAACGTCCGGGGCCTTCGGGGCCTTCGCTAATGTTTTGCGCTGTGCAGGACGACCGCTTCAGCGGACCGAGATGTACATCGTCACCTCGAACCCAAAGCGCAGCTCAACGAACTCTGGTTTCTTCCAAGCCATCTTCTAACCCTCCCCGAGAGAGTGAAAAGTCCTGGCCTGTAGGTGCAATGGGAGTGCCAAGACGACCCTGTCCGCTCTCTTCTCTAGTTAACTGCGGAGTGACGCTCTTGGACGCTTTATTATCTATCTCACATGTCAGGTGTTCATTTTCCTGACGATTCGTGCGTTCATTTCCTGTACAAATCTTTAGTTTTAACTCAAAGCTGATTGCCGGCTTTTCGAGAGTTGCGAAGTTTCTGATAAAGCGTGGTACGTGATACGCCAAGACGCCGCGCCGCTTCACTCACGTTGTTTCCGCACTCGCGCAATGTCTGGAGAACCAGGTTGTACTCCATCTCGCGAAGCGAGAGCTTGCGATGCTCGCGGGCGTTCTCAAGTGCGGGTTCGCTGCGCATCTCGGGCGGCAGATCTTCGACGATAACCGCCGAACCGGGACACACTTCGGCCCATCGAGCGCACAGGTTCTTGAGCTCGCGAACGTTACCCGGCCACCGGTACGCCCTCATCAGGCTTTCGACCTCGGGCGTGAGCGCGAGCGCAGGACGGCCCACCAGTCCACATTCCCGGCGCAGAAAGAGATCGGCGAGCAATATCACGTCGTCGCCGCGCTCCCTCAACGACGGGCAGTGCACGCTCAGCACGTTCAGTCGGTAATACAGGTCGCGACGCATCCGCCCCTGGTCGACCAGCGTCTTCAGGTCCTCGTTGGAAGCGGCGATGATTCGGACGTCGAGCGGCACCGAGCCCCATCCGCCAAGCTTGGTGAGAGTCCTGCTCTCCACGACCCGTAGCAGTTTTCCCTGCAACCCAAGCGGCATCGACGAGATCTCGTCGAGAAATATGGTTCCGCCGTTGGCCTGTTCGAAGCGCCCGCGCGCGCCGTCGCGCCTGGCCCCGGTGAACGCGCCTGGTGCGTAGCCGAACAGTTCACTCTCGACCAGTTCGCTGGGAATCGCGGCGCAGTTGACTGCAACGAACGGTCCTCCAGCTCTGCGGCTCGCGGCATGTATCGCCTGGGCGAAGAGTTCTTTGCCGGTGCCGGTTTCTCCGCTCAGCAGCACGTTCTTGTCGCTGTTGGCCGCGAGATTGGCCATCCGGATGGCCTCGCGAATCGCCGCGCTCGAGCCGTGCACATCGTCGAACGTGCAGAGCCCCGGCGAGGAGGCGGGCGAAGCGGCGACGGGATGGGAGGACGGCGCCTTTGCGAATCCCGCGCGCGCGTCAACCGGTCGGATGACGAACAGTGAACCGATCGGGCGCCCTTGGAGGGCAAGCGGAATATAATGCACGCGAAACGAGCCGCAAATCCGCTCGTCTTCCTGGGCCGGAACCTCTGCGCGCCGCGCGTCCACCTGAAGAAACACTTCCGCCTCGGGCAGCGCGTTGGTAACCGGCTCTCCCGCGCATAGTCGGCGTTCGCCGCATAGTGTGCTTGCGTCCGAACTGAAGTGGACGATATGCCCGGTCTCGTCGGTTGCTATTACGCCCTGGTTCGGCCATCGCCTGACCGCGCCGAGATACTCCTCGACCAGCGCCTGTCGTTTCTCGAGCGAAACCGCCATCAGAATCCGCTCGATCGAACGCGCGAGCGAGGTGGTGAAGTTGAGCACGCTACGTTCGAGCGTCGAGGCGCTGCCCGACACGTCCACCGCGCCGACGATCCGGCCACTAAGGGGATCGCGCACCGGGCTGCCGTAGCAGACCCACGCCTGCCATCCCTCGCAGAAATGCTCGGGCCCGAAGATAAAGCCTTCGGTGCCGGTGGAAAGCGGAGTGCCGACCCCGTTGGGTCCAACCGCGGTCTCACACCATAGTCCGCCCGGGCAGAAGTTCACGGGCTCCAGCGCGCGCATCACGCTGCGATCACCGACCTCGTAGAAAATCCGTCCGAGCGCGTCGGCCAGGACGATTACATGGCCGCGATCTTCGACCACGTGGGCAAAATCGCTCAACACGCGGCTGCCGGCGATCGCGAAATCGTCACGCCGCAGCAGTTCGGCTATTTCGCGAGAATCAAGTCCGTGTGGTGCCTTGTTTGCATGAGGGTCGAGCGACGATTCCTTGCACCATCGCCATCGTTCCAGAACGAAGGTTCGAACGGGATCTCGCGCACCGAGCCGTCCTTCGCTGACGAACTTCTCCCACGCACGTCGCAGACTTGCGTAGAGTTGTCTCGGCTCACCAGGAAGCAGGGGTGCCGCGGCTTGGATACCGGGGAGCCCCACGGCGCCGCCATCGTCCATCGGGGAATTCTCCAGCTTTCCGAGTACAAAAAGGGCCACCCGACGTCAAGCAGAAATCGCACCAGGCCAGGACGCGAGCAGCGCAAGGAAACATTGAGCCGCGAATCGCAGAGCTGTCCCTAGTCGGCCTCCAACGCTCGCACGGCGAATCCGAATGACTCCAAATGAGCGCTCACGGAAGCGGCGTCGCACGCTACGAACCACGAGATTGGTTTAACGCGCGATATGTCATACATGACCTTGGTAACGTCTTTCACGCCAAGCTGGCCTATCCTCTCGACAAACCCGCAATAATAATCCTCGGCAAGCCCGCACGTGACGGCGTCCGCCACAAGCGAAGCGGCCTGGGCCGTGGTCTCCCAGGCCATCGGCACCGTGGACGAGAGATAGCTCGCCGCACGGGACAGTTCCTCGCGCGAGGGCGGACGGCGGTCGGAAAATGCATCAAGCTCGCGTTCGATTTCGCGCATCGCGGGCCCGGTCATCTCGCGCCCGACGAACGCGTACACGATCCAGAGGCCGCACCTTCGCGCATCGCCAAGGAACGAACGCACCCCGTAGGTCCAGCCCTTCGCCTCGCGCAAATTCATGTTGAGGCGCGAAGTGAACATTCGGGCCAGTATTGCGTCGGCGGCGATCAGCGCTTCCGCCGAGGCGCTCGCGCGGGACACGGTGGCGAATGCCGCGAAGACGGCGGATTGCGCGGCGCCGGGAAAGTCGGCCAGAGCCGCCTCGACGGAATCCGATTCGGCGCGCACCGCAACTTCCGCCTCGCGCCGCGAGTCGACGCGCTCCGCTCGCCACGCGCCGAAAGCTTTTTCAATCGAGGCGCTCAGCGAATCGCTATCCGGTCCGGCCGCGACCATTGTCACGCGACCTGGCACAAGGCTCGCGCGATAGAACTCGCGCACATCGTCGAGTGATATCTTCTCCAGCCCTGATTCGGTCCCCGAACCGGTAAACGGTTTCGCGTAGGGGTCGCCTTTGGGATAAACCAGCCCCGGCACAAGGCGCAGCGCCAGAGCGAACGGTGAGGTCTTTTCCCTTGCCAGCGCGGCGCGACGATTCGCGCGTACCGCTTCGAGGTCTTCTGCTTCAAGGCGCGGATAAAGCACCGCATCGGCGAATGCCTTGATCGACGCGTCAAGCCCGGGCGCGAACGCCGACATTTCAATGACTGCCGCGTCTACCGTCGCCCGCGCGCGCAGCGTTGCACCCAAGCTCTCGACGAAGCGGTCGGCGCGGCCGCGCCCGGCGTCGAGCCGGCCTTGCGCCAGCGCCTCCATCGCTAGCCCGCATAGACCGCTGCGGTCGGCTGGATCGGCCGCAAATCCACCCTCGATGACCATCCGAAATTCCGCGAAATTCGCCGCGGGCCTCTCGATTAGAACAAGGCGCATCCCATTGCCCAGGGTGCGGCACGAAGGCACGGGAAACCGGTAATCGGCGGGAGCCGCAACTGCCGGCGGACGGATTCGATTCACGGCTTTGGCGATGCCCCTTCGCGCGGCGGACGCAATTCGAGACGGAGCGACGGCGTCCCAAGCCATTGCCGCGCCGTCTCGATGGTTTGCTCGCGTGTCAGCGATTCGACGATGCGAAGCCTCGCGGCATGAAAGCCGGGCATCGCGGCAATCACACTGGCTTCGGCCAGAGCCTCGGCGCAGCTGCCGGGACCGCACATCCGCTCGATCCCGCGCAGAAAGCGCGCAAGGATTCGCATACGCGCCGCGCCAAGGTCAGCATCGCCGGGACCGTCGGCGAGAAACCGGCTCAGTTCGCGCTCGAACGCGGCATCCACCGCGCGCGGGTCCCTGCCCTGCGCGGCGGTCACCCATATCACGACCTGCGAACCAAGCGAACGGCCGCGAAACTCGCCGCCAAGCTCAATGGCGAGCCGATCCTCCTCGACCAGTGCGCGCCACAGGACCGACCCAACGCCGCCCGAAAGCGTCTCACAGGCAAGTTCCAGCGCCCGGCATTGGGAGGCGGCGTACTGCGGTACGTTCCACACGCGGTAGATTCGGGCGGCGGGCGCGCAGCATTCGACGACGCGGCTTCTGAGCGCGGCTTTCTCTGCTGGCGGTGGGACTTGGAGCGGTTTCAGCGCAACCCCGGGTGGGACGTCGCTGAAATAGCGGCGCGCCCTTTCGATCGCGTCGGCGGGCTCGACGTCGCCCGCGATAACCAGCGTCGCATTGGTGGGTGCGAAGCAGCTCCGGACCCATTGGCGCGCATCTTCGAGCGAAAGGTTGTCGAGATCCTCGCGCAGGCCGTTGACCGGATGGGAATACGGATGCTCCGGCGGCCAGGAGTGTTCGGCGAGAAGCCGCGGCACGAGGCCGTAGGACTGGCTCTCGCGCTCGATGAGTTCCTGTCGGACCACGTGGCGCTGGGCCTCGAACTTCTCAGCGTCGAGCGCCCCCACAAGCCATCCCATGCGCTCGGCTTCCATCCAGAGCGCGAGATCGAGCGCGCCGGTCGGCACCGCCTCGAAGCAGCCGGTGTAGTCCTCGCGTACGTGGGCGTTGATCGAGGAGGCGCCGGCGCGCTCGAGCGGAAGAAAATAACTGCCGGGAGCGTGTTCGGAGCCGCAGAACATCAAGTGCTCGGCGAGATGGGCAAGTGCGGTTTTCCCGCGCGACTCGCGAGCCGAGCCGGCATGGTAAGCGACGAAGACCGCGGCTATCGGAGCCTTGGAATCGCGATGGGCTATCACGCGAAGCCCGTTGTCGAGCGTCGTGGATTCGGCGGGAATTTCGGCCGCCTTCCACCAGCGGTTGGCAGCGCCGGCCATCCGGGATTCTTCCTTCGCCGGGTCGGTCGTCACGCGGCGCGGGCTACCTGGATGAAAGCTCGCGCGAATTGCGGTCGTCGCGGAACATGAGCGGTCTTTCAGGCCGCGGCGTCTGCCTCTGCGCGCGTTCAACCGCCTTCAGGATCTTGTAGTGCATAGGCGAAAGACTGCATACCGGATCAGTGTTCGCGGGATCTCCCGTCACCAGGAACGCCTGACAGCGGCATCCGCCGAAATCCTTGAACCGCTCTGGACACGAACGGCACGGTTCGCCCATCCAATCGAAGCCGCGGAAGCGGTTGAAGGCGGGCGACTCGTACCAGATCCACCTGATGCTGGCCTTGTCGACGTGAGGAAAATCGATCCCGGGCAGCATCCTCGCCTGATGGCACGGGAGCGCCACGCCGTCGGCGCCGATCGCAAGGAACACCGCGCCCCATCCGTTCATGCACGGCTTGGGACGCTCCTCGTAGTAGTCGGGCACCACGAAGAAGACGCGGATCCGCTCGCGCACGCGCTCGCGGAAGCGGGCCGTGGCTTCCTCGGCGCGCGCGATCTGCTCGCGCGAGGGCAGCAGATGCTCGCGATTGAGGAACGCCCATCCGTAATACTGCGTGTTTGCGAGTTCCAGGTAATCAACTTCAAGCCGCTCGGCCATATCAAGAATCTGCTCGATATGGTCGATATTCTGGCGATGCAGAACGACGTTGAGCACGATCGGATAGCCCTGCCGCTTGACCATCCGCGCGATGTTGAGCTTGAGCTCGAAGGTTTTGGTATGGGACAGGAAGTCGTTGAGTTCGCGCGTGGAGTCCTGGAAGCTCAACTGGATATGGTCGAGGCCGTTCTCGCGAAGCGTGGCGATTCGCTTCTCGTTGAGCCCGACGCCCGAAGTAATCAGGTTGGTGTAGAAGCCGAGCGAACGCGCTTCCTTGACCAGCACTTCGAGGTCGTCGCGCATGAGCGGCTCGCCGCCCGAGAAACCGAGCTGCGCGGCGCCGATTTCCCGCGCCTCGCGCATCACGCGCATCCAGGTCTCGGTGGACAGCTCGTTCATGTGCCGGGTGTAGTTGACCGGGTTCGAGCAATACACGCAATGCAGCGGGCATCGGTAGGTCAGCTCCAGCAGCAGCCAGAGCGGGCTACTTACCCTGGATTTTGATCCAGCCTCTTGCATGGGAAGTCTTCAGAAATTCTACCACGTCCGCGCGCAGGTCGGCGCCCGGGTAAGCCTGCTCAAGGCTGCGGACGATCGCATCGACGGTGTTCGCGCCGTCAACTCGTTTCATGATTTCCGCGGCGGTTTCCGAAAGTTTCACCATCCCTTCCGGGAAAAGCAGCACATAGGATTGCTGCGCGGGCTCCCACTGCATCCGGCATCGCGCGGGAATGAAGGGCACGTCGCCCGGTGCAAGTTCGGCTGTCGTCTGGGGCATCTTCGCTACCTGCAATAGGCAAGCTGTACGGCGTCGAGAATGGTCCAGAGAACGTCGAGCTTGAACTGTAGTATGTCGAGCGCCCGCTCCTGCATCTCGCGCGTCGTGAAATAATCGAGCGTAATCCGAAGACCGTCCTCGACGTCGCGGCGCGCCTGCGAGAGCCTCATCCTGAAGTATTGCAGGCCTTCGGGCTTGACCCACGGATAATGGCGCGGCCAGTTCGACAAACGGTCCTGATGCGCCTGGGGCGCGAACAGTTCCGTCAGCGACGAGCAGACCGCCTCCTGCCAGGGCCGGGTGCGCGCGAAGTTGACGTAGGCGTCGACCGCAAATCGCACCGCCGGCAACACCTGGCGCATCGAAAGCAGTTCCTCGCGCGCGAGACCGACCGCTTCGCCAAGCCGGATCCACGCCTCGATTCCGCCCTCCTCGCCAGCCTTGCCGTCCTGGTCGAGGATACGCTGAATCCAGGATCTTCGCACCTCGCGGTCGGGACAGTTCGACAGGATCGCGCCGTCCTTCATCGGGATATTGAACTGGTAGTAGAAGCGGTTGGCGACCCATCCGCGAATCTGCTCGGGCGTGAGCCGGCCCTCGTTCATCATGATGTGGAACGGATGATGGGTATGGTAGCGAGATTCCTTCTCGCGCAGCTTGCGCTCGAATTCCTCTCTGCTCCACGGCTGTCTTTCCGGCTCCGGCATCGAAAACTCCTCGCTTAACGCCGCGTTTATCCGCGGTTTGCGATTACCCGCTCAAAGCGTGACTTCCATTCCATCGTAGGCAACTTCGATACCCTCGCGCTCCAGTTGCGCGCGCTCGGCCGAGTCCTCGTCGAGAATCGGATTGGTGTTGTTGATGTGTATCAAAATCTTGCGCGGTCCCGGGAACCGGCGAAGCTGCGCAATCATCCCGTTTTCCCCCGACTGCGCGAGATGCCCCATCTCGATCGCCCGCTTGTGCCCCGCGCCCATGCGGATCATTTCATCGTCGGTCCAGCACGTCCCGTCAACCATGAGGCAGTCGGCCAGCCGCATCGCCGAGCCTATCCCCTCATCAATTTCGGCGAGACCCGGCGCGTAAAAGAGGGTTCCGCCGCTTGCCGCGTCGCGCACCAAAAGCCCGATGTTGTCGTCGGGGCGTGGACGCTCGCGATGAGGCGAAAAGGGCGGTGCTTTGCTTGGAACCGGAATCGCGACGAAACTCAGCCGCTCGACGCCGGCAACCGAGAAACTCTCGCCCGTGCGCACCTGATGCCATTCGACCGTGCAGTAGCTCGCAAGGACTTTGAAGATTGGATTTCCGCTGGTCAGGTCCTCGCGTACCGATGCGGTCGAGTAGACCTGAAGCGGCGCGCCCTCGCGCAACATGAAAAGTCCGGTGGTGTGGTCGATCTGGCTGTCGACCAGGATGATTCCCGCGATCCCCGTATCGCGGATCCGGCGCGCCGGCTGGAGAACGGGATTTGCCTTCAGTTGTGCAAGGATGTCGGGCGAGGCGTTGATGAGAACCCACGATTCGGAATCCGCGCTAACGGCGATCGAGGACTGAGTGCGCGGCTTCGCGTTCAACGTGCCTTCGCGCACCCCGCGACAGTTGCGGCAGTTGCAGTTCCACTGCGGAAAGCCGCCACCCGCCGAGGATCCAAGGACCAGCACCCTCATCGGACGACACTCCCTGCTGGCCGCCGGCTCGGCGTAACAATCAACATTCCCAAGTCGGGGTTTCAAAAACGCAAAGCGCCGAAAGCTTTTGGCCTTCGGCGCTTCAGGTTTTGATCTTAACGGGCCCAGATATACATCGTGACTTCGAAGCCAAACCTCAATTCTTCGAACTCAGGCTTCTTCCAGCTCATTATACGTCTCCTTGTTCATTAGCTGATTTAACCGAGGAAGTGAGCGGTCCTTCTGAAAGCGATCCTGCCCCGAATCACCGGGAATGTCAAAGGCGGTTATTCCGCACGCCGCTTCTCTCCTTCGCCGGATGGACCGCCGGCGGTGGCCTGCTCTTCGGGCGGATTAAGACCACGAAAAAATCCGTAGTACATCGCGGCGGTCAAGCCCTGCAAAATCGCCGCGAGCGCTATCGGAAGTCCAGGCGCAACTTCCTGCATCAGGAAGCCTGCGACCGGCGGACTTACCAGCGACGTCACCTGGAGCGGCAGATTCGTCAGCCCCGCGGCAGTAGCCCGCTCGGAGCGGTCCACCATCGCCATCAGATAGGACTGCCGCGCGGGAACCCATAGCGCGCCGACAACCGATCTCACTGCGTACATGAACGCGGCCATGAGGTAGGTCGGCATCAGGACCGTCGCGAGCAGGAAGGCCGAAGACACCGCGCGCGCAACGACAATCGTGTTCAAGGTGCCGGCCTGGCGGCTTATCCGCCCCACCATCAGGTTGGGAAGCCCGGCAGCGAGATTGATTACGAAGAACAGGCCCGCGATCTCCGAGGCGCTAGCGCCGAACCGCCGATAAAACCAGTACACGACGAACGGCCCCAGCATCCCTACGGCAAAGCCGTTGGTCCCGTTTATCGCGCCGAACCTCAGCACGAACCACCACGAGCGCCGGCTCAGTCCCAGCACTTTTCGTCCGGCGCGATTGTCCGCCGGCGCGGGTTCGCTTCGATGCGCGGCGCGGGCGGGCTCGCACGGCACCGTCTCGCGCGGATGCTCGCTGATTGGAAAGGTCACCAGGGCCATTGCGACGCCGGCCGCCGCCGCCGTCCAGAAGAGCGCGCGATAGGCGTCGAGCAGCGGAATTGCAAAGAGCGCGCTGATTGCGTGAGGAGACGCTGCCATCAGCGCGCCAACGGCCCCTGCCACCACGCCGACGAACGCAAGCGCGCCGAACACTGTGGTTCGCGCCGCATCGCTCGAATGTTCGGCGATGAGCGCCTGCTCGGCGGGAAAATACGGACCGACCGAGCCTCCCGCCCCGGCGGGGCCGGTTCTACCCACGGTGCCGAGCGCGGCACCCACTGCGAGCATCGCGAAGCTCGTCGCCTTGGCGAACATCACGCCGGCCGCCACGCTCATCAGCGAGATTACGATCAGCAGATTGCGCCGTCCGAAGCGATCCGAGAGAAACCCGACCGCCGCGGCGAGCGCCGCGCTCGCAACCGCCGAGGCAGTAAACAGGTAGCCGACATGAAGAGCGTCGAATCCCAGTTTCGCGACGTAAATCGGCACCAGTATCGCGAGATAGCCCTGCACCAGGCTCCTGAGCGCGCGGCCGGTGAGCAGAAGCCCCAGGTCACGATTCATCCATGCCGGAAACAGTTTCATCGCGTGCGTCGCGCGATCTTTGAAGCGCTCCGCAGAGCGGAGCGCGTACCGTGCCCGGGCCATGGTATCAGGCGCACCGCCCGGACAAGTAGCGATGCAGCCGGGAATATCCGGGTTGCCCGCGCGAAGCGACGGTTTTCTTTTCGCGTCCGGTGTTCAATATAATCCGGGCGGGAATTGGCCGTGATTCGCAAGTTCAGGTTCGAAACGGAAATCTACCGCACGCTCGAGCGGATACCGCTTGGCGTGCGCCGCAAATGCGACCGTGTCGGGATCAAGCTTGCGCTCGAGGAATGGCTGGCGCTCGGCATCGGAGAACGGCTTGCGCTATGCCATCTGCCCGCCGAATCGGCCGAGGAGCAGGAAGCGTTCGACATCTTCACCCGCGAAGCGGTCCGTCGCCATTGCGGCGCGGAACCTGCGCGGCTCGCCGAGGAAAAACGCGCGCTGGCAGAACCGCCCAGCGAACCGCCCGCGCAACTCATCGCGCACGCCAGGGCGGAAGGGTTCTCGCTCGGACGCGCGCAGTGGGAGCGGCTCGACGACGACCAGCGCTATGCGCTGGTGAAGCTGGGCGCAGGCGCGAAGCCAAGCCACGATCTGCGCGCCGCCCTGGAGGAGTTCCTCGCCCCACGATAGCCGGCCGCGTTCATGCGCTTCTCGCGCGCAAGCGGCCGAAGACCTTTTCCCGGCGCCCTGCTGATACGTCTCACCAGGTTTTTCGCGCGACGCCGCACTAGACGATCCTTTCCGGATGCGTATAGACGTTGAATCCGCCCTCGCGAAGAAACCCGACCGTGGTCATCCCGACGCGCTCAGCCAGTTCGACCGCGAGCGAGGATGGCGCCGAGACCGCCGCAAGAATCGGAACACCGGCCGCGGCGGCTTTTTGCACGATCTCGAAACTGAGCCGCCCGCTCACCATCAGGATCGCATTCTTCAGCGGCAGCATCCGATCCATCAGCGCGCGTCCCACGATCTTGTCGACCGCGTTATGACGGCCGACATCCTCGCGCAGAAGGACAAGGCCGATTCCGCTTCCAGCGCCGTTCAAGGCGGGCGCAGCGCTGAACAGCGCGGCCGCGTGAAGGCCCCCGGTTGCGCGAAACACGGTCTGCGCCTCGCGCATCATCGCCGGCAGCTTTAGCATCGACGCGCCGCCCAGCCGGAGCGCTGACTCGATCGGTTCGATCCGCCGCTCGATCGCGTCGATACTGGTTTTGCCGCAGATTCCGCAGCTCGATGACACCACGAAGTTTCTCCGGAGCCGATCGCGCAACTGGCCCGCCGGGATGGCGAGGATCACGTCGATCACGTTCTCCTGGGCGGCACCACGCCGCACCGGGACGATCCGGACTTCGGAAATCTCCTCGGGCGAGTTGACGAATCCCTCGGCGAGCAGGAATCCGGCCGCGAGTTCTTCATCATGGCCCGGCGTGCGCATCGTGACCGTGAAGCGCCGACCGCCGAGCCTGATCTCCAGCGGCTCCTCGACCGCGAGAGAGTCCGCGAACGGTTCCAAAGAGCCGTCGCGCCAACGCCGGGCGGACGCGTGTCTTATCGACCGATCCGTGTCACTCTGGCGGGTGTTTTCCACGGCATCGCGGCTCAAGCAGAAGTTCGCTCCTCGTCCTCCGCGGCCAGCATCAGGATCGCCTTTTTGACCGGCTCGTCGAGTCCGCGTCCGCCCTTCCTCGCGTGGGCGATGATCTCGCGGCGCATCCGTGGCTCCCAGAAACTCTTCAGATGGCGGGCGATTCCCTCAACGGCCTTGTCAGGATCGGCGCTGGTTTCGAAGAACTTCCCGATCTGGTTGGCCATCTTGACCAGATGACGGATTTCCATAACGCGTCAGCTCGCGCGAGCAACCCTATTTTCCCATGGTGGTCGCCGCCGGCTCGGCGACGCTTCGGACTGTCTTGCGCCGCCTGGCCACCGGCATCACCTGCACGGCAGTGACCTTGTACTCGGGACAGTTGGTCGCCCAGTCGGAGTTCTCGGTGGTCACGATATTCGCGCCCGACTCCGGATGATGGAACGTGGTGTAAACCACGCCGGGGGGGACGCGTTCGGTGATCCTCGCGCGCAGCCTGGTTTGGCCCGCGCGGCTGCTCACCTTGACCATATCGCCGTCGCGGATGCCGCGGTCCTCGGCGTCGTGCGGGTGGATCTCGAGGAGATCCTCGGGATGCCACACGTTGTTGGCCGTTCTGCGGGTCTGCGCACCGACGTTATACTGCGCGAGGATGCGCCCGGTGGTCAGGATGAGCGGGAAGCGCGACGTCGTGCGCTCGTCAGTCGGAATGTATTCGGTGATGGTGAAATTGCCCTTGCCGCGCACGAAGGCTCCGACGTGCATCACCGGCGTGCCATCGGGGGCCTGTTCGTTGCACGGCCACTGCACGCTACCCAAACGGTCCAGCTTTTCGAAGCTTACACCCGCGAAGGTCGGAGTAAGGCGCGCGATCTCGTCCATTATTTCCGCGGGATGCCTGTACTCCATCGGGTAGCCGAGCGCGTTGGAAAGCGCCACGGTGACCTCCCAGTCCTCCTTGCCCGCAAGCGGTTCCATCACCTTTCGCACCGGCGAGATGCGGCGCTCGGCGTTGGTGAAAGTGCCGTTCTTTTCGAGGAATGACGAGCCCGGCAGGAAGACGTGGGCGTACTTGGAGGTCTCGTTCAGGAAAAGGTCCTGGACGATCACGCACTCCATCGCCCTGAGCGCGGCGATAACGTGCCTGGTGTTGGGATCGGACTGCGCGATATCCTCGCCCTGAACGTACAGTCCCTTGAAGCTGCCGTTAAGCGCGGCGTCGAACATGTTGGGGATTCGCAGCCCCGGCTCCGGATCGAGCTTGACGCCCCAGGCGCGTTCGAACGAGGCGCGCACGCTCGCATCCGAGATATGACGGTAGCCGGAGAGCTCGTGTGGGAACGAGCCCATGTCGCACGAACCCTGCACGTTGTTCTGGCCGCGCAGCGGATTCACTCCGACGCCCTGGCGCCCGAGCATCCCGCACGCCATCGCAAGGTTCGCCATCGCGAGCACCATCGTGCTGCCCTGGCTATGCTCGGTGACACCGAGACCGTAGTAAATCGCCGAATTTGGTCCCTTGGCGTACATCCGCGCGGCTTCGCGAACCGCCCTGGCGGGAACGCCGGTCACCTTCTCGGTCGCTTCGGGCGAGTTGCGCTCCTCGACGACGAACTTTCTCCATCGCGCGTAGGGTTCGGCCTCGCATCGCTCGGCGACGAACTTCTCATTGACGAGCCCCTCGGTCACGACCACGTGCGCCATCGCATTTACCAGCGCGACGTTGGTACCCGGGGTGAGCTGCAGATGGTAGGAAGCCTCGACGTGCGGCGTCCTGACAAGATCGATCGCGCGCGGATCGGCCACGATGAGCTTCGCGCCCTGGCGAAGCCGCCGCTTCATCTGCGAGGCGAACACGGGATGGCCGTCGGTCGGGTTAGCGCCGATCACCATGATGACGTCGGCCTTCATCACGGAATCGAAATCCTGGGTTCCGGCCGAGGTGCCGAATGCGGTCTTGAGACCGTATCCGGTCGGGGAATGGCACACGCGCGCGCAGGTGTCCACGTTGTTGTTGCCGAGCGCCGCACGCACCATCTTCTGCACCAGGTATGTCTCCTCGTTGGTGCATCGCGAGGACGTGATACCGCCGACCGCACCGCGGCCGTAGGTCTTCATGATGCGCTTGAGCTCGGAGGCGGCGTAGTTGATGGCCTCATCCCAGGAGACCTCGCGCCAGGGCTCGTCGATCCGTTTGCGGAGCATCGGCCTGGTCTTGCGGTCGGGATGGGTCGCGTAGCCCCAGGCAAAGCGTCCCTTGACGCACGAATGCCCGTGGTTGGCCTTGCCGTTCTTGTCCGGCACCATCCTGATGACCTGGCCGTCGTTCATCTCCGCCTTGAACGAGCATCCGACGCCGCAGTAGCCGCAGGTCGTCACGACGGCGCGCTCGGCGCGGGCGCGCCCCTGCTTGCGCTTCTCGAGCACCGATTTCTCTATCAGTGCGTCAGTCGGGCAGGCCTGGACGCAGGCCCCGCACGAGACGCATTCCGAGTACAGGAACTTCTCGTTCTGGCTCGGCGAGATGACCGAGTTGAAACCGCGGCCGTCGATAGTGAGCGCAAGCGTCCCCTGCACCTCGTCGCACGCCCGAACGCATCGCGAGCACACGATGCATTTGGCCGGATCGAAGACGAAGTATGGATTGCTGTCGTCGAGCGGAAGGTCGAGATGGTTGCGCCCTTCCCATCCGTAGCGGACGCCGCCAAGACCGACCACGTCGGCCATGCGGTGGAGCTCGCAGCCGCCGTCGGCGTTGCAGGCCGAGCGGTCAGCCGGATGGTCCGACATGTAGAGTTCCATCACGTTGCGCCTGAGGCCCGCCAAGCGCTCGCTTTGGGTACGCACCCTGAGACCCTCGGCAACCGGCGTGGTGCATGAAGCCGGGAACCCGGGCTTGCCCTCGATCTCGACCAGGCAAAGCCGGCACGAGCCGAAAGGTTCGAGCGAATCGGTCGCGCAGAGCTTCGGCACCGAGATTCCCGCAAGTGCGGCCGCGCGCATCAGCGACGTTCCCGCAGGCACGGTGACAGGGCGGCCGTCGATCTCGAGGGTCACGAGCTGCCCGGAGGCCCTGGCTGGAGTTCCGAAATCCTTGTCGTCTACTGCAAGCACGGCGGTTTCACCTCGTTCAGCCTGGGAGTTTCGCGCGGGCGATATCTTCCGAGGTGAGGCCGAAGTCTCCGGGAAAGTGCCGGAGTGCACTAAGCACGGGAAGCGGCGTCAGACCACCCAGCGCGCACAGGGACGCATTGGCCATTGTATCGCAAAGATCGCCGAGCAGCGCGAGATTCGCCTGGCGGTCGCTATTTTTCACGATCCGGTCGATAATCTCCGCGCCGCGTATCGAACCGATCCGGCACGGCGTGCACTTGCCGCACGACTCGATGGCGCAAAACTGCATCGCCCAGCGCGCCATGTGCGACAGATCGACCGAGTCGTCGAAAACCACCACTCCCGCGTGGCCGAGGATTCCGCGCTTGTCCGCGATAGCTTCGTAGTCGATCGGCGTGTCGAGCAGGCTTTCGGGAAAATATGCTCCCAACGGACCGCCCACCTGCACCGCGCGAACGGGCCGGCCGCTCGCCGTGCCGCCGCCGTAATCGTAAACCAGTTCGCGAAGCGTCACCCCGAACGGCACCTCGACGAGTCCCGGACGCGCCACATTCCCCGCAAGCTGCATCGGAATCGTCCCGCGCGAGCGGCCCACGCCGTATTCATGGTAAAAGTCGCCGCCACGCTCGATGATAAGCGGAACGGTCGCGAGCGAGATGACGTTGTTGATGATGGTGGGCTTGCCGAAAAGCCCTTCAATTGCGGGAAGCGGCGGCTTGAATCGCACCATCCCGCGCTTGCCTTCGAGGCTCTCGAGCATCGCGGTCTCTTCGCCGCAGATATACGCGCCCGCGCCAAGCCGAACCTCGATATTGAAGCGCCTTCCGCTGCCGAGCACGTCCGAGCCGAGATATCCGCGCCGCGTGGCCTCCCCGAGCGCAAGATTCAGCATGCGCAGCGAATGCGGATACTCTGAACGCAGGTAGATATAGCCCTGCTCGGCGCCGATACACACCGCGGCGATCGTCATCCCCTCGATAAGCTCGAAGGGATCGTCCTCCATCACCATCCGGTCGGCGAAATTTCCCGAGTCGCCCTCGTCGGCATTGCACACCACGTACTTGGGGGTGGCGGGCGCTTCGAGCGCGGTCTTCCATTTGATCCCGGTCGGAAAACCCGCGCCCCCGCGTCCGCGAAGGCCCGAGCGCGTGACTTGCTCGACGATCTGCGCGGGCGACATCTCAAGCGCTCTGCGAAGTCCGCGGTATCCGCCGTGGGCGATATAATCGTCGAGCGAAACCGGATCGGTCAGACCCGCGCGCGCGAAAGTAAGCCGCGTCTGTCTGGCCAGATAGGGGATTTCCTCGGGCCGTCCAAGGCTCAGGCGATGTTTTGCGGCCGAAAGGAAGTTCGCTTCGAAGAGCGACTCCACGTCGGCGGGTGAAACCGGACCGTAAGCATGGCGGGCACCGGCCGTTTCCACCTCGACCATGGGCTCGAGCCAGAAAAGGCCGCGCGAGCCGTTGCGGACGATTTCGACGCCGGCGCCGCGCCGGCGCGCCTCCTCGACGATACGCCGGGCCACGGTTTCCGCGCCAAGGGAGAGCGCGCTTGAATCGCGCGGCACGAATACCCGCGTCATCGGCGTCTCTCCCCGAGCGAGGCGATTATCGAATCGAACCGCTGCGGGTCGACCCGCCCGTACAATTCCTCGTCAACCATCATCGCCGGCGAGCATGCGCAGTTCCCAAGACAATAGACGGGCTCGAGTGTGTATTCGCCGTCGGGCGTGTTAGCGCCGAATTCAATTCCCAGCCGGCCGATGGCGTGTGCGGCGAGTTTCTCGGCACCCATCGCCTGGCACGATTCGGCGCGGCAGACCTTGATAACATGGCGGCCGCGCGGGCTGCTGTGAAAATCGTGATAGAAGGTGATTACGCCGTGGACCTCGGCGCGTGAAAGATTCAGGCCTCGGGCAATTATAGGAACACTATCGCGCGGGATATGGCCGATGCGCTTCTGCACCTCGTGCAGAACGAGCATCAGCGCGCCGGGACGTTCCCTAAACCGCTCGACTATCGACCGGACTTCCGTCGGATTCCATTCTATTTCGCGTTTTTCCATGAGTACGGCTGAAAGGCGAACGTATGTGATACATCGCGATAGCGATGCCCCGAGGAAGACCCTGGCTTTGTCTTAACCCCTCGCAGCGTCGAAGTCCAGACACCTCCGCCAACCTCGGATTTAAGGGCTTAGTGCGCAACTTTCCGGGACCGGCCGTGGGCATGATAATTCCGCAGTGCCCGGGCCGGGGCTTTGCAGACCGAGCGCGATTGGCTCAAATCCGGCATCGCACAGCAGCTCTGGCCTGAAGGACATCAAGGAATCTAAACTCGACCAATGGATTGCCGTTCTCACCGCCCGCTCTCCGTTAGCAAACCGTGAAGGATACAAACAGGGGAGATGCGCCGACCATGGAACTCACAGTGCTCAGCGAACAAACCTGTTTCGACGGTGTCCAGGGATTTTACGAGCATCAGAGCCCGATCACTGGAACCAAAATGCGCTTCGGACTCTATCGGCCGCCCGCCGCGTCGAACGTAAAGCGCCCGATGCTTACCTACCTGGCGGGACTCACCTGCACAGAAGAGACTTTCTGCATCAAGGCGGGCGCACAGCGGCTCGCCGCGCAGCATGGGATCATACTGCTCGCTCCCGACACGAGCCCGCGCGGCGCGGGAATTCCTGGCGAGGACAAGGACTGGGACTTCGGCGTGGGCGCGGGATTTTACCTCGACGCAACGGTCAAACCCTGGTCGGACCATTACCGGATGTACACCTATGTTACCGAGGAACTGCCGAAACTGGTTGCGCAGAAGTTCGCGGTTGACCTGGAGCGTCAGTCGATAATGGGTCATTCGATGGGTGGGCACGGGGCGCTGACGATCGCGCTCAGGAATCCGTCGCGCTACAGATCGGTCTCTGCGCTGGCACCGGTATGCGCTCCGCTCCAGTGTCCGTGGGGCATCAAGGCATTCAACGGTTATCTCGGCGGAGACCTGAAGACCGCGCGCCGCTACGACGCGACCGCGCTCGTCGAGGACGGAGCGCGTTTTCCCGGAAAGATTCTCATCGACCAGGGCGAAGCCGACAAATTCCTGCACGAGCAATTGAAGCCGGAAGTGCTGGAAGCGGCCTGCAAGCGCGCAGGACAACCGCTCGAAGTGCGGCGTCACGCCAGGTACGACCACAGCTACTACTTCGTCTCGACCTTTATCGGCGACCACATCGCGCATCACGCGGCTGCGCTCCTGGGCAAACGCTAGCCGCACGCGCACGCGCGCGCCCTGCACCTTGCAAGCGTCGGCGCACGCTCGCGCCGAAGGTGTATCCTATCGCGCATCTTGCGGGCGGCGCGGCTCGCCGGACTCTTTCCGGGCGGCCCCTTCGTCATCCCGCGATTTGCTCTCGGCGGCGGCGGTCGCGCCTTTCGAGCGACTGGCTTTTCTGCCCGCGGCTTTGAAACGTTTGAGCGCCGCCGGTGAAAGGCCGAGTGCGGCCGCAAGTTTCGAGAGCCGGCTCAAATCGGCCGCGGCGCGCGCGAACGCGTCGTAAACCGCCTCTTGCGCCTGCTCGAGGTCCGGATCGAGATGGAGCTTGCGCGCAAGCTCCAGCAACTCGATAGGGGCGCGCAGCGCTGGCGGCGTGGGATGCTCCACGGCAGAGCGCACTGCGTCGGTTATCATCGCTGAGAACTGCCGGTTGGCGACAGTGCGGTCGATTTTATAACCGCGCTTGGCGACGATATTGGCGATATCAATGGCACGCTGGTAGGCGCGCGGCTCCATGTTTCCCTGCTGGCGCACGATTTCCTGCTGAAAGCTGCGCGAGAGCGTGAATTCAGTCAGCAGCCGGAACTCCTCGGGCGGTTGAAATCCGACCTGCTGCAACATGTCTATTTCCCGCTGGTACTCCTGGGACAGCCCCGCAAACTGCGCGGTCAGCCCTTCGAGCACGTCGCCGAAGATCATCTCGCAGATGGCGATTCGTCCGTCCGTCAGCACGTCCTGCAGGCCGTACTCGTCGGGTCCGAACTCGTCCTCGACCATCTTGATGGCCGCGGGCATCGAGGCGGCGGGAAACTGCTGCCAGACTTTCTCGATCGACTGGCGGAACTCCTCCATCCCCGGATACGGCTTGAGCGCGCAATAGAAGTCCGCGCCGCCCAGGTGAAGCGCCGCGCTGGCGTACTCGCGGCGCGCGCCGGAAACCCTGTGAGTGAGAGTCAAGCGGCCGGTGACGAGGCTCAGCCGCCCGTTGCGCTCGCGGCGAACATGCTCCTGGCGATAGTCGTAGTCGCCGATCGTGCCGTAATGACCCGAGCCGGACTCGGTCAGGCTGGAAATAACCAGGTGCGCGGCGAGGCGCCGCGGGGTAACCCTGCACGGGGTGACGAAGCGGCGGAAAACGTCCGCGCCGTTGCCAAGGTTCGCGATATTGCTCCTTGCGCACGAGAGAATTTCCAGGAATCGGTTGATAGGCGGGTGGCCGCCGAGCTCCTTCATCAGGTCCATCGTGCGGCTTGCGTACTTCATCACCTGGACGGTCTCGATCCCGGATAGCTCCGCGAAGAACCACCCGCAGCTCGTGTACATGAACATCGCGTTGCGCTGCATCTCGAGCAGATTCACCGCGCGCAACTGGTCCTCGTCGTCGAGCCGGCGGCGGGCGTGGCGCGCGAGCATGCGTTCGCGCGCGGCGCCGTGGCTGAGTACCAAGTCGACATAATCGTCGCGCGCCTCCCACGGGTCGCGCAGGAGTTCGCCGCCCGCGTCTTCAAAAAAACGCGCGCACTCGTCGCGCAGCAGGTTGAACGCGCTGCGCAACGGACCGCGCCATTGCTGGTTCCACCCGGGCTCTCCACCGGTATGGCATCCGCAGTCGCGGTACCATCGCCCGACTCCGTGCGCGCAACTCCAGGCGGTTCCTTCGCCGTTCGGCCCGCGCTTGATCTCGACCTCCAGGCGCGGCGGATGGTCTTCGAGGAACTCGCCGTAATTGGTGACCTTGAGCCCGCGCGCGGGCGCTTCGAATTCGAGCGCGTAGGCGAGGCATCGTTCTCCCAGCCGATAGTGATGGCCGTAGCTTTCGCCGTCGGTCGCAACGTTGACCAGCGCGCCGCCGGCTGCCGCCTTTTCCAGTCGCTCAACCGTCACCTGGCTCGACCAGAGGAGGTTTTCGAACGCGATCGCGCGGGCAAGACCGGCGTCGTAGAAGAAGACTGCGATCGAGCGGGCGGAGCCGTCGCGATGGAAATAAAGATAGGGCATGCGCGGATCGACGCTTCCGTCGCTGACGCTTGTCCATTCGCCGCCGTCGAGCGGGCGGACGCGTTCGGCCTGATGCGGCGACAGGATGACGAACTTCATTCCCTCGTCGATGAGGGTGGACATAGTGGCGTCGTTGCACGCGGTTTCGGGAAGCCAGAGTGCCTCGGGATTGCGCCCGAAGCGATGGCGGAAATCGCGGATGCCCCATCGCACCTGAGTACGGCGATCGCGCTCGTTGCAGAGCGGCAGGATCGCATGGTTGTAGGCCTGGGCTATGGCGTTGCCGTGGCCGTGCCGGCGCTGGACGCTTAGCCTGTCGGCCTCGAGGATGCGCGCGTAGACCTGCGGATTCGCCGGTTCCAGCCAGTTGAGCAGGGTCGGCCCGAAGTTAAAGCTGATATTGGCGTAGTTGTTCAGGATGTATTCGACCTGGCTGCGGTTATTGACCACCCGCGCGAAAGCATTGGGCCGGTAGCATTCCGCGGCGATTCGTTCGTTCCAGTCGTGAAACGGACGTGCGCTCTCTTCGCGCTCGATCGCACCGGTCCACGGATTTTCCCTCGGCGGCTGGTAGAAATGGCCGTGAATGACCACTGAACTCACGGTCTGGTCCCTCCGGTATAAAGCGCTGTGCCCGGACCGGCGAGCGCAAGCGACGTCCGCCCATCGCCTGTTTCCGCAAGCGGGCGCTCAACCCCATCGTCGGCGCCGGACAACGCGAGGCCCAGCGAGCCACCCGGTCTTGGCGCCAGCGGGATCTCCCGCATCCCCGGCTCCAGGTTGCACACCACGATCGTCCGCTCGCCCGACAGGTCCACCCGCTCGATCCTAATCCATCTTCGCGCTTCATCGTATTCGACGCGAGTCAAATCCTTGCGGCAGTTGGCGAGGCGTCGAAGCCTTCGCCCGAGCGCGATCAGCTCGCGATGGAACGCGAGCATTGCTTCGTGCGGCGCGCGCGACGCCTCGTCCCGGTTGAGCCTTGAGACCGCAAATGCCTCGGGCTGCCGACGCGCGGCGCCCACACCCTGAAACGCACGCCATCCCCAACCGAACAGCGGTGCCCCAAACACGCAAATGAACGGCACGCTGCGAGCAAGCCGGGAAAAGCAGCCTAACACACGTAAGAGAACACCCCAGCCTACTCTTGACAGAGTGTAGTAAATGCAAAACAATTAGGCGCAGTGAGCAGGGCCCAAACATCGGCGTTCACCAGGCCGCGGCGCAAGACGCGCAACGCCAGACTCCGGATCGAGCCGCTCCCGTGGCCCGAGCCTGGAACGGCGTCGCGCCAGAGGCGCCGCGCGCATGGCCATCGGTGCCTTACTTGCGGCGCCGAATTCGAATGCGACGGCCCTGATGAAACCGGATGCTGCACACCGGTTTGCCCCCCCTGCTATTGGATTGAGCTTGGTTCGCAACTGAGGCTGTACGAGTCGATGGTCGCCGAGCTGGCGCGCAAGCGGATTGCTATCGAGCGCCGGGTTGGAAAGGCGGCCTGTCGTATGGCCGAAATGAGACGGCGAAAGGTTGTCCCTAACGGCAACCTGGTCGCGGCGTTCGGGATGTTGGTGGCGCAACGGGAGCCCCAGGACCCGGCTTTCAAAAACAAGCAGCAGGGAACGGATGTCCAAGCCGATTCCGAAGTGTCGCCTGCATGACGTGCCGAAGAGAAATAGACCAGACCGCGCCTTCACCGTTCTCGACCACGGAAGAGCTAATGAGGGACCGCGCGGGCTCCTCCAAATGCGCGGCCCGGGAGGAATCGATGGCGACGGGGACTCGTGCTTTTTCGAAAATCATCCGCGAACGCAGACGTCAACTCGACCTGACCCAGCGCGAGGTCGCAAGGCGAATCAAAACCTCGACGCCTTACGTGGGCCATCTCGAATCCGGCAAACGGCATCCATCGGAGAAAATATTGAGCCGGTTGGCGGAAGTGCTTCGTATTGATCGGCGCGAACTCTTCTTCCTGGCTAATCCTGATACGAAGGTACTGCTCGACAAGGAGCAGCCTCCCGTGCAGGAAAGTTCAGCGTGGGAGGAATTCCGCAAAGACACCTCGATGCATCGTCTGCATCGGATAACCGCGCGCGAGATGTATATGCTTTCGCAGGTTGCCCTGATGGGCCAGGTGAGAACGTCGCGCGATTTCATATATATCTTGAACACGGTTCGGCAATCACTCGCGTCGTAGAAGGCGGCATTTAGCCACGACGACCGTATGCGGCGTATCGCGGGCACGGTTTGCCGGTTGAGAGTAAAAAATTGCGATGCTCACAAAATGGGCACTCGCCCTATCAGTTGTTGGTGAACGCTGCCTGACGTCGATTAGTGGTATCTCGAAAGCCATGTGGCGGTTCAGCGAAGGCACAAGCGAGGGCTCAAAAGATAAGGGGGCTAGTGATTGTATTGACTGGTTGCAATATTTGAGTAGTTTGGTAAGGCGCTCCTATTATGAGCGGACATTTGCTAAATCCGTCCGTACCTCGCAAGCTTCCGGGTCTCCGGGAGCCTGATGCGTTAACGGCTCGGGAGGTTGACGGGCTCGTCTCGAGACTGTTGACCGAAGTGAAGATTCCTTTCCCCTCCCTGGGAAAACGAGTCCTCGGCCATCTGGCAGACCTCAAAAAGGTGCTTTCGACGGATTATACGGAGGGAGCCAAGCTGCCCTCCAAAGCTCTTCTCAAGGAACTCTCCCACGTAGTTGAAAAAGAAATAAAATCAAGTTCTTATAGCCCGCTCTGGCAGCAGTGGGACAGCCCCGACCTGCTCCCGCGTCTTTCGAAGATTTTCGGGCCGCGCGAAATCGAGGTTCGAGCCGAGCCCTATACCGAAGGCGCGGGGCTCGCGCTGCGAGGATTCTTTTGCCGCGCCAGCGTCGGCGAAAAGAACAAGTTCGTCATCTTTCTCAACACCGCGCATCATCCAGGCGCGGTGGTCGCGACTTTCGGCCACGAACTCGGCCATTACATCTATGGCTCACTGGTCGGGGAGAAGGCGCCGATGGCGGCGTTTCTTGAGGGAACTTTCAGCAACCACCTGGAGCAGGAAGACGAATTGTTCGCGGACAGCCTGGTTGCTTTCTCCGCCTATGATCGTGACCTGATCAAGCAGATCGGACCCCTTTACCGGGTCACGCCTGGCAGTTCCGAGGAACTATTCACGCGAATTCGCAAGGCCTACGGGACGATCGGCCCCCGCTTCAATCTCGATCTTGCGAAATCCAAGATGGGCAACGTATGGCGCGTGCGTTACCTGACCTCTATGACGCATTTTTTCAAGCTGCGCTGCGCCCTGTACGCATCCGCTGGCCTCTAGCAAGACCCGTCTTCCCCGACAGTTCCCACCAGCTACCCGGCGCAGCGATGCGTGCGCGGATCCTCGACCTATAAACACCCGTAAACCGAATCGATAAGCGCGGCCGCGCGCGCGTCGATCAGGATGCTCGACCCCATCTGATTCATGGTGTACCCGAAGCCGATCCCGGCGTCAGGGTCCGCGAACCCAAGTGAGCCGCCGGCTCCCGGATGGCCAAACGCGTGCGGATTCGGCCCCAGCGAAGCACCCGGCTGCGACATCATGAAACCAAGCGAGAAGCGCGTCGAGATGAACAGCACCGCGTCGGGTCCGCAGGACTGCTCCTCGTGGCATCGCGCGATACTTTCCCGGCTGAGCACACGAAAGCCGTCGATTTCGCCGCCGTTTGCGAGCGCACCGTAGATTCGGGCGAGCGCCCGCGCGTTGGTATGCCCGTTCGCGGCGGGCAATTCCGCCGCACGCCATTCGCGCGTGTTGACGACGCCCTGCGTCAGCAGCGGCGGGTTCGCGAATGCTTTCGCGGTAACGGACTCGGGATGCTTTGCGATCTCTTCGAAGATGTTCGGCGCCCCGGGCGGCGGAGGCGGCGAGGCGATCAGCTCGGCGACCCGGCCGTCGTGGCTCGCGTCAAGCCCGATATGGCAGTCGATTCCGAGCGGTCTGGCCAGCTCGTCACGAAAATAGGCGCCCGGCGATTTGCCTGTGATTCTTCTGATCACCTCGCCGACCAACCATCCGTAGGTCACCGCATGGTAGCCGTGCTTGGTTCCAGGCTCCCACCACGGTTCCTGTTCGGCAAGCGCCTCGCACATCGTGGCCCATTGATAGAGCGCTTCGAGGGAAAGCGGCTTCCTGACTGCGGGAAGGCCCGCGCGATGGCTCAGCAGGTAGCGCACGGGCAGATTCTCCTTGCCGGCCTGCGCGAACTCCGGCCAGTAGCGCGCAACCGGCGCGTCGAGATCGAGCTTGCCCTGCTCGATCAGGCGATGAGCGCAAATCGCGGTCAGGCCCTTGGTGGTGGAATAGACGTTGACGATAGTGTCGCGGGTCCACGCTCGCGTGCGCCGCTTGTCGGCAAAGCCGGCCCACAGGTCGACGACCGGACGACCCTTGTAGGTCACCGCGACGCTCGCTCCAACTTCGCCACGTTGCTCAAAGTTCGCGGCAAAGACTTCGCGCACCTGCCGAAAACGCGGATCGCAACTGCCTTCAATTTGGATCATCGCCTCGTCTCCCCTATCAAGTCAGCCCCTGGACGAGTCTTCATAACACGGCGGGGAAAATCGGAAAACCCAGCCCTGGCCCGGCGCGGCAACGAAGCATCTCAGCCAGAAAACAAGGAGGCTCGCAAGCGAGCCTCCTCTTGAGTGTCAAAGACGGGCGTTAATCGATTTCAGCGGTTGTCCGGCGCGCGTTGACCTCTCTCTTCATGCCTTTGCTGCCGTCGTTCCTGCCTCTGCTCCATGCGTTCCTTACGGTGTTCCCGACGGTATTCCCGGCGCTGCTCCGCGCGCATCGGCCCGGGACGGAAGCTTTCGTGCGACACCCACTCGTGTGGATTCCTGCGGAACTCGTCGCTGACACCCGGATGCTTGTTGAAGTACTGCTGAGCTTCAGGATGCCTCCTCAGCCAGTCCCGATCGTGAACGTAGTCCGGATGCTCATAAAGCTCCCGGGCCATCCCCGGATGCTGCCCGAGGAACGTGTTGAAGTTCGAGCGCTCACTCGGGTACCAGTTGCGATGCCACCCTTGGTACCATCCGGTATGATTCCCACGCTGCCATCCGTAGCTTCCCTGGGCGGACATAAATCCAAACGGGTCGCTTTTGATTGCGCGAGCAATTTCGGGATGATTCGCGAAGTACTGCCTGAGCTCGGGGTGATTCTCCAGGTAATGCGGGTCGTTTACGAACCTGGGATGGATCGAAAGGTCCGAGGCGATCTGCGGATGGGTGTTCAGAAAGTTGTTGAAGCTCTGGAACTGGGGGTACGACATATTGCCGTACCCAAAGCCCCGGTATATCGGACCGGGCGCTTGGGCGAAAGCCGCCGCCGGCATCGCCGTCAATGCGCAAAAGAATGCCAGAAAAGCCAGCTTGCCTGTTAGTTTCATTTTTGTGCCCCTCCCTGTCTCCTGATGCGAAGTACCTTGGACGGTATCCTCGCGTTTCGCTTAGATCCGGAGCGACAATCGTGCCATCGCGATACGGAGCGGTATGAGGCTAAAAATCCCGCACTTGCGCGCTACCTCGATCAAACGGAGCCTTCCAATGCGCCAAAAGAGGCATCGGCGGTCTCCTTTGGGATGCTTTTAGTCGCGGGTTTCGTCGCGCCCGGGTCGTTCAGCCAATGCGGAAGGCTGTTGCACCTGGCAATCCTTACTGAAGCTTGAAGTACCGTCGGTTGGTAGCCGGCGCGATGGCAATCCGCTTCGTCATTGGCGCTCGTCCGCCGGCATGGTTAACCTAGCGTTGCGGGCGCGCAACCGTTCGAGGCGTTGCTGAAAAGGTTAGCGGGAGAACCTGGCAAATGACTACGTACCGGGGCGGATGCCATTGCGGGCAGGTCGCTTTCGAGGTATCCGGAGACCTGCGGAGCGTCACCGAATGCAACTGCTCCATTTGTACCAGGAAGGGCTATTTGCACTGGATCGTGCCGCGCGACGCGTTTCAACTGCTGACCCCTGAATCGAACCTTGCGACCTACCGCTTCAACACCGGCGTCGCGAGACACCATTTCTGTCCGCGATGCGGCGTCGCGCCGTTTTATATCCCGCGCTCCGACCCCGACAAGATTGACGTCAACGTGCGATGCCTCGAAGGAATCGACGTCGCCAGGCTCCGGATAGAAAAGTTCGACGGGCGCAACTGGGAGAGCGCGTTTCGCGCGCGGGAAACGTTACGCTCGCGCAAGGAGTAGAGGAAGACATCGTGGCCACTCTTGGTTTCAAACCGTACGACTTCGAGGTTTTCTCGGTCGAAGGCTTCAACGAGCGGATGTCGCAAATCTACGAGCACGTTCGCCCGAAGCTTATCAAGCTCGGCGACGAACTTGCCCCGGAGCTTGCCCGCAAGCTCAAGATGGAGTTCTTTCCCCACGTTGCAAAGCATGCCCGGCGCACGGTAAATCCTCCGCCCGAGACGTGGGCGGCATTCGGTCCCTCCCCACGCGGGTACAAGCGCTATGGATACCTCGCACTGTGCATCTCCGGGGCGGGATTGCACGCGCGGGTGGTCGTAAAGTCCGAGGCCGACAGGCGCGGCGCGATGGCCGCAGGGCTGATCAAAAACCTCTCAGAGCTTGTGCGCGCCTTTCGCGGCACCAGACTCATCCGCTATGACAACTGGGATTTTCACCGCCTCCCGCAAGGTCTCGTCGCGGATAGCGACCTGTTCAAGGAACTCGCTGGCAGGCTTCAGAAGAAGACCGGAGGAATCGACGTCGGCTTCGGATGGAACGTCAGGGAATCGCTCAGGCTGGAGCGGGCGGAATTGCTCGACGCGTTCAGGGAACTCGAACCACTCTATCGTGTGCTTCGCGCGGTTGCATAAGCGTTCGCGCGCGGAATTCGAAACACTAGCCACGATTTGATGGCCAGTCCGCCACTCTGAGGAAACGGTGAAGACAGAGCCGGCCGTCGTTCTGGGCGCGGGAGCGTGGGGCACAGCGCTGGCCGTGATGCTCGCGCGAAGCGGCGTGGAAACGACGCTATGCGTGCGGCGTACCGACCAGCTCGAAGCGCTCGCCAGGGAGCGCGAGAACCGCACCTATCTGCCGGGCGTCGCGTTTCCGCCAGGACTTGCGCTTTCCTCCGACTGGCGCGCCGCGGTCGCACGGGCGAGAATAGTCGTCATGGCGGTGCCATCGCGCTACGCGCGCGCGGTGGTCAAAAACGTCGCGCAATCGATTCGAAATGACGCGGTGATGGTCAACGCGGCCAAGGGAATCGAAGAGCAGACACTGCAAACGATGACCGAAATGATGGCCGAGCTTGCCCCTCATAACCGTGCTTACGTGGTGCTGTCGGGACCGGGGTTCGCGGCGGAAGTTGCGTGCGGCAAACCGGCGGCATTGGTCGCGGCTTCGCGCAACGAAGACGCAGCCTGGACCGTCCAGCATCTTTTCGCCTCACGTTCGCTGCGCGTTTACCGGAGCGCCGACGTAATCGGGGTCGAGCTTGCCGGAGCAGCCAAGAACGTAATCGCGATCGCCGCCGGAATCAGCGACGGCCTCGAGCTTGGTTCGAGCGCACGCGCCGCGGTTATCACTCGCGGTCTTGCCGAACTCGCCCGGCTGATCGAAGCGGCCGGCGGGCGACGCGAAACCGTGATGGGACTTGCCGGGCTGGGCGACCTGGTGTTGACCTGCACGGGCGAGCTTTCACGAAACCGCTCGCTCGGTCTCGCTCTCGGCCGGTCGGGCGGAACTCAAGGCCTTGGCGCCGAGCAGGAGGGAAGGCCGGTTGCCGAGGGCGTCAGCAACGCGCGCGCAATCCGAAGCCTCGCCCGCCGCCACGGAGTCGAGATGCCGATAGTGGATGCAGTCTATCGCACCCTCTATGAAGCAGAGCCGCCAAAAGCTATGGTCGAAGAACTGTTAGGTCGCGCGCTCAAGGCTGAATTCTAGAAGTTCCAGCCCGGCGCGCATTTGCGGAAAGGTAACTGATGGGAAGCAAGGGAACCTGCAAGGCCAAGGACTGCAATCACGAAGTGGTGGCCAAAGGCTACTGCCGCAAGCACTTTCGGCTCTGGAAACACGGCGAGATGCCCAAGGCGCGCTACAAGATCTGCACGGCGGAAAAATGCCGCAAGCGTCGCTTCCGCGGCAGCCTCTGCGAGGAGCATTTTAACGCCACCCGCGGAAAGCCCGCCGAAGGTGCGGCCGCCCAGCCCGCCGCATCCGGCACCCCGGCCTCGTGATCGTCCGCTCGCATCGCCTGACATCCCATAAAGACCCGTCACGCGCCAGGGTTGTGCTCGTGCACTGCCTTGAGTGGGAGGAAGCTCTCGATGGCTGAGCTGGTGGTTTTGGGAGCAGCGGGAAGGATGGGCCGAATGCTCATCCAGCTCATCGCGCACGACCCCGCGCATCGGCTGGTCGCCGCGATAGAAGCGCCCGGGACGGCGGCTGTCGGGCAGGACGCGGGCGAAGTCGCGGCCGTCGGCAAGCTCGGCGTTGCGATCGCGGATGACTACTCGGCAGTAGCGCGGCCGGATACCGTGGCTCTCGATTTCACCAACGCAGCCGCGTCGCTCGGGCACCTGGAAATCGCCGCGAAAAACGGCGCCGCGATCGTAATCGGGTCGACCGGCTTCACACCCGAGATGGAAGCGCGGGCGCGCGCGCTCGCGCCTCGCACCCGCACCATAATCGCCCCGAACATGAGCGTCGGCGTCAACGTTCTCACCAAGGTCGTCGCCGAAGTGGCCGCGATCCTGAAGGACTTCGACGCCGAAGTGCTCGAAATACACCATCGCACCAAGCTCGACGCGCCCAGCGGTACAGCCCTCTCGCTGGCCCGCGCCATCGCCACCGCACGCGGACAGGATTTTTCCTCCAGCGCCATCTACGGCCGGGAAGGTATCACCGGAGTGCGTCCGCCGGACCAGATAGCGGTGTTCGCGGTTCGCGCGGGCGACGCCGTCGGCGACCATACCGTGATTTTCGGCGGACCGGGCGAGCGCCTGGAGCTTATCCATCGCGCGCAGAGCCGCGAATCGCTGGCGCGCGGCGCGCTGAAAGCCGCCGCATGGCTAGCGGGCCAGAAACCGGGCCTCTACACGATGCGCAACGTGCTCGGACTTTGAGGCCCGCACGCGAGACGTCCGGAGCGCAGGCCGGTGAAAGCCGCGAGCCACTCGACCTCCCGCCCGGACGAACCGGCCATCCCGGCGGTAGCCTGCCGAGGACGGCCGGGACGTTCAGGCCGCTTGCGCCTTGCGCTTGATTCCCGTCCGAACCCGATGGCAGGCCCAGGCCGCGCCGGGTTAAACTTGTCAAGTTGAGAGCGGCATGCGCCGTTCTGGTGATTGGCCTTGAAAAAATATGCAATCGATACATGTTTATAGCGGCGCGGCGCCGGTGTGCCGGCCCGCCCGGAGAGATAATCCGTGGAGCTGACCTTCTACACCGATTACTCGCTGAGAGTCCTCATGTACCTTGGCATGCGCCCGGGCAAGCTTTGCCTGATTTCCGACATCGCGCGCGACTACCGCATCTCGCGCAACCACCTGGTCAAGGTCGTTCATGGACTCGCGCGTGGAGGATTCATCGCCACCTATCGCGGGCGCGGCGGAGGCGTTACGCTTGCGCGCAAGCCCGAGGAAATCCGACTGGGCGACGTCGTGCGCTACACCGAGGGCCCGATAAGGCCGGTCACCTGCTTTCACGGCGCGGAACTCTGCGTGATCACGCCGGCCTGCACGCTTCCCGCGATCCTGAGCGAGGCGGTCGAGAACTTTCTTGCAACTCTTGATCGCTACACGCTGGCCGACCTGCTCGCCCATCGAAGGCATCTAGCCAGGTTGCTCGCCAAAAACGCCGAACCGCCCCGCCCACGCAACGGGCGTCGCGCCGAGTCGCCGACGAGGTAGGAACGCCACAAAAACCAGCCGGCCGTTTGCTTCTCGCAAAAGATATATCTAGAATACATATTATGCAGGACCGCACAGCTGCCGCGACGACTCTCGTGACGATCGCAGAACAAGACATCCTGAACGCGCTGCGCGAGGTGCTCGACCCGGAGCTCGGCGTCAATGTCGTCGATCTCGGCCTGGTTTACAGCACCGAAGTTTCGGGACGCGACGTGCGCGTCGTGATGACCATGACCACGCCCGCCTGCCCGCTTCACTCCTATCTAAGGGAAGCGGCTATCGAGGCGATCCGCGGGCTCGTCCCCGAAGCGGGGCAGGTCTCGGTGGAAATCGTGTGGGAGCCGAAGTGGAACCCGATGATGATGTCGCAGGCGGCCAAACGCCAGCTCGGCTGGCGATAGAAGGGCAGCAGGGAGGTTCAGGAAATGAGCAGGCTAACCGATGCGATGCGGCGTCATCACGGAGCGCTCGCGAAGAAGATGGCCGCGCACGTGGCCGCCACCGCGGACGGCGCGCCCAAATCGGCTGCGGTCGACGCATTCGTAGCGTTTCTTAAGAACGAGCTTTTGCCGCATTCCGTCGGCGAGGAGCGCCACCTTTACCCGCGCGTCGATTTCCTTCTCCACGAGTATGGGCGCTCTACCGCCACGATGAGCGTGGACCACGAATTTATCGCCGACTGCATCGCCCGGATCGAGCAGACGGCGCAGGAGCTTCGCGAGGCGCCCGGCGGACGCGCGCCGGAACTCGAAGCGGAACTTCGCCGCCTCGCGTTCACGCTCGAGGCAGTCCTAATTCTTCACCTGGAGAAGGAAGAACGGATTTACCTGCCGCTCGTTGAAAAGCATCTTGATGAAATCGAACAGGAGGCTGTCCTGGACGAGATGCACTCGGAGCACGGGGTCGCCCGTGCCGAGAGCGGCCGTCCGACCGACGATGTGCTCGACGTTCGCGCGCTGTCCCCGCGCGAGCGCCACGGCATCATCTTCGAGACCTTCTCCGCGCTGCGCGCGGCGGAAAGTTTCGTGCTGGTCAACGATCACGACCCGAAGCCGGTTTACTACCAGCTCCAGGCCGAGCACACGCGGCAATTCACATGGGATTATCTCGAACAGGGGCCCGAGGTCTGGCGGGTGCGGATTGGACGGCTGTAGATTCCCATGGGATTGAAGCCTCGCGCTCTCAAGCTTGAACGGATGCCGGTTCTGGTGATGGCGATAGTGGCGCTGCTCGCCGGGATGTGGGCCGCGTTGCTCAGGCTCGGATGGGTCTTGCCGGCGGCCGGGGTGAACCTGCCCGCGGAGCACGGCCCGCTGATGGTTTCGGGATTTCTCGGCACGCTGATAACGCTGGAGCGCGCGGTCGCGCTAGGCGGCTTGTGGGCATACGGCGCGCCAGCTCTCACCGGCGCGGGCGCGATGGTGCTTTTGGCCGGCGTTGCGGGATTGCCGGGCCCGCTCCTGATCACCCTTGGAAGTATCGCGCTTATGGCCGACTTCGTCCTGATCCTGCGCCGGCAAAACGAGCTGTTTACCGTGGCGATGGCGCTTGGGGCGGTCGCGTGGGTGATCGGCAACGCGCTCTGGATGGCGGGATGGCCTATACCGGAGATGACGCCGTGGTGGATGGCGTTCCTGGTGCTGACGATCATGGGCGAGCGGCTTGAGCTTTCGCGGCTGAGCGGTCCCTCGCCCGCGGCGCGTCCGGCGTTCGCGCTCGCGACGGGGCTGCTACTCAGCGGGCTTGCCCTCCTGACCTATGGGGTGCGGGTGGGCTTCGCGATGCTCGGTGCGGGGATGCTCGGGTTCGCGGCATGGATTGCGCTGTTCGACGTGGCGCGCAGGACGGCCCGGCACGGCGGGCTTCCCGGATTTGTCGCGGCCAACCTGCTGTTTGGCGCGTTCTGGCTTGGGATGGGCGGCGCGATGCGACTCGCCTTTCCCCTTGCGCTCGATTTCTTCCAGTACGACGCGATCCTGCATGCGGTTTTTCTCGGGTTCGTTTTCTCGATGATCTTCGCTCACGCACCGATCATTTTCCCCGCGATCATGGGACGTCCGCTTCCCTTCCTGCGTCTCTACTACCTGCACGTCGCTGCGCTGCAGTTGTCGCTTGTCCTCAGGATCGGCGGCGACCTGGCCGGGCTCGCCTCGGCCTGGCATTGGGGTGGCACTTTGAATGTCGCGGCGGTCATAATGTTCCTGGCCGATACAGCTTATGGAATCGCGTTCGGCGCAAGGCTCGCGGGAGTTGCGGCGGAGATGGCCGGGGTCGCTCGCGCGGGCTCGCTCGGGAAAACGCTTCCGCGATGATCGTGAGCGGGGACGCCACGGGTACAAGGAGTTTCCAATGGTCACGATGCAGCATCGGGTGCTCGACAAGCCGTTGATGGCCTTCAGTGTGCCGGAGGAAATCGCAAAGATTAAACAGGGCGAACAATGGAAGCATGCCCGCCGCGGCGCGGTCACCCTTTCGAAGAACGCCGACCTGCGGATGGTCCTGGTGGTGCTGTCCCAAGGCATGGAGATTCACGAGCATCACGCCGAGGGACCGATCACCGTTTACGTCGTCGAAGGTTCGATCAAGTTCCACGCCGCGGACGAGGAGCTGACCCTGCCGGCGGGCTCGCTCCTGTCGCTCGGCGGTGGAATCCCGCACGACGTTCACGCGCTCGACGAATGCGCGTTCATAATCACCGTGATCCAGCCGCACGGCGCGGCTTGAACGCAGGCGCCGTACCCTATCCTGCTTCGTACCAGCTAGTGTGAGCAGTCGCTATGCCTGAACCAGATTCCGTCCGCAAGAACATTGCCTACGTCGAAGATCGTCCACGAGCGCAGGCCCGTTCGTCGTATCATGAAGCCGCGCCGCATCCCGACCTGCTGCGCATCGGACGCCTGCCGGTGCATTTTCTCGCGCTCGCGACGCTCTCCTTTGCCGCGGGGACGGCCGCATGCCCGTTCGTCGCCCAAGCGGTGGCCGTGTTCTTCTATCAGCCGGAGGTACTGGCGCTGGTGCATACCTTCACGCTGGGATGGATAACCGCGGCGATCATGGGCGTGATGTACCGCTACGTCCCGGCGTTGACGCGCCAGCCGATCCGCTATCCGCGCCTCGGGATGTGGCAGTTCTGGCTTTACGTGATTGGGACGGTCGGGATGATCGCGCACTTCGCCAACAACATCTGGGCGGGCACGTGGTCCTCGGCCGCGGTCGTCATAATCAGCGTGGCGATGTTCGCGGCGAACATGGTGCCGTGCCTTTATCCGAGACTCGGCAAGGGAGTGGCCGAGACCGGGATGCTGCTGGCAATCGTGATGCTGCTGGTTGCGGGCTCGGTCGGCTTCGTGCTGGCCCTCAATAAAAGCTACGGTTTTCTGCGCTCCAACGTCTTCACCGATATCGGCGGCCATGTGGCGTTCGCGGCGCTCGGATGGGTGACGCTTACGATTTGCGCGGTATCCTACCGGATGCTGCCAGCGTTCCTGCTGCCGAAGATCCAGCTTCCGCGCTCGGCGATATGGCAACTATGGACGTTTGCCGCAGCGACCGTTGCACTCGGAATAACCCTGCTGGCTGGACTTCCTGGCGAGAGCTTCTGGAGCGTGATGGTTGCGCTGTCGCTTATCGCCTACATGGTGACGATCGCACGTCAGGTGCGGTCGCGGCGAATGCCGATCGATTTCACGACGGCGCATGCGATCGCGGGCATCCTCTGGCTGGTCGGCGCAATCGGAGCCGGGGTGGCGGTCTCGATTACCGGGCCGACCAGTGTATCGGGCGAGCGGCTCGCCTGCGCCTACGGAACCCTTGGCCTTCTCGGCTGGGTGTCCAACTTCATCATCGGAATGTCGTACCAGCTTTTTCCGGGATTCGTGGGACGCGTCAGAACCGGTTTCGGATGGCCGGCCGCAACCATCGCCGAGCTTTCGATAAAACGGACGCGGCCGTTCGTATTCGTTGCCTTCAACGCCGGGGTTGCAGCCGCAGTCACCGGTTTTGCCAGTGGTTCGACAGGAATCGCGCGGCTTGGTGCGTGGGCGATCGCCGCTGCGGGACTGGTTTATTCCGCCGTGACGCTGTGGACCCTGAGCTACGCCTATCGGCGCTCGCTTCCAGCCGCGGCCCACCATCCGCTTCGCATCATACCGTCGTAATCGCTTTCGGACTGCGGCGGACTCGGAAATTGACGGGCAGCCGCGGACCGGGCACGAAAGCGCCCTGCCGCGAATCGACGGCAAGGCTTCTTCCACCACCGAGGTGCCCGGGCGCGACCTAGGCTTTCGCGTGAGGCGTCGGAACAGCCCGAAGCTGCGCGCGTCGCGCCGCTCCCGACCCGGATTGGCTGGCTTCTTCCTGCTGGTACCACTGGAAAAAGATCGCGGAAAACATGCACATCAGGAACAGGCCATCGACGATCCACATGAACAATCCGCCAAGCACCTGGTCCTCCATCGGCGTGAGGCCAAGCGGATGCGGCGCGGGCACGTACCAGGTGTAAAGAACCTGATGCGCCAGCGTGATCGGCGCAGCGACCGCGGTCATCGGGATCAGCAGCAGGAACACGTAGAAAATCTGGTGCGGATACGAAAGACGCGGGAACTCCGGAAGCGGACTCATGACCGGCCACCACATCACCAGCCCCGCCAAGATCAAGAGCAGGTGGATCGGAATGCGCAGCGCCTCGCGGTAGCAGGCCGCGTCAAGAATGAGCGGATCGTGGACGCCGACGAAGATCAGCGTAAAGAATAGGAACGCCACCAGCGGCTTCGTCAGCAGAGCCATAACCGGCCGGAACGGCCGGCTCAGCATCCACGGCCTCAGCATCCAGTCCGGCGTCGCCAGGATGAGAAGCGGCGGAACAATCAGAGTGAGCGTGAAGTGCTCGATCATGTGCGCCAGGAAGAACCGATGGCCCACTCCGGCCGTATCCATCGGACCGAGCGCAAGCAGCAGGGTCGCCACCGACCATCCGAACATGATCTTGCGGCTACGCCCCAGCGCTCGCCCGGCGCGCCTGGCTCCCAGAGCGTAAATGGCGACGAGCGCCGCGACTACGATCGCGGCGCCCGGCGTTATGTAAAACAGCGAAGCCACCGTAAGCGGGCTCAGTGCCCCGGCAGAATAATCCTCGCCAGCGGCACCGCAAACCACAGGTGATGCGATAGGTAGCTGAAAAGCAGAACCAGGGAGATAAGCAGGAGCGCGGCGATCGCCAGCGCGAAGCCGAAAATCGACGTCAGCACATAGCTGTCATAGTGCAGATGCATGTAAAACCCGGCGACCAGCACGAATTTCGCCGCCGACAGGATGAGAAGCAGCGGAATCATCACCGGGGCCAACGCCTGCACGTAGAAGACCGTGATCTCCAACGCGGTCAGAACCACCAGGACCGCGGCGACGGTTACGTAGACCGAAGCGCCCGGATGGACGTGTTGTTCGAAATGTTCGTGGACTGCGGCTTCTGCGGTCATGCGCCCTTAACCTTCTGCATCAGATAGACGAGGGTGAAGATAACAACCCACACGATATCAACAAAGTGCCAGTAAAGACCGGCCAACTCGACCGACAACGCGCGCGATTTCGGCAGCCGGTCCATGAACGAAACTACCAGCAGCACGCTTAGCCATACCACGCCGATAAAAACGTGGAAGCCGTGGAACCCAACCAGCGTGAAGAAGGTCTGCGAGAACAGGTCGGTCGTGAAACCGAGGCCGTGATGGTACAGGCTGGTGAATTCGTACGCTTGGTCGCCGAGAAAGATCAGACCGAAGAGCACGGTCCCAGCCAGCCATACGCGCTGCCAGGTTTTGTCGCCGCGCTGCGTCGCCGCAAGCGCCAGCACCATCAGGAGACTCGACATCAGCAGGATAAAGGTGCTGAACGAGGTGAGCGGAATTTCCAGGATTTCAGCGCCGGGTCCGCTGAGGTTCCGGCCCTTATACACCATGAAGGTCGCGATGAGCGTGGCGAAGAACACGCTTTCCGAGCCGATGAAGGCCCACAGGCCAACCTTGCGCAGGTCTTCACCGCCGCCACCGCTGGCCGCTTCCGTCTCATGCGTCTGCTGACCGAAAGTCGGGTATTGGAACGCCATCCCGACTGTCGACAGGAACAGGATGACGCCACCGGCTATGCTGATGCGCCACCAATCCACGACCATCCCAAGCCCGCAGAGCAGCAACCCTGCCGCGAGAACGATCGGGAAGAACGACGGCTCGGGAATATGGATAGCCTCGGCCTCGCCATTGCGCGGTTCGGCCGCCCGCCCGGCAGCAGTCCCGCCGTACTTCTGCGCCCAGAAGGCATCCCGGCCGGAAACCGCCGGAACCGTTACAAAGTTAAACGCGGGCGGAGGTGAAGGAATCGACCATTCGAGGGTCCGTGCGTCCCACGGGTCGGCAGGGGCGATCTCGCCGTTGCGCAGGCTCATCAGCATGTTGATGAACATGAGCAGGAAGGCGAATCCGAGGACAAAGGCTGACACCGTCTCGAACTGGTTCCAGAAGGTCCAGCCCATCCCGGCGCCGTAGGTGTAGATGCGCCGCGGCATCCCCCACGTTCCAAGAAAGTGCATCGGGAAGAACGTGCCGTTGAAGCCGATAACCGTCAGCCAGAACTGGAGCTTGCCAAGCTTCTCGCTCAGCATCCGGCCCGTCACTTTAGGCCACCAGTAGTACAACGAGCCGAGAATCGCGAACATCACGCCGCCGAACAGCACGTAGTGGAAGTGCGCGACGACGAAATAGGAGTCGGTTTGCTGCAGGTCGATCGGCACGGCCGCGTGCATGATGCCGCTGAGCCCGCCAATCGTGAACTCCACGATGAAGCCGAGGGCGAAGTAAAAGGCCGTTGTCATCCTGAGCGACCCGCCCCAAACCGTCGCGATCCAGCTGAAAATTTTGATCCCGGTTGGAATCGCGATAAGCATCGAGGTGATCGCAAAGGTCGCGTCCGCCACCGGGCCCATCCCGGTCGCGAACATGTGATGACCCCACACCCCGTAGGACAGGAACGCGATCAGGATGATCGAGTAGGCCATCATCGGGTAACCGAACAGCGGCTTGCGCGAGAACGTCGGGAGCATCTCGGAGATCATCCCGAACGCGGGCAGAGCCATGATGTAGACCTCGGGATGCCCGAAGAGCCAGAACAGATGCTGCCACAATATGGGCGTGGCGCCCGCGACCGCCTGGTAGTAATGCGTGCCGAAGAAGCGGTCCATGAACAGGAAGATGAGGCCGACGGTGAGTGGCGGGAAGGCGAGCAGAATCAGGATCGAGGTGATGAGGATCGACCATACGAACATCGGCATCCTCATGTAGGTCATCCCCGGCGCACGCATCGTCACGATCGTCGTGAAGAAGTTGAGCCCGGTCATGACCGTCGAGACGCCGAGGATCAGCAGGCCGATGTCCCAGAAGTCGATCGCCATCCCGGGCGTGTACTGGCGCTCGGTAAGGTTCGCGTAACCGAACCATCCCGCGTCTGGCAGTCCGCCGTGATGCCAGAACCATCCCAGGTGCAGGAACACCGCGCCCGACAGAAAGATCCAGAAGCTCAGCGCGTTGAGGCGCGGAAAAGCCACGTCTCGCGCCCCGATTTGCAGCGGCACAAGGAAGTTCGCCGCGAAGCCCAGCAGAAGCGGCATCACGACCAGGAAGATCATCGTGGTGCCGTGCATCGTGAAAACCTGGTTGTAAACGTGCGCGGAAAGGAAGTTGTTGTCGGGCTCGAACAGCTGGATACGTATGAGCAGCGCTTCGATCCCGCCCAGGATCATGAAGAGCAGCGCGCTTACACCGTACAGCACCGCGACCCGCTTGTGGTCGATAGTGTTCAGCCAGGAGATCGGATCGCCCTTCAGATAACTAGGATATTCAGCCGGAATTGCTTTTGGTTGTGCGGCCATGTGCAAAATCCCTACTTAAGGCTCTCCAAATACGCCACAAGGTCGTCGAGTTCCGGGCCGCGAAGTCCCAGGGCCGGCATGTTCGATCCGGGTTTGAGCCCCACAGGATTCTCGATCCAGGCTTTCAGATCCTTGGGATCGTTCTTCATGATGCCACCCGCGATAGTGGTCCTGCTCGCGAGATGCGTCAAGTTCGGTCCGATATAGCCCTTGGAAACTCCGGTGATAGTGTGGCAGGCGGTGCAGGGGCTGTTGGCGAAAACCGCAGCGCCCTTGGCCGCGGCAGTTCCTGCCGCGGGCTGCACCGGAGGAGCCTCCTGTGCCTTCTCCCAGGCGGCAAATTGTGCGGGAGTATCGACAAAGACCCTAAAGCGCATGTTGGCGTGCGAGTCTCCGCAGAACTCCGCGCACTGCCCGTAATATTCGCCCGGCGTGTTCGCGATGAACCACATGTGGTTCACCTGCCCTGGAATCACGTCGCGCTTTCCGCCCAGCGCCGGGACCCAGAAGCTGTGGATCACGTCCGCGGAACGCAGCGACACCCAGATGGGACGATGCTCCGGGATGTGCAGTTCGTTGGCAGTAACGATTGAGGTTCCCGGATAGCGGAACTCCCACCACCACTGGTGAGCGATGACAGTGACTTTGAGCGAGTCCGCAGGCGGCGTCGGCGGTTCCTCGCGAAAGATCGTTCGAATCGTTGGAACTGCGATCAGGAGCAGGATGAAGGCCGGGCCGAGCGTCCATGCCAGCTCAAGCCTCATGTCGCTGTGCGTTTCCGAGGCCGCCTCGCCTTCTCCGGCGCGCCTGGAGAACACGAAAACCGCCAGCACAAAGGCGACGACGACGACCGCAAGAACGAACAGGTCCAGCCAGGTCACCTCGACGAACAGGCCGTAAATCCAGTTGGCAAAATCCGACTTCGGCGCAAGCGTGTCCATCGGCGGATTCGCCTTCTGGCAACCCGCGATTACCGCTGGCAGCGCAAGCAGCAGCGGCGCAAGGCCGCTCAACTTCCTTCGAGCAATACGCGCTCTCATTCCGACTCTCCCACTGCGGTGGAACTCGCCGCCGCAATCACGCGCTTCATCCCCGGCAGCGAACACAGCCCGAAGAGCCCGAGGAATCCCAGAGTCATCAGCGCCTCTACCCATCCGAAGGGCACTTTATGGGGCGAAAGCGACGGAACAACGAGCACGTAGCGCTCGAGCCACAGGCCGATGATTCCGAGTGTCGCAACCGTGCCCAGGATCGCCGGCGTTCGCTTGGGCCTCGCGCCCATCAGCACCGTGAACGGGATCACCCATACGAGCACGAAGGCGCTCCATGAGAGGGGCATCCAGGGCATGTAATGATCGCGAACGACGATAAAAAAAGTTTCAATCGGGATGTCGCCGTACCAGATGACGATGTACTGGGCAAACAGCGTGTACACCCAGAAAACCGAAAACGCGAAAACCAGTTTGCCGTAATCGTGCAGCACATTCGGTCGCGAGAAAACGTTGCCCGCGGGCAGCCGTCTACCCAGAAGCACCGCAATCAATGCCATCACGACCAGCGCGCTCCACCAGGCACCGGCGAAGAAATACCAGCCGAACAGCGTGCTGCGCCACAACGGCGACAGCGACATCACGAGGTCGAACGCGAGCAGCGTATAGACCAACACGTATGCGATGCCAATCGCGGGAGCCAGGCGCCGGATTGGTCGCGGCGGCATCTTGATGTTAGCGCTGTCGGCCGTCCATTCCATCGCCTCTTCGCTGCGCGACGCCTTGACGAACCATAAACTCAGCACCGTAATGATAAACAGGCCGAGCCCGTCACGCGCGAACAGAAAGGGAGTGTTCAGCCAGCTCTCCTTGTCCGGTATCGGATGCAGTATCCAGGGGAAAATCTCGATTCGTCCGATGTACAGCCCCCAGAACAGGACGAAGCCAACCGGCAGAAAGGCGACGAAGGCCTCGGCGAGCCGGTACTGGACCTGTCCCGCCCACCGCGCCTGCGTTAGGTAAAACGCGGCCGAAGCGGCTACGCCGGCCTGGGCGACACCGAGGAAGAACAGGAGATTGACCAGGAAAATCTCCCACACTCGCTGGGACAATCCGGCCGAGAGCGCGGCGATGAACGCCACCACTCCCACAGCGGTCAGGACGCCGAGGGTTCCAACCACCCCCGCCGGTATCTTCACGTCGTCGGGCGAGACGGGACGGGCTGGTTTGGACGGTTCAGAGTGCGAACTCATTTCAGGTACGGTCCTTGGTTTTCACGCTGCTTGGTGAGCGACGGTCTCCGCGCCAGCTTCCTTCAGGATGCCTTCGACGCGATCCTTTTCGGACTCTGCGCATCGCACCAGCACTCCAAAGCGATCCGAACTGAAGCGCTCGGAGTACCCGGGGAGCGGATCGAGTTGCGGCATGCGCGAGTTGAGCAGAAAGCCGAGCACCGCCGAGGTACCCCCGAACAGGATCATCAGCTCGAAAGCAATGATTATGAACGGGGGCAATGAAACAATCGGCTTGCCGCCGGCGTTGAGCCACCATTCCATCGAGGTCCCGATGGTGACCGCGAATCCCGTAAGAATCCCGGTGATGCCGCCGGTCAGCACCAGGGCGCGAACGGGACTACGCCCGTACCCGAGTGCGTGATTGATGTGCTCGCTGGGAATGGGCGCAAATACCCGTGTCGGTTTGATGCGTGCGTCCTTCAGCTCTTCGATCGCGTGGACGCACATCTCCTCAGTGGCAAACGAGCCTATTACGTCAATCTCGCCGCTCATTTCAGCCCCGGATAGTAGTCATCGCGAACCGCTTCGCGCAGCCAGTGGATTCCTTCCTTCAGCTCGGTCATCGAGATGATCGGCATGAAGCGTGCAAACAGTGAGAACAGCCCGAGAAACCATCCGAAGCTGCCCACGGTAATCATGATTTCGGTTATCGATGGATGATAAATCGCCCACTGCGAGGGGTTAAAGTTATTTTCCTGGGACACCGCAACAATCATGAACCGCTCGAACCACATCCCGATGTTCACAAAGATCGTGATGATGAAGAGCAGCACAGTGTTGCGCCGAATCCGCGGTGAGAACAACGCCAACGGCACAATGCAGTTGCAGAAGATGCAGACCCAGAACACCCATCCGTGGTACCCAAAGTAGCGCTCATGGAACGTCATCATCTCGATCGGGTCCTTGCTGTACCAAACCATGAACGACTCGATGCCGTACGAGTACGTTACGATGAGTCCGGTCAGCAGGATTACCTTGGCAAGACTGTCCAGATGCCAGTCCGTGATCAGGTCCTCGAGATGCATGATCTTGCGCATCGGGATGACCAGCGTGAGCACCATCGCGACGCCCGAGAAAATCGCACCAGCGACGAAATAGGGAGCGAAGATCGTGCTGTGCCATCCCGGCAACTGCGCCATCGCGAAGTCCCATGACACGACGCTGTGCACGGAAAGGACCAGCGGCGTCGCCAGACCCGCCAGCAACAGGTACGCCATCGACCAGTGTTGCCACTGCGTATCGGTTCCCTGCCAGCCGAGCGACACGATCGAGTAGAGAACCTTGCGCCATCCCTTGGCGACATCGCGCGCGTTGGCGACGTCGGGGATCAGGCCCATGATCAGGAAGAGCGCACTGATCGTAAGATAGGTGCTGACCGCGAACGCGTCCCATACCAGAGGCGAGCGGAAGTCGGGCTGCAGCGAGCGCTCGTTTGGATACGGCAGCAGCCAGTACGCATACCAGGGCCGGCCGACGTGGATGATCGGGAAGAGACCGGCGGTCAGGACCGCAAACAGGGTCATGGTCTCCGCGACCCGGTAAACGGCCGTTCGCCATCGGGTGCGGAAAAGGTACAAAATCGCCGAGATCAGCGTCCCGGAGTGCGCAATTCCGACCCAGAAGACGAAGTTCGTTATGTACATCGCCCACATTGGGCCCTGCCGCAACCCGGTCACGCCCAAGCCCTCGTAGATTTGGCGCGTCCATAATGCAGCAGCGATCGCTACGAGCGTGAAGCAGAATCCCACCCACGCCCAGTATGCCAGACCGGGCGCTTCCATGATCTTGCGGACACCCCGGTCGATGTCCGCGTAGGTGGGTCCGGAAACCGGCTTAGCCGCGGCAGCCACTTACGCTTTCTCCCTTTCGTTGTAAAGCTCACGCAGATAGGTGATGGCGGGCTGCGTATTCAGTTCCTTGAGCGACGCATAGGCTCGCTGCTCATTGTGGGCCGCCACCCTGCGCTTCATCATCTCGCTGTTCTTGTCGTTCATGTCGCCGAACGAGATTGCATGCGTCGGGCAGGTCTGGACGCACGCCGGAACGATCTCGCCGTCGCGCACCGGGCGCTTCTCGATCATTGCGTTGATCTCGGCGTGACGGATGCGCTGGACGCAGAAGGTGCACTTTTCCATTACCCCCGCACCGCGCACCGTCACATCGGGGTTGAGCTGGTAGTTGAGCGGCTCGGGCCACTCCGGTTCCCACCAGTTGAAACGCCGTACCTTGTAGGGACAGTTGTTCTCGCAGTAACGGGTCCCGACGCAGCGGTTATAAACCTGACCGTTCAGTCCCTCCTGCGTGTGGTACGCGGCGAAGACCGGGCAGACCGGCTCGCAGGGCGCGTGATGGCACTGCTGGCAGAGCATCGGCGCAAGAAACAAAAGCGGCTGATGCTCGTATTTCTTTTCCGGATAAAATCGTTCGACTCGAATCCACGACATTATCCGGTTGTTGAGCACCTCTTCGCGGCCCACCACCGGAATGTTGTTCTCCGCGTAACACGCTGCAACGCAAGCGCTGCATCCGGTGCATGCGTTGGCGTCGATCGTCATGCCCCACTGATGGGTCGGGTACTCCCAGTTGGGGTACATCTCATGAGGCTTCGGCACTTCCGGCTCCTGCCATTCGCGGGGCTGGACGCCGCTGGCCAGTTCTGTAACTGTCTGCGCCTCGACGATTGAACGCCCGAGCTGATGGTTCTTGAACAGGGCCGTAGCAAGCTCGTGTGTGTCATGCGTAGGAGTGATCGTAATCGGTGCGCTCCACTGGCCTGGCTTAAGGAGCGCGAAAGGATTGGCACCGACGCCCTTCGCATAACGGCCGAGCGCAGTATGGCCCTGGCCGGTAGGAATTGCGACCACTCCCTTGCATACCCGCTCGGAAACAAGCGCAGAGGTTTTAATGACTCCTTCGCTGGAGCGAATCTCGACCACTTGATTCGTCGAGATGCCGTACTGCCTGGCGGTTTCGGGGTGAATCTCAGCCCAGCTATCCCAGACGATCTGGGTAACCGGCTCGGGCACTTCCTGCAGCCATGGCTTGTCAGCGCCGCGCCCGTCGTAAAGGAACGGATGCGGGTAGGCGGCAAGCACCAGCTTGGGCAGTTGGCGCGAGGCGGGCGAAGTCTTGAGCGCCGCCACGTTAAGTTTCACCTGCGCCTGCTGCGCCGTCTCGAAGTAGCCACCCTCGCGCAGCGACTGGATCCAAAAACCTTCTGCGTCAGCCGCCTTGGGATTGAGCTTCGTCCACGCGCTGCGCAGCGCGTCCTGGCTGTTCTCCCAGGGAGCGGCGTTTTTGGCCCCGCTCTCGCGCGCCGAGGTGATCAGCAGATCGCCGAGGGGCTTGCTCCAGAACACGGGCTGCATCACCGGCTGTCCGAGTCCATGTACACCGGCGCGCGGGAACGTATCGCGCCAATCCTCGAGCGGATGATGCAGCGGAAGGAGCAGATGCGCGTATTCGGCGGTCTCGCCGGGAACTCCGCCCGCCCAAACCACGAGCGGAACCTTCTGTATCGCTTCGGCGGCGCGCCACGCTGGCGGCATGGTGAAGACCGGATTGGTCTCGGCGATAAAGAGCACATCGACTTCGCCGTTGCGCATCGAGTCGAGCGCCGCGACGATGTCATTGGTGCGAGTCTCCGGCTCCGGGGGCATCCCTTCGAGGAATTCCATCGTGCGGCCCAGATTGCCGGTGACCACATTGAGCACGTAAGCGGCGGCATGAGTGGCGGGATCGTCGCCGCCGGCCAGCGCGACGGCGCCGTCGGCCTTGCCGAACCGCTCGCCCATCGCCTCGATTATCTTTGCCGGCACGCCGGTCTGCTGGCTTACGGAGGCGGGATCGTAGGAAGCAACAAAGCTCTTCAGGCCGGCGACATCGACCTGCGCGTTGGGCGAAACCCATCCCTGGCTCAGGATGACATTGAGAACCGACAGCGCAATTGCCGCTTCGGCTCCCGCAGGGGCGGGGATCCATTCGTCGCATCGGCCCGCCGTAACGCTCATCCGCGGCGAAACGTAGTAGGCATATCCGATAGCGAGCTTGCCCCGCCGCATCTGAGGCGCGCGAAACCCAGCGAATTGGCGGGCAAGCTCGACCGGCGAACGCCAGGTTTCGTTGAAATCGGCGCCGAACGAGATGAGAACTTCGGCCTTGTCCAGATGATAGACCGGCAAGTCGCGCCGCCCGAAGCACATCTCGGCGGCGTCGCGGGCCGGCGACTCGCTTATCGCCTCGTAAAAAATTCCGCGCTTCGACTGGTAGGCGGCGAGCCAGGCCTCGGTGATGGCTCTGAGCGTAGGCCCCTGATGTGCGGGGCCGATATAGGCGACGCGGTCCTTGCCCTTGGCCGCGGCGGCCTTGAGCGCGTCATTGAGCAGCTTCTCGGCATCCTCCCACGAGAGGGTCTTGAGCGAGGAACCCTGCCGCCGCATCGGATTGCGCAGCCGGTCGGGGTTGTACACACCCTGAAGCGCCGCGTGTCCGCGCGCGCAGATCGTGCCCTTGCCGATTGGGTCGGCCGGATTGCCTTCGAGCTTGATTACCCGTCCCTCGCGGATGCGGGCGACGACGCCGCATCCGGCGCCGCACTCGGTGCAGGTGGTCGCGTAAAACTGGGGAACGCCTGGGATGACGTTCTCGTCGGGAACGACGTATGGAATTAATTTTCTCGCCGCCGGCTGACATCCCGGCACTGCCGCCGCCGCTCCCGCAGTCGCTGCGAGCTTGAGAAAGGAACGTCTTGAAAAGCCCTCTGACATGGTCCTCATCGGCTCAGAAATGGCATGTGTCGCAGTCGATGCTTACTTTGCGCTGTGTGTGGCAGGTGACGCAGAAGCCCATATTTATTTCGTGGACCGGTTCGACACGATCCATCTTCTCCACCGGCCCGTGACAGGTCTGGCAGGCAACACCGGCTGCGATATGCGGCCTATGGGTGAAGCGCACGAAATCGGGAAGCGTGTACACGCGGTTCCATCGAATCTCGAACGGAGGCTGCTTGTGATCCATCCACGGACGCGTGACCGGCTGGAGTCCACCGACCAGGGCGGCACCGTGGCATCCTACGCAGCGCGCGACCGGAGGAACTCCCGAGGTCTGCGAACGCCGCGCATACTCATGACAGTACTGGCACGGGATCTTGTTTATTCCGGCATGAATCCGATGACTGAACGGAATCGGTTGGGGTACGTCGGCTCTCGGCGCCCAAGGCCGTTGAGACAGCCCAAACGTGAGGAGCCCTGCAACCACCAGCACTGCTGCAAGGGGCAGAATTGTGCGGTTCATGTTTCAGTTTCGACCGGCAAACCTTCGGCCTTGCCACGGGCCCGTGACTGCGGCACACGCTGCAGCATGCCGCGCTTAGGCGCCGTGATCGAGAAGCCGCGCAAATGGGTCACAAGCATTCAGTTCACAGGGAACCTCCGGCAGCCAATCGGCCACCGGACACAAAACGTTTAAAGTCTCTAACACTGCCCTCGGACGCGATCAAGCAAAATTAATGAGCAGCAGGAAAGCGTCAGACCTGCGGCAGCGCGGGAATCGTCCCGTCAATCGATCTGCCAAACGGAACAGCCGCTTTTGTACGCTTCAAAAAATCCCAGTGCAATACCTGAGGGAGCTTTTCCTGCCTTCCCGGAGCCGGCGAACGATCTGGCACCCAAGGCCAGCCCTCTCACCGCGCAAGGCCGGAAAGCGCTTAAAGCGCCTTATCCGGCCGTCGTTTTCGCGCTTTCATTGCCCCGGTTTCGGAGCCGCGCAAAGTATGTTAGTTAGCTGGAAACCTCACTAGTGGAGACTCAGAGCATCCAGTGCAGATAAAAACAGCCTCGAGACTCGGTTTGTTGCCGCCGTATCTGTTCGCCGAGCTCGACCGCCTGAAAAAAGAACTCCAGAAAAAGGGCGTCGACGTAATCAGTCTTGGTATCGGCGACCCCGACCTTCCAACTCCGCGACATATTGTCGAAGCGCTAAAGCGCGCCGCTGACGATCCCGCCAATCATCGCTATCCCGACTACCAGGGGCTCGACCGGTTTCGTGCGGCTGCGACCGCCTGGTATCAGCGCCGATTCGCGGTGAAACTCGACCCGTCGCGCGAGGCTTGCGCGGTCATCGGCTCCAAGGAAGGGATCGCCAATTTCGCCACCGCCGTGGTCGAGCCGGGCGACATCGTCCTCATCCCAGATCCCGGCTACCCGGTTTACTTCTCGGGATGCGTTTTCAACGGCGGTCAGGCGCACTTCATGCCGCTTCGCAAGGAGAACGGCTTCCTTCCCGACCTGGCGGCGATTCCCGCAGAGGTGGCGCGGCGGGCGAAACTCATGTGGCTCAACTATCCAAACAATCCAACCGCGGCCACCGCCGAAACTTCCTTTTTGGCGGACGCAGTCAATTACTGCATCAGAAACAACATCATCCTTGCGCACGACCTTGCATATTCAGAAATAGCCTATGACGGATACCGTGCGCCGAGCATCTTTGAGGTTCCCGCCGCACGCGAATGCGCTATTGAATTCCATTCGCTCTCGAAAACCTACTCGATGACGGGATGGAGAATTGGTTTTGCGGTCGGCAATGAAAGCCTGATAGGCGCGCTTGGAAGAGTGAAGACCAACATGGACTCGGGACCGTTTCAGGCGGTGCAGGAAGCGGCGATCGCCGCGCTGGACGGACCTGAAGATTGCGTGCGCGAATACTGCGCTATCTACAAACAACGGCGCGACCTGATGGTGTCAGCGCTTGGAGAGCTCGGGCTCTCCTGCCAGACACCGCGCGCCACATTCTACGTCTGGGCAGAGGTGCCAAAGGGCTACACTTCGACGTCGCTGACCGAGCGCGTGCTGAAGGAAGCGGGCGTGGTAATCACCCCAGGCTCCGGATTCGGCAAGGAGGGCGAGGGATACGTGCGCTTCTCGCTCACGGTATCGAGCAAACGGCTCGAGGAGGCGGTCGAACGGCTCAAAGCGCTTCGCCTTTAAACGGACAGGATGCCTCACCGTGCATTCATTGGCATAGGAACGAACCTGGGAGACCGAGCCGCCAATTATCGGGAGGCGATTCAGCGCATCGGACTCATCCCCGGCACGCGTGTCGTCCGCCAGTCCTCGGTTTACGAAACCGAGCCGGTTGGCGAGGAGCTCAAGTACCCGTTTCTCAACGGCGTCATCGAGGTCGAAACCGAACTCGCGCCCGAGCCGTTGGTGAAGCGCCTGCTCGCAATCGAACGCGTGATGGGTCGAAAGCGGGCCAAGGGCCGCAAGCCAAAGGTGCACCGCGGAAAATACCGCCCGCGCGTGATCGACCTGGACCTGCTCTTCTTCGACAACGAAGTAATCCAAACCAAAACCCTCCACGTGCCTCATCCGCGTCTTCACGAGCGCCGCTTCGTGCTTGCTCCGATGGCGGAACTGGCGCCCACCCTGATGCATCCGAAGCTCAACGCGTCGATCTCGGAACTGCTCGTCGCGCTCAAGGATCCGCATCGGGTGACCGTTGCCCGGGCGGAAGTTCTCAGGGCGCCGTCGCCCCGGCGGGAGGTCGGCTTGCGATAAACGTCGTCGCCGATTCGCCCGGGTTGGGCGCGGCCGCCAGGCTGCGCACGCGGTCCGATGAGCACCGGAACACCGCCTCGGTCGTGCCCAAGGTTGATGATTTCCGCGGCCTCCCACGTCAATACGTGACCGGCGCGTTTTCAGCCCCACGGTAAGAAGGCAAAAGCTGCGTTGGGCGAGGTTTTCCGACGGATAGGGATCATGAAAGGGGATGGCGGCATGATATTTCACCGGCGTGCGGCGATCGTGACGATGGTGGCCGCTTTGCTTCTGTTTTGCGGATGCTCGACGCAACCGGTGTCGCGGCGTTCGGAGCTCGAGATGGTGGCTGCAGGTGCGATTGCCGGAGCAGCAGGCGGTGCGCTTTTCCACGCTGCCAACACCAAGTATTCGATGGCGCAGAGTGTCGCGATCGGAGCGGCAGGAGTCGCCGGAGCCATCCTGCTCTACGAGGAAATCAAACGCCAGGCGGCCGACTACGGGCCTTATCGCAGCACATCTGGCTCCGAGGGCCAGCGGCAGCCGGCTATCGGCTCTGAAAACGGCGCTTCGAGCGGCCGCACCAGGGGCGCAAACGGCAACGCCTCCGCCGGCGGCTTGAAGTTGAATTAGAAAATGCGCGCAGATGACTTCCGCGCCGGGGAGGAAACCAGGGCGCCAGCGCGTGGCCAAGCGCTGCCATTTCGGACGCCTCTGCTGAAAAGCGCCGGCAGTTCAGCTGCCCTGTTGGGAACGCTCGGCGACCAGGCGATCGAGTTCGACCCGAAGACGGGCAAGCACTTCGTCATACCTGAAATTGCCGAGCTTGTGATCCTTCTTCTTCAGGTTGACCGTCGTCGGACCGCACCATAGTCCAAGATCCGCGTCGTCCGTCTCACCGGGACCATTCACCCTGCACCCCATCACCGCGATCGTTATCCGATAGCTGGCCGCGTAGCTGGCCAGTTCCTTGACCTGCTGCGCAAGCTCGACGAACTTTTCGTTCTCCACCCGCGAGCACGACGGGCACGAGATGATGTTCAGGCCCTTGCCGAATTCAGGGACCGAGATGAAGCGCCCGGCCGCCACATCCTCGATTATCCGACGGCCAACGAGCACCTCCTCGTGCTTGCGTTCGTTGGGCAGGGTTAGCGAGACGCGAAGCGTATCGCCGATCCCCTGGGCGAGAAGCTCCTCGAATGCAAGCCGCGTCTTGGTGATCCCGTCGGGCGGAAGCCCGGCCTCGGTGACGCCAAGATGGATTGGAACGTCGGGGCGCCGTTCGCTGAAGCGGCGATTCGCCTCGCGCACCTTGGCCGGGTCCGAGTCTTTCAATGAGACCACGAAACGGTCGAATCCGTACTCGTCCATCAGGTTGCAATGGTAAACCGCCGACTCCACCAGCGCGGTCAACTGGTCACCGGGATATTTTTCCAAAAAGGCCGGCGCCACTGACCCGCAGTTGACGCCGATCCGGATCGCGAGGTTGTTGTCCCGCGCCACTTCAGTGAGCCATCGCACTTTCTGCTCGATCGTTCTGGACTTTTCGACGTGGTGAAGATGGCCCGGATTGTAGCGAATCTTGTCGACGAAGGGCGCAACTTTGTCGGCGAGCTTGTAATTCTCCTGCAGATCGACCGAGAGCACGATTCCCTCGGTCTGGGCGCGAATCTCCTTGAGAGCCGCGACTTCACGTTCGTTGTCAACCGCGATGCGCACGATTCCGGCGCCGGCGTTGGCCAGTTGATGCGCCTGCCTGACAGTTGCGTCCACGTCCGCCGTGCGTGTCGCGCACATCGACTGCACCACGATGGGCGCGCCGCCGCCAACTTTGATGCCGCCGATATCAATTTTCCGGGTCTTATGCGCCAAGCTTGTGCCGCTCCATTGGGTTGCGCCGTTCCCGTGGGCCCGATGCCGAGAATGCGGAATTAGCCCTGCGATCCAGGATGGGCCTGGGTGTGTGCGCCTTTTCGGCGTTTCACTATACCAGATTACCTCCGCCCGCACAGACGCTGGCTACACTCGCGTCTGGACTCAAACGCAACGGAATTCCTGCCGATATCTCACACAGGGAGAAACGCAATGACGCGATGGCTGGCTTGAGACGCTCGACCTGATCCTAAAGAAGCGTCGTAAGCTGCATCCACATCAGACTAGAGCCGCGTGGTCGCCAAAGCTGTCTTATACCGGTCAGGTCGTCCGGGAAGCTCTGCTTATCCAAAAGTTCTTCCTTTGATTCGAGGGCATCCGCGTCGCTTGCAAAGCGCCCTAGACCCGACTAGTGTTCCTAATCCACGCGTCTCCATAAGCGCAAAGCGCACAAATGTAGTCCGATGCTTATGCTACACGGACTCAAACGGGCAGCCGCCAAGGCTGCCAAAGATGTCGGGGGCTAGTTCGATGTTGCCTGCCAGTTCGTCCCATCAAGTTGCCGAGTCGCGGCCCTTTCCGGACGTCATCCTGAAAAGCCAGTTCTTCGACCTGATGGGCAAGCGTGTACTCTCCAGCGAGCAGCGCCTGATGCTGGCCGTGCTCGCCGACGCCATCAATATCGTCCAGGACGGCAGCCGCTCGTCGAGCGCGAGAAAGCGCGGCTCCTTTGCCGAAGCTCGCAACTGGATTTTCGCCTCCGGGGTGCGCTGTCCCCTCTCCTTCGACGGCGTATGCGAGGCGCTCGGGATCGACGCCGACGCGCTGCGATGGCGTATCGCTAGCATCATCTCCGGCACCGGCGATGAACAGCGTGCGACCCCACTTCGGCTGAGGCTCAAGGAGGCAAGCCGCGTCCAGCGTCTCACGGTCAACCGGGTGCGCCGCCGAAACCATCGGCGCCACGGACGGCTGCGCGAGCGCCATCCCTAGTCGCCGCTCGGCAAGCAACGAGGCGCGCCGACGTGGGCAGCGGTTCTCTTTCCCGCTCAAGCCTGCTACCAAAATAGCGCTACCGGTCAGCTCGATAGCGCTTGGCCGGCAGGATTTCGCTCGAAAGAGGCGGGGAGTATGGAAGGACCGCTCAGCGGTGTGCGCGTGGTCGAACTTGCAATGTGGGTTGCCGGTCCCTCGACCGCGGCTGTTCTTGCCGATTGGGGCGCGGCCGTAATCAAGCTCGAAGATCCCGATGGCGGCGATCCGATCCGCGGCATGACCACGCGCGCGATGGGCGACAGCGAGGCACGGGTGCGCCCACCCTACGAACTCGACAACCGCAACAAGCGCTCGGTGGCCGTCGATCTGCGGCGTACCGAGGGCCTCGAGTTCGCGATGAAGCTCATCGAGCGCGCCGACGTGTTCGTCACCAACCTGCGCTCCGATGCGCTCTCGCGCATGAAACTCGACTATGCCTCGCTATCGGCGCGCAACCCGCGTCTGGTCTATGCCGCGCTCAACGGCTACGGCCATCGCGGACCCGAGCGCGACCGTCCCGCCTTCGACTACGCAGCCGCCTGGGCGCGTTCGGGCCTGATGGCGACGATTGCGGAACCGGGCGAAGCGCCGCCCGCGCAACGCCCCGGCATGATCGACCACGCCGCCGGTCTGGGTCTGGCCGGCGCGATTTCGGCCGCGCTCTTTCAGCGCGAACGGACCGGGCGCGGATGCGAGGTCAGGATCTCGCTGTTCGCGATGGGGCTCTGGATGAACGCGACCGACCTCACGATCGGGCTTATCAGCGGGCGGGCGCCCGTGCCCGAGAGCCGGCTCGAACCGACCAATCCCCTATGGAATCGCTACCGATGCCGCGACGACCGCTGGCTCTATTTCGTGATGCCGCAGGCTGACCGTCATTGGCCCGACTTCTGCGCCGCGCTCGGGCGCGAGGATTGGAAAAGCGACCCGCGCTTTTCCGATTCCACGGCACGCCGACAGAACAATCGGGCACTCGCTGAAGAGATAGCCGCGATAATCGCGGCGCGCCCGCTTTCCGAATGGGGGTCGATCCTCGACCGCAACAACCTCATCTGGGCGCCGGTTCAGACCGACGCCGAGGTGCTTGACGATCCGCAGGCTCACGCTATCGGCGCATTCGTTGCGCTCGAGAACGCGTCGACTCCCGGAGCTCGGGTGGTTGCAAGCCCGGTTGAGTTCGACAATCGCGCCGCGACCTCTTATGCGGCGGCACCAGACCTCGGCCAGCACACCGAGGAAGTCGCACTCGAGATGGGGCTCTCGTGGGAGCAGATCGCGAGCCTCAAAAGCGCCGGCATCCTGGGCTGAGGGCACGCTTCGGGATAAGCCCTGTCGAATCGCAAAATTCCTTCAGGTTCAAGCAATTTCCGCGCTTTTTGGCCGGTTGATTGACGCTCAAGCGAATGCGCTCGTATGATTCCCCTACGCTTTCATTTTTACTCGGAGGGTTCGCAAACCGTGCGCATGGTCGTTCCGCCCCTGACCTATCGCAGAGCCATCGATCGGAATTTGACGGAGTTTTTCCGCAGCCACCGCCACGCGGCATTCAGGCGCGCTCTTTCCGAGCTATGCCGCTTCTACAACGTCAAATTGCCCAAGATCGAATGGTTCGAGTACCTCGATTGGGGAAAAACCGCTGGCAAGACCTACGAGGACGGCCGTATCCACCTGATTCACCCCGAAAACTGGAAGCGCGGCCGCGTCTACAAGACCGAGCGGATGTGGATCCAGACCCTCTATCACGAGATGGGCCACTATCTTCTGTGGACCGACGCCGAGCGCAAGGCCGACGTCTTTCAGCGCCGGATGGTGCGCGGACTGCGCGACGCGCGGTCGCGAAGGGCATCCGCCGTCGCGAGCAAGCGCAGGGCCGCGCTGCGACCTCGCAAACGCCGCACCCGCGCTGCCTGCGGCCGCCGGCGACGGGCGGTCGTCGCAAGCCGTGCACGCACCAAGCGAAGAGCGTAAAATAAGCGTCGGCGGAGCAAAACGGTCGCGATGGCGCAGAAGCCCAATGTGGAAAATCGATGGTGGGTCGAAACCACCGTCAAAAAGCCGCGCAAAGGCAAGTCCGAGAGCGAGATGCCCAAACTGCCGGTTGCGATGGGCTTCTATCAGGTCGCCCGCGACTACGAGCAGGATAAGGCCAAGGAAGATCTCACCGACAACAACCTCCGTATCGCACGCCAAGCCGACCCGGGCCAGGGCGAGTGGGCCTACGTGCCGATGACGGAGGACCATTATCCGCCCCATCTCATCAAGCGTATCAAGGAAGAATTCCGCCTCCCGCGCGAGGCTCGCGGTATCGTCCTTGACCACGGCCGCGTCGTCCGGCTTCTCATCTGCGGTCCGCAGATCGAGGACTGGATGATTGACATCACGCTCGGCGAAGAGCCTTCGGTCGACGTTTACGTGTGGGGAACGATGTACCGTGAGCGGCTGTTCAAGCGCGCCGAGGACGCACTCAAGCAGGCGCGCAGATGGGTGATCAATCTCCTGAAGAATCCCCCGCCGCGCGATGAACCCTTCCGCGGCGCCCTGCTCTAGCAACGGCTGTAGATAAATTACAGCCTGATCCCTCCCTCTTGTCTGCCAGGCGAACAGGCGGGGGAAAGGATTCAGGAAGGAAGCGCCGTCCTTTAAGCAGGGTGCTTAGACGGTGCTTCCACTTCGATTGCGTCTTCCGCTTTTCTGCGCAGCCTGCTGCAGGAAGAATCACCCTGGGTCCCGGTCCGAATCAACCGGCTGCCGCGCCGGGTAGCCTGCGGCTACTTCGGAAACTGGACAGTCGCGGTCCCCGTCACCATCCGCTCCCCGTCCTCGTTCTCGATCCAGAGATCGATTTCGCAGGCGCGTTCCTCGGGATAGATGTGGGTCACGAAGCCCTGCAGGCTGATCGTATGATCGGGCTGCACCAGGACCCGGTAGGTCGTGCCGATCCTGACGATGCGCGCGCCGCTTTGTCCGACCCAATCGGTCACGAGCTTGGTCAGCAGGCCAAGGCTCATGTTGCCGGGCACTATCATTCCGGGCAGGCCTTCCTTGCGCGCGCCCTCGTCGTCGGTGAAGCGCGGCGCGTCAAGCCCGCAGGCGCGCGCGTATCGGCGCGCCTGCTCCTTGCTGAGGAATATCTGCTCGGGGCCGATCGGGGCTCCGACCTGCACGTTCTCGAACTTGTCTATTGTAGCGAGGTTCGACATCGGGGTTCTCAGGCGCGATGCATGAAACGATGGTCTATGTGGGCGACCACCTCGCCGCGCTGGTTTTTTAGCGTCGAGCGCACGACCACGAACACCATCGAGCCGCTTCGCCCGGTCTTCTCGTAGATTTCCTTCACCGAGGAGTTCAGAGTGACCTGATCGCCCGGACGGATGGGGGAGACAAACTCCACGTCCTTGCCGGCGTCAAATCCCGAACGCCCGAAGCGGGGGATGTTTTGGAAGAAATGGCGCCCGTTGCGAAACGTAATCGCAAACGCGGGCGGCGCGACAATTCCGCCGTAAGGGCCGTTCTTCGCGGCTTGCTCGTCGGTGTAGAGCGGGTTGGTCTCGCCGAGCGCCTCGCAGAAGTTGCGAATCATCTCGGGCGTGACCGTAACCGGCTCCGTTATCTCAAAAACCTTGCCGATAAGCGCTGGATCGTAATCAACCACGGTGCTCGCTCTCCTCGACGGGTTCGGCGCGCCGCACCTGCGGACGCTTGGGACGGAAGTCCACGGGTTCGTAATTGCCGGTCTTTAGCTCGCGTACCAGGTCCTCGATCGTTTTGATCTCGGCCTCGAAGCGCGTCGCGCAAAGCCCGATAAGGCTGACCAGATGGCTGTCGGAACCACCGGTGGCCTTGTAGCCGAACTTGGCGATCAGCTCGGCGCTGCGCTCGTTCTCGCCCTTGCGCGAACCACCGTTGAGCCCCTCGACCGCGATGACGTTGTCGAGCGCTGGCTTGCGCTGGTAATGCTCGAACAGGCCGACGTTCGGGCGCCCGGGATGGCAGGGCACGACGATCCCGCCCATCCTCGCCACTTCGTCGATAAGCTCCTGCGCGGGCAGATAGACGTTGGCGAAGTCAAAACGGCTCGCGATGTCGTCATTGACGCCGAAGACCAGCATATGGCCGTAGTCGGTTTCGACTTCGGCCGCCTTGAGCACCATGATTTGGTACTTGTCTTCGAGCGCGCGGTAGTCGCTGCTGGGGTTCCACTGCCGATGCTCGGTCAGGACGATACCGTCGAGCGGGAGCTGCTGGCGCCGAAGCCTGATCCAGTTGAGGTAGGCCTCTACCGGTGCACGGCTGTCCTCGGAAGCTTCGCTGTGCGAATGAAGATCAAGGATTGTTGGCACGAGAAAAGGTTTCCTTACCTCGCCGGGCGAAATTTCGCGAGCGTCACCTCCGGGGTGACATCCTCGTATACGACCTCGACGGGCATCCCTATTTTAACGTCTTCGGGGCGGCAGTCGACAAGGTTGGTGAGCATTTTTACCCCCTCGTCGAGCTCCACGTAAGCCATCACATAGGGCAGCGATTCGCGAAACCCGGGCGCCTGGTTCTGGTAAGTCACTGTGAACGTGTAAACCTTGCCCCTGCCCGCGCATCGCACCCACTCGGTCCGCTCCGACAGGCATTGCGTGCACAGCGCGCGCGGATAATAACGGGTCGCGCCGCACTCGCGGCACTTCTGGATATACAGCTCGTGGCGCTGAAGCGCCTCCCACCACGGGCGGCTTTCCTCGTCGATATGAGGTAGCGGTTTCGAATACTTCTTCTGTTCAGCCATCGCCTTATACCCGCCTCACTGGTTGGAGAGAATCAGTGTAGCGCCCGAATGGCGCGTGCCAAGCGTGCCACCCGTGCCATGCACCAGCGCGACGTTGCAATCCCTGACCTGGCGCGGACCGCATTCACCGCGAAGCTGCCTGGTCGCCTCGATCACAAGGAAGATCCCGCGCATCCCCGGGTGATTGGAGGACAACCCGCCGCCGTCGGTGTTGCACGGCAGCTCTCCGTCGAAGCGAAGCCTGCCACCCTGGACGAACGCTCCGCCCTCGCCTCGTTTGCAAAAGCCCAGGTTCTCGAGCGTGGCAAGCACCGTGATGGTGAAGGAATCGTAAATCATCGCAAGGTCGATGTCCTTGTGCGTTACGCCCGCGCGCTCGAAGGCGAGCCGCCCCGATTGCGCCGCCGCTATCTCGAGGAAGTCGCGATGCCCGTCGGCGACGTGGCGAACCGTCTCGCCCGTGCCAAGGATGTACACCGGCTTCTTCCTGAGGTCGCGCGCCCGTTCGGCCGAAGTGATTACCAGTGCGCCGCCGCCGTCGGAGATGATGCAGCAATCGAGCAAATGCAGCGGCGAGGAAATTATCCGCGAAGCGAGCACGTCCTCGACCGTGATGGGTTCGCGATACTTCGCCACCGGGTTCATCGAGGCATGAAGCCGCATCGTCACGGCGATCTCGGCGAGCTGCTCGGAGGTCGTGCCGTATTCGTGCATGTGCCGCTGTGCGACCATCGCATACGAACCGACCGTGGTCGGGCCGAAGGGGAGCTCGTACTGGTCGCACGGATCGCCGCCGCCGCCCGCGCCGCCGGTGCCGATCGCGAAGCGCGAGGACGCCGCCGTCGAGCCGTAGACCACCACGCATACGTTGCACAGGCCCGCCGCGATCGCCGCGGCCGCATGCGCCGTGTGTGCGACGAACGACGAGCCTCCGATCGAGGTCGAATCGACGAAGTTCGGGGTCAGGTTCATGTAGTCGCAGAAGCCTACGATTCCCATCCCGCTCATCCCGATCCCGGTGGTGCACAGGCCGTCTACGTCCTTGATCGTCAGCCCCGCATCTGCAAGCGCTCCGCGGATGCTCTCGGCCATGATCTGGAACATGCTCTTGTCGGGAGCGAAACGGGTCGGATGCTCGTAAGCCCCTGCAACTGCTGCTTTTCGGCTGAGACTCATTGCTCGTTTACCTATCGAAGTTCGGAGAGGAATTTCTCGATCGCGGCGTTGACCTCGGCCGGGCGCTCGGTCGGAAGGTTGTGCGCGGCATCGGCGATCACCTCGAGTCGCGCACCGGCTATCTTCTGCTTTATGAACTCGGCGTCGTCGACGGTGGTAACGGTGTCGTCCGCGCCGGCCATTATGAGCGTGGGCGCCGAAATCCGGTCGATTGCCCCGCGCAGGTCCACCTCCGCGCACGCCTTGACGTCTGTGTAGCGCACGCGCGGATCGGTCTTTATCTGCTCCATCCATCCTTCGCGAATAACCGCGAAGTTGTCCTTGATGGTCTTCGGCGAGTAACCGTCGGTAACGAACGCCTGCGGCGCGCGGCCCATCGTAACCGCGCGCAGGCCCTCGATCCGCTCCTGCGGGATGTTGAACTTCGCCGCCGTCGCCATCAGAACCAGCGCCTCGACGCGGGCTGGATAACGCACGGCCAGATCCATCGCGATCGCCCCGCCCATCGAGCGGCCCGCGATCACTGCCGACCTCATCTCGAGCGCGTCCATCAGATGCGCCACGAAGTCCGCGTATTGGCCGATCGAATCGAGCCCCTCCGTGCCGGATGAGCGTCCATGACCCGGCAGGTCGGGAGCCACCGGGCTATGCGCGACGCCAAGATGGTCGATCTGGTTGTGCCAGCTATGGCCGTTGGAACCGGCTGCGTGCAGAAAGAGGATCTTCCGCCCGCGGGAAAAATCCGGCACCACGTCGGGTAACGTCGTCTTGCCCGCGTAGTGGTAATAGATGGCGTAGCCGTTCACATGGGTATACTTGGTCGGCATCGGGGCCCAACTCTCCGCGAACTGCGTTTGACTCGGTTAGGTATTAGGTTCCGCGCGTCTTTGTCAAACGCGGAACCGGCGCCAGCTGGCTCAACGCGGCGAACGGCGCCCGAGCAATATCCGCTCTTCAAGCGTAAAGCGACGCCCGCCGAGAAGCTCCCGCATCTCGGCCAGAAGCCGTTCGGCCGAGGCCCGCGCCTCGTCACCCGCAAGCGGCATCCACCTGAGACGCACCCACTGCTCGATCGCTTGCCACCCGACTTCGAAGCCCGGCGCAATTGTTTCGATCGAAAGGCCGGCCGAAAGAAACGCCTTGCGATGGCGCTCTTCGCTAACCACCGAATCGCGAAGACCCCGGATGCGTCCGAAAACAGCGCCTTCGAACTCGTGCCATCGCGATTCGCCTATCGCCTCGCGTAACGCCTCGCGAATCCGCCCTTGTCCCACTGTCACGGCCAGGATCCCGTCCGCCCGAAGGCACCGCGCAAGCCGGGCCACGGCCGCCTCGGCGTCTGCGACGAATGGCAGCACATGGCTTGCGAAAATGAAATCGAGGCTCGCGTCGCGAAACGGCGGCCGACTGGCGTCCGCACGCACAAGTCCCGTGATACCCGTGGCTCGCCGGCGCGCTTCGGCGAGCATTTCGGGCAGAAGATCGGCGCCGACCACCGTGCGACCCGCCGCCGTCGAAGCAAATTCGGCGAGGTAGCGGCCGTTGCCGCATCCGAGGTCCAGAATCCGGCGGGCGCGGGCGAGGTACGGCCTGAGCGCGCGGAGCACCGCCTCGCGCCGGCGCGCGTAGTACTCGCCTTCGCCGTAGCTTTCCGCGAGCTGGGCAAAATGCTCGACCACGCTCGCGCGGCTGCGCGACACCTCAGGACCAGATTCGGCGTTGTCGGGCAACCCGGTGCTCGCCTCGGACCGGATCTATACTCGATTCGGCCCTGGCGCGCACGACCGCTCACACGTGCGGCTTGCGGCCACGGCGCGGAGATGGTTCAGCAGGACGAATCGCCTGCCCCTGGCCGTGCTCCCACTTCTCGATCGCAGTGCGGCTGAATCGCCACGTTGCGCCGACCCGGAAACCGGGGATGAGACCACGCCTAAGGAGCCGGTAGATGGTCGTCGGGTGAACCCTCAGATGCTCTGAAAGTTCGGCTACTGTGTAGATTTTCTCTTCTCGGGGCATTCCCAAAACACCTATTCCCCCCGAGTAATTAGGATTGTTGCCGAGGCAACACTACAGGGCCCAGGGTTTTCATTACCGCTATAATTAGCTTTTGCCGTGCTGAGGGTCATGTCAAGTCACCCCTTTGGGCTCGGCGATGCGCGAATCGGAGCCTTGGCACCTGCGCAGCCGATTCGGATATCGTGAAGCGGCGTCGGGACCTTGCCAGGGCCCCGCCATGTAATCCATCTGGCGAAAAACGAGGTTCTGATGGCATACGAGACACTGGAATTAAAACATGAAGATTCGATAGCTTGGCTTACGCTCAATCGTCCTCACGCGCTCAACGCGCTCAGCAGAAAGATGGTGTCCGAGCTCGAGGACTTCCTTTCGCATCTGCGCGACGACTCCAGAACACGCGTCGTCGTGATGCGCGGAGCGGGACGCGCCTTTTGCGCGGGGCTCGACCTGAAGGAGCAGAACGCCGGCGGCGACCAGGCGCTCGGCAAATCCGCCACCGGCACCTACGAGGTGCAACGCCGGATGAGCGACCTGGTGGTCGCCATACGCCGCGCGCCGCAACCGTTTATCGCCGCGATCAAGGGTCCCGCATGCGGCGGAGGATTCGCGCTCGCGCTCGCCGCCGACGTGAGGATCGCGGGCGAATCGGCACGGATGAACGCCGCGTTCATCAGGATCGGTCTTACCGCATGCGACATGGGGGTCAGCTACTTCCTGCCCCGCGCGGTCGGAACGTCGATCGCCTCGGAGCTGCTGCTGACCGGACGATTCATCAACGCACAGCGCGCGCTCGCCACCGGACTTGTCTCCGAAGTGGTGCCCGACGCTGAGCTCGACGCGGCCGCGGGCAAACTGGCGCGCGAGATGGCCGAAGCATCGCCCCTCGGGCTCCGTCTTACGAAGGAATGTCTCGCCACGAACATTGACGCAGGGAGTCTCGAGCAGGCAGTCGCGCTTGAGGACCGCAACCAAACGCTCTGCGTGCAGGCGGGCTATCTCGAGGAAGGCGCGCGCGCCTTCCTGGAAAAACGGGCGCCGAAGTACGCCGGGCGCGCCTGACGCGGGGCACCCCGGGGCAGCGGCATCGATGGAAGCGCTCACCGTTCATCGCATCCAGTTCGCGTTCACCGTGGTCTTCCATTACCTGTTCCCGCAACTCACGATGGGCCTGGCGCTGCTGATCGTGGCGATGAAGACGCTTGCGCTGCACACCGGCGACGAGCATTACAACCACGCGGCGCGCTTCTGGGCGCGGATTTTCGCGATCAACTTCGCGATTGGCGTGGTAACCGGAATCCCGATGGAGTTCCAGTTCGGGACCAACTGGGCCGGCTTCTCGCGTTACTCGGGCGGGATTATCGGACAGACGCTCGCGATGGAGGGCGTGTTTTCGTTCTTCCTCGAATCGAGCTTCCTCGGCGCTTTCCTGTTCGGGGAGAAGCGCCTCGGCCCGCGCCTTCACTGGCTCGCGGCGTTCCTGGTGTTCCTCGGCTCGTGGCTGTCGGGATTCTTCATAATCGCGACCAACGCCTGGATGCAGCATCCGGTCGCCTACCAGCCCGGCCCCAACGGTGTGCTCGCGCTCAAGAGCTTCTGGGGATTGATGCTGAATCCGTGGCTCGGATGGCAGTACCTGCACAACATGATAGCGTCGGTGGTGACGGCGAGCGTCGTGATGGCGGCGCTGGGCGCGTTCTATCTGCTCGCGAGCCGCGACCAGGATTACGCCAAACTCTTCATCCGGATCGGAGTGACGGCGGGACTGATCGCATCCGCGCTGCTCATCTTTCCCACTGGTGACGAGCAGGGCAGAAACGTCGCCGATTATCAGCCGGTCACACTGGCCGCGATGGAGGGTCTGTTCAAGAGCGCGGCAGGCGCGCCGCTTGCGATCATCGGGCAGCCTGACGTTCAGGCCGAGACGCTGGACAACCCGATTCTCGTCCCGCGGGTGCTCAGTTTCCTCACCTATCGCCGATGGATGGCCGAGGTCCGCGGGCTCGACGCTTTTCCGCGCGACACGTGGCCCGACAATATCCCCCTGCTCTATTACTCGTACCACATCATGGTGGGCCTCGGGACGATCCTCGTCGCGGTCCTCGCGCTGGCTGAATTTCTGCTCTGGCGCGGCCGCCTCTACGACACGCCGCTGATGCTGTGGGTGCTGATGCTGCTCGCGCCGTTCCCGTATATCGCAACCACGGCGGGATGGATGACGGCGGAACTCGGGCGTCAACCGTGGCTGGTTTATGGACTGCTCAGGACCGCCGAGGGAAGTTCGGTCGCGGTGTCGGCAGGCAACGCGATCTTTACGCTGCTCGGATTCGCCGGGATGTACAGCGTGCTCGCGGTCCTGTTCCTGTTCCTTGTTTACCTGGAAGTGGAACGGGGACCCGAACCAGAAACTCAGGCCGAGCCACAGGCTCAAACGGTCGCATGATTTGAGGAGGGTATCGTCACGCAGACGCTCTGGTTCTCCATCGTCGCCGCGATGATCGTTACCTACGCGGTCCTCGACGGCTTCGACCTGGGCGTGGGCGTCGTGCACCTGTACGTCGGGCGCACCGAGGCCGAGCGCCGGATGCTGCTGCGCTCGGTCGGGCCGGTCTGGGACGGCAACGAAGTGTGGCTGATCGCGGGCGGCGGTGCATTGTTTTTCGCGTTCCCGAAGATGTACGCGCTGGCTTTCAGCGGCTTTTACCTGCCGCTCATCATGGTGCTCTGGCTTCTTATCGTGCGGGGCATCTCAATCGAATTCCGAAGCCATATCGAGAGCGTCGTATGGCATCCTTTTTGGGACGTGGCGTTCTCGGCAGCGAGCGCGATGCTCGCTATCTTCTTCGGTGCGGCGCTTGGCAATATCGTTCGTGGCGTACCGCTCAGCGACTCGGGCTACTTCTTCCTGCCGCTGTTCACCGATCTCACGACCAGCGGGCAGGTCGGAATCCTGGACTGGTTCACGATCCTGATGGGCGTGTCGAGTCTGGTCGCGCTCGCGCTGCACGGGGCATTGTGGGTCACGCTGAAAACGCCGGGAGAACTGCGCAAGCGGGCGCGTCAACTGGCGGACCATGTGTGGTGGGTGATGCTCGCGATGACAGCCGTGCTGCTCGTTGTGGTACCGCTGGTTCAGCCTCATCTCGGCGCGCGCTTTCCCGACGAGCCGTGGGGCGTCATCTTTCCTGCGACCGCCGCGACGGCGCTGTTGGCAATACGATGGTTCAATCAGCGGGGCCGCGCCCGCGCTGCGTTCCTCGCATCGTGCGCATATATCGCCGGGATGCTCTTCAGCGTCGCATTCGGACTTTACCCGTATGTCCTGCCTTCGAATCTCAATCCGGCAGAGAGCCTCACGATCTACAACAGTTCAACTTCCGATTACGGCCTAGAGGTGGGACTCGCGTGGTTCATCCCGGGAATTCTTCTCGCGATCGGCTACTTCATTTTCGTATACCGGAGCTTCGCCGGCGAAGTCCGGCTCGATGAGGAAGGCTACTGAGCATCGAATCCGCGGACGCGCCGGATCAGGCCAGTCGCCCGGCCGGCGCGCTCATCCCACGCATCGCCGCTCGCCGACAGGAGCTAAAGAAAGTGCTCAGACGATTTTTGCTCGCGACCACGCCCGCTCTGGCGCTGTCAGATGGCGTTCTGCCGTGGATCGCCACTGGCGACGCCAACTCCATATCTGACGCATGAGAGCGTCCGCGGTCGTTCGGGCGGATTGATCGCCTTACGCTCGGCTTCAGGCAAGACGGGCGGCGCTGGCCGATAATCGGGAGTGCTTGTCTGTCCGCGCCGCACAGTGTCATTCTCTCCCCGGTGCTTGCGCTCGATCGATCAGAGGGGACGGCTGCGGCTGCCCATCGACAGCCCGGGCCAATAGGTAGCTGTAAGCCCTGGCTCGGCGTTCCACCCGGGGGAGAGGATGGCATCGGAAACCATATCGCTCAAAGAGGCGGACGGCGTCGAAATAACCACGGTCCTCGATAATACCTCCGATCTGCTGCTCCCGAGCAGCACGACGGTGCGGCGGCCGTGGCTCGGAGCAACGCTGGGCAAAAAATGCCTGGTCGCGGAGCACGGCTTCTCGGCAATCGTAAAGGTCATCGGCGATGGTACCTCGGAATCGCTGCTCTTTGACGCGGGGCTTAGCCGCGATGGCCTGATGCACAATCTCGACGTCCTCGAAATCCGCGCCAACGAGTTGCACGCGGTTGCGCTGAGCCACGGCCACGCCGACCATACCAACGGGCTTGCCGGGATGTTTCGCAGGCTCGGCGGACAGCGCATGCCGGTCGTGCTCCATCCGGACGCGATGCTCCAGCGCAAGGTGATGCTGCCCGACGGGCACGAGATCAATCTTCCCCCGCCCGACCGCCGCGCGCTTCGCCACGACGGTATCGAGGTAATCGAAGAGCGCGGGCCATCGACCCTGCTCGGTGATCTCGTTCTCATCACCGGCCAGATCCATCGCGCAACGGATTTCGAGAAAGGATTCCCGATCCACTGGGCGAAAGTCGGCCGCAAATGGCAGCCCGACCCGTGGATTCACGACGACCAGGCTGTGGTCGTCAACGTGCGCGGCAAGGGATTGGTGATTCTGACCGGATGCGGCCACGCGGGCGTGATAAACACGATTCGTCATGCCCGGGCTCTGACCGGAGTCGCACGGGTGCACGCCGTGATAGGGGGATTCCACCTGTCGGGAGCGATTTTCGAGCCGATTATCGAGCCGACGGTTCGCGCACTCAAGGAAATCGCCCCCGAGCTTATAGTTCCGGCCCACTGCACGGGATGGCGCGCGACTCATGCGATTGCGCGCGAATTTCCCGACGCCTTCGTGCAGAACAGCGTCGGCACACGCTTCGTCATCTAGGCGCGAAGCGGCCGTATCAGCGAGAGCTATCCTGGAATCGAGCTCGCGCCGCGGCGATGACGGGGAAATGCTGCGGAACCGGGAGAAATCGCGCTGACTAGTCGAGAAGCAAAGCGCTGGTCTGGCCGAGCCTGACAGTCACACGCTCCCGTCGATTTCTGCGCTCCACAGTGACCGTAACGCGCTGTCCGCCGACATGCGAGGCGACCAGGTAGCGGAATGTCTGCAGACCTCTGACCGGCCGTCCATCGAAGGTCACGATAATGTCGCCGGTGCGAATCCCGGCCATCGCGGCCGGCGATCCAGGCCATACCTTCATTACTTTCACGCCCGCGTTACGACCGGTCGGCGCAGTCTCGATCCCCAGGTAGGCTGGACCATAGAGCTTTCGAATTTCCGGATGCGGAAAGTGAACGCTTTCCACGCCCGGCGTGCCTTCGACTATCCTCTCGACCATCCATTTTTCGGAGTGGTCGAAAAGCGTGCCTGCCAGAAAAACCGCGCCGTCGCGGCTGACGGAAACGCCGATATTGGGGAATCCGTGGCGCGTGAGCTTGGACTTCAGCTCGGACTCAAGACGGTCTGCCCACGCCTCCCTGTGCCACTGCTGCTTTTGCGGGCCGAGCATGATGAAGAAATGAAATCCGCCCGTGGGATCCTCGGCGCTCGGGCCGCCCGCCGACAGCGATGCGACCCGCGCCGCTGCCATCCGCACCGCACAGTCAGCCTGGCCGGCACCCAGAGAGGTCTTCGGCCGCGTGGTCAGCCCAAGCATCAGTGTTGTAAAGGCCAGCCCCAGCGTCCAATAGACAATCGATGCCGGAAGCTTGCGCACAGACCCGCGATGCTGGCGCGGCGTTCGATGATTCGCGGACGGCTGAATGAGTCCCCCGGCACCCTGCGGGTCACTCACGGAGCGTTCGCCGCCCGAGGCGCATTGTCCCCCGTGGAGATGCTTTCTTTCTTCGTCCCCTCTGTTCATAAGCGCACCCTCGGCGCGCACATTCACGCATCGCAGTCGCGCCCGTGCTCCGAGCCCCGGTCCTCCCCAGGTTCGCGGGCCTGCCAGGCGGGTTTTCGATGACCGTTTCCTATTATCAAAAGTGCCAAGCCGTGCCAATTCAGGTTTATCCGCGGAGCCGGCCCGAATTCTCCGGATTTTCACTTTCGCACGATTCGGGCGCGGGGTGTGCGGTTGGCGACCCCGGATAAAAAAGCAGACCGGTCCGGTGGACCGGTCTGCGGCTGCTTTTCCCCGCATCCAGCGACGCTGCTCAGATCGCCTCGCTAACCGCGTCCTCGCGCATGGTCGGTTCGGGACGTTTCTCAATGGGTATCCACTGACGCTCGCCCTCTCCGATATACACCTGGCGCGGGCGCGTGATCTTCTGCTCTGGATCGCGCACCATCTCGGCCCATTGCGCCAGCCATCCTGCGGTTCGCGGAATCGCGAACAGCACCGGGAACATCGTCATCGGAAAGCCCATCGCCTGGTAGATGATCCCCGAATAGAAATCGACGTTCGGATAGAGCTTGCGCTTGATGAAGTAGTCGTCCTCGAGCGCGATTCGTTCCAGTTCGATCGCGATATCGATGAGCGGGTTGCGCCCGGTCACCTCGAAAACCTCGTAGGCGAGCTTTTTCAGGATCTTCGCGCGCGGATCGTAGTTCTTGTACACGCGATGGCCGAAGCCGTTGAGTTTCTTCTCTCCTGCCTTGACCTGCTTGATGAGCGCGGGGATGCGATCCTTGGAGCCGATCTCCATCAGCATGTTGATCGCCGCCTCGTTGGCGCCGCCGTGAAGCGGCCCGTAAAGGGCCGCGATTGCGGCCGCCGTCGCCGCGTAGGGGTCGGGATGCGAGCTTCCCACCGAGCGCATCGCGTTCGCCGAGCAGTTCTGCTCATGGTCGGCGTGCAGGATGAACAACACGTCGAGCGCACGCTCGAGCACCGGGTTGGGCTTGTACTTGAGCTCGGTCATCTTGAAGAGCATCGACAGGAAGTTGCCCGTGTAGCTGAGCTCGTTGTCCGGATAGACGTATGGAAGCCCGCGGCTGTGACGATATGCGTAGGCGGCGATCGTCGGCATCTTGCCGATAAGGCGGCGCGTCTGCAGGCGGCGCGACTCGAGATCGAAGATGTTTTTCGCATCGGGATAGAAGGTCGACATTGCGCCCACCGTCCCGAGCAGCATCCCCATCGGATGCGCGTCATGGCGGAAACCTTCCATGAAGCGCTTGATATTCTCGTGCACCATCGTGTGGATGCTGATGTTGTGCTGCCAGGCCTTGAAGTGTTTTTCGTCCGGCAGTTCGCCCTTCACGATGAGATAGGCGGTCTCAAGAAAATTGCTCTTCTCGGCCAATTGTTCGATCGGGTAGCCGCGGTAGCGCAGGATTCCGCGGTCGCCGTCGATATAGGTGATGCGGCTTCGGCACACTGCGGTATTGAACAACGCGGGATCGTAGGTCATCAGGCCGAAGTCGTCGGGCCCGTTCTTGATGTCGCGGAACGCGGCGGCGCGGATGACCCCGCCTTCCTCGATCGGGATCTCGTAGGTTTTGCCGGTTCGGTTGTCGATCACGGTTAGCGTGTTTTTTGCCATTGCTCTCCCTCGGATGGCCGCGGCGTCGCCGGTTTGCTGTTTAGCGCGGCGCTCAAATGTTTTCTCCGTTCAACATATATACACTTATCGCTTATACACGTATCCGCGCGAAACTGGAAACGCTTTTGTCAACCCCCCGCTCGCTTCCCGAGCCCGCTCGTGGCAGTCTTTTCCGATAACGAAAGCGCGCCGGCCGCGCGTCGCGCCAAGGTTACTGAATCCGTCTGATGATCGACAGGCTTCTAGGCTCGATTTCCACTCTCGTCGTCGCCTCAATCGCGACGCTCGGCTACGGCGGCGTCATCTTGATGATGGCGATTGAGAGCGCCTGCATCCCGCTGCCCTCCGAGGTCATCATGCCATTCTCGGGATACCTGGTCGCGACGGGGCGCTTCGAGCTCAACCTGGTCGCGATCGCCGGCGCGCTCGGATGCCTGCTCGGCTCGTACGTGGCCTATTGGATCGGCGCAAGCGGAGGGCGATGGGCGATCGAGCGCTACGGCCGCTATCTGCTGATTTCGCGGCACGAACTGGAAATCGCCGATCGGTTTTTCGAACGATGGGGCGGCCCGGCGGTTTTCCTGAGCCGCATGCTGCCAGTGGTCAGGACTTTCATCGCTTTTCCGGCCGGAGTCGCGCGGATGCGGCTGCTACCGTTCTCCGTCTACACGCTCATCGGTTCCTACATCTGGTGTCTCGGGCTTGCGTGGGCGGGAATGAAGCTTGGGCAGAACTGGGAGTCGCTCGCGCCGTATATCCACCGCTTCGACGGGGTAATCGTCGCGCTGCTCGCGATAGGCGCGGCGTTCGTCGTCTATAATCGCCTCAAGGCAATCGTGCGGCCCGCCAAGCTCCCGGTCGGCGAATGACCCCGGCACAGGAGTCTCCGATGACCGAACGCACACCACATGACCCGAACCAGCTTACCGAGGTGCTGGCCAGTATAGAACCTACTCAAGTCCAGATCGCGCGCGACCTGCTCGAAAGTTCGGGTATCGAGTGCTTCGTGTTCGACGAGGACTCGTCGCGGATGCTCGGCACTACGCCTGCCATTCCGTCGCGCCTGATGGTGTATGCCGGCGACGCGGATGAGGCGCGCCGGAGACTCAACGAACTGGGCTTCACCGGCTGAGGCGCAGCAGATCCCGGCCTTTGCCGAACCCTTCAACTCCGAGCCAGATAATGAGTCCGGCTCATTGGAGGAGGGTTGGAGCCCTGACGAAGCTCGTCATCGAAGTCGGCGCGTAGCCCTTGCTTCTGCTCCGTTTACTTCCATTGGGGACATCGAGTGTAACGTTCGGGTACAATCCGGCGCAGTGAATCTTGGAAAAATCCGCGGCTTTAAATGGCACGTTTTTAGCTGCTATGATGCATATGGACCAACGGAGGAGGCCCTATGAACAAAGTCAAACCGGTACTTGTAATTGCCCTGGTTGTCGCGATGTTCGCGATAGCCCCGCAGGTCACGATGGCTCAGGAGGGTGCGCCGGCGGAGCAGAGCGAGATCGCCAAGATGGTGACCAGCGCTAAAACTGCTGAAGACCATCGGAAAATCGCCGAGTACTACCAGAAGGCGGCAGCCAAAGCCAAACAGAAGGCACTCAACCTGAACGCCCTCGGTGATTGCTACATGAAGAAGTCGATGGAAGGCGAGGCGGCAGGAGGCAAGGCACGCCGCGAGTGCAGCCTGCAGGCGCTTCAGTATCGCAAAATCGCTCAAGAGGACGAAGCGCTGGCCAAGATGCACCTCGAGATGGCCGCGAAACTCGAGAAAGAAGCAAAAAAGTAGTCTCGTAGCTCGTCTCGGTTGTTCTTCCGGGCTGCGGCGATGGTCCGACGATGCGGCCATCGCCGCAGTTTGTCCTTACTGCCGGCTTAAGCGCTGCAAGCTTGTGAAAAGGGGTTTGCGCGCCGCGCCGGGCCTTTCTACGATCAGCGGCCATGCACAGGCCGCGTTTTCTCGATCAAATGGCCATGGAACTGGGCGATCGATGCGCGTTCAGTGCGCGCTTCGCCCGCGGAAGACGTCCCTTCCAGCCCGAGCACATTGAAGCCAAGTGGGCTCGCGACCGGACCTTTGACGTTAGCCATATCAAGCTCGAAGTCAACCTCGACTTCGCCGCACGAGCCGTCTCCGGCACGGCGACTCATCGACTCTCCGCAATCGTGGACGATTTGAGCGGCGCCGAGTTCGATGCCGCCGAGATGGCGATAAGCGCAGTCAGAGTCCTGGGCGAAGCCGCAACTTTTGAGTGCGAGGGCGCAAAGCTTAAAATCAGGTTCCCGCGCGCGATAAGCGCGGGCGAGCAGGCCGAGGTCGCGATCGACTATTCCGCAGTGCCCCGCCGCGGGCTCTATTTCGTAGGGCCCGACGAAGCCTACCCGGACAAGCCCGTCGAGGCATGGACCCAGGGCGAGGACGAAGACTCGCACTACTGGTTTCCCTGCTACGATTACCCGAACGATCGCGTCACCAGCGAGGTTATAGCGACTGTTCCCGATAAATTCACCGCCGTCTCCAATGGCGCGCTTCTGTCCGTGACCTCCGACCCGTCCCGCGGAGCGCGCACCTTCCACTGGCGCCACGAGGTTGCCCATTCGGCGTACCTGATAAGCCTCGCGGTGGGCGAGTTCGTCGAAATTCAGGATCGCGCGGGCGACGTGCCGGTCCTCTACTATGTTCATCCTGGACGTGAGGACGACGCGCGCCGCGCCTTCGGCAATACGCCGCGCATGATCCAGTTTTTCGAGCGCCGAATCGGCGTGCCCTACCCTTACGCCAAGTACTCGCAGGTCGCCGTGACGGACTTCATCTTCGGCGGGATGGAGAACACCTCGGCCACCACCCAGACGGCCGACACGCTGCACGACGCGCGTGCGCATCTGGACTTCACCAGCGACCCGCTGGTCGCCCACGAACTGGCCCATCAATGGTGGGGCGATCTGCTCACATGCCGCGATTGGGCGCATGCGTGGCTCAACGAGGGCTTCGCAACGTATTTCGAGGCGCTCTGGTGCGAGGAGGACAAGGGTGCCGATGAGTTCGCATGGAACCTGCGCCAGGACCGCGAGAACTACCTCGACGAGGACTCCCATCGCTATCGCCGCCCGATCGTCTGCAACCGCTATCGCGCGCCGATCGAACTCTTCGACCGCCATCTGTACGAAAAGGGATGCCTCGTGCTGCACATGCTTAGGCGCGAGGTTGGTGACGCGCTCTTCTTCAGGGCGCTGAACCTCTACTGCACGCGCCATCGCGGCGGCAACGTCATCACGCAGGACCTTCAGCGCGCTTTCGAGGATGCGACGGGCCGCAACCTCGACTGGTTCTTCGACCAGTGGGTCTACCGGGAGGGCCATCCGGAACTCGAAGTCTCGCACTCCTTCGACGACAAGCGAAAATTGCTCAGCGTCACCGTCAAGCAGACACACAAGACCGAAAGTACGACAGCCGCCTTTCGGTTTTCCGCAACGATCGCGCTTATGGACGGCGACGGCGTCGAGACGCGCCATCGCGTGGAAGTGAAGGAGCGCGAGCAGACGTTTCACTTTGTGTGCAACGCCGCGCCCAAGGCTGTCAGCTTCGATCCCGCGCAAGACATCCTGAAAACCCTCAAACACAAGCGAAGCCGCGAGGCGCTGGAACTCATCCTGAGGAAGGCGCCCGAAGCGATCGCGCGCGGCGCCGCGGCGCGCGAACTCGGCAGGGAAGGAAGTCCGCAGGCAACCGCCGCGCTGCGTGAGGCGATGCTAACTGACGCGTTCTGGGGCGTGCGGGCCGACGCCGCTGCCGCCCTCGGTGAAATCAGGTCCGCACAGGCAAAGGCCGCGCTGCTCGACGGCCTCAGCCTCGAGCATCCCAAGGCACGTCGCGCGGTGGTCCGCGCGCTTGGGAGCTTCCGTAATGATACCGAAGCGGCCGACGCGCTCGCGCGCCTGCTGGAAAAGGGCGACCCGAGCTACTTCGTCGAAGCGGAGGCCGCGCTCGCGCTCGGCAAGACCCGCGACCCGCGCGCGTTCGAGCTTTTGAGGGCGGCGCTTTCCCGCGATTCGTATCTCGAAGCGATTCGCGCGCACGCATTCTCCGGGATGGCCGAATTGCGCGACGAAAGGGTGATCGAAGTTGCGCGTCAATGGAGCGTCTACGGAAAACCGCCCCGGGCGCGCGTGGCCGCGATAGGAGCGCTTGCGCGATGCGCGGAACTGGGCGACGCGCGCCGCGCCGAGATCCTCGACTTCCTGACTCCTCTCGTCGACGACCGCGAGTTCATGGTGCGCCTGCGCGTGCCGGGCGCGTTCGAAGATATCGGCGACCCGCGCGCGATTATTGCGCTCACCAGGCTCCGCGACCGTGACCTCGACGGGCGCGTCCAGCGCCGGGCGCAGGAGGCTATCGACGCAATCCTGCAGGGGCGAAACCGCGTCGAGGAAGGTGCGCGGCTGCGCGAGCAGATGGACAAGCTGCGCGAGGAGAATGTCAAGCTGCGCGAGCGGCTCGACAAGCTGGAAGCCTCGGTCGGCGCAAAGCCCTAACCGGGCGCGCGCCCGATGGCCCCTCACGGCAGATCGCCTTGCGCTTCGCCAGTGCTCGACGCGGCCTGCTCGCACATAGGCCGCCCTCCAGGTCACGTGTCATGCCAGGCACACAAAATGGAACGGCGGCGGGCCGCAAGGCCCGCCGCCGTTCGGCGCCGCACTGAGGCGGGTTATCACGCGTCGAAGTAGAGCGCGAACTCGTACGGATGAGGACGCAGCCGGCTCTGGCTGACTTCGCGCGCCATCTTGTACTCGATCCAGGTCTCGATCAGATCCTCGGTGAACACGTCGCCCTTGAGCAGGTACTCGTGGTCATTCTTGAGCGCTTCGAGCGCCTCTTCGAGCGAGGCCGGCATGTTCGGGACTTCTTTCAGCTCCGCCGGGGTAAGGGCGTAGATATCCTTGTCGAGCGGCTGTCCCGGGTCGAGCCTGCGCTGGATACCGTCCAGACCGGCCATCATCATCGCCGGGAATGCGAGATACGGATTGCAAGTCGGGTCGGGAAAACGGACCTCGATACGCTTGGCCTTGGGCGACGGCGAGTACATCGGGATGCGAATCGACGCGGAGCGGTTGCGGCTGGAATACGCGAGGTTGATCGGTGCCTCGAAGCCCGGCACCAGCCGACGGTATGAGTTGGTGCATGGGTTGGTGAAGGCCGCGATCGAGCGCGCATGATGCAGGATACCCGCGATATAGTGCATCGCGAGTTCCGACATCCCGGCGTAGCCCGACCCCGCAAACAGCGGCGTATCTCCCTTCCACAGGCTCTGATGCGTGTGCATCCCGGACCCGTTGTCGCCGAACAGCGGCTTGGGCATGAACGTGACCGTTTTGCCGTGGCGAATGGCCACGTTCTTGCAGATGTACTTGAACCAGATCAGCCAGTCCGCCATCTTGACCAGCGGCTGGAATCGCATGTCGATTTCGGCCTGCCCTGCGGTCGCGACCTCATGATGCTGCTTCTCGACCCGGATTCCGACCCGCTCCATCTCGAGTACCATCTCGGTGCGGATGTCCTGCAGGCTGTCATTGGGCGGCACCGGGAAGTAACCTTCCTTGTAGCGCGGCTTGTAGCCGAGGTTCTGCCCTTCCCTGCCGCTATTCCAGAAGCCTTCGTTCGACTCGATGAAGAAGTAGCTCGAGTGCTGGTTGGTGTCGTAGCGGATGCCGTCGAAGATGAAGAATTCGGGCTCCGGACCGAAGTAGGCGGTGTCCGCGATACCGGTGGACTTGAGGTATGCCTCGGCCTTGCGCGCGACATTGCGCGGATCGCGCGTGTAGTCGCCGCGGGTGATCGGATCCGAGATGTTGCAGATCATCGTGATGGTCGGATCTTTTGCAAACGGCTCCATCACGGCGGTTGCGGGATCGGGAATCACCAGCATGTCGCTCGACTCGATCGACTGCCATCCGCGGATTGACGACCCGTCGAAGCCGAGCCCTTCTTCAAAGGCCGACTCGTCTTTGAATTCGGAAATGGGCACCGTGAAGTGCTGCCACTGGCCGAGCAGGTCGATAAATTTCAAATCGACCATCACGGCGCCCTTTTCCTTGATCATTTCAAGAACCTGTTTCGGCGTCATCGAACGCTTAATCCTCCTCGCCTCTTTAGGGACGGCGACCCTTGGCTTTTAAATCGCACGCGACGGCATCTTGGCCGTGGCGAACACTACCCTACCGGAAAATTCGTTGCTAGAAGCCTGCCGGCGGTTGAAACCATGCCTCCATTAATTCAGATTGCGCTTTTCGCTTTTTCAACAGCCCGCCCGGCACCTTGGGCACTGCCCACGAAGCTTGCACATGCTGCCCGTTTGGGCAGCATCGCAGGACGCAACCCACCGTGACTGCTCCTGCAGCAGTCCGATTTGGCAACGTTTTTCAGCTCTGCGGCCCGCCGTCCTACAACATCAGGCTTAGAGCAGCAAAGTAGATGCCGAGCATCACGAGTCCGACCGGCATCGCGATTCGCGCCCACTGTCCGCTCCGTATCCTTAGCAGACCGGCCGCTATTATGTTGGGGATGTTCCCCGGCACCAGCAAGCCGCCAGAAATCAGCAGCGAGAGAATCGCTCCGCGCGCACGCTCAAGCGGCATCTGATGCACTTCGAGCGCGACCAGCGTCGCGTTGTCGAGCACTGCGGATACTGTATTGACCCAGAATAACGCCTCGTCGCCAAGCATCGCGACGTAATGCGTCGCGAGCGGCGCGAACGCTTCGCTGATCAGTACCAGCCCCGCGATAAACGCAAACACCTTGCCTCCCTGCACGAAAGCCTGGCCCACCGTCTCGCGAACGTGGCGTTCGCTCGCCGCCGAATGGTACTCGCCACGCGAAAAGAATCCCGCCAGCGCCGCGCTCGCAGCAATTCCGGGAACCACGTATGGCCCGAGCAGGAAGAACAGCCCGAAGAACGGAAGCCTAAGCGCATGCGTCGCGAGCGTCGAAAGCGGTTCGCCAAGCGGCGTCAGCGCCGCGCCCAGCCCGACCGCGAAGCATCCGGCGACAGCCACTTTGACGCGGCCGTCGGTATCGAGCCTCAAAAGCCCGATTACCTCGACCAGCACCAGCGCCGCGACGATCACCGTGATCACGCTGGAAACCATCGCAAGCGCGAAGATCGAGACCGCCGCCAGCAGCGGACGTGGAAAGTTTCGGCGCAGCCGTGCAAAGCCCCGGTCCAGTGGCTCGCGCAGGTAGCGAAAAAGTATCGCGGAAACAATCACCGCCGCAGTTATCGGAATCGGCTGGGTGAGCGCGGCGCGTATCAGTTCCCTATGAAAACCGCCGGCCAGCAGCGTCGCTCCGACTCCGAGCACGAGAAAATAGAATTCCAGGTTGCGCTCTATCCAGTGAAACAGGAGTGGCCCAAACAAAAGCAGGACCAGGATCGCAGTCGCGGACCAGAGGTTCATCGCCAGCTTTTTCGGGGCGGTTAAGACGCCGGTTGCGGCGCGCGCCCCGCCAAACAGCCGCGACGCGTCGCGCTCTCGAATACCCGGCCTTCATAACAAAGAACGGGCGGGCCCGCACGTGCGAACCCGCCAGTCCATTCTTCCATCTCACCCGCTCCGGTCTCAGAACCCGGGGACGCGCCAACGTGGCCTCTTCAGAAGAAAAGCCCCGTCTCGAGCGCGCCGACGACCCGCGAAGGATTCCTGCCGAACGAGCCGAACACGTCGCCCGGCGTATAATCCTCCGCGTGCACGTATGACACCTCGCCACGCACGAAGTAGTTCTTGTACTGGTAGGTCGGCGTCGCGGTGAGAGACCACGCGCTGCTACCCGGACCGTACAACAGGTTGGCGGAGCCGTCGGCGCTGTTGCCTGTGCTGCCGATGTATTCCCCGCGGCCCGCGATGAAGAATTTATCCGTGACCGCGTAGCTCGCGAGAATAGCGCCGCCGATTGCCGAGGTCGATTTCAGCACCCCAATCTGGTTGTTCTTCGGTACGTAGGTCCACTGGAAGTAAGGCGTTACGATCCACGGCGACGCATTGTAGGTGTAGATGATGTTGTAAATCTGACCGTTGTTCTGCAGGAGCGGAGTCGCGAAGTTCGAGAACTTCGAGAACCCGAGGTTGCCGCCGCCGACCACGCTGAGCGTGTTGGCCGAATCGATAGCCCATGCGAGCGACCCGGTAAGCCAGGTGTAACTGTTCGAGTAAAAGCCGTTGTTCCAGCTCACCGAGGCACTTAGCGGACCGTGCGAGTAGTTGAGCTGGACACCACGATTTACCGCGTTCTCCTGGTTCCACAGCAGCCCGCGCTCGATATTCAGGTTCTCGAACGTCCAGGTATATTCCGCGCCAATCAGGGTCGGCAGATTGCCCGCCTCGATCGAAAAGCTGTCGCTCGGAGCGAATTTCAGGTACGCCACCGGCAACGGCCCGTACAGGCCGTCGATTGCTTTACCCGCGGAGATATACGGCGATCCGAGCGCCGGGATGCTGTACGCACCGGCCTGCAGATAGAACTGCACCGGACCATCCGCCTTCTGGATGATGGCAAACGCGTTGCTGACGTCAGCGCGATCGGTCCTGTCCGCGCCCGTCGTGTTGTTCTGAACGATACCGATGCCGCTGACGACCCCGTTGATATCGAATTTCGTCAGGTCTGAGAGCAGCGGGATCTCGCTGCTGCCAGGGATCGCGAGGTCGATCTGTCTCGGACTTGCCATCGACAACGGACCCGCCATCGCGGGCGTCGAAAGTGGCGGCGCCGGGGTCGGCGCGGCGGCCGCAGTGGCTTTCGCCCTGAGCTCCCGGACCTCAGCCAACAGTCTCGAGCGTTCCTTGCGCATCTCATCGATCTGCCTGGTCAGCTGATCGATCTTTGCCTGCTGGCTTGCCGGGGCGCTGGTTTGCTGCGCAAATGCATTGCCACCGCTTGCAATAAGCAACGGAGCAAGCAGGCTTAGAGCCATCACACACAGGGTTCGTCTTGCAACGGTCACGCTTTCCTCCTCCCAAGTTGACTCCTTGCCGGCCTTAAGGAAGGCCGGGCCGGAAGCGCCTGTCCGATAGTTCAAGTTTCGTACCGGCGGGGGGTTTTTCCCGCGCACGGCATAAAAATGGCTGCTATGCCTTGAGCAAAGTAATCAACTGGTGTGTGATGACGCCTGAAAACAATGCATCTGCCGCGCGCGACGGCATTGCGGATACGAGCGCGCCACGCGTCTGGTCAGATCCGCGCGAGACGTTCGCGAACCTTGAATCGGCGACGGCTGGCCTCGCGCGCGCGGTGATTTGCTGCGACTGAGGATCGGCTTATGGATTTCGAACTCACCTCCGCCCAGGAAGAAATCGTCCGCCAGGTGCGGGCGCTTGCCTCGCGCTTCGACGACGAATACTGGCGCGAGTGCGACCGCAAGGGCCAGTTCCCGAACGACTTCTATGACGCGATCGCGAAGGCCGGATATCTGGGCGTCGCGATTCCCGAGGCGTACGGCGGAAGCGGACTCGGAATCACCGAAGCCGCGCTCGTGATGCGCGAAGTGGCCGCTTCGGGCGGCGCGATGTCGGCCGCAAGTGCGATCCATCTCTCCATCTTCGGTGTGAGCCCGATCGTCTTTCACGGCACCGAGGAACAGAAGCGCCGCTTCCTGCCCCCGGTCGTGCGCGGCGAAATGCACGTGTCCTTCGCGGTCACCGAGCCCGACGCCGGCAACGATATCACCCATATCCGCACCTTCGCGCGGCGCGAGGGCGATTATTACGTCCTCAACGGGCGCAAGGTCTTCACCACCAAGGCGCGCGAATCCAGGAAGATGCTCATCCTGACGCGGACCACGCCGCTTGAGAAGGTCGCGAAGAAGACCGACGGGATGACGCTGTTCTTCGCCGATATCGACCCCTCGGCCGTCGAAGTGCGCGAACTGCACAAGCTCGGCCGCGCGGCAGTGGATACCAATATGCTCTTCATCGATAACCTGAAGGTCCCGGCTTCCGATTTGATCGGCGGCGAAGGCCGCGGCTTTCATTCGCTGCTCGACGGGCTTAACCCGGAGAGAATCCTGGTCGCCGCAGAAGCGATCGGAATCGGACGCGCCGCGCTCGCAAAGGCCGTGCGCTATGCAAAGGAACGGGTGGTGTTCGGACGACCGATCGGGCAGAACCAGGCAATCGCCCATCCGCTTGCCGACGTGTACACCAAGCTCGAGACGGCGGAACTCATGATGATGAAGGCGGCGTGGCTTTTCGACCATCGCAAGCCTTGCGGTCCCGAAGCGAACACCGCGAAGCTGCGCGCCGCCGAGGCGGCCTTCGAGGCGTGCGACCGCGCGGTCCAGACTCTCGGCGGATACGGATACATCCGCGATTACGACGTTGAACGCTATTTCCGCGAATGCCGGCTTCTGAAAATTGCGCCGGTCTCACAGGAGATGGTGCTTAATTCCATCAGCGAGCACGTGCTGGGGCTTCCGCGCTCCTATTGATAGGGGCGCGCGAAGCCCGGGCCCGAAGAACCATGAAGAAGGGAAGCCTCATCATCCTGGTCGCCTCACTGGTGTTCGTGGCGCTGGTTTTCCACTCGCTCGTCGACGTGCAGCCGGTCCACGTGCTGGCGAGCCGCCTCGAGCGCGACGACGGTAAAATCTTCGTGGTCGGCAAGGTCAAGAACACCAGCTCGCACCCGGTCGGCATCGATCTCGAGGTTCACTACTACGCGAAAAACGGGCAAAGGCTCGGGCAGGACACGATCTCGCTGAACAATCTGAAAGCCGGCGAGGTCGCGCCGTTCCGCAGCCCGCCGCGCGCACTGCCCGGAGCAGCCGAATTTTCGCTTTATCTGAACCACGGCCGCAATCCCTACGGCAATTAAAGGCCATCTTGAGATGGAGTCGGGGGCAGCCGGACCTTGTGCCAGCGCTCCAGCGAATTCCGCGCCCTGGCTGCATCCGTATCGCAAATCTGCCGACATGCGGTCATTTAGCTCCTTTACAACCTGCTAGCCTCCTGTTGCCACTTTGACGGTATCGTGCTACTTACAGTTTGTAAGCGTATTGATTCTGACAGCTTGTTGGTATCTTTCCGCCCGGAACGGCCCGGGCGGCGGAGAGAGAAGAAATGGCCCGAACCAAGGAGCGCAGCTTCGGACAGGTGATTCGCGAGCGCCGGCGTCAGCTTGACTTGACGCAGGAGGAGGTCGCGCGGCGAATCAAAACTTCAACCCCTTACGTCGGACATCTCGAGTCCGGCAAGCGCCACCCGTCGGACAAAATCGTCTCGCGGCTGGCCGAGGTGCTGGGACTGGACCGGCGCGAGCTGTTCTTCCTCGCCAATCCGCGCGCCCAGGCCTTGCTCAACACCGAGGAGGAAGCCCCTGACAGCTCGGCGTGGGAGGAATTCCGCCGCAACGAGCAGTTGCGCCGCATCCACAACATCACCAATGAAGAGATGGAGATGCTGTCGAGAGTGGCCCTGATGGGCGAAGTCCGTTCGCAGCGCGACTTCGTCTACATCCTGACCACGATTCGTCAGGCCCTCGGCCGCTAAGCCCCAAGCCCCTGTTTCGCGCCCTCAGAAGCCGTTCTGGCCGAGGTTGGCCGCGTCGGCTGGCGCTTGCCTGCGAGTCCGGTTAAGCTCGCGCGCCGATCATGACCAAGTCCGTATCGGCCGGCGAGCACATCAGAGCATCATCCTCTTCCTGGCCCCGGCGCTACGCGGTGGTGGGCTTGTTCTCGCTCGCCACGGTCCTTTGCTACGCCGACCGTGTAAGCATCTCGGTCGCGATAATTCCGCTTGCCCGTGACCGCGGCTACGACGCCGCCGCCCAGGGACTCGTTCTGTCGGCGTTTTTCTGGGGCTATATCTGGCCGCAGCTCGGCGGCGGATGGGTCGCCGACCGATTCGGCGGCCGGCGGGTGCTCGCGAGCGGCGTTGCGACCTGGTCGTTGGCGACCCTGCTCACGCCCGCCGCGAGCGCCGCCTTCGTCCTTCTGCTCGCCGCGCGGGTCCTGCTCGGACTCGGTGAGGCCGTCAACTTTCCCGCAATCCACAGTATCGCCGCGCGATGGACGCGGGCGGGCGAGCGCTCGCGGGTAATCTCGCTCAACTTCAGCGGGATGTACCTGGGAACCGTCCTCGCGCTGCTCGCAAGCCCGCCTATAATCGTCGCGCTTGGATGGCCGTCGCTTTTCTATCTGTCGGGCTCGCTGGGAGTGATTTGGGTCGCGATCTGGCTGCTCTGTGTCTCGGATACGCCCGAGCAATCCCGCAGCGTGACCCGCGAAGAACTGGAAACGATTCTCGCCGACCGGCCCGAAGCGCCGCTTGCGGGCGCGATGCCGTGGAAGGCGATGCTCCGCGAGAAAGCGGTATGGGCGATCGTGCTCGCGCACTTCTGCAGCAACTTCGGTTTTAACATCCTGCTCCTATGGCTCCCGACCTACCTCGACCGGACCTTCGGCGTTCCACTCGCGAGAATCGGGGCGTATGCGCTCGTTCCGTGGGTCGCAACGTTCTTTGCAAGCAACGGCGCAGGCTGGCTCGCCGACTGGATGCGGTGGCGCGGCGTGCGCGTTGGAACGGTGCGCAAGACGCTTCAGTCCGCCTCGTTCCTGGGCGGCGCCGCCGCGCTGCTCGCGCTCCCCGCCGCGTCCACGCCGTGGAGCGCCATCGCACTGGTCACGGTTTCGGCCGCGTTCAATGGCGTCGGCCTTGCCGCTTACGGCGTAAACCATCTCGACATCGGACCGCGATACGCGGGCGTGCTGATGGGCCTGTCGAACACGATCGCCGCCGTCCCCGGCATCGTGGGCGTCGCGGCCGCAGGCTTTATCCTGAAGGCAACCGGCTCCTTCGCCGCCGTTTTCTACGCAATCGCGGCCGTCTACCTCCTCGGGATGGCAGGATACGCTGCGTGGGCGAGCGGCGAAGTGAAGCTCAGATAGCGAATCGCACGCTCGGCTGGCGGCGCCCTCATGATGCGCGCTAGCTATGAAAAAACGCTCGCGCCCGAAGATGGCTCCTCCGATGCCTCAATCACGAGAACCGCTTTCATCCTACCGATGGGCTATTGAAGCCCTTCTTTTCCTGACCCTCATCTGCCAGACGCTTATCTGGCTCGCTCCTGCGCCGATTCTCGACCCGATAATGCGGAGCCTTCGGCTCTCGCTCGGACAGGCGGGTCTTATCGTCTCGATAATCGCGCTTTGTATCGCCGCCTTTTCGATGCTTGGCGCACTGGTGATGGAGAGGATGGGCGCGCTGCGCTCGCTTCTGCTCGGACTGTGGATCATGGCTGGCGCGCAGTTTATGAGCGGATACAGCCGTAGTTTCGCTGAGCTGCTCGGATGGCGCGTAGGCGAAGGGATCGGCTTCGGGCTTCTGATCGCGCCGCCGGGAGCGCTCGTGATGCAATGGTTCGGCGAGCGCGAGTGGCCGTACATCAATATGTTCAACGCGCTCTGCTCGTACGTCGGCCTGACCGCAGTCTATGCGGTCACCGCGCGGCTTTATCTCGCGAGCGCGTCGTCGTGGAACGCGGTGCTGCGCTACTACGGAATCCTGTGCCTGGTCGTGGCGATGCTCTGGACCCTCTTCGGCCGCGAGCATCGCCGATGCGCGCGCGAATCGATCGCGACGAATCCGCCCAGCACGGGACGCGAGCCGGTGCTGCGCGAAATAATGCGGATGCGCAATATCGTGCTGGTCGCGATCGGATTGTTCGGCGGGATGTGGGTGTTCCAGTTCTATGCCACGTTCCTGCCGCAGTACTTTCACGAATATCGCGCGATGGGCCTCGCGCAGGCATCAGCGATTACCTCGGTGCTCCCGCTTGCGGGAATCTTCGCCGCGGCGGGCGGCGGATTCGCTACCGGGCTGACCGGGCTGCGCAAGCCTTTCACGTGGCCCGTAGCGCTGCTCACGCTGGCCGGAAGTCTCGGAGCGGTCCTGCTGCCGAGTCAAGGATGGATCATGGTCGCGCTCGTGACGGTCGGGATCGGCGCGGCCGGCTCGCTCGCTCCAATCACGACCCTGGTGATGGAACTGCCGGGGATGACGCCCGAGAAGATGGGCACGGCGCTCGCCTTCGTGTGGTCGGTGGGCTACGGCGCCGCGTTCGTCTCGCCATTTCTGGGCGGCGCGATTGCCTCGCTCGTCGGGCTTAGGGCCGTGATGCTCGGATTCCTCGCGTTCCAGGCACTTCCAATAATCGCCATGTACCTGCTGCCCGAGACCGGTCCTCGCCGCGCCCGCCCGATTGCGGACCGCGCCAGCGCATCGTGATTCTTGCGGGTCGATTGGCGCGCCAATCATCCGAATCGTTTTGCCATCCCTCGGGACCCTCGCGCGTGCGGGAGCGGGCCGCCCAAGAGACGGGAGCCGGGAAAAGAGCTACTCGCCGTTGGTTTGTATCGAGGCGGCTTTCACCAGCGCCTGGTGCAGCAGACCGTTGGAAGCGATCATTCCCGAACGCACCGTGCGCTTCTGGTTAAAGCGCATCGCGCGTCCCCTGATGTCCGTCATCATCCCGCCCGCTTCGGTCACCAGCGCTGCGCCCGCCGCGATATCCCATTCGTTCTTCGGCGTGCGGGAGAAAGTCGCGTCGGCCTTCCCGCCCGCAACCAGCGCGAGCTTGTAGGCGACGCTTCCGGTCGGACTGACCCTGAGCACCCCGCGATAGACTTCCCATTCGCCGCGTGCGGTCTCGCTGCGGCTTGCGAGCACGCGGGCTCTTTTGAGCACGCGCGTCCGGGTAACGCGGACGGCGTCGTCGTTCAGATGGCATCCCATCCCGCGCGCCGCCCAGAACATCTCGTCCTTTACCGGGTTGTAGGTGATTCCGAGGATCGGCGCGCCGCGCTCGACCAGCGCGATCGCGACACAGAACTCAGGAATGCCCTTGATGAATTCCTTGGTGCCGTCGAGTGGATCGACGATCCATACGCGCCGGCGCCCCAATCGATCGCTGGTGTCTGCGGTTTCCTCGGAAAGCCATCCGTAATCGGGAAATGCCCGCGTCAGCATCCGTTTGATCGTGCGGTCGGCCTCAAGGTCTGCCGTGGTCACCGGGTTGTCGTAGCCCTTGGAGCCGACCTTGTACGAACCGCGCCGGTAGTGGCGCAAGAGAATCCTGCCTGCCGCGAGCGCCGCACTGCGCGCAACCTCAACCTCGCGTTCGAGTCCCGCGTCCATTGCGACGGGTTCCTGCGCACCGGTTTTCTTCGGCGCGATTCGCCCCCTGCGGGCCGCGCGGCCGACGTTTTTTTTGCTTCTTACCGCGGATGGCATCGGGTTACGACCTCGCCGCTGCCGACTTCTGGCGCCTTCGCTTCACCCGGTTGTAGGCATCGGTAACGATTGCGAGCATCTCTTCGCGTTTCTCGTAAAGTCGCCTGGGCTTTCGCGGACGCCGGCGCGCAAGCGCGTAGGCGGCGATTATCGGCAGCGCGACGGTCGAATCAACGTAGCATACCACGGAATCGGGCAGCCGTTCCGGATCGATCTTCCCCCAACTGACAGCCTCCGACGGCGTCGCGCCGGAAAGACCGCCCGTGTCAGGGCGCGCGTCGGTCACCTGCAAAAAGTAGTCGTGCCCCTTCTCCGACACTCCCATCACTTCCTGTATCTGCGGCTCGGTCTGCAGCATGAAATTCTTCGGCGAGCCGCCGCCCAGGATGAAGACCGCGCTCTTGCCGCCCGTCTTCTTCGACCAGTAGACGATCGACGCGGTCTCGTTGACGTCGGCGAGCGGATCGAGCCTGAGCGCCTTGCCCTCGAGTTCGAGAAGCGCAAGGTTCATCCCGATCGACGAATCCCCCGGCGACGAGGTGTACACCGGCACCGCGTGGCGGTACGCGGCTGCAAGCAGCGACCTGCCCTTGAGCTTCAGAATGCGCTCGCGCTCGGCGACATAGCGACCGGCGCGGTAATGGAACTCCGCCGTGCTCATCGGATGCTGGAATTCCTCGTTGGCCGCGATCTGGCGGAAGAACGCATCGGTATCGAGCAGCACGTGGTAATCGAAGAAAATGTCGTAGATACGGACGACGCCTTCGTTGCGCAGCGCAACGTCATCGGCCTCGGCCGTTCCCTGGTACATCTTCAGACCGAGCCCGAAATGCGTGTCATGGTAAAGGTTTGCCCCGGTCGAGACGATCCAGTCGACGAAACCGTTTTCGATGAGCGGGATGAGGCATGACATCCCGAGTCCCGCCGGGGTCAGCGCTCCCGTGATGCTCATTCCCACGACCACGTCCGGCTCGAGCATCTTCTCGGTGAACAGCCGGCACGCCTCCCGCAGGCGGCGCCCGTTATAGGCTAGAAACGACGCGTCAACCAGCTCGGCCGCCGTCATCTTTCCGCTAACCGGCCGAGGGTTGATAAGCGCGCCGCCGAGCAGCCGGGATTTCCTTTTCTGGGCCATCTTCTCTCCTTACAGGAATGCTCCCGTCCCCTCACGAGGCCAACCAGCCGCCTCGCAAACCTTGAACCTCCGGAAACCGCGGGGATTTGGGAGCCGTCGAAATCCTAGCGGCGACAATGACTGGTTTCCATCCTTTCGGTTTGCCCGGCACGATTTCAATAGCCTAACATTTAGGTGGGGTTTTTATCTCCCGAGCTTGGGGGTGCGGCGATGGCCGTTATCGCGATCAACCAGCAGCTTGGCAGCCGTGGCGCCGAATTGGGAAGGCTCGTTGCCGAACGGCTCGGTTACCGGTTCCTCGAGCGCGACGATATCGTAAGCGAAGCCTCGCGCGTGTATAACGTTGACCCGAAACACTTCCTCATCATCGACGAACGCCAGCCCCATTTCTGGGAACGTTCGAAGGCCGAAACCGAACGCCTGCTCTCGTTCCTGCGCTCGGTCCTGCTCAAGCACATGGCGGACGACCGGGTGGTGTTCGTTGGCAGTTCCGGCGCCCATCTTCTGCCCGAATGCGGGTGCGGGCTCAGGGTGCGCGTGGTCGGCACCTTCGAACATCGCGTCGAACGGGTTGCGGCCGACGAGCGGATCGGGCGGACTGCGGCCGAAAAGCGAGTGCGCGATCACGACCGCGAAGTGCGCGCCCGCGCGCAGGCCGTTATCGGCGTCGATGTCGACGATCCCGCCTTCTATCATCTTGTCGTAAACACCTCGATGGTCTCGCTGGAGGCGTTCGCCGACGCTCTCAAGGCGGTCGCCGCGCGGCTCGACGAGCGCCATGCGGAAGGATTTTCCCACCTGCGCGACGCCTCGCTCGCAGCCCAGGTCCGCGCCGCCCTGCTGGCCCATCCCAAGTTCGGCTCCGCGCAGGTGGCCGTTGAGTGCGGCAGCGGAACCGTGCGGCTAACCGCCCCATGCCTGGTCGCACCGTGGGACGATCTCGCGCGCAAGGTCGCGCGCCAAATCGAGGGCGTGCGCGAGGTCGAGGTGAGTTCGCAAGAGCCGCCGATGCCGTATCGGTCTGAATAGCCGCACCGCATCCATATGCGGGCACTTACACGCCAGAGCGGGTCGTGCTATCGTCGCGCTCCTTTGGAACGCGATGGAAAGTCTCATCCTGCTGCTCGCCACTGGAATCTACTCGGGGTACGCGCCGTTCGCCCCCGGCACTGCGGGCTCGGTCGTCGGCGCGATCCTGGGCTACCTGGTATGCGCCCCGATATGGCATCGCTCGCCCGTGGGCTTTGCTGCCGGCTTCGCCGTGGTCTTCGCGGCCTCGTGCTGGATAGCGGGGCGTGCCGAGGAAATATTCCAGCAACACGACTCTCCGCACATCGTGCTCGACGAAGTGCTCGGGATGATTGCCACGATGTACCTGAATCCGCTCGGATGGCCGTGGGTCGTGGCGGGCTTCGTGCTTTTCAGGTTGTTCGATATTATCAAGCCGTTTCCGGCGGGACTGATCGACGCCCGGCTCGAAGGCGGGTCGGCGGTGATGCTCGATGACCTGGCGGCCGGGGTTTACGCCAACCTGGCCGTTCGGATTCTCGCACGCCTGCTCTAGAACCGCTCGCGAGGTCCCGTAAACCGCGCTTTCGCGGGAGGCATAGATGATTCAGCGAGCCGTAGTCCTTTCCACCGGCGACGAACTCACCACTGGCAAAGTCGTTGACACCAACTCGAACTACCTCGCCGACAAGCTGCACGAGATCGGAATCGATCTCGTCGCCGTGATCACCGTCGGCGACGTACCCGAGCGCCTGGAATGGGCATGGCGCACCGCGACCGCAATGGCGGACGTGGTCATTTCGACCGGAGGAATCGGCCCGACTTCCGACGACCTGACCACCGAAACGATCGCCCGCATCACCGGACGCCGCCTGGTGCGCGATGAGGCGACCGTCGAGCACATGCGCCGCCTGTTTTCGTCGATCGGCCGGCCGATGCCCGACAATAACCTGAAGCAAGCCGATTTTCCCGAAGGCGCCGAGATAATCCCCAATCCACTCGGCACCGCGCCGGGCTTTCAGCTTCCCGTGATGGACGGCGAGCGTATCACGCACCTGATCGTGCTTCCCGGCGTGCCGCGCGAGATGAAGCCGATGATGGAGAACTGGGTCATCCCATGGCTCAGGCGCAATCGTGGCACCGACACGGTCTTCGCCGTGCGCATCTTCCAGACGTTCGGCATCAGCGAGTCGGGGCTCGACGCGGCGGTCGCGGGACTTATCAAGCCCGAGGAAGGACGCGTCGCGTTCCGTGCAAGTTTCCCGCAAATCTCCCTGCGTATCACGGTCGAAGGCAGGCCCGGCGAAGCCGAACGCCGCCTGGAGGAACTTGCCGAGCGCGTGCGCGCCAGGGTCGGCCATTTCATCTTCGCTGAGGGCGACACCTCGATGGAGGAAGTCGTCGGACAGCTCTTCGCCGGGCGCGGCCTCAGGCTCGCGGTCGCCGAGTCGTGCACCGGGGGGTTAATCGGCCATCGCCTGACCAACGTTGCGGGCAGCTCGCGCTATTTCAAGGCGGACTTCGTTACCTACTGGAACGATATGAAGACCGAAGTGCTCGGCGTAAGGGCCGAGACGCTCGAAAAGCACGGCGCGGTGAGCGAGGAATGCGTGCGGGAGATGGCGGCGGGGGCGCGAAAACGCGCTGGTGCCGACGTTGCCATCGCAACCTCGGGCATCGCCGGTCCCGGGGGCGAAACGCCCGGCAAACCGGTCGGCACGGTATGCGTCGCACTGGATTCGGAGAACCTGGCGGTCTCGCGGCGCTACCAGATGCGCGGAACGCGCGACTGGGTGAAGCTGCTGACCTCGCAGGTCGCGCTCGACTGGCTGCGCCGCTACGCGCTGGATTTGCCAATCGCCGAGTCGCAGCTCTTCCGCAGCCAGTAGCGCGCGGCTCAGTTCGGCGCGACGCTCGGAGTTCCATTCGCAGCCGGCGTTTTTGCGGCGAACGCGTCCATTGGAACCAGCGGCGGACGGCGGCGGCGCTTTAGCTCTTCGAGTTCGACCCGGGCCTTGGACTCGGCGTTGGCGCGGCGAATTTCTTCGAGCTTGTCGGCGAGTTCCGCGCCCTGAAGTTCGGCGGCGACACCCGCCTGCGAGAGCGTCTGCTGGATCGACTCGCGCACCTCTTCGAGCGCGCGCACGTCCTCGTCGTAGGAAAGCTCTTCGAGCGCGCGCTGAATCCGGACGCGGGCCTGGGCGTTTCGAAGCCGCGCGACCATCCGCACCTTTTCGACCTTGAGCTTCTCGATCTCGCCCTTGAAGCCGAGCAGATTTTTCTTCGCGTCCTCGGCTTCGCGCGTCAATTCGCCGAGTTCGTCACGCAGCCGCGCGCATTCGGCGTCGAGTTCGTGCCTGCGCCGAATCAGCACCAGCGCAATCCCGTCCTCGTTCAGGTCGGCCGCTTGCGCGGCCTGCTCTGAGACTTCGCCGAGTTCGGCGGATTTCGCCTCGAGCTCGCGTCCGAGCTTGTTGCGCATGTAAATGACACCCGCGGCAGCGGTCTTGAGCTGCTGATAGCGGCGCACGCGCTCGGCGATCGCGGCTTCGTAAACGGCCTCGGGATCGCGCGCCTCGTGCGATTTGAGCCAGCGGCTCATCTTGCCACCCACCAGGCTGAAAAACCTCCTGAAAAACATTTCCCTGCCTCCCCGGCAAAGGAGCGTGCGTGCTTACGCCGCTCGCGTCCGTTGAATCTGGTTGAATGCCGTCATTCGTCCCCGGAGCGAAGCCCAAGCTCCGCGACGTTTATCCCGAGCTCGCGCATCTTCTGCTGAAAACTCTGCCTGTACATCCCGACGCGCTCGGCCGCGCGCGAGATATTGCCGCCGGTGGCCTGGAGCGCGCGCACGAGATATTCGCGCTCCCACTGGGTGACGAATTTCTCCTTCGCCGCGCGAAAACCCAGAGCGTCGTCCGCGCCATTTGGCGACGCCGCGCTGTCGCCGCCCGCAGCCGCGGCTGAGCCGTGCCAGGGATGTGCCGATGGGGCACCGGGCTCGCCGGAACCGAACAGGTCGGCGCAGGTTATTTCAGCGGCAGGTGAAAGGATCACGGCCTGCTCGAGCGCCGCGCGAAGCGAGCGCACGTTGCCGCGCCACGGGTTCTCCACGCACGCGCGCATCGCCTCGGGCGTGAGCTGCTTGTGCGGCGTGCCGAATCTCCTGCACGCGTCTTCGAGAAAGAATTGCGCGAGCAGCGGGATATCCTCGCGGCGGCTCCGAAGCGGCGGCACGCGAATCTCGACCACCTTGATGCGGTAGTACAGATCCTCGCGAAAGCGCCCGTCGGCAACCATCGCTTCGAGGTCCTGATTGGTCGCGGCGATAATTCTGGCATCGACGGATAGCGGATGGTTTCCGCCGATTCGTTCGAACTGCTTTTCCTGGATTGCGCGCAGCAGTTTCGCCTGGGTTTCGAGGCTCATGTCGGCAATTTCGTCGAGGAACAGCGTGCCGCCGTCGGCCGCCTCGAACTTCCCGGCGCGCCGGGCGACCGCGCCCGTGAACGCGCCCTTCTCATGGCCGAACAGTTCGCTCTCGACCAGTTCGCGCGAGAAGGCCGCGCAATTCACCGCTACGAACGGGCCTGACGCGCGGGGACTGCGGAAATGGATCGCGCGCGCGACCAGTTCCTTGCCGGTGCCCGACTCCCCGCGAATAAGCACGGTCACGTCGGTCGGCGCGACCTTCTCGATCGTCTCGAATACGCGCAGCATCGCGCGCGAGCGTCCGATCATCTCCTCGAAGCGTCCGGTTTCGAGCCTGACCTGTTCAAGCAGTTGGCGATGGGCGAGCTTGAGCAACTGCGTCTCCATCACCTTGCGCACCTTGATGCGCAGTTCGTCGTTGTCGAAGGGCTTGGGCAGGTAGTCCTCGGCGCCGGCCTTCATCGCCTCGACCGCGATTCGTTGCGAACCGTAGGCGGTTATCATCAGGACGGCGGATTCGGGATCGAGCCTGCGTATCTCGCGCAGCAGGTCAAGTCCGCTCATCCCCTTCATGCTGAGATCGGTGATGACTACGTGGAACAACCCGGCGCTGACCTTTGCAAGTGCCTCTTCACCCGACTCGGCGGTGTCGACCTCGTAGCCTTCCTTGCTGAAGAGGCCACGCAGCGCAACCAGGATTCCGCGCTCGTCGTCGACGATTAAGAGCCGGCCCTTCATTCGCGCGCCCTCGATGCTAAACCGCCGAAAGCCGCCGCCGCTGGCGCCTCGGGCGTACGACCGTTGCCGTGCGCCGCTTCAGACGCGCTCCCGCCGGCAACGCCCCTGAGCGCCGCGTCGGCAAGCGGAACCGAAACCGAAAACTCTGTCCCCTTTCCAACCGCACTGGTCACCTGGATACGGCCGCGATGCGCCTCGACTATCTTCTTCGCCACACCCATCCCGAGCCCGGTGCCGTTGGTCTTGGTGGTGTAAAAGGGATTGAAGATCCTGGCGAGCCTGTCTTCCGGAATACCGCAGCCGTTGTCGCGGATAGAGGCGACCGCCGCGACGTTGCCTGCGAGCGAGATGGAAAGCTGAAGGCGCCGCTCGCCGTCCTTCGAGGCCATCGCGTCGATCGCGTTATCGATAATGTTGGTGAAGACCTGGCGGAGTTTTTCCGCGTCGGCGCGCACGGTCGGTCCCGAGATATAGCTGCGCGAAACCGAGACGTGCTCCGCCTCGAGCTTGCTTTTCATCTGCGTCAGCGCGCCGTCGAGCACCGAGGCGAGATTCACGTTGTCGAACCGGTAATCCTCTTCCTTGGCGTACTTCAGAAGATGGGACACACTGCGCTCGACGCGGGCGAGTTCGTCGAGCGCGACCCGGGCGTACTCGACATTCTCCTGCGAGGTGGGATCCTCGCCCATCTGCTGCACGAGGCTTTTCGCCGCCGCGATAGGGTTGCGGATTTCGTGGGCGAAGCTCGCGGTAAGCTCGTCAAGCGAGGCCTGCTTCTCGTTGCGCAATACGTCACGCTCGCGGCTGACCTCGCGCTCGACCTCGCGCTGTATCGCTGGCTCGAAAACCCGCTCGTGAATCCATCGCCATCCGTACACCGCGCCGAAGTGGCTCATAAGCCCGAATCCCCAGAAGAACGCCGGGAACAGCCACCATTGAAAGCCGGTCGTAAGCCTGTTCAGGATGAACAGGAACCCGATCACGATCCCGTACCACATCAGGTGGACGTAGAAGCCGGCTTCGGCGGCCGCGCGCTTGCGGGCGCGCTCGTAGGCCCTGCGTTCCTCTTCGGTCTTGAACTGAGGAGACCTTTCGGGCGGCGCTCCGGCACGCTCCCGGATTCGTTCGGCCTGGCGCTCGAAGTCGCGCGCAGCGCGATCCATCTTGCGCTTGAATTTTCGCTCGAAGCGGGTCTGCGGCTCGCCCATATCCCAACCGGCGCAACCGCGCGGCTCGTGCTCGCTGCCGGAGCCGAGAGCGCGTTCGAAACGGTGGGAGAAGCCGCACATGCCGCCTAAGCGGCGTCTTTGCATGATCGCGAACGCGATTATCGCCAGGATGAGTAGAGTCCACATGACGGCCTCGGCCGCATCGTCCCTGCTGGGGTCGTTCGGTTTCGGGGGCGACCACTTGCCAGCTTATCGGGCATCGGCTCCTAAGGGGAGCAAGCCGGATGCCACCGCAGGCTTGCCGGATCGGGCCGCTTTTTCGGGGTCTTGTGAGTTACCGCCCATGACCGTGCAATAATCCGGCTGCGGGCCGCGGACTGCATCGGAGCGCTCGCGTCTGCGACGACGGTCGGCGCGGCGTTCCCCGTCGCTCCCGCTTGACAGCAAGATTCGGCGTCTTAATCTCAGCATCGTGCGCGACTCTCGGCGCCATCGGGAGTAAGCTCTTGGTGGGTGCGATGAGCCAGTACTGGCCATTTTCGGGATTCGTCCGTTACGGCGCCCTGCGCGAGCGCTTGATAGTCTCGCTCGACCTGATGAGCCGCCGCGAGGCTCTGAGCCTCGTCGAGCGGGTGGGCAGGATGGTCGGGATGTTCAAGATCGGCAAGCCGCTGTTCCTTGCCGGCGGCGCCGAGATGATCCGCGAAATCCGAAGCTCAGGAGCCGAGGTTTTCCTCGACCTCAAGTTCCGCGACCGCCCTCAGTTCATGCTTCGGTCGGCGCTCGAAGCTACCCGGCTCGGCGTCAAGATGTTCGACGTGCATGCCGACGGATGCCTTGACGCGATGACGCGGATGAAGGCCGAAATCACGCGGCTGTGCAAGAACGAAGGTCTCCGCCGTCCACATATCGTCGCGGTCACGACGCTGTGCGGGATAGGCGCCGCCAATGGCGATGCTCCGGTTCGCCACGGAATCGAGGCGGTGGCGAAGCTGGCCAGGCGCGCCGTCGAAGCCGGGATGGACGGTGTGCTCACCTCTGCGACGGCTGTCGCAGGAATCCGAAGCGCGTGCGGGCGCAGGCCTATCGTGGTCGCCCCGGCGGTCGCCTCGCGCGACGCCGCACAAGGCGCGCCGACGCAAGCCGGGGCGGACGTGATTCGCGCGGGCGCCGATTACGTGGTGATAGGAAGCCCGATATTCCGCGCTTGCGAGCCGACCCACGCGATCCAGAGCATCATCGAGGAAATCGAGCGCGGCCTGCGCTCACCTGGCCATAACCCTCGCGATGGCCTGCTCACGCGTCTGCCATTCTGAAGCTCCCATTGTTTTTCCTGCCATTTCGCAATTACGATTCATCAATGCCCCTGAAAACGGAGATACGATGTCGCGCTTAAGCATATTGCCCAACGAAAAGTTGCCCGAGGAATTGCGCAAGCAGGCCAAAGCCGCGGACGAGGCCGGCGCGGGCTCGACGGTTTTGCGCGTGCTCGGCCATCGGCCGGACATGATCCAGTCGTATTTCAACTTCTACTTTCCGCTTCACAATGGCGGCATCGTCGATCCAGCGCTCAAGGAGATGGTGCGGCTTCGAATCGCGGAGCTGAACCAGTGCCTTACTTGAAAGAAGGCCCGCTTTCCATCGGCGATGGAAAAAGGACTGACCGAAGAGAAAATCTCGCGCTTGGGCGAGTACATGACCGACCCCTCGTTTACGGAGCGCGAGCGGATCGCGCTTGAGTTCGCCGAAAGGCTCGCCCTCGACCATCACTCGCTCGACGATGACTTCTTCCGGCGGATGCGCGGGTCGTTCAGCGATGCGGAAATCGTCGAGCTCGGGATGGCGATTGGACAATACATCGGTTTCGGCAGGCTCCTGATGGTGCTCGACCTCGAGCGGACGGTGTGTGAAATCTGAGCGCTCCGCGAAAGGGAAAATGATCCGTGCCGAAATCGTGCGAGGGCTGTTGGCCCTCCCCTTTGGCTCCGGCTTCATCGGCGCTCTGTCCGGCCTTGGCGGGGCGTCTTTATTATCCCCGGACTGACTGGAGGAACTTTGATGGAAATCAGGGGAAAGGTTGCCGTGGTAACCGGCGCGGGCTCGGGAATCGGCCGCGCCACCGCTGAACGGCTTGCCCGCGAGGGTGCGTCGGTCGTCGTCGCGGACCTGGACGAGGCGGGCGGCGCGGAAACCGTCAAGCGAATCGAATCAGCCGGCGGAAAAGCGGTTTTCATCCGGGCCGATGTGACCAGCGAAGGCGATTCGCGCCGAATGCTGGAGACGGCGACCGCGAAGTTCGGCCGACTCGATATCCTGCACAACAACGCCGGCGTCGCAACCGGCATACCCGCTTTCCCCAAGGCTGCCCTCGCGCAATGGCGCCGCGTCATCGAGATCGACCTTACCGCGATGATAATGGGCACCTGGCTCGCCGCGCCGATCATGGAAATCGGCGGCGGCGGCGCGATCGTCAATACGGCCTCGATGGCCGGGCTGTATCCGCATCCTCTCGACCCGGTTTACGGTGCCGCCAAGGCGGGGATCGTCAACTTCACGCATTCGCTTGCGCCGTGGGCGGCGGAGCGCAGGATTCGCGTGAACTGTGTGTGCCCCGGGATCGTCGACACTCCGATGGTCCGCAAGGGCGTCGAAGCGGCGGTCAAGGCCGGGCACAAGTCGTGGGCGCCATCGCAGCTCCTCCACGCCGATCAGATAGCTGACGCCGTGGTGAAGCTCATCGGCGACGATTCCCTGTACGGATGTTCGATGGAGGTGCGGCCGAGCGGGGTGCGAATCGTCGAGCCGCGCCCCGCGCCCGGTTCGCGCAAGTAGTTCTGCGGTTCGCCACAAACGCAAGCGGCGCGACCGCTGATCTCGCGCCGCTTTTCCTTTGCCCCGGCGACACTGCCCTGGCAAGCGCTCGTTACGCCAGCGTCGTGACGCCGCCGGGCGTGGCCCACGAGTGGACCTCCGGCAGCACGTTCTTCCCGATAAGCTCGATCGACCGCATTATCAGCTCGTGCGGGATACCGCCGTATTGCAGGAAGAACAGCACCTGGTCGGCGCCAACTTCGCGATAACGGCGCGCGACCCGCAGCGCCTCGCTCGGAGCGCCAACCGCGATCAGGTCGCCGCTTTTGAGAAATCCGTAATAGTCGCTGGTTATCTGCGCGGGGTCGAACTTCGCCGCACCGGTAAGATACTTGTACGACTCGTCCTGCGAGGGCGCCTGCGCGACGGTCGAGACCAGCTCGAAGCCCTTGCGCACGTACCAGAGAATCGCCTCGCGCGCGATCTCTTCGGTCTTCTTCGGATCGTCGCCGACCAGCCCCATGATGTTCATCGAGATCTGGTTGTTGATCGACAGTCCAACCGGCCTGGCGTTGCGGATGGCCTCGCGATAGAGGCGAAGGCGCGGTTCGACGTCCTTCAGCTCGACTCCCAGGGTAAAGCATAGCGCGCCGAGTCCGCGCTCGGCCGCGAGCTTGAACGTTTCGGGATTCGTCGCGGCAACCCAGATCGGGGGATGCGGCTTCTGGAGCGGCTTGGGCAGCACGGAAACCGGATGCTCGACCGACCAGTATTTTCCGCGATACGTGAACGGATCCTCGCGCCACATCCGCGGGATCATCTCGATAGCCTCGGCCCATCGCGGGCGCGTGTCCGCAGGCGTCATCCCGAAGCCGAGAATCTCGTCCATCGTGGTCGCCCGCCCGGTCCCGAACTCGACGCGCCCGTCGGAGACGAGGTCCAGCACCGCGATTCGTTCTGCGACGCGCACCGGATGGTTGAACGGCAGGACCACCACTCCGTGTCCAAGGCGGATATTCTTCGTACGCCCCGCCACGCATCCGAGGAAGACCTCAGGCGCCGAGCAGTAGGAGAACTCTGGCAGGAAATGATGCTCGACCGTCCAGACCGAATCGAAGCCGAGCCGATCCGCAAGCTCGATTTGCTCGAGCGTCTCGCGGTAAACGCGATGCTCATAGTCGGCGGAGGGAAACGGCTTTACCGTTTCTATCTCGTAAATCAGGCCGGCTTTCATCTGGCGGCCCTCCAATTACCGAGGAATTCGTGCGCGGCCCGCGTCAGAGAGCGGCGCAGATCGAAACGCGGACCGTGCAGGTACCATAGATTCGCCAAGCCGAGGTAGCTCGCAAAAATCTGCGTCGCGGCCCACTCGGCGTCCAGTTCCGGATTAAACACGCCGAGTTTCCTGCCGCGCTCGATCAGCTCGGCAAACCCGTTCAGATGGCGCTGGTTGGCCTTGCGGATTGCACGCAGCATCCGCGGACTTATCTTGTGCGATTCCAGGGTGATGATAAGCAGAAGACGGCTGACCCACGGATTCTGCTCATTGAGCCGCGCCATGTTCTCGAACGTCCATAGGAACTCGCGCTCAAAGCCACGTGGGCTGTCCGCCGGCGGCTTCGCCTTGGCCGGCTTGTTCCACTCTGCGAGCACCTTGTCCACCACCGCAAGAAAGAAATCTTCCTTGTCGGTGAAGTGCCAGTACAGCGCGCCCTTGGTGACGCCCGCAGCCTTCGCGATACGCGACAACGACGTTCCCCGGTACCCGTAGGACGCGAATAGATCCATCGCCGCCTCGATGAGAACCTGGTCGAGTGACCGGCGGCCGCGCCGGGCCGGTGCAGGAATCCGGCCCGCCCGATCCTTCCCAGCTGTTCGGATCATCAACTTGAACGAGCGGTATGCTTAGATACTGGCGCGATCGCGTCAAGGCTCAATCGGACTTTTGCCGCGACCGCAGACACAGATCTTCTGCGCTCGCGACGTCATTCATGGTCGCGGCGCGCCAACGGAGCCGCCACGCAATAAGGCGAAAGCCCGTGTTTGGGCGAAATTTGACGAGCTTAGTTGCGGTTGGATGGACTGGTTTCAGGCATCTTCATGTTGCGCTCGAGGCACCAGCGATCAATAACCTCGGCGTTGAACCGCCAATCAGTCCCAATCCTGAACCCGGGAAGCTCACCGCGGCGCAGAAGCTTGTAGATGGTGGACGGATGCACCCGCAGATACTCGGAAAGCTCCTTAACCGTCATCACGCGCGGCAAAGTATACTTGGATTCGGTAGTTGCCATTGTAACTCCAGGGAGAGCTGGCTCCGTGCGCCGTTTGCGCGCCAGACCCGAAGTTTTCTTTTGCTTCTGCACAGCGCTTAGAGTGCAACGGTCTTAGCTCTGCCGTACCTGCTTTATTAAATCGCAAAACTGCCGCGATACGTCAAGTAGTGCTAATAACGAGTTTGAACAGCGTTTTGTGTCGCGGATTTGCGCGGGATTACCGAATTCCAAAGAAAATCCGACGTCTGTACTTGCACGACATTCCCGTGCCATTTTCAGGGCATCAGCAACGCCGAGGGTTGTCTATGAAGCCATCCTTAAGCAACAGCATCCTGTTCGTGACAGCCGCTCTGATGGCTCCGCTTCTGGCCGTATCGAGTGTGGGAGCCGCCTCGCTAACTATCACCAGCCCGGCTATTCGCGACGGGGGCCGCATCCCGGTCACGTTCACCTGCCGCGGCAGCGACAAATCTCCTCCCCTTGTGTGGTCCGGCATTCCTCAAGGAACCAAGTCGCTCGCCCTGATCGTGCAGGATCCCGACGCCCCGGGCCGCACTTTCATCCATTGGGTTGCCTTCAATATACCGGCTGATTCCAAGGGTCTCGATTCCGGGATCCCAAATCGCGCGGAGATTCCCTCGGGCGGCATCCAGGGAAAGAACAGCTTCGGCCGGATCGGCTACGGCGGCCCGTGTCCACCGAGCGGGCCAGCGCATCATTACCATTTTCGCCTGTTCGCGCTCGATGAAACTTTGCCGGCCGACTCGAACATGACCGCGGAAAAACTCGAGGAGCTGATGAACGGGCATGTCAAGGCCGACGCCGAATTCGTCGGCGTCTTTGGCGGTTGAACAGCTCAAGCCTGATGGCGGAGACCGTCATGAGCAGAACCTACCGGCTGGTAAGCCTGGCGTTTATCGTGACCGTCGGCATGGGCGGAGCATACCTCGCGTACCGCCGTCTTCATCCGGCGCGAAACGGCTTGCTATCCGAGCAAATTAATCACGAGGGCAACGCGTGGAAGGCGGATTTCACCGCGCGAATCGCAGCTCCCGAACCTTCCGTTTTCAACGCAATCCGCGACGTCGAGCACGGCCATTCCGAAGGCGTGAAAGACCTCCATGTGCTATCCGATACTGGCGTTCGGAAGACCGTGGAGATGGAGCTTGCAGGACCAGCCGGCCAGACTCTCATCACCCGGCTCGTCTTTCAGTATTTCCCCTCGGAAAACCGGATCACCTATCGCACCCTGGGCAACGGCGATTTCATCACCCAGGCCGAATACCGCCTCGAACCCGAGGGCTCATCGACACTTGTCCGCTTTCACGAGGTCGCCACCGTACGTGAGGCTCTACCGGTGCCTGACGGCGTCATCAAGCACCTGATCCGCAAGGTTTTTCTTGCGCAACTCGACGATCTGGACCACAAGCTTCATATCCGAAGCGCCGACACGCCGAGCGAAGACACGCGGTAGCTTGCGCGAGGTGAGTCCCGTGCGGCACGCGCTCTGGACAGGCAACCGGAATGTCTGTGCAGCGGCGAAATTTTCCTCAGCTTTCGAGTAACCGCGGCGGTTCGTGCGCTTGCGCTGCCGCGCCGTGGTACGATCGCGCCCGCGCGTCATGACAACCAAGCTTCACGCCGAATTCGTCGCCTCGGCTCCATCGCTGCGCGAGTGCCCGCGATGGGGTCGCGCGGAAGTCGCAATCGTGGGACGCTCGAACGTGGGCAAGAGTTCGCTGCTCAATGCGCTCGCCGGCGTCCACGGGCTGGCACGCGTCAGCAAGACCCCGGGCCGCACGCGGAGCCTCAATTTCTTCACAGTCGGCGACTCCCTGGCGCTAGCCGATCTGCCGGGTTATGGATACGCGAAGATGTCGCGCGGCGAGGCCGAACGGATTTCCGCTGCGATGCAGGCGTTTCTCACCCATCGCAAGAATCTCGCCGCGCTTGTCCTGCTGTTCGACTCGCGCCGCGGCCCCCAAAGCGAGGAGCTCGAACTCGCCGCGATGGCGCGCGAGCGAGGACTCACGCTCATCGTCGTCGCGACCAAATCCGACAAGTTGAAACGCTCAGAACGCGCGCGGGCGCTCGCGCGCTTTGCCGTGCTCGAGGCCGAACCAATCCTGTGCTCCGCCATAACCGGAGAGGGAATCGACGCCCTCCGCCGCCGTATCCTTGCGCTCGCCCGCCAGGACCGCGACTCTATTGGGCGGCGATAAGCGGCCGCGAATCCCGCGATGAGACCCGCAGTAACCGTCGTCATTCCGACCTGGAACCGGCGTGTGATGGCTGCCGAGGCGGTCGAGTCGGTGCTTGCGCAAACCTGGCGCGACTTCGAGCTTATCGTCGTTGACGACGGCTCCGAGGACGATACCGCCGGGCATCTGTCGCGGATGCTCCATCGGCGCGGCGCGGGCGGCGATGTCCCGGCTCGAATCGAGCGTCTCGAAAAGCGCCGCGGACCGGCCGCCGCGCGCAATCGTGGGGTTGCGCTGGCGCGCGCGCCGCTGGTCGCATTCCTCGATTCGGATGATCTGTGGATGCCGCGCAAGCTTGAACTCCACCTTGCCTACGCCCGCGCCCATCCTGAATTTCCCATCTCCCAGACCGGCGAACTCTGGATTCGCGACGGAAAACGGGTGAATCCCGCGCGCCGCCATCTCAAGCGCGCGGGCGACATCTTTTTCGAATCGTTGCGCACCTGCCTGATCAGTCCTTCCGCCGCGATGCTTTCCGTTGAGCTTTTCGCCGCCGCTGGCGGGTTTGACGAGCACATGGCGGCAGCCGAAGACTACGACCTGTGGCTGCGAATCCTCGCGCATCATCGGGTGGGACTCCTCGCAGAGCCGATGGTGGTCCGGCGCGCGGGGCATCCGGGCCAGCTCTCGGCAACGACTCCCGCGCTCGACCGCTTCAGGATTCTTGCACTTGCGAAACTCCTGCTCGCATCCCCTCTTGACCCCGGGCGCCGCGCCGCCGCGGCTTCCGTCCTGGCCGAAAAATGCCGCATCTACGCCAAGGGTCTTCGGCGAAGGAACAGGGTTGAAGAAGCGCAGTTTCATGAGTATCTTGCCGAACGCGCCGAACACGGCTGGCTCGAAGGGGCAGACGCCTCGCTTGCCGAGGCGGTCGAGTCGCTAAGAAGGCGCGTTCCTGGGCGAGAGGGCCACGAAACCGGGGAGAGGACGTGCGCCGATGACAACGCTTGAGGCCGAACAGGCGATCCGTGCGCTGGCGAGTGCGCGCCAGCTTCAGGACCCGTATCTGAAGCGATGGCTCGCCAGAGAGCAGGCGGAGCGCGTCGCGATACTCGAGGCGGCGCGCAAGCTTCGGCTGCGCACCGGCCAGCTCGCCGTCGCGCTCGACCTGCTCGAGGAAATCGCCGTGCGCGAGGGCGCTGGTATCGATTCCATCCTCTCGCGCGAAAGTCTTCAGCGCCTTATCCAGAGCGAAGGTCCCGCGCCGGCCCGCGCAAGCGCTTTCCTCGCGGAACTCAGGGCGATACGTTTTCCAAGGCTGGGCGCGACGATCCGGCGCCTCGACAAGGAGATTTCCGCGCTCGCGTTGCCGAGCGCAGTGAACGTTGTATTGCCCAAAGACCTCAACTCGGATGAACTGGTGATTCGCATAAGTGTGCGCTCGGCGGACGAACTCGACTGGCTGATGAACGTACTTGCGGAAAAACGCGAAGGCTTGGCGCGCCTGGTCAGGATGCTCGGTGGCGATGATGACCTTTGAGCTTGACGAAATCTTCGTCGAGGAGACAAGCCGCGCAAGCGTGCTTGCGCACCGGGTTATCGAGGCGCTTTCAACCCGCGTTCCGATAAGGTTTGTCGCCGACGCGCGCGCCGCGACCCTTGCAGACCGCGACGCCGCCGATCCGTTCGGCAAGGGCAAGCGCCGGATGGTTATCATGCGCCGACGCGGCGCGTTCCTGATGGGATGCCCGGCGGCGTCGGCGCGCTACGCCTGCTGCGGGTACCTGGTGCTCGCGCTCGCGTCGAACTGTCCGATGGATTGCAGCTACTGTTTCCTGCAGGACTATCTCGCGGACAACCCCGCTTTCCAGGTTTATTCCAATTACACCGACGTGTTTGCGGAACTCGAGCGTCTCGCCGGGGGCTCTCGCGAGCGCCAGTTCCGCGTGGGCACGGGCGAGTTTGCCGATTCACTCGCCTTCGATTCAGTCACCGGACTCGCGCGCGAGTTCGTGGAATTTTTCGCCGCGCATCGCAACCTCACTCTGGAACTCAAGACCAAGACCGACGAAATCGACGGTCTTCTCGCGGTCGAGCCGCGCGGCTCGGCGATGGTCTCCTGGACGGTTTCGCCCGAACGCGTTTACCGCAGCAGCGAGCGCCGCACCGCCCCGCCCTCAGCGCGGCTTCGCGCCGCGCGCCGCGTGCTGGAGGCCGGCTACCGTGTCGCCTTTCATCTCGATCCGATAATCGCCTACCCCGGCGCCGAGGACGATTACCTTCGCCTGGCGGAGGAAATCCTCGACACCGTCGCACCCGAAAAAATTAGCTTCGTCAGCATGGGGAGCCTCCGGATGACGCCGGCGCTCCGCACCACCGCCCGGCGCCGTTTTCCGAACGATCCGATGCTGCTCGGCGAGGAGATCCTCTGCCCCGACGGCCGCTATCGCGCCTTCATGCCGCTTAGGCTCAGGCTCTATCGGAAAATCGCCGAGCGCTTTTCGAAGGCGGGCGCGCCGGTGCGGACCTACCTCTGCATGGAGCCCGCAAGCGTGCATCGCCAGGTCTTCGCGGCCCCGGCGCTTGCGCCCGCCGACGCGCGCGAGCGACTGTGTTGCACGGGATGAGGCCGGTGGCAAAACGCGCGCGCCCGACACTCTCGACGAACCATCGCCGTCCTCGCCACGCCCGCGCCGACGCCGCCGAGCGCCCGATCGGCGTCTTCGATTCCGGTATCGGCGGCCTCACCGTGCTCAAGGCGCTGGTCGAGGAGCTTCCTTGCGAGCAGTTCATCTACCTCGGCGACACCGCGCGCCTGCCCTACGGAACCAAATCCGCGGAAGTGATAATCCGCTACTCGCGCGAGAACGCGGAGTTCCTGCTCGCCAGGGGAATCAAGATGCTCGTGGTCGCGTGCAACACTTCGAGCGCGGTCGCGCTCGACCGGATCGCCGGCGAGACGATCGTTCCCGTAATCGGCGTGATCGATCCCGGCGCGCGCGCCGCCGCAAAGACCACCCGCTCTGGCAAGATCGGGGTGATCGGAACCGAGGCGACGATCGCCTCGGGCGCCTACACGCGCGCGATCCAGAAGTACCGTCCCAACGCGGAGATCTATACGCGCGCCTGCCCGCTGCTGGTCCCGATGGTCGAGGAGGGTTTCCTCGACAACGAGATTGCGGAGAAAACCGTCGCGCATTACCTGGAGAGCCTTAAGGCAAGCGGCATTGACACGCTCCTGCTGGGATGCACGCACTATCCGCTGCTCAGCGATCTGTTCCGAAAAGTGATGGGCCCGCAGGTGCGTATCGTGGACTCGGCTTGCGCAACCGCGCAGGCAGTAAGCGAACAGCTAACCGCGCTTGGCCTTGCGCGCGAGCGGGGACGCGGCGCCCAGAGCTTCTTCGTCACCGAACGGCCCGACAGGTTCGTCCGCGTGGGCAGGAGATTCTTCGGCCCCGAAGTCGAATCCGCCGTCGGCATCGAACGCTGACGCACTCGGCGGTCGGCCCGCACGCTGTCGATACGACCGACGAATGCGCCGAACAGCGCGCAGGGAGCGTCATGTCTGGCGTCGAACACCCTGCCGTGAGGAGTCCGGATTCCCGCATTGTGCCATCGGCGCGCCGCCACTCTTTCGCCGGACATCGTCAAAGTGGCGACTGCACGCCATCTTGAGCCCGCACCAGGCGCACCCTACGGCATCCAATTTGCCGGTAGTTCGCGGCGCGAAGGCCGAGGTATGAACTCCGCCTACAGCATCAGGCGGAGTCGATCGGTCATGCGCTTTACGAAGCCGCCTTCGGCGACCGCCGATTCAGTCCTTACCGGCACCGAGGCGAGCGATTTTCCCGCGAGCATCACGTTAACCGCGCCGACCTGCGTCCCACGCGTGACCGGCGCGATGAGATACCGGGCGCCCGCGACGTACGCCACCGTGACGGCGCCCTCCTTACCGCGTTCAACCGTGACGTAAGGCACTTCCGCGGGCGCAATCGCAACCTCGTCGGCTACGCCGCCGTAAACTCGAATCGACGCGGGAAGGACCTTGTGCAGGTCGGGATGGACGCTGGCAAACGTCCGGAACCCCCAGTCAATAAGCTTCTCCGACTGTTCCCATCGCTGCACCTCGCTCGTCGTTCCGAGCACGCACGAGATAAGCTGCATCCCGTGCGAATCGGCCGACGCCACCAGGTGATAGCCCGCGGAGTCCACGTGTCCGGTCTTGATCCCGTTCACGCGCGCGTCGTGGAAGAGCAGCGTATTGAAGTTGGGCTGGCGGATCTTGTCGAACGTGAAGTACTTGGTCGAAGTATAGGTAATCGCGTCCGGAAAGCGCTCGATCAGTTCCCGCCCGAGCTTCGCCATGTCGGCAGCGGTCGTGTACTGCCCATCGGCGGGCAGCCCGTCGGGATTCATGAAGTGCGTCTCCGTAAGTCCGAGACTTTTCGCCTCGGCGTTCATCTGGATTACGAAAGCGCCGGTGCTGCCGCCAAGGTATTGCGCGAGCGCGACCGCGGCGTCGTTGCCTGACGAAACCACGAGCCCGTAGAGCAGGTCGCGAATCGTCACCTGCTGCCCCACGCGCAGGAACATCCGCGATACCTGGTTGTTCAGCGAAAGCCGCCACGCCTTCTCGCTGATCGTAACCTCCGTGTCGAGGGCTATCCGCTTCTGCGCGAGCGCCTTGAGCGTCAGGTAGAAGGTCATCATCTTGGCCAGACTCGCGGGCTGCATCTTCTCGTGCTCGTTGAAGGCGTAAAGCACGGCCCCGCTATGGCCGTCCAGGAGCACCGCGGAGCGGGCGTCGAGACTGAACGGCGCCGGCAGATTGTCGAACACGCGGATCTGCGACAGCGGCACCGGCTGGACCGGCGGCGCCTTTGCCGGTTGGCGCGAACGGCGCTCGTGGCGCGCTCGCGCCGACGCGGGATTCGGACCCGAAATCAGTCCGATCAGGAACAAAATCGAGGGAAGGAAAAGCCTGCAACCAATCGACTGCCTCATCCTTGAGCGCCAACCCCTTCGCAAATCAGCCTACGGCCCCCCGCTTGCGGCGGCAAGCGCAACGGCTGCAATTGCACGATTCGCCGAGAACTTTCGTTGTATATTCCCTGCGGCCTGCTATAGGCATAAGCGAACCCAGAACTGCGCATGGACGTTTCGGTAATTCTGCCCGTCGTCAACGAGCGCGAGAACCTCGCGCAGCTCATTCCCCGGCTCAAGGCGGTGCTGGAGCGCGAGGCTCTCAGCTACGAGATCGTCGTAGTCGACGGAAACTCCACCGACGGCACGCGCGAGACCGCCCTGGCGATGGGTGCGCGGGTTGTGCCCGAGCGCAGGCGCGGCTATGCAGGCGCGATGATGACCGGGTTCTCCGAGGCCAGGGGCGACTACCTGCTGACGCTCGACGCCGACCTCTCGCACGATCCCGATTTCTTTCCCCGGATGTGGCGCGCGCGCACCCGCGGCGACATCGTGATCGCCTCGCGCTACGTCCGCGGCGGCGTCAGCTACAATTCGCTGGTGCGCGGGAAGCTGAGCGACCTGCTCAATTGGACGTTCCGCCACGCGCTCGGGATACCGGTCGGCGACTTGTCCAGCGGGTTTCGCCTCTACCGGCGCGAGGCGGTTGGGCATATCGAAATCGAGTCGCGCAACTTCGAGATGCAGGAGGAAGTGCTCGCCAAGGCCTGGACGAACGGCTTCAGTATCGTCGAAATTCCGTTCACCTATTTTCCGCGCGCGGCGGGGACTTCGCACGCGCGGATTTTGAAGTTCGGAATCGACCTCGCGCGCTGCGCGCTTAAGCTTCGCAGGCTCAGGAATTCTCCCGCTTCGGCCGATTACGACGAGCGCGCTTTCTACAGCCTGAACCCGCTCGAACGCCGATGGCAGCGCCGACGGCATCGGATAATCGTCGGATGGGCGCGCGGAGCCGGGCGCGTTCTCGACGCCGGATGCGGTTCAAGCGTGATCGCCCAGAGCCTCAATAACGCGGTTGCGATGGACTCGAACCTTGCGAAACTGCGCTTTTTACGGCGTTACGAAATCGCGCTGGTTCGGGGCGCCGCGATGGAGCTTCCGTTTCGAGACGGCTCGTTCGACTGCCTGGTAACCGCGCGGACGCTCGAGCGTCTGCCGCGCGACGAAAAGTTGTTCACAGAGATGCGCCGGGTACTGAAACCCGATGGCACCCTGATTGTGGGCACGCTCGATCATTCGGCGCCCGGATGGCGCGCCGCGCGCCCGCTTCAAAAACTGCTCGTGCCCGACGGTTTCGGGCAGTGCACCACCCGCTACACGCGCGCCGAGATCGAGGAAATCCTGCTGCGTCACGGCTTTGCGCTCCAGGAATCCGAGTACGTGGCGGGAGTCGAGCTGATACTTAAATGCCGCAAGGTGGGAATCGGCGGGAATGCGGCGGTCGCCGCCCCCACCGAGCCTTGCGCACCGCCGGGCGCCGCCTAGCCGGCGTCCCATCGAAGGGAGGTTTTGCCATGCCGAAAGCCAGGGTTCGCGACGTAAACCTCAATTACGACATGCGCGGTAACGGCGATCCGCTCGTCATGATAATGGGTCTGGGCGCAAGCTCCGCCGCATGGGACCCGCGCCTGCTCGAGGAACTCGCGCGTTCGTTCACCGTCGTTACCTTCGACAATCGCGGCACCGGCCAGAGCGACAAACCCGACATCCCATATTCAATCGAGATGTTCGCCGACGACACCGCGGGACTCATGGACGCGCTCGGAATTGCGCGCGCGCATATTTTTGGCGTCTCGATGGGCGGGATGATCGCGCAGGAGTTCGCGCTGCGCCACGCCGCCCGCGTCCGGACATTGACCCTTGGATGCACCACGGCGGGCGGCGCGCATTCGGTTCCTCCGCCGCCCGAGTCGCTCGCCATCCTGACCGCGCCGCGCCAGGGCGTTGCCCCCGAGGAGATCATCCGGCGCGGATGGCCGCTCGGCTACACGCCCGAATACATCCGCAACCATCGCCACGAACTTGAAGCCGCAATCCCGCGCCTGCTCGAACATCCGACGCCGCCCTACGCGTTTCAGCGCCAGCTCGAAGCAACCTACACGCTAAAGACCTGGGAGCGCCTGCCCGAGATAAAGGCGCCCACGCTGGTGGTAACCGGCGCGAAGGACGTCCTGATTCCCGCGCGCAACTCCGAGCTTCTGGCCGAGCGGATTCCCGGCGCCCAGCTCTATCTGATCGCCGACGCGGGCCACGCCTTCACGACCGAGGCGCGCGAGGAGTTCGTGGGGGTCTTCGTGCCCTTCGCCAAGCAGTACCCGATCAGCTAGCGCGCCGATTCCCGTCATTGCTGGCGCCGCCTGTCCAGGCGGGGGCTCTCGTTCCATCCGGCTTCTCCCGGCATGAGATCCTTCGCCTTCCTGAGGACGACCCAAGGTTAGCCGACGAAATCCGGCCCACCTACGAGGTCGGGTACAAACCGCCGTTGACGTTGATCGTCTGGCCGGTCATGTAGCCGTTGCACGCGAGCATCACCGCGACTGCGGCCACCTCTTCGGCCCGGCCGAAGCGTCCCACCGGAATCAGCTCCGGACTGGCGCGCAGGTCGGAATGCACCATGTCGGTTGCGATCAGCGCCGGCGAAATCGCGTTGGCGGTGATTCCTTCCTTTACCAGTTGCGAGGCGTAGGCATGCATCAGGCCGATCAGCCCGGCCTTGGAAGCGGCGTAATGAGGTCCGACCACGCCACCAACGTTGGCCGCCGTCGAGGAAATGAAGATTAGCCTGCCCCACCCGGCCCGGCGCATCGCCGGCAGGACGGCGGCGGTCACCAGGAACGCTGAACGAAGGTTGATGCGAATCGCCTCGTCGAAGTCCGCGACCGCGACTTCCCCGACCTTACGCGGACGCGCGACACCGGCGTTGTTGACCAGCACCCCGACCGGCCCAAGCGCGCGCTCGACCGCGGCGACCATCGCGGCGACCTGGTGCTCGGACGACACATCGGCGCGGATAGCGATGCCGCGGCCGCCGCGCGCCTCGACTGCCGACACCGTCTCCTGCGCGGCAACGCGGTTTTCCCTGTAGTTCACGGCCACCTGAGCGCCGGCTTCAGCAAGCGCAATTGCGATCGCGCGCCCGATTCCCCGGCTCCCACCAGTGACCAACGCGACTTTTCCCTGAAGCTCCATGGGGCGATTATTCGCCGCGGCGGTTCCCCGATACCAGCGCCGGCTGAAATCAGCCCGCGCGGCGGGCACGCGGCTGTTGCGCGCGACTGCCACGCAATGCGTTAATCGTCCGAGTGGCCTCATTCTACGATTTCGCCCGCGTCTGCCAGTCGCTCAGCCAGACCGCAAGCCGCCTCCAGATAGCGGAGACGGTTGCCGAGTTCCTCGCGACGCTCGACCCCGACGAAGTCGAGGTCGCGGTCCGATTCTTCGTTGGCCGCGCAACCGCGTCCGGCGAAGAGAAGCGACTTAAGGTGAGCGGGCGCGCGGTATGGAAGATCGTCGCCGCGATGACCGGGGGCGAGGACCAGGGCGAGGAAATCTTCGCCGCGGCGGAGGACTTTGGCGAGGCGATCGAGATGCTGCTCAAGCTTCGCGCCTCGGAACCGGAGCCAACCCTCACCATCCGGGAGGTTGCCGCCCGCTTCGAGGAGATCGCCGCTATCGAAGGCCCCAGTTCCCGGGGCCGCAAGCTCGACGCGCTGCGCGAGATGTTCGAACGCGCCACCGCGCTCGAGGGCAAGTACCTGACCAAAATTCTCATCCGCGAGATGCGCCACGGGATGAGCGAAGGGACCATGCTCGAGGCGATCGCACGGATGGCCGGGCGTCCGGTCGAAGAGGTGCGCCGCGCCAGTATGCTCGAAGGCGACCTGGGACGCGTCGCACGCGCGATGCGCCCGGGCGAGCAGGCCCGACCCTCCACCGGGCCGCCGAGCGCCGAGGCTTTTGGCGCCGAGCGGGCCCGCGCGATGAAGCCGCTTAGGCCGATGCTGGCGCAGCCGATGCCGAATGTCGCGCAGGCGTTTGCCGCGCTCGGCGGGGAACTCGCGCTCGAACACAAGCTCGACGGCGCCCGCGTGCAGATCCATTGCGCCGGTGCGGAAGTCAAAATCTTCTCGCGCCGTCTCAACGAAATAACCCGCAGCCTTCCAGAGATCGTCGAGCGGTTGCGAAACCATGGCCCGCGCGCCTTTATCGTCGACGGGGAAGTGATCGCAGTCGATCCCGAGGGACGGCCGCTCGCCTTCCAGGAACTGATGCGCCGCCTCGGACGGCGGCGCGAAATCGAGCGCGTGCGCGCGGAACTTCCGGTTCGGCTCTTTCTCTTCGACCTGCTCGCGCTCGACGGCGAGCTATGGATCGACCGGCCGTACTCGGAACGGGCCGCGGCGCTGAAATCCCTCGCGCAACAGGTCGGCGCCGAAACCGTCGGCCGCGCGGAGCCACGCACCGTCGCCGAGGCCGAAAAGTTCTACCAGGCCGCGCTCGCCGCGGGTTACGAGGGCGTGGTCGCGAAGTCGCTCGCGAGCAGGTACACGCCGGGTGCGCGCGGGCGCGGATGGATAAAAGTCAAGCGCGCGCACACGCTCGATCTCGTCATCGTCGCGGCCGACTGGGGATACGGCCGGCGCAAGGGATGGCTCTCGAACTACTGCCTGGCCGCCCGCGACGAGAAGACCGGACGATTCGTCGAAGTGGGAAAGACTTACAAGGGCCTTACGGACGAGCAGTTCCGGACGATGACCGGGCGGCTTCGCCCACTCGCGATTTCCGAAGCACACGGAACCGTGACCGTCCGCCCCGAGATCGTGGTCGAGGTTGCCTACAGCGATATCCAGCGAAGTCCGCAGTATGAAAGCGGGATGGCGCTTCGGTTCGCGCGAATAGTTGCGATTCGCGACGACAAGAGTCCCGGGGAAGCGGACACGATCCAGACAATGGCGGAGGAATTCGAACGCCAAACGGTGAAACCGCGCCCACCTCGATAGGCCCTCAGGAACTTACCTGAGCGTCCAGTGCGGCTAATGATCCGCGTCGTACATGGCCATTGCGAGCGCTTCGATTTCGCTTTCCCCGAAGCCTTCGAGGATGAAGATTTCCTCGCCCGCGGGAATTTCTCTTCGGTACACGTCGCAGCACCATGAATTCGGGCCAAGCTGGCGTGTGCGAAGGACGAGAGTATTCGGACCCACAACTTCCACCCGTTCCATGGTCCACCTCCCAAGTCAGTGATTCCATGGCATATCGGTGGCCTGAGGTATCAGATTCTTAGCATATTTTCACCAGTATTGCTAATGACACGCAGCTTGGCGGATCCGTCTTTTCAAGACGAAAATTCTCACCAAATCCTTTCCGAATCGAGGCGCCGCCCTCCCCGGCCCGAAAAACCACTGGATTCCGGGGCGTAAAGCGCCGGATTGCCGATTGCGCTTGCGCGCCTTGTCGTACTTATAGTAGATATTTGCTACCGACAGACACGGACACTCACCAAGGAGAAACCCAGGTGACGTCCCTCAGCAAACTCGAAGAAGAAATCCATCAGCGACTCAAGCGCGCGGTCGAGAACAAGCAGTACGCAGAGGTCGATCGGCTCAACGCGGTGGCGATGCGCCTTGCGGAGATCGAGGCGGAAATCCAGGCCGAACTCGAGGACATAGAACAGCTTATAAGCGGCGGTCTGCCCCTGCATCCGGGCGTCAACAGCGTGGACGAGATGGAGCTGGAGATCGCCCAGGGGGATATCAACGCGCGCCTGTTCCGAGTCGCGAAACTTCGCGATCGGCACCTGATCCCGCACGATCAGGCACAGTTCACGGTGGTCGCGGTGTACCCGGACCGGGAAGTCGCCTTCGAAACGGGCACCGACCCGACCCAGACGCGACTTACCGAGCGCGGCGAGATCGGCAGGTTCTATATGCTCAATGGTATCTGCGCCGGCGACCGCGTGCTGTGGAAACGGATCGGCGAGCGCAAATTCCGCATCTCAAAGGTCAGAAACTTCGACTCGTAGCAACGCACGTGGCGACGGACCCGACCGACGGCGCCACCTCGCGGGATCAGACGCCGGGATAGTGGCGCGCCTGTCTAGGACGGGCCGGTCCTGGGGCGACTCGTCCAATCCCGCAACGCGTCGCGGGTGGTTCGGAACGCGAGGTCGGGCCAGGGGATTTCGTCGGCGGCGAAGTAGCGCACCTCGGTCGCCTCAAGCGATTGCCTGGGCGACTCGGCGCCCGGCTCCGCCAGATAGACCGCAACCGCCGCGACAGGATGCTCGGGGTCGGCGTAGATGCCCATCAGCGCTCCGAGCCTGACGTTCATCCCGACTTCCTCCGCAGTCTCGCGAATCGCAGCCTCGGCCGGGGTCTCGCCCAGATCGACGTAGCCGCCCGGAAAAGTCCAAAGTCCCATTGAAGGCTCGATTCCGCGGCGCAGCAGGAGCACGCGGTTTTCGCTCTGGATCAGGCATCCCGCGACCAGCTTCGGTCCCTGGAAGTACACGAAGCCGCATCCCGAGCACGTCTTCACCCGCTTGTGGTCGGGAATGACTAGCCGCTCGTTCATCGGCGCACCGCACAGCGGGCAATACCTGATCTCGCGCGGGTAACGGCGCTGGATTCCGTGATCGGCCTCGATTGGTTTGTCGTCGGTTGGCTTCACGGGATCGCCCCTGATTCCCTAGCCTGGGAATTTACCGCCAGAGGCGCCCCGCCTTCAAACCGCCGCCTGTCGCTTCTCAACCGCGGCTGCCGAAGCGAAGGCTGTCATCGGTGAGGCCGCGTGGTCCGGCAGTCGCTCGCAATGGGCGCGGCAGAGTTCGCCGCACGAGATCCTTCGACTCCGCTTGCGGAGTCGCTTCGCCCAGGATGACGGGGAAAAGCCGGGACTCGCTCATTTAACATGACATGGCGGAAAAAGAGGCCTAAGGTCGAAACTCGCCCCGCTCGCGATAAGGCAAAATCGAGACTTGACCGGGCGAGAACGCACTCTCACCCGATTCACTCTCGGATGTCAGAAAATGACCGAGTGGAAGGGCGCCCGCACCGGGCCTGATAGCGCAGACGAAAGCCGGGATTCTCCGCGCCCAGGCTCACGAGACAGGCAAGCCGGGGGAATTTGTGCCTCGCGGCGCTAAATCGTGAGCCTTCGAACCGCCGCTTCGCCGATGACCATAAGCATCGCGGCAACCACAAGATACCAGTCGAGCGCGACCTTGTGGTCGATCGTCGGGCGGGTAAGTTCGACGTCCTTGATTGAAGGATTGAGTCGTCCGCCAGTCGCTGCGGCGAGCCGTTCGAGCAGGCTGTAGTTCGGCGTGGGGCGCGGAAGCTCGGCGTTGACCGCGGGGCTGACCGTGTAGGCGAGCGGCGGAAATTTCTCGCGGCTGGGATCGGATGAGCGGACCTCGATGTAATAAGTTCCGGGCGTGGGTGCCTGAATCGCAGCGGAAAGCTCGCCCGGCGCGACGTCGGAGAGCACGATGTCTGAACGGGCTCCGTTGGGGCGGGTTACCGTGGCAGTCACGGGATGGGAGCCGAGGCCGGGTTTCTCGCTGTAGTCGGTCAGCTTCATCACGATCCGCCCCGCCTCGTAGCCGAGCGCGACCTGAACGTTCTGCTCCTCGGCCGTCTGGGGCGTCATCCATGCGAAGAGCCGGTTCCACACGGGCGCGAACACGTTGTCCGCGATCCACCTACCCGACCATCGCCCGCTCGCGTCGGTCGTGACGGCGAGCACCTTGCCCGCGCCGCGCTTCCAGCTTGCGATAATCGGCTCGCGCCTGCCCGAGCGATCGACGAACGCGTCGAGTGAAGCGCCCGGGCGAAGCTCGGTCGAGACGTAGCCCTTCAGCGCGGGCAGGCGGCGTCCCGCATAGTCCTTGAGGACGGGATTGGGACTGGTGGTGAGCGGGATAAACTCCTTTTCGACCATCGTGGTCTGTCCGCTCTGCTTGTTGAAATCCTGCAAGACGATTTGCGGCAGATTGCTTGGGCTGTCGGTCTGATAGTAAGCGCCGCCGCCGTATTTCGCGATCGCCTGGAGCAGTGCGGTGTTGGCTTCGCGCCCGATCGCGACGGCCGAGATGCTGATGCCCAGGTCATGATGCATCGTGGAGACGAGCGCGTAGTACATGTCGGCGGTGCCGCCGGTCTCGCCGTCGGTGAGGATGACCACATGTTTTATCGCGGCCGTACTTTGAGCGAGCGAACGCTCGGCCTGCTCGAGCGCGGGAAGCAGAAAGGTGCGTCCCTGCGCCCGCAGGCGATTAATCATCTCGTCGAGGTAGGGCTTGCTTTTGGCAACCGGCTGGAGGGGGACGATAACGAACGGCTGCGAGTCGAATCCGATCACGCCGAGCAGATCGTCAGGCTTGAGCGACTGGGTTACGGTTTCGGCCGCGGCCTTCGCGTAGGTGAGCTTGTTGTTGCGCCCCATCGAGCCCGACTTGTCGATAATCAGGATGAGCGCGCTGGTGAGAATCTTGCGTTCCGGCGGCTTCATCGTCACCGGCATCACGTTCGCGATCGGGCTTGCCTGGTAGCCGCCAAGTCCGAAGCTCCGATCCCCCCCGACCATCGCGAGCGAGCCGCCTTGCTCGACGTACGAGACAAGCGCGTTCTGCGCGGCGGGCGAAAGCCGCGAGCGCTCGATATTGTCGAGGACGACGGAATCATAGCCCTTTAGGCTGCCGTTCCACTGCCCGCGCGTGACGCTAACGACATCCGGCTCCAAGCCCATCCGGCGCGCGACGGTTGCAAGATACGAAGCGTCGCGCGCCTCGGCCGTAAGGATAAGGACCTTGCGATGCGCTCCGACGCCGACCCATTCCTCAAGCGAATCGTTCTCCTTGTAGATGTCAGTGGCTGGGTCGTCGGGCTTGAAGAGCGCCCGGTACGATTGGAGCGCGACGGTTTGCGGCTTTACGGTGAAATCGAAGCGTTCGGTGCCCGGCGCGATCTTGACCTTGCGGCGCTCCATGAGGGAGCCGCCCTGGTAAACCTCGAGCGTGCCGCTGACGGGCGCGTTGTTCAGGTTCTCGATCGTGACCCCGAGCTGAAACGGCGCGGCCTTGGACAGCGCCGGCGGCACCGAGAGTTCCCGCATCGCGACGTCAGGGACGTAGCCTGGTCCGGGCGGCGTGAAGATGTATAGGCGGACGTTGGCCGAGCGCAGCGCCGAAACTTCATTATCGGCGTCGCCGAGATTTTGCCACCCGTCGGTGAGCAGGAGCGCTGGACCGCCGCGTGCCGCGGGATCGGCGGCGAGACGTCCGAGAGCGTTGGCAAGATCGGTCGCCTTCGGATCGCACTCGACGCATCCGCCCGCGCTTTCAAGCATCGCACCCGCCTTGCCGACGGTCGAGTTTACGGCGGTCGAGGCGAAGATTATCGCCGGGTCGTCGGCCCTGAGCTTCAGTTCCTTGCGCAGAAGTTCCAGGTCCCATCGGCGCATCGCGGGCGTGATGCTCGCCGACGCGTCGAGCACGACGGGACGGGTGGTTCCCCTGGTGCGGATTACCTTCTGCGGCGCGGCCATCGCCAGGATGAACAGCGCGAGCGCGAGCGCGCGCATCAGGGGAGCGGGCATCGCGCGCACGCTGCGCAGATTCACAATCGCCCAGAGCATCACGAGCGCCGGCAGCGCGAGCAGGTATAGCGCCCAGGGATGCGCGAGGTTCAGGCCGGCGATGAAGTGTGCGAGGTTCAATCCCTAGACTCCCGCGGCGCTCCGGCGGCGATAGACTACAAGCCCTTCGAGCGCGAGCAGCACGAGAATTGCCGCGAACAGATAGAGGGTGAGCGGGGCCTTGGCGGTAACCGCGCGAGTCTTCGGCGCTGGCGCGTGGCTTTCAATCCTGAGCGGCGTTGCGTTGAGCAAATCGGAATCGGCAAGATCGGAAAAATTGACCGCCCGAAGCGTGACGGCTCCATGCCGGCCTACCAGCTTGTACACGCCGAGCGAGGCGGTGTCGTCGAACAGCGTGCCCGGTTTGGCCGCGACCGTTTGTCCCGACGGCAGTATCACGCTTTCGATCCCCGCGGGAACCAGCCACGGCTGGCCGGTCCGGTATCCGCCGGAATTGGCGCCGACGCCTGCAAGATAGCCGAGGATGTTGAGGGTCAGGATCGACATCGGGAGATTCTGCCTGCCCAGGTACGGAAACAGGTTGAAACCGCTCGCGACGAAACGATGGCCGTCGCGCTCGCCGCGCAGGACAAGCGCACCCTGGCGGCCGTCAACCACCGGCGCCATCCAGGGATGAACCCCGAAGGCCTCGCCCGCGCCGGGATTCAGGAGCCGGAAATTCACCGAATAGGCGAGCGGGTCGGTCGCCCGCCACGCGGTTACCTGCGCGGCCCTGACCTGCACAGTGTCGAAATGGAACACGGGATCGCCCGGCGGCGGCATCACGAGCAGCGCGTTGACCGACGGCATCTCCTTGGGCACCGAGTACTCGAAAATCGCGAGGTCGGCGCTGGCAAGCTCGCCAGGCGAGAAGGCGTCGGGCGCGACGGTAGTGACAGATACGCCAGGAATGGAGCCAAGCCCTTTCGCGTCGTCGGGCGTTGGACTTACGAACAGAATCGAAACCGATTTGACCGAAGCGGAAGTCGCGTAGGCGACGTTGTCGAGCGAGAAACCGTCGGAGGGCGCGAGTACAGCTTGATAGACCGCGGCGGGCGCGAGCGAGGGGAAGTCGAGCACTGCGGTCTCGCCTGGGCGGACGTTGGATTCAGCGCTGGCGAGGGATTTGCCGTCGGCAGTTATCGCAACCTTGAGGGTTTTCGGCGCGGTGCTGAAATTCGCAACCGTAACACTGGCTCGAAGGGCCTGCGAGCCGAAAGATTCACGCCTTAGCACGAACGAGCCAATCGCGAAGTTCTCGATCGGGTCGCCAACGGTAATCGCGGTGATACCGGGCGGAACCGGCGGCGCAAGCGCTCGCGCGCCCGCGAAAATCACCTTCGCATAGTGCGAGTCCGAGGAAAGCTCGGTTAGCAGATTTACCAGCGCGCCGTTGTCGGCGGGAGCGTCGGTCGCCTGGGCGTCGCGCACGGCTGAACGCGCCGCGGCGATACTGAGCGGCGCGGCGTTGACGCGATGAGGCTCAGGCGAGGTGAGATAGACGCTCACCGCCGACTCGCCTGGCATCGCCGCGAGCATCGCGTCGAGTTCCTTCTTCGCCTTGTCAAAGCGCGATCCGCCCGAGGCTGTTTGGGCCTTCATCTGGGCGGAGTTGTCGAGCACCACCGCGATCGGATTCTCGCGGCGGACGACGTACGGCCCGGCCATCGCTAACACCGCAAGCGTGAGAACCAGCAGCTCGAGGAAAAATCTCCAATCGAAGCGCGGACGGCCTGCGAATCGCTTCTGGCCAAGGGCGCGTAGCGCGCGGAAGGCAAGCACGCTGGAGACCGTGACGCGCGACGAACGCTCGCGCGCCAGGTAGGCCAGCACCAATGCCGGCACCAGGGCAAGGAAAACGAGAGCGCCCGGATTCAGCAGTCCCATCGCGGCGTTCTAGTGAGCAAGCCCAAGATCGGCGGCCGCGCGCAGGAAGAAATCCTGGAAGCTGCGATCGGTCGTATACAACGCGTAGTGCATTCCGCGTTTCATGCAGAACGCTTTTATTTCGCGCGAAAGCCTGAGCAGCGTCTGCCGGTACTGCTCACGTTCCCGCGCACCCATCGAAACCCGCACCTGCTCGCCGGTTTCGGCGTCCACCACTTCAACATCCCCGGAAAGGCCCTGGCCCGAGAGCTCGCGCCCGCCGAGCACCTGAACCGCCGTCACGTCCATGGTAGCCGCCGTGAACAGGCCGAGCCCGCGCGTAACCACGTTCGGCATCATCAGGAAATCCGAAATCACGAAACATTTGCCCGCACGCCGAATCGCGACCAGTTCGCGGGCGAGGGCCGAGGCGAGGTCGAGCTGCCCGCCTGGCCTTATCGCGCGCAGCCGTTCGGCAAGCTCGATCGCCCGATTGCGTCCGTACAGGAAGACCGGCGCCGGCTGGGTGCCGCTGCCGCCCAGCACGCGGAGCATCACGCGGTCGCCCGAGGCCAGCGCGACGTATCCGAGCGCAAGCGCAATCAGGACAGCGCTCTCGAACTTGCGATCGCCCTCTGGATAGGCCATCGAGGCGCTTGCGTCGAGGAAGACATATGTAAGGAGGTCTTCTTCCTCCTTGAAGAGCTTGATGTAGAGCTTGTCGGTGCGGCCGTAGAGGCCCCAATCGATGTAGCGGAAGTCGTCGCCGAGCGAGTAATGGCGGTAGTCGCTGAATTCGAGCGAGGAGCCGCGCTTGGGCGAAAGATGGGAACCCTTGCCCATGCCGGGAAACTGCTGGCGCGTTCGGATCCGGAGATCCTCAAGGCGCGCCAGAAACCAGGGCGTGAGCTCGTCGGGTAATCCTGCCATCGCTTAGGCGGAGGGCCGCTTGAGGCGCTTGCGCACCTGTTCGAGCAGGTTCTCGGCCGAGATGTTGTCAGCTTCGGCCTGAAAGTTTCTAAGCAGGCGATGGCGCAGGGCGGGTAAAAGCGCGTCATCGACGTCCTCGTAGCTGACGCTCACTCGCCCGTCCAGAAGCGCGTTGACCTTGCCGGCCATGATAAGCGCTTGCGCGCCGCGGGGACTCGGGCCAAAGCGCAGGTACTGGGAAATCTCCGGGCTGGCGCCCTGCGTGTTGGGTGTGCACGCGGTGATTATCGAGATGATGTAACGCTCGACCGGCTCAGAGACCATCACCTCGCGCACCAGCGCCTTGAGTTCCTCAATCTTCTTCGGCGCGGAGCCCGGGTCAAAGATCGACTGCACCCTGTAACTGGTCGAGCCCGTGGTGCGGTGCAGGATCTCCCGGAGTTCGTCGGGCTTGGGCGGGCCCATGATGAGCTTGAACAGGAAGCGGTCCATCTGCGCCTCTGGCAGCGGATAGGTGCCTTCGAGCTCGATCGGATTCTGGGTGGCAAGCACGATATAGGGCGGATCGAGCCGGTAGGTCTGTCCGAAGACTGTGACCTGCCGTTCTTCCATCGCTTCCAGCACCGCGGACTGGGTCTTGGGTGTGGCGCGGTTGATTTCGTCGCCAAGCACGACGTGGGCGAAAATCGGACCGGGTTTGAAGACGAACTCGCGCCGGCCGTTGACCTCGGTGAGGACCTGGGTGCCGACGATATCAGCAGGCATCAGGTCCGGCGTGAACTGAATGCGTTTGAAGCTCAGGCCGAGGACCTCGCTGACGGTCTTGACCATCAAGGTCTTTCCGAGACCCGGCACGCCTTCGATAAGAACGTGCCCGCCGCAGAACAGCGCTGTGAGAACTTTCTGGACAACTTCCTTGTGGCCGACGATTACGCGCTCGACCTCGTTCACGGCGCGCCCGAAGACGCGCCGGAATTCGGCTACGCGCTGGTCGGGGGATTGCTGAGGAGCCGCTCCCATCCCTTCTCCTTCCTCACCGGATCAAATCACGATATCGCGGCGGCACAAGCTGCCGTTCTTCGGGCGGGAGGTTTTCCCGCGCCTGGGCCAGCGGTGCGTTCGTGTAAGGCGTGGTGGCTGTTGGCCGTCCGGTGTCGATTACGGTTTTACCCTCGCCGCCCGAAGGGGTGGCGGGGGGAATTCGAAACGTTACGTAACGGGCGTCCTTGATGTCTAGTGCGGCGCCCTTTTCGCCCGGCTTGTAGAAGCGCTGATATCTGACCGGGGCGGGAAATTCTCCGAGGTGGGTATTGCCGAGGCTGGTGCTGCTCTTCTTCGCGCTCTGGCCGCGGGCAGCGGAGCCAGGCGATTTTTTTTCGCCCTGCTCGGATGGTTTGGGAATTTCGCCTTTGCCGTTCTTCTTTTGTCCGCCCTGTAGATTGGGGTTGTTTCCGGGCATGGGAGCATTGCCGGTTTTTTCCTCGGGCGAGGGCTTGGTGCCGGATTTCTTCTGCGATTCTTCCTGTGTTTGGACCAGCGCTTCGGCCTTGGACAGTTCGTTCTGAAGCTTTATGCTCTCCTTCTGCCCGCCCTTTTCCTTGCCTCCGTTGCCGGAAGCTTTTCCGCTCTTGCCGGGCCCCTTGCCCTGGCCCGGACCCTGGCCTTGTCCCTCGCCCTTGCGATTACCCGCGGCGTTGGTCGAAGTTGCGCCGCCGGCACCCGCGCTCTTCGATCCTCCGGAATTGCCCGCTGTACTCTTTTGCTGCTCTTCTTTCTGGACTTCGCGCATCGCGGTCTCCAGACGCTTGAGCTTTTCCTTGGGTGGAAGATTCGGGTTGACAAGGTCCTGTGCGGCCTTGCGAACCGCCCTGGCCAGTGCGAGGTCGCCGGGACCGGTCGCGTTATGCTCGATCTCGTCGGCAATCTGGTTGAGCCGCATCGCGGCCTTCTGAAGCGGCGTAGGCGGTTCCACCAGCGCGAGCATCGCAAAACCGAGCACGACCGCCAGACCTGCCGCATAAAGCGACGAGCGCTTTAGCGGCTTGCGCACATCGAGCCGGAATTCGTCACGCGGATTTACCCCCGAGAGTACGTTCATCACGTTGCGCCACAGCAGCGGAAAGAGCGGACTTCGATGCTCTTTCAGCGGCTCGGGGGTTTCAGGCCCGGCGAGGGTTGCGAGAGTTACGATCTGCTCGTGGGCGTGGAGGCGTTCATCCAGCCGCTCGGCCGCGGCGATGAAATCATTCGCCTTGCGATAGCTTCTCCATGCCGCCACCGCTGCGCCAAGCATCGTCGCGACGCCGACGCATGCGAGCCCGGCCCGAGTCGCTTCGGCGACCGCGGGGTCGAGTACATAGCCGAACCGCTCCCAGCTCACCTCTCCGATCGCAGGGAGAAAAACCGCCAGCAGTATCGCAGTCGCCGCCGGAACCACAAAATAGACGATCGTGCCCAGCGCTGCGAGGCGGGCAAGCCTTGAGCGGACGGCAGAGATAATCTGGACCGGGTTGACGGGCACGAGCCTATAGCCTATCGGCGTCCGGAAGCGGTTCCAACTCCTGACCGCGGCGCCGCGACGCGCGCCTTGCGCTTGAGGTCAGCGATCGCTCTCAAGTGTTCCTCATAGGTGCGCGAGAAGATATGGGTGCCGTCATCGCGCGCGACAAAATACAGGTAATTGGTGCGGGCCGGATAAAGTGCCGCCTCTATGGAGCCAAGTCCCGGGTTCGCGATCGGACCGGGCGGAAGTCCGGTAAAGTCGTAGGTGTTGAAAATCGATGGAGTTCGCACCGCCAGAGCCGCAGGCCTTTTTTCTCCTTCGAGACTATACTCAGCCGTCGGGTCGGATTGAAGCGGCATATCCAGGCGAAGCCGATTGTAGAACACGCTCGCGATTAACTTGCGCTCACCCGGCGCCTTGGCTTCCTTTTCAATCATCGAGGCCATCGTAACGAGCTTCCTTGGCGTCAGCCCGAGCTCGAACATCCGCTCTTCTACCCGGGGCGTGAGGATCTCATAAAAACGCCCCAGCATCGCGGCTAATATATCCGTGACCGTGGCATTGGGTGGGAAGCGATAGGTTGCCGGGAACAGATAGCCTTCCGCGCCCAGCGGGGCCAGCCCAAGCGCATCGACCAGCGCCCCACGACGGGCCGCGGCTTCGAACACGGGGGGACAGACCAGTCCCGCTTCGCCGAGGCGTTCGGCAATCTGATGGACGGTCAGGCCCTCGGGGATGGTGACCGTGACGACCAGGAAATCGCCGCGCACCAGATGACCCATCACCGCGGGAATTCGCTCGCCGCCCTTGAAAGCATACTCTCCCGGCTGAACCCGCCGCGTCGTGTCCGACATCTCTGCGTAAAGCATCAGGACGGCAGAACTTCGAACCACGCCCGCCCGGGCGAGGTCGTCGGCCACCGCCCGAAAGGACTCGCCTTTCCTAACAGTGATCAGCCGGGGTTGCGGAAAAACCGGGGGCGCGGCAATCCAGAAGTAGTAAAATCCGAACGCCGCTGCCGTGGATATTACCCCGCCAGCGACCAGCGCGATCAACAATTTTCGCTTTACGACCAATCGTTCCCGTAGAGGATGCCCGCGCGATCATCGGCTGCTGGGCGATTTCACGAGCATCGAGCTTTAACTTCGAGCATATCCGCCGGACGAACCGTTTTCAGCTCCGAGGCAGTGCGCGTCGCTTCTTCTCGAACCACGTTTCAAGGATGACCGCGGCAGCCAATGCGTCGAGCGGCCGTTTCTTTCGGCCGCGACGGCGACCACCAAGTTCCGCAACCCGTTCACGGGCCTCGAAACTTGAAAGCCTCTCATCCTGCAATTCGACGGCGATACCGGTATGCTCGGCCAGGCGATTGGCGAAATTCCGCGCCAGAATCGCCATCCTGCCCTCACCGCCGTCCATGTTGAGCGGCAGCCCGACGATCACGCGATCAACCTGGCGAGCGGAAAGCATCCGATGCACCGCTTCGATGTCAGCGGAAAGAGAACGGCGTTCGACCACGGCCAAGGGGCTAACCACACGGCCCTCCGAATCGCTCACGGCCAGCCCGATTCGACGCGTTCCCAGATCTATCGCCGCAACTACCATTGCCCTTGGTACGCATAATGCTTCGAAACGCAACATAGCGTCGAGAAATCATTTAGGCGATCCACGCGTAACGACTCCAAAACCTTGATTTTACACCGAGAATCCCTTAAGGTCCGGCGCTGATGTCTGTTCGAGGAAACGGACTGTGGCCCCGCGCATTTGCATCAATCTTTGTTGCACTCGCGGCAACGGTCACAGCAGTGCACATCTACTTCGGGCAACCTCAAGCTCCCGGCCACTCGATAGCAAAGCTATGCGCGGGAACTCCGCTTTCTGACCCGTACGAGGAACTTCCCGAGACCGTGAAGCCGGCTCCGGCGCCGGTGGTTATCCGCGTCCGGCTCGATCGCACAATGAGCATCGAACGCTACCTGATAACCGCTGGGCTCAGTTTTCACGAGGCCCATCAATGGGCGAAGCGGTTTCGCGAAGAGTCCGGGACCTCCCTGCTGCGCAAGGGTCACTGGTTCTCGGTTTACAAGGATCCGCAGAACGGCGACTTGTGGGGTATCAAATACGACCTCGACGACCACGTAGAGATCCTCGAGCGTTCGCTCGGGGCCGGCGTCCTGCGCGTCCATCGCAAGCCGATCGACTACCTCACCCGTACCGTTAAGATCGCCTTCCAGGTTCTGGGAGACTTTCGCCAGGCGGCCTCGCGCCATGACGTGCCGGCGCCTATCGTGGGAACTCTGGAACGTGCGTTCTCGGGACGCAGCAATCTTGACCGGATGCCGCGCGGTTCGGCAGTGAAGATAATTTACACCGAAAAGGTCAGCAGCGACGGGCTTCACCGTGTGCCGGGCCATATTGAAGCGGCGGAAATCGAATCCAACGGCCGCAAGGCGATGGCGTTTGCGCTCTACGGCCGTAACGGAGCGGTTCATCTCTACGATAGCCGGGGCCAGGCGCTCGGGCCGCAGTTCCTGCGCTACCCGCTGCACTTCCAATTCATCTCGTCGGGCTTCTCGTACCACCGATGGCACCCGATTTTGCATTGTTACCGCCCGCACGTTGGGGTGGATTTCGCGGCCAGCAGGGGAACTCCGGTAAAAGCGATCGCCGACGGTCGGATCATTACTGCGGGATGGTGCGGAGAGCTTGGCAACTGCGTTCGCATCCAGCATCGCGGCAACCTGGTCAGCATCTACGGTCACCTGTCACGCCTCAACCCGGACGCCCGCGTGGGACGATACGTCAGCATCGGCCAGGTAATCGGCTATGTAGGGTCGACGGGGCTTTCGACCGGACCCCATCTGCACTTCGGGTTGGAAAAAGAGGGACATTACGTCAATCCACTTACCCAGGCACTCGGCGTTTCCAATGAACTGCCGTCGCGGATGAGAGCGGCGTTCGACCGGATCAAGCGCCGTTATGAGCTTGCGCTGGCCGAACTGCCTGACCCAGCCCACGGTTCCGGGAAGCCGCTTGAGAAGCACGAGGCCGCCGTCAGGGTGGCTGGGAAATCGCGTTTACGGACCTACCGGGTGAGCCTTCGAGGGCGTCGCCGATTGCATCGCTACAGCAGGATCCACCGTTACCATCACTACCATCACTATCGCCATCACCGCGTGCGCGTAATCCACACCGTCGAAAATCGCATCGGCGCCGGGCGCAAACTGTAATTTAGGCTCTGCAGCGGTCGCATCCCAGCTTCATCCGTAAAAAGATTGCGAGCCTCTCGCCATGAAACGCGGCCACGGGAGCTCCAACGATGCGTCCGACTCTTGATACCGATTTTTTCAGCCTCGCGCTTCCCCGCGCGATAGGCCATCGCGGTTGCGCGGGAAGTTATCCTGAAAACACGATGGTCTCGTTTCAGGCAGCGGTGGAGGCCGGCGCACCGTACCTCGAACTCGACATCCATACCAGCCGCGACGGCAAGGTTGTCGTCTCTCACGACGGCGAACTTGAACGGACCTGCGCAAGACGCGGACATATTCGGGAGCTTGATTGGGCGGACATCGCGTCGGCCGATGCCGGTTTCACTTTCTCTCCCGACGGCAAATCCTTCCCGTTTCGCGGCAAGGGGATCAGAATCCCGTTGCTGCGCGAGGTTCTTTCGGCCTTTGCAGCGACTCGATTCGTGATCGAGGTCAAGCAGACCGAGCCGAGCGTGGTTCCGATGCTGCTCAAAGTTCTGGACGAGACCCGAATGCGCCGGATGGTGCTGGTGGCAAGCGAGCATCAGGCCCCCATCGACGAAGTGCGCGCGCTCGCTCCGGAGATACCGACGAACTTTCCTTACCAGGAAGTCGCGGGATTTCTTCAGGCCGTCGCGTCTCGCAGCGCCGATTACAGGCCGCCGGGCGACGCGCTGCAGATTCCGCCCGAATACGAATCGTGGCGGCTTGTAAGCCCTGAAACGGTCGAGGCCGCCCATCGATTCGGGGTCGAGATGCACGTCTGGACCGTCAACGAGGAATCCGAGATGCGCGAGCTTCTTGGGCTTGGCGTGGACGGAATACTCAGCGACTTCCCGGCTCGCCTGCTTAAAGTGATACGCGAAATGTCCCGCCGCTGAATCCGCACAGCGCGTTCGGCCGACCGCCGGCCTGCCGCGTGCGGCACATCTGCACAGTTGACAGGCTTTCCAGTTCGAGCGGACGTTTGTTACGATTCGCGCGTCTTGTGAAAATTCGCCAGGAGCAGGATTCGATGAAACTCGATACGGGACTGATTGCGCGAAATCTGGCCGACGTGCCCCAGGTCGCCAAGGCCGCCGAAGACGTCGGGTTTGACGCGGTATGGACCGCAGAGGCGGGCGGCGATCCTTTTCTTCCGGCTGCGCTGGCGGCCGAACACACCAGGCGAATCAAGATGGGCACCGCCGTGGCGATCGCGTTTCCGCGAAGCCCGATGGCGACTGCGTACACGGCCTGGGATCTGGCGGGGCTTTCCGGCGGGCGGTTCATCCTTGGCCTCGGCACGCAGGTCAAGGGCCATATCGAGCGCCGCTACAGCACCAAATGGGATGCGCCGGTGCCGCGTCTTCGCGAGTATATCGAATCGCTTCGCGCGATTTTCGAATGCTGGGCGCGCGGCGGCACAAAACTTTCCTACCAGGGCAAGTACTATAACTTCTCGCTGATGACGCCGTTCTTCACCCCGCCCCGCCACGACCATCCGAATATCCCGATTTATATCGCGGGTGTGAACGAGATGATCCTGCGGCTTGCCGGCGAACTCTGCGATGGCCTGCAGGCGCATCCGTTCCACTCGCCGAAATACCTGGCCGAATTCGTTCTTCCCAACGTGGAGAAAGGTCTCAAGAAGCGGGGGCGAAACCGCAAGGACTTCACCGTCGCCACGACAGCCTTCGTAATCGTCGGCCGAAATCGCGAGGAGCAGGAGAAAGTCCGCGCGCAGGCTCGCCAGCAGATAGCCTTCTATGCTTCGACCCGCACCTACAAGATCGTGCTTGACATGCATGGATGGGGCGACGTCTCAGCGCGCCTCAACGAGAAGGCGGCCAAGGGCGATTGGGCCGGGATGGCCAACGAAATCACCGACGAGATGCTCGATACCTACTCGGTCACCGGAACTTGGGACGATATCGCCGACAAGGTGAAGAAGCGCTACGAGGGCCTCCTCGATCGCGTGGCCTTTTACATCCCGTATCGTCCCGGCGTGAACGACGAGGAATGGCGCAAACTCAACCGGCAGTTCAACGGTTGAATCTGCCCCAAGCGCAGGACCGAGGAAACCCCATGGCGAAGCCCATGCTGCGGACGCTTGTCCTTGTCGCGCTCGCCGGATTACTGGCCGGGGCACCATCGCTTCATGCCGGCCAGCCGCAGGCGACCGTGCGGAAGTTCACGCTGGTTTCGGTTCAGTTTGGCGACACCCGGATGTGGCTTCCGGGCACCATAGTCGTCCACCAGGGCGACAAGGTGGAACTATTGCTGAAAAATGAAATACCCGGGGAGAAAAGCGAACACGGCTTTTCACTGCCCGCTTACGGAATCACGGAAATCGTCAGGCATGGCGACCTGAAGACTGTCGAGTTCGTTGCCAGCAAACCGGGAATCTTCAATTATTTCTGCCAATTGCACCCGGCGCACGTTGGCGGCCAGCTCATCGTGGAACCCGATGAATGATCGCAACGCAATCCGCGCCGCCGGGCGTTATCGGATCTGTCAGCCAGGAGGGAAAAGGACGCAATGAGTCAGGGCGGAAAATGGGGACTCAAGCCGATATCGAACTGGGGCCGATGGGGCAAGGATGATCAACTCGGCACCGCCAACTTCATCACCGCGGATGTAATCAAGCGGGCGGCGGCGGAAGTCAAAAAGGGTGTTACCTTCACCTGCGCGATTCCGATCGACAACGGCGGGCCGGTCTTTCCCGGACGGGCGGGAATCGTGCGCCTGATGTCGATCCTGAATCTCCACGCCCGCGAACTCGGCCTTCCGAGCGACGCGATCGTCAACGACGACGTGATCATGATGCCGCTGCAAGGCTCGACCCAGTGGGACAGCCTCGCCCACGTCGGTTACGACGGGCATTTTTACAACGGCGTGCAACTCAACGCGGTCACCGCGCATGCCGGGGCCGCGCGCAACTCCATTTCGAGCCTTGCCAAAACCCTTACCACGCGCGGTGTCCTGCTCGACATGGTTCGTTACAAGAATGCCGAGTCGAAGGGACATCTCGACCAGGGCTACGCGATAACGATTGAGGATCTGGAAGGCTGCGCGAAGGCCGAGGGCGTCACTTTCCATAGCGGCGACGCGCTCCTGGTGCGCACTGGATGGGTGACGCACTGGTACACGGCGCCCGCCGAGCGCGCAACCTACTGGAACGGCGCGCCGGGGCTTGCGCTCAAGACCGCAGAATGGATCTACGAAAAGGAATTCTCCTGCGTGGCCGCCGACAACATCACCGTCGAAGTGCAGCCGTCGGAAATCCCGAACGAGCAGCTCCCGTTCCACCAGATTGTCATCCGCGACCTGGGGCTGACGATCGGGGAGATTTTCCAGTTCGACGAGCTCGCCGAGGACTGCGCGAAGGACGGCCGGTACACCTGCATGTTCGTCGCGCCGCCCCTGAGATTTTCGGGCGCGGTGGGAAGTCCGCTCAACCCGATCGCAATCAAGTAGCACTGCGGTTTCGCGGCTAAATGGCGCGGCTCTCCGCCTGGCGGGTGAGCCGCGTCTTTTCCTCGAGACGCTGGCGGGGCCGTGCGGCTTCGCGATGCGGCCGGCTTCGCGATCGGGTAGTCTAGGCGGGCGATGCGAAAGCGCCTGCTTTATGCGGAATCTTCCGAGTGGGCCGAATTCCTGGAACGGGCCGATACGGTGATCGATTCGCCGCGCTTCCTTCAGGTCAAGGCTGAAGGCAGAACCCGCGCCGGCTTCGTCCGCTCCCCGAACGGCGCCGCCTCGTTTCTCAAGATTTCCGAGGCGCGTTCGTTCGCGGCCGGGATTATCGATCGACTGCGGGGCTCGCGCGCGGCGCGGGCGCTTCGCGCAGCGAAGCTGCTGCGCAAGGCCGGATTCCTTTGCCCGCGGCCGCTGGCCGCGCTCGACGCTATCGAGATGGGCGCGGTGCGCCGCAGCTACCTGCTAAGCGAGGCTCTCGAAGACGCTGAAATCCTGAGCCATTTCGCCCTTGGCCGCTCCGCCGCGCATCGCCACGGTCCGGCCCGGCGCAAAGCCGTCGCCGAGGCGCTGGCGCGCGAAATCCGGCACCTGCACGACGCGGGTCTCTATACGCGCGACCTCCAGGAAACCAACGTGATGGTGCGCAAGGAGGGCAACGAGCTTCGTTTCTACTTCCTCGACCTCGAGGACTTCCGTCGCGCACGGACCGTCTCGTGGCGGCAGCGGATGCTGAACCTGGTGCACCTGGATCGAAGTATCGGGCGCTTCGTGTCCCGCACCGGTAGACTCCATTTCCTATACAGCTATGCTGGATGCGACCTGGACCGTGCGGCGCGAAAGCGCCTGGTAAGCCAGTACCTGGAAGTGCGCCGAAGCGTTGATCGCGCTCACAGGCGAAAGCTTCAGGCCGGACCCGGAGTCGGCGCACCGGCACGGACCTAAGAGGTTTTGCGATGGGACTTTCCCTGCGCGGACGCGAATACGAGCATCACACCGAAAAAGTGCATATCGGCGCGGGCAGGAATCTGCGCGACGTGATGCTCGGGCTGAACGACGGCCTGGTCGCTGCCTTTGCCGTCACCTCGGGAGTCGCCGGCGCTTTTACCGCTGCAAACGTGGTCGTGATGGCGGGGCTTGCCGAGATGCTCGGCGGAGCGGTCTCGATGGGGCTTGCGGCGTTCATCTCCGCCCGTTCGCAGATCGAGTTCTATCAGAGCGAGATCGAGCGCGAACGATACGAGATCCGGCGATGGCCGGAGCGTGAGCGCGAAGAGGTGCGCGCCATCTATCGCCAGAAGGGATTTTCCGGCCACCTGCTCGACCAGATTGTCGACCACATCTCTGCCGATCCCGAGCGATGGGCCGCCGTCATGATGCGCGAGGAACTCGGCTTTGCCGACGAGTCGTTCGAGCCGCCGTTGCGTTCCGGGCTGGTCGTAGGACTTTCCTACCTGGCGGGCGCGGCGGTACCGCTGATTTCTTACCTGGTAATCGACCCGCCAGCGGCGATTATCTACTCGGCGATTGTGACCGTGCTGGTTCTGTTCGGCGTCGGCGCCGGCAAGACCCTGATCACGGCGCGCTCATGGTGGCGAAGCGGGCTCGAAACCATGTTCATCGGGATCGCGGCCGCGGCCGTGACTTACATCGCGGGAACATTCTTCAGAGCCCGCTGAAACACCGGCCGCATCCTTGCCTGCGCTACAGCTCGACCAGGATATCGTCGCCTTCGAGCCTGATCGCGAAGCAATCGAGTCGGATATTTTCGTCGTCGATATTCTTTCCCGTGGTCACATCGTATTCCCATCCGTGCCACGGGCAGACCACGTTGCATCCGTCAAGTTCGCCCTCGCCGAGCGGGCCGCCGCGATGTTTGCAGACGCCATCGATGGCGTAAAGGTTGCCGCCGACGTTGAACAGCGCGAGCTTTCGTCCGCCTGCCTCGACGCATCTCCCGGTTCCCTCGGCAATCTCCGCACGGCTTGCAACCCTGGTAAGCGTTCCCATCCCGCGATTCCCCTCAGGTCGTATATTCAGCGTTTATCTTGACGTAGTCGAGGCTGAGATCGCTGGTGAGCAATGCGGCCTCGCCGCTTCCGAGCTTGAGATTGAGGTCAACCGCGAACTCGCGCTCGCGCATCCGTTGCTGGGCCGCCTCGAGCGCGCCGACCAGGAGCATCCCGCGCGACGCGATTTTCACGCCCCCGACCCTGAGTTCGAGGCGCGCCGGGTCAAGCGCCACGCCTGAGGCGCCCGCGGCAGCAATGATGCGGCCGACGTTCGGGTCGCATCCGAAGAAGGCCGTCTTGACCAGCGGCGAGTTCCCGATCCGGCGCGCGATCCGCTCGGCGTCGGCGCGACTGCGCGCGCCCCTGACACGGATTGCGACCAGCTTGGTTGCGCCCTCGCCGTCGTAAACGAGTTGCCGCGCCAGCGAGGAAGCCACTGCGCCCATCGCTTCGACGAATATCGCGCGCTCGCGCCCGTCGAGCGCGCGGTTTTCGGCCGCCCCGCTGGCCATCGCGAGGACCGTATCGTTCGTCGACATGTCGCCGTCGACGGTTATCGCGTTGAAGCTTGACGCCGAGGCCTCCTTGAGCGCGGTGCGCAGCTGCGCCGGGGTAACCGCCACGTCCGTCACGATAAAGGCAAGCATCGTGGCCACGCGCGGCGAAAGCATCCCGGAGCCCTTCGCCGCGCCCGCGACGGTGATTTCCCGGCCGCCGAGCCTGAGCCTCACCGAAGCCGCCTTGGGGCGCGTGTCGGTGGTCATTATCGCGCGCGCGAACTCTTCGAGTCCGTCCTCGTTGAGCGCGCCGACGGCGCGGCGCACGCCGTCGCGATATTTTTCAAAATCGTAGAGATGGCCGATCACGCCGGTCGAGCATGGCGCGACGTGGGTGCCGTCGCATCCGAGTTCCGCGGCTACCGCCGCGCACGAGTCGAGCGCAAGACGGAGTCCGGGCTTTCCGGTGAAGCAGTTGGCCGAGCCCGAGTTGACGACGACGGCCTGAAGCTTTCCCCGCCCGACCCGTTCGCTCGCAACGACAACCGGCGCCGCCTTGACCCGATTGGTGGTGAACAGGCCCGCAGCAGCGATCGGATTTTGCGCCGCTATCAGTCCGAGATCCTTCGCTCCCGCGACCGTCTTCAGCCCGGCGCTCACCCCGGCGAAGCGAAAGCCGCGCACCCGCGCGGGCTCGCTCAGTACCTTCATCACGTTCCTCCCAATCGCGCGTAATATACGGAGCGTGATTGCCGATCAATCAACCGGGGGTTTCGCGGGAGGAACTACTTGCCGTGGCAGCGCTTGTATTTCCTGCCCGAGCCACACGGGCACGGATCGTTGCGCCCGACTTTATCGCCCTCGCGCTTGACGGGCGCGGCGGCCGGGTCCCGGGTTTCGCCGCCATGGCTCATCGTGACGCGCTGGGGCCTCTGGACGCGCTGGATCTCCTCAACGTCCTGCTCGCGCTGGACCTGGACGGTGAACAGCTTTTCAACGATATCGCGCTGCATCACGTCCATCATCGCCTCGAACATCGAGAAGCCTTCCTTCTGGTATTCGACGAGCGGGTTCAGCTGCGCGTAGCCGCGAAGCCCGATCGCCTCCTTCAGGTGGTCCATCGCGAGCAGATGGTCTTTCCAGAGGGAATCAAGCGTCTGGAGTGAGACGATCTTCTCGATCTGGCGCATCACCGGCTCGGTAAATTCCTTCTCGCGCTGCTCGTAGAGCGCCCTGACACGCTCCTCGGCTATTTCCATGAGGTCGTCGGGCTCCTCGATCGAGCGGCCGCCGGCGTTCTCGCGGAAGTTGAAACGGAATTTGAATTGCTTGAAGAAGGCGTCTTCGATCGCCTTCCAGTCCCAGCTCGCGGCATCGACCTCGGGGTCGCAATGCGCTTCGACGATCTCCTCGATCACCGCGTCGCACATGTCCAGGATGTCGTCCTTGAGCGGTTCGGGCGAAAGCAGCTCACGGCGGCGATGGTACACGACCTCGCGCTGCTTGTTCATCACGTCGTCGTATTCGAGCAGATGCTTTCGGATGTCGAAGTTGTGCGCCTCGACCTTCTTCTGAGCGTTTTCGATCGCCCGCGAGATCCATCGATGCTCGAGCGGGACGCCGTCCTCCATCCCCATCCTGCCCATCAGGTTCTTGAGACGGTCGGCGCCGAAAATCCGCAGCAGATCGTCCTCGAGCGAGACGAAAAAGCGCGAGGAGCCGGGGTCGCCCTGGCGTCCGGAACGGCCGCGAAGCTGGTTGTCGATTCGCCGCGACTCGTGGCGTTCGGTGCCGAGGATATGAAGCCCACCCGCCTTCAGCACCTGCTCGCGCTCTGCGTTACACTGCGCGCGGTACTTTTCGAGCGCCTGCTGGAACTTCGGATCCGACGGTTCGCGCGTTCCGGCCTCCGCGGCGGCCATGAATTCCGGGTTTCCGCCGAGCACTATATCGGTGCCGCGGCCAGCCATGTTGGTCGAAATGGTGACCGCCTTGTAGCGTCCCGCCTGGGCAACGATTTCGGCCTCGCGCTCGTGGTTCTTGGCGTTGAGCACGTAATGCTTGATGCCGGTCTTCTTGAGCTTTTCGGAGACGCGCTCAGACTTCTCGATCGAAACGGTGCCGACCAGGACCGGCTGCCCGCGCTCGTGGCAATCGACGATCTCCTCGATTACCGCGTCGAACTTTTCGTCCTCGGTCTTGAAGACGACGTCATGGCGGTCGTCGCGGATCATCGGCTTGTTGGTCGGAATTACCACCACCTGGAGTCCGTAGATTTCGCTGAACTCAACGGATTCGGTGTCCGCCGTGCCGGTCATCCCCGCGAGCTTCTTGTACATGCGAAAGTAGTTCTGGAAGGTGATCGTCGCGAGCGTCTGGTTCTCGGACTCGATCTTGACGCCTTCCTTGGCTTCGATCGCCTGGTGGAGCCCGTCACTCCATCGCCGTCCCGGCATCAGGCGTCCCGTGAACTCATCGACGATTATGACCTCGCCGTCCTTGACGACATAATCGACGTCGCGCTTGAAGAGCGTATGGGCCTTCAGGGCCTGGTTCACATGATGGACGAGCGTGATGTTGCGCGGGTCGTAGAGGTTTTCGACCCCGAGCATCTGTTCGACGCGGGTCACGCCCTCCTCGGTCAGCGCGACGGTGCGGAGCTTTTCATCGATCGTGTAATGCTCCTCGGGGCGAAGCTTCGGGATTATGCGATCCACGACGTAGTAGGTGTCGGTCGATTCCTCGGAAGCACCCGAGATGATGAGCGGGGTGCGCGCCTCGTCGATCAGGATTGAATCGACCTCGTCGACGATCGCGTAGTTGTGTTCGCGCTGGACGTAGTCGTCCAGGCTGAACTTCATGTTGTCGCGCAGGTAGTCGAAGCCGAACTCGTTGTTCTGGCCGTAGGTGATATCGGCGTTATAGGCGACCTTGCGCTGCTGGTCGGTGAGGCCGTGGACGATCGTTCCGACCTCGAGACCGAGGAAATGATAAACCCGGCCCATCCATTCGGCGTCGCGCCGGGCCAGGTAGTCGTTGACGGTTACGACATGGACGCCGCGGCCGGAAAGGGCGTTGAGCACCGCGGGCAGGGTCGCGACCAGGGTTTTGCCCTCGCCGGTCTTCATCTCGGCAATTTTGCCTTCATGAAGGACTGCGCCGCCGATCAGCTGGACGTCGAAATGGCGCTGACCGAGGGTGCGCCGGGCGGCCTCGCGAACCACGGCGAAGACCTCGGGCAGGACCTCCTCCATCGCCTCCTTGCGCCGGTCGTCATCCTCGATAGCGGAAATATTCGCTTTCCACTCAAGGATTTTGGCGCGCAGTTCGGCGTCGGAGAGCTTTTGGATAGACGGTTCGAGGCCGTTTATCGTATCGACGTAGGGGCGAAGCCGCTTCAGTTCCCGGTCGTTCTTGGAGCCGAAGATTTTTTTTGCGAATGAGGAAAAAGTCGAAGCCATCTTAAGGGGCGCGTTCAAATCCGCGGGAGGCGGTCTCGATGCCTGCTCCGCAACCATTCATTTTAGCAGGCTTGACGGATATGACGAGACGGCTTGGGCGATTCGCCGACGAATTCGCGGAAAGTTAAAGGGGGTCAACGGCGATCCGCCGCGTTTGTGGAAGGAGCGCCGGGTGAGGGTCGTCAGAAGGGAGAAACCCGGTTGACGCGAGGCTCGGTTGAGAACCCCTGGTTCGCGAGAAATCCCGCCCGGCCCGGGACAGGTTAGCGCGCGTCGAACAGCCCGGACGGGCGCAGAATTCGCTGCTCCCGTCATGTGCGGAATTTCGCGACGGCGCCGGATCGGAATAATAGCCGGACGGTTACTTTTCGATTCGCAGACGGAAGACTCCAGCGCCCAGCGTTTCGCTCGACAGGATCGCGTAGCCTTCCGCTTCGGCCGCGCGCGGAATATCGCGCGCTCCGCGTGGATCGTCCAGAGTCAGCTCAAGCACCTGCCCGCGCTCCATCCTTTCAAGGCGCACCTTGGCGTGCGCCCAGTTGAGCGGGCATTTGACGCCTCTTAGGTCGAGCCGGACGACCTCCTCGCCGCCATCCATCAAACTATTTTTATCACGGCCGGACGTGGGAATCAGGCGCCGCGAGGGGACTGCGGCGCGGGCGGCTCATTGGGCGGTAAATCCTCCGTCAACGACGAACGTCGCGCCGGTAACGAAGCTCGATTCGTCCGAGGCGAGATACAGCGCGCAGTAAGCGATATCCTCGGGCGTTCCGAGCCGCCGGATCGGCGCGGCCATGAATTGCTGCCCGCTCGCGCGCAGCGGCTCGACCACCGGCGCGATCATCGGCGTGTCGATCGCGCCCGGGCAGATGCAGTTAACGCGGATGTTCTTTGGACCGAACTCGACCGCAAGTGCGCGGCTGAGTGCGATCATCCCGCCCTTGGAGGCCGTGTAGGCATGGGCCGCTTCCGAGCCGATCAGCGCCGCGATCGACGCGGTGTTCACGATCGCGCCGCCGCCGGCCCTGATCATCTCGGGGATCGCGAACTTGCACATCAGGAACATGCTCTTGAGATTGATCGCGAGCACCCGGTCCCAATCCTCTTCCGGCGTGCTCAGGATGTCGCCCATCGCGAGCGACGAGGAAAATCCGACGCCCGCGTTGTTGTAAAGGATATCGATGCGGCCGTAGGTCGAGAGTGCGGTGCGAATCACGTTTTCGCAGTCCCTGGAGCTGGAAACGTCGGCCTTGACGAAGACCATCTCGCCGCCCTGGGCCTTGACCATGCGGGTCGTTTCTTCACCGGCCTCCGCGTTCCAGTCGCATCCGGCGATCTTCGCGCCCTCCCGGGCAAACAGAATCGAAGCGGAGCGTCCCTGCCCCGTGCCCACGCCGGTGATAACGGCAATCTTCCCCTTAAGTCGCATCGAAATTCGCAACTCCCCTGGCTGGCGCGCGCGTCCAGTTCGCGAAACGGGCGCGTCGCGTCTGTACGGTTATTGCTGCGACGCCAGCCGCTGGCTGGCGCGCGCCAGGATCTGGCGCATGACATCCTCGCTCTGGGCACCGACCAGCGGGAAATCGCCGATGAAAAACGTCGGCACGCCCGTTACGCCGTGGCGGCTCGCGACAAGCGCGTTGTTCTTGAGCTTGAGATCGTATTTGGGCGAACGCGCCGCCTCGGCAACCAGCTCGGGCGCGAGGCCGGCCTCGGCGCCGAGCTTTTTCAGCACCTCGATGTCGCCGATGTTCGCGCCTTCCTCAAAATAGGCGCGATAGACGCTCCTCTCGAACACTTCGCCCCTGCCTTCCTCCTGCGCGTACTCGGCAGCCATCAGCGCCGCGTGCGAATTGGTGAGCCGCGCGGGCGGCGTCATCCTGACGCCCACCGCCTCGGCCATCGCCGATATCCGCTGCCACACCGCAGCGCGCGCCTGCGGGCTCATCATCCGGGCGTAAACCTTCTCGGCCTCGATACCCTCGGCAGGCCACTCGGGATGGATCTCGAAGCCGCGCCATTGCAGGTCGACGCCGAACTCGGGTGCGAGCTTGCGCATCGTTTCCAGCCCGATATAGCAGAACGGGCATACGAAGTCCGAAAACACGGTTACCTTGAGCGCCATCGGTATGTACCCTGCGCGAACTATAGGACGGCGATGCGCGCGCGGTCAAAACGTTCGTGCGCAGGAGATTGGCATGTCGCCGGCGGGTGGGACACCGCGCGCTTTGTGCTCACTCATCGCTGTGTTAGTTAGCTATCGGAATGAGGATGATGCTCCGTCTCATCGACCGAGGTAACGAATGATTCTTGAAAAGCTAAGACTCGAGGGCAAAGTCGCCATCATTACCGGCGCGGGAAGGGGACTGGGCCGCGCGATGGCGGTGAGGTTCGCGCAGGCGGGCGCGGATGTGGTCGCAGCGGCGCGCACCCGCAAGCAGCTCGACGAAACCGCCGAGGCGGTCCGGGCAACCGGGCGCAAATGCCTCGTCGTTCCGACCGACGTTACCCGCTCCGAGCAGGTCAACGCGATGGCCGAGGCGACAGTCAAGGAGTTCGGCCGGATCGATATCCTGGTCAACAACGCAGGCGGGGGCGAGGAATCGCTCGGCAAGCGTATCGAGCAGATCACCGACGCGGAATGGCGGCGCGGAATCGATACCAACCTGTCGAGCCAGTTCTACGCGTGCCGCGCGGTTGTCCCACACATGGTCCGACAGAATCGCGGCAAGATAATCAACGTGGCCTCGGGCTATGGGCTGCGCGGCGGCAAGCATAACTACATGTACGCGTGCGCGAAGGGCGGCGTCATCCAGTTGACGCGCTCGATGGCGCTGACGTACGCGCAGAACAACATCCAGACCAATTGCATCGTGCCCGGCATCTTCCCGCACAACGAGGAGATGATGCAGTTTTTCAAGGGCGGCAAGTTCATCCCCATCGGACGCCCGGGCGACGACGCCGAAATCGCGCCGCTTGCGATATTCCTCGCCTCCGAGCTCTCCGATCATATGAACGGCGAGCTGGTAATAATCGACGGCGGCGGGCTGGCCGGCGGAATAACCCCGACGGGCGTGGTTCCGCAGTTACAGTCCTGATTTTTTCTTTCGAGGGCATTCATGGATCCTTCTCTCAAGGAATTTTCACTTGACTCAATGGCGGCGCTGGTTATCGGCGCCGAGACACCGGTCGGACGCGCGGCCGCGATTGCGCTTGCCGAGGCGGGCGCGAAAGTCCTGCTCGCCTCCCAGGAGCCGGGCACCGAAAAACAGCTTAAGGAAGCCGCAAAGGCGGCAGGCGCCTCGGGCGTCAAGACCGCAATCCGCGTTCAGGACGCGACGCTGCGCGCCGACCTGAGCGCAACCGCCGATCTCGCGGTCAAGGAACTTGGCGGACTAAGCATCCTGGTCAACGCGCTCGATTCGCCGTTCTTCGGACCCGCGAATGCCGCCGACGACGCCACGTTTGAGCGAGTGATCGAAGCGAATCTGAAGACGGTCTGGATGGCGTGCCAGGAGGGCGGGCGCGTGATGCTCCAGCGCGGCGGCGGAGTGATCGTCAATATCACTTCGGTCGCGGCCGAGCGCGGAGTTCCCAACGGTTCCCTTTATTGCGCCGCCAAGGCCGGAGTGCTGAACCTGACCCGGGCGCTCGCGCTCGAATGGGCGCGCAAGAATATCCGGGTCAACGCGATCGAAGCGGGATGGCTGGACGAGCCAAGAAGCCCTGCCGTCAGGAAGGACGAATTCTCCGAGCGCCTGCTCAAGTATCTGCCGGATAACAGGCTGGTCAAACCCGAGGAACTCGCGGGACCGCTGCTTTACCTGGTTTCGCCCGCGGCCGGCTTCGTCACCGGCGAATCGATAGCGGTTGACGGCGGCCTGCTGTGCCGCGTCTGAAGCGGACGCGCGCCTCATCGAGCGGGCGCGCTGCGCGAGAGCGATATTGCGATGGCGGAGCGGGCCGCGGTGGCCCGCTCGTCTTTGTGAAAACATGAATATTGAGTCAAAGGACCGCGAGGAAATAATCGAATACTCGAATTTCGCCTCGATAATCACCGGCGAGGGCGAATGGCTACCCGCGGGCTTCCCGCTTGCAGACGGTGGTTTCTGGCAATACCAGGAACCCAACGCGGTCGTGATAATCCAGGACGGATTCCTGCGCGTAGCCGCGATTCCCTACACGCGCCATCATGACACCGTCCAGATCCTGGATAACGCCAAACACATGTACTTCAGCTCGCGGACCTTCTCGGCTCCCCCCGAGGGGTCGATAACTTTCTCGCTCGATATCGCCGCCCAGATCGTCAACGGGGTGCCGGGCGATCTCTACGACGGCTACGTTTCGGTCAACGTGCTGGACTTCACGACCGGCGTGGCCCTGGATTTTTTCGTCGGCAACGAGACAGTCGCGACGGTTTACGGCAAGCTGCCGTTCCCGGGCGTCCCCGACATCACGCCCGCGCGCGGTCCTCGCTACTTCTGCCTGTTCGAGGAAATCCGAAGCGCAACCGCGCCCGGCCAGCTCCATCATTACGACATCACTTACGACGCCGGCGCCGACCGCGTCACCTACTTCATGGATGGAAAGCTGGTGCGCAGCTACTCGAACGTGCCGGTCAAGCTCGGCGCGATGACGCTCGCGCTCGGCATGATGAGCGAAAAGGATATCGACCCCGTCAGGGGAAGCGTATCGTGCCACGGGCAGGGCGCGATCGGGAAATGGGGTAATATCCGGATTGTGCGGAGGACGAAATAGCCCCGCGATCGCTCGTCCGGCGATGGCGCCTCAATGCTCACGGGCCGTAGGGAAAGGCGAGCGAGATCCCTCCATCGACCACGATCGTCTGTCCCGTGAGATAACTCGCTTCGGGCGCGCACACCATGCACACGATTGCGGCGATCTCCTCCAGCGTGGCAACCCGCCCCAGCGCGGAACGCTCGCAGGTATGCCGTACCGCCGTCTCGTATTGATCGCCAAAGTACATACGGCTTGAGTCGGTTGGGATAAGGCCGACATTGACACCGTTGACCGTGATCCCGCGCAGGCCCAGCTCGAAGGCGAAGTCGCGAACCATGCTTTCGGCGGCGGCCTTGGCCGCGCCAAGAACGCCGTGGCCGGGAAAATGCCGGATCGAATCGAGGCCGGAAATCATCACGATCCGCCCGCCCTCGCCCATCACGCGGGCAGCTTCCTGAACCGCGGCGACGAAGCCTCCAATCGTAAGATTGAAGGTGCGTTCAAGGTTATGCGGCTTCATCTGGAGCAGCGGCTTGAACGCGGTTGCGGCAGCATTGGCAACGAAAATGTCCAGTCGGCCCATTCGGTCGGCCGCCTCGCGCACCATCGCGCGCACCTGTGCGTCTTCCCCGAGCTCGGCCTTGATTGCGATCGCGTTGGGCGAAAATTCGCGCAGCTCGGTCAAGGCTTCGAGCGCACTCTTTTCGTCGCGGCGGTAGTTGATCGCGACCTTTGCGCCGTTCCTTGCAAGCATCCTGGCAATAACCCGGCCGAGCCCGCGCGTCCCGCCGGTTACAAGAGCGGTTTTGCCTGTCAGTTCGAACATGGCGCCGAGATTAGCATGATGCGTGCGGCTGGCTAAAATTCGAGCCTGGTCGAACCAGAACGCCGAGTCGCCCCAAAACGCGTTCGGCCAAAACCCGTTCGGCCAAAACCCGTTCGGATCGACCAGCCACCTGAAAAATTCCCCGGCGAGGTGACAATCGCGAATGATACGGATCAAACGCGCGTATGAGGCCCCGGCCAAGAGCGACGGCGTGCGGATTCTGGTCGATAGGCTATGGCCGCGCGGGGTCAGGAAAGAATCCCTGGATATCGCCTTCTGGATGAAGGAGCTCGCGCCGAGCGACGCGCTTCGCAAATGGTTCGGCCACGATCCAGGGAAATGGGACGAGTTCCGAAAGCGATACCTGAAGGAACTCAAACGGCCAGAGGCGGTTTCGCTGCTGCGCGAGATCGCGGAGACCGCGCGCAAGGGAACCGTGACGCTCGTTTACAGCGCGAAAGACGAGCAACACAACCAGGCCGTGGTGCTCAAAGAGGCTCTCGAGTCTCTTTAGCCGCGTCCCGCGTCGCCATACAGGATGCGCCGCAGATCGGGAAGAATCGGCGTTCCATCGGCAAGCATCGTGCGCGAGTTGAAGTCGTCGTGCGCGACCTCGACCCGGATTTCATGGTCGCCAGGATGCGCTGGCGTCGGGACAAGCGGTAACCCGTGCGACGATCCGACTCTCGCTTTCTTCGAGCCGCACACGCTCAGCCACCCCGAGCGCGAGGTCTATCTGAAGCGCCGGAACGGCCGCACCGTTTCCCGGATTGTTGCCGACGGCGGCGCGCGACGCCCCGAGCGGGCCAACATGCTCTTGCCCGACACCGTGGCATCGGCAGGGCGCGAAGGCGCGTTGCGCGGCGGATGGGGACGACCTGGCGGACCCGGATACGAGCCGTGGTGCAGTGGTGGCATCGCTCGCGCGACTATGTAAAAAGCTTTGAGGGAGCGCGCGATTTATGAGCAGTACCAGTGAGTCCGGCTTCGAGTCCTGCATCGGTAAAGGAACCAAGGTTTCCGGCAAGCTCTTCTTCAAGGCGCCGGCCAGGATAGAAGGCGAGGTCGACGGCGAAATCACCGGCGACGAAATCGTGATTGAAAACGGCGCTGTCGTAACCGCGCGAATCTCGGCCAAGCGGGTCTCGATAGCGGGCAACGTGAGCGGCGAAATCGTCGCACGCGAGCGTATCGAACTCTTGCCCACGGCGCGTGTGCGATGCTCGATCAGCACGCCAAGCCTCGCGCTGGCCGACGGCGCCAAGTTCGACGGCGATTGCAAGATGCCGCGCGACCGTGCCGCCGCCTGAGGCCGGCGCGCGCTATTCCTGCGCAGCCCCGACAAGCCGCGCGACCGTGCCGCGGTTGTCAGCAAGACTCGCCAGCCGGCCGGTTCCGTCCAAGCGTATTTCTTCCGAGTCGCCCATCCGCGGCTCATAGGTCCACAGCAGTCCCGAGTCGTCCTTCTGGCGGTAGGTCTGCTTGATCGAAGCGGGCGTCAGGGTATTTGGATCGATAAGGGCGACCCGCCCGGTCCATCGCGCCTGCCCGCGCTGGCGAACGTGCGAGATGATGAGCGCCTTGAACACGACCATCCCGGCGTCTATCTCGCGAAAGCGTCCGAGCTTGGCGGTCTCGACCGTACGCGCCCCCATCGCGCTTACGCTTCCGCGCAGGAAATCGCCGCCCACCTCATAGGTCGCGCTGCGCGAAAAAGGCCCTCTGCTGTAACGCGCGAGAAGGCGGACGATACGGCCCTCTGCGTCCAGCGACGCGCGCACTTCGTAACGGCTCATCGCGTCGACCGAGCGCCTGACGCATACAAGCTCTCCCGCGCGCAGTTCCGCTTCTTCGACCGCAACGGTTTCGCCGCCGCGCAGAATTTCGTACCGGTACCGCCCTTCCTCTATCAACCAGCCACCTGAATCGCCCCGCGAAGCATCTCGCGAAGGCTGAGTGAAAGCCCTGGAGCGCGTTGCTCGTGCTTCAAGTAAACGTACAGCTCCTCGCATCGCGCGGCCATCCCAGAAAGCCTCGCGGCCCAGGCCCCAAGAGCGCGAGCGTCGTAATCCCCGCGCCGGGGCCGGAGGTACGCGTACGAAGCGGTTCGTTCGACCGCGGTCGAAAGCCGCTCGCTATGGGCGATACAGGGGGCCGCGCCCGCCCTGCGCAACGCGTCGAACACGGCGTCATCGAACCACGAACGGTCGCGAAACTCGACCGTGGACAGGCGCTCGGCGTAACAGGCCAGCATCTTCGGTCCCGCAAGTTTCGCCGGATAGAAGCCGCCGACCCGCCCTGTAGCTGAAACCCGAGGTTCCCATTCTGATTACCGCAGGGCGGATCGTCGTCCACAGGCCCTTGTGGAAAGAAGAGGGCTCTTTGGAAAGTAGATGACGGCCCAATTCTGGACAAGGTAGGCAGTTCTTGCTAATGGCCGGATGTTTTCGCCCGTATTGATACACCCATGGCGAAAAAAGCCCTGCATGGGGCGTAGTTTTGGACTGGAAAAGCTATTTTGAGTCGCGCCGGGTCTCTGCGGAAGAGGCCGCGGCGATGGTGAAGCCGGGCATGCGCGTGCAGTTCCCGCTTGCCAACGGGCCGGTGATGCAGCGCGCGCTTGCCGCGCGGGCTGGCGAGCTTGACGGGACCGTCGACGTAAGGTTGTCTTCGCCGCTGGCCGATCCGGGATGGTTCAGCCGCGACCTCAGCAACATCTTTCGCATCGAGTTCGAAATCTTCATCGGCAACCTCGGACGTCCGATACACGACCGCAAGGCTGCCACTTACCTGCCCAACCTGCTCTCGACCAGCTTCAAGCCGCACGACGAACGGCCTGCCGAAGACAAGCCGGTGGACATCACCTTCGTGACCACCACCATGCCCAACAGCCAGGGCTTCGTCAGCTTCGGGCCGCATCAGTGGAACAAGCGCATGTACGTGAGGCGCGCGCGCTGCGCGGTGGCAGAGATGGACGCAACGCTCACGCGCACCCATGGCGACGTTTACATGCACGTGAGCGAGTTCGACTATTTCGTCGACGCGACGCCGGAGCCGCCCGACCTCGCAGCGATAGAACGCGAGCTTGCGCGGATGGACGCGGAAAAACGCGAGAGCCTGCGTCGCGTGATCGACGAGGCAGGCGTCGAGCGCATCTGGCCGCTTCTCAACTACCTGGCGCGCACCCCGGTCGAGGATCTGAGACTCCTGCTCGGCCTTGCGGAGCCGCCCGCCGAATTTCGGACGATAGCCGGCTACCTGAGCGAGGTGCTCGAAGACGGCGCAACGATCCAGATAGGCGTTGGCGATCCAAGTTCGCAGATGCCACGGCTCGGCGCGTTCGATCGCAAGCACGATCTCGGCCTGCATACCGAAATGGTCGCGCCGGGGATCGCGAAGCTGGTTGACGCGGGAATCATCAACGGACGACGCAAGTCGATCCATCGCGGCAAGGCGATCGCGGTGGCGTGGTCGGGATCGGATCCGGCCGATTTGAAGATAATCGACGACAACCCCGCATTCGAACTCTACGATCCGGAATACGTACTCGACATCGCCACGATTAAATCGAACCACAGGCAGACATCGATCAACAACGCACTCAGCATCGATCTGACCGGGCAGATCAACGCGGAGACGGTGGTCGGAGCGCGGATGATCAACGGAACCGGCGGTCAACCCGAGACCCATATCGGCGCGTTTCTCAGCAAAGGCGGCCGCGCGATCACCCTGCTTCCGTCCACGGCGCTCTCCGGCGCGGTGTCGAGAATCGTGCCGCAACTCGAAGCCGGAGCGCTGGTGACGATTCCCCGGTTCTTCGCCGACACCGTGATAACCGAATATGGAGTCGCGCGCCTGCTCGGAAAGAATCATCGCGAGCGAGCCGCCGAACTGATCGCCGTCGCGCATCCCGACTTCAGGTCGGAATTGCGAGCGGCGGCACGCGAGCTCTTCGGCTGAATGTCTAACGCAAGGACTGAAGTCCGTGCCACTCTTAAGGTCTTTGTCGCGTGCTATGGCAAATGTTATCTTGGGATGATACGATTGTGATGGTTAAAGCCGTAGTTTTGATGAGATTGATTACGTGCCGGGGCTGAGTTAAGGATTTCTATCGACATTATGACAATTTCGAAGGGGGTGCAGGGGGTCGAAAAGATGGAGGCTGCTCCGAAAGTTCTGACTGTAAACGAGCTCGCCGAGTACCTTCGCGTACACCGGTCCACGATCTACCGCCTTCTGAAGAAGGGGCAGCTGCCCGGCTTCAAGATCGGGAGCGACTGGCGCTTTAATGTCGAGGTTATCGACGAGTGGCGTCTCAAGCAGGGCGCGGGGTTCCTGGAGGAAGAAGCCAGCATCGAGCCGATGCCGGTGCATCACGCTCAATCGCAGCGTCGCTAGCAAACAAACATCCTGGGCCAGAATCGCCGCTCGGCCCAATCCAGCGCGCAGGACATTTGTCGGCCGGATGCCGTCGGGGGTAAACTGACGGGTCGATGCCGACTGACGTATCGCATAAGACCCGATTCTTCACCGAATCGGTCATACGCGAGATGACGCGTCGTGCTCTTAAGGCCGGCGCAGTCAATCTTGCCCAGGGATTCCCTGACTTTCCCGCGCCGGCCGAGCTCAAGGAAGCCGCGAAGCGCGCGATTGACGAAGACTTCAATCAGTACGCGATAACCCACGGCTCGCCCAACTTCCGCCGCGCGATCGCGGACAAGGCCCGCTCCTACAACCGCCTCGAATGTGACCCTGACCGTAACGTAACCGTCACCTGCGGCGCGACCGAGGCGATGATCGCGAGCCTGCTTGCCGTCATCAATCCAGGCGACGAGGTGATCATTTTCGAGCCGTTTTACGAGAATTACGGGCCCGATGTGATCCTGGCGGGCGCGACGCCGCGCTACGTCACGCTTCGGGATCCCGGCTTCGTTATCGATCCGGCCGAACTTGAAGCCGCGTTCAGCCCGCGCACCAAGGCGATCATAATCAACACGCCGAACAATCCGGCCGGCAAGGTTTTCACGCGCGAGGAACTCGAGACGATCGCCGCCCTGTGCAAGCGCCACGATACGCTCGCGATAACCGACGAGATTTACGAGCACATCATCTTCGACGGCGCGCGCCACGTTTCGATCGGAAGTCTGCCCGGGATGGCCGAGCGAACGATCACAATAAGCGGGCTGTCGAAGACCTACTCGGTCACAGGATGGCGGCTTGCCTACGTGATTGCGAGCGAACGGCTTACCGAGGCGGTGCGCAAGGTTCACGATTTCCTGACGGTCGGCGCGCCCCATCCACTGCAGGAGGCGGGGGCGAGTGCGCTTCGGATGCCGGAATCGTTCTACGCAGAGCTTTCCGCGATGTACGCGCGCAAGCGCTCGATGTTGCACCAGGCGCTCACCGGCGCGGGGATGGAATGCAGTCTGCCAGCGGGCGCCTATTACATAATCGCCGACGTTGAACCTCTGGGGTTCGCCGACGATTTCGCGGCGGCCGAATTTCTGCTCGAAGAGGTGGGGGTTGCGGCGGTGCCTGGCTCCAGTTTCTACCGCCATCCTGAACTGGGGCGGCGAAAGCTCAGATTCACCTTCTCCAAGAGCGACGACACGCTCTCGCTTGCGGCCGAGCGCCTCGCAACGCTCAAGGAGAAGCTCGGCACGACGCGCCGTCAGCGGCTCGCCCGTTAGGCGCAAGCGCCCGCCGCGGGCCGGCGGGCCAATCCAGCGAGGCGGCGTTTACCCCGAGGGTTTTTCTGCCGCGTCCGGTGGCCCGAGCCTCCGCCCTGACGCATTCAGGAAAGGACAACAACCGCGTCCGAGCCATGGGTCACTATAAGTCCGTTCCTCGTCCTCCGAATTCCACTCGAAGCGCACTTTTCCAGCACCGAGAGGAACTCCATGCGCGAGCGATCCCGCCCGCGCGCAGGCGCATCTCCCGGGCCGGGTTTCCACGAGCAAGGCCGATCAGTCGCCAAGCAGGCGCCGACGGACGAAAACTTCGCCAAGGAAGAAGAATATTGCGAGCGGGAGCAGATACGGCTCGGCGCTCTTGCGCACCGTGACCATCGCGCCGGTCGCCGTCGCGATCGTGGCGGGCGCGGCGTTCAGCACCCCGCCGGTCGCCGACGCGATGCGGCGCATCAGATCGACGTCGGGCGGGCGAATACGCAGTTCGGCCGCGTCAGGACTAACCGCTCCGGCCGAGGCGAACTTTCGCTGGAGCAAAACGCTCTCGATATCGCCCACCTTGGTCATCAGCGTGGCCGTGTAGGTGCCGCGCGGGAGCGGGCCCAGGTCAGCGCGGTAGACCGAGGCGCCGACCTGCGTCATCGCAACATCCATCACACGCCCGGGACCACTCACCCGCGCCGAAAGCGAAGGCGTCGGGCTGTTGTCGACTTTTTCGGCCTCGAGCGCGATCCCGCCCTCGGGCGAGGTCCTGACTTTGACCGTGAACGGACCCGGGTCACCCTGGCGCATCGTCCATGCGACCAGTTGCGACCAGAACTCGGCGTAGCGGTCCCATCGTATCCAACTGAGGCTCGCGAGCGAGTCGGGGTCGATCGCCAGGATGGCGCTGCGGCCGAGCCCGTACTGCCAGGCCGCGAGCAGCGGTGTGCTCGGGGTCTTTCCGCGTGCGACGCTCAGTGGCACCTGCGCGCCGTCCTTGGGCGTGGCGAGCGCGTAGTAGTCGATGGGCGGAATCTTCGCGGGATCGATACCGTTCAGGATCGCGCTCGGGGCGCCGGGCAGGAGCCGGGTGCGCAGACGATCGCGCCGGTTCATCGCTTCGCGAGTAAGTCCGACCATCAAAAGCGGCAGCTTCTCGATATCCTGCACGCGGTAGAAGGTGCCTCCGGTGTCATGGGCGAAATCCTGCAGCAGGCGCAAATTGGCGAGATCGGGGCCAATCCGGATGGTGGAGACGGGAATATGCTCACGCGCGTAATCGCGGATGAGCTGATCGTGGTCGTGATAGGGGCGGTTGGTATCGCCGTCGGTGAGCAGAATCACCATGTGGACGGGAATTCCGCTCGCGATTATTTCGCGCTCCGCTATCTCCAGCGCTTCCTTGAAATCGGTGCCGCCGCCCGGCTCGAGCCGTTCGATGCGGTTTTCGAGTTCCTTGCGATCGGTGCCAAGGGGTTGGAGATGGGAGAGGACGTAGGGCTGCGAGTCGAAGGCAATCACGCCGGCGTAATCGGTATCGTCGAGCTGGCGAAGCAGCGCGATCGCCGCCGCCTTGGCGTAGCGGATACGCTGATGGTCGCGCACGGCGGGGTAGCGCGAGTCGTAGCTCATCGAGTTGGAGCGGTCGATCAGCAGGTAGACAGCGATCGGCTCGCGGGTCGGCGGTGGAGGCTGCGGCTTGAATTTGGTCGGCAGGATTTTTTCCAGGGTGCTCCCGGCGAACCGATCGTCGCGCAACGTCTCGCCGGTCGCGATAAGGCCGCCGCCGAAATCCCCCACGTAGCGCGCAAGCGCGGCCTGCACCGGAGCCGAAAGAGTAGCAGCCGAAGCGTCCGAAATTATCACCGCCTGATACGGCAGATAGTCCCGCGCACGGACCGGAAGGGAGCGCGGAGAGGTAATTACGACCTTGTAACGGCGGACGCTGAGCGCGCGCATGATGCTCTGCGAGGGCGCGGTCGCGACCAGCAGCACTGCCGGCTGAGGTTTCACGGTAAGCGGCGTCTCGATCGCGGAGTTGAGCGCGACCAGAGGCGCGGGTGCCTGCAGCCGCGCGCTCATCAGGTAGGCGCCCGGAGTGTCCATCCGGTACGGCAGGGAGAAACGGTTGAGCCCGGGATGAAGCCTGACGGTCTGGCGGCCGAGCGGTTTGGTGTCGCGCTGAAGCTCCAGCCCGACCTCGACCGGACCCGGCGCCTCGCTCTCGATTGAAAGCCGAAACGCGAAACGCTGATCGGCCCACACCGCGGAAGGACCCTCGAAGCTGGTAAGCGCGATACGTTCGGTCGAAGTCGGCGGGGTGACGATTGGATAGACGCGCACCCCCTCCTCGAGCATCGCCGGCACTTCCTTCATCGCGTCGCCGACCGTCTGGTCTCCGTCGCTCAGGAGCACGATTCGCTTTTCCGCGTCGGGCGAGAACAGGCTCGACGCCGCGCTCAACGCCGCGGCGATATCAGTTGCACCGCGGTCGGGCTCCACATCGGCCGGGGAGAGCAGGCGCGGGTCGCCGAGCGGCGCGGCAAGTCTCGGGTTGCGGCCGAAAACCACTACTGCGAGCCGGTCCTTGGGAGAAAGCGCGGCAGCAACGTCGCGTACCTCGCGGCGCATCCAGACCGCCTGGTCGGGCGCGATCGAGCGCGAGCGATCGACCAGCGCGATCACCTCGACCCGTTGGGCCGGAGTTTTCGCCTTGAATCCAAATCCGGCCAGCGCCAACACCAGCGCGACAAAACTGAGGACCCTGAGCGCCGAAGCGCCAAGCCCCGCGGCGATCCTTCCGTTGCGCATCGCCACGAGCCCGGGCGCAGCCATCAGCGGCGCGGCGACGAGCAGCCATAACAGCACAGGCCGATCAAACATTCCACGCCCTCCATCGCCGGGCGTGCCCGAGCAGGACAACCGACTCGGCTATCAGGGCCACGAGCGCAAGCGCGACCAACACCGTCGCAAGCGGCCTGGCCTCGCGCGGCGCGCCCACCGGCGCAGGCGCCGGCGCCCCCGCGGTTTCGACAGTCTCGGCAGCGGGCCGGGCGGAAAGGTCGGATTCGGAGGCGTTGTAATAATTCGCGTAAACGTTGACCGCGCCCGAACCGCTGCTCACCGTGTAATGCCCCGCGAGCATCGGCCTCATCCGGACACGGCCCCATCGGTCGGCCGCGAGCTCCTTGATATGGCCCGTGGGATCGACGACCCGGGCCGATTTTCCCGCCGGGATATCCAGGTAGGCGCCGGTTGAAACGACGCGAACGTCGGCCGCAGAGGTCAACTCTCGCACCAGGTTGATAGTGGCGACCAGGGCGTCGAGCTTGTCGGGGTCGAGCAGCAGATGCCGGCGAACGTCGAAGGCGAGCAGTCCGAAGCGGCCCTGGGGAATCATCCCGACAGCCGCGAGCGGAAAGGTCACCCGGGCGCCGGGCATCTCGCCGCTTATCGTCCTGGCCATCCAGTCGGGCAGCTTCGCGACTCGGGCCGAGTCGAGCTCAAGGCCGGCGTTCGATGCGCCCGAGGCGAGCATCCGGACCGGCTTGAGCGCGCTTGCGACCGCAAACCCGGCAAGCGGGCCGCCCGGCACGGGCTTCATCGCGGGCGGATAGACCAGAAGCAGAGAATCGGTCTTGACCCCGGCGACGAAGCAGTCGTGCATCACGGTCAGGCTGTAACGCTTCGCACCCTCAACGCTGCGGCGGAAATCCGCCGGGGAAATTGCGGTCACGATGAAGTTGCGGTTTACCGCGAGCAGAATCCGCGCAAGGTCGTCGCGCACCGTCCTATCGGGCGAAACCACCAGCACCGGGTCGGCCTTGTTGAGCGGCGCGAGAGCCCATCGATCGTTGTCGGCGGCGAGCGGATCGGGGGTGAGAATTCGCGCGTGGACCAGGCCCCCCGCAGCAAGCGGACCGAAAGGCACGGTTGCCTGTTCGCCTGGCCCGAGCAGAAGGGCGCGATCGAAGACGATTTTGCGGTCCGCTTCGATCGCCAGCTCGCACTCGTGCGTGAGCGGATAGAAGCTTTTGACCGTCACGTGTCCGGGCGAGACGCGCGGCACTCCCGGGTCGAGCGAGACGATCGCAAGGTTGCCCGCGGGAGCGCCGACCTGGTGGAAGTGAATGCGATCGCCCAGCGCCGCCTGGGCGAGCACCGCAGAGGGTATCGGGCGATCCGCGAAAACGTCGATTCTGCCCGCCGTCTGCGCACGCATCAGGGCCGCCGAAAGCGCGTCAGGCGTGCCCGCGACGGCCATCGGACGCAGCGCTTCGATCGCGGCAACCAGCGCGGGACGAGCGCTTAAGTCGCTCCTTACGACATGGGCGTCGAGCCCGTAGCCCAGCACGGTGAAATCCTCGCCCGACGGCGCGGAATCCACGAGGTGGACGGCCTCGGCCTTGGCAAGGTCGAGCCGCGTCTTTCCGCCCTGGCGCGCGCCCATCGCGGCGCCCAGGTCGAAGACCAGCACATGACTGCGCCCGGCGAACGCGGCCGGCGGCCCCTCGACGTAAGGACCGGCCAGGCCGAGCACGATCAGGGCGAGCGCCGCCACTTCAAGCCAGAAGAGAAGATCGGTTCTGAGCGTGCGCACTCGTGAGACGGGCGCGGCGGCCTGTTCGAACAGCATCAGGCTCGACACCTCGATAGTCGGGCGGGCGCGCGAACGGAAATAGATCGCGACCAGCACCGCGATACTGCCGGCGTAGAGCAGGTTGACTGGATTCAGAAAGCCCACGACCGGCTACCGCACAACTCCCAGCCTGGGAAGCTCGCGCTCCAGTATCGTTTCAAGGTTCCGCGCGCCAAAGGCCGGCGCATACACAATCCCGTGGCGAAGACAGTAATCGCGCAGCCGCTCTCTGAGTTCGCTCACCTTTCGCCGGCACGCCTCGGCAAGCTCCGCACCGAAGACAACCTCGCGCATCGCGCCGGTCTCAACGTCGCGGATTCGATACAGGCCGGGCGGATAGTTCGCCTCGGTCTCCTGCTCGCCCATCACGTGGAGCACCTTGAGCTCGTGGCGCGCGGCCAGGAGCCGCGCGAGCGCGTCTTCGAACTCGCCGGGCTCGACCAAAAAATCGGAAATCAGGATAACGACGCCCGGCGAACGGCGCTCGCGCATGAATTCGCTGACCGCGTCGAACAGCCCGGTTGCGCCGCGCGGCTTTAGGCCGGTTACGAAGGGCTTGAACTGCTGATAGGCCTCGCGGCGGCGATGGAACGGCGTGGCGGAAAGCCGTTCGCCGTCGCGCACCGTGGCGAAGGCGGCCAGACGTACCGCGTCGTTTTCGCCCATCGCAACGTAGGCGAGCGAAGCGCCAAGGGCGAGCGCGAGTCCGAGCTTGTCGTCGCGCTCGGGAAGCCCCATCGAGGCGCTTCGGTCGATCATCACGGTGACCTCGACCTGGCGTTCGACCCGGTAGGTGCGGATGGCCAGTTGGTCAAGGCGGGCGTAGGTGTTCCAGTCGAGGAAGCGGAGATCGTCGCCCTCGGCGTACTCCTTGAAGTTCTCGGGCTCGATTCCGGCGCCCTGGATGCGGCCGATTTGGCGCTGTCCGACGCGCACGCTGAGCGAGCGGCGGATGCCGAGCACAAGGCGATCGAGACGCCTTAGAAAATCCGGCTCGAAAGCGCGCATTTCGACCATCGTGCCCGCCGCCTCAGGATCCGGCCGAGCGCACTGACCTGACGACGCGCTCGACCACCTGGCGAGCGTCGACGCCGTCGGAGTGGGCCGCGTAGTTGAGCATTATGCGATGGGCGAGCGCGACGACCGCGACGTCGTCGATATCCTCGCGCGCGACGTTGGCGCGGCCGTCGAGCAGCGCGCGGACCTTGGCGCTCAGGATAAGGGCCTGCGCGCCGCGCGGACTGGAACCGAACATCACGTAGCGATCGACCGCATCCTCGCGCACCCTGGGCTGGGAAGCGGACAAGAAGCGCGAACTCTGCGGCTGGGTCGCGCGCACCATCCGCGCCGCATACTGCTCGATGGCGGGTGCGGCGATCACGCTGCGGACGAGCCTTTTGAGCGCCTCGACGCGCGCCGCCGCTTCGTCCGCCGGGAATGCCGGTTCCACGCCCGCCTCTTCGGGGCCGGTCGTGGTCGAGATGATCCTCACGAGTTCTTCCTCGCCGGGATAGTCGAGCCGGACCTTGAAGAGGAAGCGGTCGAGCTGCGCCTCCGGCAGCGGGTAAGTACCTTCCATCTCGATCGGGTTGAGCGTCGCCATCACGAAAAACGGAGGCGTCAGGGGATGGGTCTTGCCGGCAACCGTCACCTGCAGTTCGGCCATCGCCTCGAGCAGCGCCGACTGGGTTTTCGGAGTGGCGCGGTTTATCTCGTCGCCGAGCAGGATATGGCAGAAGATCGGTCCCGGCTGGAACGTAAAATCGCGCCGACCCTCGGCGCCGGTGACGATCACGCGGGTGCCGGTGATATCTGCGGGCATCAGATCGACTGTGAACTGGATTCGATTGAAGCTCAGGTTGAAGGCAAGCCCGAGCGTCTTGACCAGCGTGGTCTTGCCGGTGCCGGGCACGCCTTCGATAAGCACGTGTCCGCCGGCGAAGAGCGCGGTGAGAATCTCTTCGACCGCGCGCTCGTGGCCGACGATCACCTTGTGGACTTCACTCTGGATGCGCCGGAAGACGCGCGCAAAGTCGCCCACCGTCGGCATTTCGATCTCAGCTTGATTCATCTCTCAAAAACGCTCTTCACCGCCGCCCGGTCCTGCTGCGGAATCGAAACTCTGGGAACCGGCTGGTCGGGTTGCTGCTCAGGATTGAGCGGGGTGTCCACTTTGGGCGGCACGTAGGGATGGCCCTCGGCCTTGGGCCCGTTGGCCATGGGTCGCGCCTCGATTGCGATCTGGAATCCCTGGTTGCCCAGATGCGGCTCGGTACGCTGTCCAAACAGCGAATCGGGGTCGGCTCCGCTTCCGTGCGAAGAGCCGGCGCTGCCGTTATGGTCGCCGCGGCCGCGCCTAATCTGGTCTCCGGTGGACGGTTTTTCCTGGTTGCCAGGACCGCCCTGCTGCGAAGCGTTGGCCTGCGCTTTGCCGGCATCCGGTTTCTTCTCCCGCGACGCGCTTTCGGCCTGCTGCATCGGCGGTAGCGCCGAATCGGTTTGGTTGGGCGGCTTCTGGGGCTCGGGCTCAGGCGGATTGTTTGCAGGGGGTTCGGGCACGGTTGGCGGCGGCATCTGGCCTAGACCGCCGGGATTTTTGCCGGCGTCGGCGAGCTTCAAATTGATACGCGGGCGATTGCTGCCCGGAAGACCGGTGAGCTTGCTTTGGAGCTTGTTGGCAAAGCCGCGGGCGCGGTTTAGAAGCCGGCTGAGCGAACTGGGAGAGCCGCTTCGATGCTCGAGCCCCTGCGCCGCCATCATCTCCCTGAGTATCTTCATGGTGCGCGCGTCGGCGTGTACCTCGACGCCGTTGTTCGAACCCGGGTCGGCGGGCTGGAGCTTTAAGTCGTTCAGCCCAAGGGTGATTTCGGATCGCCCGGATGCGGGATGCCGGGCGTTGCGGCGGGCGCTCTGAATCAACGGAAAAGCCAGCAGCGCGATTGCGAGTGCGCCGAGCAGGCCGTATATCGAGCGCGACAGGAGGCGGTTTTCGATTCGCGCCGGTTCGAACTCACCCTGATGGGCGAGCGTGTCCTCGATCAGGTAGGACCACATCGGCGCCGCCGACGCGCTTCGTATCGGCGAGGCTGCCTCGGCGGGCGACGACTTTACGCGTCCCAGCTGGACAATGGTCTCGAGCCTTCCCTTGAGTCCCGCGCGCTGATCAGCCAGTTCCGCCGCGCGAAACATCGACGAATGCGCCAGCCATGCGGCGCGTCCTGTCCGGAACAGTCCGTACAGCATCGCGGCGAGCAGCAGGATCGAGCTTCCAAGGAACGGCAGCGGCGGCAGGTAGTAGGCCGCCAGAAGCACGAGCGCAACGCATCCGATCGTCCATCCCAGGACCCCGAAAACCGCGCCCTGCCATGCGAGCGAATTCAGACGGACGCGGATCGCACCAACCCGGTCGAGAATAATACCGAGTTTTTCCTCGGCCTTTCGGGCCTGCAAAGGGGAAGGCATGGAAACCAACGCTGCTACTAGTGCGCCCGGCACAAATGAATCTAGTTAACGCGGGAAATTTACGCAACTTCAAATTTCCAGGGGCGCGAGCGAAGCCGCCTTCGGTGCGCAAAGATGCCCGCGGGACGCGCTGTTTCAGAAGCTCCATCCCACCGTGCCCTTGACGAAATCGCCGCTGTAAGCGCGGGTCAGGCCAAAACCGACACCGAAATTGAATTCCAGCGGAGGGGTCAGATACAGGTTCACCGCAGGCACTATAAACTGCTGCTGCGCGTCGATCGGGACCGGGGCTTTGACCGGTCCGATATCGCCGTAGTATTCGAGCGCGGGCTCCAGCCATCGCCACTCGTTGTGCAACCGGTAGGTCACTTCCGCAGCGGGTTCGAAACCGATTCCCGGATGGGTTCCGGGTCCGGTGAATTGCTTCTCGAAGGCGAGATCCGCGACCAGCAGAAAGCCTCTGACGTTGGTCTGCACGATTGGCATCAGCTCGATATTGAAGGGATCCGGAACCGCCGCCCGCCGCATGTACTGCAGCTCGATATTCATGCCGAGGCGCACCGGCCATTCGTAGGTCTCGGGAACGCCGAAATGAACCTTGGTGCGTCCGCCCGCGTATTCGTAGGTGCCTGCGTCAAGCCGCGCGGTGCACAGATACTGGCCCACTTCCAGGTGCGGCAGCAGGCCGTAAGTGACCTCGAGCGTGTTGTGAATCTGGTAAAGCGGAAGCTGCGTACCGTGGTTGTAGGCGTCGGTGATCGAGTTGGAATGCATCTCGACTATCCAATGGCCCTCGGGCTCGGTGTCGACCGTGTACATCTGGAGTTCGTAAAAGTCGGTCGCGCAGGCGCGCCCGCAGAGGCAAAGGAAAACCAACGCGCACAGGGCGGCTCGGGTGACGATTTGGCCAGGCGTCATGTCAACACACGCACTTTTGGGATTGAACCGGCTAGCGGAGCACCGTAGCGGCGCTGGAACGCCACACGGCCTGGAACCCCATCATACCGCGCTATTTCAGGCCCGCGTCCTCGCGCGCTCCGAGCGCTAGCGCCGACCAGTCAAGGGCCTCGCGTTCGCGAGCCACGGCCGAGAGCAGCCGGTCGCGCACGATCGCCGCCACCGGCATCGGCGCCCTGACCTCCGAGGCCGTCGCGAGAACCAGTTCGAGGTCCTTCAGGCCGAGCTTCAGGCGAAAGCCGGCCGGCTCGTGCGTTAAGCGCGCGATCGCAAGACCATATCCCTGGTACACCGGACACGCGAACAGCGTACTGGTCAGCATCTCGGCTGCCTTGACGCGATCGATGCCGCTTTTCTCCGCCATCGCGAGCGCCTCCGCCATCGACTCCATTGCCGCTCCGATAAGAAAATTGCCCGCGAGCTTGAGCGCGTTGGCTGCGCCGATTTCCTCTCCGAGGTCGAACACGCCCTGCCCCATCGCGTCCAGAATCGGCCGCACTTTCTTCTTGAGCCTGTCAGGTCCTGAAACGCATATCCAAAGTTTGCGCGCCTGGGCCGCCTCGGGACGGCCGAAGACCGGGGCGGCTACGTAGGCGCTGCGCCGGATCGCGTGATAGTCAGCAAGGCGGCGCGCGGTAGCAGGTGCAACCGTGCTCATCGAAACGTGAATTCCGTCGGGCGCAAGACGATCGGCTATCGTGTCCACGCCGACCACCACGCTCTCCAATGCGGCATCGTCCGACAGCATCGACACGACGATTGCGCCAGGGCCCGCGGTCTGCTCGGGACTGGAAACCAATTCCGCACCGGCGCGCACAAGAGGATCGGCCTTGGACGCGGTGCGGTTGTAAACCTTCAGGCTGTAACCCGCCTTGATGAGGTTCGAGGCCATCGGCAGCCCCATCGCTCCCAACCCGATAAAACCGATTTGCTGGGCCATAACGACTCCTTTTTTCGTTTGTGTGAGCGTCGCCGCTAGCGCGAGCGCCTGACGCCGATCCTCGGACATCGCGACTCTACCGGGCATCGCGAGCACCACGGCGACACCGGCTGGCATATCGTCTGTCCGAAGGCAACCAACAGCGTGTTGTAGTCTATCCAGTAACGGCGCGGGAGCACCTCGCGCAGGCCCCTTTCAGTCTGGTCCGGGGTGCGCGTCTTGACGAGACCCCATCGGTTGGAAATCCGATGCACGTGGGTATCGACGCAGATGCCGGGTTTGCCGAACGCCTGCGTCACGACCAGGTTTGCGGTCTTGCGTCCGACGCCGCGCAGCTCGAGTAGCCGCTCGATCCTGTCCGGCACCCGTGCGGCGAATTTTTCGACGAGGTCGCGGCATATGCCGTGAATCACCCGCGCCTTGGTACGGTAAAAGCCGACCGGATAGATGAGCTGCGAAATCTCGTCCAGTGAAACCGCGAGCATCGCTTCGGGCGTGTCGGCGCGCTCGAACAGCCGCCGGGCCGCAACCGCCGTTACTTCGTCCCTGGTTCTCAGGCTCAGGATGCATCCGATCAGCGTTCGGAAGGGATCCCTCTCCTCGGCTGCCATCAGCGCGACAATCGGCGCGTTCCAGCGCTGAGCCTCGCGCCCGAGCACGCGGAGAAACCAGCCGACCGTGCGCCCGGTGGCGGCCTTGGGACGCGCGGGCCGCAGGGGCGGTTTCCTCGTTCGGTTTGCGGCCATCGCCTTCATCCGGTTCATTCACCCGGCACGGTTCGTCCGGGCTATAGAGGCACTTAGTTAGACTTTATGTAATGGGTAGTCAAGAATTAGACTAGCTAATGAAACTGAGAATGTGTATCAGTTCGGCCCTGGCACAGGCCTTCGATGACTAACGCCTGAACCCGCGCCCGCCCGACGAAAGATCTCTGGTATCGCCGCCACCACCGGCGTTCGCAAGTCCGCTTGAAGGCGCGGATTTCGTCGCGCGGATTGATTTGACGATACACTGCGCTTGGGAATACCTTTCGCTCGCTGGGAACGCGCACGCCGCCAGGTGCGCCCAAGACTTCTGGAGGCATATCCGCGATGGATGTCGGCAAGGACAAACTGCTCGAGATGTATCGTTCGATGCAGAGAATCAGGCAATTCGAGAGCAAGGTCCGCGATCTCGCCCTGGCAAGCGAAATACCGGGCTTTGTCCATGTCTCGATCGGCGAGGAGGCAAGCGCGGCCGGCGTATGCGCCGCGTTGCGCACGACTGATCGGATCACCTCCACCCACCGCGGCCACGGCCATCTGATCGCCAAGGGCGGCAAACTGGCGCAGATGATGGCGGAAATTTACGGACGGCGCACCGGCTACTGCAAGGGCAAGGGCGGCTCGATGCATATCGTCGACTACTCGCTCGGCATCCTCGGCGCCAACGGAATCGTCGGCGCGGGACTTCCAATCGCGACCGGCTCGGCTCTTGCCGCGGTGATCGCCGGGCGTGACGACGTGACCGCGTGCTTCTTCGGCGACGGCGCGTCCAACGAGGGGACTTTTCACGAATCGCTCAACCTGGCTGCGGTCTGGAAGCTGCCGGTCATCTTCGTGTGCGAGAACAACGGCTTCGGGGAGTTCACCCCGATGCAGACGGTGACCTCGGTGCGCGACATCGCGGTGCGCGCCAAGGCCTACGACATCCCGGGCGTTATCGTGGACGGCAACGACGTCTTCGAAGTCTATCGCTTCGCGAGCGAGGCGGTCGCGCGCGCCCGCGCCGGCGAGGGACCCACGCTGCTCGAATGCAAGACGTACCGATGGGAAGGGCACGTGGTCGGCGAGCAGGCTTTCATCGGCGCCGAGGGCTATCGCACGCAGGCGGAAATCGAGCAATGGAAACGCAAGTGTCCGATCGTCCGCTTCCAGCAGTTCCTGCTTCAAGACGGAAAGGTGAAGAGGGAAGAACTCGAACGAATCGACGAGGAAACTCGCCGGGAACTCGACGAAGCGGTCAAGTTCGCCCGCGAAAGCCCGCTGCCCGAGCCGTCGGAAGCTGAAACCGACGTGTTCGCCTGATTCGGAGGTTAACCAGATGGCAGAGCTCAACTTCATCCAGGCCATAAATCAGGCGCTTTTCGAAGAGATGGAGCGCGACCCGCTCACCTTCGTGATGGGCGAAGACGTAGTGCTCGGCGCTTTCGGCGCAACCCGTGGCCTCATCGATAAATTCGGCCCCGGGCGGGTGCGCAACACGCCCATCTCGGAGGCCGGGTTCGTCGGCGCCGCGGTGGGCGCTGCAATGGCCGGAACGCGGCCGATATGCGAGGTCGAGTTCGCAAGCTTCTTCTATTGCGCCTTCGACCAGGTCTGCAACCAGGCCGCCAAGCTTCGCTACATGTCGGGCGGCCAGGCGAGCATGCCGATCACCTTCCGATGCGTGAATGGAGCGGTCGGCGGCGCCGCAGCGCAGCACTCCGAAACCGTTTATGCGCAGTTCCTGAGCGTGCCGGGACTCAAGCTGGTCGTTCCGTCCGGCCCTTCCGACATGAAAGGACTGCTGAAGAGCGCGATCCGCGACAACAACCCGGTAATCGTCTTCGAGCATGGCGGGCTCGGCCGTCTCAAGGAACAGGTCCCTGACGGCGAACATCTGGTCCCGCTCGGCAAGGCTGCGATCAAGCGCGAGGGCCAGCACGTGACCGTGATCGCGATCGGCGCGATGGTTTCGAGGGCGCTCAAGGTGGCAGCGAAGCTCGCTGGAGAAGGCGTCTCGGTCGAGGTGCTCGACCCGCGCACGCTCGTCCCGCTCGACGAGGAAGCAATCCTGACCTCGGTCGCGAAAACCAACCGCGTGGTGATAGCCGACGAAGGCCATCTGCGTGGAGGCGCGGCCGCCGATATCGCCGCGCTCATCGCGGAAAAAGCCTTCGATTCGCTCGACGCGCCAATCAAACGCGTAGCCGCGCCCGATGTCCCCATCCCGTTCAGCCCGCCGCTCGAGAAGGCAGTGATACCCGGCGAAGCGCAAATCGAGGCGGGGATCCGCGCGGTGCTCGGCATCTGAGACGCGGTGCTCGAAGGCGGGAGACCGTCCGCGCGATAGGTGAGGGCAAGCGCCCGATGAGGGCGCGAATCGACGGCGGTAGTCGGCGTCTGCCTGCCTCCCGCTTGAACATAAGAGGACAGGAATTGAGTGCGATGCCCCAGGTGGCGGATTGTTTCGGCTCGACCCTTTTCGACGCACTCGCTTTCAGCAACACGAGACTTGACATACAAACGGGCGAGTGAGTTTCGATGGCTGTTGAAGTAATAATGCCCAAGTTCGGGCTCACGATGCACGACGGGACTATCCAGCGCTTCTTCAAGGCGCCCGGCGATCCGGTCCGCGAGGGCGAACCGCTTTTCGAAGTCGAAACCGAGAAAGTTCTCCAGGAAGTCGAAGCGCCTGCGAGCGGAATCTTCGCGTTCCCCCTGTTCGAAGAAGGCGCGACCGTCGATTGCGGCGCAACCGTCGCAATCATTGCCGAACCTGGCGAGGACCTGGCGCAACTGAGAGCGCGCTATGGCAGTGGCGCGAGTGCCGGCGGCAGCCCGGCGGTTCCTGCCGCGCCTGCGCCTGCAACCGGCGATCGACCTCCCGGTCCCGAGGCTGCTTCGGCCGCGCTCCCATCGGGCGGGCGTCGCGCAATAAGCCCGGTCGCGCGAAAGCTCGCCACCGAGCTCGGCGTCAACCTGGATACCGTGGCGGGAACCGGGCCGGGCGGCCGCGTCACGCGCGAGGACGTGGAGCGCGCCGCGCGCCAGTACGCCCGCGCGCCGATCCCGTCCCCGAAACCAGACGCGGCATCAGTGGCCGCGCTCGCGCCCGGGCAAACGCCGGCGCCGGGTCCGCGGACGATTCCGTTTCGCGCGATGCGCCGAACGATCGCCGAACGGATGCATCAGAGCCTGCGCGATTCGGCGCAGCTCACGATAATGACCGAAGCCGACGTCACCGCCGCAACCGAGCTTCGCGAACGGCTCAAGCGCGAGTTCGACTTTACCTACACGGACCTTCTGATCCATGCGGTCGCACGCGCCCTGCTGAAGCATCCGCGGATGAACGCGCGGCTTGACGGCGACGCGATCGTGATTCCGGACGAAGTGAATATCGGGCTTGCCGTCGCGCTTGAGGAAGGACTCGTCGTCCCGGTTATCAGGGATGCGGCACGGCTTGGCCTGGGCGAGATCGCGGCGCGCAGCCGCGCATTGGGCGAGAAGGCGCGCGCGGGCAAGCTCAGGCTCGAAGACGTGAGCGGCGGAACTTTCACCATCACGAATCTCGGCGCCTACGGCATTGACGCGTTTACGCCGATCCTGAATCCAGGCGAGACCGGTATCCTCGGCGTAGGACGGATCGTCGAGAAACCGGCGGTTTATCGCGGCGAAATAACCCGGCGCGCGATGATGACGCTTAGTCTCACTTTCGACCATCGCACGGTCGACGGAGCGCCGGCGGCGGAGTTTCTTCGCACCGTGATCGAAATCTTTAACTACGGAGAGCGATGAATCCGCGCCAGTCCGGATCGATTGCACACTGGGCCGCGTGCGTGGCGATCTTCTTCCTGCCGCTCGCGATAATCGGCACACCCGCTGTCCTTGCCCAGCCCGGGCGCGCGGGTGAGATCGTCAGGGCACCCAAACCCAAACCTATCGACTGGAAGAAGACCACCGACGAAGCCGTCAAGTTGCTCTCGCAGTATATCCAGATCAACACGACCAATCCGCCGGGGAACGAAATCAGGGCGGCCCAGCTGCTCAAGGAGAAGTTCCTGAGCGACGGTATCCCGGCGACCATCTGGCAGTCCGCGCCGGGACGCGGGATCGTCGCCGCGCGGCTTCGCGGCGTCGGACGAAAGCGCAAGACGCTCATCCTGCTAAGCCACATGGACGTGGTTCCCGCCAACCCCAGGCAATGGAGCGTTGCGCCGTTCTCCGGCAAGGTCAAGGACGGCTCCGTATGGGGCCGTGGCGCGCTCGATGACAAGGGTCCCGGAGTGATCGAAATGATGGCGATGCTGGCGATCAAGCGCGCCGGCATCCTGCTCGACCGCGACGTCCTGTTTATCGCGACCGGAGATGAGGAAACCGGTGGCAGGCAGGGCGCCCAATGGTTCGCCGACAATGAAAAGGACATCTACTCGGACGCCGGCTATCTGCTCAATGAAGGCGGCGCAATAATGGTGCGTCCCAACGGGCGGCAGTTGTATACCGTCTCGGTCACTGAGAAGGCGCCGCTATGGCTCAGGCTTGTCGCCACCGGGCCCACGGGCCACGCCGCTGACCCGCCGGAGGAAACCTCCGTAACCCATCTCGTCCGCGCGCTCGGGCGGCTTATCGACTATCGGCCGAAAATCCACGTGCTTCAGCCGGTGGCGGATTATTTCAACGTACTCGCCCACATCGATCATGGGCCGAGGCAGTGGCTGAACCTCGCGGTCGCGCTGCGCGATCCGGCTTTCGCGCGCGAGTTCCTTTCGATGCCCTACCAGAACGCGATGGTGCGCGACACGATTGCGCCGACCGTCCTGATGGCGGGACCGACGATCAACGAGCTTCCCGAGACCGCCTATGCGGACGTGGACTGCCGGCTGTTGCCGGGCGAGAATCCCAAGCGTTTCATGGAGACTATCCGCAAGGTAATCGCGGACAAGTCGATAAAAATCCAGGTGCTGCTCACTTCCCCGGCCACCTCCTCGCCCCAGAAGTCCTCCCTGATGCGGGCTATCGAAAGGCTCGCTCGCGAAGACAAGGCGCGCTCCGTGCCGACCATGATCTCCGGTTTCACCGACAGCCGCTTCTTCCGCCAGCACGGGGTCATCTCCTACGGATTCATCCCGATAGAGCTGAGCGCGGCGGACGAACGCGGTATCCACGGCGTCAACGAACATATAGGAGTAAGCCAGCTAGGAGACGCGATTCGCCGGATGGTCACGCTGCTGGAGATCTTCGGCGGACGCGGGTGAGGAACGATGCTTCGCGCGGGTGTAGGTTGTTCAATCGCGCTCAATCCCAGGACCGCAGCGGCAGAAGCGACCGCCGAGGCGATGTCGCGGGCGGGGCTGAGTGAGGCTGCCGGAGCGCTATGCTTCGCCACTACCGCGCACGGCGCGGCGTTCCCGATAATCCTCAGAACTGTGGCGGCCCAGGCACGCACGCGCGAGGTCGCCGGATGCTCCAGCGTGGGGGTAATCGCAACCGAACAGGAAATCGAGTCGGGACCGGCGCTCGCGGTGCTCGTCTTCGGCGGCGAGGAGCTCGCGGCCCGGCGCTTCTTCGTTCCATCGCTTCGCGGACGGCCGCGTGAAGCCGCCGCCGAGGTCGCCGCCGCGGTCAGGCCCGCCCTTGGCCCAACCAACCTGCTCTGCCTGTTCCCAGATACCTACAATATCGAGCCGGAAACCTTCCTTTCGACCCTGCGCCAGGAACTTCCGGGCGTCACCCTGGCGGGTGGCGGCGCGACCGAGGACGGCTCGATCGGCGAGACGTTTCAGTTCTGCGGCGACGTGGTCAGCTCCAACGCGGTCTCGGGGATGCTGCTTTCGGGCAATTTCGCGGTCGATGTCGGCGCCAGTTCCGCCTGCACGCAGATCGGCCCGCTCCATGAGGTCACGGCGGTGCGCGACAACGTGCTTATCTCGCTCGACGGGCGTCCCGCCTGGGAGGTCTTCGCCGAAGCCGCTGGTCCGCTGGCCGACGATTTCCGCCGGGCCCTCGCCTTTGTGTTCCTGGGAATTCCGCTCGATCCGGCCGCCGAACGGCTTGAGCGCGGACGCCACCTGGTGCGTAACATCGTCGGCGCCAGCGCGGAGCACGGCGTGCTCGCGGTTTCACATCAGTTCAAGGCCGGCGACCGAATGGGCCTGATGCTGCGCAACGCGCCCGGCGCGCGCGAGGATTTGAAGACCGTGCTGGAAGAGATGCGTTCGCGGGTGAGGCGGCCGCCTGCCCTCGGCCTGTATTTCGACTGCGCCTCGCGCGGTTCCGGGCTTTACAATCTTCCCGGCCACGATTGCGCCTATATCCAGCGCTACCTCGGGCCGCTGGCGCTCGGGGGATTCTTCACCGGTTTCGAGATCGGACCGCTTGGACGCGTGAGCGGAATTCTCCAGTGTTCAGGAGTGCTCGTGCTGATATCCTAAGCGCGGCGCGGCGTGATTTTTTTCCGTAGCGGCCGAGGCTTGCCGGCTTTCAAGGTTAATGGTAGCTCAATGACACGGATCCGAGCCGACCCGGGCCGGCAGGATTCCGACCAGCCATCCGAACAGACGGAGGAAAAGCAAGTTGGACTTCGGGTTCTCAGAAGAACAGGAGATGTTGCGCGACGCGGCCAAGCGATTCCTGGCCGACAACTGCCCAACGACGTTCGTGCGCAAGATGATGGCCGACGATACGGCCCATGACAGGGGGTTCTGGAATAAGCTGGTCGAACTCGGATGGCCCGGCCTGCTCATCCCTGAGAACTACGGCGGCCAGGGCGGCACGTTCCTGGACATGACCGTCGTGGTCGAGGAAGCCGGCAAGGCGCTGCTGCCTGGTCCGTTCTTCACCGCCGCGCTACTGGGCGCTCCGCTTTTGATCGAGGGCGGCTCCGAGGCGCAAAAGAAGGAACTCCTGCCCAAGATGGCGGCGGGCGAATGTATCGCAACGCTCGCGCTCGCCGAAGCCGCCGGCCGTTTCGACGCCGAGGGAATCCAGCTCAAGGCTTCCCAGAGCGGCTCCGACTACACGCTTTCCGGTGAGAAATTCTTTGTTCCCGACGCTCACGTCGCCAACCTGATCGTGGTCGCCGCCCGCACCGGCGCAAGCGGCGAGAAAGGTGTTACCCTCCTGCTCGTACCCGCCGACGCCAAGGGTGTGACCGTCACCCAGCTCAAGACCGTCGATATGACGCGCCGGCTATGCCACGTGAAATTGGACAACGTGAAGGTTCCGGCCGCGAGCCTGCTCGGCAAGGAAGGCGAGGGGTGGCCCGTGCTTCGCCGCGTTCTCGATATCGCCACCGCTGCGCTTTCGGCCGAGATCGTCGGCACCGCCCAGAAGGCGCTCGACATGTCGGTCGAATACGCCAAGACCCGCGTCCAGTTCGGCAAGCCGATCGGCTCCTTCCAGGCCGTCAAGCATAAGTGCGTCGACATGATGGTCGCGGTCGAGAATGCACGCTCGCTCACCTACTACGCGTGCTGGACGGTTGACGAGCGCAACGCCGAGGCCGCGACCGCGGTTCCCATGGCAAAGGCATACGCGTCCGACATGGGCAAGTACGTCACCTCCGAGGCGATCCAGGTCCACGGCGGTATCGGCTTCACGTGGGAGCATGACATGCACCTGTTCCATCGCCGCGCGCTTGCCGGAGAAGCCAATTTTGGCAACGCGCCGGTGCATCGCGAGACCGTCGCGCGGGCGATGCTCGACTGAGCCCCCACGGGTGAAAAGGGAGAAGCCTGAAAGCCGCGGCCCCAAAAGGGCCGCGGCTTTTTTGCGCCTTGACGCGAGGAGCCAGCCGCCCGCGTCCGCCTGGCGACCGGTGGCGTTCGGACGCGGATGCGGCTACGGGGTGCGAGATGCGCCGGGCTGGATTATTGGGAAAGCGGTGGACGCGTCGGACCTGACGCCCTGGGGAAATTCGTCAACGCGGTCGCTGCCAAGGGGGGAATGGCAGTTCCGGCTGTCCGACCCGTCCACCAGTCCAAAGCTTGGCGCGCAATCGTCCCTGCGTCAAGTCTTCCGTCTTAAAGTAGCAAATATATTCTGACGGTTATAGCATTTTTCGGCCGCCCATGGCGGTTTCCCCGCGCCCGCGCGCCCCGCTCTGCGCTGGAGCTTCGCGCGGCTTTGTGAGAGTTAACTCGATTGGATCTTGACGTCTGTTCGAGGGGACACCGATGACGCAACCATTTGCCCATGCCGACCGCACGACTGGCCCGCCGATGAACGGCGCGCGGGCGCTCACCGCAGAGGTGCGCGCCCGCGCTTCGGAGATCGAATCCGCACGCCGGCTTCCGTCCGACCTTGCGCGCAAGTTCGCCGAGGCTGGGCTGTTCCGCATGATGATCCCGCGTGAGTTCGGCGGCTTCGAGTCGCATCCCGAGGAGCTCGCGCGCGTGATCGAGGAAGTCTCATGCGCCGACGGGGCCGCCGGATGGTGCGTGATGATCGGCGCGACCACCGCGATCCTCTCGGGTTTGCTCCCCGAGCGCGCCGCGCGTGAAATCTACGGCACCGACCCGCTGGTTATCACGGCCGGGGCCGTCGCACCGACCGGGACGGCCCGCGCGTCAGAGGGCGGTTATCGCGTGAGCGGGCGATGGCAATGGGGCAGCGCCACCGAGAACTGCCAATGGATAGTCGGCGGATGCCTCCTGATGGACGGCGACAAACGCCGAATTGACGCGAGCGGACAACCGCAAATCGCACTCGCCGTGCTCCGGCGCGACCAGGTGGAAATTCTTGATACATGGAACGCCTCGGGACTGCGCGGCACCGGAAGCCACGATTTCCGGACAGACGACGCTTTCGTGCCGGCCGACCGCATGTTGCTTCTTGTCGGCGGGCCTGAACCGGCGATCAAGCGTCCGCTCTACTTGTTCCCTTTCTTCGGGCTGCTCGCAGTCGGCGTCTCCGCGGTCATGCTGGGAATCGCGCGCCGCGCGATCGACGAACTGGTCGAACTCGCCGCGCAAAAGACTCCAACGTGGGAACGGCGAACACTCGCGCATTCGGCGCGCGTGCAGTCCGCGGTGGCCGAAGCCGAGGCGGCACTGCGGTCGGCGCGCGCCTTTCTGTTCGATGCAATCGGCGCGGCGTGGAAGGCGGTCGAGCGCAACGGCTCGGCTTCAATTGAGGATCGCCGCGACCTCCGCCTGGCGACTACCAACGCCGCGTGGCAATCCGCACACGCGGTGGACCTGATGTACAACGCGGGCGGAGGCTCATCGGTCCACGCGACCAGCGCGCTGCAGCGATGCTTTCGGGACGTCCACGTCGCAACGCAGCATCGCCAGGTCAACGCGAGCAACTACGAACTAGCCGGCAGGCTTTATCTGGGAGTGGACACGCCCGCGGCCTTCCTATGAATGGTAGCCGCGTGCGCGCCAGTACCGAAACCGCCCCCAAAACACCTTTGCCAGGAGAGGATCAACCATGCCCGAGATCGGACTGTACGAAGCGATGAGCACGTTGCGCGCGGTCAGACGTCTTAAACCCGATCCGATTCCCGACGCGGTGATGCGCCGCGTGCTGGAAGCGGCGACCTGGGCTCCGACCGGTGGTAATGTTCAGCCCTGGCGAATCGTGCTGGTGCGGGAGCGCGTGCGCAAGGAGCGGCTCGGCGCGCTCTACGCCGAGAGATGGCGGCTTTTCTCAAAGCGTTACCGCAGCGCCATGGACACGATGGCCGAGGATGCGCGCAAACGGCTTGAGCGCACCATCGCCGCGGGCGACTACCTTGCAGCCCATTTCGGCGAAACGCCTGCGCTCGCGATCTTCTGCTTCAACCCGAATCAGATGGCGATAACCGACTCCGGGCTTGACCGCCCGTCGGTGGTCGGCGGCGCCTCGGTCTATACAGCGGTCGAAAACCTGCTCCTGGCGTGCAGGGCCGAGGGTCTGGGATGCGTGCTGACGACGCTGCTTTGCGAATGCGAGCCAGAAGTGCGCGAACTGCTCTCGATTCCAGAGCCGTGGGGCACGGCCGCAGCTATCCCCATAGGCTACCCCGTCGGAAAAGGGCACGGTCCGCTGGTGCGGCGCAGCGTCGAGGAACTCGTTTTTCTCGACAGCTTCGGAACCCGCCTGACCAGTTAGCACCCGAAACGACATCGCAGGGCGCATCGGATAACCGAACAGGCGCGCCAAAAAACGTGATTGCGTGGTCCGCGGTTGCGGCCGAATACATTACGAATTGTGCCATATGGCCGGTTGGCAGGCGCTCGATGACCGTCGGTCAAGCCCGTAAGCAGGGCACAGGTAACGCTTGATGTGCATTGTACTGAGGGGATGAAAAAGGCGGCGTACGCGGTCAGACCGAGGCCTAAGTTTTACAGATAATTGCTCAAAAGATCGGTAAAGGCTCCGTCACTCTTCCAGCGCGCGAGCACATAAGGCCGTAAACGGGGCCGATTCGCCCGGGTCTTGCCACATCCCAACCACCCGACCGCTGCGCGGTGAAGTGTCCGCGGCCGATCGAGCGCGGACGATTGCCAAATAGAAAGAAAAAAGACGGGCGCGCTGGTGAGCGCCCGCCTTTGATTTGTGCCCTGGGATCGGCTGATCACCAATTCCGCGCGGAGTCGTTACTTGCTGATCCAGCACCCGATCCACAACTTTCGGTAATAGCTTCTTCGCTCCAGTCGTCTTAGCTTCGGGTGCCATTCTCCCGAAGGCGCCGCATGCCTTCGAGTATCTTTTCGATCGCCTGTTCGGGCGTTTCTGCGACCGCGGACAAATGGCCCATCTTGCGGCGCGCGCGCGGCGGATGCTTGTCGTATATATGCAAGTGAACCCCGGGCAGCGCCAGTGCTTTTTCGAAGGGCGGGGCCGCGCCCTCGCTCCATAGGTCGCCAAGCAGGTTGGCGATGGCGACCGGACGCATTATGTCTGCCGATCCGAGCGGGAGGTCGCACAGCGCTCTTACCGCCTGCTCAAACTGGCTTGTCATACAGGCCCGCTCGCTCGCATGGTAAGAGTTGTGCGGTCGGGGTGCGAGTTCGTTCACCAGAAGGCTCCTATGCCTGTCCATGAACATCTCCACCACGAGTAGTCCTTCGAGCGCCAACGAATCGGCGATATCGACGGCCAGCGCGCAGGTCTCACGTGCTATCTCTCGCGACACTGGCGCAGGAATCACCGACCAACGAAGGATTCTGTCTTCATGATGGTTGAGCGCTGGCGGATAGGCGATTATCTCGCCCGAGGGGCGCCGCGCCACCAAGACCGAGAGTTCGGCTTCCAAATCGAGGGCCTGTTCCACCACGTACGCTTGCGGCCCGAGCGTATCCCATGCTTTCGCCACGTCAGCTTCGCAGCGGATCCGAGCCTGCGCATGCCCGTCGTAGCCGCCCCGGCAGGCCTTGATATAGCAGTCAAAGCCGAACCCTGCCGCGGCGGCGTGCAACTGCTCGAACGAAGCCGCGGGCTTCCATGGCCCCAGCGGATAGCCGTGTCGCGCAAGCCAGCTCTTCTGACTCGCGCGATCCTGCACCAGCGAAAGAACGCGCGCACTCGGACGTACCGGTACGTAGCGGGCGCACTCTTCAAGGCTGTTGATGCTGATGCGTTCGTTATCAATGGTCAAAACCGCGCAGTGCTGGGAGAGCCGGACAGCCGAGGCTGTGTCATTGAAAGGTGCGATTATCAGCTCGTCCGCCAATGGCCGAATCGCGCAGCGTGGATCGGGGTCGAGCGCACGGATTTTGTAACCCATCACGCGCGCCGCCATCGCGATCATCCGCCCTAGCTGGCCGCCGCCAAGAATGCCGATTGTGGCGCCGGGGAGAATTGGACCTCGTGCGCCGGCGCTCATTCGTCACTATGGCTTTCGCGCCATTCAGCCAGTCGCTTGTTCAAGCCTGGGTCCGCGCTGGCAAGAATCGCCGCCGCGAATAGCGCGGCTTTTATAGCCCCATCACGTCCGATACCCATCGTCGCCACCGGCACGCCTTTCGGCATTTGCGCAATGGATAGTAACGAGTCCATCCCGCCGAGTGAGCTCGCCGGGATCGGCACGCCAATTACCGGAAGAATGGTTTTTGCCGCCAGCATGCCGGGCAGATGCGCGGCGCCGCCCGCGCCCGCGATGATTATCTTGAGCCCGCGTCGCTCGGCCCGAGCCGCATAGTCGAACATCAGGTCCGGCGTGCGATGGGCGGAGACCACCCGCTTTTCATATGGGATCCCAAGTTCCTGGAGGGTTTCGCACGCCGCGCGCATGTGCTCGAAGTCGTTGGCGCTTCCCATCACGACCCCAACCGCCGCGTCTTGGCTTTCGGAGTCTTGAGCCTGCGCATCAGGCATCATCGCTATGCCCCTCCAGAAAATTGAATAACCGGTCCATATCGATATCGCTCATTAGCACGAAGCGTCGCTCGTCGCGTGAGTAGGCGAACAGGTCGCCCTGATCTTCGGCAAACCAGAGCGCGTGCATGGCAATGTCGGTTTTGTTGGCGGTGCCGACAAGCCATTCGCAAAGGCGGACCATCTGCTCCAGCAGCCACGCTTGCGAGAGGTTATCGTAAGCGACCAATGGAGCGACCTCTCGCAGTCGGGAAGGCGCCTGATCGAGCGTCGGTTCCATAAACGGCGGCGACCATTCCCCGCGGCGCCACATGGGCGGAACACAACAGGATGAATGCCCCAGGAACACTATGTGACGCAACGCGAGCACATTGAGCGCGTATTCGATGGTCCTCCATCCCAGATCGTCGCCCTTTTTCTCCCTAACGGAAATCGGGGGAGACAGCGTACCGCCCAGATTCTGAAGCACACATAGCGGATCGAGCGACGCCACGAACGCGGTCAGAAGCGGGCTCTCCGCACAGGTAATGAAGAGCGCTTGCGCGGGTTTCTGTGGCTCGTGAATAGGCTGCAGCGGATATCCGTCGAGCCCCGCGCTATGACGCAATCGCTTGAGACCTTCAGTACGCTTGTTCACTATGTTTGCTCCTTGAGCTATTCGCCCTGGCCACGTGAATAACCGGGCTGGCCGTCGAAGGTGTACAGGCCTTCGGTTTTGATGAAGTCCAACCCTCGGTCAGCCACGCGCGTCAGCAGAGCGGCAACCTGTTTGTGACTAACTTGGCCGTGCTTGTTGGTTGCCATAAATCGACAGCGCCAATGGTCCGTGCAAAAGGTTTCGGGAACGCCGTCGGGCCATACCTTGGTTCCGCGATTCGTGATCATCGTAAGTTTGAAATCGTCCCCTTCCGCGCCGCGCAACTCACCCGCAAGTTTACGCGGATCGCGATCCGGTCCGTTCCAGTCAACGAATACGTCAACGCCGACCATTTCCTTAACCGCTTGCTTTGAAGCGGAAAGCGGCTGGCGGGAAGGCTGAGCCGCCGCTGTGTAATGAACAGGCTTTAGATGCTCGGGAAGTTTGCCGAGCCGCGCAATAACGGCGTCAGCGAACTCACGAGTACCGACCTTCTCGCGGCTGACGCCGTCCTTGAAGATGTCGTAGGTATGAACGCCGTCCTCGATCGTACGGAGCCAGGCGTTGTGGACCGCTTGGGCGATGTCGGGCTGTCCGATATGGACTAGCATCATGACGCCGGCAAGCAGCAGACCTGAGGGATTGGCGAGATTCTGACCAGCGCGACGAGGTGCGCTACCGTGAATCGCCTCGAACATGGAGACCTGCTCGCCGATATTGGCCGAGCCCGCGAGGCCAACCGAGCCGGCAATCTGCGCGGCCACGTCGGACAGTATATCGCCATACAGGTTGGGCATGACGACAACATCGAAAGCCTCGGGCGTGTCAGTCAGCTTGGCCGCCCCAATATCCACGATCCAATGCTCGTGCTCGAGGTCAGGGTACTCGGCCGCCACCTCGTCAAAGACCTTGTGAAACAGCCCGTCGGTCAGCTTCATGATGTTGTCTTTGGTGAAGCAGGTTACCTTCCGACGGCCGTTCGCGCGCGCATACTCGAAGGCGTAGCGCACAATTTTCTCGGTGCCAGGCCGTGTGATCAGCTTGAGGCATTGAACCACCTCATTCGTCTGCCGATGCTCGATCCCCCCGTAGGTGTCTTCTTCGTTTTCGCGGATAATGACGACGTCCATACCGGGATGGCGCGTGCGAACGAACGGATCGTAAGCTCTGCACGGACGCACATTGGCGAACAACCCAAGCGTCTTGCGCACTGTGACATTGAGGCTCTTAAAGCCGCCGCCCTGCGGTGTGGTGATTGGCGCCTTGAGGAACACTCGGGTGCGCCGCAGAGTGTCCCAGGCTGACGGCTCGATGCCTGCGCTAAAGCCGCGCTTGTAAACGCTTTCTCCGATTTCAATTTCGCTGATTTCGAGGCGGGCGCCCGCTGCTTTTATGATCCGCAGCGTCGCGTCCATGATCTCGGGGCCGATTCCGTCGCCCTTGGCTACTGTGATTGGTGTGGCCGGTCCCATTCCGTCGTTTCTCCTCTTGCGATCGTCGAACAAATACGATTTATAAAACACGAAACAAATTTCGTACTTGACCCTTGGGAAAGTACGACATTAAAGTCGCGTAGTCAAGGGCGTATGTTAAATGGTAGGTTCGAATTAATGGCGAAGAAGGTCGAAACCACGGCGCTGACCGGTCTTGGGTGGACGTTCCTGAGCAACCACGGGCATGTTCTGCTATGCTTGGCTGCGGAACCGGAGATGCGGCTGCGCGACGTGGCGGCGCGCGTCGGCATCACCGAGCGCGCCGTGCAGCGGATCGTCGCCGAGCTGGAGCACGCTGGCTATCTGGAGCGCAAGCGCTGCGGGCGGCGCAACCGCTACGAATTCCGCCCCACCCTCCACCTGCGACATCCCGTTGAGGGCCATCGCACCATCGGCGAACTCATCGATTTCGTTATCGGCCAGCGTGCCGCCTCTGGCTCGCCCAGCGAAGCGTCAGGCCGCGCAAAAGCGGCCGGCCGCGGACTCAAGGTGCCGAACGGCGCATCCACCCGGACCCATATATCCACGCGCAGACGCTCGCTTTCGGTTTTTTGCCAGGCAAAACCTGGCAGGCAAGATTGAATGTAAAATCTAAACGTGAGGTGGCCTGCGAAGTTTAGGCTCGCGGTGATGGTGGACCTGCTCCGTAAGATGCCCGCAGGTTGGCGGGCAAGTTGGGCAGAAAATGTCGGCGATTGGGCACAAACACGAGCCAGCCTTCAAGACCAGGATGGCGCTTGCGGCGCTGCGCAGGGACGCGACAGTACTGGAGCTAACCCTGCGTTTTGGCGCGGATCCCATCCAGATTTATGCTTGGAAGCGGGCGCTGGTCGACCCGGCACCCAAGGTGCTCAGCGGCGTTGCGCCATGCGTTGGCCGGGTATCAGAAATTGTGCGACGAAGCTGAACCTGTGAGGGACCACGCCAGAAAACTGATTCAACCCGCCGCCGAAGTCCGCTACGACCGCGCCGTATGCCGCCAGATCCTTGGCAAGCTCACCCCGCAGCACATGGGAAAGCACGGACTGACTCTGGATGAGGCCTACCGGCGATCCCCGCAGCTCGGATTCACAGGGAGCGCGCGAGTGGGTTTGCAACCCGACGCCGAGGGAATCCTTCGAAACGCTGAGGTGTACGGTTTGGTGGTTGCGGGGGAGGGATTTGAACCCACGACCTCCGGGTTATGAGCCCGGCGAGCTACCAGACTGCTCCACCCCGCGCACGCATAGTAACGGGCCTGGTGAAGCGCGGTCAATACGGTAGGCGGAAAGAACCACGCCGGGATCTATTTTTCGCCGCGCCCGCCTCGTTCAAACCATCGCGCCGACGGATGCGTGAATGGCTCGCGCCTTGGAAAGATGTGCCCGCCTCGGCCGCATCGCCCCTCATCCCCCATAAGGTATTGAGCCGCTGACGGCGGCGAACATCCCGAATAACGATATGTCCGGGCCGACGCGGCTCGCCTCCGAACGCAACCGATGCAGTCTCAGGCCTCAGCCGGGCATGATCCGGATATTGCAGTCGCGATGCGCCTTGCCGAACTCGATTATCTCCCTTTCGGCGGGCGTCGCGCCGGGCTTGTCTCCGCCCAGCATCAGTTGCTTCGCCTGCGCCATGTCGAAGTCGTCGGCCTCGACGCTGTCGCTGTGATCGTCGCAGATGATGAACACCATTTCGGCTCCTTGAACCTCCCGCGTTGAATCCACAACGCTATACGAAGCCGCCGCCCATGTCAGCATCGCGGCGACCTCGCGCGCGCCTTTGACGCCGACGCGCCCTTTTGTGGTATCGATGAATCCAGGTCGATTCAGGAGTACGAAGGCCGATGAGTCTAAAAGGAAAAGCCGCCGCGATCGGGATCGGCGAACTGAAGCCCGCGAAGGAACCGGGCGATCTCACCGCGCTCGGCCTGATGGCAAAGGTTTCAGCCGAAGCACTCGCCGACGCGGGGCTGGAAAAGAAAGATATCGACGGCTTCCTGGTCGGGATGCCGTATGCCGACCCGGGGATGCTGTACCCGGCGTCCGCGATCGAGGTGCTGGGGTTTGCACCGCGGATGCTTAACGTCGTGGATATCGGCGGGGCGAGCCCGGCCGGGATGATCTGGCGCGCCGCCGCAGCGATCGACGCCGGGATGTGCAACGCCGTGCTGTGCCTGGTCGCGGACCTCAACCGCGCCGGCGATCAGCGCCCGCCCACCGTCTCGGTCCAGCGCGAGTTCGAGGCTCCCTACGGAAATATCGGCGCGAACTGCGGTTACGCGCTTATCGCGCGCCGGCACATGTACGAGTACGGCACGACGCCCGAGCAGATGGCGAAGGTCGCAGTCGATCAGCGCGCGAATGCGCTCAAGAATCCGCTTGCCACTTTCAACGAAAAACCGCTCACGATAGCCGAGGTGCTCGGCTCGCGGATGATCGTCGATCCGCTCCATCTCTACGAAATCGTAAGCCCGGTTAGCGGCGGGGCGGCCGTGATCGTTGCCTCGCCCGAGATCGCGCGGCGCGCGAAGAATCCTCCCGTATGGCTTCTCGGCGCGGGCGAAGCCGCCAACCACTCGTCGATAACCTATGCGCCGTCGATCACCGAATCGCCGATCAAGCCTGCCGCCGAGAGCGCCTTTAAGATGGCAGGCCTGAAGCCGTCGGACATGGATCTTGTTTGCCCATACGACTGCTACACCATAACTGTGATCGTCACCCTCGAAGACGCGGGCTTCTGCAAAAAAGGCCACGGCGGTCCGTTCGTCGCCGAGCACGATCTCACTTACGCGGGCGACTTCCCGTGCAACACGCACGGCGGCCAGCTCTCGTTTGGACAGCCGGGGCTGGCCGGCGGGATGAGCCACGTCACCGAGGCGATTCGCCAGTTGATGGGCCGCGGGGGTGAGCGCCAGGTCAAAAACGCGGCGCTAGCCTACGTCAATGGCAACGGCGGAATCATGAGTGAGCAGGTGAGCCTGGTGCTGGAGCGCAGGTCATGAGCGAGTACATAAAGCCGCTTCCCAAACCCACCGCGACAAGCCGCCCGTTCTGGGAGGCTGCGCGAAACCATGAACTTATGCTTCAGCGATGCGGCGCGTGCAGCAAGTTCATCTATTATCCGCGCGACCGATGCCCGTATTGTTTCTCGGACAATCTCTCATGGAACCGGGTGAGCGGGCGCGGCACTCTTTACAGCTACACGGTCGTCCATCGCGCTTCGAGCCGCGCGTTCGCCGACGCGCCCTACGTGCTCGCGATCGTGGAGCTCGACGAGGGTCCGCGGATGACGACCAATATCGTCGCGCCGCCCGCAGATCTGAAAGTCGGGATGCCGGTGGTCGCATTCTTCGACGACGTGGCGCCGGGCCACACTCTGGTCAAATTCAAACCCGCGTAAGTCCGCGCGGCACGGATGCTGCCACCAAAGAGCAGCATCCGTGCCGCTTCCTCACCCAGAGGCAAGCGAGCAGGATCGTGCGCAACCTGTAACCTTGCGGCCCACCGGCGAAACCTACGCCAGCAGGACCGCGACGATTCCCGTCAGGAAGATCCCGTCGAAGGTGCCCGCGCCGCCGATCGATGCGACCGGCGCACCCAGTCCCTTGATCTTGTTCAGGTTGAGCAGGTCCGCGCCGATAAGCGTGCCAATCACGCCGCTTACATAGGCGACCACGTCCGCATGATGCCCACCCAGGACCCAGCCGCAGATCGCCGCAACGATCGGCGGGATGAAGAGCGGCGTCGCAATTCCCATCCCGGGCACCGGCCGCGCAAACCGATGCACGACCAGCGAGACGATCGCGACTCCAATCGCCGCGTGCCAGAGCATCGCCGGCCACAGCGTCAGCACATAAGCCGAAATCGCAACCGGCACGATCGCCCCGCCCACGTTGACCGCGATCACTGTGGAGCGGTCCGCGTAACGAATGGGTATCCGGTACCGAACCCCAAAGCTCGTTACGATCTCCGTGCTGTGAAGCTCACCGCTCTCAACCCGAGTCAGCGGAATGTTGATGTAACTTCCGAGCAGGCTCACCAGCAGCGCGAGGAACGCGAGGTCAGGTGGCAGGCCGATCGCCTGGAAGACGCCGTTTATCACGCCGATCCAGACGAGCATCAGCCAGAAGACCAGGATCGCGAACAGGATCAGCCCGTAGAGAAACAGGAATGGCCCGAAGAACATTGCAGAATCATAGCAAGCAGAAGCGATTCATACACGGGGCGAAGCCTCCGCATTTCAAGGCCGCGAGCGTCGCGGGCAAAATCGCGGCTCCCGCCGCGCGCAACCCGCTTGCTTCCACTTGCAACGAATAGCGGTTGAATTCGCCCCACATCCGCGCCACCCACAGCGAGCGCCGCACTTTTTAACGGCTCGCGCGCCGGCTGTTTGTGGTAAGACCCGCTTCGTATAAAATCGCGCGCAAATCGCATGAACCCCGCGGAACGCTCCGAACTGCTCAACCTTCTTGCCCGCGAATCCTATATGGAACGGGCGCTCACGCTCGCCTCCGGTCGCTCATCGACTTACTACATCGACTGCAAGCGCACCCTCTATCTGCCGCGCGGCGCTTATCTGGCCGGCGAACTGGTGCTGGAGCTGGTGCGCGAGGCGCGCGTCGAGCAGCTCGGCGGGATGGCCGCGGGAGCATTGCCGATAACCGACGCGGTGCTCGCCGCGGCGTGGCGTCACGGTGTTGAATTGCGCGGGTTCTTCGTGCGCAAGGAGACCAAGGCGCACGGCCTGCAACAACTGATCGAGGGTGCGTTCAGGCCCGGGCTTGCAACCGCGGTGATTGACGATACGATCACGACCGGCGGCTCGAGCATGCAGGCTGTCGCCGCGATGCGCGAGGCGGGCGCGCGCGTCACGCACGCTATCGCGCTGGTCGAGCGCGGAGAAGGTGCCGCCGATACGTTTGCGCGGGCGGGTCTCGAATACAGGTACGTCTTCACCGCGGAGGAAATCCGCGCCGCCCGCGAATCGCTCAAGCAGCGCACTTGAAGGGCAAAGCGGGAAAAACGCCGCGCGCGGCCAAGCCGCTATCGATACCGCCCGCAATCAGCGGACGAACGCGGATCGCCGCGGTCTTCGGCGACCCCGTTGAGCATTCACTCTCGCCCGCGATGCATAACGCGGCCTACGCCGCCCTCGGACTTGACCGGGCGTACGTTGCGTTCCATGTAATGTCGCACGCTTTGGCGGACGCCATCGGCGCGATTCCCGCGCTCGGCATCATCGGCGTCAATCTGACCGTTCCGCACAAGGAAGCCGCCGTACCGATGGTGCGCGCCCTGAGCGACGAGGCGAAACTCCTCGGTGCAGTCAACTGCATCGTGAACCGGGGCGGAGAACTGTTCGGCGACAACAGTGACGCGCGCGGACTCGAACGCGACCTTCGCGCAAGGCGCGTCAACATCCGTGGCAAGACCGCAATCGTGATTGGCGCGGGCGGCGCCGGCGCAGCGGCGATACTCGCATGCTCGCGGCTTGGCGCAAACGAAATAATCCTGGCCAATCGCACGCGCGAGCGCGCCGAAGCGCTGGCCGAACGACTTCGCGCAAGCCCCGAGATGCCAGCGCTCGCAGTTCGCGGACTCGACGCGCTAAACGACCGTGCACTCCTGTCCGAGGTCGCGGCAATTATCAATGCGACCTCGATGGGATTGACGACCGACCGGTTTGCGAAGCTGGATTACGCCTTGACACCGGCAAACTGTTTCTTTTACGACACGGTCTACTCCGCTGAGCCAACCGCTTTTCTTAAGCCCGCAATCGCGCTCGGCCGAAGGTACGCCGACGGCGCCGGGATGCTCGCCGGGCAGGGCGAAATCGCCTTCGAGCTTTTCAACGGCGTCGCGCCGCCGCGCGGCCTGATGATGCGGGTGCTGATGGAACGTCTCGGCCGCGCCTGACAGGCGCCGGCCGCGCGCGCCGAATCGCGGATACGCAATCGTCAACAAGCTCTCGAGGAGCGCCATCGCGGAATCTCATCCGGCAGAATCCCGCAGGGACCTCGCCCCTTCACGGCTCCCGAAGCCATCGGTCAAGCGCCTCCTGGAACCGGCGAACCGTTCCATCCGGCAGCTTCCCAAAAAACAAAGCCCCGGCCGCGTCGACGATCGACTCGTGCCCGGGGCGTCTGAAAGTGTTGGGTAGGACGGCGTCGTTTAGCCGAACATTTCTTTCAGCTTGTCGACGAAGCCCTTGGAGAGCGGATGGTTGACGTCCTCCCCGGAAATCCTCGCGAACTCCTCGAGGATCTCGCGCTGGCGCGGGGTCAGCCGCTTGGGGGTTTCGACCACAATCTTGACCAGTTCGTCGCCGCGGCCGTATCCGTGCAGGTCAACTATTCCCTTGCCCTTGAGCCGCAGGATCTTGCCCGACTGGGTTCCCGGCGGGATCTTAAGCTTCACCTTGCCTTCGAGGGTGGGCACCTCTATCTCGCTGCCGAGCGCAGCCTGCGGGAAGCTGATCGGAACCTCGATGATAATGTCGTTGTCCTGGCGGACGAACAGCGGATGCTCGCGGACGTGGATGACCACGTAAAAGTCACCAGGAGGGCCACCCGCGTACCCGGCTTCGCCCTCGCCCCGCAGCTTAAGACGCGAGCCGTTATCCACGCCCGGCGGAATCCTGACCGAGAGCGTTTCCTGGCGCCTGATGCGCCCCTGGCCTTGGCATCGCGGACACGGGTCAACGATTATCGACCCCTCGCCGCGGCATTGCGCGCAGGTGGTCGCTATCGAAAAGAAGCCCTGCTGAGTGCGGACCTGGCCGGTTCCGCGGCAGTTCGGACAGGTTTTAACGCTTGCGCTGCCGCCCCGGGCGCGGGTGCCGTTACAAGCCTCGCACTGCACGAGGCGTTGGAACTTGACGGTCTTCTCGGCGCCCCGGGCCGCTTCCTCGAAATCGATCTCCAGGTCGTAGCGCAGGTCATCTCCACGCCTGGCGCGCGAGCGCGATCGTCCGCGGCCGGTGCCGAAAAAGTCGCCGAAGATGTCAGAGAAAACTTCCTCGAAGCCCTGGCTGAAGTCGAATCCGCCGAAGCCGCCACCGGGACCTGCGCCCGGTCCCTGGAAAGCCGCATGTCCGTAACGGTCATACTGGGCGCGCTTTTCGGGATCGGAAAGGACCTGGTAGGCTTCGTTGATTTCTTTGAACTTTTCTTCGGCCTGCTTATCGCCAGGGTTGCGATCGGGATGGAATTGGACGGCAAGCCGACGGTAGGCCTTCTTTATCTCTTCGTCGGCCGCGCCGCGGCTGAGGCCAAGCACCTCGTAGTAATCGCGTCTTCTCTCTGCCGGCATCGCGCAGCGAATTCTAATCCAGCGCGGGCACCGATTCCATCAGTCGCGCGATTGTGCGTCTGGCGACCGGGAATCGATGCCCTCTCTCAGCACCGGATCTTGCTTATTTTACTTCCTTGAAGTCGGCGTCAACAACGTCTTCCTTGCCGCCCGCTTCCCTGCCGGCTCCACCCGCTGCACCCGCGGCACCGCCGCCGTCGTGCGACTGTTCGGCGCCCGCACCGGCTCCCGCGCCTGCCTGGCGAGTCTTGCTGTACATCGCTTCGGCGAGCTTGTGGGATGCGGTTTCGAGAGCCTCGGTGGCGCGCTTGAGTTCGTCGAGATCCTTGGACTCGAGCTTGCTCTTCGCGGTTTGGAGCGCCTCTTCGACGTTTTTGCGCGAGGCCTCGTCGAGCTGCGTCCCGTACTCCTTGAGCGTCTTCTCAGTCGTATAGACCAGGTTGTCGAGCCGGTTACGCGCTTCGGCAAGCTGGCGGCGGGTCTTGTCGTCCGCCGCATGCTGCTCCGCCTCGCGCACCATCCGCTTGATCTCCTCTTCCGTAAGCCCGGAAGACGCCGTGATCCGGATCGACTGCTCCTTGTTGGTGGCAAGGTCCTTGGCGGAAACGTTGACGATACCGTTGGCGTCGATATCGAACGTCACCTCGATTTGCGGCAATCCGCGCGGAGCGGGCGGGATGCCGATAAGGTCGAACTGGCCGAGCAGCTTATTGTCCGCTGCCATCTCGCGCTCGCCCTGGAAAACCCGGATCGTGACCGCAGTCTGGTTGTCCTGGGCGGTCGAGAAGATTTGGCTCTTGCGCGTCGGGATGGTCGTGTTCTTCTCGATAAGCTTGGTGAACACGCCGCCGAGCGTCTCGATACCGAGCGAAAGCGGCGTCACGTCGAGAAGCAGGACGTCCTTGACCTCGCCCTTGAGCACCGCGCCCTGGATCGCAGCGCCGACCGCGACGACTTCGTCGGGATTGACGCCCTTATGCCCTTCCCGGCCGAAGAGGCGCTTCACCCGCTCCTGCACCGCAGGCATCCGGGTCATGCCGCCGACCAGGACGACTTCGTTTATATCCGAAGCGCGCAGCCCAGCGTCCTTCAGCGCGATCCTGCATGGCTCCTCGAGCCGGTCGAGCAGGTCCGCGCACAGCGCTTCGAGCTTGGCGCGCGTCAGCTTCATATTCAGATGCTTCGGCCCGGAAGCGTCGGCAGTGATGAACGGCAGGTTGATGTCGGTCTCCATCACGGTGGAAAGCTCGCACTTGGCTTTCTCGGCCGCTTCCTTGAGCCGCTGCAACGCCATCCGATCCTTGCGCAGGTCGATTCCCTGATCCTTGCGGAATTCGTCGGCCAGGTAGTCGATGATGCGCTGGTCAAAGTCCTCGCCGCCGAGGAAAGTGTCGCCGTTGGTCGCCTTGACCTCGAAGACGCCGTCGCCGAGTTCGAGAATCGAGATATCGAAGGTGCCGCCGCCGAGGTCGAAGACCGCGATCTTCTCGTCCTTTTTCTTGTCGAGACCGTAAGCGAGCGACGCGGCCGTCGGCTCATTGATGATGCGCAGGACATTGAGGCCGGCGATTCGGCCGGCATCCTTGGTCGCCTGACGCTGGCTGTCGTTAAAGTAGGCCGGGACCGTGATCACTGCTTCGGTGACCTTCTCGCCAAGGTAATCCTCGGCGGTCTGCTTCATCTTTTGCAGGATGAACGCGGAAATCTCCGGCGGGCTATACTTTTTCCCCCGGATCTCGACCCACGCCGAGCCATCGTCGGCCTTGACCACATGATAAGGCAGGACTTTTATCGCCTTCTGGACTTCGGGATCGTCGTAACGGCGACCCATCAGGCGCTTGACCGCGAAAACCGTGTTCTGGGGATTGGTAATCGCCTGACGGCGCGCGATCTGCCCAACCAGACGCTCGCCCGACTCGGTAAACGCAACCACCGACGGGGTGGTGCGGCTACCTTCAGCATTGGCAATAACGACCGGATCGCCGCCTTCCATCACTGCAACGCAGCTATTGGTCGTGCCAAGATCTATTCCTATTACTTTTGCCATGTTCCGTCAGACCCCTGTTCTATGGGTAACCACCATCGAGCTTTTTTCAATCTTGAGACTTGTCGCCCTCGCCCCCACGAGCGGAGCTTTCCGTCCCCTTTGCGACCACCACCCGCGCCGGACGCAGCACTCTCTCGCCGAGCCGGTAGCCGCGATGCGACTCCTGGACGACGGTATTTGGCGGATGGATATCGCTCGGGATCTGGTCGACAGCCTCATGGCGGGCCGGGTCGAAGGGGCGGCCGACCGATTCCTCGGGGGTCACACCCTGTGCCTTCAAAAAATCCATCATCGAGGCAAGCACCATCTCTACGCCCTCGATAATCGACTTCCCGTTACCGCCGCCCCGCGCCGCGGCAACCGCGCGTTCGAGGTTGTCCACAATCGGAAGCAGATCGCGCAGAAGGTTCTCACGCTGGAGGCGGATCGACTCTTCGCTCTGCTGGCGGATACGTTTGCGGGCGTTCTCCGAATCGGCAAGCGCCCGGAGATACTTGTCCTTAAGCTCTGCTATTTCCTTGTCCTTCGCAGCAATCGATGCTTTCAGCGCCTCGACCTCCGCTTTCAGAGTTTCGATCCGATCGGTCGTTTCGGTCGCGGGAGCGTCGACGGCTGACTCGCGAGCCGCCGTCTCTTCCAGCTCCTCCGCACCCGCTTGTTCCTTCACCTCCATCTCCGCCCGCTCACGCTCCTTTTTGGATTCGTTTCTGTCTCTCCTGCTCATCTTGAACCGCACTTGATGTCAAACTAACCACGATTTCGTCCACCGCCACCTCGCGGGCGCGAAAATCCTTTATTCCGGCACCAGGGTTCTCGAGCAGCCCTGCCCGGCGTCGATGATGGCAGCTTCGGGGCGCGCTCGTCTCGAAGTGGGCTGAATCCCCGAGAGCGACGCTAAGAGGTCCTGGAGGGGTTCCGCAAAGGCCGCGCAAACGCGGTCAATGCTCGAAAATCCGCGACAGGGTCCTGGCTGTGTATTCCACCAGCGGGATGACCCGCTCGTAGTCCATCCGAACCGGCCCGACCACCGCAAGCCCCCCGAGTGGTTTGGAGCCCCCGGCGTATGGAGCCGCGACGACTGCGAAATCCGCCAGATGCGGGTCGTAGTTCTCCGAGCCGATCGAGACCGTCAACTCCTGCTCCCGCACCGCCCGTTCAAGGAGATCGAGCAGCGCGGTCTTGTCGTCGAGCGCGCGCATCAGCTCGCGGACCTTCTCCGGGTCGGAGAACTCGGGCTGCTCAAGCGCCTGGGCGCTACCCTCGACGTACAATTCCGCCGGCCGCTCCGCGCTCAAGGCCCCCTCGCCGAGCATCAGCGCCTCTCTGACGAAACGGTCGTAGCGAGCGCGCTCCATGCGCAATTCCTCTTCGATCCAACGGCGGGCCTGGTCCAGCGTGCTGCCGCCAAGCGCTTCGTTCAGATATCGCGCCATCCGGTCCAACTCTTCCTGGCAATGGTCGCGCTCGGTTCTGACAAGCTGATTGCGTACGACGCCCGTCTTCGGCACAAAGACGGCCAAGACTTCACGCGGACGGAGCCGGATAAAGCTCACCCGTTCGAGTTCGACCGACTCAAGCCTTGGCGCCATCACCAGCGCCGCCTGCCCGGTCAGCAGCGCGAGCAGCTTCGGCGTATCGCGCATCATCGCCTCCAGGCTGTGCACCCGTTCCGAGTAATGAAGCTCGATTTGAGTCCGATCCTCGAAGCCGATTCGGGCGCTGGCGGCAAGATGGTCCACGTAATAGCGGAACGCCTTATCGGTTGGAACCCGTCCTGCCGACGTGTGCGGTTGCTGGAGATAGCCCGCCTCTTCGAGTTCGGCGAGCATATTGCGCACCATCGCAGCCTTGATTCCCAGGTTCCTGCGCGAGGCCACCTGATGGGACCCGACCGGCTGCGCGCTGGCGATAAACTCGGCCACCGTCGCTATGAGGACGGCGTGCCTGCGTCCAGCAAGGACTCCCCGTTCCGCTTCCGTTGCCATCTGAGGTTTCGCGCAGGTCGCCTGCTTACGACCCGGCCGGGCAAATCCGCAGAAATGCCACAAGGCCCTCTCTAATCTTGTCGCGCCGCCCCCTTTCGGTTCAAGTCCCGGCGGTTCCATGCGGGATAGCCGCGGATTGTGCCCTCCGATAAGCTGAATTGGGAACATGGCACGGAGAAAAAAGACCGCAAGGCCGCGCCGCCTCTATATCCCCCAGGTTCCTGAGAATATCTCCTGGATCGAGAGCGACAGTTACGACCGCCGCGCATGGGACGGGATTCGAACCGGCGCGCCCTCGCTGGCCGAACTGGTGGAAGCGGGCAGCGCACTTGTTCCTCATTTCGACGGCCTTCTGCAGGACCTGTTCTTCGCGCTGTTCAAATACAACGTTATTTGGCTCAAGCCAGACGCGGTGCGCCGTTCCACTATTCTCAATCGCACCATCCTCGAACAACTGCTCCCCTCGCCGACCTTCGAAAGCCTGAAAAATCGCACGCTGCTTGACGAAGATAAGGCCGCGATAGCCGCGATCGCGCTCGCCAGCCAGGTCCTGGAACTGGTGCGCTCGGAACGGTTCGTCAATCGGAGCGAGATGCTCGACCTCTGGGACCTCGCGCATCAGGAGGACGACCTGAAAGAACGTGCCGACGCGCTCCGCAAGCTCGAGGAGATGAACGCGCCGGAACAATCGCCGCCGCAGAAAGGCGATCTGTCGGGCGAGGAGCCGGAACCGGACGGGGCATCCAGGGAACGGATGCGCGAACTGGCGCAAGCCGCCGAGCGCGCCGCCAAGGTTTCCGAAGCGAGGCTCAATCAGAAAATCCGCCAGGTCGAAACCGAGCTCAGGCACGGCGATCTGACCGAGCTCAAGCGGATGCAACTTAAGGCGGGTGAACTCGCCGAACAGGTCGATCGCGCCGCCGAAGACAGCCATGCGTTCAGCCGCGAGTTCGGACAGGGCGGAAGGCTTCCCGCCGCAGAGCGGCTCGAACTGGGACGGCGGCTCGCGGGAAATCCAAAGCTCGGCGAGCTTGCCCGGATGGTCGGGCGGTTCAAGCAGTACGCGCGCGCACTCAAAAGAAAAACCCTCGAACGAGGCGTCGCCGAGGCCTACGACATCGAGCGCGGCTCCGAACTCGGCCGCCTTGTTCCGGCGGAGATGATCGCGATGCATCATCGGGCGCTCAGCCGTGACTTCCGCCGCCGCCTGCTCGAAGGCACCGTGCTTCAGTACCGGCTTCGCCAGGATGAGCAGAAGGGCAAGGGCCCGATGGTAGTATGCGTGGACGTCAGCTCCTCGATGGCGGGCGAGAAGGAACTTTGGTCGAAGGCGGTCGCGCTCACCCTGATGGATATCGCGCGGCGCCATCGTCGGCTGTTCCGCGCCGTAATGTTTTCGTCGGGCGACACGCTCAAGGTGCTCGATCTGAACCGCGAACGCCGCTATCAGCCGGAACTCGCCAAGGTGCTCGAGATGGCGGAGTATTTTCCCGGCGGCGGCACCGATTTCGAGCGGCCGCTCGACGCCGCGCTCGCACTGCTGGAGGAAAAAAAGCTCAAGCGCGGCGATATAGTGATCATCACGGACGGGGAATGCGAAGTGAGCCCCGGATGGCTCGCGCATCTGAAGGAGCGCAAGGCACAACTGGATTTCTCGATCTTCGCGGTGCTGGTTGACGTCGGATCGAGCGAGCTATCAACGCTGGCGCGTCTGAGCGATCATGTGACGTCGGTGAGCCAGCTCAACTCCGCGGGCACACGCGACATATTCCTGAAAATTCAGAGCTAAGGCCGGTCGAACGGACACTGTCCGTGACCGCATTTCCGTTCCGCTCCAGCACGCCCATTTGCTTCCGGATGGCCAGCATGCGACGGTCCCTCCCTGGCCAGGCTGTTGATCAAGTCACGGCTTCCCAGGTCATCCTTTACACAGGCTGTTGAGACCATGATCCGATTGTGTCGTTCGCCTTTCTCAACACTCCGCCAGAAAAAGTCCGGCGCGGTCCGCTCACGCCGCGGCGTGAATCGGCGGGCGTTTCGACGCCCACGGCCGCGCCGCTTCGAGCTGCGAGGCGATTCGAATCAGCGATGATTCGTCGCCGAATCGCCCGGCTATCTGCACGCCGACCGGCAGGCCGTCGGCGGTCCAGTGGAGCGGCAGCGAGATGGCGGGCTGCCCGGTAGTGTTGAACAGCGGTGTGAACGGACAATACTCGAACACCTGCTGCGTCCACTCGAACGGTTTCATCCCCTTGCGGTTCTGATTCAGCTCGCCGAGCGGAGCGGGTGGCCGCGCGATCGTCGGCGTGACAAGCGCGTCGTAGTTCTCGAACCATGCGCCGACCTGGCGCGAGACCGTATTCTGATGCGCCATCGCGACCAGCAGATCGGTCGCGCTGAGCCCACGCGCCTCTTCGACACAGGCAAGAGTGACCGCTTCGAGATTATCGGGTCCCGGCCTGCGTCCGGTCGCCTGCGCGGCGGCATCAACGGAAAGCGCGTTGAACGCGATCCAGATGGGATGAATGTTCCTGAGGAACAGCTCCCAATCGAAGGGCGGACGATCCTCGACCAGGTCGTGGCCCAGTTCTTCGAGCAGCTTGACCGTCTCGTGCACGGCCTTTTCGCATTCGGGATGGACTTTCGCGCCGGATGGCGCAGTCGCGGTCCATGCGATACGCATCCTGCCGGTGGGCGCGCCCACTTCCATCCGGTACGGACGCGGCGGCGCGACGCACAGGCTCGGTGCTCCGACGTCAGGCCCGGCCACCGCGTCGAGCAGCGTGGCGGCGTCGCGCACGGTACGGGTTATGGCAAACTCGATCGCAAGGCCGCACAGCGGATCTGCGTAGTCGGGACCGGTGGGTATTCGATCGCGCGTGGGTTTGAGGCCAACCAGTCCGTTGCATGACGCCGGGATGCGGATCGAACCGCCGCCGTCGTTCCCATGCGCCATCGGGACGATTCCCGCCGCGACCGCAGCGCCGGAGCCACCGCTCGAGCCACCGGCGCTGTGGTTTGGGTTCCAGGGATTGTGAACCGGGCCGAACGCGACGGGCTCCGTCGTCGGGTTGTAGCCGAATTCGGGCGTCTGCGTGGTTCCCGCGAGCACGAGGCCGGCGCGGCGAAATCGCGCCATCAGCTCCGTGTCAGTGTCCGCCACGATACCCTGCGCGAGCCTCGAGCCAGCGTCGCATCGCACGCCCTTTGCGTGCAGCACGAGTTCCTTGATCAGGAACGGCACTCCTGCAAAGGGGCCGTTCGGGAGCCCGGAGCGCAGCTCCTCGTGCGCGCGCTCGGGCAGCGTTTGCAGCACCGCGTTGATCTTCGGGTTGACCTTCGATACGGCCGCAAGGGCCGCTTCGAGCAACTCCTCGGGCTTGACCTGCCTGCGTGCAACAAGATCGGCAAGGCCGCTTGCGTCGTACGACGTGTAATCCTTCAGGGAGATCATCCGTGATCTTCGTCCTCGCTTGAAATTTCACGAGCGCGACGCGGACTTCGCGAACGTGATACGCCCCCTCGATCGGCCGCGTAGCATATCTCTTGCGGGCGCGACAATCGCAATGCGCTGCTCGCGCGAACGGCCGTTGCGCCGCCGGCACAGGGTTAACGCCGCACAGCGTCCAGCCGCGCAACGGAACGCATGCGGACGGTCATGCAAAAGAAAAGGCGGGCTCTTGCGAGCCCGCCTTTCGCGGTGACGCTGGCCCCCCGGCTCAGCCCGCGTACATGTCGAGTACCCCGAGCTCGCGATACCACGGCTCGGTGCGCTGGTTGAGCAGATCGAGATGCTTCAGGTTGGGGACAATCGTATCGACGAACAGGAACGAGTTGAACTTGCGCTCCATCTCCTGCTCGGCGGCGGCCCACTGGGGATTTCGTTTCATCTCCTCGTCGATATCGCCGGTTGAGATGCCGACCTCCTCGAACACCGAAACGCCCGAGAGGAATCCGTCCTTCGGCTCGCCGTCAACGATCTTGGTGACCATCATGTCGCACGCGGCGAACGCGAACTCCTCGAGGTCCTTCTTGTCCTTGCCGGAGAGTTTCTGCACCGCGTCGCGAAGCGCGAGCACGCCGAAACCGACGTGCCGCGATTCGTCCTTGAGCACGTATTCGAGAAGCTCCTTCAGCAGGGCGTCCTTCGACTCGCGCTGCATGAAGCGGAAGGCCGCGATCGCAAGCCCCTCGGCGACGATCTGCATCCCGACGTACTTCGGCTCCCATCGCTCGGCCTCCATCACAGTGCGCAGCAAGCGGTCGAGCGTCGGATCGATCGGATAAATCTTGTCGAGCTTGGTGATGTAACGGCGGAAGACCTCGACGTGGCGCGCCTCGTCCATCACCTGCGCGGCGGCGCACATCTTGGAATCGAGCTCGGGCACCGCGTCGACCAGTTGCCCGCATACCATCAGCGCGCCCTGTTCTCCATGGAGAAACTGCGAGAGCCGCCAGGCCGCGAACTTGCGCGCGAGTTCTTCCTTCTTTTCGGCGCTCAGCGAGCGATAAAGCTCCGTCTGGAACATCGGCATCTGCGACATGTCGAGAACTTCGCGCTCGATCGGCTGCTCCCAGTTGAGCGTCGTGCTGCCGTTCCATTGATCGCGCTTGGCGTTTTCGTACAGGCGATCGAGCTGGGGAAACTTAACCTCGTAGTTCCAGTGAAAAATGCTGTCGAGCGGCGTATGGACCTCGGTCCTCTCGTTGAACATCGCGGCGACCCTCCGATACTGAACCTTTGACTTTCCAATCAACGCCCGGCGCGCGCGACCGCGCGTTCCAGGCCTCCGAGCGCAAAATTCACGGTCAGCTCCTTCAACTCGTCGAGCGCAAGGCTGGTATGCTCGAGCAGCCAGGTAACCGCCTGCGACAGCATCCCGATCGTAAGATTCGCAACCGCCTCGGCGCTGGCGCCGAGCGTCGGCTCGAGATCGCGTCGCAAGTTCTCGATGAACATCTCGTGGACGCGGACCATCAGGTCGAGGAACGCGGGCCCGTGACCGAAGACGATACGAAACAGTTCCGGGTTTGCGGCCGCCGCGTCGAGAATCGTATGGATGGTGATTTCGAGCTTGCGCCGCGGGTCCTCGACCCCCGCCTTGGCCTGGTCGATCTGGTCGCGAAGCTCGCCCGCGCCACGCTCAATAAGCTCGATGAAAATCTCGTTCTTGGTCTTGAAATGGAAGTAGAAGGTCCCGAGTCCGACGTCGGCCTCGGCCGCGATATCCGCGATACGGGTGCGATGATAGCCCTTTTGGGAGATAACGCGCTCAGCCGCGGCCAGAAGATCGACCCGGGTTTTCTCGCGCTTGCGGTCGAAGCGGTTCAGATGAACGGTTACCACCGGCTTGAACCCGTCCCCCATACGCTTTGAATTCGTAATCGGTTATGAAGCGACGGTCAATACCGGTTTTGCGCTCATTACTGAATCTAGATTCAGTATTGAGCGGCGGTTGCGCGAAGACTCTGGATGAGACCCAAAGGTCGCCCCTTCGGGCGCTTTCAACTCATGGCGTTTGAGTGCGCAACGGCGGGCGCCGCGAGCCAGGCCGGCATCGCCGAGGGCTTTTCAGGGGCCGAGAAGATTTGCGTCAGGCGCGGGATTCAATTCCAGGAACGATTCCGGCACGTTGCAACACAGGCTGTAGCTTGTGCCGGCGCGCGGCTCGGCGTCGTAGCCCTCAACCGTGCCGTCGGGATCGACCTTGATTACCTCATAGTTCGTCGAACCCGAAGCGCGCTCGATCCTGAAGACGTAATAGCTGCCCGGGTCGAGCGGCGCGGGAGGGCCATCGTCCGGGACTTCCTGCACGTAGCCGGTGGGAAGCTTGCCGTACTCGATCGTTACCGGGCGATATTCCTTCGCGCTGGACAGAAGCCCCAGCACGCCCTGGCCGCTGCGTATCGCCCAGATTGGAGCGCCACCGTCGAACCTGACAAGCGAGGCGGTCTTGCCGTCGCTCTGAGCCTCCTTGAGAAGCAGCGTCGCGCCGGTGAACTGCGTCACTTTGAGCGATTTGAGGGTGTCGTTGGGATGCGCGTAGGTTATCTGGATCTTGGCCGCTGGAGTTGCAGCGCTCGATGGTTCGGGCGAAGCCGCCGCAGATGCGGGCGATGCAGTCGTGCTTCTAGCCTTGAGCGAGCATCCCGCCGCAAGCGCGAGCGCCACGGCGCCAGCCATCAGAAGTCCCGAATATCTCATCAATAGACCCTGGAAGCGGCGAGACCCCCGCCAGTGGCGCGACGAATTTGGTATCGGCGTTTTGCAAGGCGCTCGCGATCGGATAGTCTCAGCGCGCCGTGAGCACCGGGGACGAGACCGAGGGGATAGGCCTCAAACCGATTCTCATCTATTCGCAGGCGCAGACCGGTCTCAACCTCTGCGCGACCTTGATCGCTCTTCACCTGCTTTACTTTTATACCGATCGGCGTGGGCTCTCTCCAGCGCTGGCCGGGCTTGCGTTCTTTATCGCGCTGGTTTTGGACGCTGTTACCGATCCGCTGGTGGGCAACATCTCGGATCGCGCGCGCTTTCGCTCAGGGCGAAGGCGGCCGTTTTTCCTCGCGGCGCTCCCTATGGCGCTCGGCTACTTCATGCTGTTCTCGCCGCCAGAAGGCCTCAAGCGGGGGCTGTTCGCGTGGTTCGTCGGCTTTTACTTCCTGATGCTCTCGTCGAGGAAATTCTACGAGACGGCGTACGGCGCGCTGATGCCGGAGCTTACGCTTGATTACGACGAGCGAACCCGGCTTTCGACTTTCCGGCAATTGTTCGGAACCGCCGGGGATATAAGCGGGGCGCTGCTACCGTTCGCCGCGACGTATCTTTTGGCGCGCGGGCTCGATTTCAGGGTAACCGGCGCGCTATGCGCACTGGTGGTCGCGGGCGGCGCATTGTGGGCGTTTTTCGGGCTTGTCGAGCGCGCGGAATTCTCACTCAGGGAGTCTTCCGGGTTTTTCGAAGCGCTGCGCTCGGCGGGCTCGAACCGTCCGTTCCTGATCCTGCTCGCCGCGACCGTGCTCGCCTTCATGGCGGTCAACACGACTGGAGTACTGATCCGGTTTCTCGCCAAGTACTGGTATCACGACGAGGGCGCGGCGGCGCGATGGCTTATCGCTTACTTCGCGGGCTCGCTCATGTCCTATCCGTTCTGGTTCAGGGTCACGATCCGAATCGAAAAGAAACCGGCGTTCCTGCTCGCGATGCTGACCAACGCGCTATGCTCGCTTTTGATGATGGCGCTGCATCCGGGCAACGTCGCGGCGATTTACTTCCTTATGTGGCTGGCCGGCTTCGGGGCGATCGGAATCTGGGTCACGCAGATGTCAGCCGCGGCGGACGTTATCGAATGGGACGAAGAACGGACCGGGCGACGGCAGGAGGGCGCGTACGGCGGAATCATGTCGATGTCAGCCAAGATGGGGGTCGCGGTAACGATGCTGGCTATCGGGCCGGCGATGGCTGCGGTCGGATACGTCCCGCACGAGGCGGCGATGGCCCCGGCGGCGGCGCACAATCTCAAAGTCCTGTTCTCGATACCGGCCGCGTCGATCTATATCGCAAGCGCGATTGTCTTTTCCTTCTATCCGATCACCCGCGACAGCCATCGCCAGATGCGCGAGCGGCTGGCCGCCCGCGGCACCGGTGCGCAAACCGGGATGGAATCGACCGCCTGAACGCCCCGGAGCGCGCGCCCGCCGCTACTTGATCGGGGGCAGGAAGTCGGGAAAATCCTTCGAGGGCTTCATCTTCCAGGCGGGCTTCCGTTTCTCGAGGAACGAGGTCACGCCTTCGTGCGCGTCGGCCTGCTGGCCGACCCACCAGAACGCGCGCGAATCGACGGCGTTGGCCTTGTCCGGCGAGGTCTCGCCGAGCAGCCCGTAGATGAGGCGCTTGGTAATTGCGATCGAAACCGGCGCGGTGTTCTCGGCAATATCAAGCGCGAGCTCGCGGGTCCGCTGCTGGAACTCGGCGTCGGGCCATACGTGGCTCACGATTCCGAACTCCAGCGCTTCGCGCGCGCTCAGGATTCGCCCGCTCATCAGAAGCTCGTTGGCCTTCGCGACCCCAATCAGTCGCGGAACGAGCCAGGTGCTGAGCGCCTCGGGGATGACACCGCGGCGCACGAAGACGAAGCCGATTCGGGCGCTTTCCGCGGCGACCCGGATGTCCCACTGCATCGGGAGCGTGATTCCCACGCCGACCGCAGGCCCGTTGATCGCGGCGATGATCGGCTTCTTCATGTTCCACGGCCTGATCGGGACGTGTTCAAGTTGAAACTCGTCGCGCCGTTGCCTGCGGTCGAAGGTGCCGCCGCCGCTCGAGAGATCCGCGCCCGCGCAGAACGCCCGTCCGCTCCCCGTAACGACTATTGCCCGCACATCGTCGTTCTCATCGAGTTCGGCGAACGCCCGATGGATCTCCGCGCCCATCTGCGACGTGTACGCGTTGAGGCGCTCGGGGCGGTTCAGGGTAATGGTCGCGACTTTGTCCTTGATATCGACGAGAATCTGTTCGTACGCCATGGCTGATGCGCTTCCTGTTATGGCCCGAAGGCGGGCGAATTGTTGACGAACGGGATCGGTTGGGAGCATGCGCTTCCGCCGGCGTTATAGTCAAATACCATGCGGCCGCCGTAGTCGGCGCCCTTTGCAAGCATCGCCGCCATCACGAGCATCGCGAGCAGGAACAGGTATCGCCCCCGCATCGGCATAGGGCGCGCGATTGCCGCCCACGCGCACAGCGCGAGGGCGACTGCCGAGGTTGCCAGCATCAGCTCCTCATGCGGCTCAAGCAGTTTCTCGCGCACCGACGGCGCAATCATCACGCCCTCAGCGCCGTAAAGTCCCGTTGCGACCGCTGGCGCCGCGCTCAGCACTCCGAGCACAAGCATCCACATCGCGGTCCACGCGAGCGCATCGCGCCTGAACACCCACGCGATCAAGTAGAAGAGCGTCGCACCGTACAGAAACGCTATCGGAAAATGCACCAGGAGTGGGTGCGGATTCTGGAGGTGCGACGCTCCTGGCAGCAGCCTTTCGAGCACCGCTCGGCTACTTGACTGAATCCGCGGTGAGGAAGTTCTGGCCGCCCTTGCTGTACTCGTTCCCCGTAACCGTGACCTTGTCCTCCATATGCTGGATCACGGCGGGCGGATACGGATGCGCATCCTTGGGTGGAAGCAGCGTGTACGTCTTGCCGCTGTCGGTCACGAGCAGGACCGGAATACCGGCCTTGGCGCACTTTATCGCGCATGTTTTGTGGCTCGGCCCGTGAGCGCCCATCCTGATGAAGCAGTAGGCGTCCCTGAGATGGCCGGTAACCGTGGTTTCGGCCGCCGTCGACACTCCAGCAACGGCGAATGACAGTGCGACACCCGCACCGATAGCAAGTAGTTTGCGCATCTTGGACCTCCGGATTCGGCGCCTCGGACTTGCGAGCACGCCCTGCAAGGAACAGGTTACCCGCGAGCCCTGACGGCGCATGCCAGTTTAACCAGACGAAACCATTCTTATCGCTTCCGCACGGCCCGGAAAAGACACGGATCTTCGCGAAGCGGGGGGCTTTCACGCGTGCGAGGCAGCCCATGTGTTCGCTTTCATCCGTTGCCACGGCAACGCGATTGTTGCAAAGCCGCGGATGCTGACCTCGCCGCGCCGGCTTGCGCAAGCCGATCGCAGTCGTGGCACAAGTGGCGATTCAGCCCAGTATCAGAAGTTGCGACGGCCGGTCTCAGGAGCGCGGCACCCCACCGCGCGCGCCCAGTTCCGATTCCTCGGCTTCGCCGACCATCTCGCGCAGCCGGCCCCTGCGCTGAGTCCCGCGTTGACGTATGCCGAGGCGGTCAAGATAGTCTTCCAGCACTGCCTTGAGTTGACGGTTGAGACGTTCGATCTCGATCTCTTCCTGCGTCTTCGCCGGGTGCTCGGATTGGTCCACCGCCATCCCGGGGCGCCGGCGCCCGTAGAGCTGCTGCATCCTGAGCTCCGCCTTGGCGAGCGTCTCCTTGTACTTGACATCGAGATGGCCCAGCGCCATCGCGAGATCGCTCACCACCGCAAACCGCCGCCGCAACATCCACCATTCGAACAGCGTGAGCACGGTCACCCCGAGCATCAGCAGCGCAGCCGCTCCAACCCCAAGCGCGGCTCCACGCCACCACGGTAAAACTTCAACGTCACGGCGCAGGATTGCATCTTCGGCCGTCAGGCTGTCGTTGCGCTCCTTGAGCGACAGAAGCTCGGCTTCGGCTTTTCCAAGCTTGTCATGGGTCTGACGGTCGTCAGCCTGAAGGGCGGCAAGCTCGCGGTTCAGGTTTCGCCGTTCGGCCTCGAAGGGATTGGGAATTTTGAGCTTTTCACCGACAAACAGCTCGTCGTCGGGACGGAGCCGATTGACGCGGGCCAGCGTGTCGAGATCGACACCGAAAAACGAAGCGATCCTCCCGAGGCTATCGCCGGAGGCGACCGTATAGGGAAAATATTTTCGCAGCGTCGCCGCTGCCGAGGCCGGACGCGCAACCGAAGCCCCGCCATGTTGCGGTGCCGATGACGCCGCTGGCGCGGTCGGTTCGACCGCCGCGTTCCTGCTGCGCGACTGAGCGGCGCCCGCGCTGCGTGGCGGAATCGCGAGCGCGGGGATGCCGGAGACCGGGGGAATCGGAGCCGCCTCTTCAGCTGGCCGCGGGGCTGGAGCCGAGGGCGGAATGGTGCGCTCGGTGAACTGTGCCCTGGCCATGCCGACCGGGACAAGCAGTCCGAGCAGCATCACGAAACAGAAACGAATTCTGATGGGATGCATGTTGTACGGCGCACGCACGCAAATAAGTTGTCTCTACAACATTATTCCATTGCGCTTATTGTGGGAATGCCGCAATTTGAGACATCCGGCGCGCGCGGCTTGGACTGATCGCGGCGTAGGCGGCGCCGACCACACCGCCCCTGGGACCAAGCGCGGCACGAACGATTCGGGCCTGCGCGGCCGAGGCGCGAAACGCTCGCGCCTTTATCTCGCGCGACATCGCGCGGCGCATGAACGGCAGCGCGCCGCCCACTCCACCGCCGATAACGATCATCTCCGGGTCGAAGATATTGATAAACGAGGCGAGCGCGATTCCCAGATAGCGGCCTGCGATTTCGAAAACCGAACGCGCAAGCGCGTTTCCCCGGCGCGCCTCGGCGGTCATCCGGCGCACCGAAAAATCCCCTCCTTCGTCCACCAGCGCCTCGGGAAGCGGCGCGCCCCGCTCGAGGCCGAGCGCCTTTTCGACCAGCCCGCGCATCCCCGAGGCCGAAGCGTACGCCTCAAGACATCCCAGCGCTCCGCAGTCGCATCGCATCCCGCCAGGTTCGACCGTCACGTGCCCGAGTTCCCCCGCCATCCCGATTCGTCCGTGGACTATTTTGCCGTCAACGATAATTCCGCCACCAACTCCGGTTCCGAGCGTCAGCAGCACGACGTCCTTGCGTCCGCGGGCAGCGCCGCGCCAGAACTCGCCGAGCGCCCACGCGTTGGCGTCGTTCTCGACCACGACTTTGCGGCCGAGGCGCGCTTCGAGCGCGCGTCTTAGCGGAAACGACCGCCACGCCTTCACGTGCGGCGCTGCTATCACGGTCCCGGTCGTGAGATCGAGAGGCCCGGGCACCGCGACCCCGAGCGCAAGCGCGCGGCCGAGTCCCTGCTGATTGGCGGCCTTTTCGAGCGCCAGTATCTGGGTGGCAATATTTTCGACGATCTCGGCCGCGGAGCTCGTGGCGCGGGCCGGTCCGCGGCGCATCAGCAGGACCTCGCCACCCGCCGACACGGCGGCGGTTCGGATATTCGTTCCGCCCATGTCGAGTCCGACCAGGTAGCTTCGGCTCATCGCGCGCCCGCGCCCTTCCATCGCATCAACACCAGGTACTCGACGTTGCCGGCGGGGCCTTTGATGGGCGATTCCATCGTGCCCGCCACTTCAAGTCCGAGCGCGCCCGCGAACGAGACGATCTTTTCCAGGGCCTCGGCACGCATCGCTTCGTCGCGCACCACGCCGCCCTTGCCGACCTTGCCCTTGCCGACCTCGAACTGCGGCTTCACCAGCGCGATGACCTCGGCCTGCTCCGCGGCAAGCCTGATCACCGCGGGCAGGACCAGTTCGAGCGAAATGAAGCTGGTATCGATCACGATCAGGTCGGGCCGGTACGGCAGGTCATCGGGCGTGACGTAGCGGATGTTGGTCCGGTCCATCACGACGACGCGCTGATCATGGCGTAGCCGTTCGGCCAGCTGCCCGTAGCCAACGTCGAGTGCGACGACCATCGCGGCTCCGTTTCTGAGCAGCACGTCGGTGAAACCGCCGGTCGAGGCGCCGACATCGAGCGCGCGCCGACCCTCGACCCGCACGCCGAAGCGTTCCAGTGCCGCGGCGAGCTTGTAACCCCCGCGGCTTGCGTATTCAGGGCCGCCCGGCAGGACCGAGATGTCGGTAGCGGCGTCAACCTTGAGGTCGGGCTTCAGCGCGGGCTGCGAATCGACGCGCACCCGTCCTTCCATCACGAGCCTGCGCGCCATCTCGCGGCTTTCGGCAAGGCCGCGGCGCATCATCTCGACGTCAAGCCGCTGACGCATCCGGGGAATCCCCGCTCAAAAAGGCGGTTCGTCGCCGCCGCCACGGCGCTCGGAGGGGGCGCGCGGGTTCTCGTCGAGCTTGGAAACATCGAGCGGCTCGCTCTTGAGTTCACCGTCGGCGTTGCGGCTCAATAGCTCGACCTTGCGCTCGGCCTCGTCGAGCTTCTGGTTAAGGGATCTGACGAGCGCGACTCCCCGCTCGAACGCGGCGATTGACTCCTCCAGAGCAAGCTCTCCGGAATCGATTTTGGCGACTATATCCTCAAGGTCCTTGAGTTCGTCCTCGAACTTTCTTGTCTTCGCAGCCATGGCGCTCCTTAGATCTGGCGGCTCTCGGCGCGCGCGCGCAGCCGTCCGCGCTTGAGCCGGATATCGAGCAAATCGCCTATTTCGACGTTTTGGGCGTCGGTGACGACGCGCCCGTCACGCTGGTTGGTAACCACTGCATAGCCGCGTTCGAGAACCCGAAGCGGAGAGAGCGAATCCAGTTGGCTTGCGAGCGCGCCAAGGCGCGTTTGCCGGCTCTCCAGAACCGAGCGTCCCGCCGCGGCAAGCAGGCTGGCGAGCCTCGCCACGTTCAGGCGCGCCTCGCGTATCGCGCCGAGGGGCGCACGCAGCCGGCGCGCAAGCGCGCTGGCTCCAAGACGCGCATCGCGCGTGCACCTGTCGATCGCAAGCTTCAGGTCGAAGGCGGCTTCGTCCAGGCGCTGGCGGGCGTCGCGGATGAGAAGGCGCGGATGCCTTACGCGGGAGCCTAGGCGGGCCACTTCCTCGTTGAGATCGGCCAGCGCCTTGCGTATCGCGCTCTCCATCGCACGCGCGAACCCGGCTATTCGCTCGCTCAGTTCGGATTTGTCCGGCGCGACAAGATGCGCGGCGAAGGTCGGCGTCGGCGCGCGGACGTCGGCCACGAAGTCGGCTATCGTGTAGTCGATTTCATGACCTACGGCCGAGACGATCGGGCAGGCCGAGCGGTAAATCGCGCGTGCCACGACTTCCTCGTTGAACGCCCACAGATCCTCGAGCGAGCCGCCCCCGCGGCCCACGATTATCACGTCAGCGCGCCCGTCGCGGTTCAGATCGTCGATTGCCTGCGCGATCTCTTCCGCCGCCCCCGAGCCCTGCACGCGGGCGGGCCGGACAATCACGTGGAGGTTCGGAAACCGCTCGAACAGGACGCGCAGGATGTCGCGCAGGCCCGCGCCGCCGAGCGCGGTTACGATTCCCACGGTCCTCGGCAGGAACGGAAGCGCACGCTTGCGCGCGGCGTCGAACAGCCCCTCGTCGGCAAGACGCTTTTTCAACTGCTCGAACGCAACCTGCAGCGCGCCCGCGCCGCGGGGCTCCATCTCTTCGGCGTAAAGCTGAAGGCTGCCGCGGGTTTCGTAAACGTTGACCCGGCCGCGCACGATAACCTGCATCCCGTCGGTGGGGCGAAAGCGCAGCCGGCGTTTCGCCGACGCGAACATCACGGCATTTATCGCCGCGTTAGCATCCTTGAGCGTAAAGTAGAAATGGTTCGAGTTGGCGAACCGGGCATTGGAGATCTCTCCAACCACCCAGCACTCGTTGAAGCGCTCCTCGAGCGCTTCGCGCACCATCCGGACCAACTGTGTCACGGTGAGCGCCGACGCACCGCGCCGCCCGAGAGCAAGATCTAGTTGTCCGCCCATTCTGCCTAGCAACTTACCAGAACGCCGCTTGCCAAACCTACAAGACGCCGACAATCCATGCGACACCGAAACCGGCGCGTGCGCGCGCGCCCGGAACAAGACTTATCGCGGTCCCGTGGAAGGAAAAAGAAGGCGGCCGCGCGTTGCGGCCGCCTTTGGTCAAATCAGCAGGTATGCGCCGCTAGCGGGTCGCGCTGCTCGCCACGCTGGTGCTGGCCGAGCTGTCGCGCTGCGCAAGCTGGAGCTGGTAGTTCTTCCAGTGCTTGAGGATATCGATTGCCTTGTCGAGTTGCAGGTCGGGCTGCTTCGCCTTGGCCGCGGTCTTGCTTTTGGGAAGCGCGCTGCCCTGGTTTTCTTCCTGCATCTGCTCGCGATGCTCGAGCTTGGGATTCTGGCCGTTGTTGAAATGGCCGGGCAGCTCGTTTTCGCGAATCTCGGGATTCGTCTCGATTTTCGCGCCGTGGCGCTCGAGCGAGGCGAGCGTCGGCTGCGGATTCTGAACCTCGACGTCGGGCGTGATTCCAACCGCCTGGATCGACCTCCCGTTGGGAGTGTAATAGCGCGCCGTCGTCAGCCTAAGCGCCGAGTGATCGTCAAGGGGCAGGATGGTCTGCACGGAGCCCTTGCCGAAGGTCTGGGTGCCCACGATTATGGCGCGGCGATGGTCCTGCAGGGCGCCCGAGACGATCTCGCTCGCGCTGGCGGTGCCGCCGTTGACCAGCACGACCATCGGATAGTCCTGGAAGTCGGTCTTGCGCTGCGCGAAATATTTCTGCTCCTGGCTCGGGTCGCGCCCCATCGTGTAAACGACCATTCCGCCGTTGAGGAAATCATTGGAGACCTTGACGGCCTGGTTGAGCAGCCCGCCGGGATTGTCGCGCAGGTCGAGAATCAGGCCTTTCAGATGGCCGTGGTCTTCCTTGGTGAGCTTGTCGATCGCCTTTTCGACGCCGCGGTTGGTGTTCTCCTGGAACGTGCTGACCCGGATGTAGCCATAGCCGCCGGGCAGCATCTTGGCTTTCACCGACTTGATCTTGATCACCGCGCGGGTCAGCGTGACCGAGAAAAGATCGGGCACGCCGTCGCGATGCAGCGTCAGGCGCAGCTTGCTACCGCTCGGTCCGCGCATCAGTTTGACCGCTTCGGTCAGCGTCATGTCCTTGGTGAACTCGTCGTTGATCTTGATTATCTGGTCGCCGGCCTTGATTCCCGCCCTGGAAGCCGGCGTGTCCTCTATCGGCGAGACCACCGTGAGCAGGCCGTTCTTGATCGTTATCTCGATACCGATACCGCCGAAGCTACCGCGCGTTTCGACTTCGAGATCACGGTACAGTTCGGGCGTGAGATAGGCGCTGTGCGGATCGAGCGAGGCCAGCATCCCACTAATCGCGCCATCGACCAGCCGCTTGGTGGAAACCGGCTCTACGTAGTTTTTCTGAACGATCGCGAGCACATTCGCGAAGGTTTCGAGTTCATGGTAAGTGTCGTTGGGCAGCGCCTGGGCGCGCCTTACCGCGATTTCCTCAAGTCCGAGAAAACAAACGACAAGGAAAACCGCCAGCGTGATGGCCCATCGATTTTTCTTGATTACCGACATCGGAATTCCATCGCTCGTGGAACTAATGTGAGACCAATTTAAGCAAAAGACGCACTGGCTTGCACCCCCCAGCCACCCAGCGGGTCTCAGCCCTGCCCGGAGTCAAGCAATTCCTGGAGCGCCTCCCTTACGTCGGGACGTGCCCAATTGAAAGCGCCCATATGATGGGCCACGATTCGGCCGTTGCGGTCAATAATGAAAGTCTCGGGCACTCCGCTCACGTTATAGGCTTCGCCAACCTTGTTCTTGGGGTCGAGCAGTACCTCGAAATGATAGCCGTGTTTCTGGATATAAGGCAGGACCGCGGCACGACCCTTGGTGTCCTGGCTGACGGCCAGCATCACGAAATTTTTGTTGTTCTTGAATTCGTCGTACAAGGTCTCGAGCGACGGCATCTCCTCGCGGCATGGCGGGCACCATGTCGCCCAGATGTTCAAAAAGACGACCTTGCCGCGCAGTGCGGACAGCGTGACCTTATCGCCGTTTAAACTTTCGAGGGTGAAATTCGCTGCCTGTTCACCGGCCGCAATCGGCGGAATCGCGTCCTGCCCGGCGTTCTGCGTCGAGGGAACCGGCGCAAGGCGCTTTGCCCGGGTCAAGACGACCAGCAACACCCCCGCCAAAACAAATGCTCCCGCGACGGCGGCGAGCGTCCTTCCACGCAATTCCATTGCTCAGGCTCTTAACGCCTCCTTGCTCGCATTTCTGGACGAGGCCATCTCAGGCCCTTTGCTCAAGGTAAAAAGGTACGCGGCCGTTCCGACCACCATCATGAGGATGGAAAAAAGCTGGTACTCGGTCATTCCCCACAGCACCCGCGGGTTAATCCGCCAGAACTCGACCAGGAAGCGCGCCGCGCCCGCCAATATCAGGAACAGGTAGAAAATCTGCCCCTCGACGGAGGTGCGCTTACGGATCGCCCACAGGAAGGCGAAAATAGCGACGTAAAGCACCGCCTCGTAGATCGGCGTCGGATGCACCCGGACGCCGGGGAAGTATCCCGAAACGAGCTGACCCGTGGCGTTGAGCTTGAGGACCGTGTTCGCATTCCAGCCGACGATCGCGTTCGGATAGGCCATCCCCCACGGCATTTTGGTCGGCAAACCCCAGTCGCCGTCACCCGACAGCAGGCATCCCATCCGTCCGAACGCGTGCCCGATAAGGATGCCGGGCGCCGCCATGTCAGCCGTAGTGAGGAATCCCACGCCGTAGCGGCGCGCGACCAGGTAGACCGCAACCGCTCCGCCGACGAATCCGCCGTACCATACGAAGCCCGCGCCCGAGAAAACCATCGACCACGGATGCTCCATGTACACCGGGAAGTTGTCCCAGATGTCCCACAAGCGCGCGCCGACGAGTCCCGCAATCGCGGCCCACAGCACCAGCGAGGACGCGTACTCGGTGCTGATTCCACGACGCCTGCATTCCGAGGCGATTATCAGGTCAGCGGCCACGAACCCCAGCGCCATCATCAGGCCGTAGCTGTAAAGGGTGATCGGGCCGAGCCTAAGCAGAACGGGAAGCATTTGATGTACAGTATAGTCGTCGGCGGGGCTCGGAGACCAGACGGGTCTTTTACCTTGCCCGCCGCGCCATACGCATATAGGACGCTTACATGCGCGCGGTTCTTCAACGGGTCTCAAAGGCCGAGGTCGAAATCGACGGTCTCGTCGTCGGCCGAATCTCGCGCGGATTCGTGGTTCTGCTTGGCGTCGCCCAAGGCGATACGGAGCGAGACGCCGCGCTCCTGGCTCAGCGCACGCTCGGGCTTCGCGTGTTCGCCGACGCCGAGGGCAGGATGAACCTCGCGCTCGACAAGGTGGGCGGCGAATTGCTGGTAATCTCGCAGTTCACACTGCTCGCCGACACCAGCGCCGGCCGCCGGCCCTCGTTCACCAGGGCCGCACCGCCCGACGAGGCGCGCCGTCTCTACGAGCATTTTATCTCGCTGGCGCGGGAAAGCGGTGCTAAGGTTGAGACGGGCCGGTTCGGAGCGATGATGCAGGTCACGCTCACCAACGATGGCCCGGTTACCATCATTCTCGACAGCCGGGAGCGTTGATCCAAGATGCCACGGGCGGGATTTTACGCCGTCGAGTCGGGCAGGATTTCCTTTCGCAAGGATGGCAACTGGTACAGCGACGAGGAGCGGATCGACAATCCGCGCATCGCGCTTCTCTTCTCGCGAAGCATCAGGCGCAACCCCGACGGCTCCTATTATCTGCAGGTCGCGGAGGAACGCGCGCCGATTACCGTCGAGGATACGCCTTACGTCGTCAAATCGCTGGAGGACGACGGCCGCGGCGGCTTCATTCTGGTGCTGAACGACGAGGAGCGCGAACCGCTCGATCCCTCGACGCTCGAAGTTGGGGAGCACAACGTGCTCTACACGCGCGTCAAGGGTGGCGAGTTCCGCGCGCGCTTCCTGCGCCCGGCCTATTACCATCTGAGCCCACACTTCGAAATGGACAGCGACGGCACCTTCTATCTGCGGCTCAGGAACGAGCGCCATCGGATAAAGCTCGCCGCTGGCGCCGGCGCTTCGCAAGCATCGTGACCGAACCGCTGCTTCACGTCGTCCTGGTGCGGCCCGAAATTCCGCAGAACACGGGCTCGATTGCAAGGCTCACGGCCGCCATGAAGCTTCGGCTTCACCTGGTCGGACCCCTCGGATTCTCTCTCGAAGATCGCTACCTGAAACGCGCTGGACTGGATTACTGGCCGTTGGTCGATCTGAAGAGCTATGCGGGATGGGACGAATTCGCGCGCGAGCACGCCGATGCGCCGATGAAGTTTTTCTCGGCGCGCGCGGGCCGTTCGTACCTCGCGGCAAACTACGCGCCGGGCGATTTCATCGTCTTCGGATGCGAGACGAAGGGGCTTGGAGCGGATTTCATCCGCGAACGGATTGATAGGACCTACCGGATTCCGATTTTCGAGCCGGGCGTCAGGAGCCTCAATCTTTCCAACGCGGTTTCGATCGTGGTTTACGAGGCGCTGCGCCAGACCGGCGCAATAACCGCGCAGAGCTAGCGCGGCGTCAGTTCTTTCGGGAGCATCCGCCGCCGCTCGCGCCGCATCCGCATCCGCCACCGGCCGGCGGGCGCGAGCCGAAGTAGTAACCGATCGCTTCCAGCTCCTCGGCCGAAACCCATTCGGGCTCACCTTCGACAGACGCGTCGCAATGCGTGCAGAAGCGGCGCTCGGCGCCGTCCGGGTCAAGCGCGACGTAAGTGAGCACGGTCTTGCCGCACCCCTCGCATCGAGCGACGGGAAATGAGGTCGAGTCTGTCAGCTCATCGCGCATCGCACTTACGCCAACCATCTATATCATGACGGACCCAGGGCGAAAATGCGCATCCGAACGCCGCGCAAGCGAATCGCGGACGCACTGAGCAGCCGTCCATTCGGTTAACCGGGCAGTGCTTTTCACGACGACCGGCTGTAGGGCTCGCCGAGCGCGCTCGGCGCGTCGACACCGCCGCCGAATCCCGCAAGCACCACCAGCGTGAGCGCATAAGGAAGCGCGAGGAAAAGCTGATAGGGGAGCGTCGTGCCGAGCGCCTGCAATCCGAACTGAAGCGCCATCGCGGCGCCGAATAGAAGCGACGCGAGCACCAGCCCCCACGGATTCCATCGCCCGACGATCACCACCGCCAGCGCGACGAAGCCGCGCCCAGCCGTGATATTCTCGACGAAGGTGTTGGCGTAGGCGAGCGTGAGAAACGCTCCCGCAAGACCGCTCAGAACCCCCGAGGCCAGAAGCGCCTGCCATCTAAGCGCGTACACGCCAAGCCCAAGCGCGTCAGCGGCGGCGGGATTCTCGCCCGCCGCGCGCAACCGAAGCCCATAGCGCGTCTTTCCGACCACCCAGGCGATCACGGGCACTATCCCAAACGCAAGATAGACAAGCACGCTCTGCTCGAAGAACGGCTTGCCAACGATCGGAAGACTGGCGAGCGGTCCAAGCGCAAGCCGCGGCATCGAACGCACCATGAAAGCCTTGCCCGTGATTCCAAACATCCGCCGGTAAAAAACGCCGGTCAGCCCGACGGCAAGGATGTCGAGCGCGGTTCCGGCGACCACCTGGTTCACCGCCAGGTTCACGACCAGCACCGCCAGCATCGCGTTCATCGCGACCCCCGCGCCCACCGCGGCAAGAATCCCCAGCGCGAGGCTTGCCGAGAAATACGCGGCGGCCAGGCCGAAGAAGGCAGCCGCCAGCATCGCGCCCTCGATCCCGATATTGATTATGCCCGCGCGTTCCACCAGCAGTTCGCCGAGCGCGGCGAGCAGGATGGGCGTCGCCATGGCGACGGTCGAATTGAGCAACGGCTCAAGCATCGCTGCCCTCCGTGAGCGATTGTTCATAACCCTCGCTTTGCGCGAACCGGCCGAACGACTCGCGAAGGCGCGAAAAGGCGGGCGTGTCGAGCGCAAGCAGGATCAGGATCACCAGTCCCTGGATCACCTGGACGAGCACCGGGGAGATGCCCTCGGCACGCTGCATCGCCTGCGAGCCCGAGTCGAGAGCTCCGAAGAAAATCGCGCTAGCGACGATCCAGGGCGGATTAAGCCGAGCGACCAGCGCCACTGCGATCGCCTCGTAGCCCCATCCGGGCGACATTTTTTCGTACAGCCGATGGGTTATCGCGGAGACCTGCACCGCGCCGCCGAGGCCCGCAAGCGCTCCGCTCAGCGCCATCGCCCAGATCGCGACTGCGTCCGCCGGGATTGCGAAGAAGGTCGCCGCGCGGCGATTCCTTCCGAGCGCGCGAAGCTCGAACCCGGCCGTGCTGCGGAACAGGAAAAAGTGGCATCCAAGGGCAAGGCCGAGCGCGAGCAGCATTGCGGGATTGAGCCGCGAGGGCGGGTCAAACATATACATCCGCGCGGCACGCGCAATCGCAACGCTTTTCGGATACGCACCCGGCGGCTCCATCAGCGGCCCGTGAACCGCCCAGCTCAAAAGCTGCATCGCGACGAAGTTCAGCATGATCGTGCTTATCACTTCGCTGGTCGCGCGCCGCGCCCGAAGCCATCCGCATACTCCGCCCCAGAGCGCGCCGCCGATTGCACCCGACACCAGTACGGTCGCGATCCCGAGCGGGCGCGGCCATCCGCCGAGCATCGGGCCGACCGCGCCCGCGGCGAGCGCGCCGATTATCAGTTGGCCGTCCGCGCCGATATTCCACAGCGAGGCCGAAAACGCGACCGCGATCGCAAGCCCGGTGAATACCAGCGGCGTCGACTTGGTCAGCGTGTCGGTGAGCGCGAACCAGTTGCCGAACGCACCCTCCCACAGCGCGGCGAAAACCCGCACGGGCGAAGCGCCCAGCGCCAGCACGACCAGCGCGATAAGCGCAACGGCGGCCGCGAGCGCCGCAAGCGGCTTCAGGAGCACGAACGGGTCGCGCGCCGATTGAGTTTGCGCCCTCAATGCCACCGCCCCGCCATCAGCAGGCCCAGCGCTTCGGGGGTGCGCTCGTCGGGGCGCACCTCGCGTATGCGGCCGCGGCTCATCACGAACAGCCGGCCGCAAAGCCCGAGCAGTTCGTCAAGATCGTTCGAGATGAGCAGCACCGCGCCGCCGTCGGCGGCAAAGGCGCGGAGCGTGCGATGGACCTCCGCGGTCGCGGCGAGGTCAAGCCCGCGCGTTACGTTGTGCGCGACGATCACGCGCGGATTCTGCGCCAATGCCCGCGCAACCGAAAGGCGCTGGCGGTTTCCGCCCGAAAGCGACGCGGCACTCGCGCCGGGCCCCTCGGCTCGGATACGGAACGCGCGGATAAGCTCGCGGCAAAGCTCCACGGCTCGCGCCCGGTCGAGCCATCCACGGCGCGACATCCGTTTTCTTATCGGACGGGCAAGCAGCAGGTTTTCCCAAAGCGGCATGTCGAGAACCAGTCCGTCAATATCGCGATTCTGCGGAATCACCGCTATTTCGTCGGTCCAGGCGCGCTGCGCGCCGCAAAGCGCGATACGCCCCGTGCCCGGACGCCGTGCGCCCGCGAGCACTTCGACAAGCTCCGCCTGCCCGTTGCCTTCGACTCCCGCGATTCCGGCGATCTCGCCCGCCCTGACCCCAAGCGTGATACCGTCGAGCGCGCGATTCCCGCGACAGTCGAGCGTAAGCCCCGAGATTTCGAGCACAACCGGCCGTCCTGTTGCGACCGGCGCGAGGTTTTCGGGCGCGGCTTCGAGAAGCTCGCCGATCATCAGGCGCGCGAGCGCCGATTCGCTGGTCGAGGCCGGAGCGGTGGTCGCAACCACACGACCGCGTCTCAGCACGGTTATGCGATCGGCGACGGCAAGCGCCTCGGCAAGCTTGTGAGTGACGAGGATTACGATGCGGCCCTCGGAGCGAAGCCTGCGCAGAAGGCCGAGAAATGCGGAAAGCTCGCCCGGAGCAAGCACCGCGGTCGGTTCGTCGAGGATAAGAACGCGCGGGTCCAGGCTGAGCGCGCGCAGGATTTCCAGCCTTACGCGCTCGCCCATCGAGCGATCCTCTACGGTGGCGCGCGGCGCGGGGAGCTCGAAGCCGAGCCGCTCGGCAAGTCGCCGCGCGTCGTTTGCGACGCGCTCGAGAGCGAGCCGCGCACCCCAACCGGCGCCCATCGTGCCGAGCGCGAGGTTTTCCTCCCACGTCATGCGCTCAAACAGCATCGGGCTCTGATGCACGGCGGCGATTCCCGCCGCAAGCGCCGCGGCGGGCGAACCGGGGCGAAGCTCCAGGCCGTCGAGCACGGCGGCACCCGTGTCGGGACGAAGCCGTCCGGCGAGCACGTTCATCAGCGTGGTCTTTCCCGCGCCGTTCTCTCCCAGCAGCGCGTGAATTTCTCCGGGTACGGCCGCGAAATCCACGCCGTCCAGGGCAACGACGCGCGAGAAACGCTTGCTGATTCCCGTGGCCCTAAGCAATCAGGCGAGACTCTCCGGATGCGGCGGCGGGTAATGGGAGCGGACGTATTCGAGCGCCTGCTCGCGGCTGGTGAGCGTGCCGTCAAGCTGCAGATCCTCGACCTCGCGCAGGATCGTCTTGAAGGCTGGACCGGGAGCGAACCCCATCCGAATCAGATCGTTGCCGCCGATAAGCCGGCGCGGACGGATTTCCGCCGGCGCCATCCGCGCGCGCGCGCGACGGCAGAAGTGGTAGTAGCCGAGATATGAACTCGAGGCGAGCGCGTCGAGACGCGCCACCTCCAGCAGTTCATCGAAGCCGTCCTCGGCAAGCATCCGCTTGAGCGTCGCCGGGCGCATCCGCGGCGCCATCGTAAGCTTCAGATGATTCTTCACGAGGTAGGCGACGCGCTCCTGCACGGAGCGGGAGCGGCGAAGCCGCGCGAGGATTTCCACGGCCATCTCGGCGCCCTGCTCGGTATGGCCATAGAAGGTGACCTTGCCGTTCTGCTCGGCCCGGCACCTGGGCTTGGCGATGTCGTGAAACAGGATGCCGAAGGCGAGGGTCTCCGTGCATCCCGGGTCGAGCATCGATACCGCAAGCCGGGTGTGGACGTAAACGTCGCCCTCGGGATGATAATTCTCGGGCTGCGCGCATCCGATCATCGCTGCGACCTCCGGCATCAGCACGTTCATCAGCCCGCTTTCGAGCAGAATATCCATTCCGCGAGCGGCGCCGCCCTCGGTCATCATCCTGACCAGCTCCTCGCCGATCCGTTCGGCCGAGATGCTCACGATCGTCGGCGCGGCGCGCTTCATCGCGGCCCAGGTTGCGGGATCGATCGAAAAGTTGAAGCGCGCGGCAAAACGCGCGGCGCGCAGGATTCGCAATCGATCCTCCTCGAAGCGGTCATAGGGATTGCCGATTGCGCGGATCACGCCGGCGCGCAGATCGCGGATGCCCCCGACCAGGTCGATCACCCGATCTTCGAGCGGGTCGTAGTACATGCCGCCGATCGTGAAGTCGCGCCGGATAGCGTCTTCCTCGATCGTGCCGAAGCGCACGGACGACGGCCGGCGCCCGTCGACGTAGGGGGCGTCGGCGCGAAAGGTGGTGACTTCGAACGGCTCGCCATCGAGCACGACAACGATAACGCCGAATTTCGCGCCGACCGCGACTGTATGGTCGAAGAGGCGCTGGACGACTTCGGGCCGCGCGTCGGTTGCGATGTCGTAATCCTTGGCCTCGACGCCGAGGATGCGGTCGCGCACGCATCCGCCGGCGAACAGGGCGATAAATCCCTGTTCGCGCAGGCGGCGTACGATGAAAAGCGCCTTTTCTTCTCTGGCCGTCATCGCGGTCTCCGGAGGCTCAAGTTTACAGCCCTTCGCCAGAGGGGAAAATGCGCCGATGTGCGGCTATCTGACTCCGGGGCCGAGCACAATCCCGCCGTCAACCGCGATTATCTGCCCGGTTACGTTTTTGGCGCGCTCGGAGCAGAGCCAGGAGACCGCGCGGCCGATATCCTCGGGCGTCTGCTCGCGGCCAAGTGGAACCAGGCTTTTTACCGAGGCCTCGAAGGTCGCGCGCGCGCGTTCCTGCGCGCCGCCGATCGCCGCGCCCAGGTCCTCCCATACGCGAGTGTAGATGAGCCCGGGTGCGACCGCATTGACACGGATTCCCTTGCGGCCGAGTTGAAGCGCGCAGGTGCGGGTGTACGAGATGACGCCCGCCTTGGCCGCGGCGTAGGCCGCAAGAAATGGCGTGGGCAGCATTCCCGCAATCGAGGAGGTGTTGCAAATCACCCCTCCGCTGACCATCCGGGGCGCGACCTCGCGGGTCATGATATGGACGGAGGTCAGGTTCAGGTCCACGTAGCGGCGCCAGATGTCCACGGTTTCCCATTCGCCGTCGCGGCCGTGCTCGAACCACATCTTTTCGCCCCCGCCGGCGTTGTTGCAGAGAACGTCGGGATGGGCGCCGAATCTTCCGGTGATCGCCTCGATGGTCTCGTGAACCTGCTTCTCGTCGGTAACGTCGGCCTTGAAACTCTCGACCTTCGTGGCGATGGCCTCAGGGGCCGGAGCCGGCCTCAAGTCGATCACCGCGACTCGTTCGACGACGTTTTCCTCCAGAAGCGCATTGACGATTCCGAGACCAATCCCCCGCGCTCCACCGCTGACAATTGCGTATTTCATTCCAAAGCCGCTCCCTTCCTTGGCATTTCCAGGCGTGATTGCATCGCGAATCCCCCCTTAAGGTCAAAGCGTGCATTTAGTTTTAATCGGCCTCGGCAGGCAAACCGGCGAACCTGCGGCGAAGCCGCGCGGAACACCTGCCCGGTTTTTCCGCCTCTGCCAGCCCGAGCCAGGCTCGCTTCTGGGATGAGCGCAGTTGAGAAGCGAATTTAGCGAACCGAATGAACGTCATTAGCACTGGGCGGAGGTAACAAGATGAAAGCTTGGCGGATGCTTCTGGCTGCCGGATTCGTTCTCGCGGCGGATCTGGGGGCGGTTCTCGCTATTTTCGCATCGATATGGCTCGAACAATGGCTTGGACTCGGACGTGGAGTGGTGCTGGACCTGGCGATAGTGCTTGCCGTGAGCTACGGGGCGGCCGCGTGGATAGGCGGAAAGTTCCTCGAATGGGAACTCGGCGCCCAGGAGGACTCGCAGGCCGAATCCTCGCCCGAGCCGCTACAAGTGCCCCATTTGCACCTGTAGCGCCGGCGAGCCGCCAAGCCGCGCGCCCCCTGAGGCGGGGCATCCAATATAGCCGCCGTCGGCTAGGAGCCGCCGGCTGCCCGGACGCGGCTCTCGTCGCCGTACGTTCGCCGGTATACCTGCAGCAACGCGGCGAACAGCGCGATAACCGCCGGCCCCGCGAAGACCCCGACGATTCCGTAAACCTCAAGTCCACCCGCGATTCCGAAAAACAGCGCGACCGTGGGCAGCCCGGTTCCCTGTCCCATCATCATCGGCTTGATAAAATTGTCGGTCACCAGCACGACGACCGTGCACCAGATCGCGAGTCCAAGCGCGATCGGCCAGCCGCTCGCGTACCACAGGTAAAGCGCCGCCGGCAGCCACACGATAGCGGTCCCTCCCACCGGAAGCAGTCCGCATGCGGCCGAGACCACCGCGAGAAAAGCCCAGTAGGGTAAGCCGGTAACGAGGAAGCCCAGGCCAATCGCGATTCCCTGGATCAGTGCGGTGAGCAGAAGCCCGCGCAGCACCGCCGACATCGTCCCGCGCAGGCTGTCGAAGACCGCGCGCTTGTCCTCGTCGTGCAGAGGGGTCAGGTTCTGAATCGCCAGGTAATACGCTTCGCCGTCGCGCAGCACGTAGAAAAACGTCACCAGGCCGAGCGTGGCGTCGATCAGAAACGTGACGATGTTTTTCGCCGCGCTGGTGACGTTCGCGACCACGAATTCGCTGGTGAGTTGCGCGCCCTGGAGCAGGCTGGGCAGCGCTTCCTCGACCCTGAAATGGCGCCCGCTAAGCCGATGGAAAAGTCCGCCCAGGTGCGAGCTGTTAATCCAGTTGTCGAGGTCCTTGAGACCGCCGTTCTTCACTATCTCGGCGATTGCGAGATAGATGCGCTGGGCCTCAACCGCCAGACGGCCCGAAAGCCAGATAGCAGGCAGCACGACGCCGAGCGAAACCAAAATGGTTATGATGAGGGCGGATGTGGTGCGGCTGCGAAGCAGGCGGTTGAGCTCGAACTGGGCCGGGTACGCGATGAACCCGAGCAGGATCGCCCACGCTATCGGCACGAGAAACGGCGACAGGAGCTGGAACAGCTCGTAAGCCATCAAGGCCAGGAAGCCGAAGAAAAAAACCTGGACGATTCTCTCTCGCTCCATCGCCGGACCGGCCCGAAGCTTAGCAAAATGGACGCGAGGAATCGCCTCGAACGTAAAGTAGGTTGCCCGCGCGATGGTTTTTTGTTAGCGGTTTTTGTGCTTGCGGTTCTCGGTCCACACTTCGCATTCAAAGGCACGTAGCTCAGTGGTAGAGCACTTCCTTGACGCGGAAGGGGTCGGCGGTTCAATCCCGCCCGTGCCTACCAAGTCCGAAGCTTCGGCACGCCGCCAAGTGTCGCATGTCCTATCAGCAGCACTGCCGTCCGATGCTACAATCCGCCGCTAGATGAGCTCCGAGGTAACTGTAACCCTGGGTGCGAGCAGGCGGGTCGTGCCGCGCGGCACCGCCGTGCGCGACGTTCTGCTCGACGGCAACAAGCGGCGCGACATCGTCGCGGCACGCGTCAACGGCAGGCTGGTCGACCTCAGCCGCGCGCTCGAAGAGGACGCGACCGTCGAAGCGGTCACCGCCGACAGCCCCGAGGGGGTCGACATCCTGCGCCATTCCACCGCGCATCTGATGGCGATGGCGGTGCAGGAGCTGTATCCCGGCACCCAGGTCACGATCGGTCCGACGATCGAGGACGGCTTCTACTACGATTTTGCGCCAAAGACGCCGTTCACGGCCGAGGACCTGCCGAAGATCGAAGCCAGGATGCGCGAGCTGGCCAGGGCCAACCTTCGCATCGAACGCATCGAAGTGCCGCGCGACGAGGCGATCGAAAAGTTTCGCGCGATGGGCGAGCGGTACAAGGTCGAAATCCTCAGGGATATCCCCGAGCCGACGGTCTCGATCTACCGGCAGGGCGAATGGATGGACCTGTGCCGCGGGCCTCACGTTCCTTCGACCGGCTATATCAAGGCGTTCAAGCTGTTGAACGTTGCGGGAGCGTACTGGCGCGGCGACGAGCGTAACGCGATGCTCTCGCGGATCTACGGGACCGCGTTCCCGAGCAAGGAGGCGCTCGAAGAGCATCTGAAGCTGCTCGAGCTTGCCCGCCAGCGCGACCATCGCAGGCTCGGGCGCGAGATGGGACTGTTCCTGTTCGATCCGCTCTCGCCGGGCTCACCGTTTTTCCTGCCGCGCGGCGCGATCGTTTACAACGAATTGATTGCCTACATCCGTCGCCTTTACCGGCGTTACGGTTTCGACGAAGTGATAACTCCGCAGGTCTTCAAGAATGATCTCTGGAAGACCTCGGGCCACTGGGAATTCTTCCGCGAGAACATGTTCCTCACCAGCGACGAGGAATCAGCCGGCGCCGAACCGAACTACGCGTTCAAGCCGATGAACTGCCCTGGCCATACGGTGATCTTCGCGGCGGAGAAACGTTCGTACCGCGATCTTCCGCTGCGGCTTGCCGATTTCGGCCGGCTTCATCGCAAGGAGCGCTCGGGCACGCTTCACGGACTGGAGCGGGTGCGCTCGATGGCGCAGGACGACGCGCACATCTTTTGCACGCCCGAACAGATCGAATCCGAAGTCGATCTCAACCTCCGGATGGTGCGCGAGGTGTACGCCGCGCTCGGTTTCCAGGCGGTCGAGTTCAAGCTTGCAACGATGCCCGCCGAGCACATGGGCAGCGAGGAGCAGTGGCGCGAGAACGAGGCCAAGCTCGGCAACGCGCTTTCGCGCAACGGCCTTCACTGGGAAGAGAATCCGGGCGAGGGCGCGTTCTACGGCCCGAAAATCGAGATTTACGTTCCCGACGCGCTCAAGCGCAAATGGCAGGTCGCAACCATCCAGCTCGACTACAACCTGCCCGAGCGTTTCGATTTGTCCTACACGACCGCCCAAGGCGCCGAGGCGCGTCCCGTGATGATCCATCGCGCAATCCTCGGCTCGCTGGAACGCTTCATCGGAGTGCTTATCGAGCATACCGGCGGGGTGTTTCCGTTCTGGCTTGCGCCCGAGCAGGTGCGGGTCCTTTCGCTTAGCGAGAAGGTCGAAGCGTATGCGAGCGAGGTCGCGCAACTCATCAAGAGCGAGGGATTTCGCGCTTCGGCCGATTTGCGCAATGAAAAGCTGGGATTTAAGGTGCGCGAAGCTGAGCTGGGCAAGGTTCCCTATATGGTCGTGGTAGGCGAACGCGAAGCCGAAGCGCGCACGGTATCGCTCAGGATGTTGCGCGGTGCGAAGAACGAGGCAATGTCACTGGAGGGCCTCATCCGGCGACTCAAGGACGAGCCCCTGCCAGGCTAACGAGATATCGGGTCTTAAGCGGCGCAACGCGCCGCGAGGAGGTGTTTTATCCGAAGGTTTTTTAGAACTCCGCCAACAAGAGAGCCCCAGGTCCGGGTCAATGCCCAGATCCGGGCGCCCGAGGTCAGGGTAATCGACGTCGACGGCTCGCAGATCGGCATCATGCCGGTGCGCGACGCGCTGCGTATCGCCGAGAGCAAGGGACTCGACCTGGTCGAGGTTGCGGCCGCCGCCAAGCCGCCCGTATGCCGCATCACCGATTACGACAAGTATCGCTACGCCCAAAAGAAAAAGAGCCACGACGCAAAGGCTCACGCGGCGGCCAGCACCGTCAAGGAAATCAAGATGGGGGCGCTCACCGACAAGCACGACGTGGACTTCAAAATAAAGCACATCAGGCGCTTTGTTGAGGAGGGCCAGCGTGTTAAACTTTCCATTTCGTTTCGCGGTCGGCAGATTACCCATCCCGAACTCGGACGGGCGCTTATGGACCGGATTATCGAACAGGTCCAGGACGTCGCCCAGCCCGAGGGATTGCCCAGGATGGAAGGGCGGAACATGTCCGTCCTGCTGACGCCGCGATGACGGTTTGATACGAAAAGAGGCCAAGCCCGATGCCGAAGATTAAAACCAACCGCGCGGCAGCCAAGCGCTTTTCCTTCACCAAGAAAGGAAAGGTCAAGCACAAGAGGGCCTACCTGCGCCATCTGCTCTCGAGCAAGAGCCGCGCGCGCAAGCGCCGGCTGCGCCATCCGGCCCTGCTTAACAAGACCGATGCCAAGACCCTTGCGGCCCTGATGCCATACGCATAGGTTCTACGAACACAACTTCGAGGGAAGGACCGATTACCGATGCCCCGCGCCAAGGGCGGGCCCAAAACCCGCCGTCATCATAAACGGCAACTCAAATTCGCCAAGGGATACACCGGAGGGCGAAAGGTCTATCGCCAGGCTCGCAACACCCTGGAGAAGGGCCTCACCTACGCCTATCGCGATCGCAAGCAGAAGAAGCGCGAATTCCGCTCGCTGTGGATAACCCGTATCAACGCCCTTGCCCGCGAATTCGGACTCTCCTACAGCCGCCTGATGGAGGGTCTGGCCAAGGCCGGCGTATCGCTCGATCGCAAACAGATAGCCGCCCTTGCCCTGGAGCGTGACACCCTGTTTACCGAGCTGGTGCGCACCGCGAAGAGCGCGCTCGGGCTCGCAAACGCCTGAGTCCGAGACCGGCGTCTTTCGCCTGCGCACCGAGAAACCATGTGGCACACGCGCCACATGGTTTTTTGTTTGGCGAGCCCGGAACACCAGAAACCCGCAATGCTTGCGATGAAAGAACAACTTGAGGAAATCAGGCGCCGCGCGCTCGCCGATCTGGCCGACGACGCGTCCGATGAGCAGATCGAGGCGGTGCGCGTGCGCGTGCTCGGCCGCTCGGGCGAGTTGACCCAGGTGATGCGCGGGATGCGCGAGGTGCCGGCGGACCAACGGCCCGCAATCGGACAGCTTGTCAACCAGATCAAGCGCGAACTCGAGGAGCGGATCGCGAAGCTCAAGCTCCGGCTCGCCGAGGCCGCGCTCGAACGCTCACTTGCCGAAGCGAGGCTCGACGTCACGCTGCCCGGCGCGCGGATTCCCCGCGGACGAATCCATCCCGTAACGCACATCATGGAGCGGATGCTGGACATTTTCGTCTCGATGGGCTTCGAGGTGGCGATGACCCGCGACGTCGAGGACGACTTCCACAACTTCGAGGCGCTCAACTTCCCGCCCGACCATCCCGCACGCGAGATGCAGGACACGTTCCTGGTCGGCGGCGGCCTGCTGCTGCGCTCGCACACTTCCAACGGGCAGATTCGGGTGATGGAGCAGCGAAAGCCGCCCCTCGCCGTGGTATGCCCGGGGCGATGCTACCGGCGCGACGAACTGTCGGTACGTGCCTCCCCGATGTTCACGCAAATCGAGGGCTTCATGGTCGATCGCGTCGGACGGATCACGATGGCCCATCTGAAGGGCGTGCTTATCGAGTTCTTGCGCGCCTTCTTCGGCCCTGAGACTGGAGTGCGCTTCCGTTCGAGCTATTTCCCGTTCACCGAACCGAGCGCCGAAGTCGATATCCATTGCCTGCTGTGCAAGGGCGCGGGATGCCGGGTCTGCAAGCATAGCGGATGGACCGAAATTCTCGGCTGCGGAATGATCCACCCCAATGTCCTTCGGGCTGTAAAGCTCGACCCCGGGGAGTACCAGGGCTTCGCCTTCGGCTTCGGCGTCGAGCGCCCCGCCCTGCTTCGTCTTGGCGTTGACGACATGCGACTTTTCTTCGAGAACGACCTGCGATTTCTGAACCAGTTTCCCTCGCTGAGCGGAGCGGCGGCATGAAAGTACCGCTCAAGTGGCTCAAGGAATTCGTTTCGGTTGACGCGCCGGTCGAGGAAATCGCGCGGCGGCTTACGATCGCCGGACTTGAGGTCGAGAATATCGAACGCGTCAGTGCTTCGTTCTCGGGCGTGGTTGTGGCGCGCGTGCTCGAAGCCGCAAAGCATCCCAACGCCGACCGGCTCAGCCTCTGCCAGGTTGACGCGGGCCCGGCCGGCCGCTTCTCGGTGGTGTGCGGCGCGCCCAACGTGCGAAGCGGGATGACCGCCGCGCTCGCCAGGGTCGGGGCGAAGCTCGGCGAGGGGCCCGAGTTGCAGGCCGCGGTGATTCGTGGCGTCCGCTCCGAAGGGATGCTCTGCTCGGAGCGCGAATTGGGCCTCTCACAGGACCATCACGGAATCCTGTCGCTCCCGGACGACGCCCCGCTCGGCACCCCGCTCGCCGATTATCTCGGGCTTGACGACGTCGTGCTGGATATCGCGATCCTTCCCAACCGCGGCGACGCTCTTTCGATCCTCGGGGTCGCCCGCGACATTGCCGCGCTGTTCGGCGTGCGGCTCCACGCGCCGCGGGTCCGGCCGCTTGCGGTAGAACGCCGCGAGGGTGACGGCGCGTCGTCCTCGTTCGCGGTCCGGATAGCCGCGCCGGAGCAATGCCCGCGCTATGCGGCGCTCAAGATGACCGGTATCAGGGTAGCGCCGTCGCCCATCTGGATGCGCCGGCGGCTGGAACTTTGCGGGATGCGCGGGCTTAACAACGTCGTCGACGCGACCAACTACGTGATGCTCGAGAGGGGCCAGCCGCTGCACGCCTTCGACCTCGATAAAGTCGCCGCGAGCACGATCGTGGTACGCCGTGCCGGCAGCGATCGCGAGTTCGTCACGCTCGACAACGTGCGGCGCGCGCTCGAATCCACCGACCTGGTTATCGCCGACCCGGAAAAGCCCCTTGCGATAGCCGGCGTGATGGGCGGTCTCAACTCCGAGGTCGGCCTTTCGACCCGGACGATCCTTCTCGAAAGCGCCTACTTCGAACCGATGGCAGTGGCCAGGACCGCGCGCCGCCTCGGACTTCGCAGCGAGGCGAGTTACCGCTTTGAGCGCGGTATCGACCGCGCCGGGCAGACCGCCGCGCTGATGCGCGTCGCGGAATTGCTAAGGCGCTATGCGGAAGCCCGCCCCGAAGGCGCGATTGCTGACTTCGAGCCGCGTCCCGCCCCGGTACGCGAAATCGCGCTCGACCTTAAGAGGATGAGCGCGCTGCTCGGCGTGGAGCTGAGTGCCGCTGACACGAAACGGCGGCTGGTTTCGCTCGGCGCCTCGGTGAAACGCGCGGAGACTCGCGGCGTGCTCAGCGTGACTCCGCCCTCGTGGCGCTCGGACCTGAACGAAGCCGCCGACCTGGCCGAAGAAGTCGCCCGGCTCTCGGGACTGGAAGAGATTCCCGCCTCGCTGCCGCCGAGGCTTTTCTCCCACGCCGAGCCGAATCGCGAACGCGAGTTCTTCAGGGGCACGCGCGAAGTGATGCTGGGCGCGGGCTTCACGGAGATCGATACGATCGCGTTTATCGCTCCGGGCGATAACCAGAAATTCACCGGAATCGGCAACGGCGAGCCGCTTCGGGTGCAGAATCCGCTATCGGAAGAGCTGCGCGAGATGCGTCGGAGCCTTGTTCCGGGATTGCTCGCAGCTCTCAGTTTCAACCTGAATCGCCAGGCAACGGCGTTTCATGCCTTCGAGATCGCAAAGGTGTTCGCGCGCGTCGAAGGCGCGGTCAGCGAACGATACCATCTCGGCGCCCTCTCGTACGGGGAATATGCGCTCGCCGAAATCGGAAGACCGGGGATCAAGGCCGGCTTCTTTACGATGAAGGGCGTGGCCGAGACCTATCTCGACGCGCTCGGGCTCACCGAGCGGGTGCGGTTCCAGGCGCCAACCGCCGAGCATCGGCTCAACTTCCTCCATCCGGGACGTTCGGCGCTGATTCTGCTTGGCGATGAGCCGGCAGGTTATGTGGGCGAACTGCATCCGCGAGAAGCGATGGAGCGCGGCCTCGAAGAACCATGCATTGTCTGCGAGATTGACTTACAGCAACTCATTTCCTATGGTTTCTCGCCGCGCGCGGCGATCGAGGCTCCGCCCAGGTTCCCGGCGGTGCGGCGTGATCTTGCCCTGGTCCTTGAGCGGGAATTTCCAGCGGACTTGATCGTGAGGACGATCCGTGAAATCGCCCCCTCGTGGCTCGAAAGCGTTGAGGTCTTCGATGTTTACCAGGGAGACGCCGTCCCGGCCGGAAAGAAGAGCGTCGCGCTCGCTTTGCGCTATCGTGCCGCGGACCGAACGCTTACCGATGAAGAGGTCAATCGGACTCATGCCGTCCTGATGGAACAGGCGCGGGCCCGTCTTGGAGCTGAGCTTAGAAAGTAAAGCGTGCTTGCAGCGAGCGGAAAGAACGGGGCAAAGTACGCCGCCTAGCATGACCAAGGCCGATCTCGTCGACATCGTCTACGAGCGGGTAGGCTTCTCGAAGAAGGAAGCCTGCGAAGTCGTCGAAGAAGTCTTCGCGATTATTCGCGACAGTCTGCGCGGCGGCCAGAAAGTCAAGATTTCGGGCTTTGGCAGCTTTGTGGTAAACGATAAACGGGCACGGCGCGGCCGTAATCCCCAGACCGGGGAGGCGATAACGATCGAGTCGCGGCGTGTGCTGACCTTCAAACCAAGTCCGGTTTTGAAGGATATCGTGAACGATGGCAAAGCGCGGTCATGACCGATTCCAGGCGGCGTAACAGCAAATCAGTCCGCAAGCCTGCAAAGCCTGTCCCAACGCTTGAATCGATTCCGGAGCGAGGACTCAAGATCGGCGAGGCGGCCCGTCTGCTCGGCGTGGAGCCCTACGTCCTGCGCTTCTGGGAAACCCAGTTCCCCGTCCTTAAGCCCAGGCATACGCGCTCGCGCCATCGCTTCTACCATGCCCGCGATATCGCAACCCTCCAGGTCATCAAGCGCCTGCTCCACGCCGAAGGCTTTACGATCGCGGGCGCAAACAAGTACATCCGGCAGCACGGGATCGACGCGCTTGCGCACGCCGGCGAGGCGGCTCAAAAGCCGACCGTCAAGGACAAGGCCGAAAGCCCGGACGGACATCCTCCCGAAGACAGCAGCAAGGCCCGCCAGGTCCTCCAGCAAGTTCGCCGCGAGCTCGAATCGCTCCACAAACTGCTGGCCAGCTAGGGCTGCCTCCTACGCCAGGACTGCCCGCTCAGCGGCGCAGCGAGGCAAGCCTGCCCGTATCAGCCAGCCCCGCTTCGGGACGCGGCCCGAGGATCCTGGCCAACTCGTCGCGAGCAATCGTTTCGTGCTCGAGCAGCGCTTCGACCAGGCGGTCCAGACGGTCGCGCGCATCGCTTAGAAGGCGGCGTACCTCCTGGTGGGTTTGTTCGATGAGGCTCTGCACTTCCTGATCGATACGGGCCGCGGTTGCTTCGCTGTATTCGCGCCCCTGAGAGATTTCATAGCCGAGAAAAGGCTGCTCCTCGTCGGTCTTGAACGCGACCAGCCCGAGCTTGCCCATCCCCCATCGGGTCACCATCCGGCGCGCGAGCTTGGTCGCCGCGACCAGATCGTTCTCCGCGCCAGTCGTCACCTCGTCAAAGACGATCTCCTCGGCACTGCGTCCGCCAAGCATCACCGCCAGTCGCGCCATCAGGTATGAGCGGCTGTAGTTGTGACGGTCCTCACCCGGAACCTGTTCGGTCAGCCCGAGCGCCTGTCCGTGCGGTACTATCGTCACCTTGTAAACGGGATCGGCCTGCGGGGTAAGCCATGCGACGACCGCGTGCCCGGATTCATGATAGGCGACCACGCGGCGCTCCTCGGGATCGGCTAGTTGCGGACGGGCTACGCCGAGCCGAACTTTTTCCTGCGCCTCGTCGAAATCTTCCATCGTGACCGCAGTCCGGTTATGGCGCGCCGCCGCGAGCGCCGCCTCATTGCAAAGATTGGCGAGGTCCGCGCCGCTCATCCCGGTAGTGGCACCGGCGATGGTCTTGATATCCACGTCGGGCGCCAGTTGCAGCCGCCGGATATGGATGCGCAGGATTCCCTCGCGCCCCTGGCGGTCGGGAAGGCCGACCACTACCTGCCGATCGAACCGGCCCGGACGAAGCAGCGCGGGATCGAGCACGTCGGGCCGGTTGGTGGCGGCCATGATGATGACCTCGGCGCGCTCGTCGAAGCCGTCGAGTTCGGCCAGCAACTGGTTCAGCGTCTGCTCGCGCTCGTCGTTCACGGTGCCGACGCCCGCGCCGCGCCGGCGTCCGACCGCGTCAAGCTCGTCGACGAAAACGATGGCGGGAGCGGCTTCTCTGGCCTGACGAAACAGGTCACGCACCCGGCTTGCGCCGACCCCGACGAACATCTCGACGAACTCCGACGCGTTGATGCTGAAGAAGGGGACGCCGGCCTCTCCCGCCACCGCCCGCGCGAGCAGCGTCTTGCCGGTTCCCGGCGGTCCGACAAGCAGCACGCCTTTTGGGATGCGCGCGCCCAGGTCGTGGTACTTCTTGGGATGGCGCAGGAAATCGACTTCCTCCTGAAGCTCGGCCTTGGCCTCGTCCGCACCGGCGACGTCGTTGAACGTAACCTTGGGCTGCGTGTTCGAATACCGGCGCGTCTTCATGCCGCTGAACCGGCCCAAAAGATTGCTCTGGGCGCGGCCGGCGGTGCTGAGCATCCACCAGAAGAATGCGAACAGCAGGATGAGCGGCAGCCATCCGACCAACAGGTCCATCCACCAGCCTGAAGAGGGCGAAGACGCATCGACCACGACATGATGCGCCTCCAGCAGCGGCATCAGCTTCGGATCGCCGATGGCCGCGGGGAAGGTGGTCTGGAAGTGGGCATAGGAAGCGGGTTTTTCCTCGGGAGCGGCGGCCTTGGGTTTCTCGCCCGGCGCCGGCGAACCGGCGGGCTTGCCGGCCTCGGACGGTTTCGACTCACCTTGCGGTTGTGGCGTCCATGGAATGGGCCTTACGAAAACGCCGGTGATCGAATCGCCGACTATATGAACTCTCGAAACGTTGTCGGCTCTGACCTGGGCGAGAAAAGTCGTATATGGCAGCCTGGCGCGTAGCTGCGGGTGCGGCCACAATGAAAGCACCGTCCAGATGGCCAGGACGATCAGAAACACCCACCAGAAGGGGAAGCGAAACGGAGGTTGCGGCTGCGCTCCGGGCTTTTTGCGCTCCGATCCGGGTTCCTGGAATGCCATCGGCGGTTTCCTTAGCTGAAGCCTTCGGGCTCCGGTAACGAGCCTCGTCTCAATCGCCGCTGAACGCGAGGAACCAGGCGCGCTCCATCGCGTTCACCGGATGCCTGGTTCAGCACCGGCTGCAATTGTGAGATCCGTTGAAACCATGTTACGCCCCGGCGATCGAATCTGAAAACCAGCGCACGAGTCGTATAAAACCGCGCCCCGCCCCACCCGCCGACGGCAACCGGCGACAACGCTTCAGGGTTTCGAAGACCAGAATGAAACGGAGGGAAAATTCGTACCGAACCGGCGAAACGGCATCGCGCCCTCGGGCCTCAAAGCCCGCACACCCAGCCATTCGACGCATGTCGGCGCGGGAAGGCGCGGAGCAACCACGCCTGCGGCGCCGTTTGCGAACGCTGCCGCAACCGCTTGGTCCTGCTCCGGCGACGGCTCGGTAAATTCAAGCACCACTGGCCGCTGCCCGGCAATGTCGCGAAGCGCCGCCAGGTAGTCGCGTAACTCGGCGGGCTTGAGCGCTGTCGCGCCGGCGTAGATGAAGTCCTCGCCCGGGATCGAAAGCGCCATCGTATCGGCGCGACGGCGGACGGCGGCGAGCGCGCCGCTGTCGCCCCTGTGTATGGTCTCGAGAAATGCCGTCAGGCTGCGGCGCACGCGCCTCAATCCCTGCGTGCGAAATGTCTGGGATGAAAACTGACAGTTGACCACGTAACCGAACAGCCCGGGTCGCCCCTGGAGAAGACTCACTAGACGTGCGGCGCTGGTTAACGCGGCCTCCGTAGCGGCCGAAGTAAAGACGTCCTGCGGCAGGTCGATCTCGACGAGCGCGGGCAATCCTGCGCACGCCGCGAGATCCACCATCGCGTCGGCCTGACTCGAACTGAGCACCAGGCCGGTCGTGTGCGCCGCCCTGAGCGTCTCCAGACGCTTGAGCAGCGCCAGCTTCGCGTTGAAATCGAGCGGCAGAGCAATCCCCTCAAGGCGCATCGCCTTGAACAGAAAACTCTGGCCGTTGCGGGAGAAGAGCTTGTTCTGGCGATCGACTGCGGGTCTTGTTTTCAGATCGAAAGCCACTTGTCCGAGGAGAGCCAAAGCCATGCCAGTAGAAAATGGCCAATTCGTGAGACATTTTTCGGCAGAATGACGGTTCGATGACGAATTTGGGATGGACGCTCTACGTTTTGCGACGCCATTGCGACCCGATTCGCAAGCTGCGAACAGGTACTCGCTATTCGCTTGGCATTTTGCGTAAAATGCATTATAGGTCCTGTCCGGTACATCGAAGGACTGACCACGTATGACTATGGCGCCACGCTGGATCGACCTGATCAATCGGAACAGCTCAAGCACATGAACACGTCGCAAGATTGCGGATGCTGCCATCAGAGCGAGGCCGGGCAGACTCGCCACACAACTGACGCTGTTCTGGAACCGGCACCGGGCGAACTGGAGGCAATTCAGCTTCACCTGCAGACGATCGAGAAGATGCTCGGCGGATTGTTTGGTCCTATCTACAGCCGCGAGCCGGAGAGTCTCAGGATAAGGGGGCACGTCGCCGATCTTATCGAGCGTCATTTCGAAGGGATCGTTAACCAATGGGAAAACGCCATTGGTTCCATCTTCGGTTTTCCGACCCTCAAGCACGAACCTGGCGAACTCGATGAGACCCTTTCCAACGCCCTGATCCGGTTCGTCGCCCATCTTAGGGATCCCGACGACCTGAGGACCTACGTCTATCTCCGTCGCCATTGCCAGCAGGGGATGCTCTCACGGGCGACTCCCTCGCAATTCAACACCATCCATATTGCGCTCAAGCAGGTGATTCTCAGGCACGTGCGCGCGAGCGTGCGCGGCCGCAAGGAAGAGGCTTTTCGCGACGTGGTGGTCGCGTCGATCGACGAGCGGCGGCTGATGGTGTCGTGGTTCTACATTGAATCGCGCGAAAGCGCGCTGCGCGCTTCGGAAGAGAAGTATCGCAATTCGATCGATCATGCGCCGGACGTGATCTACGAGATCGAACCCGGCACGTGGCGGGTGCTGGGCGCAAACAGCGCGGCTGACAAGGTGCATCGGATGCTGATGGCGGACCGTTCGGTAGAATCTCCGCTTCAGAAGGCCGATGCGGTGCTCGGGCCGGGACCGCATTCGATAGCCAGCCATTTCGGCGCGCCGATTACCGATTTTGTGCCCCCCGAGATGCGCGAGGAGACCATCGCTCATCTGCAGCGCGTGATGGAGCGCGGGTCGGACCAGACCTACGATCTGCCGCTCGGACCGTTCTTCTTTGACGTCAACTCCGCGATCATCTCTTACGGAAACGAACGGTTCATCCAGATGATACTGCGCGACGTGACCCAGAGGCGCGAGATGATGGATTCGCTGGTCAAGGCCGAACGCCTGGCGGCGGCCGGAACTTTCGCCGCCGGCGTCGCGCACGAGGTGAACAACCCGCTTGCGTCGATCTCCTCGCTGGTCCAGTCGCTGCTGCCCGGCGAAAGCGACAGCGCGCGGCGCACCACGCTGCACACGATCCTCTCGCAGATAACCAGGATTTCCGGAACCCTCAAGGACCTGGTGAATTTCGCGCGACCTTCGACAGTCGAGCGAAAACCTATCGATCTAAACAACCTGATCACGGAGACTCTGCGCCTGATCAGTTACAACAAGCGCTTCAACGGCCTGCAAATTGAGCCCGCGCTCGCGCCCGATTTGAAGCCGGTTTTTGCCGATAACAACGAGATTCAGCAGGTGCTTCTGAATCTCCTGCTCAACGCGGCGGACGCGACCCAGCAGGCCGGCGGCCGTATCCGGATAACAACCGAAAACCTCCGGCCCGTCGATGGCGACCGCTCGGGCCGCGTCATGCTGCGCGTAACCGACAACGGGATCGGAATTCCCAAACAGTATCTGGAGCGCGTCTTCGATCCCTTTTTCACCACCAAGCCGGCCGGCTCGGGCGTCGGTCTCGGACTTTCGCTCTGCCAGCGCATCATTCTCGGCAACCGCGGCACCATCCGGATCGAGAGCGAAGTCGGCAAAGGCACCTCGGTCACCATCACCCTGCCCGTCCATGAGGGCGCCGCGCAGGCACAAACGACTACCGCGTCATGAGTCCCGAACAGAACTCCACATTCGCTCCCGAGAGCGGACGCCGTTACCGAATCCTGGTGGTCGAAGACGAACCGCTGATGCGGCAGATCATCCGCGACCTGATGCGCGGCGAGGGCTACGACGTACTCGAGGCGCCGGGCGCGGAAATCGCGCTTTCCGTTTTCGAACGCGAACAAATCGATCTAGCGATAATCGACCTCAATCTCGGCGGTGGCGGCAACGGGCTCGAGGTGCTCAAGCGGATTCGCGACCTCGACCCGGAGGTGATGGCGATAATCGTGACTGCCTACGCGAGCGTCGAATCCGCGGTCCAGGCGCTGCAGCAGGGCGCCTACGATTACATCACCAAGCCCTTCGCCAACGACCATCTGAAGAACCAGGTCCATCACGCGCTCAATGCGAAAACCCTGTTCCGCGAGAACCGCTTCCTGCGCCGCGAGCTTCGCGAGAAGTACCGCTTCGAGAACATCATCGGCAAAAGTGACGCTATCGAGCAGGTCTTCCGGATCATGGAGAAGGTCGCGCGCACCGATTCCAGCGTGCTTATCACGGGCGAATCAGGAACCGGAAAGGAGCTGGTCGCGCGCGCGATCCATTTCAGCTCCGAGCGCGCCAACGGACGCTTCCTGCCGATCAACTGCGGCGCGCTGCCCGAGAACCTGCTCGAGAGCGAGCTGTTCGGCTACAAGCGCGGCGCGTTCACCGGTGCGATGCAGGACAAGGTGGGGCTGCTGAAGGCGGCCGACAAGGGCACGATATTCTTCGACGAAATCGGCGAGATGCCGCTTTCGCTGCAGGTAAAGCTACTGCGCGCCCTCCAGGAGCGCGAATGCTATCCGCTCGGCTCAAACGAGCCGGTCTCCTTCGACGTCCGCGTGCTGTGCGCCACCAACCGGAACCTCGAGGCAGAAGTGAAGGCCGGACGGTTTCGCGAGGAACTGCTTTACCGGATCAACGTGATCACGATCACGCTGCCGCCGTTGCGCGAGCGCAAGGACGATATTCCGCTGCTCGCCAACCACTTCCTCCTGAAAGTCGAGAAATCGCTCGGGCGCACCGGGATGCGCTTCTCGAAGGGTGCGATGCGTGCGCTAATCAACTACCAATGGCGCGGCAACGTCCGCGAACTCGAGAATACCGTCGAACGGGCCGCGATTCTCGCCGAGACCGACGTGATCCATTCCCACGACCTGCCGGACAAGCTTCGCCTCTCGACCGCCACGCCGCCCGCCGAGGCGGATGACACGAACTTTACGCTGGAAGACCTCGAACGCGAGCACATTCGCCGCGTGCTTGCGAAAGTCAACGGCAACAAGGAGCGCGCGGCGCAGATCCTTGGAATTCACCTGTCCACGCTTTACCGCAAGATGCAGCGCTATCGGCTCGAAGCCGCACCCGCCGACGGCCCGCCTGCCGAGGCGGCCAAGAGCGCCTGAGAACCCGCCGCGCCCATGGTTGGCAACGGCCGCTTGCGCGTTATAGTATTTGTTCAGGCATATAGCCTCGGGGAGCCTTTATGGATCTTTTTGCGCCAACCCATCTGCTGGTCATCCTGGTCATCGTTCTGATCATCTTCGGACCGAGCAAGCTGGGAGATGTCGGCGGAGCCCTTGGAAAAGCGATTCGCGATTTCAAGCGCTCGATGAACGAACCCGACGACACCACCGCGAAACCGGCGGCGAAGACTGGCGAGCCGACCAACGTGGACAAAGTCTGAGCGGTGAAAGATCGTTCGGAATCCCGCCTGGGTGGTCCTCGCCCGTGCCCGGTGCTGCCGGGATGGTGTAGCCGTCTAACCAGCTTCAGCTCCCCTTGCACATCGGTCGGTGTCACCGCGTCGACCGCGTGACATCCGGCGATAGCGTCCGGTTCGCAGGCGCTTTTACGCCCGTGCACACATAACACGTCCCGGGGGGCAAACTCCCACGGCCCGGCATAGATGTGCCGCTGCAGGGCTGAAGACGCCCACCCGGGAGCATCGCCCCGTCAGGCTGAGCGCGGGGCAAAATAGCCCACAAGAGACCCTGCGTATCAGCAGTCTTTCCAGTCGATCTAGGTAGTTTTCCCTAGCGTTCTAAGCACTTTTCCGATTGGGCTGTCTGCCCCTGTTCGTTAGGGTGTGGAGCGTCACCGCTGAAATCGCTTATGGCGGGCGAGTTGGCGGTGAAGGAAGCGACCTGAGCTCAAGGGCAATAACGTTTGGCAGCGTTCTCGCAATATCGACGAATCCCCGTCCCAGCCCAGCCTGGCACGCCGGTAGAGGCGGCGAATGCCCGGGGATGGGACCAGGGCGTGCGATTTGAATCGCTGGCCAACCTCGCCCACGAGCTTAGAACCCCGATTCAGGTTCTGCTCGGCTATATCGAAATTCTTCGCGACGACCTGGGCCAGGAATTGGGCGACGAACCGCGCGAGATAATCGAGCGGATGAACGTCAATGTCCACGACCTCGCGCAGACGGTCGAGAACATGATGGCGTTCGCGACTGCGGCTGCGGACGCCCAGGCGAGGGCCGAGGAGGTTTTCCGCGTCAGCGAGTTGATCGATGAGCTGATGCCCGCTCTGGAAGCGGCCAACCGCAACAAGCGCCTGAAAATCGAAATCGACACGATGCGCGCACCCGAGACTATCAGATGTCCGCGCAAGCCGCTGCGCGCCATCCTGCTCAACCTGGCATCCAATGCGGTCAAGTTCACCGGCTCCGGCAAGGTGACTATCTCGGTCGCCGAGGGCCACGCGCCCGACGGCGCGGAGGCGGTGGTGCTCGAGGTGGCTGACACCGGACCTGGGATCGCGCCCGACCAGCTCGAGCGCGCGTTCGAGTCGCTGAGCCAGCTTTCCAACACCAGCGCACGGCTTCATCGCGGCCTTGGGTTGGGCCTTTCGGTGGTGCATCAGAACGTCGGCGCGCTGGGCGGCACGATGGAGGTCCGGACCGCTCCGGGGCAGGGCTCCTGCTTCAGGGCAACCGTTCCGTGCCGGATTGTCCGCCGCGCGGCAAGGAAGACCTTCGCGCGAAAATTTCATGGCGCCGCCAGGCTCCGCGCTTCGCAAGCCCAGATTGGCAGCGTCAAACCGCGCAGCCAGACCCATCACCCCTGAATCGGCCAGTGCTTCGCCCGAACGGCAGCGAGAGGGAGCCCGAAGATGGGCCTGCTAAGAGGATTCGAGACGTGCCTGCTGATCTACGTGATGCTGCATTGCGGAACGCTGGTGCTCGACTGGCTGGACCGCCGTTTCTGAAACTGACTCATTGATCGTTTACGCCGCTGACCACGCGGATCCGTGACGCACATCCTGCGTGTGACAAGGCAGCGTCGATTCGCACGCCAGGCCCATGCCCGCCCCGTGGAGCGCCCGCCGCGACTATCGATAACGGCGCATCAGTCCCACGACTACGCCGCGTATGCGCAGGTCGCCCTCGCTCACGTAGATTGGGTCCATCGCCGCGTTGGCGGGCTGGAGCCGAATCCTGCCATCTGCCTCGCGATAGTAACGCTTGACCGTCGCCTCGTTGCCGATGAGCGCGACCACCGTCTCCCCGTTGTTCGCCACGTCCCGGCCTTCGACGATTATGTAGTCGCCGTCGCGAATCCCATCCTCGATCATGGATTCGCCCCGTACCCTGAGACAGAACGTATCGTCGCGCCGAACAAAGTCCTCGGGAACGGAAATCGTCTCCTGTGATTCGACAGCTTCGATCGGGTGGCCGGCTGCGACCTGGCCGAGCAGAGGCACCTCGTGGCGCGTCATCGGATGTTCGCGGCCGTTGGAAAGCTCGAGCGCGCGGCTGTGATTGTGCTCGCGCCTGATCACACCCTTCTGCTCGAGATTCTTCAGATGCTTATGAACCGTCGCTAGCGATGAGAGTCCAAAATACTCCCCCACTTCCGCAAGGGTGGGCGCATATCCATGCTCGCTGATATAATTTTGGAGGAAATCGACCATCTGCTTTTGTCGCTTTGTCAAGGTAGCCATCGCTCGTCGTCCTCACGCTCCCCTGCTTCGCAATTGTGGCGAAAAAAGAGCGAAACTTCAAGAAGACTTACATCCGCTCAAAGGCAGGGTTTAACCCCGCGCCATCGACGCATATCCTGAAAACCGGAACCTTATGGCCAAGCTTCGCATAATCTTCGAAAACGGCAGCCCTGAACGCGAAATCCAGTTCGACCCCGCCGACGCACCCTTCGAGCACCATGGCCGTCCCGGCTCGATATTGGACATCTTGTTGGGCCACAAAATTCATCTGGAACACGCCTGCGGCGGCAATTGCGCATGCACTACCTGCCACGTGGTCGTAAAGCAGGGCTTTGACCAGCTCAGCGAAGCCGAGGAGCAGGAAGAGGACATGCTCGACAAGGCGCCGGGCTTGACCCCGACCTCGAGGCTTGGGTGCCAGGCGGTGGTTGAGGATCCGAACGCCGAAATCACGATCGTGGTGCCGAAATACACGATAAACCTGGTCAGCGAGAACCCCGATGAGTGAACCGGCCATCCTCCCGGGGCCTGATTGGAAGTCATGAACGACGAATCCGCAAATCCGGCTCGAAACCTGCGTCGCGCGTGCGTCGAGCGGATCTTCGACCACTCGCCGGGCATCCGCTCGCTCTTCCTGCGTCTCGCCGGCGGGCAGCGGCTCAGGTTCGTGCCCGGCCAGTTCATCTCAATCCCGATTCCGCTCGAAGACGAGACCCGGACCCGCGCCTATTCGATCGCCTCGGCCGCTGACGACGGCGGGTTGCTTGAGATATGCTTCAACCTTGTGCCTGAGGGGCGCGGCGTCGCATGGCTGTTCGAGCGGCGCGTGGGGGATACGCTTGATTTCATCGGTCCGTTCGGCGTGTTCACGATGGAGCGCGCGCCGGAGGTCGAAACCGTCCTGATTGCCGAGGGCACGGCAATCGCCCCGCTGCGTCCGATGCTTCAGATGATCGCGCAGGCGGCCAGTCACGCGCCAACCGTGCTCCTGTACGCCGCGCAACGCCCCGAACAAATCCTTTATCGTGCGGAACTCGAACAGCTTGCCGCACACGACCCGCATCTGCGCATCGAGATGCTGGTGGTGCCGGGCGCCGATTCCACCGTGCTTTACGAGCGGCTTGCGCGCGAGACGCAAGCCCGATGGATCGCGGCGGACAGCGTCCGCAACCGGCGCTTTTACATCTGCGGGGTCGGCAAAGGAGTGCTTCGGCTGCGGGATCTGCTTCGCGGCGCGGGATACGAGCGCCGTTCGGTCCGCTACGAACAGTGGTAGGCGCGCCGCCTCCCCGCGGCCGCCTCGGCGGGCGGCGGCGCGTCCTTGACGTCGCTATCGCATGAAGGCTTTTTTCAGGGCTGCCGCCGATTCCGCGACCGCCTTTTTACCTTGGTCCAGCACGTCGGCCATCGTAAAGAAGCCATGGATCATGCCGTTGTAGCGGGTCACGACAACCGGCACGCCCGCGGCACGAAGCTTCTCGCCATAGGCCTCGCCTTCATCGCGCAGCGGATCGAATTCGGCCGTGATTATCAGCGCGGGCGCAAGGCCTTTGAAATCTCCCGCCAGGGTTGGCGAGGCGAGCGGATTTTTGCGGTCCTCGTCGGTGCGCACGTAATGTTTCCAGAAGTAGCTGACCAGCTCCGGAGTGAGAAAATACTCCCTGAACGCGCGCATCGACTCGGTCGCGAGCGCTCCATCGACGGCCGGATAGATGAGCAACTGGAAGCACAACGTCGGCTTGCCCTTGTCCCGCGCCATCAGGGCGACGGCCGCGGCAAGATTTCCGCCCGCGCTGTCACCGCCGACCGCAACTCTGCCTGGATCGCCGTTCAGTTCGCGAGCGTGCTCGGCCACCCACAGTGCCGCCGCGTAGGAATCTTCGACCGCCGCGGGAAACTTGTGCTCGGGTGCGAGCCGATAATCGACCGACACCGTCACGCATCCCGCCTGGTTGGTCAGCGAACGGCAGGCGGCGTCATGGGTATCGAGATCGCAGATGACCCATCCGCCGCCGTGGAAATAGACCAGCACTGGAAACGGTCCGTTTCCCGCCGGCGTGTAGATTCGCACCGGGATGGCGCCGGCCGGTCCCGGGATGGTTCGGTTCTCGATTCGCGCAACCGGCTCCTGCCTTTCCGGCGGAACGCGGAACATCGTGGCGGTTGCCTGTCTCGCCTCGACCGGCGACAAGGTGTGAAGCGGCGGCGCACCAGCGCTCGCCATTTGTTCAAGAAGTTGCTGAGCCTGGGGATCCAGCGGCATTGGCATTCTCCAAGGGAAGTCTACCCGGTATCGTTCGGGCGCGAGTTTCTTTTAGACCGCGGAGGGCCGGGCTCTCAAGCCCGCAGTCAGGAGAGATAGCTCGCCAGGACGGCGACCGTGCCCGTGGCGCGTCCGAGCCTGACGCCGCGCACGAGGAAGCCTTCGCGTTCGAGCTTTCGCGCGGCGCTTTCGACAAGCGCGGGTTCGATTCCGAGTAGTCGCGCGAGAGCGCGCTCGTTGCCGAAGGCCGCGGTCTCGAAGTAACGCCGCACGATCCGGAGCGCGGCCTCGGCGCGCGAGATTCTCTTCGCCTCGCCGAGCACGTCGGCCCACCGATGCTCCATCGTGTCCCACACGTAGGTAAACGGGTCGTAGCGCTCCGCGACCTTGAGCGCGAGGAATTTCTCCTGCAATTCCTTCATCGCGCGATCGAACGCCGCGCGCCGCGACGGCTCGCCGTGCCCGGTTGAAAGTTTTAGCGCCCTGGTTTCCGAGGCTCCGCGCCTCGAGAGCACGTCCATGATCAGCCTGGCGCCGTGGCTCAGCATCCCGCGCCGGTAGAGTGCAAGGTAGCCGCCCGGCTCGACCCGAAGCTTGAGGAAGGCGGCGAGAATTCCAGGCGCGATGAAGCTCGGCCGCCCGGCAATCGCCTTGCCATAGTAGGCCGCGCGCCGCTCGGCCAGCGTGTCCTTGATTTGCCATGTCATCCCGATCGCGTAGTCGTGTTGAATATGCTCCGGCAGAGGCGGTTCGCGCCGCCCCGCGATCGCTTCGCGCAGGCACGGCACGCCAAGCCCTGCGGAAAACGCGGTACAGAAGCCGACTTCGTTGATAAAGTCGAGCGCGGCCTGTTCGCCGGCGATGCGTCGGGTGCTGACGCGGCGAAAATGATGGTCGCGGTGACGCTCAAGCGCTTCGAGCAGAAGCGCCGGCTTGTCCCCGCCTAGCGCGAGGCCAGTGCGCGCTCGACGCATCGGATGAATCCGCTTCGGTAGTCGTCCCTGACGCCGAGTTGGCTGATGATGCTTTCCAGGCCGATAAGCGCGCGCAGCAGAAAGACGCTATGATCGGGCGACTTGTAAAGCTTGTGCTTGAAGGCGATCTCGCCGACCTTCTGCGCCTTGCCGACCGTGTCGTACTGCCGCGGTTCGTATCCGCCGCGCGTGTACATCGGCTCGAACAGGATGTGGATTATCTCGACCATTGGAGCAGGATCCTGGCCCGGGTCGATATAGCCAAGCCGGGTCATCCCGGTGGCGATAGCGGCGTCATCGTCGTCAACGATTCCCTTGGCCACCATCAGGTAGGCTTTCCGGTCGGGCTCGCTGAAGCGGCGAATCGAGCCGAAGTCGAGGATGCCGATGCGCGGATGATAGGTGATGAGATAATTGCCCGGATGGAAGTCGGTATGGAGTACGCCGAACTCCAGGATCTGGCGCCACGCGAGCTCCGAGCACTTGCGCGCGACCCATCGCCGAAGGTCCAGGTCCACTTCAGGACCGAGTGCGTCAGTCAGCGGATAGCCGTCGATGTAAGTCATCGTCAGCACCCGCCGTGAACTCAGCTCCTTGACGACCTCGGGAACCATCACCTCGGCGTCGTCGGCGAACAGCCTGCCGAACTCGGCCATATTGCGCGCTTCGAGCAGGTAGTCGAGTTCCTCCTTGAGGCGCACTTCAAGTTCGCCGTAAACCGTCTCGGTATCGACCTTCTGATGGATCACGTCGCGCGCGATAGCACCGAGGGTCTTCAGCAGAAGCTTAAGATTCTGGAGATCCTGGCGGACTGCCTTGTCGATACCCGGGTACTGGATCTTGACCGCGACCTCGCGCCCGTCCTTCAGGCGCGCGCGATGGACCTGGCCGAGCGAGGCGGCCGCGAAAGCGGTGCGCTCGAAGCTCGCGTAGAGCTGCTCGGGGCGCTTTCCAAGTTCGCGGCGGACCTGCTCGGAGATCATCTGGTAGTCCATCGGCTCGACGCCCGACTGCGTGGTGCGCAGCACCTCGAGCGCCTCGGTCGGAAGCAGATCGCGGCGCATCGCGAGCATCTGGATGAGCTTCAGGAACGCGCCGCGCAACTGGGTCGAGCTTTCGACGATTCGGCGCGCGTTGCGGATATGGGTTTCGAGCAGTTCCTTCTCGCGCTGGGTCGCGTCGAGGAACGGACGGCGCAGCGAGGTCCACAGGTAACTGGTGCCGACCTGCGAGGCCAGCTCGCCCATCTTGATCGCGCGCCGGGTGCGTCCACTGGTCAATTCCCGCTTCGCCATCAGCCCTGTTTCCGGTTAAGACCAACCCGGTTGATCAGCGTCGCGGCGAGCGCGGCCCCGAAACCGTTGTCGATATTGACCACCGTCACGCCGCTCGAACACGTGTTGAGCATCCCGAGCAGCGCGGCAAGCCCGCCAAAAGCGGTCCCGTAGCCGATACTGGTCGGCACTGCGACGACCGGCTTGTCGAGCAGCCCCGCGACCACCGACGGCAGCGCCCCTTCCATCCCGGCCACCACGATGAGCACGCTGGCGCGCGCGATCGCTTCAAGATTGGAGGTCAGGCGATGGAGCCCGGCCACGCCGACGTCGTAGAGCCTTTGCACCTTGTTGCCAAAGAGCTCGGCGCACAGAGCCGCTTCCTCGGCGACCGGCAGGTCCGAGGTTCCCGCGCTTATGACCATCACTTCGCCATGCCCCGAGCAGGGGACGGCGTCGCTGATGAGCGATGCGAGGCGGGCTTCGGGATGGTAGACGAGGCCCTTGAGCTTGCGCCTGAGCGCTGCGGCCTTGTCCGCGCAAAGGCGCGTGATGATTAGATTCATGCGTGCGCGTACGACCCGCCGGCCGATTTCCGCAAGCTGCGCGACGCTCTTGCTCTCGCCGAAGACGACTTCCGGCACTCCGCGACGCACATCGCGATGGCGGTCGATCTTGGCGAAGCCAAGATCCTCGAACGGAAGATGCTTCAACTGCGAGAGAGCCGCATCGGCCGTCATCCGGCCCGAGGCGACGCCTTCGAGGATTTCGCGTATCCGATGCTCGGTCATTCCCGGCGGGCGTGCTCCGCGCGCAGCGCGTGTCCGAGATTGATCATGACCTCTCGTACCGCGCGTTCGTCGCTTCTAAGGACAGTGATCGTCACGTCGTCGACCTTGAGCTGTTCGCCGGCCTTCGGAATATGCCCGAGGCGCTCCACGACCAGCCCACCGATCGTAGCATACTCGTCGGCTTCGGGCAGTTTCAGGCCGAAGCGCTCGTTGAGTTCGCCGACCGGCGCGCGGCCGAGCACTCTTAAGGTGCGGCGGTTGACGATTCGGGCGATTTTTTCGGCCAGATCGTATTCGTCCTCGATCTCGCCGACGATCTCCTCGATTATATCCTCGGCGGTGAGAATTCCCGACGCGCCTCCGTACTCGTCGACGACCACCGCGATATGTTCTCCCGTGCGCTGCACCGCGACCAGCGCCTCGTCGAGCGGCATCGATTCCGGAAAGTAGCTGACCGGACGCATCACTTCACGCACCGGGCGGGCGAGATCGGGCGCTTCGAGCAGATCGAAGACGTGCACCACGCCGACGATGTCGGTTATGCGGTTCTGGAAGACCGGCAGCCGACTGTAGCCCTCGCGCCGCACCGTCTCGATCGCGGCGGCAAGCGGCATGTCATCGGGCACCGCCACCACCCTTACCAGCGGCACCATCGCGCGGCGCACGTCGCCGCGCGTGAAGCGGAAAATCCTGCTTATCATCTGCCGCTCGACCGGCAGGATAGCGTCCGTCTGCGCTCCCGCGGCGCCCGCGAACGCCGCGCGCCTAAGCAGCAGGACCAGGTCGTCGCGGCTCAGAAACACGCTCTTCGCGCCCGCCGGAACGCCAACCAGCCGACGCAGCCATCTGCTGAGCGCGGTCTCCGCCGCAAGCAGCGGAGCCAGCACGGTTGAAAGCACCACGAGCGGCGGCGCCGCCACTCGTACCAGTTCGGTAGGGCGCCTGAGGGTCAGCAGCTTCGGCACGGCCTCGCCCAAAATCAGCGTAAGCGGAGCGAGAATGAAGGGCGCAAGGTAGGAAAGCGACGGGCGCAGCGAATGAAGAAAGCTCGTCAGCAGCACCGCCGCGGTCACTGTCGCGAGATTGTTGGTGGTGAGCGTCAGGGCCACCAGGCGGTCGCGCCGTTCGAGCAACCTCCTGAGCGCGCGCGCGCTCAGGCCGCCGCCTTCGGCTTCGGCCTTGAGTTTCGCCTCGTCGGCGCTGACGATCGCGATTTCGCTCGCGGCGGAAAACGCCTGGACGGCGACGCATACTGCCACCGACAGAATCAGCGCGGCTATGAGCATCGCCTGAGCCTTACCAGTTCCACGGTCGCGCCGCGCACCCGTTCGGCCGTCGCCTCGAAATGTCCGATTCGCACCGTCTCGCCGGTGCGCGGCACGCGCCGCAATTGCCGCAGGATGAGCGCGCTCAGGGTGCGTGCGTCGAGATGGAGAAGTTCCGCGCCGTCGCCAAGCCGCCGGGCCAGTTCGGCCACCTCGATAGCGCCCGAAGCAAGCCATTCATTTTCGCCCGTCTGGCTCAATTCCGGGCCCTCGAAATCGAACTCGTCGCGCAGCTCCCCGAAAAGCTCTTCGAGAAGATCCTCGAGCGTGACCAGCCCGAGCAGCTTGCCGTACTCGTCGACCACCAGCGCCATCCAGACCCGCTCGCGCCGCATCTCCTGGAACAGTTCGCCGACCAGCTTGCCCGGCGGAACGAAGTACGGACGGCGGATCAGCCTGTCGATCCGGGGCGGCGACGGCTCGAGCCGTCCAATCACCAGGTCCTTGGCGTTCAGGATGCCGACGATATTGTCGGGCTGGCCCCGATAGACCGGGACCCGCGAGAAGTGCCCGTGAATTATCCTTGGCAGCAGTTCCTCGGGCGGCGTCTCGATATCGACGGAAAAGATCCGTTCGCGCGGCGTCATCACCTCCGACACGCGGCGCGTCCCGAAGTCGAAGACCCGATGGATAAGCGCGCGCTCGCCGGGCTCAACCTCACCGAGGTTCTCGCTGACCCGAAGCAGCGCCTTGAACTCGGTCTCGGAGACCGGTTCCAGGCGCGGCGCTTCTTCAAACGGAGCGAAATGGCGGGTCAGCGGATGGATCACATCGGTCAGCGTTGCCAGCACCCCGGCGGTAAGCCGCGCGATCCCCGCCGGATAGCCGAGCGCGAAAGTCTTGGGCGTGATATCGCAGAACAGCAGAACCACCAGGAACATCAGCGGCAGCGCGACGTATTCTCCGACCGGCCCGAGCACCATCAGCAGGAAAATGGTCGCCAGCGATTCGGCAAAGATGTTGGCGGCCTCGTTGAGCCCGATTACGACGATCAGCGACTCGAACGGCCGGCGCATCAGGCGGTTGACCGCGTAGCGCACGGGCTGCGAGAGCTTTTCCCGTATTCCCTCCAGGCGTGCGAGCGCGAAGATGGCGGTCTCGGACGCGGCGAGCGTGGCGCTCACAATCAGAAGGGCAACGACGGCGATCGGCAGGATCAGCATCGCGTCAAAATTTTTTTTACAGCCGTCCCCTTAGCTGGTCCCATCCGGCGACTTCGGGCTGGGTCCGACCGCGCGCGTTGCGCACCAGCACCTGTCGTCCGCGCACGATCGTTCCAATTCTTCGCACCTGGACTCCAAGACGCCGGCCAAGCTCCGCCTCGGAGCGCCCGGGCCTGAGACAAAATAGCAGTTCGTAGTCCTCGCCGCCGCCGAGCGCGAGCGACAGGTCGTCGCCCATCACGGTCCGATATTCCTTCGAGACCGGAATCTGCGTAGCGTCGATCTCCGCGCCCACCTCGCTTCGTTCGGCAATATGGCCGAGGTCCTGGACAAGGCCGTCGCTGATATCGATCGCGGTCGGGACCGGCCGCATGCGCGCAAGCGCAAGGCCCGCGGCAAGCCGGGCGGTTGGGCTCAGATGGCGCTCGACGAGGGCGCGCCGGGTTTTGCCCGGGGCGCTGAGCTTGCCCGCAAGAATACGCAGGCCAAGCGCCGAATCGCCGAGCGTGCCGGTTACGAAAATCTCGTCGCCGGGACGCGCCGAGTCGCGCCGCATCGCCGCCGCGCCCACTTCGCCGAGCAGCGCAACCGTGATTCCAAGTTTGTCAGCGCGGGTCACATTGCCTCCGACGATGTCGACCTTCGTCGCACGCGCAAGCGAGCGCATCCCCGCATACAGGCGCTCGAAAAAGCGCATGTCGAGTCCCGCGCGAACCGCAAGGTTGACCACGCACGCAGTTGGCCGCCCGCCCATCGCGGCAATATCGCTCAGATTGACCGCGAGCGATTTCGCTCCGAGCTTCTCCGGTGTACCCCATCCGAGACGAAAGTGTACGTCCTCGACCATCGAGTCGATAGTGAACAACCGGGGCGCGCGGCTCGGGGCCAGGATGGCGCAATCGTCGCCGGGTCCCAGCGCGGTCCTGCGGCTCATCGGCAGTCCGCGTACCAGCCGCGCAATAAGTTCAAATTCTCCGGGCGGTTTTTTCACGAAGCGCGCCAAGGGCGCCGAATCCGGGAGTACGCTTCAAGGCAGGGCCCGCTTGCGCACGACGCGGGCCATGAGCGGTTTTCGAACGAATCCAGATGCACGATTCCGACGCTAAAACATTCGCCCGCCGCGGGCAATAGAGAGCATCCGGGCCGCGGCGCTCAGCTCGCACTCACCTTTCGAGCGCCGGGCCTTGCTCCGGGGCCGGAATTCGCACGCTCAGCGCAAGTCCGCGGTCGGCGGCAAAAGGCCTCGCCTCGACTCTTCCGCCCGCCGACTCCACGATGACGCGGGTGACGTAGAGGCCGATACCGGAGCGCGGGCCACTACCCGGTCCCGGACGCAGAAACAGCGTCGCCATCTGCTCGGCGGGCAGGGGCGGCCCATTGTCGCTGACCTCGATTAAGATTGAGCCATTGCGGGTGAAAGTTCGCAGACAAATCTCCCCCTCGCTGAGCCGGCCGATCTCGTAGGCGAGCAGGTTTCTCGCCACGCGCTCGAGATGGCGCGGGTCGGCTTCGATTTCAGGCAGCGGCGCGCACTCGGCGGTAAGCCTGAGTCCCTTGCGCGCAGCCTGGGCTTCGCAATGCTCCAGGGCGTCAGCGATGGGCCGGTTGGGATCGATTCGGGCCCGGGCAGCGGGCAGATGCCCTTCCTCGATCTGGTACAGGTCGAGGACGTTGGCGACTGTCAGGTCCATATTCCAGGCGGTCGATCCGATGCGCGAGAGCAGCGCCTCGCGTTCCTCTGCGCTGAGCTGCCCGTCCTGCAACAGCTCGACAAAGCCGGCGATCGCCGCGAGCGGACTTCGGATATCGTGAGCCATGGTCGCGACCTGGCTCTCGCGGAGCGCGGCGGCGTCGATCAACTGGCGCAACTGCACCCTTATCCGTTCACGGTAGCTCTGCATGAACACCGCCGTCGCCTGCGCAAGCATCACCGCCGCGAACAGCCCAAGCCATCGATAGAACGAATCGTCGGCCGCGAGCGGCACCACCGTGCGCGCCAGCGCGTACAGGGCGATACAGACCGCGCTCATCAGGCCCTGCCACCGCCATCCCCAATCGACGAACGAGGCCGTCGCGATCGGAAACAGCAGGATCGCCACGTAACGCGAATCGGCCTCGCGACTTTGCCCGCTTATCAGGATGAACATCGCGAGCAGGCCGATCGAAAAGATCAGGACACAGAACCTCCAATGGCGGCGGAAGACCGATGTCCAGGTGACGCCGAAAAACAGTAGCGCCATCGAGATCGAAAGCCAGTGATAGAAGGCAAGCATCGACGACGACGAGAGATCGCCGCCGAGATCGTAGACCATGTAGGCGATGAGGAAGAAAATCGCGATCGAGCCGCTGGTGCGCAGCAGCTGGATCGCGGCTTCGTCTTCGCTGGCGAACGCGCCGCTCGCAGCCGAGTCGTGCATGTTTCGCCCGAGATTGTCCCCGCGCAACTCCGCAACCCCCTTTTCTTCGGCACGAGGCCGCCGCTCACACCCGATCCTTTACCCGCTCGCGCGCGCTGGCAAGCGCCCGGCCCATCGCATCGAGCGCAAATCCCAATTCCGAGTCTTGCAGCGTAAGCGGCGGCGCAAGCCTGACCACCCGGTCGGCGTTCAGCGTCCAGTTGATCACCAGGCGGTTGGCAATGCTTTCGGCAACGAAGCGATGCGCAAAGCGGGCGTCGTGAAATTCGATTCCGATCAGGAGCCCGATTCCTCGCACGCCGGCTATCTCGGGAGCGTTGAATCCCCTGACGCCCTCGAGCAGTTCGCGGCCTATCCGCTGCGCGCGGTCGGCCAGGCGCTCAGACACTATAACCTCCAGCGCGGCGAGACCGGCGGCGCATGAAAGCGGATGACCGCCGAAGGTCGTGATATGGCCGAGCGGCGGGTCGTGGGCGAGCACCGCAAGCGTCTCGTCGCGCGCGCAGAACGCGCCGAGCGGAAGCCCGCCACCGAGCGCCTTGGCGAGCACAACGATATCCGGCACCACGCCGAAATGCTCTAGCGCGAAAAGCCTCCCGGTTCTCCCGAGCCCGGTCAGTACCTCATCGAAAACCAGTATCGCCCCCACCCGATCGCATCGCTCGCGCAGCGCGCCGATGAACTGCGCGCCGGGTATCCTGACCCCGCCCTCGGCCTGGACCGGTTCGACAACCACCGCCGCGATCGTCGAATCGATTGCCTCAAGCGCGCCGATATCGTCGTAAGGCAGGTGAATCACCGGACCCGGCAGCGGCTCGAACGGCGCGCGGAAGGCGGGGTTTCCCGAAAGCGCAAGCGCAGCCATCGTGTCGCCATGGTAAGCGCCGTCGAAAGCGGCGAACCCCGCGCGCCCCGTAAGCTTGCGCGCCGCCTTGAGCGCGCCTTCGATCGCCTCGGCGCCGCTGTTGGTGAAGTAAACCCGTTCGATTCCGCCTGGCAGCAGTTCGGCGAGCCGGCGCGCGAGCCTGACCTGCGCATCGATCACGTACTCGCCGTAAACCATGACGTGCAGATGGCGGCGCATCTGCTCCTCGAGCGCGCCAAGGACCGCGGGATGGCCGTGGCCAAGCGCGCTCACTCCGATACCCGCGATAAAATCGAGATAGGTGCGCCCGTCGGCGCATCTGAGCCACGAACCCCGCGCGTCGAGCACTTCGAGGCCCATCGGCGCGTCCGAGGTTTGAGCGACATGGCGCAGGAACTCAAGTTTGCGCTCGGTCATCGCGTCGCACCCGTCACAAAATCGAGAAAGGCGCCTCCGCCATGCCTCCATTCGAGCGGCGGCGATTGCATCGAACCCGGTTCGCAAATCCACGTGACCCCGAGCCGTTCGAGCAGCCGGGCCGCGAGATCCGCCGACGGCGAGCCGGCGGTCACCGAGAACGCTTCGAGCTTTCCACGCATCGGCGCGAGCCGCTGTTCGAAGACACCCAGGCTTGCGACTGGGGTTATCGTGACGGTTCTGTGGCCGGGCGAGAGCCGAAAGCGCGCATCGGGATCCATCACCACCGTCCAGGCCATCGCGGAGCCTTCCCAAAGCATGACGCTGCGCCCGCCGAGCCGCTGCCATCGCGCGCTTTCGCGTACCCGGCGGATCGCGCAGGCCGCCTCGAAGGAAAGCCTCGCCGGGCCAAGCCTCTGGGCAAGCGTCGAAAGCGCCTCGGCCATTGATTCGCCGAACCGCGCCGCAGCGGCAGGATCGGCACATTCGAGAAAAATATGATGCGGCGAAAGACATCCCTGCTGCTCGAACAGCGTGAGGTCGCGGGCCAGCGCGGCGACCGTTTCCGGGCTTGACTTCTCCAGCGCGCTTTGCGTCACGAACGCCCCGCTCGCACGGCTTCCGAAGCCAAAGAAAGGCCTTGGGCAATGAAGGCCCGAGAGCGTTTCGTCCGCCCCCAGCACCACCGCGAAGTCGCTCGATTCGAGCATCGCGGCCGCAAGCTTGAAATTCTCCCGCGCGAAGACCACGGCCTTCGCGCGCGCGCCCAGGGCAGGCGCGATTTCGTCAAGCGAAGCTGCGAACTCCGTGAAGAAGAATGGTTCGCGCGAGGAAACCTTGATGAGCGCGCTTGCGCCCGCGATTATCGCCCCGACCAGCTCATGCAATCCCGCGCCAGGCACGTTGGCAGGCATCACGAATGCGCCCACGCCGGAAAGCCTGCCCCTGATACGCCTTGCGAAGGCGTAGAGCGCGTCGGCAGTGAACGGCTGAAGAAGCGCGTCGAGCGATTCCCCGAGCAGTTCGGGCGATTTCCCGGAGCGCTCGGCGATTCGCGCGATCACACGCTCGCGAGGCGGAAACTCCCGCGCACGCCATCGCTCGAACGTCGCCGCCAGGCCCGCCGCGGCTTCGAGCGGCCCGGACGCACGCTCGCTTTCGCGCGCAAGCGCACGGACAAGAGCGCGCAACTCGGTGACGGAAAGCGGCGCGAGAATCCCGAACGGATCGCCGCCGCTCACGACGCGTTCAAACTCTTCCGACCGCCGGTTCATCCCAGCTCGCCGCCAGCAACGGCGCATCGATACGCCTGGAATTGTTCGATGCCGAGCGCGCATCCGCGAATGTCCGCCATCGCGGCGCGTCCCGCCAGGTACACCCGTCCGTTCTCGACGCGTCCGACATCCTCGGTCAGCACGCACGACACCGAGCCGACATTGGCAAGATCGAAGAAGCGAAGCAGCCCGTATCGTCCTTCGCCTACCGGCCGCAGGGTTACCGGATCGACCGCCGCGCATCGGAGCCACGCGGGGGCGATCTTCGCGCGCCGCCCCGGTTCGCCGGCATCGGCCGAGTTGAACGGGGTGGCGTCGTAAAGTTGCGAGCAGAGCTCGGTCATTCCGTATTCGTTGATCACCATCGCGGGCCCAACCCCGAGCCGCTCGACGCATCCACGGATTACCTCAGCCGGCTCCATCGGCACCGCCTGCCCCTTCGCTCCGCCGGTGTCCATCACGCGCGAGCCCGCGGCAAGCCGAAAGCGCTTTCCGCTCTCGTCGATTCGGGCGAACAGCGCGCCCAGCGAGGCAGTGGTTCCAAGGATGCAAAGCGGGGCGCGCTCGCGCTCGCATTCGGCAAGAACGCCCATCGCCATCTCGAGGTCAAGGCCGAGGCGGTCAGCTGCGCACACGCCCGGCCCGAGACCGAACTCCTCGACACACCAGGTTATCATCCGGGCCAGCGAGGATTCGGGCGCCCGGGTGGCGTCGGGATGCAGCGCGAGCATTCGAAGCCTCATCCGGTCCGGAAACAGCATGCGGCCAAGGTGCGCGAGTGCGGAAGCGCGGTAGACTTCCGGTCGTGGAACGACGTGACGCCCTCGTTCGTCGCGCCCGATGGTCGTTCCGCTCGTGAAGAAGACCAGGCCCTGGCCGGATAAGTCATGATTTTCCAGCGCGGCATACTTGAAGGCGAGCGTGCTGACCGCAGGGACTTCATCCAGCGAGCCAACGCTTCCCGGATCGACACCTAACGAGCGACAGTAATCGCGATACGGCAGGATGCGCTCGAACTGGTAGCGAAATACCGCAAGCGCGAGCGCTTCGAAGTGCGAAGCTTCGGGCTGTTCAATGAAACGAAGGACCTCTTCGTATATCGACATCGGAAACCAGGCGAACGTTTCAAAGATCATGACATCGGGGGGCGAAGCGGAGCAATCGCGACCGCGCAGCGCAGCCAGGATCTGCACCTTGGTCTTCTTTTAGCCAAATTCCGCGAAGAAGAGCTTTAGATGCTGTATAGAGTGGAAAGACGGCGCTGACAATAAGGCGCAGCAGGAGTCGGATCGGGCTGGATTTGTAACGTTTTTGCGCCGGTAACGTATTTCTGCTACAAAGATCCTCCAGTGGAGCGGGCGGGGAGCGCCAAGGGAGCGCCATAAACAAAATGAAAAATTTCGCCGCCGGCGTAATCGCCGGTTTTCTGCTGAGTTGGGCCGTCGCCTTCGCGTCGCCGGGCATCTCGCACAACGGCTCGTTCTGGAACAAGCTGAGCAGCGCCGCGAAGGACGGCTACGTCTATGGTTACGCGGACGCGATGCGTGTGAGCGTCGCGAAGCTCAACACGCTGACGGTGGCAGGTGACCTGTTTCATTGGAAAGGCTCGCGCAAGATAATTCGCCAGCTCGCAAATGAGCTGTCGATGTCGGCGCTGACCTCGCAACAGGCGGTCAAGCGGCTCAACGCGTTGTACGCGAACCAGAAATATTCGGAACTCGATGTGGGATCGGCGCTGCAATTGCTGGCGCTCAGGGCCCAGGAGAATCCCTTGCCGGAGAAACCGCCGAAGGCGAAATAACCGCTTCGGCAAAGATCTTTCGGAAGGCGGCTCCGATTGCGGAGTCGCCTTTCTTTTTTTGTCAATCGCCGCGCTCTGCGGCAACTTCTTGAAACCCGCCGGTTTTGTGCTTACTGGTTAAACGGGAGTCGGAGCTGTGAACGCAACCGTTCGATTGCTCGAAAACGTGGCGCGTGCGACGGTCGGCGTGCACTCGCAGGTGCCGACAACGCACGTATCGGCGGCGATCGGTCTTGGAACCGACCGGCGCGGCACCGGAACCATCGTAAGCCCCGACGGTTATATTCTCACCGTGCACTACCTGCTGCTCGGCGCGCAGAGCGTGGTCGTGACGCTTGCCAGCGGCGAACAGCTTTCCGCGCGGATAATCGGCAAGGACTACAACAGCGGACTCGGCCTGCTGAAAATAGAGGGCTCGCAGTTGCCGTGGCTGGAAGTGGTTTCGTCGCAGAATTGCGCCGTCGGTCAGGAGGCGTTTACCGTGTCGAGCCTCGGCGGCGAGAAACGCTGCGCGGACGCGGGGATCGTCACATATACGGGGCCGTTCGACGCGGTATGGGAATTTGTGCTTGACCGATCCGTCTGCGTGACCGCGTCGTCGCTCAATATTGGCTTCAGCGGCGGGCCGATATGCGACACTCTCGGGCGAGTGATCGCCGTTTCCTACCTGAATTTCGCGGACATCGGCCGCGCAATCCTCGGGATCCCGGGCGAAAACTACCTGGCCGCGCGCGACGAACTGATCCGTTACGGCCGGCGCACGACTTCACCCCCCAAGGCGTGGGTCGGAATTCTCACCTACACCATGCGCGAGCACGTGGTAGTCGCGGGCGTGATGCCTGGCAGTCCGGGCGACAAGGCGGGACTTCAGCAGGGTGATCTGGTGATCACCGCCGACGGGCGCGACATCAACGAACGGCGCATCCTTTACGACGTGCTCGGCAGCCATCAGCCGGGCGACAGTATCCAGGTCAAGGTGCTGCGCAACAATCGCATCTTCAACCTTGAAATCCCGGCCGTCAGGGCCGAGGATTACTTCGCCTGAAACGGTTGGCCGGCGTGCGCCGACGCGTCGCGCAGGAGCGGCCAGACCGCAATTCTTCCCAGAGGACGGAGCCGGGATGAACCAAGCCAGAGCACGCCTGCGCGAAATGCTCGCGCGGGGCCAGATGATTGTCGCGCCGTTTGTGTTCGATTGCCTGCAGGCTAAGCTCGCCGAGGCAACGGGATTCGAGGCGGTTTATATGACTGGCTTCGGAACTGCTGCCGCGCGCGGATTTCCCGACCTCGGCCTGCTCACGATGACCGAGATGGTGGCCAACGTCCGTGCTATCGCGCAGTCCGTGAACATCCCGGTGATTTGCGACGCCGACACCGGTTACGGCAACGCGCTCAACGTTTTCAGGACCGTGCGCGAGTACGAGGACGCGGGCGCCGCGGCGCTCCATATCGAAGACCAGGTGTTCCCGAAACGATGCGGCTTCCTTGAGGGCAAGCAGGTGATCCCGCTCGAGGAGATGGTGCCCAAGGTGCGCGCGGCCTGCGATGCGCGGCGCGATCCCGAGCTGGTCATTATCGCGCGCAGCGACGCGCTTGCCGTAAGCGGGTGGGACGACGTGGAACGGCGATGCCGCGCGTATCGCGAGGCGGGCGCCGACCTGATCTTCGTCGACGGAATCCGCACCCTGGACGACCTGAAGAATTACGCAGGCCGTCTCGGCGATCTTCCGCTTCTCTACAACGGCGCCCTGCTGCCGGTTGCGGAACTGGCGAAATGCGGCTTCAAGCTGACGATACATATCGGAACGCTGATGGCCGCGTTTGAACGCATGCGCGACGCGATGAGAGAACTGATGGCAACGGGCGAGATCAAAGGCAACGGGCTCGGCTCGTTCCGCGACTTTGTGAAGTTGATGAACGTCGAGGAATACCAGGCGCTCGGCAACAAGTATGCGCTCTGAGCGCAAGCGCGAGCCCGTGTCACAGGTTCGCTCGTGGTTGCTTCTATACGTCCTTGAATTCGAGCTTGCCCTTGCGCTCCTCGATCGCGGCTTGCGCGGCGGCAAGCCTCGCTATCGCGACCCGATACGGCGAGCATGAAACGTAGTCGAGCCCGAGATGATTGCATACGCGGATGCTGGCCGGGTCACCGCCATGCTCGCCGCAGATGCCGATCTTGAGCTTTGGGTTGGCCTTGCGTCCGCGCTCGATCGCGAGCTTCATCAGCCCGCCGACGCCGACCGGATCGAGTTCCTGGAACGGATCCTTCTTGTAGATTCCCTTTATCAGGTAATCGTTGAGGAACTTGACCGAGTCGTCGCGCGAGAGCCCGTAGGTCATCTGCGTCAGGTCGTTGGTTCCGAATGAGAAGAACTGCGCCGATTTGGCGATTTCGTCGGCGACCACGCACGCGCGCGGCACTTCGATCATCGTGCCGATCGTGAATTGCACCCGCTTGCCGGTCTCCTTGAAGACCTGCTCCGCGACCTGCTGGATATCGGCAGCGAGCAGGTCGAACTCTTTTCGCGCACCGATCAGCGGAAGCATGATTTCCGGCATCGCCTTCACGCCCTCGGCGCGCAACTGGCAGGCCGCCTCGAGGATCGCGCGCGCCTGCGCCCGGTAGATTTCGGGGTAGCTGATGCCGAGGCGAGAACCGCGATGACCGAGCATCGGGTTGAACTCGAACAGGTTGTCGCGCACCTGCCTGAGATGCTCGACCGTGACGCCCATCTTCGCGGCCAGATCAGCGATCTCGGCGTCCTCCTTGGGCAGGAACTCGTGCAGCGGCGGATCGAGCAGCCGGATCGTGACCGGCAGACCCTCCATCTCGCGCAGGATTGCGACGAAGTCCTCGCGCTGCATCGGCAGGATCTTTTCGAGCGCCCGCGCGCGCTGCTTGGCGTTCTCGGCCATGATCATTTCGCGCACCGCCTCGATACGCTTGGGATCGAAGAACATGTGCTCGGTGCGGCAAAGCCCGATTCCCTCCGCGCCGAAGCCGCGCGCGATCTTCGCGTCGTTGGGGGTGTCGGCATTGGCGCGCACGCCGAGCTTGCGTTCCTTGTCAGCCCAGGACAGGAACTTGCGGAAAAACGGCGACATCTCGGCTTGCACCGTCGGCACCCGGCCCTCGATTACCTCGCCGGTCGAGCCGTCGAGCGTCAGGTATTCGCCGCGATGAATAACTACGCCGTTGGCCGAGAGCGTACCGGCGGCGTAATTGATCTCCAGTTCCGAGCATCCCGCCACGCAGCACTTGCCCATCCCGCGCGCAACGACCGCCGCATGACTCGTCATCCCGCCGCGGGCCGTCAGGATCCCTTCTGCCACCTGCATTCCGTGGATGTCCTCGGGCGAGGTTTCGAGCCTGACCAGGATCACCTTGCGTCCCGCGCCGGCAACAGCAACCGCCTCGTCGGCGGAGAAAACCACTTCGCCGGAAACCGCACCCGGCGAAGCCGGCAGTCCGCGCGCGATTACGTGCTTCTTGACAGTTGGGTCGAGCCGCGGATGGAGCAACTGCTCCAGTTGCGTCGGCTCGACGCGCATCAGCGCGGTGCGCCGGTCGATAAGCCGTTCGTCGCACATATCGACGGCGATCCGCACGGCGGCTTCGGCGGTGCGCTTACCGGTTCGGGTCTGCAGCATGAACAGGCGTCCGCGCTCGATTGTGAATTCGAGGTCCTGGACGTCGCGGAAATGCCGTTCGAGACGGTTCGCTATCTTGAGCAGCTCGCGGTAAACCTTGGGGAAAGCCTCTTCGAGCGTCTCGAACCTGGCACGGCGCTCGGCCTCGGTCATGTTGTTGCGCTCGGCCGCCTCGCGGCCCGCCTTGAGGCTTATCGGATGAGGCGTGCGGACGCCGGCGACCACGTCCTCGCCCTGCGCATTCGGCAGGAACTCGCCGTAGATGCCCTTTTCGCCGGTTGCCGGGTTGCGCGTGAAGGCGACGCCGGTTGCGCAGTCAGGTCCCAGGTTGCCGAAGACCATCGATTGCACGGTGACCGCCGTACCCCAGTCGTTCGGAATATTGTTTATACGCCGGTAGGTGATTGCGCGCTCGTTGTTCCACGAGCCGAACACCGCGCCAATCGCCGCCCATAGCTGCTCTTCGGGATCCTGCGGCACGTCGCGCCCGACGCGTCTTCGAATCAGGTCGCGAAATTCGCCGACCAGCTCCTTGAGGTCCTCGGTCGTCAGATCGACGTCCTGGGTAACGCCGCGCTGGGCCTTCTTGCGATCGATCAATTCCTCGAAGGGATCGAGATCGGTCTTGTTCTCGGGCTTGAGCCCGAGCACGACGTCGCCGTACATCTGGCAGAAGCGCCGGTAGGAGTCCCACGCGAAGCGGGGATTGCCGCTTACCTGCTCCAGCCCGCGGACGGTTTCGTCGGTCAGCCCGAGATTGAGCACCGTGTCCATCATCCCGGGCATTGAGACTCGCGCGCCCGAGCGCACTGACACGAGCAACGGGTTCCTGGGGTCGCCAAACTTGCGGCCGAGCACCTTTTCGACTCGCGCGATGCTTTTCGCGACACCCTTGTCCAGGCCCTTGGGATATTTGCCGTTATGGTCGTAGAAATAGGTGCAGACCCGGGTCGAAATCGTGAAGCCGGGCGGTACCGGCAGCTTGAGCGCCGCCATCTCGGCGAGATTCGCGCCCTTGCCGCCCAGAAGATCCCGCATCCCGGCGCGGCCTTCAGCGATTCCCCCGCCAAAGAAGTAAATGTCAGGATGAACACGAGCCATCGAAGCCAAATCTCCCGTCCCTCGTATTATGCGGACAGAGTAGCAGACATTTTCAGATAAGGCGCATCGCTGTCGACGCACTCTGCGGGAACTCCCGCCACGCGCGTACGCCGCGCGACGCTAGCGCTCCCAGCCGATTCGCCGGGTGAGTTCTTCGACCAGCGCGCCAATCGGAATCCGGACCTGGCGGGTCGAGTCGCGGTCGCGCAGAGTCACCGTATCGTCCTCCATCGTCTGATGGTCGATGGTAACGCCGAACGGCGTGCCGATTTCGTCCTGGCGCCGATAGCGCCGCCCGATCGAACCCGCCTGATCGTACGCGACCATGAAATGCCGCTTAAGCATCCGCATCACTTCCTGCGCCTTCTCGGGCTGTCCGCCCTTTCGAAGCAGCGGAAAAACGGCAACCTTCATCGGGGCAAGGCGCGGGTCAAGCCGGAGCACGATTCGCTCTTCCCCCTCGACCACGTCCTCGTCGTAAGCGTCGATCAGAAAGGCAAGCAGCGGGCGATCGACTCCGACCGCGGGTTCGATCACCCACGGGCGATAACGGGTCCTGGTCTCCTCATCGAAGTAGGTCAGGTCGCGGCCGCTGAACTTGGCATGCTGATCGAGGTCGTAACTGCCGCGGCGCGCGATACCCTCCAGTTCGCCCCATCCGAACGGGTAGTGATACTCGATATCGGTGGTGCCGCGCGAGTAATGGGCCAGTTCCTCCTGGCTATGCTCGCGAAGGCGCAGATGCTCTGGTGCAATTCCGTACTTGGTGAACCAGTTGAAGCGTTGCTCGACCCAGTAGTGGAACCATCGCTCTTCCTCGGCCGGGTCGGGCTTGACGAAGAACTCCATCTCCATCTGCTCGAATTCGCGGGTGCGGAAGATGAAGTTGCCGGGCGTGATTTCGTTGCGAAAGGATTTCCCGATCTGCGCAACGCCAAACGGCAGCTTGACGCGCTGCGTGTCGACCAGGTTCTCGAAATTCGTGAAGATGCCCTGCGCCGTCTCGGGCCGCAAATAGACGGTACTGGCCGTGTCTTCCACCGGTCCCATGAAGGTCTTGAACATCAGGTTGAACTGGCGCGCTTCGGTTATCTCACCGCCGCAGGCCGGGCATCGCGGCTCGCTCAGGTCGGTCGCGCGAAAGCGCTGCTTGCAGCTTTTGCAATCGACCAGCGGGTCGGTGAAATTCTGCAGATGACCCGACGCTTCCCAGACCCGCGGATGTTGCAGGATGGCGCTGTCGAGGCCGATCACGTCGGAGCGCACCTGGACCATCTCGCGCCACCAGGCCTCCTTGACGTTGCGCTTGAGTTCGACCCCGAGCGGCCCGTAGTCGTAGGTCGAACCGAGCCCACCGTAAATATCGCTTGAGGGAAAGATGATGCCGCGGCGCTTGCACAGGTTGACGATTTTCTCCATCGTAACCGCGCGACTCGCGCCGGCAGTCTCCTCCTTGGGTTGTGATGCGGACAAGAATTCCTCCTGAACGGACTATTAAGCCTTGCGCTCCATGACTAACCGAGCCTGATTATCTCGGCGAAAACGCTGCCGCTTGCGACTTCAAGGATAGCGACCGTGCCGGGCACACCGACGAGGTTGTGCGGCAGGGTGGCGCTGCCCGGGTTGACGACCAGCGTGTCGCCGAAGCGCACAACACCCTCGACGTGACTGTGGCCCTGCACGAGCACGTCCACCGGTCCGCCGAAGTGCGAGTCCATCGCGCTGCGAAACACTTCCTGCGACGTTTCATCAGGCGTCGGTATCGAATGGACCAGTCCGACCCGCACGCCCTCGATCTCCAGCAGATGGGCCTCGCGTACCCGTTGGTCGGGTTCGAGCTTGAAGCGATGCCCGTCAAGGCCCTCGTCGCCGTTGCCGAGCGCCGCGATAACCGGGGCGACCCGCTCCAGCTCGTCAAGCACCCGGTTGACGTAAACGTCGCCCGCGTGCATGACCAGGTCGATGCCGCGAAACGCCTCGAACACCGCAGGCGGCAGATGCTCGCAGGCTTCCGGTATATGTGTGTCGGAAATGATCCCGATGCGCATCGCGATGCAGTCCGCAAGACGAGTACGGAACGCGGGCTAACGTTACCATGCGCTGGAACCCCCGGCAATTTCCACCCGGTTCATTCCCGGACGGCATCCGTGGAGGCCTTGGCCGCACATGGGCCATCCCCGCCTTCACGCGCCACGGCTTCGCGAGCGTCCCAGGTTATCGCCAGCCTTCCGCCCTTGAACCGCGCGCTTTCGCTGGTCATCCTAAGCGGCGCAACCTGTCCGCGGAGGCTCGCGCGCCAGGTCCGTGCGGTTCGCCAGGAGGAACGCGCATGTTGAAGCCCGGATTTGTCCTTTTCGCCGCAATACTGGCGCTCTCGATAGTTGCCGCAGGATGCGGTCACAAGCTGGTCGCCGCGCCCGGCGAACAGACGGTCGCGGTCTATCCGGATGAAGACACCTATCTGAAACTGCAGCAGTTGAAGAAAGAGGGCGGGATGGCCGGGATGCTCGGCGGAATCGGCCAGAACTTTACCGCAGTGCGGGTAGACGACAAGACTCCGGTAAAAATCCTCAGCAGCGATGACAAAGGCGCAATTATCCAGGTGCTTAAGGGGCCGCACCTGGGACTCAAGGGCTTCGTGCCGAAGAACAGCCTCGACTAGCGGGCGGCGCAAGCACGCGCATGACTGAGGAGGCGTCGCGCCGCGCCGAATCGGTCTATCCGAGCGGGCGCGTGCCGATTATTCCGGCGCTTTCCAGCGCTTCCATCTCCGCATCGCTCATCCCGAGGACTTCACGCAGGACCACCCGGTTATGCTCGCCGAGGAGCGGCGCGGGACGGTCAGTCTCGAGCGGGGTCTGCGAGAAGCGCGCGACCGCACCAGGGTAAAGATGGGTCCCGACGATCGCGCGCTCGACCGGCACGAAATATCCGCGCGCCTGGAGTTGCTCATCGGCCATCACCGCCGGCGCCGAGTTCACCTGACCGGCCGGCACGCCCGCCCGGATAAGCCGGCGCGCGACTTCCTCCGTCTCCCTCGATGCGAATGCATGGGAAAGCGCATCGTCAAGCGCGTCCTCGTTGCGTTTTCTCGCTTCGGCGGTCGCAAATCGCGGATCGGCGGCCAGCCTCTCGAGCCCGAGCACGCCGAGCAGCGCCCGCCACTGGGCTTCGCTCTCAACCCCAACCGCAATCCAGTTGTCCTCGCCGGCACATCGGTAAATCCCATGCGGAGCGTGCCTGGGATGGCGGTTTCCGTGCGGCGGCGGAATCTTTCCCGTTAGCTGGTAGTCGAGCAGCGCCTCGGCCATCAGCGGGATCGCCGCCTCAACCTGCGCAAGCTCGATCCACTGCCCGCGGCCGGTCCGCTCGCGTTCGTGCAGCGCAACCATCACGGCGAACATCCCGTTGAGCCCGCCGACCGGGTCGCCCAGCGCGTTGCTCAGCGTGTACGGCTGTCCGCCATCATGGTAGCCCGTAAGGCCCGTCACTCCCGCCATCGCTTCCACGGTGTTTCCATATCCGCGGGCGTCGGACTCCGGACCTTCGGCTCCGAACGACGGCATCGAGATCATCACCAGGCGCGGATTCAGGGCCGACAGCACCCGGTAGGAAAGCCCGAGCCGTTCCATGACGCCCACGCTGTAGTTCTCGATCAGCACGTCGGCCGTGACGGCCAGGCGCTTGAGCACCTCGACGCCGCGCGGGTCGGCGAGATTCAGCGTGACGCCGAGCTTGCCCCGGTTCACCGAGTTGAAGACCGCGGAGCGTTCGATCGGGTGCTCCTCCGGCGCGCCCATCGAGAGCGAACCGCGCCACCAGTCGAAGTGGCGCGTGTCCTCTATCTTGATAACCTCCGCGCCCATCTCGCTGAGCATCGCGCCGACCAGCGGTCCCGCCCATCCCATCGAAAGATCAACCACGCGGAGCCTTTCATGCGTCGTCATGCTCATATAACCCCCGCCTGGCGAAGCCGTGACAGTTCCGCGCCGTCAAGCCCGAACCGTTCGCCGAAGATTAGGCGGTTATGCTCGCCGAGGAGCGGCGCAGGACGGGTCGGTTCCGGTCGATGCGAGGAGAGGCGAAGTGGCGCGCCGGGAATCCTGATTTCGCCGAGGACTGGATCGCGCACGGTTTCGAAGTATCCGCGCGCCTTGAGCTGCTCCCATTCAAGCACCTCGGCGATACTCGGTATCGGCACCAGCGGAAGCTTGCGTTTCCGGCCCTCGCGGTACAGGAACATGCGGTCGTGCTCGAGAAAGAACGGCTCGACGATCGCCAGCAGCGCGTCGTTGTTGACCATCCGCAAGAGCGCGGTTCGAAACCGCTCGTCGCTGACAAGTTCCGGACGACCCATCATCTCGCACAGGCTCTCGAACTGTTTGTCGGTCACGCAATGGAGCCCCGCATATCCGTCGCGGCATGCAAGCGTGACAATCAGGAACGGCCCGACCGCGTAGCGCTTGCCGACCCGCACTCGGGCGACGCCCGAGTATTGGAACCCGACCGTCTCGTAGATCATCGTCGCAACCGTGGCTTCGAGCAGCGAGACATCCACGTGCTGGCCGCAGCCGAGCACGAAGTTTCGCGCATACAGCGCCTGCATCGCGCCAATCGCCGCGAAAAGCCCGCCGACGTACTGCGCGAGCGAGCCCGGCGGCGTGAGCGGCTCTCGCGTCGGCTCTCCGACCGGATAGGTCCATCCGCCGCGCGCGAACAGCACCAGGTCGTTTATCGGCGCGTCGCGGTCGGGGCCGTCCTGTCCGAAGTTGGATATGGAAACGATCGAGAGTCTCGGGAAGCGCGCGAGGATATCGTTCGGGGAAAGTCCAACGAGTTTCTGAAGCGTCCCCGGCGCGAAGTTTTCAAACAACAGATCCGCCCCCTCGAGCATCGCGAGCAGCATCTCACGGGCGCGCGCGCGGCGCAGATCAAGCGTCACCCCAAGCTTGTTGGTATTAAGGAAAGCGAACAATGCGCCGCGGTCGGCGCAAGCGTCGCCGGTGCCGTCCCGCGTGGGGCCGCGACGCCGTGCGCCTTCGCCCCACGGCGGTTCGACCTTGATTACCTCGGCGCCCATCTCCGCCAGCATCCTGGTCGCGTAGGGCCCGGCGATATGATGAGTGAGATCGATGACGCGGATGTCGCTGAGCGAGTTGTATCGCATGAAAACACTTGCCCCAGGCCGAATCTGACTACCATTCGGCGCGGCCCGTCAAGTACTTGGCCGGCGGCATCGGATTTTGGATTCGCCCCGGTGTGCCTGCGGACCGCGGCGGGTCGCCGCGGAACCGGGCCTGGAACAAATCGACGCAATCAAAATCGATGTCGAAGGTGGGGAACTGGAACTGATTCGCGGGGCGCAGCGCGCGCTTGCGTCAAACCCTGCGGTCGTGCTGCTCATCTACCTCCGTCGGCATCTCGGCGCCGCCCTCGACGCGCCCTGACAGGAGATATTGACGGGTTTCGATTCGTCGCAATGGATTCGCCGCGATACCAACTCGAGCACCTGCCACGGCGTCCAACCGGCGTGATCGCGCGAAGGGCCCCAGCCGAATAAATCGATGTCAGGGCCCGTCACGCGGCGGCGCCGCCCGGGCTGGCGCACCGCTCGCGTTTCCGGACGCTAGAGCGCGTTGACGCCGCGTTCGCCGGTCCTGATCCGCACGACCTCTTCCATCGGCATCACGAAGATCTTGCCGTCTCCGATCCGTCCGGTGCGCGCCGCACGCTCGATCGTCTCGACCACCTGGGGTGCAAGCTCGTCCGACACGATTATCTCGAGCTTGACCTTGGGCAGAAAATCGACGACGTATTCGGCCCCGCGATAAAGCTCTGTATGGCCCTTCTGGCGCCCGAATCCTTTGACCTCGCTGACCGTCAACCCCTGCACCCCGATACTCGAAAGGGCCTCTTTTACCTCATCGAGCTTGAACGGTTTGATAATCGCTTCAACCTTCTTCATATGAACCCCCGGCCTTTCAGCGCAGGTCTTTCGATGCTCAAAATGCGGCCACGAGCCTCCTGCCTATGGTATAGCGCCAACACCGCGTACGCTTAATAGAGCGGATATCCAAACCCTGGTCCGCCCGCAACCGCGACAAGCGCCGCCTCCTCATGTCGGTGCGGCGATCTCTCCGGCGAACAATGTACGCAAGGATAATGCCCGCCCTCGCCGATAAAATCCGGCCGCAACGGCATTTTGTCTGCCTATTTCGCAGACGATCGATTAAGGCGCGGGCATCATGCGGCCCTGTCCCCTTTGCGCGCCTGGAAACGAGGCTCCTCACCGGCCATAAGCCGCCGGATATTCTCATGATGACGGAACAGGACCAGGGCGCTCATCGCTATCGCCAGCGCCAGGTATGGACGCGGTCCCGCCAAGGCCGCAACCGCGGGCACGAGCACGATCGCCGCGCTTATCGAAGCAAGCGACATTATCCTGGTGACGGCAAACACAACCACGAAAGCCGTCAGTGCGAGCACCAGCGGCAAGGGCGCAAGGACCGCCCATATCCCGAGCGATGCGGAAACTCCCTTTCCCCCGCGAAACCGCAGGAATATCGAGCATATCGCGCCCAGGAACGCGGCAAACCCGGCCGACGCGATAACCGCCGGAGCGAAACCCATCGCGCGCGCGAATGCAACCGGTCCCGCGCCTTTCACAAGATCGCCGATAAAGGTCGCCGCCGCCGCTCCCTTGCCTCCGGCGCGCGCCACGTTGGTCATCCCGATATTGCCCGAGCCCACCGCCCGCGGGTCGAAGCCCTTAAGCCGTCCCACGATTACGCCGAACGGTATCGAACCGACCAGGTACGAGGCGGCGATCAGGATGAGAGCGTCAAGTGTCATGCGGGAAGGCCCTCGCGCGGGAAGAGGGTGGTCGGGGTGAGAGGATTTGAACCTCCGACTCCTGCGTCCCGAACGCAGTGCTCTGGCCAGGCTGAGCTACACCCCGAACTTGATTGCGCCCATGCGGGAGTAAAACGGACCGATCTTATAGCATCTGCCAGCGAGCCGCGCGAGTAGTATCCCCGCCACTCGTCGGCTCCGGCGCGCACCGGCAAACCGATCTCATCCGTGGCAGGCCGTCGGGAGAAGCGAAAGACCCAATCCGAACGGACGCAGCTTCTCAACGGCCTGCTAGGCACGGGCGATCTTCTCGCGCATCGCGGCGATTATCTTCCCGTAATCGCCATGGCCGAAGATCCCGGAACCCGAGACAAACACGTTCGCCCCGGCCGCCTTGACGTCGGCGATATTCTCGACCTTGATTCCGCCGTCTATTTCGAGGTCAACAGCCAGTCCGCGCCGGTCGAGATCGCGCCGGATCGCGCGCAACTTGTCGAGCGCATCCGGGATGAACTCCTGGCCGCCGAAGCCCGGATGCACGCTCATCACGAGGATCATGTCCAGATGCTCGGCCGCAGCGAGCACGCGCTCGATTCCGGTCTCCGGGTTTATCGCGACCGAGGCCCGCACGCCGAGTTTGCGCATCTGTGCCGCCATCGCGGGTATGTCCGGGCATACCTCCTCGTGGACGGAGATTGAGTTCGCGCCGGCCCGGGCGAACGGCTCGAGGTATTTCCCCGGCTCGGTGATCATCAGGTGCGCGTCAAGCGGAAGATTGGTCACCTTGCGCACGGATTTCAGCACGGGAACGCCGATCGAGATGTTCGGGACGAAATGCCCGTCCATCACGTCGAAATGGATCAGGTCGGCGCCGGCGCGCTCGACCGCGCGCACTTCCTCGCCCAGCCGCGCAAAGTCGGCCGAAAGGATCGACGGTGCGATTTTATCCTCAAGCGCCACGGCACACTGAGCTTAGCGTTTCATCGGCGCGCGAGCCAAGACGCCGCCCGGGAAGCGTCGCGGCTTCTACCGGCGGACCATCCGCGCCGCGAAAAACCCGTCGAATCCTCCGCGGTCTGGCCGAAGCACGATCGTGCCCGGCAAACCGATCAGATCGCGGATTTCCGCCACGCCCGGCGGCTCGGTATCGAGCACGAAGTCGCGATTGCGTTCGAGAAAACCATCCACCACCGCGCTTCCCTCCTCGGGCGCGAGACTGCACACGGCATAGACTATCGCACCGCCCGGACGCACAGGTGCCGCGGCATTGGAAAGAATCGCCGCCTGCACCCGGCTCATCCGGGCGGGATCCTCCGGGCGCAGGCGCCATCGAAGCTCCGGATGCTCGCGCAGGGTGCCGAGTCCGGTGCATGGCGCATCGACCAGGACAGAATCGAAGCTCTGGTTGCGAAGCGGCAGCTCCGAGGATGCGTCCGCCTGAACGAAGATCACGTTGCCATGGGCGAGGCGCTGCGCAACCGACCTGGCCACCCTAAGGCCTGCCAGGTTGCGGTCAAGGCCGACCACCCTGCCCCGCTCTCCCACCAGTTCAGCAAGATGGGTCGTCTTGCCGCCGGGCGCCGCGGCGCAGTCGGCAACCGTCGCACCGCGGGCGGGCGCGAGAAGCCGCGCGACAATCTGCGAGGCCTCCGACTGTACGTGGAAGAGCCCGGCTCGGAAGCTTTCGGAATCGAAGCGCGGCGCGCCCTTGAGAATCACGGTTTCGGGAAACCGGCCCAGGGATGCCACCTCCATCCCGTCGCGTTCGAGCCGCGCGAGAATTTCGTCGCGTCCGCCGCGCCCCAGATTCAGCCGTATCGCGGTCGGGGCGGCCTCGTTGTTCGCCGCCATTACGCCCTCCGCCCCCTCCCCTCCGAACCATTCGACCATCCGCTCAACCAGCCATCGCGGATGCGACCATTTGATGGCGAGGTAGCCGAACTCGTCGCGCGAGCGCGGCGGAAGGGCGATTGCGCGGCGCGATGCGGCCCTCAGCACCGCGTTGACGAATCCATGAGCGCCGCGCGACCGGCGGTGTTCATGCGCAAGCGTGACGGCGGTATCGACCGCGGCATGCTTCGGTATCCGGTCGAGGAACCTGAGCTGAAAAAGCCCGATGCGGAGAATTTCGAGAACAACCGGATCGACCTCGCCCAGCGGACGGCGCGCGAGGCGCTCGAGCTCGTAATCGAGCCGGCCGCGCCATGCCAGCGTTCCGAGCACAAGGCGGGTCAGCAGCCGGCGATCGGCTTCGGCGAACTCGGGCAACCGGCTTCCGAGCAGAACGTCGGCGTAGGCGCCGCCATTCTCTACCCGGAGGAGGATTTCGAGCGCAGCGCGCCGTACGGCCACTCCCGGGTCGGCGCGTTCGCGCGGGATATGCGGCCCTGGGGGCGGGTGGCGCCCGGTTTTGCGCTCCTCAGTCACCGAGCTTCATGCCCGGTGCAAGACGGCGTCCGCGCGCGAAATCCGCGGCGTCCATCCGCTTGCGTCCCGGCGCCTTGACTTCGAGCAGTTCGAGCGTTCCCTCGCCGCATTGCACTACGAGGGTCGGCGTCACGGCGAGCAGCGTGCCGGGGTCGGCTTCCTTCGCGTTCGTATCGACGACGCGGGCGCGGTAGATAAGCAATTCACCGGTGCCAAGTTTCGTGCGCGCGACGGGCCACGGGTCGTAGGCGCGCGTCATCCGCTCGATTTCGACCGCGCTCTTTCGCCAATCAATGATCGCGTCGCTCTTTTCAACGGGCCTGGTGTACGTGGCGAGGCTCTCGTCCTGTGGCGTTTCGGAGAGTTCGCCCGCGCGAAGCTTCCTGAGCGTTTCCAGCAGCGCTTCGGCGCCGAGCTCGGCGAGCTTCGCCTTGAGCGTGGCCTGCGTATCGCCGGGTTCGATCTCGATTGCGCGCCAATGGAGGGTCGGTCCGGCGTCCATCTCCTCCGTCATCCGCATGATCGTCACGCCGGTCTCGACGTCGCCCGCCAGGATAGCGCCTTCGACCGGAGCGGCGCCGCGATGGCGCGGCAGAAGCGAAGCGTGGACGTTCAGCGGCATGATCTTCGGCACCGCGAGGACGGCGGGCGGCAAGATTCGCCCGTAGGCGGCAACCACCAGCAGATCGGGCTCCAACGCTTTTAGCCGTTCGACGAATTCCGCGCTCTTTATCCGCGTGGGCTTGAGCGCGGGAATCGCATTGCGTTCGGCAACGAGCGCAACCGGCGAAGGTTTCGGACTAAGCCCACGCCCGGCTGGTTTGTCCGGGCCCGTCACCACGCCGACGACAGTGAAATCCGGGCCGGAAGCCGCGACCAGGCGCTCCAGGATTCGGGCCGCCAGTTCCGGCGTGCCCATGAAGACGATTCGAAGGGGCTTGTCGATGGGCCTAAATAAGGACCGAGGGGGACTTCGCTTTCTCGAACTCCCCATCCCGCATCATTTTTTTGAGCTTGCGCCGGTAAAGCTCGCGCTTGATCCGGCTAATCCGGTCGATGAACAACCTGCCTTCCAGGTGGTCAATCTCGTGCTGGAGGGCGACCGCGAGCAGGTCGTCCGCCTCGATCTCGACCTCCTCCTGTTCGGGCGTCCATGCCCGCACCAGCACTTCCCTGGCGCGCTTTACGTCGGCGGTGAAATCGACGACCGAGAGGCATCCTTCCTCCCACACGATCGAGCCGTGCGTCTCGACGATTTGTGGGTTGATCAGTTTGAGCAGCTTTTTGCCCGGGTTATCGTGATCGACGTCGATAACAATCACGCGGCTTGACTCGCCGACCTGGGGCGCGGCAAGACCGACCCCTGGCGCGGCGTACATGGTCTGCACCATCGAGTCGATAAATCCCGCGAGCTTGCCGTCGATATTCTCAACCGGCCGCGCCGGTTCCTTGAGAACCGGATCGGGGAACTTTCTTATCTTAAGAAGCGCCATCTGCGTGACGAAAATTTATCAAAGCATCCCCGTTGCATAAAGCCGGTTCAGGTACCCGCCGGGCCATGGCTGTGACAGACGCTGCTTACGCCGCCATCCCGTGCTGTGCCAGGAAAGATTCGGTCACCCGGATACACTCCTCGGGACGCTCGATCTGGAGAAAATGGGTCGTCTCGGGGATCGCCTCGTAGGCGAGCGCAAACTCCTCGGCAAGCGCCCGCCCGATCAGCGCTGGCGCGCCCACGTCTTCGAGATTCGGGTCGCCGCAGACCAGCTTGACCGGCACCTTGAGCCGCCCGACCGCGTACCACAGCTCCTGGTCGCGGGTTTCGGCAAAGACCTGCGCCTCAAACTCGCGCGGGCATCGGAGCGCCCATTTTCCACTGGAGTCCTCGGGCCTGAGCGTCGCATAGGCCATCAGCTCGTACGCCTCGGGACGCCATCGCTTGAATGCCGGAATCGACGCGAGCTGGGCGGCGAAATCCTCCGGCCTGGCGTAGCGTTCGGTACGACGACGGGCCCGCGAGGCGAGCGAATCCTTGTTGGTGAGCTGCTCAACGCCCAGCGGATGACCCTCGCGCGGATAGATCGGCGGCTCGAACAGCACCAGCGCCCGCCATCGCTCGGGATGCGCCTCGGCGTGACGAATCGCGGCGAGCGCGGACAGCGAATGAAACACGCCCGCCATCGGACGCGCCCCAAGTTCCCGGTCGATAGCCACGCAGACGTTCTCGAGGTCCTTCGCAAACTGGACCAGATGATGATGCGCGGGATCGCCGTGAAGCGGATTCTCGCCGTGATTGCGTATGTCGAACAGGATCACTTCGTAGCGCTCGCGAAGCGGCCCCCAGAACGGAAGGTACGCGTCGATCGCGAGACCGTTGCCATGGCTGAGCACCAGGCGCGGGCCCGCGGGGTTTCCATGCTGCCGCACACGGATTATCGCGCCGTCGTCCATCACGGCGTCGAACACCCGCGCAGGCGTCGGTAGTGAGACTTTTTCCAGATACTTCATCGGGCAACGTGAGCATTAGAATTTACGCGTCGGGGCCGCCGCGCAAGTGCCGCGCGACGGAAAGGCTCGCCTTCAGGTTGCGCGCTTTCGACGCTCAGAGCATCCGGACCGGGTCGATATCGACAACCAGATGGACGCGCTGTGCGTCGGCGCGTGAGGCGAGTCCGCTTCGCATCGCGGCGAGCGCGGTTCGCATCGCGACAAGGCTTTGCGCTTTCACCATCACCTGCCATCGATAGCGCTTCTTGAGCCGCTCGATCGGCGCAGGCGCCGGCCCGAGCACACGAAGCGCATCCGCAGCGCTTCCCGCGTTGCTCACCAGTATCGCCGCGGCCTCCGAGGCGATCCGCTCGACCGCGCACGGCTCCTCGCCCTCGATTCGGACCATCGCAAGCCGCGCGAACGGCGGATAGAAGAGCTCGCGGCGCAGCTCCAGCTCGCGCCGGATGAAACGCGCGTAATCCTGCTCGCGCGCGGCGCGGATACTGTAGTGATGCGGCGCGAAGGTCTGGATTATGACGCGGCCGGGCCGCTCGCCGCGCCCGGCGCGTCCCGCGACCTGGGTCAGCAATTGGAAGGTGCGCTCGGCCGAACGAAAGTCGGGCAGGTTGAGCGCAAGGTCGGCGAGAATTACGGCGGCCAGCGTAACGTTGGGGAAGTCGAAGCCCTTGGTGATCATCTGGGTGCCGACCAGCACGTCGATTTCACCGGCGCGCAGCGCGGAGACGATCGCCGCGCGCGCTCCCCGCCGTCCGCTCGTGTCGCTGTCCATCCTCTCTATTCGCGCGCCGGGAAGAAGCTCACCGAGCGCGGACTGGAGCCGCTCGGTGCCGAAGCCCTGCCCCTCCAGGCCAAGCTGTCCGCATTCAGGGCACTGCTCCGGCGCCTCGATCCGTTCGCCACAATAATGGCATCGAAGCGACCGGTCGCTCAGATGGAACGTCAGCGCAACGCTGCAGCTGCGGCACGCGATCACGTTGCCGCACAGATGGCATTGCAGAAAATTGTGATAGCCGCGGCGGTTCAGGAACACGATACTCTGGCCACCCGCCTGCAGATTGGAGCGAAGCTCGGCGACCAGGGCCCGCGAAAGCGGCACTGCGGGAGCCGCGGATTTCCGCGCGTCAGCTTGCGCGCCAGCTGCGCGCGCCGCAGCCATCTCCTGGCGCAGATCGATCACCTCAACCTCGGCCATCGGGCGGCCCGCGACCCGGCGCGCAAGCCGCAGCATCCGGTAACGCCCGCGCCGCGCATTGAAAAACGATTCCGCCGACGGCGTCGCCGAGCCGAGCACGACCGGACATCGCGCAAACCGTCCGAGCGCCACGGCAAGGTCGCGCGCATGATAGCGGATTCCCTCCTCGCTCTTGTAAGCCGCGTCATGCTCCTCATCGACGACGATCAGCCCCGGGTCGGGTATCGGAGCGAAGATCAGAGAGCGCGGGCCGATCATGATTCGCGCCTCGCCGCCGAGCGTCGCCATCCAGCTCGCCCATCGCTCCGTGACGGTCTGCGCGCTGTGCGCGACCCCCACCAGCGAGCCGAAGCGCGCCCGAAACGAGCGCACCAGTTCGTCGGCAAGCGCGATTTCCGGAACCAGTACCACGACCTGTCGTCCGGCTTCGAGCGTCGCGGCGGCGAGCTGGAGATAGACTTCGGTCTTTCCGCTTCCGGTGACGCCGTAGAGCAGGAATGGCTGGAACGAGCGTTCCGCGATTCGCGGCCGGATAAGGGAAATCGCCTCGACCTGCTCGGGGGTAAGCGCGTAAGGCGGCTGGGCGGCTTGTGTGCCGAACACGCCGTCGTCGGCGTTTGCGGGCGGGGTGCACGAATCCAACGTTACGAGGCCGCGCCTTGCGAGCGCCCGTATCACCGGCCGCGCGCCGGGAATTGCGCGCTCGATTTCTTCTATCGTAAGTCCCGACGAGCCCGCCCCGGCCAGGAGCGACACGAGCTCGCGCTGCTTTGGCCCGCGAACTCCCCGGCTGTCGCAAAGCCGCACCCGTATCATCCCCGCAACCTCGCGACGCCGCCCGCGCGTGGCGGAGCGGGCCGTAACGATTCCTTCCGCCGAGAGCGCGCCCAGCGCCGCGAGCATCCCCGTACCCCCGGCGTCGAGCCGCGCCAGTTGCCGCGCGGTCATCGGGCGCCGGCCGAGCGCCTCGACCAGCGCCCGCTCCGAATCGGTCATCGTGGCTGCGCGAAGCCGGTCGGGCTCGCGGGCAAGCTGGTAGACGGTTTTCGACTCGACCCGCGCGGCGGCCGGGATGATGCTCCGGTAGGCGTCGGCGAGGGCGACCATGTAGTAGTTCGACAGGAACTCAAAGAGCTGCAGATGAGGGCGGTCGAAGAGCGGTTTCGGCTCCAGCAATTCGAGTATCGGCTTGAGTTCGCCGGCCTGCTCCGCGCCGTCCAGGATTTCCAGCACGACGGCGGTAACCTTGCGCGAGCGCAGGGGCACGAGCACGCGATGGCCCGGCGCTATCCGGGCGCCGAACGCGGCTGGAACTGCATAGGTTAGCACGTCCACCTTGCCAACCGCCCCGACAACGACCACCCTTGCCTGCATCGCGCTAGAAGATACCCTGTCCGATGACGGCTCGCGGCACCGCCACCGGCAGTTTATACCGCCGCGGCCCGGGATGCGCGACGGTGGCTTTCCCGAGACGGGCCAGTCTGATTGAATCGTTTATCCGGGTATCGCCCCGCTGACAGGACATATCTCAAGATGCTGCGTTTTCTCACCGCCGGCGAATCCCACGGTCCCGAGCTGGTCGCCGTTGTCGAAGGCGTTCCTGCCGGCTTTGACGTGGATATCGCCCGTATCAATGCCGACCTGGCGCGCCGTCAGAAGGGCTACGGACGCGGCGGACGGATGCTTATCGAGAAGGACCAGGTTCGCCCGGTCTCGGGAATCCGTTTCGGCCGCACGATGGGAAGCCCGATTACCTTCATCATCGAAAACCGGGACTTCAAGAACTGGCAGAAACGGATGTCGGCCGATCCGGCCGATCGCGACCAGGTGACGCCGGTTACGCGTCCCCGGCCGGGCCATGCCGATCTTGCCGGCGTGCTCAAATACAACCTGGAGGATATTCGCGACGTGCTCGAACGCGCCTCCGCGCGCGAGACCACTGCCCGGGTCGCAATCGGCTCGCTGGCCAGGCAATTGCTCGCTCCGTTCGGAATTTCGGTGCTCGGCTACGTGGTCAGTATCGGCCCGATCGAAGCAAGGACGCCCGAGGGTCTTGCGATGGAGGAGCTGGCGCGCATCACCGAGCAATCGCAGGTGCGCGTCGCCGACCCCGACGCCGAGCGCGCGATTATCGCCGAGATCGACGCGTGCAAGAAGACCGGCGACACCCTCGGCGGGGTGGTGGAAGTGGTCGCCAGCGGACTTCCGGTCGGCCTTGGAAGCCACGTTCAGTGGGACCGCAAGCTCGACGCGCGCATCGGGTTCGCCTTGATGAGCCTGCAGGCGGTCAAGGGCGTCGAATTCGGATGGGGTTTTCGGGCGGCGCGGGTGCGCGGCTCCGAACTTCACGACGAAATCGGCTACGACGCAACCGAGAGGCGCTTCACGCGCCTATCCAACAACTCGGGTGGAACGGAAGGCGGGATGAGCACGGGCGAGCCGCTGCGGGTGCGCGCCGCCTTCAAGCCGCTCTCCACCCTGATGCGCCCGCTGCGGTCGGTTGACATCCGCACCAAGGCCGAAGCCGTCGGCGCGATCGAGCGCTCCGACGTATGCGCGATTCCGGCCGCGGCGGTTATCGCGGAGACGGTCGTGGCCTTCGAACTGGCCAACGCTTTCTTCGAGAAATTCGGCGGCGACTCGCTCGTCGAGATCATGCGCAATTACCAGGGATATCTCGGGCAGGTTCGCAACTATTGACGACGGAAATGCGCGCGATGGCGCCCAGGCTGATCCTGACCGGTTTCATGGCTACCGGCAAAAGCGCGGTCGCCGCGGTAGTCGCGCGCCGGCTCGGATGGCCGCTGATAGACACCGACCAGCGCCTGGTCGCTCGCGCGGGAAAGCCCATTGCGGCGATTTTCAGCGAGGACGGAGAGCCGGAATTCCGCCGTCTTGAACGCGAGGTGATCGAGGAAATCGCCGGCGATCCGCGGCGATGCGCGCTGTGCGGGCGTCCGCGTCCGGCGGTCGTTGCGACCGGAGGCGGCGCGCTGGTTGACGAGGCCAACTATCGGGCGCTCAACGCATCCGGCGTAATAATATGCCTTAGCGCACGGCCCGAAGTGATCGCGCGCCGGGTCAAAAAGTCCAGGACCGAGCGCCCCAAGCTGCTCGCGGGCGGAAAGCCGCTGTCCGACCGAATCGCGGAACTGCTCGCCGAGCGCCGTGAAGCCTACGCGCGCGCCGAGGCCACCATCGACACCTCCGATATCACCGTCGAAGAGGCAGCCGAGCGCGTGCTGGCGGCCTTTATTCTCCGTGGAGAGCCGCGATGCGCACGTTCCGCGTAGAGCTTGGTCCCTTGAGCCATCCGGTCCACGTCGGCGCGGGGCTGCTCGAACGATTGGGCGAACTGGCGCGCGAGGCGCGGCTTGGACCGGGACGCGCGATACTCGTCACGGACTCCAACGTCGGCCCGCTTTACGCCGGGCGCGCGATTGCCTCGCTCTCGCAGGCGGGATTCAAGCCTTCGAAAATCGAAATTCCAGCGGGCGAGGCGAGCAAATCGCTCGCGACGCTCTCGGACATCTACGACCGGATGGTTGAGGCGGAGCTCGATCGGCAAAGCCCCGTATTCGCGCTCGGCGGCGGCGTGGTGGGCGATCTCGCGGGCTTCGCCGCCGCGTCCTTCATGCGCGGAGTGCCGCTCGTCCAGGTGCCGACAACGGTTGTTGCGGCGGTCGATTCCTCGCTCGGCGGAAAGACCGGGGTGAACCACCCGCGCGCCAAGAATCTTATCGGGGCGTTCTATCAGCCACGGATGATCGTCGCGGACGTGAGCACGCTCAAGACGCTCGGCGAGCGCGAGTTCCGCGAAGGACTCGCCGAGGTGATCAAGTACGGCGCGATAATGGACGCGCCGATGGTAGCAGAGCTTGAACGCGGCCTGGGAGCGATCCTTTCGCGCGAGCCGGACGCGATCGAGTCGATGGTCGAGCGCTCCCTCAGGCACAAGGCGTCCATCGTCGAGCGCGACGAGCGCGAAGGCGGGCTTCGCAAGATCCTCAATTTCGGCCATACCATCGGCCATGCGATCGAAGCGTCGGCCGGTTACGGCCGCTATCTTCACGGCGAGGCGGTCGCGGTCGGGATGGTCGCGGCGCTGCGGCTGTCGCGCGTGTACGCGGGACTCGCTGCGGACGAAGCGGCGCGGCTCGAAAGATTGATCCGCGCCGCCGGGCTGCCGGTCGCGATGCCTTCGGGATGGCGCGCCGAAGATTTCGAGGGCGCGCTCAGGCTCGACAAGAAACGCGCCGATGAGGGCGTCGAGTTCGTTCTTATCGACCGCCTCGGCCACGCCTTGCGAAAGAAGCTCCGCTTCGACGAAATCTTCGCCGCCCTGACGCGCTCGTAGAGCCGGAGCCGGCCTCCCCGCCTCATGTCGGTCCATACGGCGGGAGCTTTTCTCTCCGGCGGCCGACACGCCGGATGGCAAGCCGTCGGCAGGTGGCCTTTGCCGTTCGATGAGTGTATTTTGAGCGCAAGACGCCCGGCGGCATCGTAAAGCGATTTGCGGAGCTTGCCGAAAGATGCGGACGGGGTGGAGGTGCGGTATGGATCGTCGCTTCGAGGAAGTTTCCTCCAGGGTGCTCACCGTTCAGGAAGTCTCGCGCTATCTCAAGGTTCACCCCTCGACCATTTACCGGATGCTAAAGCGCAACGAGTTGCCGGCCTTTCGGGTCGGGAGCGACTGGCGTTTCACGGTCGAGGCGATCGACCAGTGGCGGGCCAAGGTTGAGGCGGGAGGGTCTTCTTCACAGTCGCGAGAGCTTCGCGGGGAAAGCCAGAGCTTGTCCAAGTAGCGCGAAAGGCCCGCCCCGCCGCACGGCGAGCCGGGCCTTTCGGTATCACCATTCAGGCCTCAAAGTAACGGCGCGGGTTTTCCACCAGCATCGTATCGATCTTTTCCTGCGCAACACCCGCCTTCCTGAGCGCCGGCACGATATTCTTGAAAACGTGCGTCGGCTTCCAGTTCTCAATCAGGCGCGCCACCTGCGGCGTGATCTCAAGCCCCCGCCCGAGCCAGCACGCAACGCTGTCGTGCGACAGGACGATCTGGCGCTCGAAGCCGATTCCCAACAGGCCGATCAGCGCGGCGAGGCGCAGGCGGTCGGGATGGAGGAAATCCAGCCCGAAACGGTCGAAGCCAAGGAACGCGCCGCGGTCGAGCATGTCGGTGTGATACTTCAGGTCGGACGAGCCGCAGCTATGGCCGATTATCACGTGGCTTAGGTCCACGCCCTCGGAGGCGAAGATGTCGAGTTGCTCGCGCCCCATCGTTCCCTCTTCGGTATGGGTGGTTATCGGAACTCCGGTGCGGCGATGGGCCCGGGCGGCGGCGCGCAGGCACATTTCCTCGTACGGAGTGATCTGGCCCTTGCCGGTCGCGCACTTGATGATTCCCGCCTTGATGCCGGTGTCGCCGATACCCTTGGTAATCTCGGTGACGTAAACCTCGGTTATCTCTTCGACCGAGCGCTGCTTGAAATACGGCGTGTTGCCGAGGTCTTCCTTGTAGAGGCCGGTCGCGCACACGATGTTGACGCCGGTCGCCGCCGCGACTTCCGCCGCGAACGTAACGTCGCGCCCGATATCCATCGGACACGGGTCAACGAACGTGCTCAGTCCGAGGTCGCGCAGTTCCTTCAACTGCTCGATACAGTTCTTGAGCGCCGCCTTGCGATCGAATTTCGGGATCGAGCAGTCGAGCTCCCATCCCGCCCATCCGATCAGCAGATGCTCATGCATCAGGGTCAGCCCGAGCTTGTCGGGACTGACGGTTCCAGTGGCAGTGTTAATCGCCTTCATTTCTGGCATCGCTCCTTTCGCCCGTGTCCGACGCTGCCCCATTTCCGGCGACGCCGGTGCCGGGCGCGCGAATCTTACTCAAATCTGCGGCCCGGGCCGGTCGATCGCGCCGGCAAGCCGGCGCCGCCTCGGACCGCAAACTTCTGCCGGGAAATTAGCCCCGCGCGAAGCGGCCGGTCAAACCGCCCGCGTCGAGTCATCTGTTTTCGCCGTGACGCGCAAGGAGCGTGGAGATGAACACCAGCGCGACGCCGACCGTGATCGCCATGTCGGCAACGTTGAACACCGGGTAGTTCAGCTCGTAGTAGTGCACGCGGATGAAATCGATCACCAGGCCTGCGCGCACGGCCCGGTCGATGAGATTGCCGAGCGCTCCCGCCATTATCAGCGCAAAGGCGAAAGCCGAAAGTGTAACGCGTTCGTTGTGGTAAATCAGGTAGAGCAGCACCACTATTGCCGCGCTGGTCAGTGTGAAGAGGAACGCGATGCGGAAGTAGGCCGGAAGCGTGGCGAACATGCTGAAGGCCGCGCCGGGATTCTGCGTATAGGTGATATCGAACCAGTGCGGGATGACCGGGATGCTCTGGTACAGCGTCATGTGCGCGCTTACGTAATACTTGCTCCACTGATCGAGCACGACGATCGGTAGTGCAACCATCCCGACCAGGATCGCGAGCGTGCGCATGCGCGCCGCCCGCTCGCCCGAGCGTGCCTCGGGCACTGGCCCGGATGTCTCGGGCCTTTGCGTGGTTTTCAACTCAGGCACGGATTACCGCCCGGCATCGCGGGCACAGCTCCGCATCGCCCTCATCGGTGTAATACGTCCAGCAGCGCTGGCATTTGCGGCCGGGCGCGCGCCGAGCGGCGATCGCCACCGGCAGTTCCGGGCTGAGCCGCACAAACGTGCCGTCGACTCTAAAGTCGCTCCGTCCCTGCGCGGCCTCGCGCAGCCGGCGCGCCTCTTCGGGGGCAAGGAGCGCCACGTCGGACACGATAAACAGTTCCTTCAGGCTCTCGCGATAGCGCGCGAGCATCTCGCCGAACCCTTCGGAGGCGCCGTCGGCCGCGAGCGCGACCGCAGCTTCGAGTCCCGCGCCGATCGTGCCCGCCTGGCGCATCGTTTCGAGCACCTTGAGCGTCTCGCTCCGAAGCTCAAGCAACCGGTTCCATCGCGCGACGAGTTCCGCGTCGGACCATTCGGGACGCGGTTCGGCGAATTTCAAAAGATGCACGCTTGGGGCGCGATCGCCCGGCATGTGCGAGTAAATCTCCTCGGCCGTGTACGGGATAAGCGGCGCGATAATCCGCACCAGCGCGTCAAGCACCAGGTAAAGTGCGGTCTGCGCCGAGCGCCGCTCGCGCGAATCCTCGCCCGAGCAATACAGCCGGTCGCGCGCAACGTCGATGTAAAGAGAGCTCAGATCGACAACCGCGAAATTGAGCACCGTGTGGTAGACGGCCTGGAAATCATAGTTCTCGCAGGCGCGCCGCGTGTCGGCCTTGAGCTTTTCGGCGCGCGCGAGGATAAAACGGTCGAACTCGAGCATCTCGGGATACGCGACCGAGTTGCGCACCGGGTCGAAGTCGGCCAGGTTTCCGAGCATGAAGCGGCAGGTGTTGCGAATCTTGCGATACGCCTCGGACACCGCGCCATAGATCGTCGGGCCGAGGTTCATGTCCGAGGAAAAGTCGAGCGAGGCGTACACCAGTCGCATCACGTCCGCGCCAAGACGGTTTACCGCGTCGATCGCGTCCTCGGAATTGCCGAGCGACTTCGACATCTTGCGCCCCTGCTCGTCGAGCGTAAGCCCATGGCTGATGACACTGCGGAAGGGCGCCTGGCCACGCTCGGCAACCGCGCACATGAGCGACGACTGAAACCATCCGCGCGCCTGCTCGACCGCTTCCAGGTACGCGTCGGCCGGCCATGAAAGCTCCGGGCGTTTCGCCAGCACGGCGGCCTGCGAGCTTCCCGAGTCGAACCACACGTCAAGTACGTCCTCTTCCTTGGCAAAGGAAGTGCCGCCGCAATTCGCACACCTGAGCGAGGGCGGCGCGAAGTCCTCGGCCGGGCGGACGAACCATGCGTCCGAGCCCTCGCGCTCGAAGATCTCCTCGACCCGCTTCATGGTCTCGATATCGAGGCTCACCTGGCCGCATCCCACGCATCTGAGCGCCGGAATCGGCACGCCCCACGCGCGCTGGCGCGAAAGACACCAGTCGGGCCGGGTCTCGGTCATGTTGCGGATCCGGTCACGCGCCCATCCGGGAACCCAGCGAACCGCGTCTATCTGTTCGAGTATCCTGCGGCGCAGGTCCTTGTGGTCAACGCGCAGGAACCATTGCTCGGTGGCGCGGAAGATGAGCGGATTCTTGCATCGCCAGCAATGCGGGTAGCTGTGCTTGAAGTTTTCGTGATGAAGGAGCGCGCCGCGCTTTTGAAGTTCGGCGACGATAGCGGGATTCGCCTTGAAAACGTTCATCCCCGCCCATTGTCCCGCTTCCGCCGTAAAGACGCCGTCGCCACCGACGGGCGTCAGCGGTTTCAGTTGATACAGGTTGCCGACCACGAAGTCCTCGTAGCCGTGGCCTGGCGCGGTGTGGACCAATCCGGTGCCGGTGTCGGCAGTCACGTGTCCGCCGTACATCAGCTTGACGTCGCGCCCGGCAAACGGATGGCGAAAAATGTCGGTGCCGTCAAGCGCCTTGAGCGCCTGGCGCGAGAGCGCAATCCGTTTTTCAACCTTGAGCGCGCAGGCCTTCGCGACCTCGTCGGCAAGACGCGCGGCAACGATGTAATAGCGGTCGCCCACCTTTAGCGCGACGTAATCGAACGTCTCGTTGAGACAGATGCCGAGATTGGCGGGCAGCGTCCACGGAGTGGTGGTCCAGATGACCGCGAATAACCGCCCCGCGCGATGCGCCACGGAGAGTTCGGCGCCGTCGCCGGGATCGGCGGCAAGGGCGGCGGCGTCGGGCACGTTGGCGTTGAGCGCAAAAGCGACGTAAATCGACGGCGATTCGTGCTCCGCGTATTCGACCTCGGCCTCGGCCAGCGCGGTGCCGCACGAGAAGCACCAGTGCACAGGGCGAAGCCCGCGATAGACGTACCCTTCCTCGACCAGGTGGCGCAGCACGCCGATCTCGGCCGCGTCGTACTCGGGCGCGAAAGTCAGGTACGGGTGCTCCCAGTCGCCAATCACGCCGAGGCGGCGGAAATCCGAACGCTGGATCTCGATCCACTTCTGCGCGTACTGGCGGCATAGCCGGCGCAGTTCGAGCTTCGGCATGGTGCGGGCGCGCGCGCCGAGGTCGCGGGTCACGCGATGCTCGATCGGCATCCCATGGCAGTCCCATCCGGGGACGAACGGCGTGCGAAAGCCCAGCATCGAGCGCGACCGCACGACGAAATCCTTAAGTATCTTGTTGAGCGCGGTTCCCAGATGGACCCGCCCGTTCGCGTAGGGCGGACCGTCATGTAGCACCCACGGCGGGTCATTGCGGCGCGCCTCCATCAGGCGCGCGTAGATGTCCATCTCGTCCCACTTCTTCAGGAGTTCCGGCTCCCGCTTGGGCAGGTTCGCCTTCATTGGGAAGTCGGTCCTGGGAAGCTTCAGTGTCGATTTGTAGTCGCTTTCGGCCACGGATGTGATTCGACGCGCCGGTGAGCGGCGCATCGCTTTCTCAAGTCCTGTTCAGGATTTCCTTGCGCACAGAATAACTTAGCGTGGAGTCCTTCGCGAGTATGTAAGCCGCGCGGGCCGATACCAGCATGGCCCAGTGCGAGCGCGATTCGCCAGCGCCGCCGTTCTGCAGGACGCCGCCTAAAAACGCTATTTGAAAAGGAGCAGCGCGGCTCGTATTATTCACCCACAATCTACCGGCCCCTATCAATTATGGCACTTAGGAAAGTCACCATTTTCGATAAGCCCGGCTCGGCCGTCGTGCCTGTGGACGAGGAAGGACAGGCCAAACCGTGCGTGCTTGGCGTCAGATGGGTCAATCCCGACACTTTCGAGACTATCCGCGTGCGCGGCGGAGTTCGTACCGGACCGCACAATGAGGTACTCAAGAAAATCGAGCCTACGCTCGATTTGAGCCCGTTTGCGAACGACGACTTCGGCAAGACCCATCTCAAGGTCAAAAAATGAGTGAGGGCGCAGGCGCTCTGGCGGGGCTCAGGGTGCTCGATTTGAGCACCTACCGGGGGCATCTTGCGGGCCGGCTGCTGGCCGACATGGGCGCCGACGTCGTAAAGGTCGAGCCTCCCGCGGGCGACATGGCGCGCCGGATCGGTCCGTTCGTCGATGACCGGCCCCATCACGACCGCAGCCTCTTCTTCTGGTTTTACAATCTCAACAAGCGCTCGTTGACGCTCGATATAACGAATCCGCGCGGACGCGAACTTCTGCTCGACCTCGCGCGCGCAACCGACGTGCTCGTCGAGAGCTTCGCGCCGGGTGAGATGGCGCGGATGGGCCTTGGGTGGGACGAGCTTCATCGCCTGAATCCGGCGCTCGTGATGCTCTCCATCGCGCCCTTCGGACAGACCGGTCCGTACCGTGATTTCGAGGCGGACGACACGGTCTTGACCGCGCTTTCCGGGATGCTTTACGTCAACGGCTATCCGGGCCGTCAGCCGGTCCGCCCACTGGGCCTTCAGGCCTATCATAGCGCGGCCTATTACGGGGCTATCGCCGTGATGTGCGCGCTGCTCGCGCGCGATCGCGAGCCAGTGGGCCAATGGATCGATCTCAGCATGCAGGAAGCGGCGGCCGCCGCAGTCGAGCACGTGGCGGGCAGCTATTTCGGTCAGAACTTCGTTGAGCCGCGGCGCGGAACGCTGCATTGGAGCCGATTCTTCCGGGTCGCGCGATGCCGCGACGGCTATGTCATGCATTGCACGCTCGGCGACTGGACCTCGCTTATCGAATGGGTCAAAAGCGAGGGCAAGGCGCAGGATCTCGCCGATCCCAGGTGGGAGGATGTCGGCTATCGCGCCGAGCACGCGGAGCATCTGTTCGACGTGCTCGACGAATGGGTCAAGGATTACGAGTGCAATGAACTGCTCGAACGGGCGCAGGCGCTTCGCCAGCCTTACGCAATCGTGCAGGGTCCCGAGGCGATGCTTAAGGACGAGCAGTTAAACGCACGCGGTTTTTTCGTCGAGGTTGAGCATCCCGAGCTCGGCCGGACGTTCCGTTATCCCGGCGCGCCCTACCTGTTCAACGGCACCCCGTGGCGCGTCAGGCGCCGCCCGCCGCTTCTCGGCGAGCATACCAGCGAGATCCTGCGCGACGAGCTCGGCCTTGAGCCTGCCGAGATTGCCGCGCTTTACGCGCAGGGGATTGTCTAAACGATGGGTTCGCTTGCGCTCCAAGGAGTCCGGGTACTCGACTTCACGTGGGTCGTCGCGGGACCGGTCGCAACCCGGATTCTGGCCGACAACGGCGCGGAAGTGGTCAAGATCGAACGCAAGGTGCCGCCTCCGCTGGGCGATCGCAAGCGCGGCCTGCAATGCGACCTGCATCGCAACAAGCTCTCGCTCGCCCTCAACATGGGCCATCCGCGCGGACTCGAAATTGCGCTCGACCTCGTGCGCAAGAGCGATATCGTGATCGACAATTTCTCGGCCCGCGTGATGCGGCAGTGGGGGATGGATTACGAAAGCCTCCGCCGCGTCAAACCGGACATCATCTGCATCAGCATGTCGGGCTTCGGGCATACCGGGCCGCGCTCGAACTTCGTCAGCTATGGACCCACGCTCCAGGCGCTGACCGGCTACACCCGCCTGATGACCGACATCGACGGCGAACCGGCAGGTTACGGCTATTCATACTCGGACATGGCGGGCGGATTCACCGGGGCGCTCGCCGCGCTGGTCGCCTTATGGAACCGAAGGCGCACCGGGCGGGGGCAGTTCGTTGATCTCTCGCAGCTGGAGGCGGTCGCGGCCCTCATCGGACCGTGCCTGCTCGATCTCACCGTCAACGGCCGCGTGCCCGAGCCGCCGCTCTACAACTCCCAGGAAGCGCCCGCGGCGCCGCACGGGGTTTACCGATGCCGCGCACTGGACGGCGACGACGACCGGTGGGTCGCAATCGCGGTGCGCTCGCAGGGCGAATGGAACCGCTTCGTCGAGGCGATCGGTTCGCCCGCGTGGGCGGCAGAGCCGAAGTTCCGCACGCTCTATCTGCGGATGCGAAATCGCACGGAACTGGACGCGAACATCGCCCGGTGGACCTTGCAACGCAGCGCCGAGGAAGCGATGGCCGCGCTTCAGAAGGCGCGGGTTGCGGCCGGGGTCGTTTCAAACGGCGCCGACCTCTGCGAGCGCGATCCTCAACTGAAGGCTCGCGGATTCTGGCCGACGGTCGCGCGCGCCGACGGCTCTCTGACCCGGGTAAGCGGGGTTCCCTTCAAGCTTTCGGGCGGATCGGGCTCGGTCAGAACCATCGCGCCCGAAGTCGGCGAGAATAACGATTACATCCTTGGCGAGCTTTTGGGGATGAGCCCGGCGGAGCGCGCGGAACTTGTTGCGGCGGGCGTGGTGTGGCCCTGATGAAGCATGGATTACTTTCTGTTTACGAACCGTTATCGTTATCCTACGTTCGGTCAACACGCATCTCCGGTGGCCTGACGGGAGGTGGGAATTGCTCGCCAGCGTACTTTCTGCGGCTCTTCAAGGTGTTGACGCTTTCCCAGTCGAGGTCGAAGTCGATATCGGCGCGGGCGTGCCCAATCTGAAGACCGTCGGCCTTGCCGAAGGCGCGGTCAAAGAGGCGCAGGAGCGCGTCAAGTCGGGAATCACCAACTCCGGCTACGAATTTCCCAACCGCAAAATAACCATTAACCTCGCCCCGGCCGATATCCGCAAGGAAGGGTCCGCCTTCGATCTGCCGATCGCGCTTGGAATCCTGGCGGCAGCCGGCGAACTTAAGAACCGCGAGCGGATGGCGAATTACCTGGTGCTGGGCGAGCTTGCGCTCGACGGCCGGGTGAAAAGAATCAAGGGCGCGCTGCCGACCGCGCTGCTCGCCCGCGCTTCGAAATACACGGGCGTTGTGCTGCCCAGGGAAAACGCGCTCGAAGCCTCGGTGGTCGGCGGCGAAGTTTCGATCCTCGGAGTGGAGACGCTTCGCGAAGCAATCGAGTTCTTCGAGGGCCTGCACGAAATCCCGCCAACTGTTGCCAATGTCGCGGATCTGTTCAATTGCGCAAGCCGCTACGAGGTCGATTTCGCCGAGGTCAAGGGACAGGAGCAGGCCAAGCGCGCGCTCGAAGTGGCGGCCGCCGGCGGTCACAACTGCCTGATGATCGGACCGCCCGGCTCGGGCAAGACGATGCTCGCCAAGCGTCTGCCGACCATCCTGCCCGCGATGACCTTTGACGAGGCGATCGAAACGACCAAGGTGCACTCGGTGATGGGCCTGCTCGACGGGCGCGCGTTGATCGCGACCCGGCCGTTCCGCTCGCCCCATCACACGATTTCCGACGCGGGCCTTATCGGCGGAGGGCCGGTGCCGCGTCCCGGCGAGGTCAGCCTGGCCCATCACGGGGTACTCTTTCTTGACGAGCTGCCCGAGTTCCGAAAGAACGTGCTCGAAGTGTTGCGCCAGCCGCTGGAAGACGCGCGGATCACGATCTCGCGCGTGATGGGGACGATCACGTTCCCGGCCTCGGTGATGCTGATAGCGGCGATGAATCCCTGCCCCTGCGGATTTTACGGCGACCTCTCGCACGAGTGCACCTGCTCGCCGCTTGCGATCCAGCGCTACCGCTCGCGCATCTCGGGTCCGCTGCTCGACCGCATCGACATCCATATCGAGGTTCCCGCCGTCAAGTACAAGGAACTGACCGACCGCAGCGCCAGCGAACCGTCCGAACAGATCCGCGAGCGCGTCAACCGCGCGCGCGACATCCAGTTGAGGCGGTTTGCGAAGACGTCGTTTTTCTGCAACGCGCAGATGGGAGCGCGCGAATTGCGCGCTCACTGCCATGTCGACGCTTCGGGCGAGCGCCTGCTTGAACTTGCGATTAACCGCCTCGGCCTGAGCGCTCGCGCCTACACGCGGATTCTGAAAGTCGCCCGCACTATCGCGGATCTCGACGAATCCGCCGATATCCAGGCGCATCACATAAGCGAAGCGATCCAGTACCGCTCCCTCGACCGCACCGCCCTGTGAGGCGCAAGGCGGCCCTCCTGGCCATAATGTTGCGTCGGTCAGTCGCACCGCTTTGCCTTACGACACGGCATTAGTGTATCTACTTTTGAGAATAAGCCAATTCTGTCCCGTCAGGCCTCGTGTGATCGGAAAGAAGGGGACTTTCCAAGGGGAACTCACGATGGGTAGTGGCATGGGACGTATGCTCGTATTCATTCTGCTCGGTTCTGCGCTAACCGTCGGGGCATTGATGCTCGCCCAGATGCTGAACGGCGGCTAGCACAGCCGCAGGCTGTGACAACGGGCCAGCCCGGCCGAGTCGCGACTCGTACTTAACGGACCGTCGCTGCGTAACGGTGTGCTCTTGCGTCGGCGGCTCCGCGCAGGTCTCGTGCCGCCCATGGCGGACCGGTTTGCGCTGGCGACCGCTTTGACAAAAGAGCAGATTCGATGGTAGGCAGGCGATAGTCCCAGTCAATTCTTGTATCGCCAGAGTAGGATGGGCGAGGGTTCGGCAATGAGCGACTATGTCCGCTATATCGATAAAACCCGCGAGTATTACCTTGCCGAAGGCTACAAGACCCCGTACAAGTGGGCGCATTTCGAAGACATTCCATTCGCCCGGCTGGAAAAGCCGCTTGCGCAATGCCGCCTTGGATTGGTGACCACCAGCGATGTCGCGGCGCTGAATGAAAGCGGCGAGCGCGAGCGTCATGATAAGGCTACCCTGATCGGCAACGTCTATTCGATCCCCTTCGACACGCCTGCCGAGCGGCTGTTCAGTCGCAACGAGCATTACGATCGCTATACGACCAACCTCGACGACGTGAACAGCTATTGCCCGGTGACGCGGATGCGGGAACTGGCGGCCGAGGGACGTATCGGCGGCGTCGCTCCGCGCTTTCACGGGGTTTACACCTCTTACAGCCAGCGCGTGACGATGGAGCGCGATGCACCCGAGGTGCTCAAGCGATGCCGCGAGGATGGCGTCGACGCGGTCCTGCTGACCCCCGTCTGACCCGTCTGCCACCAGACCGTTGGTCTGGTCGCACGTCATCTCGAAGCAAATGGTATCCCCACCGTGATTTTCGGCACCGCCCGCGACATCGTTGAGTACGTCGGAGTCCCGCGTTTCGTCTTCACTGACTTCCCGCTCGGCAATCCGTGCGGCAGACCCTTCGAGCCTGCGATGCAGCGGGAAATAATTGAGGCGGGCCTCCGCCTGCTCGAAAACGCCACGGCTCCCGCGCCAACCATCGTCACGCCCTACGTATGGAGCGAAGACGATAGCTGGAAGCGGCTGATCTTCACCAAGGAACGGCCGTTCCTCGAGGGCGAAGCTTATGAGCATTGGATGCAGGCGAAGCAGAAATACCGCGAGCTCAAGAAGGAAAACAAAATTTGAACCGCGCGAGGCCCCTCAAGCGGAAACCGAGCCGCTCGTCATAAAGGACGGAGGAAACGGATGCCTCGTGAAGTGGTAGTTTACTCGACGCCTCTTTGCGCCCCTTGCGAGCGGCTCAAGGCTTACCTGCGCGCCAAAGGCGTGGCGTTCACCGTCAGGGACGTGATGGTTGACGAGGAAGCCGCGATGTTTCTGGAAAGCCGCAATATACGCTCGACTCCGGTGCTCGCTATCGATGATGAGATCATCGTAGGGTTCGACCCTGAGCGAATCGCCCGGGCGCTTCAAGCCGGCTAAACCAATTGCGCCATCGCGGCCGGCCTCGTTCCGGGGGCGCAGGTCGGAGCCAGGTCGCACCTTCGAGATTGCGCACCCCTGGCGAAGCCTGAGAAACTGAAGCCTGGCGGGTGTTCTCGCGCCGGTCGACAAACCCCGACAGGAAGGACAGTCGCGTTGGCGGAAGCAAAGCTTGGCCCGGTCGACGAAATCAACCGGATTATTAGGGAAAACCGCGTTTCCGAGTATCGCTCACCAAACCTCAAGCTTGGGATGCGCCCGCTTGAGTTCGCACGCGGAAGCGCGCGATGGGCCTGGGAAAACCAGCCTGCCTCCGTACTCAACCCTTTTGGAACCCTTCAGGGCGGCTATCTGGCGCTCTTTATCGACGAGATGCTCGCGACCGCTATCGGCTCGGTACTCGAAGCCGGCGAATGGGCGGTCACCGCGGAAGTAAAGATTTCCTACCTGAGAGCGCTTAGACCCGGCCAACTGTCCGGTTCGGCCCGAGTCGTCCGGAGAACCCGCGCCCTCGCCTTCATGGAGGCGTCGGTCAGCACGGCGGACGGGACGCTCGCCACGACCGCCACCTCGACCTGGGCAATCTCGAAGGAATGAGGCGCAAGCGGTGGCCGGGACAGGTTCGAGCGGCTGTCGGCCTCGACCCGCGGCCCTCTCGCGACGACACGATCCAGAGGTTATGATATGGTTGGCGCAGGGAGAATCGGGCAGCTTATCGCGATTGACACAGTTGGCGACGTAACCTAGCCTTTGTGCTTCTCGAAATAGCACTTTACCCTGTAACTGATTCCAGGTTTACCGACGATCAGCTTCTAACCCCATGTTCGACACGTTGAGCGACCGCCTCGAAGGAGTTTTCAAGAAACTCCGGGGCCACGGGCGTATCACCGAAAGCAATATCGATGACGCGCTGCGCGAGGTTCGCCTTGCCCTGCTCGAAGCGGACGTCAATATCAAGGTCGTTCGCGACTTCGTTGAGCACGTCAAGCGAAAGGCGCTCGGCCAGGAGGTCCTGCGCTCGCTCACGCCCGAGCAGCATCTGATAAAGTTCGTCGCCGACGAACTGCGGGAGGTGATGGGCGGCGCGGCGCGGGAAATCGACCTCAAGGTCAAGCCTCCCGTCAAGATAATGGTGGTCGGGCTGCAGGGCTCCGGCAAAACCACCTCGGCCGCCAAGCTGGCGCGATGGCTCAAGGAGAACCGCAAGCGCCATCCGATGCTCGTCTCGACCGACGTTCGCCGGCCCGCCGCGATGGAACAGTTGCGCATCCTCGGCGGTCAAATCGGCGTCCCGGTGCTCGACACCCATGAGAACGAGGATCCGATCGAGATTGCGAGCCGGGCACTTGCGCGCGCCGAGACTGCCGGCTACGACGCGGTTCTTGTCGACACCGCGGGCCGGCTGCAGATCGACCAGGAACTGATGGAGGAACTCGACCGGCTTAAAGCCGTGCTTCGACCCCATCATATTGTCTTCGTCGCCGACGCGATGACCGGCCAGGAGGCGGCCAACGTCGCCGCCGGGTTCCATGAGCGGCTCGGCATCTCGGGCGTGATCCTGACCAAGCTCGACAGCGACGCGCGCGGCGGCGCCGCGCTATCGGTCAGGGCCGTCACCGGAGCGCCCATCCTGTTCGCCGGTGTCGGCGAGAAGCTCGACGCCTTCGAGCCGTTCTATCCCGACCGCCTCGCTTCGCGGATTCTCGGAATGGGCGACGTGCTGACGCTCATCGAGAAAGCCCAGGCCAACTACGACCAGAAGCAGGCCAGGGAACTCGAGCGCAAATTCAAGAAGAACGAGTTCACGGTGACCGACTTCGCCGAGCAGTTGAAGACGATTCGCAAGATGGGCTCGCTCGGCGACCTGCTCGGGATGATCCCCGGGCTCAAGAAGGTCGCGGGACAGGTCGATTCCGAGGAAGCGCGCCGCGAACTCAAGCGTATCCAGGCGATTATCGACTCGATGACGCCGCAGGAACGCGAAAACCATTTGATTCTCAACGGACGAAGGCGCGCACGGATTGCCAGCGGCAGCGGCACTTCGGTCCAGGACGTGAACAAGTTCATCAAGCAGTTCGAGCAGACCCGCAAGATGATGAAAAAGCTGACCCGGATGGGCGCAGGCAGGGCAATGATGCGCGGACTGCATTTTGGAAGCTAATATAGTCGAGGGGAGATTCAGACAAAGATGCTGGTTATCCGGTTGCGGCGTCACGGTAGCCGAAAGAAACCGTTCTTCAGAATCGTCGTCGCCGATTCGCGTTCGCCCCGTGACGGGCGCTTCGTCGCCCAGATCGGGACTTACGACCCGGCCTTCAATCCGCCCAAGGTCAACCTCGAGCGCGAGCAGGTGGATCATTGGCTCAAAGCCGGGGCTCAGCCTAGCGATACGGTCCGCAAACTTATAGGTGAGGCTCAAAGCGCACCCGCAAGCTCATGACGAGTTCCGCAACATGGAGCCGAACATGAAAGAGCTAGTCCGGTACCTGGCACAGCAGTTGGTCAATAATCCGGACGCGGTCGAGGTTAAGGAGACGCAGGGCGACACCGCCTCGGTGTTGGAACTGCGGGTGGCGAAGGAGGACCTGGGCCGCGTGATCGGCAAGCAGGGGCGTACCGCAAAATCGATTCGCACCATTCTCAACGCGGTCGCCTCTCGCACCAACCGCAAGGTCGTCCTCGAGATCATCGAGGAAAAATAGTCCGCCGAGCGGCGCTCGCGGCCGGCCGGCGCCACCGACTTCCGCCGCAAGGCTGACCAAGTGCAATTCGACTCTGGAAATCCTCCAAAGAGTCCCGCTGAAAAACTAATCCCGATTGGCCGCCTCACCGGTGCGCACGGACTAAAGGGCGCGCTAAGGCTCCGGCTCGAGGGCGAAGACCTCGAAATCCTCCGTTCACTCGGGCGCGTTTTTGTCAATCTAGGCGGCGCGCCAAGGGAATATCGCGTGCTGGCAATCGCCTCGCTCGGACGCAAGTCGATTCGCCTTCAACTCGAAGGCGTCGTCACCTGCGAGCAGGCCGAAGCCCTCAAGGGAGAGCTGGTGATGGCGGCCGAGAGCGACCTGCCGCCCGCGGCCGAGAACGAGTTCTACTATTATCGGGCGATCGGATGCGACGTGGCGCTCACTGACGGGTGCATTATCGGCAAGGTCGAGGAGATTTTCTCGACCGGCGCCAACGACGTGCTCGTGGTGCGCGGCGAAGGCCGGGAAGTCCTGGTTCCGGTGATCGCCGACGTCGTCAAGGCGGTCGATCTCGACGCGGGCCGTATCACGATCGAAGCGGTCCCCGGGCTGCTCGACTAGCTACCCGTCCCGTGGCTGGATTTCGCGCGCGCCGCCCGGCTGGTCGAACCGCGAGCGCGCCGGTAAAGTTTTAGCTCGGCCCACGGGCGCGGGTATGGCACGCGATGGCTTCGATGGAGTTTCACGTAATCACGCTGTTTCCCGAGATGTTCGAATCGCCGTTTCGCGCCGGCATGGTCGGCCGGGCGATAGAACAGGGAATATTAGCGCTTGAGGCTCACGCGCTTCGCCCCTACGGGCTTGGCAATTACAGGCAGGTCGATGACACGCCGTACGGGGGCGGCAGCGGGATGGTGATGCGGCCGGAACCCCTTGCTGCGGCGATTGACGCCGTCATGGCGGCGCATCCGGGTCTATGGCGCGTGCTGCTTACGCCGCAGGGCGAGCTTCTCGACCAATCGATGGTGCGCGAGCTAGCGGCGCGAAAGCCGGGTCTGCTGCTGGTCGCGGGACGCTACGAAGGCGTGGACGAGCGGGTGCGCGCGATGGTGGATCAGGAAATTTCGATCGGCGACTACGTGCTCTCGGGCGGCGAGATTCCCGCGATGGTGATAATCGAGGCGGTCGCGCGGCTGGTTCCGGGCGTGCTCGGAAATCCCGATTCGCTCGCCGAGGAATCGTTCAGCGCGGGGCTGCTCGAATATCCGCAGTACACCCGCCCCGAAACCTTTCGCGGGATGAAGGTGCCGGACATCCTGCTTAGCGGCGACCATCAGAAGATTCGCGCGTGGCGCGAGGCCGAAGCGAAAAAGCGCACCGCCGAGCGCCGCCCAGACCTGTTGGTCCGTCCAAAACGCTGAGCGTGGCCCAACTCTTCGCAGCGCTGATCCATTATCCGGTGCTCGACCGCCGCGGCCGTATCGTTACGTCCGCGATAACCAGCCTCGATCTCCACGATCTCGCGCGCGCAGCCCGCACCTTCGCTCTCGACACCGTCTTCGTCGTGCATCCCATTGCCGAGCAGCGCGAATTCGCGCGCACGGTTATCGATCACTGGCGGAGCGAGCCGGCGCGGAACTTCGATTCGCGAAGAATCGAAGCCCTTGAAACGCTCAGAATCGTTTCGGACCTCGACGAGGCTCTCGCGCAGGCGAGCACGCTTTGCAACGGCGCGCGACCGCTGCTGGTCCATACCTCGGCCCGAACCTCGGGGGCGACCAGCGCGCGGGAGCTTCGCGCGCGCCTTGACGCGCCGGACGCGCCACCCGCGATGCTTCTGTTCGGGACCGGGTTCGGGCTTGCGCCGGCGGTGAGGGAGCGCGCGGATATTGTTCTAAATGGAATTCGTGGGCCCGGCGATTACAACCATCTCTCGGTACGCGCCGCGTTCGCGATCATCCTCGACCGGCTGCGCGGTGCGTGAACCCCCAGATCGGCTCGAAAACGGGAAAACAAGGATAAAGCAGATGCTCAGCCTGATCGCGCAACCTACCGTCGTCGAATCCACGGGCAACAAGCCGAAACTCATCGAGGAGTTCGTGGGCCGGGTGAACACCGCTACCGAGGCCGTAAGCATAGCCAGGATGCGGAGTCCGGCCGGATGGATCGAGCCCGGGCAAACTCCCGAGTTTGACGAATACACCGTGGTTCTCAAGGGTTTGCTCCGGGTCGAAACTCGTGACGGCGCGCTCGACGTCGCAGCGGGTCAGGCGGTCAAGGCGCCGCGCGGGCAGTGGGTTCGCTACAGCACCCCCTCGGCCGAAGGCGCCGAGTACGTATCGGTGTGTATTCCCGCGTTCTCGCCTGCGACGGTCCATCGCGACGAGTAGCCGCCCGTGGCGCCGGATTGCGGGTCAGAGCGCCGAGATGGGGCCCGGATTCGCTATCCTTTCCGGCCCATCGCGGTGCGGCGGGGGGCGGTTGAGTCCGGCGGGCGATTCGGTTAGAGTTTCGGTTTCGCTACCCGAGGTTACTTCCCCATGAACAGCGTCATCAAGAAGGTTGAGGAGCGCAATCTCCGTACTGATCACCCGCAATTCAGGGTGGGCGACACAGTTCGCGTTTACGTAAAGGTTGTCGAGGGCGAAAAGGAGCGAATCCAGGCATTCGAGGGCACGGTCATCAAAATAAACCGCGGGGGAAACCGCACCAACTTCACAGTTCGCAAAATCTCTTACGGGGTCGGCGTGGAGAGAATCTTTCCCCTCCATTCCGCGCGGATTGACCGAATCCAGGTGCTCTCGCATGGCAAGGTGCGGCGCGCACGGCTTTATTACCTGCGCGGACTCACCGGCAAGTCCGCCCGCCTCGAAACCGTCTAGCAGGTCCCGAGAAAGCGGAATACGCAATCTGAACGCATGCAGGGTACGATAGCCCCGCTAGTCGGTGCCGGTCATCCGGATGCGGCCGTCGAAATACGCGCCCTCGCACACGGTGAGATTTTCCGCGCTGATATTGCCGGATACGCGGGCGTGAGGCCCGATATAGACCTTTCCGGAACCGGCCACGTCGCCCCTTAGCTCGCCCATTACGACCAGCCTGCGCGCCTGCACTTTTCCCTCGACGGTCGCTTCGTCGGATATCACCACCAGGTCGACTGACACGACTTCGCCGCGGAAGTGTCCTTCGATTCGGACCGGTTCGTTGAAGATGAGCTTGCCCGCGACGGTTACACCGCGGCCCACCGCGACTCGTGTCCGCTCCTGCATCCAGTTCGCGGATGACGCGATATCGCCCGGAGCAGCCGCGGTTTCGGCCGCGCTCGTCTCTGCACCGGTTGATCTTCCTTTGCGTTCAAGCAGAGGCATCGCCGAATAACCCGCTCAATCGGGTGGAAAGACATGGCAGGCGACGGCATGTCCGCCGTGCCCGGTCTCGAGCACTGGTTCCACCTTACGGCAAATATCCTTTGCATAGGGGCATCGTGGATGGAAGGCGCATCCTTTGGGCGGATCGACCGGACTCGGCACCTCGCCCGGCAGCTTGATACGCTCGGCGTGCGCCTGCGGATTGAGCGAGGGAATCGCCGACAGAAGCGCCCGCGTATACGGATGGCGCGGGTTCAGGTAAATGTCGTCGCGGCTTGCCGTCTCCACGATCTTCCCCAGATACATGATAGCGACACGCTGGCTTACGTGTTCGACCAGGCGAAGGTCGTGAGCGATAAACAGGTACGTCAGCCGCAGCCGCTCCTGGAGGTCCTGCAAGAGGTTGATTATCTGCGCCTGGATCGAAACGTCGAGCGCGGAGACCGGCTCGTCGAGCACGAGGAAACGCGGATTCACGGCTAGCGCGCGCGCGATCCCGATCCGCTGGCGCTGCCCGCCCGAAAACTCGTGCGGATAACGGTTCATCGCTCCCGCGTCGAGCCCGACCATCTCGAGCAGCTCGGCGATCCTGCGCTCCTTCTCCGCTCCGCGCGCGAGGCGGTGGATCTCGATTCCCTCGCCGACGATCGAACGCACCCGCATCCGCGGGTTGAGCGAGGCGTAGGGATCCTGGAAGACGAGCTGCATCTCGCGCCTTAACGCGCGCAACTCCCTGCGCGAGAGCGTGGCCAGGTCGCGCCCGTCGAAGACGACGCGCCCTGAAGTCGGCTCGATAAGCTTGAGCAGCAGGCGTCCGAGCGTCGATTTACCCGACCCCGACTCGCCGACCAGTCCGAGCGTCTCACCCGGGTAGATCTCGAGGCTGACCGCGCTGACTGCCTTGACGGTGAGCCGATGGCGGCCAAGCAGTCCGCTCGCGCCGGCCTCAAACTCCTTGCCGAGATTTTCAGCCCTGACCAGCGGCGCTCCCGTCGCGGGCGTCGCGGCCGGACTATACGCGGATACAGGCGACATAGTGGTTGGGTGCCTTCTCTTCGAGCGGCGGTTCAACCTCGGCGCATCGCGCAATCGCTATCGGGCATCGCGGATGGAACCGGCATCCGGGCGGCGGCCTGAGCGCGCTCGGAATGGTTCCGGGAATCGCCTGCAGGCGCCGCCGGCGCGCTCCGTCAACTCCGGGAATCGATTCGAGCAATCCCTTCGTGTACGGATTCATCGGATGGCGGAAGAGCTCGGCCGATGGCGCCTGCTCCATCACGCGCGCCGCGTACAGGATCGTAACGTCATCGGCGTACTCAGCCACGATCCCCAGGTCGTGGGTGACAAGGATCACCGCGAGACCCAGGCGCGATTGCAGCTCGCGGATAAGATCGAGTATCTGCGCCTGGATTGTCACGTCGAGCGCGGTTGTCGGCTCGTCGGCAATCAGCACGCGCGGATTGCACGACAGCGCCATCGCGATCATCACCCGCTGGCGCATCCCGCCCGAAAGCTGATGTGGATAATCATCGACCCTGCGCTCGGGATCGGCGATTCCGACCATCCTGAGCGCCTCGATCGTCCGCTCGCGCGCTTCGCTGCGCGAGACCTTCTGATGAAGCCGGATAGCCTCGGCGATCTGGCTTCCGATCGTGAAGACCGGATTCAGCGAAGTCATCGGCTCCTGGAAGATCATCGCGATTCGCGCGCCGCGCACCTGGCGCATCTCGGGCTCGGAAAGCCTGGTAAGGTCGCGGCCCTCGAACAGGATCTGGCCGCCGACGATGCGCGCCGATTCGGGCAATAGCCGCATGATAGAGAGGACCGAGACGGTTTTTCCCGAACCTGACTCACCCACCAGGCCCATCAGCTTGCCCGGCTCGACCGAAAAGCTGACGCCGTCCACCGCGCGGACTTCTCCGTCCTCGGTGAAAAACGAGGTGCGAAGCGACTTTACCTCGAGCAACGCCACGTGCGTCTCAGCCTACCATCCGTGGCCGCAACCCCAAAGACGCCCTGTGCAGGCAAAAAAGGCCCGCGTCTCACCTGAGATGCGACGGGTCGAGCCGGTCGCGCAGATGGTCGCCGAGGAAGTTGAATGACATCACCGCCAGAAAAATAAAGACACCAGGCAGCAGGATCCACGGATAATGGGCAAGCGCGTGCACGTCTTCGGCCTGAGCGAGCAGGTTTCCCCAGCTTGCGGCGGGCTCCTGGATCCCGAGCCCAAGCAGCGAAAGCGCACTCTCGCCGAGAATGAATCCGGGGATGGAGAGAGTGGCCGCGACTATCGCATAACCCATCACGGACGGGATCACGTGGCGGCTCAGGATGCGCCATCGCGAGGCCCCGAGCGCGCGCGCGGCTTCCACGTACGGAACCGAGCGCACCGAAGCCGTCATCCCGCGGATGACGCGGGCGAATCCCGCCCAGCCGATGAAGCTCATGATCGCGACGATCATGAAGAAGGTCTTGACCGTGCTCATCCCCGACGGAATTACCGCGGCCAGCGCGAGCAGGAAGTAAAACGACGGCAGCGACATCTCAATTTCCGACCATCGCATGATGAGGTTGTCGAGCAATCCGCCGACGTAGCCCGACAGTGCGCCAATCGTTATCCCGAGCGAAAAGGTTATTCCGACGCCGAGAATCCCGATGAACATGCTGACGCGCGAGCCGTAAACGATTCGCGAGAACAGGTCGCGGCCGAGCGCGTCGCTGCCGAGGAGAAAGTACGGCGGCGCGCCGTGCGCGGTCGTAAAGATATGTCCGCGGGTGAACAGATGCACCCATGTTCTGGCGCCGCGCTCCTCGGCGTAAGTGCGCCTTATCGCATCCGTCATGCGCATCGGGTGCGCGTAGAAAAATCCCCGCGACCATTCGGACGGCGCCGCCAGGTGAAGCGCCATCGGGGGACAATCCGGCAGGCTTCGATACTGACGGGTCGGATTGTAGGGGGCGATTATCGGCGAGCCGAGCGCAAGGATGTAGAACGCGACAAGGCACAGCGTCGAAAGCCTGACCGGCCACGATGCAAGCCGCCATTCGCGCCGCAGCGTCGCGCCCAGGCCCGCTTGCCGCGCAGGCGGGGGCGCTTCGAGCGGGACCCCGGTTCGTGGCAGCGCCACGCTCATTGCGACTCCATCGAGGAGAAGTCCACGCGCGGATCGACCGCGACCAGCGCGATATCCGCCAGCAGGTTTCCGACCAGCAGCAGCACCGAGCCCATCAGCACCGAGCCCATCACCAGGTACACGTCGAGCGAACGCACCGCGTCGAGCAGCAGCAATCCGAGTCCCTGCAGGTTCATCACCGCCTCGACCAGCGCCGCACCGCCAAGCAGGTCGGCAAGCCCGTAACCCGCCATCGTGACGAACGGGTTAAGCGCGTTTCGCAGCACGTGCTTGTAGATTACGGCGCGCTCCGAAAGCCCTTTGGCGCGCGCGGTCCTGACAAAATCGGAACCCTTGATCTCGAGAATCTGCGAGCGCATCAGCCGCATCAGCGAGGCCATGCCGGCCGTCCCGAGCACCATCACAGGCAGGATCAGATGGTTGATGCGGTCGGCGATCTTTCCCCACAGGTCAAGCTGCGGATAGAAGACCGAGTACGTACCGCCGACCGGGAACCATCCGGTCCTGAGCGCCAGATACATCATCAGGAAGGCGAGGAAAAAGTTCGGCACCGACATCCCGAAGAACGCAAGGAACGAGAGCACCCGGTCCCAGATCGAATTCTGTTTGACCGCGACGATGATCCCGATCGGAATCGCGAGCGACCACGCGAACAGCATGCTCGCCGCCGACAGGATTACCGTGTTGAGCGCGCGCGAGCCGATAAGGCTGAGCACGCTCACCCGGTAGGTCAGCGAGATGCCGAGATTCAGATGGACGACCGCCCAGAGCCATTTGCCGTAGCGGACCAAAAGCGGCTGGTCGAGCCCGAACTGCGCCTGCATCTGCGCAATCATCTGGGGCGAAACCGACGGATTCATCTTCAGATTCGACAGGAAATCGCCCGGCACCATCGACATCACGAGAAACGAGATGAACGTGATCCCGACGAGCAATGGGACCATGTTGATGACGCGCTTGACGATGAACTTTCCCATCCTGGAATCAGATCGACTTCGGCGCGGCGCGCCGGTCAAGCCTCCCGAAACTGGATCAGCTCGGGGCGGTACCTGCCCCACACCGTATCGCGGAAATTCTCAAGCGAGCTCTTGTACGCGTCGTATGCGATCTGCCGCACGGTCTCGATCACCGCGAGCTGGTCGTGAAGGATTTGCTGGATTCGCCAGTAGTACGGCGCGCGTGCCCTGATATCCATCACCGAGGCGCCTTCGTCGAGAAGCCGGTCGATCTCGGCCTCCCACGGCGTCGCGGGCGTCTTCTGGTTCGGATTCCACAGATGCAGATTGCCTGACGAGCGCAGGAAGTTGGCGCCGTTGTTCGGTTCGATCGTTCCGGTAAACCCGATCAGCACGCAATCCCAGTCGAAACTATTGGTGAGTTTGTCGACCAGCGTGGTGAATTCCAGCGGCCGGTAGTTGACCTTTATTCCGAGCGTCTTTAGATCCTGCAGGAACATCGCGCACATCTGGTCGCGCGTCTGTACGCCGGTATTGGTCGTCAGGTCGAACTCGATGCGGTTGCCGTCGGGATCGACGCGCTCGCCGGAGCCTGCGCGACGGTATCCGGCGGACTCCAGAAGGTCGGCGGCAAGCTTCAGGTCATAGGCGTAGTCCTTGAGATTGGGATTGTGAAAGATCCGGTTCGCGGGCGAGACGTCGGAAACCGCCGGCACCGCGAGCCCGTGGAAGCAGAGGTCGATCATTCCCTGCTTGTCCACCGAATGCGCCATCGCGCGCAGGAAGTTGAGATCGGTGAACCACTTGAGCTTCGGATTCATCCGCCCCTCGCGCACGTAATGGCGCGGGTTGCGGTTGAAGCAGAAGAACAGCGAGCCGGTGTCGACCCCGATCTTCTGAATGGTGATTCCCAGCGACTTCGCCTTGTCGAGCAGATCGGCGACTTCTTCCGGCCGCGGTGAATAGACGTCGGTCTGGCCGGCCATGAACTTGAGATAGGCTGCGTTCTGATCCTGCACGATCAGCACCGTCTCGCCGCGAAGCCGCGGAAGCACCTTGTCCTGCTCAACGCGCATCCAGTAGTCGGGATTGCGCCGGAACTGCATCATCTGCGCCGGCACGTAGCGGGTGAGCTCGTAGGGACCGAGCCCGACCAGCTTGCGCGGCGGTGTGTTGATATTCCAGGTGCGGTTGAAGCTGCCGGCCCTGAGCGCGGGCTCAAGAACATGCGCCGGGACGATGGAGAAGCCGATCGCGTAGAGCAGCGGCGCAAACGGCTTCGGGACGCGCATCACGACCGTGTAGTCATCGGGAGCTTCGGCGAGAATCGGTTTTCCATCCACGGTCAGGGTCGGGCGGGAACTGTTCGGAACCTCGGGATCGTAGATGGTGGCAAGCGTGAAAACGACGTCGCGCGCGGTGAACGGCCTGCCGTCGGACCATTTGACGTTGCGCAACAGATGGAACGTGATCGTGCGTCCGCCGTCGGCGATGTCCCAGCTCTTTGCGAGCGCGGGCTCGGGCAGCGTGGTCAGCGGGTTGATGTTGACCAGGCCGTCGAAGAGCCGTCCGGTCACCTGTCCGGAAGCCGTGTCAGTAACGAGGATGGGATTGAATGTCCGCGGATCGCTGGTGGTCGAACTGTAGAGGATTTGCTGTTCGGCGTGATTGAAGGATGGGTAATCGACGTGGCATCCCGCTGCGCCAAGCCCTGCCGCAGCGGCCGCCGCGATTTTCACAAACTCGCGGCGATTGATTCCGCCCTTTTCGCTAGCCATCGCAAACGCTGCGCCCGCCCTGCGCCATGCCGATATCGATTCGTTTCGCGCCGGGACCGGGCGTCAGCACGAACAGCGAATCGGGCAGGTTGCCGTTGATGATCGGGCGGCTGTAGTTGAACTTCACGTGGCTCTTCGCAAGGGGAAAATCGGCTTCGACTTCGTAGGGAAACATCACGCCGCCGATATCGTGATAGTCGTGATAGCGCACCTCGTAGTTCAACTCCCCGCCCGCAAGCCGCTCGCGCACCAGGACAAGCTCGCCTCCCTCGAATCCGAGATCGCGCTCGTTGCCGTTCGCCTCGCGGTAGGTTGCAACCAGCATCCCGTCCACCGTGGTGACGGAAACCGGCGGCGATGAATTCGAGAGAGGCGGCGCGATTCCCATCAGCAGGCGGACCGCGTCGCGCGGCGCCATCGGAATCCGCGCAAACCGGTCGAGCGTCGCAGCGGTTGCGGTCCCGTTCATCAGCGTGTTCTTCGAGGGCTCGAAAATCTGAAGATGCCCGTCGCGCGCGGCAACGACCAGCGCGACGCCGAACGGCGCAAGCGCCTCGACGCGCAGGCTCGCCGGCCGGCGCATCGCGATCTCCTCGCGCGCCTTAAGGTCCCGGCCGCCGCCTCGATATTCCATCACCGCGCTGGTGCGCATCGATTCGATTTCCTGGTCGCGGCGCGAAAGCGCCTCCGTCAGACGCGTCAGGCCTGCCGCTGCGGGCTGTGTGGCGGCGGGCGCGGGCGGACGTATCGTGGCGGCGCATCCGGCAAACACCAGCGCAGCCAGGAGCGTGGCGCCCGCCGCGCCAGGCCAACGTCCCGGACTCCAGCTTCGGCGGCTAACAGGCTCGTGACAAATCACAGCCTGCCCCCTCTTTCTTGCCACCCCCGTGAAGCAGCCGGGATGACAATTGAGGAAAGAAGCCCCCTTTTACGCCGGGCTCCCTGACCGCGCTTCCATTCGGACCGCGATTTCCGTTCGTCTCAGCGTCCTTGTATGTAGCGGGAGTAGTAGAATCGACAGACGTGGCGCAGCAGGCCGGTCCACGCCCGGCGAAAGTGCCCCGTTTGCTAGTGGCTGCCAGTGGCGGTCGCCGCTGAACCGCTGAGCGCATTTTTGAGGTCCTGAATCTTGTCCTTGAGCCGTGCGATCTGGTCGGACTCTTTCGCTCTCTTGAGAGCGTCGAGATACTCGTGGGAAGCTTCCCTGAAGTCACCGACCTTGCGATAGGCGTCGCCAAGATGCTCGGTGATGGTGGGGTCGTTGCCGCTCAGGTTGACGGCCCGCTCCAGTTGTTCAATTGCTTTCCGGTATTCGCCCTTCTGATAGTAAACCCATCCGAGGCTGTCGATATAAAAGCCGTCTTCGGGCTCGATGTCGAGGGCGCGCTTGACCAGGCGCTCGGCCTCGTCGAGGTTCCTGCCCTGCTCGGCGTAGGTATAACCAAGGTAGTTGAGCGCCTGGGAGTTGTTGGGATTCAACTGGATCGCCTTGCGCATCTCGGCCATCCCGGCCTCGCGCTGATGGTCCTCGTCGAGCAGCGCGCCAAGGGTGAAATGGTACTTGTCGCTCTTGGGATCGAGTTCGACCATCTTTCGCGCGAGCGCGATCGCACTGGGATAGTCTTTTTTCTCCTGGTAAACCCCGACCAGGAAACCCATTATCTCGACGTTGTTCGGGCGCTTTTTAAGCGCCTGCTCAAGCGCGCCGATCGCCGAGTCGTAGTTCTTTTCCTTGTCGTACAGGTAGGCAAGCTGCAGGCGCGACTCAACGTAGTGATCGTTGTCCTCGGGAATCTTGTTGAACTCTTCGATCGCCTTGTCGTTCTCGTTCAGTTCCGTGTAGACGGTCCCAAGGTAATAGCGCACGCGGAAGTTTTTGGGCTGGGCCGCGAGCACCAGGTTGAACTCGGTCGCCGCCCGATCGAAATCGCCGCGTTCGAAATACACCAGTCCGATCTTGGTGCGCGTGTCGGCCGGGTCGGTCTCCATCGCCTCCAGATGCCTGAGCTGCCGGAGGGCCTTGTCGAAATTCTTCTGCCCGACGTAGAGTTCGGCCAAGCGCTTGCGCACCAGCTGGTTGTTGGGGTTCACCTGGAGCACTTTCTTGTAGTACTCGATGGCCTCCTTGGGTTTGCCCTCGATCTCGCGCAGCACCGCGAGGTCGAGCAGGACCAGCTCGGACTGGGGATTGAGGTCCAGGGCCTTTGCGTAATAGCTCTCGGCGGCCTTGTAATTCTTCGCCACCACCATCACGCGCGCCGCGTAGTAATAGCCAAGGAACGAATTCGGGTTGAGCTTGATCAGCTTCTTGAAGACGGCTTCGGCCTTCGCATATTTTCCCTGCTTGGCATAAAGCGTGCCCAGGTACAGGTGAGCTTCCTGGTTGCGCGGATCGAGCTTCAGGATGGAATTGTACTGTTGTTCGGCGGCCTGGTCCTTGCCGAGCGCCGAGTTAATCCCCGCGCCAAGCAAAAGCGCCCGAACCGACTTGGGGTCGAGAGTGATCGCGCGGTCAACCTGCTCGAGCGCGTCCTTGAGCCGCCCGTCGCGAACGTACATCGTCGCGAGCATCACCCTGAGCTTTGCATTGTTCGGGTCGTACTTGACCGCCTCTTCGAGCGCGGCCAGGGCTTCCTTGCGGTCGCCGTTGTTGATCGCGGCTTCGGCCCGAAGAAATGCGCCCATCGCCTTCGCCGAGTCGGGAATCTTGACGAATGGAACTCCGCCGAACGGGCTTGGGCCCTCAGCGCTGGCGGTACGAACCGGATGCGCGCGGTTGTCGGACATGCGCGCGCATCCGGCAAGGCCAACGCAGGCCGCAGCCAACAACACCAGCGCGGACCTTGCGCAAAATCTCAACATCCAGTGGGAATTCCGTGAGGGATCCTGAATCACAGCTAACATGGCGGTACCGGACCGTCAACCAAACCCCTTTCGCATACGGGCCGATGGGTCGAGCCACGCCCGCCTTCGTTCGACACTTTTTCATTATAGACGTTTCGCGCGTGGAGGCGACGAGCCTTTGCACTGTTTTTTTGGCTTCTTGCGCCGCCCTTTCGGACTCGGATAGAGCGTGAGGCCGGAGTTGCGCTAATCCGATGCCGGTGGTTGTTACCCAGGTTCCAGATTCCGGCGTATCGCTCTCTGGCGGAGAACCGTTGTCCCGAGCGGGACGACGGCTCGGCCTGCTGCCTCTTGTATGCGTAATGTACCTGGTCATCAGCGGCGGCGCCTACGGCCTTGAAGACGCAGTGCATGCAGCGGGGCCGAAGCTCGCTGTCCTGCTCTGCCTGCTCGTTCCGCTGACGCTCAGCCTTCCGACCGGCCTGATGGCGGCGGAGCTGACGGCGCTGATGCCGGTCGAGGGCGGTTTCTACTTTTGGGTGAAAGAAGGATTGGGGCCGTTCGCCGGATTCGCCGAGGCGTACTTCACGATGCTGTACACCGGGGTTGACATGGCGATCTACCCGGTGCTGTTCGCGAGTTACCTGAGCTTCCTGGCGCCGATCTCGCCGACTGTGCAGGCGATACTGGCGATTTCGATCGTTTGGCTGGCGGGACTCCTCAATCTCGCCGGCATTCGTCCGGTCGGCTTCGCCTCGGTGCTGCTCGCCGCGCTATTGCTCTCCCCGATGGCGGCGCTGGTGATCGCGGGACTTCCGAGGATCGTCCATTTCGTCGCGCCGGCCGAGGCGCTGTTTCGCCCGGGTTTCGCGGGCGCGCTCGGCGCGGGACTTACCGTGGTCATCTGGAATTTCTCGGGATGGGAGAACCTGAGCGTCGTCGCCGGCGAATTGGAGGACGCAGGCCGCAACTATCTGCGCGCGGTCCTCGTGACGATTCCGCTGGTCGTCGCGGGCTACGTGCTTCCGCTGCTGGTCTCGGTTTCCGGAAACGTAAGCGCTGCGGATTGGCGGGTAGGATCGTTCTCGCACGTCGGATATGCGATCGGCGGGCCGATTCTGGGCGCGTCGCTCGCAATCGGCGGCGCGCTGATGGCGTTCTCGGTGTTCGAGGCGGCGATGCTATGGGTGTCGCGGATGCCGTACGTGCTGGCGCGCGAGGGCTATCTGCCGCGCTCGCTGACCGGGGTATGGCAGGCGACGGTTGCGCCGTGGAAGTCGATCCTGGTTTCATGCGCGATCTTCACGGTGCTGGTGCCGCTCGGATTCGTTGCGCTGGTAGTGCTCGATGTTTTCTTCTACATGGCGGCGCTCGTGCTCGAGATGGCGGCGATGGTGCGGCTGAGAAGGCTTCGGCCCGAGCGCGACGGGAGGTTCACAGTGGGTGCAGGCCGATTCGGGCTTTACCTGGTCGCAGGCCTTCCGGTTCTCACCTGGCTTGCGACATTCGGGCTTGCGATATCGCACGGCGACGGGCACGTCGATTTCCTGGTCGCGATCGCGCTCGGGGCAACCGTATGGCCCGCCTATGCGATAGCGCGCCGGCGTTACGGCGGCCCTGCGTCGGCAGAGGAGCGGGTCGTCACCGCCGAAGGGTAACGCCCCCCCGCGCGTCGCATCTTTGCGCTCTTATCGCGGCACCAGCCGATACAACAGAAGCACCTTTTCGTTGCGCAAAAGCTCGATATTGAACGACGCGCCAAGACGCTCCATCTCACTGCTCAAAAGCTCTGCGTAGCCGGGGCTCTGCGGCGCCGCGAGCAGCAGGTAAAGCGATTTTTCCGCGCGTGCGCCATTCGCAAGAGCGGATATCTCTGCGTCGTTGGCGCGCCCGTCGTCAAAAACCACCGCCGGCACCGCACCGCCCCATCCCCGCGCCCGCTTCGCGTACAGCCTTGCCAGGTGGTAGTCGGTGAAGCGCTCGCCCGGATCGAACGAATTCAGTCCCACCAGGTGCGCTCCGATACGCGGCAGATAAAGCTCCAGGAATTGCAGCGAAACATTACTGACCACGATCGAACCCGGTTCCAGGTCGTTGCCTATCGCGCTCAGCGCCGGCACCATCCGTGACGGTTCGGGCCGCGCCGAAAGGCGCGCCGCCGTTTCCGCCAGAAGCGACACCACGAGCAGCAGGTCGAGAACGAACACCGCGCACATCGCGGCCAAATCCCGCCCTGAGCGCCGGCGGGCGCTCGCAAGCTCGCTCATCCTGCGATTCGCCGTCACCGCACCGTAACCCGCCGCCGCGAATACAATGAAGCACGCGGGCAGGATGAAGGCGATTTCCGTGAAGAAGTAAACCATGTACACCGCGACCAGCGACGCAAGGAAACCGAGCCCGAACCATACGACGCGCCGCGTCGCACGGCTCTTCGATGATCTCAGCGCCGCCGCGATACCGATTGCAGCGAATACCGCCGCGCCGAAGGGATAAAGGATGTAGCGCGCGACGCCCGGGTCGCCGAGCATTCCGTCCAGTCCCATGAGCGCGAACGAATACGAAACCAGGTTGCCATGCGGATTTCGCGGCATCGTCGGACCCAACAGGAAGCGAAGCCCGAACGTCCGCGAAAGCCGCCCGTAGACCTCGGGTACCCAGAACACGTATCCGCTCCTGAGCACGGCGCCCAGGTAGCGAACGTTCTCCAGCGCCTGCCAGGCAGGAAATACCGCAAGCCCCGCCGCCCCGATCGCTGGCGCCCTCCAACGACGTAATGAGCCGCCCGGCGGCACTATCGCAAGCGCGATCCCGAGTCCCGCAAGCATCGTCGCGTTCGTCGGCCTGATCATGATGCTCAGCCCGGCGAGCAGTCCGAAAATTGCCGCCAAAACGAGCGCTGTGGCGCGCCGCGCCTCGTCCTGCTCGGATTCTGTCGCGTAACAGAGCACCAGTGCCGCGAGGATCGTCACCATCAGCGTTGGCACGTCGCTCATCACCAGCGTCGAGTAGGTGACGAAGAGCGGCGAAGCGGCAAGGATGAGCGCGGCGATGAACGCACTCGGACGGTCGAAAATCCGGAGCACCAGGAGGTAAAGCGCGGCGATCGCGACCAGCCCCGTAGCGACCGTCGCGTAGTACAGGCGCTCGGGCTTTCGTCCCAGTACCGGATACGCGGCAGCGAGCATCAGCGGGTAGCCATCGGTGTACCGGGGAGGGTATGAATAGCCACCAAAGTGGAGAACCGGGCCGATACCGCGATCGATATTCACGGCGACTGCCGCATATTCAAGACCGTCGGGCCAGGGCATGAATTCAACGCTGCGCCTGAAGCCGGTTCGCGCGATAAGCAGCAGCGCGAAGCCAAGCAGTACCACGAGCAGGCCCCCGTCCACGGCTTTGAGTCTCGCCCGGGTTGAAGGGGAGGCCGGGGATTTTCGCGATGGGGCGACCTTCGTCAAAGCGCACTCCCGCACGAATCGGCAAAGCCGTCGACAGCGCCCGCAAGGAAGCAGGGACCATCAGGGTCTGGCTGGTCCTTGTGCTGCTCGTCCCGCGGCTGGTGCGCCTCTTCTATCCGCAGGTCTGGGTCGAGGACGATTTTTACCTGGAGAGCGCCTACCTGGTGAGCGTCGGGATGCGCCCGTATGTCGATTTCGTGCACCCGCACTTTCCACTCCTGGAATGGATTGCGGGAGCCTACCTCAGGTTGTTCGGCGCAAGCCACTTCTCGATCGAGGTTCTCAACGAGTCCGCCATCTACGTTACGAGCCTGCTGGTCTTCATGCTCGGCCGGCGGGTCGCGGGCCGCGGGGCCGGAACCTGCGCGGCGATTCTATACGCAATCAGTTCGCTCGTCTTCCGCTATCACGTCTATGAGCGGGAATGCTTCCTCGCGCCGCTGACGGTGGCGGCGGCACTCGTGGCGCTGGGCGAGAGCAGGCGATGGAGCGCGCAGGCCGGACGCCAGGCGCTCGCGCTGCTCGGCGCGCTCGCAATCAAGCTCACCGCGGCCATTCCGTCGGCCGTGCTGTTTGGTTTTGCGGTCGTGCGCCGGAGATGGCGCGAGGGGGCGGTGCTCGCGCTCGAGCTCGGCGCGGGGCTCGTCGGGCTGACGGCGCTCTGCTACTGGATGTACGGCTACGACTTCCTGTTCCAGACCTTCCTGTTTCATTTTCTCAAAGGGCATGACACGGGCGACCCGATCCTGACCTACCCGCTCCAGATACTCGACATCGAGTTCCCGTTGTTCGTACTCGGATGCGTGGCGCTCGGGGCTGAGCGACGGATGAACCAGGGAATCGCGCTGGTGCTCGCGATGGTCGCGGCGAGCTACCTGTTTTACGGCGTAATCAGCCCGACCGCGTGGGGACACAATTACCTGGAACCGCTGCCGTATATCGCGATCGTGGCCGGAATCGGGCTCGACTGGATGATACGGCTTGGAAGAGGGTTTCTGCACGCCCAGGAAGACGAAGCGATGCGCCTGCTGTTGCGGCTCGTGAGTGCCTGCCTCTTCATCGTCGTCTCGCTGACGTGGATAAGCCCGCTCAAGAACCAGAACTGGCTTCACGGCAGCATCTACGGATTCGGCTTCATGCCCAAGCGCCAGATCGCGAGGATTGCGGGCGCGGTGCGCGATGGCAGTGCTCCGGACGAAAATGTGATTGCGCCGTCGTTCCTGTGTTTCCAGGCCAATCGCCCGCAACTGATTCGCTTCCCGGAAACCTACGGAGTCTACCTGAATGCGCGTGCCGAAGTCGAAAAGTACGGCTTCTTCAAGGCGCGCGCGAGGCTTAAGCGAGCGAACTTTTTCAATCTTATCGTGAAAACATCCGGCTACTGGACCGCGCGGATAAAGCAGGCCGTCACCGAGGGCACGGTCCCCATCGTGGTTCCCGATTCGCCGATCCAGCTTCTGCCGCTGGTGTTCGTGCCGTCCGACGTGCTCGTCAGGAGCGGATACCGCCCGACGCTGGAGACGAGATACTTCATCGTATGGCGTCACTTCGCCAAACCGGGCGACGCCCAATCCAGGTGAGGACCGCCGCCGCGTCCGAGCGGGGATCTCGCGGCCGCCATCGGTGTGGTTGCGCCGTTCGCCGGTTGCGCGTTCGGGTAGCAGTCTCACTGCGTTCAGGAAGCCGAAAAACGGAGCGGCCCGCCGCTCACCGTGACAAAAAGAAGATCAGCGCCGCGGCGGATTATAGGCGTGAAGGAACGAGAACGCCGCGATAACCAGCGCGTGGGTGATTCGCCCGCTTGCGATGAGCTCCTTGATATCGTCGAGCGGAACCATCACGACCTCGGTCTCCTCCGTCCCGCTTGAGTCGGGTGTCGGCTCTGCGACTTTGCGCACATCGCGCGCAAGATAGGTGTAGCAGAAGTTCGGCTGTATCGCGGGATTCGGATGCACCCGGCCGAGCTCGACCAGCTGCTCGGCGTCGTAGCCGGTTTCCTCGCGCATCTCGCGACGCGCGGCGTGCGCCGGATGCGGATCCTCGGGATCGACCATCCCGCCCGGGATTTCGAGCGTGAACTCGCCGATCCCATGGCGAAACTGGCGCACCATCACGACCTGATTGTCCGCAGTAAGCGGGATCACGTTGATCCAATGCGGAACTTCCAGGATGTAGAAATCATGCTCGCCGCGTCCGGGATGGCGCGAGCGGCGGCGATGAAGATCGAAAATCGGGGTGCGATAAACGGACTCGCTCTCAAGCGTGTCCCATCGTGGGATCTGCAGCCGGCCTTCCTTGTCACGAAACGCCATGGGAATTCAGAAAAGCCGCGCGTATTCGATCGCCGGGCATCGATCCATCACCACCGTAAGCCCGGCCTTGCGCGCCCTGCTGGCCGCAGCCCAATCGATAACGCCCAACTGGCACCATAGCACACGCGCGCCGATCGCAATGGCCTGCTCCGCAACCTCGGCCACGTGCTCGGAACGGCGAAATACGTCCACCATTTCGACTTTACCAGGAATCGACTTGAGATCGGGGTAGCATCGCTCGCCGAGCACGTCCATCAGGGCGTCGGCGCCCAACGAGGGATTGACCGGGATCACGCGAAACCCGCGGCTCTTGAGCAGAAGCGCGATTTTCAGGCTGTCGCGCGCGGGATTGTCGGAGCATCCGACCACCGCAACCGTGGTCGGGTTTGACAGGATCGCGCGAATTTCGGAGTCGGACGGATTCGGAGTATCCATCGGCGCTTTCGCGGCCGCCTCAGTCGTCGCGAGTCGGATCGGAGCCAATGATCTGGTCAGTGACAACGGGGATGAGCCGCTTTATCTCCTCGCGTACCTCGGCAAAGACCAAGTCGCCCTTCTCAAACGGATCCTCGATATCGCCATCCTGTCCTGCAAACGAGCGCAGCGTATGGACCGGCAGCGCGGAGGCTTGCGGAAACAGCCGCAGCAGTTCGGCTGCCTGCGCGCCGGTCATCGCGATGACCAGGTCGGCCTGTTCGAGCAGTTCCGGATGGCGCTTGAGGTCGGTCGAAGTCGCTTCTTCGCCGAGATCGATTCCGTCGTCGCGCAGGGCGAGCCGGGTATCGAGCGAGACCAGCGCGCCGTCACGCGCGTAAGGCGCGATTCCGGCTGAGGTCACGCGCACGTGGCCGTCCAATCCGCGCGCGGCGAGTTCACGTTTCAGGATGTGCTCCGCCATCACGCTGCGCGCGGTGTTGGCGGCGCATATGAACAGGATTGAACGAAAGCGCGGCCCCTTGCGGACCGCGCTTTCGTGTTTCGTCGATTTCGATGACTGCGATGACACAGGCTTCAGACGCTGCCGCTCATCACCTCGGCCATGCTCTCCTTCTTGGTGGCACCCTTGGCAAGCTCTTCCTTCAGTTTAGCGCCGAGTTCCGCGGCATCCCAAACGGTGCCCTTCTTGGTCACCCGTCCGACCGAATGCCATCCCTTCATCAGCCACACCGAGCCCATCCCGACGCGGAACACCTCGCCATGGACGTCCTTGGCGTCGTCGCTGCCCAGCCAGGCAACCAGCGGGGCAACGTTGGCCGGGCCGAACGGGTCCCACTGACCCTCAGCGACCTTGCCCATGCTCGCGGCGGTCTGGGGAGTCGCGTCGATTGTCAGCCGGGTGCGGGCGACCGGGGCAATCGCGTTGGCGGTAACCCCGTAGCGATGCATCTCGCGGTCGATGATGACCGCCATCGCGGCGACCGCGGCCTTGGCCGCGCCGTAGTTGCTTTGACCGGCGTTGCCGAGGAGGCCGGAGTCGGAACTGGTGTTGATGAGGCGGCCGTTCAGGATGTTGCCGGCCTTGTGCTGCTCGCGCCAGTAGGCACAGGCATGGCGGGCGAGGTTGAAGGTGCCCTTCAGATGGACCGCGATGACCGCGTCCCAGTCCTCTTCGTTCATGTTGAAGATCATCCGGTCGCGCAAGATACCGGCGTTGTTCACGACGATATTAAGCTTGCCGAAATTGTCGAGCGCGCACTCGATGATACGCTTGGCGGCCTTGAAGTCGCTGACGCTTTCGAAGTTGGCCACCGCCTCGCCGCCGGCGGACCGGATCTCCTTGACCACTTCCTCGGCCGGGGAGCGCGACTGCCCGGTTCCGTCGAAATGACCGCCGAGGTCATTGACGACGACCTTGGCGCCGAGTTTCGCCATCAGAAGCGCCTCTTCGCGGCCGATTCCGCGTCCAGCGCCGGTAATCACTGCAACCTTTCCGTCCAGTAGTGCCATCTGTTTAGTTCCTCTTTACCTTTTCATTCCAAGCCTTTTGGGCAATCATACCGGGCCTGCCCGGCCCTATTACGTCAAACTTCTCAACCGGCTCAAGAAACCGCTGCTCGTCCTTGGTCGGGATCTCGTAGATGAGGTCGAGGGTCATGTTCGACCGGTCTTTGCTCGTCGGGTACAAGGCGATACTGCCCGGACGTCCCATCTTGTGAAAGTCGCACGACCAGGTGTTGCGAGCCCGCATCACCAAAGAAGAAGTTATAGTAAAGTTGTTTTTCTTCAAGCCCTCTTTATAGAAATCGATGAGCTTCTCAAGCGCGGGCGCGTTGTCGAGCCGAAACATGATCTCGCGCATTCCGCCCTTGGGCTTGCGCACGTGGACTACCGTCATCCCCGGATAGATCGGCATGTTCCTGAACAAATCGGACGGAAGCCGGTTGCTCGCCTCGAACGGACTGGAAGCAGCGGAGCTGGCTACGGGATGCGTTGCACGGCTTTGACGCGGGCGCCGACACGCGCCGATCGCGCCCGCCATCACCACTGACAGGGAAAGCGTCAGGGCGGAACTGAACAAATCGGCTTTCCGTGCCGTCATACTCATGAGTTGCACGTTCTGGAAACCGGGAAGCTCTTTACTAAAGAAAACAGCCGCCGCGTGATCTCACTCTGGATAAACTCGCAAAACCGAGAAGTCAAGGCAAATCCCAGCCCGCCGGGCCGGGTTCCAAAGCGCGCTTTGCCCGGGAACCATCGAACAGCGCCACGGCCCAGGAGCGTGTAACAACATGCGCGCAGACATCATGCGGCGGCATGACGCGCGCGCAGGCGCGGAATTAATTCGCCTGGCGCAACTTTCACGCTCGCTGACGCATCCTGCGACAGCCCCTCTTGACAAAATTCCATCTTTGTTGCATTGCACTAACCGCGTACCATCGATACAGGTCGTGAATTCGGTTCCGACGGGGAAGTCGCAACTGGGGCCGTTGCGGGATCGGGCCGGAGGCACGGAAGACTGGTAGCCGCTTGGGGTTTTTAATCTTTCACATTGTGAGTCAAGGTCCGAGCGGGACCTCTTTTGCACCGCTCAAATCACGGCACAGGTGAGAAGATAGCGATGGAAAGTCAGTTTGGTATCATTGCGATGATCGAGCGGAGTTACTATGCGACCTACCCGCTCCTGATCATGTCGATCGTTTGCCTCGCGATCATTTTCGAGCGCGCATGGGCCCTGTGGGGGATCCAGGGCCAGGCCGCGAAGCTCGCCGACTCGTTAATCACCCCGCTGCGCCAGGGCAAGTTCAACGAAGCATTGCAAGCGACCCAGAGCCGGGCCACTCCGGCCGAGCGTGTCTACCATGGCCTGATCGCGGCAGCGCAGACGCTCGATCGCGACCAGCTCGCCGACCTCGATGAAGAGCGCCGCTTCCAGGAGACGCTCGAATTCAAGCGCTACGTCTGGGTTCTCGCCACCTCGGGGGCGTCAGCGCCGTTCATCGGGCTGTTCGGAACCGTCGTCGGTATTCTCGAATCATTCCAGTCGATGGCGATCATGGGGACGGGCGGCTTCTCGGTCGTTGCGGCTGGTATCTCCGAGGCGCTTATCGCAACCGCCCTCGGGCTGGCAGTGGCGATCGTCGCGGTTATTTTCTACAACTACTTCTCGGTCAAAATCGAAAACATCAACGCCCTGCTGCAGATCAATGGCGACCGCCTGATCGATGCCGCACTGCAGGGGAGGCAGTCCAGTGGCCGTTAGTGGTCCCAAGAGCAGCAACGGCGGCAGCCGGGTTTTCGCGGACATCAACATCACCCCGCTGACCGATATTTTCCTGGTCCTGCTGATCATCTTCATGGTCACCACGTCGGTTACGGTGGAAACCGCGGCCCATGTGGATCTGCCGCTTGCCGAGAACACCACCCCCGAGAACAAGGGCGTGATCGTCACCTACACCTCGCAGCATGACCTGTTCGTTAACTCCAAGGACATCCCGGAACAGGAGCTGCTGCCGACCCTTCGCGACGACCTCGCGAAGGTAAAGACCAAGGTTGTCGTGTTCCAGGGCGACCGCAAGGTGCTGCTGGGCGACATGGTGCGCATCCTGAACATCGCCAAGGCCGCTGGCGCGGGCACCATAGCGATCGGAGCCAAGCGGGCGACGGGAGCTCAAATCACCAACGAGCTCAAATCGCTCGGCAGTTAGCCGGGCGGAGGCTGATGCGCGCCGTCGAGAGGATTTGCCAATGGCAATGAGCACCAATCAAGGCGGCGGGGTCTTTGCGGACATCAACATCACCCCGCTGACCGATATCTTCCTGGTCCTGCTCATCATCTTCATGGTTACCACTGCGGTCACGATCGAATCGGCCGCGCATGTGGACCTGCCCAAGGCCGAGCAGGCGCAAACCAAGGAAAAGCCGAAGGGTGTGCTGGTGACCTACACGTCCTCGCACCAGATCTTCGTCGGACAGCAGAGCGTAACCCTGTCGCAACTGGCGCCGGTCCTGCACGACGCTCTGATGAAGAAGTCCGAAAAGCTTGTGGTCTTTCAGGGTGATCCAAAGGTGATGCTGGGCGACATGGTCCGGATTCTCGATATTGCCAAGACGGCCGGCGCGGACGGGATCGCCATTGCGGTGGCGCAGCTACCCGCCAGCGGCGCCGGCGGCGGCGTGGGGACGCCGTCAGCCGGGATGTAGGGGGAGAGAAGGCTCAGGAGGGTTGCACATGGCCGAGCACCTTCCACTAATCAAGGCGAATGGGGACCTCGTCCCGGACCGGGGGCTGCCGCGGAAGGAACGGGGACAGATCTCGTTATGATCATCGCTCTAATTGTCATCCTTCTGATTATTTCGACCGTCGTGGTCGCTGCCTTGCTGTACTACATAATGGGCAGGCGCGAGGCTGAGGCCGAGCTAAGGCGCGACGTCGATGAGGCCGATGTTGAACGCTACCAGAGTATCCGCGACCGGCTGCGCCTGCTGATCGGTCCCTTTCCTCTGTCGATCGCACTGCACGTTTTACTGCTGCTGTTCCTGATCATCACGGTTCACGAGCAGCGCGCCCGCGAACTCATCATGGTCAACCTCGAAGCGGGTGGCGGCGGAGGCAGCGCCAATGAGATGCAGGACCTCGACATTCCAGAGGTTCCGATGCCCGATCAGGTGCAGCAGATGAGCCAGCCGCAGCAGGTCGATACGCAGGCGGTTGGGCTCGCCAGCGATTACGTTCGCGCGGCGGGCGGCGGCGGTATCGGCATCGGACGCGGCGGCGGCATGGGGTCGGGCTACGGGCGCGGAGTCGGCGCCGGTTTCGGCGGGTTCATCGGCGAATTGCGGCGCAAGGGCCTCGACGTGGTCCTCGTGATTGACGGCACCGGCTCGATGAAGCTCATCATGGCCGACGTGCAGAACAAGATGGCGGCGCTGGTCCATGCGATCCACCGCCTGGTCCCGATCGCGCGCATCGGAATCGTCGTGTTCGGCGGGGTCGGCGAAAAGCTGGATGTCCAGCCGCTCACGCTCAACCCGCAGACTCTCATCACGTTCCTTAAGAATGTCAAGGCGCACGGCGGCGGCGAATGGAAGGAAAATACCTACGGCGCGATCCAGACGGCTATCCAGCGGATGGATTGGAAGCCATACGCCAAGAAGGTTATCGTCCTGGTGGGGGACTCGCCCCCGCATAACAAGGATTTCCAGCCGCTGCTCGCGATGATCAGGAATTTCCACGATAACATGAACGGCACGTTCAACACGGTTGACGTGGCCCAGGAAGAGCACGAGCGGTTCGAGCGTGAGTTCTGGCTCAAGGTGCATCACGAGTTGCCTCCGAAGATCTCGCCGCTGCCGGAATTCTATCAGCAGACGCGCGCGGCCTATCAGGTTCTGGCACGAACGGGCGGGGGCGCGATGCGCAGTCTGACGCACAACGTCCATATCAACCAGCAGGTGTTGATCCTCGCTTTCGGCCAGGAATGGAAGGCGCAAGTCGCCGCGTTCGGTCGTGGCATAACCTCGTCACAGTAGCGGTGATGCGCGATTCTTCCCTGCATCTTCGGATGATGGCGTTATGAACAGGTTTGCGGCCGCGGCCGCTTTGGCGGCCGCGTTTTTTTTCCTGAGCACGGCGGGCGCGGCAAACGCCTTCCAGATGCGGATGACGCGTCAGCCGCCGAACATCTCTCCCAAGCTCCGCCAGGAGCTTTCCGATCGCGTCTCCGACGAAATGCAGGAGTACTTCGCCCAGGAGGAGAGAAAAAAAGAGGACAAGCAGCCCTACGTCGATCTCCAGACCAGGTTCGAATACCTGCCCAACTGGGGCCGCCACGGGCAGGTCGTCGTCAGCGTGAAACTGGGCGGCGTTGAGTACGATCCGACCAAAAGCGGAAGCAGCATGGGCGGGGCCACCGGCCGGCTCAAGTATCTCGTGTTCACCTACCGGCTCGAACACGGCAAATGGGTTGAGATAGCCAAGCCCCGATGGGAAAGCCAGTATCTTGGCCGGCATGCGGCTTCGGAACTCACCGCGCACACCCATCGCGCCGACGAGATAAAGGCTGCCCAGGAGGCCGCAGCTAAACGTCGCGCCGAGGCGCTCGAAGCTCAAAAGAAAAAAGCCGCGCTCAACCAGGCGCTCGAGAACAGGTTCGGCTCGGGTGAAGGTCCGGTCGCTTACGGCCCCGGCTCGTCGCCTTCAAAGCCGAGCGCCCAGCCGCAGCCGCAATCAAAATAGCTGCGCGACTTCGCAAGCCTGCGTGGCTCGCCCGCAGGTCCTACTTTCGATCTGTTTCGTCAATTCGCCGAGCGGGCGGCCGCGCGTTCGCCGATCGCATTCTGTGCGACCCGGCTGTGATAGCGGCCGTAGGCGAAATAGATCACCAGCCCGATCCCGAGCCAGATGAAGAAGCGCAGCCATGTGATCGGATCGAGCCCTGTTATCAGGTAGAAGCAGAACCCCGCTCCGAGCAGCGGCACTATCGGAACCAGCGGTGTCTTGAATGGCCGCGGGACGTCGGGTTCGGTATGGCGCAACACCCAGATGCCGAGGCATACCAGGATGAACGCGAACAGAGTGCCGATGTTGGTCAACTCCGCGATATCCTGAATCGGTAGCAGCGCAGCCGTCAGCCCAACCAGAATTCCCGTAATCGTGGTCGGGATGTATGGCGTGCGAAAGCGCGGATGCACCCGGCTGAAGGCTTCCGGTAGCAGCCCGTCGCGCGAGACAGCGAAGAAGATCCGCGACTGCCCGAGCAGCAGCACCAGCAACACGGAGGTCAACCCGGCAACCGCTCCCACCGAGATGATGCCGGCAACGAAATTGAGCCCGCGGGTTACGAATGCCGACGCGAGCGGCGCCGACTGGTCGATCGACGAATACGGCACCATCCCGGTCAGCACCGCGGCGACCGCGATATAAAGAATCGTACAGACCAGCAACGAGCCGAGGATTCCGATCGGAAGATCACGGCTCGGGTCCACAACCTCCTCGGCGGCGGTCGAAACCGCGTCGAAGCCGATATAGGCGAAGAAGATATAAGCCGCGCCGCTGCTTATCCCCGACCATCCGTGCGGCGCGAATGGCACCCAGTCGGCCGGCCGTACAAAGAACGCGCCGACCGCGATAACCACCCCCACTGCGGCGAGCTTGACCGCGACGATAATCGAGTTTAGACGCGCGCTCTCGCTGATTCCGACGTAAAGCACTGCCGAGACAAGGAGCACGATAATCAGCGCGGGAAGATCGATCATCCCGCCCGGAATACTGCCCGGCGCATGGGTCAAGGCGTCCGGCAGATGAATCCCGAGGCCGCCAAGGATGACTCGAAAATACCCTGACCATCCCGACGCCACTGCGGCGGCGCCCACCGCGTACTCGAGCACCAGGTCCCATCCGATGATCCATCCGACGAGCTCGCCCATCGTGGCGTACGAGTACGAGTAGGCACTCCCCGCGACCGGGATCATCGTGGCAAATTCCGCGTAGCACAGGGCCGCCATCGCGCACGCCGTCCCTGCCAGCACGAAAGAGAGCACTAGCGCGGGACCGGCCCGCAGCGCCCCCACGCCGGTCATCACGAAGATGCCGGCGCCAACGATCGCGCCGATGCCGAGCAGGGTCAGGTCGAGCGCGCCGAGCGCGCGCTTCAGGCCGCCGGAGTCGCTTGCGGCCTCTGCCATCAGCATCGCATGCGGCTTTCTCCGGAAGAGCTGGCTGACCAGTGTGCCCGTGGAGCGCTCCATCCCCTACCGCCTCAACCCTTGACGCGCTATCGCGCGCGGCCGGCCCGGATTACCACGACAGGTAGCCGCCGTCGACCGAGAGCACGGTGCCGGTCACGTAACTCGACGCCGCGCTTGCCAGGTAAATCACCGCGCCACGGATTTCCTCGGGCCGTCCGAGCCGCCCCATCGGCGTGAACAATTCCATCCGCTCCTGATTGCCGGGCTTGGCGATTCCGCCTTCGGTTCCTTCGGTCGGGATCCATCCCGGCGCAATCGCGTTGACCAGGATTCCATAGGGGGCCCATTCCACCGCGAGCTGGCGGGTCAGGTTTGCAAGTCCCGCCTTGGTCGCGCAGTAAGCAGAAAGCCGGTAAACCGAGCTTGCGACCGCCGCGTAGATCGAAACCATGTTGATGATGCGTCCGGGCTTTTTCGCCTCGATCAGGCGGCTCGCCACGCGCTGCGAGAGCAGCATCGGCGCCGTCAGGTTCACCGCCAGGGCGTTGTCCCAGAGCTCGCGCCTAAAGCGCTCGGCACGTCCCGTGGGCGATACGCCGGCGTTGTTGATTAGAATGTCGATTTCGCCGAGCCGCTCGCGCGCTTGTGTGAAAGCCTTGTCGATATCTGCCTCGATCGCAACGTCCGCGGCGATTGCGGCGGTCCGCACGCCGTAGCGAGCCGACAGTTCCCGTGCGTGCGCCTCGAGCCGTTCGGCGCGCCTTGCGACCAATGCGACGTCCGCACCCGCCAGTGCAAGCGCGTGCGCGCATTCAACTCCAAGCCCCGAGGAAGCACCCGTCACCAGGCCAATATGCCCCCGCAACGAGAAAAGCGCTTCAAGCGAATCCATCTTGCACAACAACCTCAGTCGCTAAACGCCTGCGCTGCGGCCTCAGCCGCCGCCGAAACCGCGCGATCAACGTCCGCACGCGTTATACCGTAATGGGTCACCGCGCGAAACGAGGTTGCCGAACGCGCCGACACGAGCACACCGCGTTCCTTGAGCGCGGCGATAAACCGGCGCGCCCGCTCCGCGCCACCCTCGACCTCGAAGACGACCATGTTGGTTCGCCGTGCGGCGGGCTGCACGTGCAGGCCCGCGACCAGCGCGAACCCCTCGGCAAGTGCGCGGGCGTTGCGATGGTCCTCGGCCAGGCGATCGACCATCGTGGTGAGCGCAACGATTCCCGCGGCAGCGACAATCCCTGCCTGGCGCATCCCGCCACCCAGCACCTTGCGCACGCGATGTGCCCTGCGGATGAACTCGCGGCTCCCGCAAAGCAGCGAGCCGATCGGGCACGCAAGCCCCTTGGAGAGACAGAAAGATACCGTGTCGGCCGTCGCGGCGATTTCGCGCGCGCTGGTCTCGAGCGCGAGCGCCGCGTTGAAAATTCGCGCGCCGTCCAGGTGCACGGGAAGCCCGCGTTTCAGCGCAAGCTCGCGCACCTCGGCCATATGGGAAAGCGCGACCGGCGCCCCGCCGCATCGATTGTGCGTGTTCTCGATCGCGACCAGCGAGGGCTCGGCAAAATGGGCATCAGCCGGGGTCTGGATTTCGCGCTCCAGTTCCTCGACATCGAGTTCGCCGCCGGGCAGATTGCGCACCGGCGCCAGCATGATACCGCCGAGCGCCGACGCGCCCCCGGCCTCATAAACGTAGGTGTGCGACTGCGAGCCGACTATCGCCTTGGTTGCGCGCGGACAATGACTGAGAAACGCGGCGAGATTGGCCATCGTGCCGCTCGGGACGAACAGCGCGGCCTGCTTGCCCATCATATCGGCCGCCATCTCCTGGAGCCGGTTGACGGTCGGATCCTCGCCGTAGACGTCGTCGCCGACCTCGGCGCGGGCCATCGCCTCGCGCATCTCGGGCGTGGGCAGCGTTACCGTATCGCTTCGAAGATCGATCGTGGACATTGGCGATCCAGGGCGCCTGGAACGGTTTCGAGCCGGCGAGCGCGCCCAACAGCCCGGACCTGCCGGGGCTGTTCCTGCACCCGTGATCCGTCCCGCTCCGCACGAGCGTAACCGTGCGGGTTCGGGACTGTCAAACCGCTCCCTGCGACCGCTTACCGATCGCTGCTCCCGGGCGCGGGGTCAGGGGAAGATTGCCTTTACGACCTCGTCGATTGCACGCTTGCTGTCGCTCTCGTCGGTGAGCGACCAGGTCACCGCGACGGTCGCAGCGCGCCGCGGCGAAATGCCCTGGCGGATAAGCTCGCCCGCGTAGATCAGCAGGCGCGTCGAAACTCCCTCTTCGAGGCCCGAGGCTTTCAGATGGCGCACCTTCTCGCCCAGCATCGCAAGCTGCATCGCGGTGTCGGGATCGACTCCCGCCTCGTGCTGGATGATCTCGACTTCCTTCTCGGCCGGCGGGTAGTTGAACTCGATCGTAACGAAGCGCTGGCGCGTCGAGTGCTTGAGGTTCTTCTGGATGCTCTGGTAGCCGGGATTGTACGAGATGACGAGCAGGAAGCCCACGTGGGCCTCGATCGTCTCGCCGCGCTTCTCGATCGGGAGCAGGCGGCGGTGGTCCGAAAGGGGGTGGATCAGGACGGTGGTGTCCTTTCGCGCCTCGACGATTTCGTCGAGGTAGCAGATCGCGCCGCGCCGGACTGCCTGCGTGAGCGGACCATCAACCCAAACCGTCTCGTCGGACTGGATAAGAAAGCGGCCTACCAGGTCGCTTCCGGTCAAATCCTCGTGGCAGGCGACGGTTATCAGCTCGTTAGGTCCGTCCTGGAGCGCGGAGAGGCGATGCGCCATGTGCTCGACGAAGCGGGTCTTGCCGCATCCGGTTGGGCCCTTGAGCAGCACCGGGAGGCGCGCCTTGTAGGCGGCCTCGAAAATCTCCACCTCGTCGGCGATTGGCAAATAGTAGGGCGCCTCGTCGGGACTGAGCCTGCGCACCTCGGGTCCCTGGGCCTGAAGGCGTGTGTCGAATGTCTTTAGCTCTATGGCCATGTGCTACCTGTGGACACGAGACGTCGATGCTGCGCGCGATTGTAAGAAAGCCCGGGCGAGCCGTTCAAGCCGCGACGGCTTCCACCGCTCATACCCCCTTCGGCACGTAGCTCGAAGAGTCGCGCGTATCGCGGACCTCGTAGCCCATTTCCTCCAGCCTGCGTCTAAGCTCGTCGGCAAGCTTGTAGTTCCTGTTACTCCGGGCAGCCCGGCGCTGCTCGATAAGCCGGGCGACCTCGGGCGGAAATTCCGCGCTGCGCGCCGCCTCGCGCAGTCCCGCCAGATCGAGCCCGAGCACTGAATCGAACTCGGCCAGCGTATTCCATATGCGTCGATCTCCTCGCCGGTAGGCTTCGCCCACCAGTTCGAGCGCTACGGCGAGCGCCTGCGGCGTGTTCAGGTCGTTATTGAGAGCCTCGGCAAACCGTTCGCGGTACTCGCCGGCCCACGCGCTGTCCTGGACGGCCCGCGCCTCCGAATCGCCGAGGGTCCGCGCGAATTCTGCGAAATATTCGAAGTTTTTCTGGGCCGCGGCGATCGCCTCGTCGCTGAAAACGAGCTCCGAGCGGTATTTCGCGCCGAAACAGAACAGCCTGAAGGCGAGCGGATGAAAGCCTGCGGAGACCAAGTCGCCAAGCAGCGGGAATTTGCCCGCGCTCTTGCTTATCTTGACGCCTGGCTTTTCGACCAAAAAGGCATTGTGCACGAAGTAGCGGACGAAAGGACGCCCCGTGGCGCTCTCCGACTGCGCGATTTCGTTCTCATGATGAACCGGGATATGGTCGGTGCCGCCGGTATGGATATCGATCGTCTCGCCGAGATACTTCATCGACATCGCGGAGCACTCGATATGCCATCCCGGGTAGCCGCGTCCCCACGGACTGTCCCATTGCATCAGGTGATGCGGCTGGTTGAGAACCCATAGCGCGAAATCGTGCGGGCTCTTCTTGTCGGGCGAATGCTCCAGGCGCTGCCCTGCCATCTGCTCGTCCAGGCTCTGGCGCGAAAGCCGCCCCATCCGGCTCGGCCCGCGCCACTTCTCGACGTCGAAGTAAACCCCGCTCGGCCTGACATAGGCGTAGCCGTTGTCAAGAATCCGCTGGATCAGCCGGATCATGTCGGGGATATGATCGGTCGCGCGGCATAGTACGTCGGGCCGCTCGATCCCGAGCAGATCGATGTCGTGAAGGAAAAGCCCGGTGTAATAATCCGCCACTTCGCGCGGAGATTTACCCTGGGCGCGCGCGGTCTTCTCGACCTTGTCCTCGCCCGCGTCCTCGTCGGAGGTCATGTGGCCGACGTCCGTGATATTCATCGCATGGCGCACGCGGTAACCGGCCAGACGAAGCGCGCGCTTGAGCACGTCAACGAATAGGAACGCGCGCATGTTGCCGAGATGCTGCGGAAGATAGACCGTCGGCCCGCACGAATAAAGCGTCACATTCGGCGGATCGAGCGGCCGGAATTCCTCGACCGTTCGGCTGAGCGTGTTAAAAATCTGAAATGGTTTCACGGCAAGCTGGGACTATCAGCTTACCCTGCCGCTTGAGCGCGTAACAAGCAGGCTTGCGCGGGCTGGAAAATCACCCGGTGCGTGACGGTGGTTCGGACTTAAGCCGCCCCCTGGCGTCGCGCTGGTAACGGCTCCTGGCGATCCGCCGGTACTGGTAGTTCGCGAGCCACGCGTAGCCGGGCAGATACCATACGTAGGCGAGCCATCCGCGCAGCCCCGGCTGAAGGCGCAGGATTTCGTTAATCGCGCGTGCTCCGCGATAAACCCGCCCCTCGTCGGTCACCGCGTGCAGTTCTTCGAGCAGCTCGTGCACCTCAAGGCCGGGAAATTTTGCCCGCGCCTCGGGATCGTGAAGATCCATCGCCTCGATTCTTCCCGAAGCGTCGAACTGGCGGATTCCGTTAAGGCTCGCGCGGCACATCTCGCACTGGCCGTCGTACAAAATCGCGAGCTTGCCCTTGCTCGCGCACCCGGTTGCGGCATCTGCGGCCATGCCAGGTTCAGCGCCTGGAGAGCTTGGGATTGTTGGCGGCGCGACGCGCGCGCAGGTTTTCCATCACGATTCGCCACTCGTAGCCGTCGAGCAGCGACTTCCATCCGGCCTCGACCGTGTTGGTCGACTTGGACAGCGTGGTCCAGGTCTGATTGCCGTCGGAGAATTTCTTGACCGAGACGATCTCGGCTTCCGTCGAATCACCGCTGCCGTGAGTGTAGGTCTCGATCACGCGGACCGATTCCAGGTACGGAAAGTACTTGAGCAACGCCTTTCGAAGCGCCAGGTCGAGCGCGTTGACCACGCCGACGCCGCGCGCCGCTTCGGTCTCCTCGACATTGCCGACCTGAATCACCACGGTCGCGTCGATCGTCATCCGGCCTTCATAAAAATCGTCAATTACCCGGCGCCGCACGACCACGAAAGGCGCATGATAATCATGAGCCGCGCGAAGCTCGGCTAACTCGCGGGAGGCCTGCGGCGCTTCAGCCTCGTAAAAACTGCTCTGCCTGCTGCCGGCTTCCATCGTTATCGAATTATTCTAGTCACCCTCAGCAGGTGCAAGCGGGAGCCTTTTCAATTAACCGGGCAATTCCGGTTGACATCCACTGCCGATGAGTCGCAACGCGTGAAACGCGCAGCCCAGAGCGTATCGTGAGCGGTTTCCAAGGCAAAAAGGCCAAAACGCCGGCTTGTGCGCAGCCTGTTGATATTTCGCCGATTCCCTCGCGCCCCGACGAAAATTTTACCCGCACGCCCGGCCCGCACTCAACCCGACCCGATTAGACCCGGATGCGTCGCGGCTCGCGAGCTTATCGAGGTGCCCCCCGGCCGCAGCCTTGCAGGTTCGCGCGCGGAAGCGTTCTTGCGCGCATCGGCAGGGACGGCTAATCGAAGCGGGGTGGCATCGACGAATCGAGCGTCCGCCCGACAAACTGCCTCGCACGCCGCCTGCCGCTCGTGCGCGGCCGGTAAACCAGCCGCTCACCCGGCTCTCGCAGTGATTTGCAGGATGCTTCTTGCACTTCTCTGGAGCCTGCCCGCTCACGCCCAGACCGCAGGCACCGTTGTGCGCGTTCCGCTTACAATCGATTACCTGACGCTCGGCGAGGCCCTTCAGCGCCAGATCTATACGCAGCCGGACGGAAGCGCCGTGCTTTGGACGGGGTCGGATTCATGCCAATACCTCGTTGCCAGCAATCCGGTCTTCTCAAGTGGGGGAAATTCGGACGTAAAGCTCGAAACCCAGGCGCGGCTGAGCCTCGGGATGAGCGTCGGCGGCACCTGCATCAGCCCGCTCTCATGGAAAGGAATAATCGAAGCCGAGGCGAGACCTTATATCGCGCCGGGCATGATGCTTCGGTTCCACGTAACCGACGTCAACCTGTACGACGAACAGCATCAAAAGACTCTTATCGCCGGACGTGGTTTCGACCTTATCAAGCGCTACTTCATTCCGGGGTTCGAAGGATTCGGCTTCGACCTCAATCCCGCGACGCGCGAGCTTGCGGCGTTGGGCGAAGAGGCCGCACCGCCCGAGGTTGCCGAGCGGGTGCGCGCGGCCCTGGCAACGTTGCGCGTCGAGCCTGTCATCAAGGTCCTTCCGAACGGAGTCGGAGCAACGCTCGATGTCACGCTTCCCTTCGTCGCGACGCCGGTTCCAGGCGTCACGCCAACTCCAGCACCGCTGAGCCCGGCTGAAGTCGCCGCGTTCCAGAAGACGCTCGACCAATGGGACGCTTTCCTGGTTTTCGCAATCAAGCAGCTCGGCGAGGCGCGCAAAGACCCGATCCTCCGCGATCAGTTGTTCAAGTTGCTGCTCGACAGCCGCTATCGCCTGGTTGCGGCCCTGGCCAACCCGGCTTCGGGCGGTCCCGATCCGGTCAGGATTCTGTTCCTGCATGAGTGGCGGCGGCTCGGCGAGATCATCCGCGCCGCGGCGCATCGCGGCACGCTCGGCAATCGCTCGCTCGAATTCCTGTCGTTTATCTCGGCCGGCGACGCTCTGTTCGCGCTCGACGAGGCCGCGCCGGCGCTCGGGATGCGTATTTCGGCGGCGGATTTGCGCCGACTCGCGAGAATAATGGCGCCCGGGGTGAAGACCGACCCGCTCGCCTTCAGTTACAGCGAAGATCCGGAGCTGCGTAGGATGTTCGGCTTCACGGGCGAGCCCTTGCACGAGGCTCCCGCGCCGTCAGCGGCGGCCGCGCCGGGAACTGCGGGAGTGTCGTCGCCGTCGAACGCGGCTACTTCCGCGCCGACGACGTCGCCGGCGCTGACGCCCGCGCCAGCCCCTTCGCGAGTCCCAACCCCGGCCCGGCCGCGCTCCGCGACGCCGAGCGCTTCGCCCGCCCCGTCGCCCGCTCGGGATGCGGCTCCGTCAGCGGCGCCTTCTTCATGGCTGGAAATCCCGATCCGCCTGCTCTCACCGGCTTCGGCTTGCGCCGCAGAAGCTCGGCCACGCGCGCTCAAGGACGCGGCTGTGCATAATCTGATTGCACTTGGCAATTCGCTGAGACGGGCGGTCGTAACCGACGGCAACGCGCGGGTTTATCACGAGCAGATGCGCGAGCTGCTCGAACTGAGCGCGCAACATACGCTTGTTACGGAGCGGGTTCCGGCGCGTTATCGCGCGATGTACCAGCGGCTGGTGAAGAGCGTCGCATGGCAGGAAAGCTGCTGGCGGCAATTCGTTCTGAAAGACGGGCACGTAACGTGGCTCGAATCTTCAACCGGGGATATCGGCCTGATGCAGGTCAACCGGCGCGTATGGCGCGGTTTTTACAATATCCGGATGCTTGAATGGGACGTGGTCTACAATGCGGGCGCCGGCTCAGAGATTCTCGCCCATCTGATGCTCGACTTTTCGACTTCGCGCGACCTCGGGGCGGACTCTCCGGGCGCGCTGGCGCGTTCGACCTACGCGGCGTACAACGGTGGACCGTCAAGGTATCTCAGATGGCGCGGGCGGGAGTCGCGCGTCGAGCGGCTTGTTGATCGCTCATTCTGGGGCAAGTACCAGGCGCTCGCGCATGGAAAGACGATCGATATCCTGAGCTGCGCGGCCCAATGGGGCAAAACCCCGGGCCATTGATTCAGCCACCGACCAGGCGTCGAGCCGGGGCGCGCGACGGACAAGGCGCCACCCGGACTACATCGCGATTCCGCCGTCCACCTGCACCACCGCTCCAGTCATGTACGAAGCCGCGTCGGAAAGCATGAATGCGGCGATCGGCGCGACTTCATCGGGCTTTCCAAACCGTCCGAGCGGAATCATCCCGAGTACCTGCGCGCGATTCTCCTCGGGAAGCGCGGCCGTCATGTCGGTCTCGATAAAACCGAGCGCCAGAGCGTTGACCCGCACGTTGAGCCGGCCGAGTTCCTTGGCGAGCGCCTTGGTGAGACCGATCAGGCCCGCCTTCGACGCCGAATAGTTGACCTGGCCGGCCATCCCGACCACGCCGCTCACGGAGGTGACGTTCAGGATCGAACCGCCCTTCGCCTTCATCATGATGAAGGCGGCGGCGCGCGCGAAGTTGAACGCGCCGGTCAGGTTGGTGCGGATCACTTCGTTCCACTCCTCCTCGGTCATCATCACGATAAGCTTGTCGCGGGTCAGGCCGGCGTTGTTGACGACCCCGTCGAGGCGGCCGAACTCCCTCTTGGTCGTGTTGACCATCTCGCGCACCGCCTTCAGATCGCCCACGTCGGCCTTGAACGAAAGCGTCTTTGCGCCGAGCGATTCGAGTTCCCGGCTAAGCGCCGCGGCCTGCTGGTCGCTTTTCAGGTAATTGAACGAAACGTTCGCGCCGCGGCGCGCGACTTCGAGCGCGATCGCTCGGCCGATTCCGCGAGTCGCGCCGGTTACGATTATTGCCTTGCCTTCGAGGTCTTTCACGATATCTCCATCGTCCACCGCGACACGGGCGGACGTCGTTGCTCCGCTCAAGCCTCCTGCGCCTTTCGCCGCGGGGGCCGGGGCGAGGTCCGACGTATCAGGTGCTCATTAGGTACTGGTATAGGCGGCTCGCCTCAAGGCTGCCGCGCCGGGGAATAAACAACGAGCCGCCTGCGTTTGGCGCAGACGGCCCGTTTTTCTCCGGTTTTAATCAAGCGTCAAACGCTGAACGAGGAGCCGCATCCACAGGTCCGGCTGGCGCGCGGATTGTCGAACTTGAAACCCGCGCCGTGCAGCCCTTCGACGTAATCGAGCGTGGTGCCCGCGATATACGGCAACGAGAATTCGTCAACCAGAACGCGCACGCCGTCGATCACGGTCACGCGATCGCCTTCCTTCTCGGTATCGAACTGGAGCTGATACTGGAAACCCGAGCATCCTCCGCCAACGACTCCGATCCTGAGGCCCTGGTCCGCGGGCAGACCCTCCTTGTCACGCATCCTGACGACCATCTCGACCGCTTTCGGAGTGAGCCTCACGTCAGGCAGCTCGGACTGGTTCTCAGCGGTGGGCTCCTGATGCAGTTCTTCCGCCATTGCGACCTCCACTGGCACGGCCGGTCATTGCGGACCGACCATTCCATTGAAAGGCTAATTGCGCAAATGCGGACAGTCAAGGTCGGCTTTTCAAGCCAATACTCGCGGCGCACCGGGATGATATCCTGCTGAGCGTGGCCGACGCGAGTCAGAGGGTCATCGAGGTCGCGCACGAACAGGGTTTCGCGCTGGTGGGTTTCGCACGCCTGCGCCGCCTTGACGAGCGGGTCGAGTTCTACCGGCGGTGGCTCAGCGAGGGGCGTCACGCAACGATGGCGTATCTCGCACGCGAGCCGGAACGCCGATTCGACCCGCGCCGGCTCGATGTGCGCCTGCGCTCGGTGGTGAGCCTCGGTTATCCGTATCATTCGCCCGCACCGCCTGCGCTCGACTGGCGCGCCGAGCTTCGCGGCCGAATCGCGGCCTACGCGCTCGGGCCGGATTATCACGACGTCGTGCTGGAGAAGGCGTCGCGCGTAGCCGGAGCAATAACCGCCTCTGGAGCGGGCGCGATAACCCGCGTTTACGTGGATACCGGTGCGGTTTTCGAGCGCGAATGGGCCAAAGAGGCGCGACTCGGATGGTTCGGCAAGAACACGACGACCCTCAATCGCGACTACGGCTCGTATTTCTTCCTTGCGGAAATTTTCACCGACGCCGAATTCGAGACGGCGTCGGCGCCCTACCGCGAACATTGCGGCACCTGCACGCGATGTCTCGATCTGTGCCCGACCGGGGCGCTGGCCGAGGGCTACGTGATGGACTCGCGGCGATGCATCTCATATCTCACGATCGAGAATCGCGGCCCGATCATGCCCGAGCTCAGGGCGGCCGTCGGCAACTGGGTCTTCGGGTGCGATATCTGTCAGGAAGTGTGCCCGTGGAACGCCCCGTTCGCCGAGCCGAGCGCATCCGAACTCATGCCGTACCTGCCGGAACTGATGGAACTGGACGAAGCCGCGTTTTCCCGGCGATTCGCCAGAAGCGCGATAAAGCGGGCGAAGCGGCGCGGGTTGCTACGCAATGCCGCGGTGGTACTGGGCAACACTGGAAATCGCGCGGCCGTGCCGGTTCTGGTTCGCACCCTGGAAAACGAACCCGACGCGCTCGTGCGCGGACATGCGGCATGGGCGCTCGGACGGCTTGGCGGAAATGTCGCGCGCGGCGCGCTGGAGCGATTGGCCCCGCGCGAGCCGGACGATACGGTGCGCCTGGAAATTGCGAATGCGCTTGCCGCAAGCTCGTGAAGGGCGCGAAACCGGCGTATCGCGGGGCTCTCTTTTAAGCGGTGCCGCGAGATTGCACTTGTAAAACGACGCACTGAATGAAACCTTGTTCCGGGTACCCGATGGCCGACATCAATGACATCCGCCGCGAATTCGTCCAGCTCGCCTCACGCGAACCCGTACCCCTTGCGCGGGGCGCGCTGCTGATCGCCAAGGAAGAATATCCCGACCTCGACGTCGCAAGTTATCTCGACAAGCTGGCCGCCCTGGCGCGCGAGGCCGAGCCGGTGGTCAAGGCGGGCGACGACGGTATCGAGCAGATCGAGCTTCTTTCCTATTTTCTGTTCGAGCAGAAGGGGTTCGAGGGCAACCGCGAGAACTACAGCGACCCGCGCAACTCGTTTCTGAACGACGTGCTCGACCGCCGGCTCGGTATTCCGATAACGCTTTCGTTGATTTACCTTGAGGTCGGACGCCGCCTTGGCCTGAACCTGTACGGCATCTCGTTTCCCGCCCACTTTTTGGTCAAGGCAGTCGATTCGCGCGGCGAACTGGTTATCGATCCGTTCAATGGCGGCGCGATTTTGTCGCTCGACGAGATCAAGGCGATGCTCACGCAGGTTTACGGGCAACCGGTGGACGTTCATCCCTCGTTTCTCAAGGCGGTCGGTGGACGCCAAATCCTTATCCGGATGCTGCGCAACCTGAAGACCATCTACCTCGCCGCAGCGGACTCGATGCGCGCGCTTTCAGTGCTCGATCGGATCCTGCTGCTCAACCCGCGCTCGCTCGACGAATTGATGGAACGCGGCGACCTGTACGAGAAGCTCGAATGTTTCCGCGCCGCGCTCGACGATTACCAGAGCTTTCTTTCGCAGGCTCCCGACCACACCGCGGCCGAGACGGCGCGTGAGGCGGTGGTGCGCCTGTCGCGCCAGGTGGCGCGCATCAACTGACACAGCGTTTGCAGGTGGCCGTGGCACCAAAAGCCGACTTCTTCGAAGCAAGCCTGAGGGCGGTCGCGGACCACGAGCTTCATCGAAAGCTCCAGAACGCAAGCGACCGCCATCTCGACCACGTCGCCCAGGCTCGCGCCGAATTTCCACCGTTCGAGGCCGAGCGCGACGCCGCGCGGCGAATCAAAGAGCAATCCATCGCGCGGCTCGACGAACTGCTTATCGAACTCAAGCGTCGGCTCGAAGAGAACGGATGTAACGTAATCTTCGCCGCCACCGCCGAGCAGGCGCGCGACTACATCGTCTCGCTCGCGAAGAAAAACCGGCTAAGGCGCGCCGTCAAGGGCAAGTCGATGACCACCGAGGAGATCGGGCTTAACCAGGCGCTCGGCACGGCCGGCCTCGAGGTCACCGAAACCGATCTCGGGGAATATATCGTTCAGCTTCGCGGCGAACCCCCCTCGCATATCATCACGCCCGCTATCCATCTCTCCAAGGAAGACGTCGGGGCGTTGTTCGCCGAAAAGCTCAATATGCCGTACACGGCCGAGCCCGAGGCGCTGACCGCCGAGGCGCGAAAGCGCCTGCGCTCGGCATTCCTTGGCGCCGATCTCGGCATTACCGGCGTCAACTTCGCGATCGCGGAGACCGGTACGCTGGTCGTCGTGGAAAACGAGGGCAACGGCCGGATGTCGTGCACGCTGCCGGAGACCTACGTGGCCGTCCTCGGGATCGAAAAGGTCATTCCGAAGCTCTCCGACCTTAGCCACTTCCTGGAAATCCTCGCTCGCACCGCGACCGGACAAAAGCTCACCACCTACACCAACTTCATCAGCGGACCGCGCCGTGCGGGCGAAATCGACGGCCCGCGTGAAGTACACGTCGTGATACTCGACGGCGGCCGCAGCGCGATGCTCGCGGACGCGGTGATGCGCGAGGCCCTTTACTGCATCCGATGCGGCGCGTGCCTCAACGCATGCCCCGTGTACCGGCGCATCGGCGGACACGCTTACAACTCTACCTATCCCGGCCCGATCGGCTCGATCATAAGCCCGAGCCTGTTCGGAAGCGCCGCGGGTCATCTGCCGTTCGCTTCGACGCTGTGCGGCGCCTGCCGCGACATCTGCCCGGTCCGGATCGATATCCCGCGTCTTCTGCTCCATGTCAGGTGGAGAGAAACCGAAACCGCGGACGAGACCCGCGCGCTTGCGTGGCCGCGGGCAACGGCGCGCGCGCGAGCCGCGGTGGTCAGGTTTGCGCGGATGGCGCGTCATCCGCGGCTTATCCGGATGATGGCGCGGATCGGTCTGGCGCTGCTGGGTCCGTTCGCGCGCGACGGCTATGTGCGTAGGATGCCGCCGCCGTTCAACAACTGGACCAAAGCGCGCGACTTTCCAGTGCCGCGGCCTCGTTCGCACCACGGTACGGCCAATGGGGCGGTCAAACGTGGCCGAGTTCCATAAGATAATCGCGCGCCTCAAGACCGCGCTCGAATCGCCGGCTCCGTCCGGGACGCCCGCGCCCAGCAGCGGCGATTCTTCCGAGCCGGCCCCGGTTGCTCCGCCGAACAATCGCGCGGAACTGATTTCCAGCTTTGCCCGCGAATTCGAAGCAGTGAGCGGCGGGTTTCTCGGCGTGCTTGCGCCGGACGAGGCCGCCCGTCGAATCGCCTCGCTCGCGCAAGAGGCTGGAGCCCGGATGGTTGCGATCGGCGAGGGCGTCACCACCGACGCCTCGCTCTTTACGCACGCGCTCGAAGGGGCCGGATGCGTAGTGGAAAAGTTCGGCAAGCTTGACGACGGCGAGCGGCCCGCCGCGCTTGAACGGCTGGCGCGATGCGATCTCGCAGTCGCCGAAGCGCACTACGCGATAGCCTCGACCGGAACCTTCGCCGTCGTCGGCGCGCCCGCCCGTCCGAATTCGCTGACACTGCTCCCGCCGATAAGCGTAATCGTGGTGCATGTCGACCGGTTGGTCGCGAACGTGGCTCAGGCTCTCGCGGCGCTCGGTCCCGACCTGGTGAGCGCGCATCGGTTGTCCCTTATAACCGGTCCGAGCCGCACCGCGGATATCGAGAAGCGAATCGTGCTTGGCGTGCACGGGCCCAAATCGCTTTACGGCGCGATCATATGGCCACGCAATGGATGAAGTAGCGCTGTTTCCGACCTGCCTCGGCGAGGAATTATTTCCCGAGGCACGCGACGCTGTCCGGGAAGTGCTGGAGCGCCTGAGACTCAGGGTGCGGCTTGTCAGGCGCTCATTCTGCTGCGGACAGCCGGCCTTCAACGAGGGGTTCCGCGCACCGGCGAGAGACCTCGCGCGCCGCTTCGTGAACGCTTTTGAGCCGGGAAGGCCCATAGTCGTCCCGTCGGGCTCGTGCACGAGCATGATCAAGGTCTTCTACCCGGAGCTTTTCGCCGAAGAACCGCAGACGCTCGAGCGCTTCAACGCGATTCGCCCGTGGGTGTTCGAGTTTTCGCAGTTCCTGGTCGACGTGCTCAAGGTCAAGTACGTGGGCGCGCGTTTCGAGCGCACCGTCGCGTACCATCCGTCATGCCATCTCTTGCGCGAGCTCAAGATTCGCGATCAGCCGCGCACGCTGTTGTCGGCGGTCAACGGAATCCGCCTCGTTGAGCTTGGCGATCGCGACGAATGTTGCGGTTTCGGCGGCTTGTTCTCGGTCAAGTTCCCGCATATCTCGGGCGCGATGCTCGAGGACAAGCTCGCCCGGATTCGCGCCTCGGGCGCGAGCACGGTGGTGGCGAACGATTGCGGATGCCTGATGCAGATAAAGGGCGGGCTCCATCGCGCGGGCGACGCGATACAGGCGCGGCATATCGCCGAAGTGCTGGCGGCGCGTTAACGGGGCGAAAAGGGAAGCTGCGCGAGCGAGTTTGCGATCTTGGTCACTCGCTGCTCGAGTTGCTCGAGCGACCCGGCGAGTTGGGCGACGCGCTCATCGAGCCGGGAAAGCTGCTCGGCAAGACCGTTCGATTTTTCCTCCACTTGAGTGAGCCGGGCATCGAGGTCCCGGGTCAGTACGCGCTTGCCTTGAGCAGTCGTCGCCATCTCTCGCCATCCCTCCGTACGAACGTCGTCAAATCGTGTCGCGAACCGCGCGTTCGCGTCAACGGCGGCGGGTCACAGATGGAGCTCTTACGGCTCACGCGTATCCGAGCAATTCCAGTCCGCGCTCGAAGAGCCGCGGAGCCGACAGCGCGATCCGCTCCCACTCCGGGTCGTGCCGCTTGCCGCGCCGATGCAGCATCAGGTTGAACACCGTGATCACGCCGAACCGGTAGCCCGAAAACGCGCGAAACCACCTGACTTCGTCCATCGAGACCTCGAAACCCGCCGCCCTGGAATAGGTCTCAACGATCGCCTCGGGTCCAAGTGGCGAAGCCTGCACCAGTTCGTCGCGCGCCACCCAGCTGTCCGGGTCCGAGAACAGGCAGAGCCATCCGAGATCGAGCAGCGTCGGCCCGAGCATCGCGATTTCCCAGTCGATCAGCGCCACCACGCGCCCGTCCCTGAACAGGATGTTCGACCACTGGAAATCGCCGTGGACCAGTCCGATCCGCGGCTTCTCGGGCAGCGACGAGCGCAGCCTCTCGCGCAATTCGGGTGCGCGCGCAACCACGTTGGGATCGAGCGTCGGACGGTCGAGCAGATGGTCGAGCCGCTTCATCTCTTCGCCAAGCGGCGTCGGATCGCCCCACGCGTCGCGCCGCGGCTCCCACGCAACGCGATGCAGCGCCGCCATCGTTTCGACCCCGCGGCGGGCGTACTCGGCCGCCTCGGCGACCGGAAGCTTGACGTCGGCGAGTTTGAAACCGTCAACGAACCCGTCAACAAAATAGGGCCGCCCGAAGAATTCAGCTTCGTCGCCGTACCAGATAATCGGCGGAACCGGCACTTCGGTGTTGGCGAGCGAGGCCATGATCCGGGCCTGGCGCACGACGTCGGCCGGACCCGCGATTCGCACCCCTTCGGGCGCGATCCTGAGCACCAGTTTTCCCGACGGACCGCCCGGCGTCGTGCGCTCGAGCACGAAGCTGTAGCCGAAGCCCGCGTGTCCCGGAAGCGGGGCAAGGTCGCGCGCGCGGGCGCCCGGGTCGCCGGTACGCGCGCGCACGAGCCGATTGAGCTGTTCGGTTATCAGCTCGATCGATGCCGCCATCTCACACCCCCGAAAGAAAACGGGCCCGCGCGGGCTCAGCCCTTCATCCCGATTTGCGCTGCGTTGGGATGGAGGCTTGCCCGGGCGCTGGGACGCGAATCAACCCGCCTGAACCACGCATTCACGTTCTTGAGCGAGGGATCGAGCTTCTGGCCGACACCGGAGCCAAAATCGAGCGCGCAATAGAGGATTATGTCCGCGACTGTGAAGCGATTGCCGACGATGTAATCGTGGCCTTCGAGCAGCGCGTCGAGCCATTTGAGATTGTCCTGGACGATGGCTTTAAGTCCGGGCGCGGCCTCGGGCAGGATGCGCATGCGGTCCTTGAAAATCGGCGCGCCCTCGGAGAAGCGGAACCCGTTGTACAGATGCTCGGTGATACGAAGCTCGACACGGCGCTGCCATTGGCGCGTCTCGGCGCGCTCTTCGGGGGTCGAACCGATAAGCGGCGGGTTGGGATGCTTTTCCTCGAGATATTCCCATATCGCCACGGTCTCGCCGATGCATTTGCCGTCGTCGAGTTCGAGGGCCGGCAGTTGTCCGCCGGGATTGCGATCGGTGTAGGGAGGACGGCGATTTTCCGCGCCCATCAGGTCTATGTTGCGAGTCGGGATGGTGATGCCCTTTTCGGACAGGAACATCCTCATCGCGCGCGGGTTGGGTCCAAAAGAATCGTAAAGCAGCATGGTTCAGTATCTCCCCTAAAAGGCCGAAGCGAAAACGCGCACGGACTATACAACAGGCTTCCCGGTTCTGAAACAGCGCGGTGCGCGGTTGCACAGCCGGCAGGTGAAATGTAGGAATTTTTTCATGCGATTCTGCCCGCACTGCGGCGCCCCCTTAATGGCTGGCGCCAGGTTCTGCGTTGAATGCGGCCGACAGTTGAGTGAAGCAGCCGCTCCCGCCGCTGGAGCCGCTGCGTCAGACAAAAGGAAAGCCGCTGACGCTTCGGACTCGTCCGGGCTCCGCCTTACCAACGCTTTTATCGCCGTGTTCTTCGGCATCACCATCGCCGGCCTGGGCGCCGCGGCCTATATACTGCTGCGCACACCCACGGTTGTGCAGACCGCCTCCAGCGAGGCCCCCACTGGTGCTTCGTCCCCGACCGCGGGCACCCTGCCGCCGGGCCATCCGAAGATCCAGCTTCCCACTGAAGCCCGGACCTTCATCGATCAGCTTGCACAAGATGCCAGGAACAAGCCCAACGACATTTCGACATGGAACAAGCTCGGGGCGGTCTCGATGCGGGCGGCGCTGTTCGACCCCTCCTATTACGACCGCGCGGCCCAGGCCTACGCGCACGTGCTCAAGCTTGACCCGAACAATCTCGACGCGCTGCGCGGTATCGGCGACGTCTACTACGATCGTAACAAGTACGACGAAGCGATCGCCGCATACGAGCACTATCTGAAGCAAAAGCCCAAGGATCCCGAAGTCCTTACCGACCTCGGCACGATGTACCTCTACACTGGGAACGCCGACCAGGCGATCGTGCAGTACAAGAAGGCGATCGCGCTCAAGCCCGATTTTTACCAGGCCTACTACAATATGGGCGTCGCGTACGGCGAGCAGGGCGACAAGGCCAACGCCGCAATCGTGCTGACCAAGGCGATCTCGCTTGCGCCCGACGATGCGATGCGCAAACAGGCGGTCCAGGCCTTCACCAAGATAACCGGGATGCCGCCCAAGACCGCCACGCAGATCGCGTCGTCGCTCAAGAGCGGCTCGCCGCGTGCCGGTGCCGGGGCCGATGCCAGCGCGCAGACCTTCAAGGGCGCGATGGAAGCGATGGTGCGCAATCTGCCGGTCGCGGGAAACAAGGTCGCCTCGATTGAGTGGCCCTCGAAGTATCGCGCGAAGGTCATGATGTCAAACTTCCCGATGGATGCGATGCCGCCGTTTGCACGCGACAAATTTCTAAGCGATCTCAAGACCGGGATCGCAAACACCAAAGAGACGCACAAGGTTACAGCCAAGGTCGAAGTCGACATCGTGGACCAGGCCAGCGGCCGCGTCATGCAAACCGTGACCGAGTGAGCGCCGGACGCAGCCGCAAAGTTTCAACTCGCCGCGCGCTAGAGCTTCAAAGCGACCAGCGCCTCGGAACTGAGGCCGTACGACGAGACGACTTCAGAGATGCGATATCTCGAAGCGCGCTGTGTCGATGAACTCCGAAAGCTCGATCGGACGGCATCCGCCGAGCGTCGCCGGGCTGAGCGACCAGATGCCCTGCCAGGTCTTCGAAACGCATCGGCTGAACCGGGTTCGCCCATGCGTCAGGCTGACCGCGCATAACAGGCCGCCCGGCGCAAGCACGCGATACACTTCGGCCATCGCCGCCGCAATATCGGCGCGGCTCAGCAGGTCGAAAACGTAGGTCGAGACGAAGCGGTCGAAGCTCCCGTCGGGCGCGTCGATACGCGGTGAACCGTCGGACTGGCGAATTTCGGCGCGATCGCCGAAACGCTTGAGGCGCGAGCGCGCAAGCGAGGCCATCGTTGTGCTGGCATCAAGCCCGAGATAACGCGCGTCGGGCGCGAGATGGCTCACGAGGAGGCGCTCGGCGAGCCGCCCCGTGCCGCATCCGAATTCGACCACCGAGTGCGCGTGCCCGAAATCGGCGTGTCGGATCATCACATCGACAACGGGATCTTCGTAAAAGCGGTTCCAGTCCTGCCGCGCGCCCATCCGGTCATAGAAGCGCTTCGCCCGATCAATCGTGAGTGTCCGCTCCACGCCCATCGGAGTTACCCCCTCCCGGTCGCGCGTCAGCAGGCAAGCCGAAAAAAAATTGGAGGGCCGGCTTGCGCCGGCCCTCCTGCCGTCCCCACATCCACAACCGCCTCCGCCACACTCTTGAAGCGGAAAGCCCGCTTGCTGGCGACCGGTCATGCGGGTCCCGGGGGAACCCGCATCCACAACAGGGCCTCAGTTTGCGCCGCCGCGCGCCGCTTCCTTTCCTCCCCGCCGTCCCCTCATCCGCATCCGGCCCTCCGCCACATCCCTTTTTGCTCCCCCGGGACCTCAACCCTTGAAAATCGTCACGAGCATCCGCTGGTGCTCCCGCAGTTCATGCACTTGTAGCAGGAACCGTTGCGCACCATGATGCATCCGCAGTCCGGGCACGGCGGCGCGTCAGCCTGGTTGATGAACGCCTGACGCATCCCGCCGTCCTTGCCATCGCGCAGCGTAGCGACGGTCACTTCGGCTCCCGCGCCTGCTCCGCGCCTTTCCACCGGCTCGCCGCCCGGCTCGATCACTCCGACCTCACGCCTGGCTTCCTCGTCGAGGAACTTCGACGCCATCCATCGGAACAGGTAATCGACGATCGATTTCGCGTACGGAATATGGGGGTTCTTGGTAAAGCCCGAAGGCTCGAAGCGCATGTGCGCGAACTTGTCGACCAGGAACTGGAGCGGAACCCCGTATTGCAGCGCATAGGAGATCGCGGTCGCAAACGAATCCATCAGGCCCGAGATGGTCGAGCCCTGCTTCGACATGCTGATGAAAATCTCGCCGGGGGTGCCGTCCTCGTACATCCCGACCGTGATGTATCCCTCGTGGCCGCCGATATCGAACTTGTGAGTGATCGAGCGCCGCTCGTCGGGAAGTTTGCGCCTGACCGGGCGGAACTCATCCGCCGCGGCTACTGCGGCCCGGGCCGCCTGCTGGACGACGCCCGAGGAAGATTCCTTCGCCTTGCCGGTGTTGAGCGGCTGCGTGCGCTTGGAGCCGTCGCGATAGATCGCAACCGCCTTGACCCCGAGCTTCCACGCAAGCACGTAGGCCTCGGCAACGTCTTCCGGAGTCGCCTCGGCGGGCATGTTGATCGTCTTGGAAATCGCGCCCGAGATGAACGGTTGCACCGCGCCCATCATCCGGATATGCCCGGGCCAGCTTATCGAACGCGTGCCAGAGCGGGGCTTGAACGCACAATCGAAGACCGGAAGATGCGCGTCCGCCAGATGCGGCGCGCCTTCGATGGTCTCGTGCTCATCAAGGTACTCCACGATCTCCTGAACTTCGCGGGAGTCGTAGCCGAGCCGCTTGAGCGCGCGCGGGATCGTCTGGTTGACGATCTTCAGCATCCCGCCGCCAACCAGCTTCTTGTACTTGATAAGCGCAATGTCGGGCTCGATGCCGGTTGTGTCGCAATCCATCATGAAGGCGATCGTGCCGGTCGGCGCGATAACCGTTGCCTGCGAATTGCGGTAACCGAACGCCTGGCCAAGCCTGAGCGCCTCGTCCCAGCTCTCGCGCGCGGCGCGCAGCAGGTCGAGCGGGACGTAGGACGGGTCGAGCTTGTGGGCGTGGCTGCGATGGCGCTCGATGACCTTGAGCATCGGCTCGCGGTTGAGCTGGAAGCCCGCGAACGGACCCATCTGCTCCGAGATTCGCGCAGACTGGAGATACGCCTCGCCGGTCATCAGCGCGGTCACCGCGGCCGCGTAGGCGCGCCCCTGGTCAGAATCATACGGCAGCCCAAGCGCCATCAGGAGCGCGCCCAGGTTCGCGTAGCCGAGGCCCAGTTCGCGGAAGTCGCTCGCGTTCTTTGCAATCTCGGGCGTCGGATACGAGGAGTTGTCAACGATGATGTCCTGCGCGGTGATCATCACGTCGACCGCATGACGAAACGCGCGCACGTCGAACTCGCCCCGCTCGTCAACGAACTTGAGCAGGTTGAGCGAGGCGAGATTGCAGGCCGAGTTATCCAGATGCATGTACTCGCTGCACGGGTTCGACGCGTTGATCCGCCCCGAATTCGGGCAGGTGTGCCACAGGTTGATCGTGGTGTCGAACTGCATCCCGGGGTCGCCGCAGGTATGCGCCGCCTCGGCGATCATCCGGAGCAGGTCGCGGGCGCGGTACTCGTCGGCCACCTCGCCGCTCTTGACGAAGCGCGTCTGCCATTTGCCGTCGGAAACCACGGCGTGCATGAACTCATCGGGAACCCGCACGGAATTGTTCGCGTTCTGGAAGAAGACCGAGCCATAGGCGGGTCCGTCGAGCGAGCCGTCGTAACCGGCGTCGATCAACGCCCACGCCTTCTTCTCTTCCTCTTCCTTGCACTTGATGAAATCGACGATGTCCGGGTGATCGACGTTAAGCACCACCATCTTGGCCGCCCGCCGGGTCTTGCCGCCCGACTTGATGACGCCAGCCGAGGCGTCCGCCGCCTTCATGAACGAAAGCGGCCCTGACGCGGTGCCCCCCGAGGAAAGCTTCTCCCGGCACGAGCGCAGCGCAGACAGGTTAACACCCGCGCCTGAACCGCCTTTGAAGATCATCCCCTCGTTGCGATACCAGTTCAGGATCGACTCCATGTTGTCCTCGACCTTGAGAATGAAACAGGCCGAGCACTGCGGTTTCGGATCGATCCCGACGTTGAAATAGACCGGGCTGTTGAATGATGCCTTTTGATTGACCAGCAGATGGGCGAGTTCGGCGCGGAAGGTTTCGCGGGCGTCAGCCGTGGCAAAATAGCCCTGTGCTTCGCCCCATCCGCTGATAGTGTCGACGACCCGCAAAATCAGCTGGCGCACTGAAGTCTCGCGCCGCGGCGTGCCGAGCGGCCCGCGGAAGTACTTCGAGACCACCACGTTGGTCGCCGTCTGCGACCAGAAACGCGGGACCTCGACGTCCTTCTGCTCGAAAACCACCCGCCCGTCCTCGCCGCTGATAACCGCGGAACGAAGCTCCCATTCGACCTCGTCAAGGGGGTCAACCCCCGCACGGGTAAAGAAACGCTCAAGCACTATGCCTCGCCTTGCGGGCCGGGCCTGTGCCACCTGCGCTTGTTCTTCAGATTTCAGTATCATCGGATCCAGTTCCTTCGCTCCCCCAGCCATCCTTTTCCGCTGCCGGGATCCGCAAGTCCGGGTTATGTTTGTCGAAAATCGGTTCGCCGATGTGGGCCAACTATGCGCGGGCCATCCCCCTGCTGTCAAGGTTTTCTACGCTACCAGTTGTGTATAAGAACTTGTGCACAACCTATATATCAGATGTTGATAAGATTTTGTCAAATTTTCGCCCGCGACAATGGGGATGAGAAACGGTATGCTTCTAGATTAGAAGCATTAATTTCGTCAAGCGTTGCGAATAGGGCGCACAAGAACGCGCCGATCGACTCTCTCTCGCATCCGGACCGCCGGGTATCGCTTTCCGGCTATCCACAGGCCCCAACGGTTTTCCAGCCACCGCCAGAGCGCTAAGGTTGTGGAAGATTGTGAAGGGAAACAGGCTCAAGATTCCCGAGCGGCTCTCCGCGACGCTTCAGCCGATCCTCGACCGGCTCGACGCCGAAGGCCACTTCGGAATTGTCAGGCTGATGAAGGTGTGGCCCGAGGTTGTGGGCGATACGATCGCGCGGCGCACCGAAATCCAGTCGCTCAAGTTCCATACGGCGGTCGTCAAGGTCTCGGGCGCGATGTGGATACAGGAACTGAACCTGATGAGGGCGCAGATACTCGCCCGGCTCAGGCAGGCGCTCGGCGACGACACGGTGCGCGAGCTCCGCTTCGTCAAGGGCACGCTGCGCCGCCGCCAGCGCCCGAAGCTTCGCTCCGTTGCGCGCGAGACACGCCATTTCGTCGCACTACCCGAACTCAAGGACCCTGAACTCAGGCGCGCCTTTGAGAGCCTGATCGAGGCATGGGGCCGCGCCTCGCGCTAGGTTGCGCCGGCTCTGCGCGCGAAGCCACTTTTCACCCGCGCCACGCACGCCAGCGCGAATTTGACTCAACGAACCGGGTCTGATTGTCAGAGCATAGGGGCGGCGCGTCTCTTTCGGCGCTCGCGTCCGCGCGTGGATTCCGCTCCACCCCAGCCTCGGACCAGGGAGGTCTTGTCATGAAGCTGCTTCCCGTCTTCGTCTCGGTAATCGCGCTGACCGGCCTGACGGTTATCGCATCGGCGCCCGCGATGGCGCAGCAAGGACCCGCAGCCGGCGGAGGGCCACGGGTTGCAGCCCCGGTTCCCCCATCGGGCACGAATTATCAGCGCTACGAGTTCCACAATTACCTGAACCGGAATCCCGAAGTCGCCAACGAGCTGATGAAAAATCCGTCGCTCGCCAACGACCCGGCATTCCTGAAGCAGCACGAGGAACTTGGGCAGATTATCGGCCGCCATCCGGGTCTTCGAAGGCAGCTAAGCAAGGACCCTGCGCGCGTGATGGAACGCTACAGGTATCATCAGCGTTACGGCCGGCCGATGGGCCGCTCCGGCATGGGAATGGGCCGCGGCATGGGCCCCGGAATGGGCCCCGGAATGGGCCCCGGCATGGGCCCCGGAATGGGACCGGGCATGGGACCGGGAATGGGACCGGGCGGTCCTCCCAGCCCTTAACATCCGGGCTGACGAAACTCACGCTCCACGCACGATTCCAAACGCCGTGTATATGGATTTCCGCGCGGAGCGGAGCACGCGCCTTCCTGCCCGCGGTTACTGCGGATTAAGCCTCGCGATGCGCTGCGGCGCACGGTTACAGGGCCAGCATCGGGACGGGATCGCACGGGCGGCCTTGGAGCAGGCTGTATCCGATTGTGCGCGTCAGCGTATCTGAATCCGGAGAGGTTCACATGCGCGGAACAGGCGACCTGCAGGGCGAAGATCGTGCGCTCCATGTGCTGAACCGCTTAGCCTTCGGACCGAAACCGGGCGACCTCGAGCACGTACGCAGCATCGGCTACGAGCGTTATATCCAGGAGCAGCTTCATCCCGAATCGATCCCGCTTGCGCCGGCACTCTCAGAGCGGCTCGCACGGATGCCCACGCTTCGAATGACTCCGGTCGAGCTGTTTGTCGAATTCATGCTTCCGATTCGCCGCGCGGCGAAAGGCGACAAGCAGGCAAAGCGCGAAGCGCGCCGGCGCGCGAGACTCGTGCTCGAGCAGGCGGCCGAGGCGCGGCTTGTGCGCGCGCTGGAAAGTCCGCGCCAGCTCGAAGAGGTGCTGACCGCGTTCTGGTTCAATCATTTCAACGTCTTTGCGGCAAAAGGCCCGTGCCTGGTATGGACCGGCTCATTCGAGCAGGAGGCGATCCGCCCGCACGTGCTCGGGCGTTTCCGCACATTGCTCGGCGCGACCGCGCGGCATCCCGCGATGCTCTTCTACCTCGACAACTGGCTCAATACGGCGCCGGGCAGCCCGGGCGCGCGCGGGCGCTTCGATGGGATCAACGAGAACTACGCGCGCGAGATAATGGAGCTTCACACGCTCGGGGTGAACGGCGGCTACACTCAGCAGGACGTTGTCGCGCTTGCGCATATCCTGACGGGATGGGGTCTTGCGCCGCTCGGAAGGCTCGCGAGGCTTAACCGGATGCGCCGGGCGGACTTCTTCCGAGTCGGGCGCGAGCGGGCGCTTGCGCGGGCGCGCCAGGAAATCCTCGCCAACGGCACAGGTTTCCATTTCGATCCGCGCCGCCACGATTTCTCGCCCAAGATATTTCTTGGCCGCAGGATCGAAGGCGCAGGCGCGGCCGAGGTCGAACATGCGCTCGATATCCTCGCGAGTCATCCCGCGACCGCGCGCCATCTGAGCTTCGAGCTTGCGCGCTATTTCGTCGCCGACCAGCCGCCGCCCGCGATGGTCAGCGCGATGGCCGAGCGTTACCTGGCCTCGGGCGGGGATATCCGGGCGGTTATGCTCACGATGCTCGAGCGGCCGGAATTTTTCGCGCGCCCATACGCACGCAACAAGTTCAGGACTCCTTACGAGTACGTAATCGCCGCGGTGCGCGCCACCGGTGTCAGGGTTACGAACTTCCGCCCGATGGCGGGGATGATGCGGATGCTTGGGATGCCGCTTTACGGATGCCAGACGCCGAACGGATACGCCCAAACCGAGCAGGCGTGGCTCAATCCGGACGCGATGATGATGCGGCTAAGTTTCGCGACCGCGCTCGGCACCGGCCATCTCCCACTCGAACGCCCCGAGTTTGAGGAGGTGGCGGACCAGGAGGCCGGTGGGGGTGGCGCAATGCAGATGCGCGGCGCTGGCCGCCTGTTTGCGAGAAATCACGCACGGCAAACCGGGTTCGTGGAAAAGCGCGCGAAGCGTGACGCTCCGATGACGCCGCCGGACGCGCCGCGCCTGATGGCAACCCTCGGCAACGCGTTTTCCGCCGAGACCAGTCGCGCGATCGCTTCGGCGCCCGAGCGGCTTCGCGCCGCGCTGGTGCTCGGGTCGCCGGAAATGATGATGCGATAGGAAGATGCTGAGCCACGGCCAACCGGGGGCGCGTCTGCCGCAAAAGCCCCACGGCATGAATCGGCGGCACGAATTCCCTGGCCCGCTCACGCACCGGACAAGGGGAGCGGCCAAGCAGCGAGGACGAAGGTTCCGGCAGGCGTTTTCAGCATGACAACCTGTTCCGGACGCGACAGCTGAGAGGAGAATCGCGCGATGATCTCACGCAAGGACGACGACGCGGCGCTGATCGCCGGCACCGGTTCCACCGCCGCTCAATCCGCCTCGACCGCACTCGGCCGGCGCGAGTTCCTCCGTCGCGCGGCGATTCTTTCGGCTTCGGGAATCCTGCTTCTTTCGCCCTACGCGTGGGCCGCGCGGACACCCTCGGGCGCGCCCGCGCGCAAACGCCTGGTAGTGGTTTTCCTGCGCGGCGCGGTGGACGGCCTCAACGTTGTCGTCCCGTACGGAGAGCCCGCCTACTACGACGCGCGGCCGACGATCGCGATTGCGCGCGCGGGCGGCGACGGCGCGGTGCTTCCGCTCGACGGCTTCTTCGGGCTCCATCCCGCGCTTGCGCCGCTTATGCCGCAGTGGAAGGACGGAACTCTCGCCTTCGTTCATGCGAGCGGCTCGCCCGATCCGACGCGCTCGCATTTCGATGCGCAGGACTACATGGAAAGCGGGACCCCCGGCGTCAAAAGCACGCCCGACGGATGGCTGAATCGCCTTCTCGCGGTGCTCCCCGGCGCCCATCCCGCCACCGAGGCGCTAAGCATGGGGCCGACCGTGCCGCGGATCCTGTCGGGCGCGATGGCGGTCTCGAATATGCCGATGGGACGCGGCGCGGCGCGTCCGATGCCGCTCGACAGGCCGCTTATCGAAAGCGCTTTCGACCGCCTGTACGAGGGCAACGACCCGATGAGCCGCGCGTATCGCGAAGGACGCGAAGCGCGGCGGCGACTGATGGCGGAACTGAAGCAGGACATGATTCAGGCCAACGCCGGCGCCCCTTCGCCGATGGGATTTCCCGGCGACGCCGAGCGGCTGGCGGCGCTGTTGCGGCGCGATTCGACGATTCGCGTGGCGTTCGTCGGCCTCGGCGGATGGGATACGCACGTCAATCAGGGCGCCGCCACCGGACAGCTCGCCGGCCATCTGAAGCCCCTCGCCGAAGGACTTGCTACATTCGCGCGCTCGCTCGGCGGCGCGTACGCCGAAACCGTCGTGCTCGTGATTTCCGAGTTCGGCCGCACGGTGCACCAGAACGGCAACGGCGGCACCGATCACGGTCATGGAAACGTTATGTGGGTGATGGGCGGCCCGGTCAAAGGCGCGCAAGTGTACGGCCGATGGCCCGGGCTTTCCGCCGCCGAGCTTTACCAGGGGCGCGATCTCACGATCACAACCGACTTCCGCGAAGTTATCGCAACCGTGCTCGGAGCGCATCTTGGGCTCGATAACGCGCAAATCGACCGCGTGCTTCCCGGCCGCCCACGTCCGACCGGCAACACAAACGGCCTTATCCGCGTGTGACCTTGCGCAGTCATGCCTGTCCCTTCACGGCTTCAGGCAACCCCGCGGATTCGGACTTCGGCGGGCAGATGGGCCTCAGATCATCGAGCGTGAAAAGCTGCTCGACGCGCCGGACGCCGATCCGGGTTTCGCGATTTGCCTTCGCGGCCGCTTGTGCGCGAAGATTTCGATGCCATGGAATGCGACCTGCTGATTCGCGGTGGCAGCGTAATCGACGGCAGCGGAGCGCCGCGCTTTCGCGCCGAAATCGCGATAAGCCGCGGCAGAATCGAGAGGCTCGTCGAGCCGGCGCAAGCCTCTCAGGTATCGGCCGCACGCGAGCTCGACGCGACCGGCCTGATAGTCGCACCCGGGTTCATCGATCCGCACTCGCATTCCGACTGGGTGCTGCCGCTCGCAGAGCATCTCGAAATCCTGCGCCCGTTTCTGCTCCAGGGCGTGACCACGTTCGTCGGCGGCAATTGCGGATTTTCGACCGCGCCGATACGCCGCGAACGCCACGAGCTGCTCGATGGCTCGGGCCAGATGCTTTCCGAGCGGACCTTCGAATGGCAATGGGAGCAGGTCGATGAATTCGGCGCGTTTCTCAAGCGCGCGGGACTCGCGCTCAACGTCGCGCATCTGGCGGGCCATGGCAGTATCCGGCTTTCCGTGATGGGCCTCGACGCCGGCGAGCCTTCTCCCGAGCAACTGCGCGCGATGTGCGCGATGGTCGAGCGTGCGATGGAGGATGGCGCGGTCGGCCTTTCGACGGGGCTCGGCTATTTTCCCGGGATGATCGCGAAACCTGCCGAGCTTCGCGCGATGGCCGAAGTTGTGGGACGCGCGGGCGGCGTGCTGACTTCGCATCTGCGCGCCTACTCGGTACGCTCGCTTTTCTTCTCGAGCGATTTGCCGCACAACCTGCTGGCGGTGCGCGAGATGCTCGACGTCGCGCGCGCGGCCAACGTACCGCTGCAAATCTCGCATCTCATCTTCGTCGGACGGCGCACCTGGCAGACGGTTGACGAGGTGCTGCGCGAATTCGAGCGCGCGGCGCAAAGCGGCATCGACGTCGCCTTCGACACGTTTCCCTATACGGCGGGCAACACCACGATTCGCGTGCTGTTCCCGGCGTGGTCGCAACCGGATCTCCCGGCGCTGCTCGCGAGCGCACAAGGATGGGCGCGGCTTCGCGATAGCTTCCGCCCGCTTGCGACGTTCATCCACGATTGCGCGCAGCTCATGTGGGCGGTAAAGCCGGAGTTTGGCGAGTTCGAGGGTAAATTCTTCGGCGAAATAGCGCAGCAGATGAAGCTCGATCCGGTCGAAGCATATCTGACAGTCGCGCGCGAGAGTTCAGCGCGGGCGCGCGTGATGCTGCATCATTACAGCGGCGACTCATCCAACGAGCACGCGCTTCGCGCCTCGATGGCGCATCGGCAGAACCTGTTCGAGATGGACACGATTCTCACTTCGCACGGGTTTCATAACCCGGCGAGCTTCGGAACCTACCCGCGCATCCTGGGCCATTACGTGCGCGAGCTTGGGCTGCTCGGACTGGAAAACGCAGTCCACAAGATGACAGGGTTGCCGGCCGCGCGGATGAGGCTGGGCGGGCGCGGGCTGATTCGCGAGGGATACGCTGCGGATGTGACAATCTTCAATCCCGCGACGGTCGGCTCGGAGGCGGATTTCGTTCATCCGAAGGCCCCGGCGCGCGGAATCGAGCACGTGCTCATAAACGGGCGCGCGGTCGTGTCGGACTCACGATGGTGCGGCGACGGGGTCCGCGCCGGCCAGTGGCTGACCCGCGCGTGAGCGGCAGCGGCGCGAGGACCGATTATTACCCGGCGGTTTCTCCCTGACCGCCGCTCAAAAACAAGGGCGGCCGCAAGTGGATGACCCGCGGCCGCACGCTTCAGCTCAAGCAAATCCCCTCGGCTACCGCTCCATCTGCTGGACTTTCTCGTCGAGCTTGCGAAGCTTGGCCAGCTTCTCGTCGGTGGGAACCACACCCTTGTCCTGCTCGGCAAGCTTGGCGGCATGGATGCTCGGAAGCTCGCCGTCGATCTTCTCGAGCGCTTCCTTGGCGAGCTGCCGCACCATCGGGCTCTTGTCGCTCGCGATAACCTTGGTCAAAAGCGGCGTGGCCTGCTCGCTTCCCATCTCGCCGAGGGCGAACACCGCCGTTCCGCAATCCTGTGGATTGTCGCCCGATTTCAGTTCCTCGTCGAGATACTGCATCACCGGAAGCACGCCCTCGGCGTCGCCGATTCTGCCAAGCGCGGACACCACGTGGAGCTTGACGATAGGCTCGGTCGAGCGCAGGAACAGCATCTGCGACAGCGGCCCGACCGCCTCGTTCGCTCCGCGCGCGCCGAGGATATCCACGGCCTTGATCCGGACCCGGATGTCGGGATCGGACAGGGCGCGAATCAAAATCTTGTTAGCCTTGGGATCGTCCAGAAAGCGCAACTTCTTCAGTTCCGTCACCCTGACGATCGGATCGGCGTCCTTCATGCCGGTCTCAACGTCCTTGAGCGTGCGGAACGGAGTCTCGCGCGCCATCCGGCCCTGCAGGTCGTCGATACCGGGCTGGACGAACCCCTGATGCATCATGGCGCTATTTGACAGCGCGCTTCCGGTGCCGGTACCACCGTACTGCGCAAACGCCAGATGCGGCACCGCGGCCACATACATCAGGACGGCCGCGAGCAAAACACGCTTCGAGGGCATTTCGCTGACCTCCGGGATCGACCAAGATTATTTTCGATTGGGACTCAAAATTGCAAGCAAAGCTACTCCGGAATCCACGGGTCGATTGAAACGTCTTTAGTTGTGTAAGCCTCCATGAATGGTTTTACCAATCTCACGCTTATTGTACTTTTCGTCGCCACGGCATTACTCGGCCTGTCGTCTACCCCGGGAATGGCCGAACCGGACGCCCATCGCGCCCATCCCAGGCTTCGCGCGCACCAGAGAGTTGCGCCCATACCGCTTCCCGCAGGTATCGATCCGCCGGCCTACAAACCGGGGCCGAATCCGTTCCATCCGGGCGAGGAACTGGTTTACGTCGCTTCGTGGATAGGAGTCCCCGCCGCGACCGCGCACATCAGGCTCGCGCCGAACAAGAAAGATCCGAAACTCTGGACCGCGCAGGCCTGGCTTCAGACCAACAAGTTCGTTGACCTGCTGTACCGGATGCGCGATTACCTGCGCGAGGATTTCGCGGCCCAATCGTTCGCGCCCGAGCAGATTTATATACGCCAGGCCGAAAACCGCCGCATCGACGAGTACGACGTCACGTTCGACCACACGGGCAAGCTCGTCAAGGCGCTCCGCTTCAACCATCACGGCGTACACGAGAGTGAGTACCTGTCGTCCAATCCGTTCGGTCCGCTGTCGGGCGCGGTGATGGCGCTGTCGCAGCCGCTCGAACCGGGCCAGTCGCTCAGCTTCGACGTATTCACCGGCGGCAAACGTTTCGTATTCGATTTTCACGTGAAGGATCGCGAGCGGATCCGAACTCAGTTGGGCACCTTCGACGCGCTCAGGATCGTTCCGACGGTTCCGTACATGAGCGACGAGAAGCTCAACGCAAAGGCGCGCGACACCACGATTTGGGTGTCGGCCGACGAGCGCCATCTGCCGCTCAGGATTCAGGCGGCGGCGTTTATCGGATACGTCCGCGCCGATCTGGTCGAGGTTCGCGGCTAAGGGGCCGGGAAATTCTCCCGAATCAGCGCCGGCATTTCGTCATAGGTGCGCCCGTTAAGAAGCCGCCCGTTCCTGCCTTTCGAGACGCCGCCCCACTGCTTGAAGAAAAACGGCACTCCCTGCTGGCGGCATTGGGCAAGCAGCGACATCACCCATCGCGGTTCCATCGGGCGCGCGCCGGGTCCGCTCTCGCCGCCCACGATCACCCAGCCGATTCCGCTCAGATCGATCTCGCCGAGGTCTTCCAGTAGCGGCTCGACCGAAAGAAAGCGCAGCGATACGGGTGTCCGCCGAAGCGCGTCGACGCGCGGCAACCCGTACTCGCGATCTTCGACGCTGACACCGAACCATACGTGCGCAAGACGGGCCATCCAGTTAAGCTCGCCCGAGAGCAGCGCGCGCATCCGCTCATGCCGCTTGGTGAGCACCTGATAGGTATGCCAGTCGGCCCGGCGCATCGTGGCTCCCACCCGCGCGATATAGTCAACCGGCACGGCCTCGTGAAACAGATCGCTCATCGAGTTGACGAAGATGCGCCGCGGCTTGCGCCAGCCAACCGGCGCGTCGAGTTTTTCCGCAACCAGGCGCAGGTCGAAGCCCTGCTCGAACGGATGGCCCGCGACGCCGCGAAAGCGCTCGGCGAATCTCTCGGCGTAACAATGCCTGCAGCCGGGACTCACCTTGGTGCATCCACGGACCGGGTTCCAGGTTGAATCTGTCCACTCGATAGGGCTGTTCTCACTCACGGCGGGCCATAACGAGAATGGGTTGAACTCGCGTGCCGGGTCAAGGCGGGGCTCTGTCGCGAACCGCGACTGGCCGCGCGGGCGGTTGCCGTGGTATTCGATGCAGTTGAGGCCCGTGCGTCGGAGCCGGGATTGAGACCACCGGCCCGGCCCGCTCGCCTGGAGGATCGCCCGTGGGCAAGAAGCTTGAGTTCTTCTACGACTGTTCGAGTCCCTGGACCTATCTCGCCTTTACCAGGATCGAAGACATCGCACGGCGCCATCGTGCGAACCTCATCTGGAAGCCGATCCTGGTCGGCGGCGTCTTCAACGCGGTCAATCCTTCTGTTTACGAATCGCGCACCAATCCGGTCAAGCCCAAGGCACGCTACTACAGCAAGGATCTGCAGGACTGGGCGGCGTTTTACGGAATAAAAATCGGCAACCCGACGGTATTCCCGGTCAACTCGGTCAAGGCGATGCGCGGCGCGTTCGTCGCGCTTGAGCACGGGAAAGTCTCGGGGTACTCGCGGCGCGTGTTCGAGAGCTACTGGGGTGAGGATCGCGATATCAGCCGCGACGACGTGATGCGCGATATCGTGCGCGCCGTTGGGCTCGACGAGGGCGAGTTCTTCGAAAAGATCAATTCACCCGAGTACAAGGCGAAGCTTCGCGCCAACACCGAGGAACTGATCGAGCGCGGTGGATTCGGCTCGCCGACGATCTTCGTGGACGGTGCGATGTTCTTCGGCAACGACCGCCTGGCACTGGTCGAGTGGGAACTGTCGAAGTAAGGCGTTTCGCGATTGGCCGGGAACGATCGGAGCCGGGGGCCGCAGACCGTCCGCGCCTTTATCGCGGTCAGGGTTGATGACGCGGTCGAGAATGCCGTCGTGGCGCTCGTAGACGAACTCAAGGCCGCGGGCAGCGAGGGCGTCCGGTGGGTCAGGCGCGGCAATCTGCACCTGACGCTCAAGTTCCTCGGTCCGGCGGTTCCGCTCGGAAAGCTCGAACCGCTCAAGACGATGCTGGAGCGGGTCGCCGCCGAGAGTCCGCCGTTCGAGCTGCGGGTCCGCGGCGTGGGAGGCTTCCCGACCCTTCAGCATCCGCGCGTCATCTGGATCGGACTCGAGGGCGAGGAGCTTGGACGACTGGCGCGTCGCGTCGAGGAGGCGGCGGTACGATGCGGTTTCGAGCCGGAAAGGCGCGCCTTTACGGGGCATCTTACGATAGGCCGCGTCACTTCGTATCGTGGCTTCGAGAAAACCCGCCGCGCACTGTCAGCGCTCTCGGAGCGCGACTTCGGCCGCTCGCGGATCGACACGATGACGCTTTATCGGAGCACACTTGCGCCGCAGGGCTCGGTTTACGAGCCGCTTGCGCGCTACGAGCTGCGCGGTGCCCGATAGCGGCGCGCCGTGCTCAAACCCGCGGCCCTAGCGCGCTTCGCGCGGTTTTGTGGCAAGATTCGCATGAGGCGGACTTTCAAGCGGGGACCCCGATGGCGCAGGAGATCAAGAACAAGGCATTGGACCTGGCGCTGAGCCAGATCGAAAAACAGTTCGGCAAGGGCTCGATCATGAAGCTCGGCGAGCAGGTCGTCGCCGACGTCTCGGTGATCCCGACCGGCTCGCTCGGGCTCGATATCGCGCTCGGCGTCGGCGGATTGCCGCGCGGACGGGTGGTCGAGATCTACGGCCCCGAATCGTCGGGCAAGACCACACTTGCGCTCGAATGTATAGCCGAAGCGCAGAAGGCGGGCGGGATCGGCGCATTTATCGACGCGGAGCACGCGCTCGACGCCAGCTATGCGCGCAAGCTCGGCGTCAAGGTCGAGGACCTGCTCATCTCGCAACCCGACAACGGCGAACAGGCGCTGGAGATCGCGGAAACCCTGGTCCAGTCAGGCGCGATCGACGTGCTCGTGATCGATTCGGTCGCCGCGCTGGTGCCGCGCGCCGAAATCGAGGGCGAGATGGGCGAGCCGCAGATGGGACTCCAGGCGCGACTGATGTCGCAGGCGCTGCGCAAGCTCACCTCGATAATCGCTCGCTCGCGTACCGTCGTCATCTTCATCAATCAGATCCGGATGAAGATCGGCGTGATGTTCGGCAACCCGGAAACCACAACCGGCGGCAACGCGCTCAAGTTTTACTCGTCGGTCAGAATCGATATCCGTCGTATTGGATCGATCAAATCCGGCACCGACGTGATCGGCTCGCGCACCCGCGCCAAGGTCGTGAAAAACAAGGTCGCGCCGCCCTTCAAGGAAGCCGAGTTCGACATCCTGTACGGCTCGGGAATTTCCAAGGAAGGCGAGCTTATCGACCTCGGCTCGGAGCACGGGGTAATCGAGAAGCTCGGCGCTTGGTACTCGTACCGCGAGGAGCGGATCGGCCAGGGACGCGAGAACGCGCGCGACTTTCTCAAGGCGAATCCCGCCATCGCCGACGAAATCGAGGAAAAGCTCCGCGAGAAGCTCGGCGTCAGGGGCGTCATCGTTCCACCCGCCACGGCCGACGAAGTCGGCGAGGACGACGAGAAAAGCCCGTCGAAGAAGAAGGGCTAGACCTGCGGCGCGCGTCGGGCCAGGCGATGAAAGCGGCGGACGAAGAGCGGAAAATTTCCGTCGACGATCTGAAAATCGCCTACGCCCGGCGGTCGGCGGTCCGATGCCGGCGCGGCGACTCGTGCGCTTATGGCTGATCGCGGTCAGCCTGTTCCAGCGGCGTGAGGGGCGAGGCGAGTTCGCGGACCTTACGCTCGCCGATGGAACGAACTCGATTCTGGTCATCTGATTCCGGGAGGTGCGAAACGATGGCTGAGCGTTATCTGACCGGTGAGGTGAAAGCCCACAGTACCGGGCTCCCCGGGCGCCATATTCTCAGCGCGCGGCAGAACCATCTCATCTTCGACGACACCGTCGGCCATGGCGGCCCAGGGGAAGCGATAAATGCGCTCGAATTGTTCCTGGGCGGGATCACCGGATGTGCCACGATGATGGTGGAACGGATCGCACGCGCCGAGAACGTCCCACTGAAGCACGTCGAAGTCTCCATGGAGGCGACCATAGACACCGAGGCGAAGCATCCGGGTCCTCCCGTGCTCGCCAGCGCGCGGATGCGCTTTCGGATGGCGGGCGTGCCCGAGGACAAGGCGCGCCAGATGGTCGAGATCTACAAGCGCCGCTGACCCCTGTACGGTTCGGTCGCGGTCGCGACCCCCGACACGACGGTCGAGCTCGAAGTGGTCCTCGGTTAGTCACCGTCCCGCTGGAGTTCCGCATCATGCGGTGGCGCCGAACGTCACGATCGTGTCTGCAGGTTTTTTCGCATTATGCGAGAAGCTTGACGCGCCTTTTCGCCTATTCCGAAACAATCTGTAAATGCAAGGGATGCGGCATCCCGGGATAAAAGAAGTCAGAAGATATGCAATTTATTGAGAAGTCTGGACGGTCCGCAGGTCCGCGACCCTGACGGCTATATAGTCCGCTTCTTCGACCATCGAAGCATCGCCCGTCCCGCGCGCTGAACCTTCGCACGGGCGATCTTGCGCGCGTCGCGACGCCTCCCGACAGGGCGAATAGAGCGCGATATGGGTAGGAAGGCAGCGCCCGGCTAGGCTACAATAACACCGCCTATGCGCTGGACGACCGCAAAGATACGTCAATCGTTTCTCGAATTTTTCCGGGAGCGCGGCCACACGATCGTTCCCTCGGCTTCACTGGTTCCAAAGGGGGATCCGACCCTGCTTTTCACCAACGCTGGGATGGTTCCGTTCAAGGATTATTTTCTCGGTATCCGGACGCCGAGCGACCGCCGCGTTGCCGATTGCCAGAAGTGCCTGCGCATCTCGGGCAAGCATAACGACCTGGAAGCGGTCGGCCGTGACACCTACCATCACACGTTCTTCGAGATGCTCGGGAACTGGTCGTTCGGCGATTATTACAAGGAAGAGGCGATCCGCTGGCACTGGGAGCTGATCACCCAGGTCTGGGAAATCGATCCCCGGCTCCTCTGGGCGACGGTTCACAAGGACGACCGTGAGGCCGAAGAAATCTGGCTCAGGATGGGCGTGCTGCCAAGGGAGCGGATCCTGCGCTTCGGCGACAAGGACAATTTCTGGGAGATGGGCGAGACGGGGCCGTGCGGCCCCAACTCGGAAATCGATATCGATCGCGGTCCCGCCGCCTGCGACGGCAATGCTCATCGCGGGGTTCCGTGCGCGGTCAACGTGGACGGATGCTCCCGGTTCATCGAGCTGGCCAACCTGGTCTTTATCCAGTACAACCGCGACGCGACGGGGGCGTTGACGCCGCTTCCGATGAAGCACGTCGATACGGGGACGGGCCTTGAGCGGGTCGCGGCCGTGATGCAGACCTTCGAGACGGGCCGCCTGCTCGGCAATTACGATATCGACCTGTTTCAGACGATCATGCGCCGAATCGAGGACGCGGCGCGCAGCTATGGCCTCGGTGCGCGCTACGGCGGCAGCGCCGAGTCCGATATCTCATTCCGCGCGATCGCCGACCATGCGCGCACGATGACTTTCCTCGTGGCGGAAGGAATCAACCCGGGCAACACGGACCGCGAGTATGTCCTGCGCCGGATAATCCGGCGCGCCGCGCGCCACGGCCGTTATCTAGGGATTCATCGCCCGTTCCTGGCCGGCGTGAACCAAGGCGTAATCGAGGCGATGGGCGACGCGTACCCGGAAATCCGCGAGCACGCTCAGCGAATCGCCGAGGTGATCACGCAGGAAGAGACCCGTTTCGGTGAGACGCTCGACCGCGGGCTGGAACTTATCGACCAGGAGCGCGCGCGCCTCAGGCAAAGCGGCGGCCATACGCTGCCAGGCGAGGTCGCTTTCAAGCTTTACGACACCTACGGCTTTCCGCTCGACCTGACCGAAGATGTGCTTCGAAGCGACGGTATCGACGTCGACGTCGCCCAGTTCAATCGCCTGATGGAGGAGCAGCGCGAGCGCGCCCGCAGCGCACGCAGGGACGAGGCCGTCGCGCCCGAAATCCAGCTCGGACCGGCGGTTGCGTCGCGCTTCGTCGGCTACCACGAATACGAAGCCCGGTCCGAAGTGCTGGCGCTCGGGGGCGAGGGCGGCTCGGTGGCGGTCGTGGTCGCTGAAACCCCCTTCTATCCCGAGGGCGGCGGACAGGTCGGCGACCGCGGTGTTATCGAGGCCGAATCCGGCGCGATTCTCGAAGTGCTCGACACCCGAAAGAGCGACGGCGCGATTATCCACGTCGGCAGGCTGCTGCGCGGCGAGCGCCGTGAGTTCGAGCGCGGACGGCGCGTCACGCTCAAGATCGATCGCGTGCGACGCGAGGCCGCGATGCTGAATCATTCGGCAACGCACATCCTGCATTACGCGCTTCGCGAGCTTCTCGGCTCCGGCGTGCATCAGGCGGGTTCTCTGGTCGCGCCCGATCGGCTGCGCTTCGACTTTGCCCATCAGGGGCCGGTCAGTGCAGGCGACCTCGAAACGATCGAGGAGGAAATCAACGCGCGCATTCGCGAGAACGCCGAGGTCAGGACCGACGAGATGGCCTACGACGAGGCCATCAAGGCGGGTGCGCTGGCTTTCTTCGGCGACAAGTACGGCGACCGCGTGCGCGTCGTTCGGATGGGCGATTTCTCGGTCGAACTGTGCGGCGGTACGCACGTCGCTCGCACCGGCGACGTCGGGTTCTTCAAACTCGAGTCCGAGTCGGGCGTCGCGGCGGGCGTGCGCCGAATCGAGGCGGTGACCGGACAGGGCGCGCTCGAAGCTATCCGCCGGCGCGAAAAGATTCTCGAGGAAATGGCAAGCCATCTCGGCGCCCGCGACGCGCAGGCCCTCGAGCGCCTCGAAAAGCTGCTGGCGCGCGAAAAGGAACTGGAAAGGAAGCTTCGCGCACTCGAACAGAAGCTCGCCTCGGGAGCAGCAGGCGCGAGCGCGGAGGAAACGCTGCGCGAAGTCGGTGGCATCAAGCTCGTCACCCGCAAAGTCGAAGGCGTTGAAGCGCGCGCGCTTCGCGAAGTCGCCGATCGGCTGCGCCAGAAACATCGTTCGTGCGTGGTCGCGCTCGGCTCCGTGCTCGGCGACGACAAGGTCGCGCTGCTGGTCGCGGTCACTCCCGACCTGACCGCGCGCATCAAGGCGGGCGATATTATCAAGCAAATCGCGCCGATTATCGGTGGCTCCGGTGGCGGGCGCCCGGATTTTGCGCAGGCCGGGGGGAAAAACCCCTCGAAGCTCGACGAAGCGCTGGAACGGGTCGCCGCCACGCTCGGATGAGGCATCTCGAGGCTCTTGGGCTGACACCCGCTGCCGGGATGATTATGTTCTGGTTAAGCCGACAGCCAGTTTGGATCGCGTCACGAAACCAGCGCGATACGGCTTTAAAAGAGAGGCTCAAAAGAGTTAGGATCTTACTGGCTCCGCGGGGGCCTGAGGCGCTTTCGACAACAATTTTAGAGCGAGGTCCAGGAAGAGTATTTCTCAGTTAGCGAGCGAAGATTTTCTCGAACTGCATTTCGACGACCATCGTCTGTTCACCGAACTGCTCGGCCAGCATGACGCTCATGTGCGCACGATCGAGCAGGCCCTCGGAGTGCGAATCGCGGTCACCGGAACGTCGATTCGTATCAGCGGCGGCGACGCGGAACAGGCACTCGCGGGAAAGCTGCTCGGCGAACTCTACGAACTGCTCAAGCACGGCTACTCCATCTACGCGAGCGACGTCGAGTACGGCATCCGCATCCTGCGCGGCGATCGCAACGCCGAACTCAAGGACATCTTCCTCGACACGGTTTACGTCTCGGCGCACAAGCGGGTAATCGCCCCCAAGAGCATCCATCAGAAGCTCTATATCGACGCGATCCGCAACCACGACATCGTTTTCGGCATCGGTCCCGCCGGTACCGGGAAGACTTACCTTGCGATGGCGATGGCGCTCGCGGCGCTGATGAAGAACCAGGTTACCCGGATGGTGCTGTGCCGGCCCGCCGTCGAAGCCGGTGAAAAGCTCGGCTTCCTGCCCGGGGATCTTGCGGAGAAGGTCAATCCGTACCTGCGACCGCTTTACGATGCGCTTCACGACATGGTTGATTACGACCGGGCGCGCCGGATGCTTGAGCGCGGCACGATTGAGGTTGCGCCGCTGGCTTTCATGCGCGGCCGCACGCTTAACGATTCGTTCATCATCCTGGACGAGGCCCAGAACACCACCACCGAGCAGATGAAGATGTTCCTGACCCGGCTTGGCTACAACTCCAAGGCGGTCATCACCGGCGATATCACGCAGATTGACCTGCCGAGCGGCAAGCTCTCGGGCCTCAAGGAAGCGCGCACCGTGCTCGCCAACACTCCCGGGATCAAGTTCGTCTATTTCGACGAGCGCGACGTCGTGCGCCATCGCCTGGTGCAGGCCGTAATTGCGGCCTATGAGGCCTTCGACAACGTCGGCGCTGCGAGCTCGGAAGACGCCGTGGCCTCGGGCAACGGTTCTGAAAAGGCTTGACCACCCTTGAGCGTGTCGTTTCGATGCGGCGCGGCGCGCGGACGCGGCTTCGCGCGGGCACTCAAGCGCGACGCGGCCCTATTGCTCGAACAAACTGGCCTCCCGGACTGCGAACTCTCCCTCTCGCTCGTTTCCGACCATGCGATTCGCAAACTGAATCGCGATTTCCGAGGCAAGGACGTTCCGACTGACGTCCTCTCCTTTTCCCAGGTCGAGGAGCGCGGCAAGGCGCCGCCCGATCCTTACGTGCTACCGAATCAACCCGGGATGCCGCTCGGAGACGTGGTGATATCGATCGATACCGCGCTCCGGCAGGCGCGCGCGCTTGGCGTTTCCCCGGCCGAACGGCTCAGGACGCTCCTGATTCACGGCTTTCTCCATCTGCTCGGCCATGACCATGAGCGCTCGCCCGCCGAGGCGCGCAGGATGTTCGCGCGCGAGCGCAGGCTCGCGGCCCGGCTTAAGAGCGCCAAATTCCCCGCGCAACCCGCGCGGGCGTCCCGAGTGGACAGCAGAAAACGCGCCCGGCAGGCGAAAGAGCCATGAAACGAGACGCGGCGCAGATTTTTCCGTCCGCGCCGACGCTTACCCATTTTACCCGCGCGTCGGCCCGGGCAAGCGCGCTCGAAAACCTGCTTAAAATCCTCACCGAGGGGCGAGTCCGCGGCGCGACCCGGATGATTCGCGGCGGGCGAAAGGCGGTTTGCCTGTTCGACGCCGAGCCGGCTGAACTTGCCACGCTGCTTTCGCGGCGCAATCGCCGCCGCTATGAGCCGTTCGGGATCGCGATAGATAAACGCTATGCTTTTGGTAAGGGAGCGCGACCGGTAATCTACATGCCGTTTCGCGAAGCCGAGGCTATCATTAAGCCCGAAGAGATTTGGCGCGTGGTGAGTATCGAACTGGACCGGACACCACCGGTCGATTGGACTTTCGAGCGGGAATGGCGATTGCTTGGCGATCTGCCGCTGGTGCCGGAGTTGTCGATCGCGCTGGTCGAGACATGGCGCGACGCGGAAGAGATTTTCAGCCATTTTTCCGGGCGTCCGCCCTGCGCCGGGGTGCTCCCGCTCAGGGAGATTTTCGATAAGCCGTGAAGCTGTCCTCGAACACGATTACACGCGCCGCGATGGTCGGAGCGAGCGGGCTTGCGCTCGCGGCCGCGTTCCCCAAGTTCAACATCAACCTGCTCGCGTGGGTCGCCTTCGTGCCCCTGTTCTATGCGATCGAAGGCGAGCCGCTCAGGCAGGTCTTCGGATGGGCCTGGCTGCAAGGATTCGTCTGCTACGTCTTCTCGCTCTACTGGATCGAGATAACGCTGCATCGGTTTGCCGGCGTCCACGAGGCGATCGCGATGCTCCCGATGCTGCTGCTTGCGGCGGTTGTAGCGCTGTACGCGGCATTCGCAATTTGGGTCGCCGAGTTCATCTCGCGCAAGCGGCGGATTTCACTGGTGATAACCGCACCTGTCGCATGGGCGGCGGTCGAATGGATCCGCAGCTTCTTCCCGATCGGGTTTCCCTGGAACCTGCTCGGCGAGAGCGCCTACCGGATGCTCTACCTGGTCCAGTTCGCCGAGTTCACCGGCACCTACGGAGTCTCGGCGCTGATAATGCTTTTCAACGTCGTCCTGTTCGTGGTGCTGTTCCGGCGCGAGACGCGCCGTGTCCAGATGCTCGCGCTGAGCGCGCTGACGGTCTTGATGGTCGCGGCGGAGGGCTTCGGCATCTGGCGGGTCCATCAGATGGACAGGGAGCCGGCCAAAGGCAGTTTGCGCATCGCGATGGTCCAGGGCGACATCCCACAGTCGATCAAATGGAACCCCAACTACCTGGACCAGAGCGTCAAGGTTTATTTCGACCAGACCGCGCTCGCGGCACGCCAGGGTGTTGACCTGGTCGTGTGGCCCGAGGCAGCCGCTGCGTTCCTTTTCCAGCCGCATGACGATTATCCCGCCGAATTCGCGGGCGACGCCGCCTATCGCAAGGCGCTGCTCGAGCTCGCGCGCAACATGGACGTGCCGATCCTGTTTGGCGCGCCGGCCCTGGGAACCGAAGACGGCGAGCTCGGCTTCTACAACCGCGCCTACATGGTCTCCGCACTGGGCAAGGTGGCCGGCTATTACGACAAAATTCAACTGGTGCCGTTCGGCGAGTACGTTCCGCTCAAAGGCGTGCTGGGGTTCTTTGTCAGGCGCGTCGTCCACGGGTTCGGCGACATGTTCCCAGGCAGGACGCAGACCATCTTTCAGGTCAAGGGCGCAAAGCTCGGCGTGCTCATCTGCTACGAGAGCGTGTTCCCGAACCTGACCCGGCTCGCGGTCAAAAAAGGCGCCGACATCCTGCTCAATATCACCAACGACGCGTGGTACGGGCGCAGCTCCGCGCCCTATCAGTTGCTCGCGATGACGGCGATGCGGGCAATCGAGACCAAGGTGCCAATCGTGCGGGTCGCGAACACCGGGATCAGCGCCGTAATCCTGCCCACGGGGAAAATCACCGCGCCGACCCCGCTGTTCAAGCGCGGCACCGAAATAGAAGACGTCAAATGGCGCCCCGAGCGGACGGTTTACACTGCGTTCGGCGACGCATTCGCCGAAATCTGCTTCGCCCTGATGATCGCGGGGCTGATGTTTGCCGTTATGTGGCCGCGAAAGCTCAAGCCGCTTGAAGCCAGGGTCGAGGAAATCCTGTCCCGCAACGGCAAAACCGCAAGGCACGCGGCGGTTAATTGATCGCGCTGCTTCTGTCAGAATGGTCGATCAGCAAGACGGATTCCGATCGAGGTATCTTCAGATGCTCAGTGAACTGCGCGAAAGATTGAACGATTTCGAGGCCCGCGCCAGCAATCTCGGGAGGCGTCTTTGACGTCTCCAAACTTACCGCTCGCCAAAAGGAGCTTTCCGAACAGTCCTCCAAGCCCGATTTCTGGGATCGGCCCGAGGCGGCGCAGGCGATCCTCAAGGAGCAGGACCAACTCCGCGAACAACTACAAGCGCACAAACGCCTGCGCGAGAAACTCGAAGAAGCGCGCGTCTTCCTCGAGATGGCCGAGGAAGAAAACGCGGACGATTCCGAGGCCGCCCGCGAGGCCGAGGCCGCGCTCGAAGCCGCGCGCGCCGAACTGGAAAAACAGGAACTGCGCCTGATGCTCGGCGGCGAGTACGATCGCCTCGGCGCAATCGTGTCGATCCATCCGGGCGCGGGCGGCCTCGAAGCCCAGGATTGGGCCGAGATGCTGCTTCGGATGTACCTCAGATGGGCCGAGCGCCACGGCTACAAGGTTGACGTCGCCGACCTGCAGCCCGGGGAAGGCGCTGGAATCAAGAGCGCAACCTTCACCGTCGAAGGCGAATACGCCTACGGCTATCTCAAGGCGGAGGCCGGCATCCATCGCCTGGTCCGCATCTCGCCCTACGACGCCAACGCGCGGCGCCATACCTCGTTCGCCTCGGTTTTCGTGTTCCCCGCGATCGATGAAAAGATCGAGATCGTGATCAACCCCGCCGATCTCAAGGTCGATACTTTCCGCGCAAGCGGCGCGGGCGGCCAGCACGTCAACAAGACCGACTCAGCCGTGCGCATGACGCATATCCCCACCGGAATCGTCGTGAGCTGTCAGAACGAGCGCTCGCAGCACAAGAACCGTGCGATGGCGCTCAAGATCCTGAAGGCGCGCCTGTTCGAACTCGAGGAACGCAAGAAGCGCGAGCAGTTCGAACAGTTCAGCAAGGAGAAAAAGGAGATCGCCTGGGGCAGCCAGATCCGCTCCTACGTGCTCCAGCCCTATCGTATGGTCAAGGACCATCGCACCGGCGTCGAGATCGGAAATACCGACGCCGTGCTCGACGGCGCAATCGATCCGTTTATCGAGGCCTACCTGATGGGCGTGCGCAAGGGCGACGCGGCCGCGATGCCGGCCTGAGCTTGAACGGCCAGGTTTCCTTCTTGCGTTCGACCTGCCGCACGCGCAAAGTCGAAGGCGCATCGGCATGCGCGAGGCCGCACGCCTCCCAATACAAACTCGGAGCCGCCTGATGATAGACGTTTACTTCTGGGTCACGCCAAACGGCTACAAAGTCACGATCATGCTCGAGGAAGTCGGACTCGCCTACAAGACGATTCCAGTCAATATCGGCAAAGGCGATCAGTTCAAACCCGAGTTCCTGAAGATAAGTCCAAACAACAAGATTCCAGCGATAGTGGATCATGACGGGCCCGGCGGCAGGCCGCTTGCTATTTTCGAGTCCGGCGCGATCCTGCTCTATCTCGCCGAAAAAACCGGCAAACTTCTCCCCGCCGACACGCGCGCCAGGTACGAGGTTATCCAGTGGCTCATGTTCCAGATGGCGAGCGTCGGCCCGATGCTCGGGCAGGCGCATCATTTCCGCCGCTACGCTCCCGAGAAAATCCAGTACGCGATCGACCGCTACACTAACGAAGCGCGCCGTCTCTACAACGTGATGGACAAGCGGCTCGCCGAGGCCGAGTATCTTGCCGGCGACTATTCGATAGCCGATATCGCGACGTTTCCATGGATCCTGCCGCAATGGCAGGGACAGACGCTCGAGGATTTCCCGAATCTCAAACGATGGCACGACGCGATAAGCGGGCGGCCCGCCGTTCAGCGCGGGATGGCCGTGATGCGCGACTTGGTAGAGGAGATGCGCAAGCGCCAGCAGCAACAGCCGGACAGGGAATCGTGGAACAACCTGTTCGGCAGCCGCCAATACGAGAAGCGCTAATCGCCGGATCTGAAAACAGGGGCACGGCGGCTCCGAGCCGTGCCCGAATTCCCGCATCTTCCCGCGTTTCAGCCAGCCAGGTGCCGACGTTCGCCCGGATTCAGGGCTGCCCGAAGCCCACCATAATGTTGCAGGGTCATCGGCACTCGCTCCGGCATTGCTGAATCCTCAATGGCCCAAACGGGCGGTTTTAAACTTGTTAGAGCTTTTGCGTTTTGTCTTCCTGGCCTTTATTCTCAGGGCCGTTTAGCTTGCACGATAAGAAGGAGAAGACGGATCGTGCCAGGAAGAAAAGCTCGACAGGCTTGTTTTGTGCTAGGTTTGGCTCTTTTAGTTGGCACCGCTGGTTGCGGGAATAATAACGGAGGGTCATCCCCGCTGCCGCCGGGGACCGTCGCTACGGGATCAACCGGCGTCGCCGTTGATGGGCTGCGGAACCTCGCGTTCGTCGCAAGGAGCGACCTGTTGAGCAGTACGACCGGCAACGGCGTCGTCGATGTCCTGAATGTCGGCGTCAACCCGAACAAGAAGGATCCGATCGTGGCCGAGATCGACCTGGGACACCAGGACTATCCGACCGGAGTCGCCGTGGACCCAGCCAACGGCCGGGTTTATGTCGTCAGCGGGGACAACAACCATGGCGGATTTCTCGATATCATCAGCGACCGCACGATGCCGCCCAAACTCCTGACCGCGGGCGCTCCGATCCCTTTCCCTGCCGGTAGCGACACCGGCTCTGTGGGGCAGGTGATCTTCGACCCCAAGAACCACGACGCTGTCGTTTCAACCACAGACGCGAACACTTGTCCGTCATCCGGCACGTGCACCGGCTTCAGCGTATTCGATTTGACCTCGAAGACCTTCGGCCCAATCATCCAGGCAACCCCGGGAACAACCGGTAGAGACGGAGCCGACGCGTTCGCGCTCAATCCGAGGACCGGTGTGATAATCGCACCGGACGACGATATCGACCCGACGCTCATCGCCGTGGACCTTCCAACGAGTACTCGGTGCACGCTCACAGACAGTCTTATCTCCGCCCAGCACGATTCTGACGCGTCCTCGTTTGACCCGACCACCAATCTGGTAGTGATCGGATACTACAATCAAACGTCGGCAGTGATCGTGAACTTGAATGGCTCGTCATTCACGGGCACGCCGCCCGGCTGCTCGCTCGACGAGGGCGGAACGCCGCCAAACTCGGTTACCGTGGACCTGGGCGCGTACGACCCCGGCGTCGCGGTGAATCCCGTTACCCATCAGGCGTTCATGACCGGTAGGGGCTCCCCCTCGCAGGTCGCGCTGGTATCGCTGCCGAAGAAAGCAGTAACTCAAATTGATTCGTCGATGGTCTCGGCCGTTACTTCGACGCTTCCCAACACGCCCGACGGGAACAACTTCGATGCCGAGGCGTATCCGTACTACACGACGGTCGACGTGCTGCATAACCGCGGCTATATCGTGGACGACTATTCCAATTACCAGTGGCTCGCGCAGGTGGACTTGAAAGCGTTCGAGAAGAATCCGAGCGGGATCAGCACCGCGCTGCCGTCCGGAACCTGCGGAACGACTGTTCCAACCAGCTACGGATGCGACAACGGAAACGGCGTCGTGTATTTCCCGCTGCCGACCCCGTAATCGCCGTAACCTGTGACGCCAGAAAGACCGGCGAAGCCAGCTTCGCCGGTCCTCTTTTGCGTTTAGGGCCGCTTGCACCGGGCATCGAGCAGCTTCAGAAGCGCATAGACCGTCTCGGTTGCGGGAACGTCAATTCCGTGCCGGCGCGCGGCCCGTATCACCGCGCCGCAGATCGCGTCGTATTCGAGCCGCTTTCCGCGCTCGACGTCCTGCAGGGTTGAGGGCTTGATCGCGTTCACGTTGGGATGCCTGCCGATTTGCTCGAGATGGCGGTCGGCGTCCCGCTCGCTCATTTTCGCGCCCTCGGCGCGTCCGACGGCGATAACTTCAAGCATCAGGCGGCGCATCAGGGCGCGCCCGTCCGGATCGTTGAGCGACTCGCCGACGGTGCATCGCGCAAGCGCCGAGACGGGGTTCGTCCCGTTGTTGCCCATGAGCTTGTACCATCGAATCGTCTTCAGGTCGTGCGTGAGCTCCCCGAGCACGCCGGCGCGCCGGAACATCTCGGCGAATTTCAGGGCGCGCGGCGATTCGCTGCCGTCGAGTTCACCGAATTCGATAATGCCGGCGGCGGTGTGCACGAGCTTGCCCGGCGCGACCATCTCCGCCCCGACCCGAGCGTTCCCGCCCATCACGGCGCTTGGCGGAAACACGGATGCCAGCGCGTCTTCATTCTCGACCCCGTTTTGCAGCGTCATGATCACGCCGTCGGGCGCAAGGCATCCCGCGAGCGAGCGCGCGGCGGGTATCGTGTCGTAGGATTTCACGCAAAAAAGAATGAGATCGTAGGGAGCGAATTCGCCTGGCCGATCCGTCGCTCGCACGGCGAGCGTCGCGTCGCCCTTGAAGCTCCTGAGTTCAAGCCCGCGCTCGCGAAGCGCAGCGAGATTTTCGCCGCGCGCACAGAAATAGACCTCCTCGCCAGCCTGCATCAGCCGCGCGCCGAAGTACGCTCCGACCGCGCCCGCCCCCATCACGAGAATCTTCATCGCGCATCCTCCGGATTGAGAGGAAGTCTAGCACGCGAACCGATCGGCGCGCGTGGCGCACTGGCGTGCGAGACGGAACGAATCGGGGGTCAGCCGTTTCGCTTGAGCGCCGCGCTCCAGAGCTTCTTCACCTGCTCGCGCAACTCTTCGACAGTGCCGTTGTTCTCGATAACCAGCGTCGCGTAACGGCGCCGTTCCTCGTCGGACAGCTGTGCCCTGATTCGCGCCTCGGTCTGCTCGGGCTTCATCCCGCGGTCGCGCTCGATACGTTCGATCACGCGCTCGCGCGAGGCCGTAACGAGCCATATCTCGTCGAACAGCGGCTGCCAGTTGGCCTCGATCAGTATCGCCGCTTCGATAACGATGGGCTTGCGCTCGCCCTGTTCGCGCATCTCGCGCACCATCTCGCCCATCCGCTGGAACATCTTCGGATGCACGATTGCATTGAGGCGTTTGAGCGCTGCCGGCTCGGCAAAAACGATCGGGCCGAGCTTTTTGCGATCGATCGTGCCGTCGGGCGCAAGGATTTCCCTGCCGAACGCCGCCACTACCTCGTTATAGGCCGGTCCGCCGGGCGCATAGATCGAATGGCCAACCTTGTCGGCGTCGAGCACGGGCGCGCCCATTTCCGCAAGCATTTTTGCCACCGTGCTCTTGCCGGAGCCGATTCCGCCAGTGAGTCCGATTGTCAGCATCACGAGTTATCCGAGAGTAGTGCGCGCGACCCCTGGCACTCAAGTGGCCGGCCGCGCGAACGATTCGATGCGGGCCGATCGCGTCGTCCGTCGCGCCACGGCGCGTAACCAGGCGCGCCTGCGGCGCGCTTGACTCAGATCGACCCGAGCCATGAGAATCTCGCCTTGAGAATCGCTCGCGGCGACGGCCCGCGTGCGCGCATGACATCCTTCGAAAAACGCGGTCTCCTCGAAGCGCTGCATCCGCAGGCCTGGCTTTCCAGGGACGCCCTGGAAAGCGAGTTGAAACATTCGCCGAGGGCTCTTTTGCTGCGCGGATGGGTTCTGCTTGACGCCGCGCTCGAGGGGTTTGTCCGCAACAACGACCTGCTTCGCGCGGCGGCGCTTACCTACACGGTTGCGCTTTCGATCGTTCCGATCCTCGCACTCGCCTTTTCGGCGGTAAAGGCCTTCGGTTATTCGACCCGGCTGACGCCGTTGATTGAGCGGTATGTCGCGCTCGGCTCTCGGGAAGCCGCGGAGCAGCTGATGCGTTACGTCGGTAACGTCAACGCGGCGGCGCTCGGCTCGGTCGGCGGCGCGTTCCTGCTCGTGACCGTGATCTCGACGATGAGCAACGTCGAGCAGGCCTTGAACGTCATCTTCGGTGTGTCGCGCAACCGCGGCTATCTGAGACGGTTCGCCGGCTACCTGAGCGTGCTGGTCACGGTACCGCTGCTGATGGCCGCCGGGCTTGCGGTCACGACGATGCGCTCGGTGCACATCGAACGGCTGCCGGTGGTTGGAACGCTCGCGCCATACCTGTTCGCCTGGGCAGGCTTCTTTTTCCTGTTCGTGTTTTTCCCTTACACGAAGGTGCGCCACAGCGCCGCGGCGTTCGGATCGCTGATTACGGCGATTCTGTTCCAGGTCGCGCAGTGGGGATATGTGTATTTCCAGATCGGCGCGGCGAAGTACCATGCCATTTACGGCGCGCTCGCGTCGGTGCCGATATTTCTTGTCTGGGTTTATATTGCCTGGTCAATCGTGCTGTTCGGCGCGGAACTGACTGCGGCGGCCGACCGTGGGCCGGCGAGCTTGCTGATGCGCCGCGGAGCGCCGCTCGCTGCCCGAGAGACCGCCCTCTACACCATGATGCGGCTGGCTGAATACCAGGCGCACGGCGGCAAACCGCACAGCGTCGAAAGCCTTGCACGGGAGCTTGGCACCGATTCCGAATCGATTGAGCCGATCGTAAAGCGCTTCGTGGAAGCGGGCCTCGTTGTCGAGGCAGGTCAGGAAGGTCCTCCCGGCACGCGGTTTATCGTTCTCTGCCGCGCAGCGGACAGGATCGGGCTTTACCGGATTGTCGAATGTGTCGCGCCCGCCGAAAGCGGGAGCTGCCCCGACCCGCGAATACGCAAGGTGCTCGACCTCGCGCGAGACTCCGAGCGGGCCGTGCTTTCCAGGATGACGCTCAAGGACCTACTGCAGGCGGGCGAAAATCAAACCCCTGGCGCGTAGCGACGCCGCATCCGCAATCGTTCGCACGGGTTTTCAACGCACCTCGGCTGGCCTATGATCTCCGCGCAGCACAACTCTCATGGGTACAACCGAACCACGCGACGGCTACGTCAACGCAAACGGCATCCGCCTTCATTATCTCGACTGGGGCGGGAGCGGCTCGCCGATAGTCATCCTTCATGCGACCGGATTTCTCGGTCGCATCTACGCCCCGATCGCCAGGGCGCTGACCGCGATCGGCCACGTCTATAGTTACGATCAGCGCGGCCACGGCGACAGCGCGGCTCCGCCCGACGCTCGCTACGACTGGACGCGCACGATGGAGGACCTCGCGGGGTTTATCAGCGCGATGGGCCTCGGAGCGGTGCGCGGATTCGGCCATTCGGCGGGCGCGACCGCGTTCGGTTCGCTCGCCTGCGAACGGCCCGATCTGGTCTCGCGCGCGGTGCTGGCCGAGCCGGTGGTCTTCGAATCCGCAAACGCTCCCGAACTCGGATGGCGCAATCCGTTCATCGAGCGCACCCTCAAGCGAAAGCGTCTGTTCGACAGCGTGGACGCGATGTTCCGGAACTTCGAGCGCAAGCCGCCTTACGATACGTGGCGCAAGGACATGCTGCGCGATTACTGCGAGTACGGCACGCGGCCTCTTGCCGACGGGCGGCGCGAACTAAAATGCGCGCCCGAGATCGAAGCCCGCTTCTATGAAACCTCGCGCGACTTCGACGGTCTCGGCCGGATTCTGCGCGCCCCTTCGCCGCTGCTGATACTGTTCGGCGACAGGAGCGACTCGCTCGGGCTTGCGCTATCGGACAAGATAGCCGCGCAGCTCGCGAACGGCCGCGTCGTCAAAGTGGCGGACACCGGCCATTTCATGCCGATGGAGAAACCCGAGGAAGTCGCGCGGCTCGCGGTCGATTTTCTCCGCGAGCAATAGGCTGTTGCGAATCCGGCGCGCCCGGCCGGCGCGGCGCTCAGCGATTTTCGGCCACGCCCAGCATTTCCCGCGCTTCGTCCGTATAAACGCCCTCGCGCGAATACAGGATGAGCGGCGGCTCAACCTCAACGCCGATACCCCCGCCCTTTCGCGCCTCCACCAGTATCGCGCTGGCGGGACGGTCGGCGCGGGCGTGGACAAAGCGGATGCGCTTGGGCTCGAGCCTGCGCGCGCGCATCGCGGTCAGCAGTTCAGCGCTTCGCTCCGCGAGAAAAACGAACGCCGCCGCTCCGCGATGGCGCGCGTAACGCGCCGCCGCCGCAACAAAGTCCTCCAGCGTGCCCTCGACCTCCGAACGTGCGAGGCGCCGCGCGGGAATCGGGCTTTCGCGCCCGGATGCGACCGCGCGATACGGTGGATTGGCGATCACCAGGTCGAAGCTGCTCGCGGCGAGCCCGTGAATGCGGCGTTCGCGCAAATCAGCCACAATCGCTCGTATCGAGCCGATGCCGTTCAGTTCGGCGCTCCGGCGCGCCATCGCGACCAGCGCCGCATCCCTTTCGAGCGCGACGGCCTCGCGCACGCCGTAAAGCGCGGCAACCAGCATCGAGACCACCCCCGTTCCCGCGCCTAGTTCAAGCACCCGCTCACGTGGACGCAGACGCACGAAGCGGGCAAGAAGCAGCGCGTCAACGGAAAACCGATAGCCCTTGCGTGGCTGGATAACGCGGATTCGGCCGCCTAGGATGGAGTCGCAGGTCTCGTTCGTTTCTATGGTCGTCATGGATGAGGCTCGAAAAGGAGAACGCTACGCGCGCCTTTTCCGCAAGGCGGGGGTGCATCTGGGCAAGGGCGAGATGGCGCGCGCCGTCAAGGTGCTCAGGGAGGGCTTGGAGCTAGCCCGAAGCCTCGGCGACGAACGGATGGCCCGGCTGTTCGAAGACGAAATAGGCCGCGCCGGCGCGAAACGGCCGGACGACCCTGAATAGCCCTTTCTCATATAGCCAGTTCCCAACCTTGACGAATCAAGGTTCGTACTTAGTTTTTGTCGTGGAAACACGGAGCTGCGCAACAGGTATGACCTGATCAGGCGCGGCTCTTCGGTGGCGTGAAGCAGACCCTGCCAAAGGAGGGATTGCCATGATGGAAGTGCGACTGCTCGATGCCGGGTACGGAAGCGACGGATGGCTCACCCGTCCACTGGTAGAGTTCTGGAAGGAATTTTCCCGCGATTTCGACCGGCCCGTCGAACAGCATGTCGTCGTACCTGCGGCTGACGTCGTCGAGGAAGCTGATGCGTACCATCTTTATTTCGACATGCCGGGCCTTAAGGGCGAATCGGTGGAGGCGCGAATCGAAGACGGCGAGCTTATAGTCGAGGCCGAGCGCCGGCGTCCGGAATTCTCAAAGGACGCCCAGATTCACCTCTCGGAGTGCTCTTACGGAACGATTCGCCGCGCCATGACGATTCCCGAGGACGCCAGCCAGGAGGGTATCAAGGCGTCTTACAGGGACGGCGTGCTGGAAATCACGATGCCCAAGAAGCCCGAGAGCCGGCCGGTCAAAATCAAGGTGACGAGTGAAGATTGACGGTCCGTAGCGCTCGACACCCGGCTCCGCGAGCGCACTCGCGACGCAACGCCCGCGTCATAAGGCCCCCCTTGGGCCGCGTGATGCGGGCGTTGGTTTGTTCTAGAGTGAAACCAGACGAGGCCTTCGGGCACGCGGAGGACATCGCTCCTATGACCGATACAATCGTTCTCATTGTCGTGGTGCTCCTGATCGGCTACGCGATCGTCACCTACAATTCGCTGGTCAGCCTGCGCAACCAGGTCGATAACGCGTGGCGTCAGATTGACGTCCAGCTGAAGCGTCGTCACGACCTCATCCCGAACCTCGTGGAAGCCGTAAAGGGCTACATGCAGTTCGAGCGCGACACCCTGACCCAGGTCGTCGAGGCGCGGGCCAGGGCGGTGAGCGCGCCTGACCAGGCATCGCGCATCCAGGCGGAAAACCAGCTTACTGCCGGGCTAGGTAGACTGCTCGCCGTGATGGAAAACTATCCGCAGCTCCGTTCTGACGAAAACGTGCTTCGCCTGCAGGAGGAACTGACCACGACCGAGAACCAGATCGCATTCGCGCGTCAGGCCTACAACGACGCCGTGCTGACGCTCAACACGCGGGTCCAGAAATTCCCGTCGAACATTATCGCGCACAACTTCGGCTTCAAGGAGGCTGAATACTTCAAGGGCGCGCCGGAAGACCAGGCGGTGCCGAAGGTCGATCTGTCGCTCGGAACGCCGCGCGCCTGACCACACGCACGACACAATCGCAATGGATTTTCGCGTACTCCAGGCTCAGAACCGCCGCAGGACCGCGGCGCTCGTCGCGGTTTTCATAGCCGTGTTCGGCGCGCTCGGATTCGGGCTGGATTTTCTCGCCGGCGACCTCGCGATCGTCAACGGCAGCCTGGTTGGATTTCCGCTGCTCACGGTCGCGGCGCTCATCTTCGCCGGATTCCAGTCGTTGCTTTCCTTTTACGGCGGATCGTCGCTCATCCTGCTGTCCGTCCACGCGCGCGAACTTACGCCCGACACGCCCAAGCATCAGATGGTGCTCAACGTGGTGCGCGAGATGGCGATCGCGGCGCGGATGCCCGTGCCGAGGACGTATATCATGGACGATCCCGCGCCCAATGCCTTCGCAACCGGCCGCGATCCCGAGCATTCCGTCGTATGCGTGACGAGCGGTCTCGTAGAGCAGATGGATCGCGAGGAACTTCAAGGCGTGCTCGGCCACGAGATGGCGCATATCCGCGACTACGACATCCGCACCATGATGATGATCGCGATCCTGGTCGGTGGCGTTGCGATGCTTTCCGATTTCGTCTTTCGATGGATGTTTTTCGGCGGATGGGGCGGAGGCGTAAGCCGCGACAGGAGCGATTCGAACAACGACTCGGGCGCGATAATCGCAATCCTCGTGATCGTGCTCGCACTCCTGGCGCCGCTGTTCGCGCAGATAATCGCGATGGCCGTGTCGCGCGAGCGCGAGTATCTCGCAGACGCGTCTTCGGTTGAGTTCACGCGAAATCCCCGCGCCCTGCTCCGCGCGCTGGAGCATATCGCGCAGATCGAATCGCCGCTCAAGCAGGGCACGCGTGGCACCGCGCACCTGTTCATCGTAAGCCCGCTCTCGCGCGACTCTGACGACAAGGAAGGCTTTTTCGACAACCTGTTTTCAACGCATCCGCCGCTGAGAAGCCGGATCGCGCGGCTGCGTGCGATGGCGGGTGCGTCCATGGCCGCATCGTCGGCGCCGACGCAATCGTAAGCCGCGCATCGAACGTCGCCTCCCAGGGCGGATTCGGATTTTTCAGCGCAAGGCGCTAAGCTCGCCCGTCATGGGCGACGGCGGCATCTCGCTTGACGCGCTCTTCGAAACTATCGTCGAACGGGTAGGCGCGATCGAGGGTGTCGCGGCGATCGTGCTCGGTGGCTCGCGCGCGCGGGGAATCGCGCGTCCCGACTCGGACGTCGATATCGGAATCTACTAAGAGCCCGACCGGCCATTCGCTATCGAATCGCTCGACACGGCGGTGCGTGAACTAGACGACCTCCATCGCTCAGGCCTGATGAGGAAATTCGGCATCACTCGTAACAAGCGTCACGCGGATGCGCTCGGTCTTCGAAAGCGTGCAGCGGACGGTTGCCGACGAGCTTTCGGGATAGCGTGGGCTAGCGGCTTCTGCCCTTCAGCGCGCGTTCCATCTCGCGCCGCCCCGCCTTGCGCATCAACGCCTCGCGCTTGTCGTAGAGATGCTTTCCGCGGGCTAGTCCAAGTTCGACCTTCGCGCGCCCGTTCTTGAAATAAATCTTGAGCGGAACGATCGAGTAGCCTTTCTCGCGCACCCGGCCCCACAGGCGATCGATCTCGCGCCGATGGAGAAGGAGCTTTCGCGGGCGGACCTCCTGATGGCTGAACTGGCCGGCTGGAGCGTAGGCCCCGATATGGACGCCGTGAAGATACGCCTCGCCGCTCTTGATGCGCGCGTAGCTGTCGCGCAGGTTCACGCGATGCTCCCGCAGCGCCTTCACTTCGGTGCCGAGAAGCGCAAGACCGGCCTCGTACGTCTCCTCGATAAAGAAGTCGTGCCGCGCCTTGCGATTGTCGGCAACCAGCTCATAGCCTTCAGAGCCTCTATTGGCTTTATTTTGCGTTGCCTTGGCCATCGCAGGTCAGACGAGTTTAGCGGTTCAGGGCGGCACTAAAAACGGGGCGACCGCGCGTTGTCCGCCTGAAACACGAGGATTGCCCGCGCTCGCGGAAGGCTCTGCCAAGCGGAAAAGGCGCGGAAAAGGCCTTTATGCGGAGAAGGGCCGGTTGCGCGGACCCTCACCAAGCCTTAAATTTTAGGCGCGTAACCGTGGTGACCGTCCTTTCTGCTGTCGCAAGTTTCACCTTTGACCGTATGGGGGCGAACCGGGTTCGACGGAGACACGAGGACAATGGTCGCACGCCGGGGTACTGTTGGCCCGTAAAACAAACAGACTGCGAAATTTACCCGCAGACAATAACGGTTACGCTCTGGCGGCCTAAGGGCCGCTAGCGTCTCGCCGCAGCTCGCCCATGGCAGCGGGTCGAGGCGTCATTTAGTGGGCTAGGGAACCGCGGTTCACCGATTGCGCGGTGTACCGAAACTACAATCGGCTGGCTCTGAAGAAGCCCGTCCGTGGGCGGCTTCAGGGCGAGATTAAAACGCGGACTAAGCGTGTAGTGGCCGTTGTTTGAAGGTCTTCGGACGGGGGTTCAATTCCCCCCGCCTCCACCAAAAGCGCCTGGTTTTACCGGGCCGAATCACCCATGGCTCCTTGCCGAGCGTCGTCTTGGCGGCGTCCCCGAGCCAAAATCGCGGGCAGTGGTCCGCACCGGAATGGAAAGGCAGTGCCCGCGGGTTACGTTCGCAGGCGCCGCAAAACTTGACTTCCGCAACTGGCAGCGCTTAGAGTCGGTGCGTTGGTTTCTTCGGGTGCCCCTTAGGGCATAACAGGGAAGCCGGTGAGAAGCCGGCGCGGTCCCGCCACTGTATGTGGGAGGCTGCCTTTCGCTGGAACCACTCAGGTTCAGTCGAGCCTGGGGAAGGTTGAAAGGCGGTGACGAGGGTTCAAGTAACTCTCTGAAACCACGAGCCAGGAGACCTACCCGAAGTAATCGGACATGCAACTCCGCGTGGAAACGGAGAGTCCGTCGGCTTGCTCTGCCCAGCCTTACGACCCTCCGTTCCGTGCGGAACGAGGGTTTTTTGATGCCATCGGTCATTGCCGGCGCCGGCGAGTCCGCGTCGAGGAACGCGGCCTCGGGCGATAATGTTCGGGCGCGATCCGCACAGCGTACGGGCGTCCTGGTCGTCGGACACGGAAGCCGTGAGAAAGCCTCGAACCTGGAGTTCGAGCAGTTGGTCGCCCAGCTTCGGACGCGTTGGCCAGAGTTCGACGTGCGGCACGCCTACGTGGAGCTTGCAGAGCCTTCGCTTGCCGACGGTATGGACGCGATCGCCCGCTCCAACGATCGCGTCATCATAGTTCCCTGCTTCCTGTTCGCCGCGGGCCACGTTAAGAACGACATCCCGCTGGCGCTGGCCGCGGCGCGCCAAAAATTTCGCGGCGTCAAGTTTGAAGCTGGCCGTGTTCTCGGCGTCCATCCGACGATGGCGGAACTTGCCTTTGAGCGTGCCTTTGAAAGGTCTGACGCCGAAGACATGAAAGGCACGGCGATCGTGATGGTCGGACGCGGCGCAAGCGACCCGGACGCGAACGGCGACTTTTTCAAACTTGTCCGCCTTTTCTCGGAAGGACGCGGTTTCAAGTGGGTCGCCCCATGCTTCATCGGGATTACGGAACCGAAGTTCGAGGAAACGATCGAACTCGTGGCGCGCGCCCGGCCCGAGCGCGTCGTCGTGGTCCCATATCTTCTGTTCGGCGGACGCCTGATAGCGGGGCTCGAAGAGCAGGTACGCGAGTTTGCCCGCCGCTATCCGTGGATTTCGGTCAGGCTCGCGCCTCACCTCGGCGTCCATCCGAAACTGCTCGAAATGATGGACGAGCGGATTCGCGAAGCACTCGGCGGGTGCGCTCCGCTGCCCTGCGACAACTGCCAGTACCGCGTGCCGATAGGAGCGATCGCCCAGAATGTGGGCGGCCTTCGGTCGCTGCTCTGGAGTGCACGCCACATGGAAACGCACACGCAGGCGATGCCGCACGTGCACGCGCATCAGGCGGTACGCAAACACGTGCTCGTCTGTGGCAACGTCGATTGCGCGGGCCGTGGCAGTATCGCGCTCATCGCCGAACTGCGCCGAAGGCTCAAGCGGGCCGGATGCGACAACCAGGTCAGGGTAACGAGAACCTCGTGCATGGGCCGATGCGGCGAGGGACCGACCGTGGCGGTTTATCCCGACGGCATCTGGTACAGGGGGGTGACTGCGCGTGACGCCGCCGAACTGGTGGAGACGCACCTGCTTAACGACCGCCTTGTCGCGCGGTTGATCGACTCAATCATGCAATGAGACGGGAGATAGCCGATGTCTTGTCATGAAATTGCCGCTCTGCGCCTGGGCCTGATGCGATTGCTGGGGCTCAAGGATGAAAGCGCGCGCCAGCACGAGCTCGCGGAGTTGGGCGACGGGGCCACGCGCCCCGGACCGATTCGCTCGCTGTGCGAACCGGAGGATCTCGAAGCTCTCAAGCGGTTTTACGAAAGCGCCGTGACGATGCTCGAAGAACGTGTCGCCGCAACTCCTCGCGACGACGCCAGTCTCCCCTACCTGCGCAGTCTGGTCATCCTCGCCAAGAAGATCGAACTCGACCTGGCGGCCCATATTGGAAATCTGACCCGGTTCTATCGCGAACTCGAGCAGATGCACGATTTCGTACACGAAATTTATCCCGCGGACTGACCGTCGTGGCTCAGCATCGAACTGCACGCCTTGTGGCGACCGCGTGCATCGGCCCCCATGCCCGCCTGCTCACCCTGGCGCTTGCGGACGGTGGCGAACTCGGTTTCTCAGGCGGCCAGTACATTATCGTCAATACCGGCGTCGAGCTCCCGGGCGGCAAGCTTGCCCGCCGCGCGTACTCGATCCTGTCCGAAGACCGCGACCAGCGCGAATTCAGGATCGCGGTCATGCGGCTTGCCGATGGGCCGGGGTCGAACCAGATGCATCGGCTGGAAGCCGGCGCGCAACTGGAGTTCAGCGGACCGTGGGGCAAGTTCGTTACCACGGGCGTATCGCGCGGCCCGCGTCTTGTGTTTGCAACCGACACGGGAATCACGGCCGCGTTGGGACTCATGCGCGCGCAAGCCTCGCGAGCGCTTAGCGATCATACGGAGGCGGTCTGGTTCGTCGTCTCGGATGATTATTTCCTGTCCCACCGGTTTGCGCGCCGCGCCCTGGACGGCCTTTGCGGAAGCTTTGCCGTCGCACCCGCGCCCGCGGTCGGCGATCCAAGCCGCGTCACCCGCGCGATGGACGTGCTGGAGCAAATCCTCGGGCGCGGCCTTCCCGCCGAGGCGTATCTCGCGGGCGACGGCGCGGTAATCCATCCGCTGCGCGAGCGGCTGCTTGCCGCGGGCGTGGCGCACGAAAACATCCATCTCGAAGCCTTCTTCAACAATCCGCAACGAAGGGCGCCGGTTTGACCGCCAATGGCAGAATTCGAAGTTCCGCCAAGAAATCGCAAGGGGCTGCGCACGGGTTTTACGACCGGCGCCTGTGCGGCGGCCGCTGCAAAAGCAGCCGCGCGATGTCTTGTCAGGAACACGACGCTTGCCGAGATAGAGACCACCTTGCCCAACCGGATGAAGGTCACTTTCCCGCTCAAGCGCTGCGAGCGGAGTGCGACGGGCGCGCTCTGCAGCATAATCAAGGACGCGGGCGACGACCCCGACTGCACTCATGGCGCGGAACTCGTGGCCGAGGTGGTGCTGAGGTCCGAACCCGGCATAGAAATCCGCGGCGGAGCGGGGGTTGCGGTGGTTACCAAGCCGGGACTTGGCCTCGAAATCGGCGGCCCGTCAATCACATCGCCACCACGGCGCAACATCGTTGAAATGGTCGAGGAAGAACTCGCGGGCAGCGCCTGCAAAGGCGCCATCGTGACGATAAGCGTTCCGGGCGGCGAGGAGATGGCAAAGCAGACGATTAACGCAAGGCTTGGCCTGGTCGGCGGCATCTCGATCCTCGGCACGACCGGAATCGTCCGGCCCTTTTCGACCGCCGCGTTTAGGGCGAGCGTTGTTCAGGCAATCGACGTGGCCCGTGAGCGCGGACTCGACGAACTTGTTCTGACGACCGGCGGCAGATCGGAGGCCTTTGCGATGAAACTCTTCCCGCAGCTGCCCGAGGACGCCTTTATCCAGATGGGCGATTTCGTCGGAACGGCCCTGAAACATTGCGCGCGCCGGCAGATCAGGCGCGCCATCCTGGTCGGCATGATCGGAAAACTGTCAAAGATGGCGGACGGCCGGATGCAGACTCACGCCGCCGGCTCCGAAGTCAACACGGAGCTGCTCGCGTCGCTCGCGGGCGAACTCGGCGCCGACCCGGAACTGCGCGAGCGGATTCGCCGGTCCAACACGGCCCGCCATGCGTTGGAGCTCTGTTCTGCCGAGGGTATCGCCATCGCGTCGGCGGTCTGTCGGCGCGCCGTCGAACATGCTCGGCGTCACACCAACAATACGCTCGAAATCTGCGCGAGCCTGGTGGACTTCAATGGTGTGCTGCTTGGCCAGTATCCCCCGCAGGCATCGCAATCGGAGGAAACCCGATGAACGACATGCGCCAGATGACCGCGATGGGCCGCGGAATCGAGAATGAAAGCTTCGCGACTATCGATCGCGAAGCGGGTCCGCACGGTTTCGGCCCCGAGGAATGGCAGGTCGTGCGACGTGTCATCCATTCCACCGCCGACTTCGAGTTCAAGGAACTGATGTCCTTCCATCCGCAGGCGGTTCGCGCCGGTATCGACGCGCTGCGCCGGGGGTGCCCGATCATTGTGGATGTGAAAATGATAAGCGCGGGGCTCAATGAGGAGCGGCTGTCGGCCTACGGATGCTCGGTCCACTGCTTCATCTCGGACGACGACGTGATTGCGGCCGCCAGGTCTGCCAACAGCACGCGGGCTATTGAAGCGATGCGCAAGGCGCGGCGGCTCGGGCTTCTCGACGGCGCGATTGTCGCCATCGGCAACGCTCCGACCGCGCTGCTGGAGACCGCGCGGCTCATCGAGCGCGAGGGCGCAAGGCCCGCGCTCGTGATCGGCGTGCCGGTTGGTTTCGTCTCCGCCGCCGAATCAAAGCAAGCGGTGCTCGGCCTGCAAACACCGTATATCGTTGCGCGCGGGCGCAAGGGCGGAAGCACCATAGCGGTCGCGATAATTCACGCGCTCCTGCTCCTCTCGACCGAGGTCAAAAATTGAGCCGGCCGCGGGCAATAACGATCGTCGGTATTGGCGACGACGGATGCGCCGGGCTCTCCAGCCGGGCGGTGGGCGCGGTTGCGAGGGCCCAGGTTCTCGCCGGCGGCGAGCGTCATCTTGGGTTTTTTCCCCAGTTCACGGGCGTCCGGGTGGTCTTCAGGAACGGGATTGCCGCCGCCCTCGATCGGATCGCGGAACTCGCCGACGAGCATAACGTGTGCGTGCTGGCCTCGGGCGACCCGATGTTTTTTGGCGTCGGCTCCCTGGTGATCAAGCGCTTCGGTGCGGAGCACGTGGAGGTTTTGCCGCATCCGAGTTCGATGCAATGGGCGTTCGCGCGCGCCGGTCTCAAATGGGACGACGCGGCGTTCATCTCCCTGCACGGGCGCACGCGCGAGGGCTTTGTCGCGCGGCTCAGGTCCTGCCACAAGGTCGGCGTGCTTACCGACGCTGAAAATTCACCCGCGCGGCTGGCCGCACTCATGCTCGAATACGGCGAGAGCGGGTGGCGGAGCTGGGTTTGCGAAAATCTGGCCGGACCCGACGAGCGCATCCGTACGTTCTCGCTTGAGGAGCTCGCCGCCTGCGCCGACATCGGGCCGCTCAACGTCCTCATCCTGGTCCGCACCGATCTCTCATGGCGTCCGCCGCCCGCCATCCCGTTTATCCACGAAGACGACTTCGCCAAGCGCGTGCCCAAGAAAGGGCTGATTACCAAGCGCGAGGTGAGGCTTCTCTCGCTCGCGGCGATGCGCATTCGGCCGGACAGCGTGGTTTGGGACATCGGCGCGGGTTCGGGTTCCGTTTCGATCGAGGCCGCGATGCTTGCGCCGTTCGGACGCGTGTACGCGATCGAGGTCGATCCTGAAGGAGTCGAAATCTGCAGGGAGAATCTGCGCACGCACGCGGTCGACAATGTTCGAGTAGTCGCCGGGCGCGCCCCCGAGGCGCTGGCCGACCTGGAAACGCCGGACGCGGCATTCGTAGGCGGCAGCAAGGGTGGCATGGACGAGATCGTGGACGTCGTGCTGGAACGCTTGCGGCCGGGCGGGCGCCTGGTTGTCAACGCCATCACGCTGGAGAACTCGGGCGAGGTGTACAGCGCGATGCGCCGCCATGGAATCGTGCCCGAGGTGACGCTCGTGCAAGTTTCGCGCGCGGAGCCGCTCGCCCGCTATCTCCGGTTCGCAGCGCTCAACCCGATTCAGATTTTCGCGGCCGAAAAGCCGGTTGCCGAAGGAGGTGGTTGCGAATGACCTACGGAACACTCTACGGAGTCGGCGTCGGTCCCGGTTCGCCGGACCTCCTGACTCTGCGTGCGATCGAAACGCTCAGGCGCGCCGACGTACTGGCGCTGCCTCGAAGTTCTGACTATGGCGCCTCGATGGCGTGGAAGATTATCGAACCCGTCGTCGGAAAGATTCCCACACAGGAGCGCCTGTTCCTGACTTTCCCGATGAGCAAGGACTCGACGCGTGTACGCGCCGCCTGGGATCTCGCATTTTCCCGAATCGGCGAGCGACTCGAACGCGGCCTTTCGGTTGCCTTTGCCGCCGAAGGAGATCCGTCGCTTTACAGCACGTTCGGCTATTTGCAGACAGAAGCGCCGCGCCGATGGCCCGGGATACGGGTGGAAGTCGTCCCCGGGGTTTCATCGATCGCCGCAGTGCCCGCGGTCACCGGTGTGCCGCTCGCCGACGGCCTGGAGAGAATCGCGATCATCCCGGCCAACTACGGGGTGGACGATCTGGCCGCCATCCTCAACGCCTTCGACACGACCGTCCTGATGAAGATCGGCTCCGAGATGCCGAAGGTGGTCCAGGCGTTGGAGCAAACCGGGCTTGTCGAAAAGGCCGTGTACGTAGCCAAGGCCACGATGCGCGAGCAGCGGGTCGTCACGGACGTCCGTCAAGTCAGTGGAGAGCGCGGAGACTGCTTCGCGATGGTCGTGGTCAACCGCAAGGAGCGCAGCGGCGTGCTTGCCGGCAAGGTCTCCGCCGCATGTGCTCTCGCGAAGGCCGGTGCATGACGATGCAGGGGCGCAAGCCGTTTGCGATCTACGCGATCACCCGTCACGGGCTTGAGAGCGCCGCGCGCCTTGCGCGGGACTTCCGCGATGCCGACATCTACGTCTCCGAAAAGCTCCTCGATTCGGCACGGGCGGTACCCGGGCTTTCGCGCGCACGCGAACTGAAATTACCGATGGGACCGGTGCTCGCCGAGACATTTCCCGCCTACGACTGCCATATCTTCATCGTGAGCGTTGGCGCGGTGGTGCGGATGATCGCGCCGCTCATCGGCGACAAGAAGACCGACCCAGCCGTGGTCTGCGTTGACGACGCAGCGCGATTCGCGGTCTGCGTTCTCTCGGGGCACGTCGGGCGCGGAAATTCATTCACCGAGCGCGTTGCCGAGGTTCTCCAGGCACAAGCCGTGGTGACAACCGCCTCAGACGCGATCGGCACCCTCACCGTCGACATCCTCGGCCGCGAACTTGGATGGACGCTCGACCATCCCGAGCGCAACGTGACGCGCGGATGCGCCGCGGTGGTGAACGCCGCTCCGGTTCTGTTCGTGCAGGAAACGGGAGAACCCACCTGGTGGCCGCTCTCCAAGCCGCTGCCCCCGGGCGTCAGCTACGCAACGTCGCTCGAGGAAGTCGACCCGCACGCGTTCGAAATTCTCTTGATCGCAACCGACCGCGAAATCGAGCAAACCCATCCGCAGCATTGGGCCAACGCCGTTATCTACCGGCCCAAAAGCCTGGTGCTGGGAATTGGATGCGACCGGGGCAGCACGCCCGCGATGGTCGAGCGCGGAACGATGGAAATCCTCGCGCGCCATCGCCTGTCGCACAAGTCGGTAAGAGCGCTCGCAACCATAGACAAAAAACGCGACGAACCGGCAATCCTGGAACTTGCCAGCCGCTTCGGATGGCGGCTTGAGACCTATCCCGCCGAGCAACTGGATGCGGTCGCGGGAATCGAAAATCCTTCGGACACCGTGCGGCGTTACGTTGGAACGCGCGGCGTCGCCGAACCTGCCGCGCTGCTTTGCGCGGGAGCTGACCGGCTGCTGGTTCCCAAGCAAACCTATACCGAGCCGGGCGCGGGGCGCTCGATGACGCTGGCCGTCGCGCGGGTGCCGTTCGGCAAGCGAAATGCGGAGGCCCAGGCAAATGCCTGACGAGAAAGGCGTTCTCTACGTGGTGGGAATCGGCCCTGGCGCTCAGGAGCACATCACGCCAGCGGCGATGCGTGCGATTGCCGAGGCTGAACTTGTCGTCGGCTACAGCACCTATATCAAGCTGGTCAGCGAGCTCCTTCGCGGCAAGGAAATCGTGCGAACCGGGATGACCGAGGAGATCGGCCGGGCGCGAACCGCCGTGGAGCGGGCGCGCGCCGGCGCCCGGGTCGCTCTGATATCCTCCGGCGACGCGGGCATCTATGGGATGGCCGGCCTGGTTTTCCAGGTGCTGCGCGATATCGGATGGAAGCGCGGCGACTCGCCCGAACTTCGCATCGTTCCCGGCATGACCGCGCTCAGCTCCTGCGCCTCATTGGTTGGCGCACCACTGGTCCACGATTTCTGTGCGATTTCGCTCTCCGACCTGCTGACGCCCTGGCCCGTTATCGCGCGGCGAATCGAAGCGGCCGCCGCCGCTGACTTCGTGATCGGACTCTACAACCCCGCCAGCGGCAGACGAACGCGGCAGATCGTCGAAGCGCAATCAATAATTCTCCGCTATCGTCAAGGCTCCACGCCGGTCGCTCTCGTAAAGAGCGCGTATCGGAAGCTGCAACATGTGGTTCTTACCGACCTCGCTCACTTTCTCGACTACGAGATCGGAATGCTCACAACCGTGCTCGTCGGCTCGAGCAATACCTACGTATTCGAGGGCTACATGGTCACGCCGCGAGGATATACCAACAAGTACACTTCCGACGGCGAAGTGATACCTGGTCAACGTCCTGGCTTTTCCCTGGTTCTGGCCGAAACGCCGCCGGAACGGGCGGAGGACTGCTGATGGCGCGCGTTGGACGTCTCGGGGGTGCGATTCTCGCCGAAACCGGCGGAGAATTCTTCTTGATCGGGAACACCAAGGAGCCCGTCGACTTCGCGGCCGCCGGCTTCGAGCCGCCGGCCGATATCGACGCGCCCGGGCGGCGCTATGTCAGGCTCACCGCGCGGGCGCCGAGGGAACTCGCCCCGCCCTATCTCACGCTGGAGCTGGAGGGCGAGCCGTTGGCGGCGCTTTTGGCGCAACGGCTCTTGATCGAACGCAACGGCTCGGTCAGCGAGCGCTTGTGGCGCTTGCTCCTGGATCCGAGCGGCCAGGACGAGCCTCCTCGAAGCGACGCGCTTGACGTGCGATGGCTCGCAGAGATTCCTGCACCACTCTGGCAAATCATCAGGGACGCGGTGCTGCGCTGCCTTTAGGGTAAACGATGAAGGTTTACATCATCGGTGCGGGCCCGGGGGATCCGAAGCTGCTGACCATTCGGGCGGCGGAGCTCATTTCGTCGTGCCCTGTGGTTCTCTATACGGGCTCGCTCGTTCCGCGCGAGGCGATCGCGATGGCGCGGCGCGACGCCAGGGTTCTTGACTCATCCGGGATGACGCTCGACGAAATCATCGACGTAATTGTCGCGGCGCGCGACGCCGGCCAAGATGTTGCGCGGGTGCATACCGGCGACCCGACGGTGTTCGGCTCTACCGCCGAGCAGATGCGGCGGCTCGACGAATTGGACATCGCCTATGAAGTGGTTCCCGGCGTTTCGTCGTTCACTGCGGCGGCCGCGGTGCTCGGGCGCGAACTTACCCTGCCCGAACTGAGCCAGACGGTCATACTCACGCGGGCAGAGGGGCGCACGCCGATGCCGGCGGGTGAGAAGCTTGCGGATCTCGCGCGTCATCACGCGACGCTCGCCTTGTTTCTCAGTATCACTCTCCTCAAGGAAGTGGTCGAAGCGCTAATCCCCGAATATGGCGCGCAATGCCCGGTCGCCGTGGTACACAAGGCCACCTGTCCCGATCAGAAAATCATTGTCGGCACGCTCGGCGACATTCATTCCCGGGTACGGGAGGCGGGACTCAAGAGCCAGTCCATGATCCTCGTCGGCCACGTACTCACTTCGAGCGATTTCGCCAATTCACGTCTGTACGCCCCCGACTTCAGCCATCGGTTTCGAAGGGCAAAGGCCAAAGCGGGCGCGGAGCGCGAAAGATGACCGGGGCAGGATTTGTATACCTGGTCGGCGCCGGACCGGGAGATCCGAAGCTGCTGACGATCCGGGCGCTGGAGTTGCTGCGCTCGGCCGAAGTCGTAGCGCATGACGAACTCGTGCCGGCGGAAATCCTGTCGCTGGCCTCGCCCGGCGCCGAATTGCTGGCCGTCGGACGGCGCCACGGACACGGCCGAACCGATTATCGGCTGCATCCACTGGTTTTAGAGCGCGCGCTGGCGGGACGTACGGTGGTGCGCCTCAAGTGCGGCGACCCGATGATTTTCGGACGCGGCGGTGAGGAAGCGCAGGAGCTGGCGAAGGCGGGAATCCGCTTCGAAATCGTACCCGGCGTGTCGGCGGCACTGGGCGCCGCGGCGTACACGGGAATTCCTCTCACCGATCGCCGCTGGGCGTCACGTGTAACACTGGCGACCGGCCATTGCGCGCAGGAACAGACCGGCGCTTGCGGCGAAACCCTCGTTCTATACATGGCGGGTCTCCGGCTCGCCGAGAATCTCAACCGCCTGATCGCGCAAGGTCGCCCGCCATCGACACCGGCCGCCTATATCGCGGCGGCAACCACCGCGCGGCAGAGCGTAATTGTCGGAACGCTCGCGGATCTCGCGACGCGGGTCGATCCGCGCCCCTCGTCCGATCCGGCGCTGGTCATTGTGGGCGAAGTCGTGGCACTTCGCGAGACAATCTTAACATGGCACAAGTAACTGTATTTCCCCCCGAGTGGCGGCGCGGCGTCTATGAAGCGATAACGCGCCGGCGCGATATCCGATCATTCAGGCCCGATCCGATTCGTCCCGAGGTGCTTGCGCGAATTCTGTCTGCGGCGCATCACGCGGGCTCGGTTGGCTTCTCCCAGCCCTGGAACTTTATCATCGTTGAGGACCTGGAACTCCGCCGCAAAATTCATGCGCACGTGGACGCGCAGAGGGTGCGCGCCGCTTCCGGCTTCGACCAACAGCGGCGGGCTCAATACCTTTCATTCAAACTCGAAGGCATTCTGGACGCGCCGTTGAACATCTGCGTCACCTGTGACCGGACGCGCTTCGGCCCCGCCATCATAGGCCGCAATACCATCTACGATACCGACATCTACAGCACCTGCACCGCGATCGAGAATCTATGGCTGGCGGCGCGTGCGGAAGGCGTCGGCGTCGGCTGGGTCAGCATCCTCGAGCCGCAAACCATACAGCAGCTCCTCGGGATTCCGGAGCACGTAATCGTAGTTGGGTATTTGTGCGTCGGTTATCCGGTTGAATTCACGGATCGGCCCCTGCTCGAAGCCGTGGGCTGGCTGCCGAGGTTAAAGCTGGCCGACCTCGTATTCGGCAACCGCTGGAACGAAGCTCCGCGCGAAGAATTGTCGCAGGCTCTTCGCGGGATGGACGAAAAGCTCGCGCCGGATGGCGACGGCGGCCCTTCGGGCGAATGACAACGGCCTGCGATGCCTACCACCGACGGCAAGCCTTTCGCCGCGCAGCGCTTAAGCGAGCCAGCTCCCTGCCGGACAGACGTGCCACGCCTGGTAGTAGCCGGCGTGTCAAGTGGCGTGGGCAAAACCACTTTCGTAGTCGGCCTTGTGCGGGCGCTTCGCGCCCGCGGGCTTAAAGTGGCGGTCTTCAAGTGCGGCCCTGACTATCTCGATCCCACTTATCATGCGCGCGCAGCCGAGCGCCCGTCCCACAACCTTGACGGCTGGCTGATGGGACGCGACGCCGTCGTCGGGACTTTTCTTCGCGCCGCGAAAGACTCCGATATCGCGATCATCGAGGGCGTCATGGGCCTGTTTGACGGGGCATCCGCCACCGCGGACGAAGGCTCAACCGCCGAGATCGCCAAATGGCTCCGCGCGCCCGTGATGCTGGTCATCGACGCATCCGGCATGGCGCGTTCGGTTGCCGCGATTGCGCGCGGATTCGCCTCGTTCGATTCCGAGGTGCGCCTCGCCGGGCTCATATGCAATCGCGTCGGCAGCCGCTCTCACCTCGAGCTGCTGCGAAAGGCGGCTTGTCAGCCGCCGGTTCTCGGCGGCCTGCCGAAGAATCCCTCGGGAAGCTTTCCCGAGCGCCATCTCGGACTGCGCACTGCAGACGAGCACTGCGCTCCGGAGGCGCTGCTCTGCTCGTGGGGCGAAATGGTCGGCCAGTGGTGCGACCTCGACGCGATTCTCGCCCTGGCCAGGAGCGCCGGCACCGTAACCGCGCAACCACCCTTGTTCCCAGCTCCCGCGGCCGAAAGGAAATGCACTATCGGCATCGCGTTCGATGAAGCTTTCCATTTCTACTACGAAGACAATCTCGCGCGCCTGGCGAGCGCGGGCGCGGAACTGGTCAGATTCTCGCCGATACACGATCATCGCTTGCCGCCGGTGGACGGTATCTACATCGGCGGGGGCTATCCCGAGGTCTACGCCCGAGAATTGGCCGACAATTCATCGATGAGACGCGATATCGCGGCATTTGCGGCCGCGCGCGGGGCAATTTATGCCGAGTGCGGCGGAATGATGTACCTGTGCTCGGAACTTCGCACGCTCGATGGCGCGGTTTATCCGATGTGCGGCGTGCTACCTGCCCGCACGCGGATTTGCGAGCGCCTGCAAGCCCTCGGCTACGTTGAGGCTGAGACCGTGCGCGAATCCATCCTGGGAGGAGCGGCGCTCCGGTTCCGCGGCCACGAGTTCCGATACTCCACGGTTGAAACGGCCGGCCCGGTCGAGCCGGCTTTCATCGTCAAGCGCCGCCGCGACGCGAGGGTCGAGGCGCAAGGCTTCCAAGTCCGCAACACGATCGCTTCCTATGTACACGCGCACTGGGCATCAAATCCTGCGATAGCTGATTCGCTGGTTATCAAGTGCCGAGCAACTGGGTAATCGCCGCCATGCGCGTTGCTGGCATGACTATTCATCACTGCATGGACGGAGACGGATGAGAAACGACCTACGACATGGACTTGCCTCGTTTTTCGCGCTTCTCGCGCTATTCAACCTCGCGGCGTGGGCGGTTTTGGCGGGAGTGGCGGCCCATATCGCCGCATCGGCGCTCGGCATTGGCGCACTATCATACATCCTCGGCTTGAAGCATGGTTTCGACGCCGATCACATCGCGGCGATCGACAACGTCACCCGCAAATTGAGGCAGGATGGACGACGCACGATATCAACCGGACTGTTCTTTGCGCTCGGACATTCGACCATCGTCATGCTCCTGTCACTCACTCTGATTGCGGCGGCACGCCTGCATAACGCGCAGGACACGATTTTCAGCCGATGGGGCGGCAGTCTCAGCAGGACGGTATCCGCCGGCTTTCTAACCATCCTGGGGATCGTAAACCTAAGGATATTCCTCCAGTTGCGCAGAATATTCAGCGCGCGTGCGTCAATTGCGCCGGACTCCGAGTGCGACGCCGCGGTCGAGGAGTTGCTCGATCAGCGTGGGTTTGCTGGAAGAGTGTTTGGATTCCTTTACCGCCGTATCGATGCAAGCTGGAAGATGTTCCCGCTCGGGTTCCTGTTCGGACTCGGCTTCGATACCGCAACAGAAATCGCGGTGCTCGGCGTTTCCGCCGAAACCGCTTCAAGGGGAACGATGCCGGCATGGGCGATAATGGTGTTTCCTTTGATGTTCACCGCGGGAATGACGATGGTTGACGCTATGGATGGCGCCCTGATGATGGGAATGTATGACTGGGCATTATCCGATCCGAGAAGAAAGTTATTCTTCAACACGGTAATAACCGGACTGTCGGCCGTGATGGCATTGGCTGTGGCGGTTATAGAATGGCTTCAGTTGGTATGCACACATTTACAGTCCGAAGGTCAGCTGTGGAAAGCGATCGGCAATCTGAACTTTTCCGTGGTTGGCCTCGTGATGACTTTCCTGTTGCTGACGGCATGGCTTCTCGCGGCCGGCTTTTACCGCCGCTACTTCGCCGCGCCCTCTTCGACGCAGGATTGAGCCATTGATCGGCGCAGCACAATTTACCCTGCGCGCGCCCTGTTGCAGAAACCGGCGGAGGCGCTCATGAGCAAGGAATCTCGCGGATTGATTCTGCTCTATACGGGAAACGGCAAGGGCAAGACGACCGCGGCTATCGGAACCGTTTTCCGCGCGCTCGGCCATGGAATGCGCGTCGGAGTCATTCAGTTCATCAAGGGCAAATGGCGCACCGGCGAGCGCAAGCTTGGCGAGCAGACGCCGAACCTCACCTGGCTTACGATGGGCCGCGGCTTCACTTGGGAAAGCGAGGATCTGGCGCGGGATCGGGAGATGGCGATCTCGGCCTGGCAAACCGCCCGCGGATGGCTTGAGGGCGGCGACTTCGACCTCGTCGTGCTGGACGAGATCACCTATGCAGCCAACTACGGCTTCGTATCTGCCGGTGAGATCGTCACGGCGCTTGGGTCTCGCCGCCAGGGGCTCCACGTGATTCTTACTGGCCGAGCGGCTCCCGCGGAACTGGTGGCGGCGGCCGACCTTGTGACCGAGATGCGCGCGGTGAAGCATCCGTACCGTGAAGGAGTGACCGCGCAGAAGGGAATTGAGTTCTAGCAGGGAAGCCGATCGATATGAACGCTACGGTTAGAAAAGCGAGAAGCCTGATGGTGATGGGGACCGCTTCGGACGTGGGCAAAAGCGTCATCGTCACCGGCCTCTGCAGGCTTTTCGCCCGCTCCGGCGTGCGCGTGGCTCCGTTCAAGGCACAGAACATGTCGAACAATGCCGCAGTATGCGCGGATGGGGGCGAGATCGGGCGGGCCCAGGCGGTTCAGGCCGAAGCGTGCGGACTCGAACCGCAGGTTGACATGAACCCCGTCCTGCTGAAGCCGGACAGTGAGTGCGGATGCCAGGTTGTCATCGCCGGCCGCTCCCGTTTCCGAATGACCACGCGCGAGCACGCTCACTACCGCGAGCACGCGTGGCCCGAGATCACCGGCGGCTACAACCGGCTGGCAGCCCGGTTCGACCTAATCATCATAGAAGGCGCCGGAGGAGCGGCTGAGGTCAACCTGCGCGAGCGCGACCTGGTCAACTGGCGTGTCGCCGAGTTCGCCGACGCGCCGGTCCTGCTCGCGGCCGATATCGACAAGGGGGGCGCGCTCGCCGCGATCGTGGGAACCGTGGAACTGCTTTCGCCTGCTGAGCGCCGGCGGGTCAAGGGACTGGTCATGAACAAGTTCCGCGGCGATCGCGCACTGCTCGAGGACGGTCTGCGAATCGTCGAGGAGAGGATCGGTATACCGTTTCTCGGCGTGCTGCCATACGCAAACGGCCTCGACGTACCGCAGGAGGACAGCGCCAGCCTCAAAGCAGCGGGCGGCTTCGGCAAGGGGCGGCCGCTGCGGGTCGGCGTCGTACGCCTGCCGCGCATTTCGAACTACACGGATTTCGAGAGCATCGAACGCGAGCCCGACGTCGACCTTCAATACTTCGAGACGCCCGAGCGCGCGGGCGACCTCGACATCCTGTGCATTCCTGGCAGCAAGAGCACGATTGCGGACCTTCAATGGCTCCGGGAATGCGGATGGGATCATTACATCAGGCAGCATCGCCAGGCGGGAGGGTCGATCCTCGGGATCTGCGCGGGCTATCAGATGCTGGGACGGGCCATACACGATCCCGAGCACGTCGAGAGCTCGCTTTCCCAGGCGCAGGCTCTCGGTATGCTCGACGTCGAGACCGTGTTCGCAGCCGAAAAGATAACCGCACGGGTTCGCGCCGTGCACGCCGCATCCGGACTTCCGGTATGCGGATATGAGATCCATTGCGGACGCATCATCGGCGTTAACTCGCGCGCTCCTTTCACGATTCGCGAGCGGCAAGGTCGGCCGGTTAACGAACCCGAGGGCGCCGCTTCGGACGACGGCCTGGTGTTGGGCACCTCGATTCACGGATTGTTTGACGATTCGCAGTTCCGCCGCCACTACCTGAACCAGGTCCGGCTAAGGAAACGCCTTCCTGCACTGGATGCATCGTCCGTCGAGGACGCAGCGGCCCTGCGTATGAAGTCATACGACCGCCTGGCGGATCTGATTGCCGCAAACCTGGATGTTTCGGCACTCACGGGTCTGGTGGGCCTGGAGGGGTTGGAGTTGCACCGCTCTTCAGTTTGACAAGTGAACTACGCATTTCATTTGCCGACAAAGTTCATTCTCGCGGCGGTGGCTCTGGATCTCATCTTCGGCGATCCCCAATGGCTACCGCATCCGGTGGTTCTTATTGGCCGCTTTGTGGCGTGGGGCGATTCGCGGTTTCATAGCGGCGTTCCCACGCGCGACCTCGTAACCGGAGCGATGCTTGCAGTGGGCACCGTAACGCTGACCGCAACTGTGAGCTGGATCGTCATAGCCGCATCGCAGGCGCTTGATTGGCGCGTAGGCGCCCTGGTCGCCACCCTCGCCGCGTGGACCACTCTTGCGATCCGCGGCCTGAATGACGCGGCGGCGGCCGTCGAGCGGGCGCTTCGCTGCAACGACGAGGATTTGGCGCGCCATGAAATCCGCTCGCTGGTCGGACGCGACCCCGAGGCTCTCGATCGGGAAGGACTGATCGCGGCGGCCATCGAATCGGTCGCAGAGAATTCGAGCGATGGAATAATCGCGCCGCTGGTCTTTCTCTTTGCCGGCGGACCGGTCGCGGCGCTGGCATACAAGGCAATCAGCACACTCGACTCGATGATCGGCTACAAGACCGAGCGCTACCTGTACTTTGGAAAGTGCGCCGCCCGGCTGGACGATATCGCCAACTTCGTGCCGGCGCGTTTGGCCGCTTTCAGTATCGCGGCTGCGGTCATCACGTCCGGCCGCACGTTGGACAGCCTTCGCGTCTGCTTCGCCGACGCCCGCAAGCACGAAAGCCCGAATGCGGGTTATCCCGAAGCGGCGATGGCTGGGGCACTTGGAGTCAGACTCGGAGGCGACGCGTATTACGGAGGCGAGCTGGAGCGCCGGCCGGCATTCGGGCACGCGGAAGTCCCGCTCGATCTCGCGGCCTTGCGCACCTCACGAACCGTGCTGTGGACCGCAACTGTATTGGCGCTCGCCCTTGGCGTGGTTCTGCGTTCCATCGCCGTTGCGCGCTGACCGGCAGTCCGATGAAAGCTCCTTCGAGCCAGCTTGTGATCGAACGCGCGCACGGCGGAGACGCATCCGCCGGCGGCTGCGTGGATTTCAGCGCGAGCCTCAATCCGCTCGGACCGCCGCCGCAGGCGATTCGGGCTTATCACGAGGCGGCGGCGAAGGTTTCGAAGTATCCGCCTCCTTACCCGCGTGAACTTGAAGCGCGGCTCGCCGCATGGCTCGGCGTCTCTCCTGAGACCGTAATCGCCGGCAACGGCAGCACTCAGCTCATCTACCTGGTTGCACGCGCGCTAAATCCCAGGTCGCCGTTCGTGGTGATCCCGACTTTCAGCGAAGTCGCAAACGGGCTTTTCGCCGCCGGCTCCAGGCCCTCCGGGATTCTCACCCGCGCCGAGGACAACTTCCGACTGTCGCACTCGGCGTTGAACGACGCGCTCGAAGCCGGCGCCGATGCGGTGTTCATCGGCAGGCCGAACAGCCCAACCGGCGTTCTGGCCAGCCTCGACGATACCGCCGCTATCGCGCAGGCGTGCGCTCGGCGGGATGCCTGGTGCGTCATCGACGAGGCGTTTATCGAGTTTGCCGACGATCCTCGATCGGCGGCCAGCCTGCTCGGTTCAAATCCCAGACTTGTCGTGCTCCGATCTCTGACCAAGATCTTTACAATTCCCGGACTGCGGCTGGGTTATTTACTGGCTTCGGCCGACTTCGTGCGCGAGCTGCGCGATATCATCGAACCGTGGTCGGTCAACACGGTTGCTGAACACGTGGCCTTTGCGTGCCTGGACGGCGCCGAGGATTTTATCGCTCGGACGCGCAGCAACATCCGGGACGAGCGTCGATGGCTCGAACAAAACCTTGGCCGTCTTCCAAACCTGCGCACCTTTCCGTCCAGTGCAAATTTCCTGATGTTTGCGATTCCCGGCGAGCCCGCCCGTGGCGAATTCGGCCATCACCTGAGGCAGCGCGGAATCGCGATACGCGACCTCAGCGCGCTACCGGGATGCGGACCTGGCATGTACCGAATCGGCGTGCGGCTACGCCCGGACAATGAGCGTTTGGTGGCGGCCGCTGCAGACTACTTTGGAGCCGAAAGGCGATGAACCTGATCGAGGAAACCATAAATGCGATCAAACCGCTTGATTCCGAAGCCGCAAGGCAAGCCCGCATGCGGCTCGATTCGCTCACCAAGCCGCCTGGCAGTCTTGGCATGCTGGAAGAGATCGTCCAGCGCTACGCGGCTGTTCGCCGCGATCCGCAGGCATCCTTCGGACGCGGAGCGCTGACAGTTTTTGTTGCCGATCACGGCGTCGCGGATGCCGGCGTGAGCGCTTATCCAAAGACCGTGACGGTGGAGATGCTGCGAAATATCGCGCTTGGCGGAGCGGCGATCAGCGTTTTGGCGCGCCATTTCGACTTCGACCTGCTGGTTACGGATGTCGGCGTGGAAACCGACACAAGCGCGCAGCCGTTGCCGGCGGTTCGTTACCGTCGTGTCGGTCCGGGAACACGGAATTTCCTGGCGGATTGCGCGATGTCATCTGAGCAGGCGAAAAACGCAATCGAGGCCGGGATCGAAACCGCCAACGAGGCAGTATCGCGGGGCGCCACGCTAATCGGCATCGGCGAAATGGGCATCGCCAACAGCACCGCGGCCGCCGCCGTTATCGCTGCTATCACGGGTATCGAGCCCGCCAGGCTTGCGGGACGCGGCACGGGCATCGATGATGCGGCGATGAAGCGCAAAGTTCGGGTGATCGAAGATGCGCTAAGGCTGCACCGACACAGCCTGCGCGACGGGCTTGGCACGCTGGCTTCGGTGGGTGGCTTCGAGATTGGCGCGATGGCCGGAGTCTGTCTTGCAGGAGCTGCGGCCTCGGTGCCGGTCGTGATTGACGGTTTCATTGCAACCGCCGCCGCGGCAATCGCCGACCGTATACGTCCCGGCCTGCGCGATTACCTGTTCTTTGCGCATCGCTCGGCCGAGGGCGGGCATGCCCTGGTCCTGGAAACGCTCGGCGTACGCCCCATGCTGCAACTGGATATGCGCCTGGGTGAGGGAACCGGAGCAGCGCTCGCGATGAGCCTCATCCGGAGCGCGCTCGCCTTGTTCCATCAGATGGCGACGTTTTCGAGCGCGGGTGTTTCGCGCGCGATCAAATGATGGAATCGCAAGAGAAGGCGGACGTTCAAGCGCGCGTCAACTGGCCGTTGTTCGCCGAGCTACGGCTTGCAGCCGGATTCCTTACCATATTGCCCGTTCTGCCCGCAGGCACGGCGGATGATCGGGCGGTCGCAAGATCGCTGCGATGGTTTCCGCTGGTCGGCTTCGCGATCGGCGCCTTCCTGTGCTTCGAGGATGCGATGCTGGCGCTCTTTTTCCGTCGCGCCTTGCGCTCCGCGATCGTTCTGATGTCGCTCGCCGCAATCACCGGCGCCGTCCACGTCGACGGCCTGGCGGATACGGCCGACGCGTTAGGTGCGGGGCGCAACCGCGCTCGCGCGCTCGAGATCCTGCGCGACAGCCGCATCGGGACGTTCGGAGCCCTGGCGGTTGTGTTCTTTACGGTCGCGAAAATTCTCGCGCTGGCCGAATTGCGCGGCAGTCATCGTTACACCGCTCTCTGGCTTGCGCCGGGCCTGGCGCGGTGGGCGATGGTGGCCGTTGCGTGGCGGCTCGGCTATTTGCGGCCGCAAGGGGCCGGCAGGCTTCTGCTCGATGGCAGAGAGCCGAGCGCCCTGCCGATAGCCTGCGCGGTCGCGCTCGCTGGCGCGGCGCCTGTGTTCAGCACGCATGCTCTGCTGGCGTGCATCGTCGCCGTGGCAGTCGCAGCCGTACTGCGAGTTTTCTATCGAAGATGGCTTGGCGGAGTGACGGGCGACCTGATCGGAGCCGCAGGGGAGATTGTCGAACTCTGCGTCCTGGTCATGATGGCGGCTCACGGCGCGAGCCTCGGTCGCTCGCCATTCATTTAAGGCGCATCTGGCAGCCGGCGACCATCAGGACAACGCTGTCGGCGATCGCGGCGACTTTCTGATTGGTCCATCCAAGCAGGTCGCGAAAACGGCGCGCCAGTTGATTTTCAGGCACGATTCCCCATCCGACCTCGTCGCTGACCACCACTACCGGAAAGGACGCGGACTGAAGAGCGGAGGCCAGCAAGTCCGCCTGCGACAGGATCGCGGAATCCGAAAGGCCCTGCCCGAGCAGATTGGAAATCCACAGCGTCAGGCAGTCCAGCACCGCGATATCGGCGCGGTTTCCAATCGCCGACAGCGCCGCGCCCAACTCAAGCGGCTCTTCGACGGTTTCGAAGTCCGCGGGGCGCGTCGCGCGATGGCGCGCAATCCGCTCGCGCATTTCATCGTCGAGCGCTTGTCCGGTTGCTATCAGGAAGCGGCGCAGCGGCGCGGGATATTGGTTCGCAAGCGCCAACGCATACGCGCTCTTGCCGCTCCGAACGCCGCCGGTAACGAGCGTGACACTTCCCATCGTGTTTTTAGAGTGCCAGTAAAATTCCGCGCCTACGAGGCACGGATCAGGAGCGGCGACCTACGCTTTGCGTCGCGCGACCCAATCTGTTACCCGAATTGCAAGTCATTCGCTATCTCGCCTGCACTACTTCCGCTCTTTCTCACCGCGCGGCGAGGGTGCAGGACCGTACGGCATCGGCATGTACTCGACGCTCGGCCGGCGCATCGCGACTTGCGGAAACAGCCTCATGAAACTGAAGACCTCCGCGGGCATGTCGGTTGAGACGTTCAACCCAAGGGCCTTGGCTTCCTTGACGGTTATCGGATAGTCGTGGGTCCAGCGGCCCTCGGTCATGGTCTCTGCCAGCTGTTCGGCCTTTTCCTGCTCCCATCCCCGGGACAACAGCAGTTCGCGGACGTAGTCACGCACCTGGGCCATCGCCTTGCCCGCCACGTCAGCCATGATCAGCGTCTGATCGTCGATGTCCTTGCTTTCCTTCTTTTCGACCGCCTTGAGGATCGACGCCGCAGGCCACTGGCCGAGTTGCGGATCGACCGGTCCCAGGACTGCGTGCGGCGCCATCACGATGCGGTTGGCGGCCAACGCCAGCAACGTCCCGCCGGACATCGCGTAGTGGGGAACGAATACCGTTACTTCGGCCGGATGGCTCGCCAGAGCGTTGGCGATCTGTTCGGCGGCAAGGACCAATCCGCCGGGGGTGTGAAGAATCAAATCGATCGGCACCTTCGGATCGGTCAACTGAATCGCCCGAAGCACCTCTTCGGAGTCGTCGATATCGATATAGCGAACCAGCGGAAAGCCCAGCAGCGACATGGTTTCCTGCCGGTGGATCAGCGCGATCACGCGGCTGTGACGCCGTCGTTCCAACGCGCGGATAAGCCGGGCTCGGGTCGCTTCAAGAATTTTCTGGCGTATGACCGGCTGCAAGCTTGCCAGTATCAGGAAGAACCAGAAGGCGTCGAATATGGTCACGAGGAGGCATCCTTTCTGTCGTTACGTTTGGGCGATTCATACAGCCGAGCTGCGCGGGCGCCGGGAGTCCCCGACGGGGGAAACCGTGCGCAAGCCGTCGTGGCCTTATGTTCCTGAACGATACGACAAGCGTATCCCGCGACTCCTGGCGCACGCGCACAAAGCAATCCTGCTTCTACCGCACCTTGACTTCAATCCGGCGCGCCCGCGCATTTTCGCCCTTCGGCATCGTGACCCGCAACAGGCCGTTTTTGTACCGGGCCTTTACATGCTCCGTGTCGACTTCGCACGGCAGCGGCACCACGCGCACAAACGATCCGAAGCTGCGCTCGGCGTAGTAGTAGCCGTCGCCCCGTTCTTCGCCGCTATACCGCTTCTCGCCGCGCAGGACGAGCCGGTCGGCGCTTATCTCGACAGCGAAATCGTCCTTGTCGAGCCCGGGCATCTCAGCGGTAACGATGATCTCATCGTTGGTTTCCTGAACATCGAGCACCGGACCGCCTGCCTCGAAAAACGATGGAAACCAGAGGTCACCGCCGTCGCGCCAATGAGAACCTACCCGCCGGGGAGCCAATCTGTCCACCGCGCGGCGCAAGCTCGCTCGCAGGTCTGTCACTTTTTCCTTAAGGAGAACCGGCAGAGCGCCTGCCTCGTCGCCATTGTGATGCGTTCGGCGCCACCATCTGTCGAGGGCGCCCTGGATCTCTTCGCGTAACTTTCTCAAGGGTTCTTTCCACCCTTCAGGAAGAAGCTCGGCCATGACGACCCTCCATCGCGAAGCGGGATGTAAGCGGGCAAGGCCAACTAAGGCCCTGCCCGCTAATGGGCTCATGCGACTTTAACTTCGATCTGTTTTGGCTTGGCCTTCTCGGCCTTCGGCAAGTTGAGGGTGAGCACCCCGTGTTTCAGTTCCGCAGTAATCTTCTCGCGGTCGATTTCCTCGTTCAGCTCGAACTGACGGTAGAAATTCGCGAGCTCGTACTCGCGGTAGATCGGATCGCCGGGTGCCACGTGGCTTGCCTTGCCGGAGATGGTCAACTGGTCGCCGTCAACGTCGACCCGCAGATCCTCCTTCGCCACCCCAGGCAGGTCGGCCATCAGGACCAGGCCTTCCGCAGTCTCGTAAATATCCACCGGCGGACGCAGGTGACGCTCTTTAGCGCGAGTGACCTCACGCTGGCGAGCGCCACGTTCGGGACCACTTGGTACTGGCGTGGTTTTTTCAGCCATGGCGATTCTCTCCTGCTTCGAAGTTGGCCGTCGTCGATTAGCTTTGGGCTTTCAGAGGCTCACGACACCTGGACGCTTATCTGCTTCGGCTTCGCCTTTTCGGCTTTCGGCAGAGTCACGAGCAGCAAGCCGTTCTTGAACTCGGCCTTCACGTTCTGGTCGTCGATTTCGACCGGCAGAGTGATGCTGCGAACGAATTTTCCGGCCGCGCGCTCTTCGCGATGGAACGACTCGGGCTTCACTCCCGCGGGCGGCCCTTTCTTTTCACCCGAGATAGTCAGGGAATTGTGGACCACGGTTAGCTTCAGGGAATCGGGATCGACCCCGGGAGCCATCGCCTCAACGTACAAGTGATCGCGGTCCTCGTGGACGTTTACCAACGGATAACCGCGCGCGAACCTGCCCGGAAGAAACGCGGCCCGAAGGCCCGGCTCCATCTGAAAGCCGAAATCTTCGAACGCGCGGTCTATTTCGCGGCGCAGCTCGTCGAACTCCCGCCACGGATCCCAAGTCGCCATTTTCTGGAGCCTCCTTGTGGTTGGAATGCCAAGCGCCAAACTGGATGAACCGTCCGGGGACGGCGCCCGCTCAAGCGGTTTTCGGCCCGCCTGCCGTCAGGCGTGGCGGAACGTCGCGTTCATCGCGAACGTCCCTTTTTCACACCCTCCGAGCCGCCAGCTCTACTTACCGATTGGCGAGCATCCGGCCCGAACGGCTCCCTCGCCACCTGCTCCTCGCGGGCGGCGGACCCGCTTCAGCCTGGCCGGATTAGCCAGGTCTCTGCGGGCCCTGGCCGAAGCGCGCTAGGCGCGATCCAGCCTCCTGTCCACGCGCGACAGGTTGGCTCTGGAAGAACCGGCCTTCGCGGAAAGAAGTCCTGCCAGAAACATGCGAATCTGGCGGAACATGCCGCTCCACGAGGAGGCTAACCATGCAAGCCATTTCTTTACGATCGCCAGCATAGCCGTCACCTCCTTTCAAGCTAGTTCCTCCGCCACCCAACATAATCACTCCGCAGTTGACGACAAGTGGCGAAAGAACCGGACTCGCAAGCTTCAGGGCAAACGCCTTCGGGTTCACGCTCAAGGAGGCGATTATCGAGGCGCCATCCTGATTGGCCGCTCGTCGTCGTGCGCTCTGTCAAGCGCGCACACGCGCCAGGCCGGGCAAAAGTCGAGCGAGGCCGGAGGTGATAAATTCCACCGCCACCGCGGTGAGAATCACGCCCAGTAATCGCGTGACCACGTTGATCCCGGTGGCTCCCAGAACACTGCGGATCGGATCCGCCGCGCGCAGGGCAATCCACACGGAGATTGCGACCAGAATGCAAGCGGCGACCAGATAGACGGTGTCGGACCAGGTAGCCGACTGGTGAGCATATATAATCACGGTGCTGATCGCTCCCGGACCCGCAATCAGGGGAATCGCGAGCGGAACCACCGCGATTTCCGCCTTGAGCTCCGCCTCGGCCATCTCTTCAGGCGTACGCTGCGTCCGCCGCGGCGCGGCTTCGAGCATCCCCAGCGCCATCAACATGATTAGAATGCCGCCCGCGACGCGAAAGGCTGCGACATCAACGCCAAAAAATCGCAAAAGCGGTTCGGCAACGAACACCGAGGCAGCCAGAACGATGGCAACGGCGAGCGCCGTCACGTTGGCGATATGCTTGCGGTCGGACGGGGAGTGATGCTCCGTGAGGGTCATGAATATCGGCACGGCGCCGATCGGGTCCGCGATTACGAACAGCGCCACCAGGCTCTCCGCGTACTGCCGCCAGTGCTCCATAAGTACCTCTCCGGGGGATACCCGCTGGCGCATCCAACACCGATTCTTGTGCTATCGCGTGCGCCGCGGGCGGGCGTTCGAGTTGCTCGCCACAGGCTACGCGCTCGCGGCCCGGCGTCCGCTCACGCGCGCCGAGTTGATAATGAAAGAAAACCGCACAAATGACTATCCGAGCCGCGCCCCGGATCAGTGCTGAAAGGCAGCAGGTCCCGGGCGACGGCCAGCTCCACGTCATGGCGGGCCAGGTCCGGAGCAGAGGGCAGACGCGCCTCGCAAGCCCCTCTTTCAAGCTGAAGGAGCAATGACTATATTGGTTCGAGCCGCTGAGGAGTCGGCTAATTGGCAAGCCACCTGACTCTGGATCAGGCGATTGGAGGTTCGAGTCCTCCCTCCTCAGCCAAGCCCACCGTCCACTGTGGCCCCATCGTCTAGTGGTTAGGACACCGGCCTCTCACGTCGGTAACGCGGGTTCGACTCCCGCTGGGGTCACCACGAAAAAACCCTCAGTCTCGCCCGGCCGCGAGCCGCTCCGCAGCTTGCTGGCGCTGGCGTTCGCGAAGCGCCCGGATGCAGACCCGCGGCAATGCGATGGTGCGGTTGCCCTTGGCGGTCGTCGTTTCCGCCGGCTTCAGGTGCGAGCGGATACAACGCGCCGCGCTCGCAGTTTCCAGCATTTCAACGAAGCTCTGCTCACCGAACGGCGTGAAGAGCTTGCGACTCGCTGTAGCTGACGACGGCCGGAGAGCCCAGCGCCCGCGGGTCGGACCGGTATGGGTCGCGGACTCGCAAGCTCCAGCGGTCCACTCCCGGTCATCCTCGTTTTACCCTCTCGTTTGTGCGCGTGACGGCGCGCGCCAGCCGCCGGGCCTTCGTGGCGCAGCTACGTTACCAGTCCAGCGGCGCGAACGGCACATCTGGATTGTATCGGTTAATTGGGTTCAGCGGATTGTCGGGATTGAGTCGGTTAATCGGGTTGAACGGGTTGTCAGGATTGAGCCGGTTGATCGGATTGGCGGGGTTCTCGGGGTCGAACCGGTTAATGGGATTGAAAGGATTGTCCGGGCTGAAACGGTTGATCGGGTTGAGCGGATTATCCGGCTGGTACTTATTGAGCGGATCGAACGGGTTATAGTCGCGCATGTACCGCGGCGCGAAGTCCCCTACATGCGTGCTGAAGCTGTACGGGTTGAATGGGTCCCCCTGTGCGAGCGCCACACCCTTCAGGCACGCAACGCCCAGGACCGCGGCCGCTACGATTAGCGCGAGCGCGAACGTGTGACGGATTTTCATGTCTCGCCCCCCTCGGAAGTCGTTTTCAGTCGACCCTCCGCGCGCGCTCGCCCGCATAATGGCGCAGCGCCTCGGCGTGCCGTTCGACCAGCGCGTCGCATCGCTGAAGCAGCTCAGGATCCTGGCAGTTGCGCTCGATCATGTAGCTCAGCTCGCCGAGATCATGCACCAGGAGCCTGAGCGAGCGGCGATGCTCGTCGGTGGCCTGCACCGCCTTGAGCAGGTCGGCAACCAGGTCTTCGAGTTCGGTTTCCTCAAGCTCAACCGCAATCCTTAGCGCGTCGGCGATCGGAAGGCCCGGCCTGATATCGCGACGGTGGCGCTCGAGCAGGTCCCTCAGCCTTACGATCGTCGAATCCTCAAGCGAGACCGGGCTTGGCTGGTCAAGCTTGTCGTCCAGACCGAGGATGGTGGAAACCAGTTCCAGCGCGCCGACGTGACGCGCTTCGTCGCGCGCCATCCCGAGCCAGAAATCCCTGATCTCCGGCTCGCGGGCGTAAAGCTTGCCGAGGCGCGCGTAGAGTTCCATGCTCTGACGCTCCAGGGCGATGGTCGTATCCAGCACTTCGCGCGTCGTTGGCATCTCGGACTCGATCATATCGCGCTCGTGTCAGCGTCGCAAAGAAACGGCGCCCTTGCGCGCCGGCTCGCCAACGAATCTGCGGGGGCGCCGCTTGCGCGTCGCGCCCCCGCTCCATCCTATACGTTGCCTACCTGGCCAGTTCGGTCGCGCGCGTCTCGCGGATCACGGTGACCCGTATCTGTCCCGGGTAGGTCATGTCCTGCTCGATCTTGCGCGCGACATCGCGGGCGAGCAGGACCGAATCCTCGTCGGAGACCTGGCTCGGCTCGACGATGACGCGCATCTCGCGTCCGGCCTGCACGGCGAAGCATTTTTCCACGCCCTTGAACGACTTCGCGATCGCTTCCAGGTCCTCCAGGCGCTTGACGTAGCTCTCCAGCACTTCGCGCCGGGCGCCCGGCCGCGCGCCAGAGAGCGCGTCGGCGGCGTCAACCAGCGGGGCCAGGATAGTTTCCGCCTTGACTTCCTCGTGATGGGCCGCGATCGCGTTGACTATTTTGGCCGATTCGCCGTACTTGCGCGCGATTTCCGCGCCGATCAGCGCGTGCGAGCCTTCGACCTCGTGGGTGAGCGCTTTGCCGATGTCGTGTAACAGCGCCGCACGGCGCGCCTGCTTCTCGTTGAGCCCGAGCTCGGCGGCCATCGCGCCGCATATGAACGCGGCCTCGATCGAGTGCATCAGGACGTTCTGCGCATAGCTGTACCGGTACTTGAGCATCCCGAGCAGCTTGACCAGCTCGGGATGGATACCGTGCACGCCGACCTCGATGATCGCGCGCTGACCGGCTTCGCGAATCGATTCTTCGACCTCCTGCTCGGCCTTGCGGATGACCTCTTCAATGCGGCCGGGGTGGATACGGCCGTCGGCGATCAGCCGCTCCAGCCCGACCCGAGCGATCTCGCGGCGAATCGGGTTATGGCACGAAATCACGATCGATTCGGGAGTGTCGTCGATGATGATGTCGACGCCGGTGGCCGCCTCGATCGCGCGGATGTTGCGTCCTTCGCGGCCAATAATGCGGCCCTTCATCTCATCGTTCGGCAGCGGGATTACCGAGACGGTCCGCTCGGTGACAAACTCGCCGGCCAGCCGTTCGATTGCAATCGAGATGATCCGTTTCGCGCGGCGGTCGGCCTCTTCGCGCGCTTCTTCCTCGACGATCCGGATATGCTTGGCGGCGTCGGTCCGGGCCTGGCCGATCATCTCTTCCATCAAGGAGCGCTTGGCTTCCTCGCGGGTCAGGCCTGCGATCTGCTCGAGCTTGGTGCGCGCTTCGTCGAGCAGCGCCTGGTGCTGTGCCTCCTTTTCGGCGAGATTCTTCTCCCGCGAGCGAAGGCTCTGATCGCGGCGATTGAGATCCGCCTCGCGGCGCTCGAACGCCTCGATACGTTTCTCCAGCGTCTCCTCGCGCGATTCGAGCTTGTTCTCCAGTTGAGTCAGCTCGCGCCTGCGTTCGCGCATTTCGCGCTCCGCCTCGGAGCGGGCACCGAGCACTATATCCTTTGCCTTTACCTCCGCTTCCTTGAGAATGAGTTCACTCTTTTCGCGAGCTTCCCTGTTGATTTCCTCGGCTTGTGCGCGCGCGGCTTCAAGGTTGATCGCCTCCCTGCGGCGTTGAAGCAACCCCAGGACGAAAAACACCGCGCCACCAGCCACGAAGCCAAGGACGGCGTATATCCAGATCACCTGGTCGTACCTCCTTGGTTCCAAATCGAGCCGACCGGTCGTGGCGCGCCGGATGACTGGTAAACGGCTGATTCGGTGATGACGAAATTTAGCCGCCGGTCGTGTCCCGACTGGGGCACGCTGTCCAGCAACTGAAACGAATAGGCAAGGCCCACCGTGATCGCCTGCGAATCGAGTTTCGCCAGCAGGCGATCATAATGGCCCCCGCCGCGTCCGATCCTCTCACCCTTGACCGAGAATGCGACCCCGGGCGTCACTACCAGGCATCGGCCGAGCGCCTCGGGCGGGACCACCTCGGCGCCGGGTGGCGGCTCGGGAATTCCGAACGCTCCCGGAACCAGGCTTGAGAAGTCGCGTACCCGCGCTATCTCAAGCCCGCCGGGCGCGCAACGCACCAGCATCACGCTCTTTCCCGATTTCGACGCCCGCTCCATCAGCGCTTCAGTCGCAACTTCGTTTTCCACCGCCGCGTAAAGGACGATCGCGGGGCAGGCGTCGAACAGACCGCTCTCCAGAAGACGGTTCTGCACTTCGCGCGAAAGCGCGGCGGCCCGCTCCGCCGCCATCGCCCGGCGCGCCGTCTTAAGGATCGTTCTTAGATATGCCTTTTCATCCGCCATGGTCATTCGGCCATGGCGAGTGCAGGGTCCCTTTAAGGCCTAAATCTGCAGGGCGCTTTTGGAAGCACGCCTCCCAAATCAGTGCCAGGCCATCTGAAGCTCTCAGCCCGTGGACGGCGTCGGCGCGCATCGAACCACGGTGCGCGCATGGACACACGGTTCCACAAGCTCTGTAAGTTTCGAGCACTGCATCGTGCCTTTGTCCGAGCCCCCACTATCCCCGCCACTTCGTGCAAATGGGCTTCGCGACGCGGCGCATCCCGGTCCCACCCATCGAGCGTCGCTATCCATCAATCGCCGCGCCAAGCCGGCTGTTGATCGCGGCTATCCTTTCGAGCAACTCCTGATGCTGTTTCTTGAGGCGCTCAAGTTCATCGGCGAAATTGAGCGCCGCCAGAATCGCCAGGTTGATCGAACTAACCGTCTGTCCGCTCTCGCGAAGCTGTCTTATGCGATCGTCCACCGTCTCGGCCACGGATTTCACCCACTCATCGTCCGCATCGCTTGCGACAATCAGGGTCTGACCCATGATCTCGACGTTGACGCCTTTCATACGCTATCCGAGGTCGATCCCATCGAACCGCGCCAGGATTTTTTCGATTCGGCTGCGAACCTCGTTGCGTTCGCTTTCATGCTGGCGCCGTTCTTCATCGAGCTGCTTGATCTGCGCCTGCGCTTCCTCGAGCCTGCGTTCGCTCTCGGCCAGCCGCTGCGCCAGTTGCTCATTTTCCCGCTTGAGTTGCTGAATCCGGTTGACCGAGGCCTGAATGCGCTCGTCCAGCTCCTTTAGTACGTCGATCGCCATAGATGATAAATTTAGACCTTTAGTTTAATTTTTGATTAACCGCGCTGTCAAGCTGCATAAGAACCGCTGACCGCTTCCTCGCCCGGCGTAAACAGCGCTTCCACGAACTCCCGGGCATCGAACTCCCGCAGGTCCTCGATACTCTCGCCGAGTCCGACGAACCTGACCGGGACTCCAAGCTGGCCCGCGATTCCTATCACAACCCCGCCCTTCGCTGTACTGTCGAGCTTGGCCAGCACCACGCCGGTAAGCTTGACGGCCTCGTTGAAGATTTTCGCCTGGCTGAGCGCGTTCTGCCCGGTGGTCGCGTCGAGCACCAGCCACGTCTCATGGGGCGCTCCGGGCAGTTCGCGTCCGACAACTCGGCCAATCTTCTTCAGCTCCTCCATCAGGTTGACCTTGGTCTGGAGCCGGCCCGCTGTGTCTATCAGGACCGTGCCCGCTTTGCGAGCAACCGCGGCCTTGACCGCGTCGAAAGCCACCGCCGCAGGATCGGAACCCTGTTTCTGCTTGATAATTTCGACCTCGGCCCGCTTGCACCACACTTCGAGCTGTTCGATAGCGGCGGCGCGGAAGGTATCGGCCGCGGCAACGATAACCGGCCCGCGCTCCTGCTTGAAGCGCGCCGCGAGCTTCGCAACCGACGTGGTCTTGCCGACGCCGTTTACGCCAACCATCATGACCACCAGCGGCGCGCCCTGCGGATCGGCCATCGGACGCTCAACCTTCTCGAGCATCGCGGCGATCTCTTCCTTGAGCGCGTCGCGGATCACCTCGGGACGGGCGTCGTTCTTAAGGCGCGCCCGCACCGCCTCGGTCAGCTTAAGGCTCGTCTCAACGCCGACGTCGGCGCCGATAAGCGCCTCTTCCAGCCCTTCGTATATTTCGTCGAGCTTGACGCCACTGCGAAGAACGCTGCGAATCCGCGCAAGAAAACTCTCGCGCGTCTTGCGAAGTCCAAGCCCCAGCCGAACCGGGGCCTTAGGCGCCTCAGGCGTGGCAACCGCTTGCGGCTCGGGTGCGACCTGCTCGGCGCGTGGCACCGGGGCGACGGGAATTTCCGCCTGCGGAGCAGGAGGAGGCGGCGCGGCCGGCTTTTCAATCGCCGGCGCTGGCGCAGCTGCTTCGCTCTGTAGTGCGGCAGGCGCGGCGGGCGCTTGGACCCGGGGCGGTGGAACCGGCGGTTTCGCGACCCATCCGCGGAAACTCTCGGCAGTCTCGGGCGGCAGCTCGGGGCGGCTCTTCCTGCGATGCCACTGGACGAGCACCATCAGGAAAGCCAGCACTGCGCCGACCGCCACGATCGCGCCGGTTATCACGAGTACGTCGAACGCGTTGGAACTCACTTCGTATCCTTAAGAAAGCGCCTTTGGGTAGATGCGGACTGTGCGCGATGTCAGGATAACAGTCCCGTGCCGAATCGGGAAAGCGATACGATTTTTCCGCACCGGAAACTGCGCCTCGCACCGGCGGTTTTCTGTGGATAGTTCATGGCCGACCCGGCTATAGAAGAATCCTGGATGGGAATCGGGAAGCCTGGCACGACGGTTTGAGGTTGTGACGCAACGAGACGCTACGTGATAGGAGAGCATCAGGTCATGGGCAAGCTTCAGGGAAAGACTGCGATCGTAACCGGCGCAAGCCGCGGAATCGGCAAGGCGATAGCGCAACTGTTTGCCCGTGAAGGAGCGCGCGTCGTATGCACCGCGCGCACCCTTCACGAAGGCGAGCATCCGCTCCAAGGCTCGCTGGAAACGACGGTTTCGGAAATCAAAAAATCGGGCGGCGAGGCAAGCGCTGTCGCGTGCGACATCTCCTCGGAAGAGGAGTGCGAGCGGCTGGCCGCAACCGCGCGCGAGCTCTACGGCCCGTGCGACATCCTGGTAAACAACGCGGCGCTTACCTACTTCGTCCCGATCAAGGACTACCAGGTGAAGCGATGGATCCGCTCATTTGCCGTCAACGTGCACGGCCCGTTCATGATGAGCCGCCTGGTCCTCCAGGACATGATTCCGCGCCGCTCGGGCGCAATCGTGAACATCTCTTCCGGCGCGGCGATCGGCCCCGGACGCGGCCCCTACAAGACCGCAACCATTTTCCGTGGCGCCACCTGCTACGGCGCTGAGAAAGCGGCGCTCGAACGATTCACGCAGGGCCTCGCCGAAGAAGTCTACGAGTACGGAATCTCGGTCACCTGCGTATCGCCCTCGGTGGTGGTCGCAACGCCCGGCACCGTGCACCATCACCTGGTTACCGGCCCCGACGATCCGAACGGCGAGCCTGCCGACTACATGGCCCAATCGGCGCTGATCCTCGCCAGCGAACCGCTCGACAAGGTCACCGGACTCGTTACCTACAGCCAGGTGCTTCTCAAGCAGTACGGGCTTATCAAGGAAGGCCGGGGAATCGGCTTCGAGCGTAAGGGCAGCGGCTACAGCATGATTTAATCGCCCGACGTGCGTGCGCCAGCGCCTCGACGCGCCGGCGCACGCCTTGCCTCTTTGCGGTGTTTTCGCCGAATTAACGAATTGACGGGTCGCTCCCGCCGTCTAACGATTGTGGGCTCCTGCCTCGTCAGGCACACCAGATGAAGCAGGCCGAGGCTTACACTTGGTTTCCATCGCAGCAAAACCCGGGACGTTAAAGGTTCTCGCCCTTGGAATGCTGCTCGCTTTGGCGATGGCGGCACAGGGATGCGCGACGCGCCAGCAACAGGGCCTTGGAACCGCGCAGGAGTATGCAGCCTACGGCACGACCCCCTACGAGGGCGGTTACTACGGAGTCAATCCCTATGCGCCGTTCATGTTCGGCTTCTACAATCCGTTCTGGTACCAGTGGCCCTATTATTATTACCCGTATCCCTACGTCGTGACCCCGCGTCCGTACCGCCCGCCGCAGCGGTCGCCGTATCAACCGCCGCCGCGCGTCGCGCCAGGGCCGATAACGCCGCGGATCCGAACCGCACCGATACCGAGGATGCCCCGGACGGTAGTCGCACCGACGCCGCCGACGGTGGCGCGTCCGATTGAGATGCCGGCGTTCGGCGGGGGCCCGATGCGGATGGGCGGCATCCACATGGGCGGCATCCACATGGGCGGGATGCGCCGCTGAGCACGGCGCAGGCCGCTGATGGCGGACGCAAACTATCGCTTTGACCATCTTGGCGGACGCTTTTCGACAAAGGCGGCAACGCCCTCGGCAAAATCCGGTTCCTTCATCATGCGTTCAAGATGGCTGCGTGAAGCGTCCACGGCGCTTGCGACATCGCGATGCAAGTCGGTGTAGATCTGATGCTTCGTTGCGCGCAGCGAGCCGGGCGAAACGCTCGCAATCATCCCGCGGACAAACGCGCCGACGTGTGCCATCAGCTCTTCACCCGGCACAACCCCGTTGACAAGTCCGAAACTCAGCGCTTCCTCCGCCAGAAATACCCGGCTGGTTAGCAGCAGTTCGTTTGCCCTGGTGAGACCTATCATCCGGGGCAGAAGCCACGAAAGGCCCATCTCCGCAGGCAGGTTCAGTTTGCCATGAGCCGTGGTGAACTTGGCGCCGGCCGCGGCGAATCTGAGATCCGCAAAACACGCCAGTACCAATCCGATCCCGGCTACGGAACCATTGATCGCTGCGATAACCGGCTTGGTAAGTCCAAAATGGTATGCGAAGTCGGCGTCGAATTCCGGGCGCACGCCGTAGCCGGGCTTTGCGATATCCTCTGGTGTTCCGGGATCGTATCCGCCTTTGGCCACGTGCCCTTCGAGCGCGCGGCTGTCCGCGCCGACACAGAATGCGCGCCCGGCGCCTGTAACAATCATTGCGCGGACATTCTGATCCTTCTCCGCCTGCTCCAGCGCATACCGATATTCCGTGTGCATCCGGCCGGTCCACGCGTTCATCCGCGCGGGCCGATTAAGTGTGATCGTCGCGATTTCGTCGCGAACGTCGTAGGTAACAACTTTCAGTTCCATGCGTATACCTGATCGATTACTTTGCAAAAGATTATGACCTGGATGGACGGATGATCGACTGTTGTCCGCCTGCTGTGGCTAACAGGAGCACCCAGCCATAGCTGGTCTACGGGTACTCGGTTCCCGCTTTCAACCGCAATTGTACAAGGATCATCCGGGAGTGGTTTATGCAGCGCGTGGCGCTGCCGACTACTGTTCCGCAATCCGCTGAGCCGTGCAAAAAGCTCTCAAGTACGCGCAGGAGCACGCGCAGGCTTCGCCCTCCCGTTGCGGCGCGGGCAACTGACGTGGAAACAACGCGGGCCCGTTGAGCAGGCCACGCTCTTTATGCAGAGCGGCCTGATGGCCGCGAGCACGCAAGTAAAGGGCCACTTGCGCGGCGCAGGCTTGACCCGGCCGCCCGCCGCCTGGGGGTTAGCCGGAAGGACCGCTCAACAGAACCAAGGTTTATGCTTAAAGCTGTCTGAGCGCGCGTGTCGGTTCGATACGAGACACAACTGGCGCATACACGAGCGATACTTCGCACGTCAGGCGGCCCGGGGAATTCTCAGCGAGATCACCCGCGAAACGCCCGGACGATCCATGGTAATGCCGTGGATATGGTCAGCCTTCTGCATCGTGCGCTGGTTGTGCGTGATCACGATGAACTGCGAGCGGCCCTTGAGTTCCTGGAGCAAATCCGTGAAAGCGTTGAGGCGGAATTCGTCGAGCGGGGCGTCCACTTCATCCATCACGCAGAACGGACTCGGGTTCAAAAGAAACAGCGAGAAGATAAGCGCCATCGCCGCCATCGCCTTCTCCCCGCCCGAGAGCAGTCCGATCTCCTTCACCTTTTTGCCTGCGGGCTGAACCATGATATTGACGCCGGCTTCGAGCAGGTCGCCTGTCTGCTCGAGTTCGAGCCGTCCCTTTCCGCCCGGCAGCAGCTTGGGAAACATCTCCTCGAAGTTCTTCGCCGCGCCCTCGAAGGTTTCGGCGAAGCGCTTGCGCGCCTCGCGATTGAGCCTGGTGATCGTCTGGGTCAGATCATCGAGCGCGGCCTGCAGGTCCTCACGCTCGGCGCCAAGCTTTGCGGCCCGCTCTTCGAGTTCCTTCATTTCACCTTCGGCGGCCAGGTTCACAGCGCCGATTTTTTCCACCTTCGCGCGCAACTCGGCGATTCGCGCTTCGTCAGCGCCGGCGTCGCGCGTGGCAAGCGCGGCGGCGAGTTCCTCGGCGGCGGCATCGAACTCGACGGCAAACTTCTCGGCAAAGTTGCGGAGCAACTCACCGAGAAGGGTCCTGGCCCGCTCGCATCGGAGCGCGCATTCGACCGCCTCGTCCTCGGCCGCCTTGAGTTCGGCCTGCGCGCGTTTCAGTTCCGCGCGGCGCGCTTCCAGTTCGCGTCCGCGTTCGGCGGATTGTGCTTCCAGCGACGCAATCGCGTCGGCGAGATGGGCCTTGCGCGCGCCATCCTCCGCATCCTGGGCGGCAAGCTTTTCGAGTTCCGCCTGGAACTCGGCACGTTCGGCGCGGGCGCGGGCGAGCTGCGCCTGGCCCTCGTCGATCTGGCGCTCCAATCCCGCCGCGATCTGCGAGGCGTGGCGCATCTCCTGTTCGAGCCCTTGCAGCTTCGAACGGCGCGCCTCGACAGCGGACGCCGCTTCAAGCATCGCCGCGCCCAACTGCTCGACCACCGCGCGGCGCGCGGCAATCTCCTCGCGTATCGCGCCCAGGCGTGCGCGCAACTCCTGTTCGAGAATTGCGAGTTCTTCGAGGCGCGCATTGGAATTGACGCAAAGCTCCTGGATCTCTCCGAGCCGGCGGCGCGCGTTATCGAGTCCCGCGCCTGAAAGCCGCGCCTTCTGCTCGGTCGCCGCGGCGTCGGCGCGCGCGGCCATCGCCGCGCGCTCGGCCTCCTGGAGGCGTTTTCGCGCTTCGGCCCGCAGCGCGGAGGAGGCCTCACGCTCGGCGGAGCGAGCCGCAAATTCCTCTTTCAAAACGACATATTCGGCTTCGGCGCGGGCCAGTTCCTCGGCGGTCTGATGAAGCGGCTGGGAGGTTTGGGCCGGCTCGCCGTCAACGCTTCCCCCGCTTATCATCCGGCCTGGCCAAACGAGGTCGCCCTCGCGGGTGACGAACACCGTACCGTGGCCGTTCAGGTTGGAAGCGGCAATGGCCGAGCGAACGTCGTCGGCAACGACCACGTGACCGAGCATCAACTCGGCCACCGGGCGAAAACGCGGCTCGACCTCGATCATGTCGAGCAGGCGCCCGGCGATTCCGGGCGCTTCGATCGGCGGATGAGGAAGGGCTGCTAGGGCGCCGTCGGGCTCGGGGACGAAGCTCAACCGGCCGCCGCGCTTTTCCTTGAGGATATCGATCGCGCGCAACGCGAAATGGGGAGAATCGACGATAATCGCCTCGAGTTCGTCGCCGAGCACCGCCTTGAGCGCCGGTTCCAGGGCGGGTGGAACGCGAAGCACGTTGGCAAGCACCTCGGGATCAGCCGGCGGACGGTCGCCGTTGAGCGCTTCGAGCACGGTCCGAAGCCTGCTGTCGGAGCGCCTTGAAGCGGCAAGCTGCTCGGCGCGAATCCGGGCAGACTCGATCGCCTCGGCAAGCGCGGTGCGCCGCGCGCTGACCTTTTCGAGGACCGAGCGCGCCTCGATCTCGCGTTCGATAGCCTCGCGATGGCGTCCTTCGGCGGCTTCGAGCTCGGCGCGTGCGCTTGAAAGCGCCTGCTCCGCCGCCTCGGCCGCCTGTTTTGCGCGCGCGAGCCGCTCGGCGAGTTCCGGGGCCTCGCTCTCAGCCCGATTGATACGTTCTTCGAGCTCGGCGCGCTCGCCGGAAAGGTCGCCCAGACGGCCGCGGATAACGGCTGCCTCGCGGACGATCTCGGAAAGCTCGTCCCTGAGCTCCTCCCCGGCGCGCTCGGTGCGTCTGAGCTCCGACTGCGCGGCGTTGTGGCTTTCCCTGAGCCGGGCGAGTTCGGCCTCTGCCGCGCCGTCAGCCTGGTTAATCTCGCGGGCAAGCGCGGCACCCGCAGCCGCACGCGCGGCACGGGCAAGCGTCGCCCTGGCTTCGAGTTCGGCAAGACGGGCGACCTGGCCGGGTTCGCTTTGGTCGATCGCTTCGAGCCGGCGGGCAAGGAAGTCGCGGCTGCGTGCATGCTCGGCAGCGCGCGCGGCAAGCGCCTGCACCTCGCGGCGCGCGGCTGAAAGCTCGGCCTCGGCCGACTGCGCCGCGGCGGCCGCCGTTTCGACGGCGGATTGCAGGCCGCCAAGGCTCTCGCGCCCGGTTTCGCATCGCGAGCGCAATTGCGCTTCGCGCTCGGACTCCGAGGCGAGCTCCAGGCGCTGGTCGAAGATTCGACGCGCGGCCTGGAAGCGTTCCAGCTCGGTCAGCTCGGTAGTCAGAACCCGGTAGGCCTCGGCCTTTTTGGCCTGGCGGCGGGCATAATTCAGTTGGCGCTCGATCTCGCTCAGCACGTCGTCGAGACGGGCAAGATTTTCCTTGACGCGCTCGAGCTTGCGCTCGCTGATTTCGCGCCGGCCCTTGAACAGGGAAAGCCCGGCGGCTTCCTCGATCATGCCGCGGATTTCGTGCGGTTTGGCCTGGATTATTTCCTCGATACGGCCCTGCTCGATTATGGCGTAGCCGCGGCTATGGACCTGGGCGGCCATGAAGAACTCGGTGATGTCCTTCAGGCGACATGGAATCTTGTTGATAAGATATTCGGAGTCGCCCGAGCGATAGATGCGGCGCGTGACCGCAACCTCGGGAAGCATCGCATACGGCTCGGGAAGCGCGGAGCCTTCCTCGGCCTCCAAAACCAGCGACACCTCGGCCATCCCGGCAGCCGCGTTCGATTCGTTGCCGGCATAGATCAGGTCCTCGGCGCTCTTGCCGCGCAGCCGACTCGGGGCCTGTTCGCCAAGGACCCAACGAATAGCGTCGACGACGTTCGACTTGCCACATCCGTTGGGGCCGACCACCGCGGTCACCCCCGGGGCGAATACAATCGTCGTTGGTTCCAGAAAGGATTTGAAGCCTACAACTTCGAGGCTCTTAAGACGCATGCTGCCGTCGCCCTCCGCCGCACCACCTCTTTCGGGGCAGCTTATTTAGACTCGGCTTGTCGGGTCAAGGCGAACCCAACATGAAGTGTCCACAGGCGGGATGAAACCCAGCCGGTTGTGGATATCTATCGGCCTAGCCCTGAAGCAGCTCGGTATTCCAGTAGGCGCTATCGACGTTCGTCAGATACGGCATCCACTCGCGGTAGCGCCTGAGGCTGAACATCTCCGCCGTGAACGGAGTCCATTCGGGACGCACCGGCTTGCGGATAAGTTTCATGTTGGCCTGCTCGGGCGTGCGGCCGCCCTTTTTGCGATTGCAGTCGTGACATGAGCAGACGATATTCTGCCAGGTCGATATTCCGCCTTGGGAGCGCGGCACCACGTGGTCGAGGTTAAGTTCGGTTCGAGGAAGACGCCTTCCGCAGTACTGACAGGTGTTGTTGTCGCGGGCAAAGATGTTGAAGCGCGAGAAGCGAACATGGCGCTTGGGGATACGCTCGTAGGCGACCAGCAGGAGCACCCGGGGAACCCGGATAAAGCCGCCAACGATCCCAAGCCGCTCGTGATGGACTTCCACGGAAAGAGCACGCCAGCTGTCGAAATCGAAGGTGCGGTACTGTTCGTCAACCGCCTTCGCAACACCCTGGTAGAGCAGCGCGAAGGCACGCTTTACCGAGGTGACATGGACCGGGAGATAAGAACGATTCAGCACCAGAACCCTGCTGTTCAGCAGGGCCGAGCTGTGCGGATGGACCGCGACGGAAGATTCGACCGCGGCAGCCATTTACAGTTTTGCTATAGGCCCCGAGATGGGAAGTCAAGCGCCGTCGATTGGGAAAAGCGTTTGAAATTCCCGTGTTAGGCTCGCTTGCGCGTGTGATGGGGGCTTCGTATGATTCGTGCATCGTCATGCAAACCGCTCGCGACTGCCAAGAAACGACGTTATTCCGATCCCGAAAGAGCCGCAAATGAGGCTCCCGCGGGCTTCCCTGTTCCCGGACCGCAAGCCGGACTCATCAGAGGGGTCGGTATCTGCGAAAATCCCGACAGATTTACCTCGTGAAACGTGAAATCGTAATCAACGCCTCCGCGCTCGAAGTTCGTGTGGCGCTTCTGGAAAGCGGCTCGCTCGCCGAGTTCTACCTCGAACGCGAGCAGCATCGCGGCATCGTCGGTAACATTTACAAGGGTCGCGTGACGCGAGTGCTGCCTGGGATGCAGGCCGCGTTCGTCGACATCGGAATGGAAAAAGCCGGCTTCCTGCACGCGTCGGATTTTCTCGGCGGTCTCGAGGCCTGGGGCTCGGTTGCCGAAGCGATCGGAGAAGAGGTCGAGACCGAACCGGTATCGAGCGACGACAACGGCGACGGCGAAGAATCGCTCGATCCCACGGGGGACGGAAATGGCGAAGCCGCCGGCGGACAACCCGAGGGTGCTCGGCGCGGCCGACGGGGGCGGCGTCACGCCCGGCGCCAGCGCGTTCCGATTGAACAGCAGCTTCACCGCAACCAGGAGATAATAGTCCAAATCGCGAAGGAGCCGATGGGGACCAAGGGCGCGCGGCTTACTTCCTCGATCTCACTGGCCGGCCGCTATCTGGTTTACACTCCGACCAGCAATCATCTCGGGATCTCACGCCGTATCGAAAGCGCCGAAGAGCGATCGCGGCTGCGCGCGATCGTAAACGAACTTCGCCCTTCGCAGGGCGGCTTCATCGTGCGCACCGCCTGCGAGGGCGTTAGCCGCCGCGACATCCATCGCGACATCACGTTCCTGACCAAGACCTGGGAATCGATCCTAAAGAAAGCCGAGAAGAGTTCGCCGCCGGCGATCCTTTACACGGATCTCGACGTCGCACTCAGGACGGTTCGCGATTTATTTTCCAGCGAGGTCGAGCGGCTATGGTGCGACGACCCCGCAACCTATGGCCGTATCGTCCAGTTCGTCCAGACCTACATGCCACGCCTTCGTTCCCGGGTGCAGCTCTACGAGAGCGACGCTCCGATTTTCGATCATTTCAAGATCGAACCGCAGCTCGAGCGCGCGCTCGACCGCAAGGTTCCGCTCCGTTCGGGCGGCTACCTGGTGTTCGACCAGGCCGAGGCACTGACCGCGATCGACGTGAACACGGGGCGCTTCGTCGGCAAGAAGAGCCAGGACGAAACCGTGCTCAGCACCAACCTGGAAGCAGTCGATGAAGTGGTGCGCCAGCTCAGGCTTCGCAACATCGGCGGCATCATCATCGTGGACCTGATCGACATGAACCGCGAGGCCGATCGCAAGCGGGTCAACGACGCGCTGCGCGAAGCGCTCAAACGCGACAAGGCGCGCACCTCGATGCTCAAGATTTCCGAGCTCGGGCTGGTCCAGATGACGCGCAAGCGCACCCGCGAAAGCCTCGAGGAGATGCTTACCGAGCTGTGTCCGCGATGTCAGGGACGGCGCGTCGTAAAGTCGGTTGCAACGCTCGCCGCCGAAACGCTACGCGCGCTCCATCGCGAGGCCCTGCGCCGGCCGCTCGGCAAGATGGTGATCGTGAAGGTAAGCCCCGAGATTGCGCGCTACCTGTATGATTGGGCCGCGCCCGACCTCGAGTCCCTCGAACGCCGGCTCGACACCAAGATCGTATTGCGCTCCAGGGACGACCTCGAGCCGGGCGCCTTCGAGCTCAGCCAGGCGCCCGCCGCCGCCTGAGCCACATTTTCCGCCAAGGCGCTGACGCATCTCCGCACCACTGGCAGCGCCGCAGGGGCGGCCTCATGGACAGAGCAGTGGCGCGCCTCTAACCGGCGGATGCCCGGTTGCGCTTACTTTTGGGCCACAACTTCCGCGGCAAGCACCTTCGGACTCCTGGTACGGGCGTTCCGGATCGTCCGCAGAATCCTCGCCTCCCTGAATCCAGCAACGCGGAATTCGTCCAGGAAGGCGACGCCCTCCCTGGCTCCGGCTATTCACGCGAACCAGTTTGCCTCGCTGGCGCGGATCTCCGGAGAAAGCGGCTCGCGCAGGATGAGTTCCGCGGCGTAGGCAAAGCCGCCTCTGCGGAGCACGCGCGCGAGTTCGCGAAAAATCGCATCCCTCGAGGGATTCAGGTTGAAGATGCCGTTGATCAGGGCGACATCTATGGAGCCGTCTTTGATCGGCAACGCTTCCGCGTCGGCGCGGCAGAAAACTGCGTTCTTCAGACCCGCCTCGCGCGCCGCAGTGTGCGCTCGTTCGAGCATCGCAGCGCTGAAGTCAACACCGACAACTCTTCCTTCGCTCCCGGCTCGAACCGCGGCGATCAGGGAATCGAGACCGGCCCCACACCCGAGATCCAGGATCCGCGCCCGTGTTGGAATATTGGCAAAAACGGACACGTTGGAAACTCCCGAGAAGGCGTCGACCGACGTCGCGGGCAAGCGCGCGAGAAGGTCACTCGGATAACCCAGGCTTTCCGCAAAAGCCCTTCCCACAGGGAACGCATGTTCGCCTGGCGGCTGCCTGGACGCCGCGGAGTACGCTTCGCGAACCGCTTCGCGGATCCGGCGGGTAGCGGAAACATCATCGACCGCCATGATAGGGCCCTCGCCTTTGGAATTCTAGGCGGCCTGCGGCAGGGCGGGCAAACCGGGTATTCGATGGCGCTTCGAACAGGCGCAGGTTCTTTTTGCCACACCGCGTCTTGCGGCGTTCGTGTCTCGTTCACCGCGCTCAGCCGCAAGCAGCCCTCCTGCTTAGTCCGGGATTGAATCGGCCCTTCGCACGACTCCGCATGGCGGCAAGCGCTCTTGGGAAAGCTCGGGAATTCCGCCATGCTGGATTCCCTGATGCATCGGCACGACTCCAGCCATGCCAGCCCGACGCCAGTCCCTCGCGTTCCCCTCGCTCTCGCCATCGTTGTCGTCCTGCTGATGTTCCGCACGCCTGCGAGGGCGAGCGAGCGGAGCTGGGAACCGCTCATCCTGAAAGGCGCGCGGCTTTCCCAACTGATAGGAAGCGACATTTCGAAACTCGAGGTCCTCGCGGTCCACGACGGCAGGCTGGTTCCGATCCCGTTCCAGGTCGACGAGCGCGACCGTGACGGCCGGTACGCGCTTGCGCATGGGCCCGAGCCTACCAAGGCCGACAACCCGGGAATCCTCGACGCTGACGATGAAGTGTCGATGATGATTTCCGATTTGGGCCCGCGGCTCGACGCGGCGGCCGGCCCGGGCCTTCCATACAACGCACTCGAGATCGACCTGCACGATCCACTCGGCGGCCCGGAGCGCTACGCGTATATCGCCGCCGTGAAGAACCCGGTTCGCACAGCGAAGCGCTACGTCTTGTACGACTCGAAGCGCGACCAGATCGAGACCGATTCCTACCGTCTCGGCTTCACCAACGACTTCCCGACCGACTACGCGCCGCAGAACCGGATTGGCCAGGGTGGGCCGAGCATAATCGATCGCTTCAAGGTGCGGGTGCGCGCGGTGGTGCTCGGAATATTTCCGTTTCACCTGAACGAAAACGACCTGAACAACAATCTGCTCGGATGGAAGGCGGGCCCGATACGCGTGATCCGCCGGCTCAGTCATTCCGTGCGGCTCATCCTCGGCATTCATTCACCCGAGGTCACAAACGTCGATCTGTTCTATCGCAACTTCGGCGAAAATCCGTTCAAAGTATATTTTCCGTGGGTGCCGCGTCTGCTCTTCGGCGATATTCACGTGCGGCTCGATCTCGATTTCCGGGATCTGAGCGGATATCGGCTTGCGTACTCGGGAATGAACCGACCGCCGATAGCCATCGGCGATGCCAGGGCCGAGCGGCAACTGGAAGACGATCCGCCACAAGTCCGATGGGTCGCGATTTCCGGTCACGGCCACCTGATTATCCAGACCTTCATCCCGACCCCCGATCTGTCCCTTCTCAAGTTTCGCCTCTACTACCATAACAGTCCGCTTTCGCCGGACGCGCCGGAAAGCCTGGACGGCGAAAGTCCCGGTATCGGCTATATCGTGAGCGGATGGGAGAATATCTCTTCGGGAACCCATCGCCTGACGCCAATTCTGCTCAACACGAGCGCGAACTTCGACCCGCGCATCCTGCTCGCCGAATTGCACACGCCGCCAATCGTCCTGGTGCGCCCTGTCAGCGCGGAAGCGAAGCCGAGCGCAAAGGCGATCCCCGCTCGGGGCCTTGCCAAATCCGCGGGGACGGCGCGCTCCGCAAGAACGAAAATCGACCCGCGGGCATTGCCGGACGTTCAGCGGTAGCTCACGACCTCGAGCAGGTTGCCGTCGGGGTCGAGGAAGTAAATACAGTCGTGATCTCCCCAGTCGATAAGCTTCGAGACCTCGACGCCCGCCTCGCGAAGCCTCTCAGCCGCAGTCGAAAAATCCTCCGGGCTGACGAGAAAGGCATGATGGCCCTTGCCGAGGGGATTCGCGATAATCTGTTCGCGCTCGGACTTCGTTAATTCAGGACGCGCGACCTGGAACAGCGCGAGATTCTGCTCGCCGCACTTCATCAGGATCTGCTCGGCGCCCAGGCGCGCAACCACTTTCAGTCCAAGCACCGAGCTATAAAAACCTGCCGCGCGCGCGAGGTCCCTGACTTCGATACCAAAATGGTCGAGGCGCTTAAGCTTCATGGCATCCTCCTCGATACCGGATATCCGGCCCCTATCAGAAGCGCCGCGCCGCAACCGGCGCGCTCCGAGTGGGCGCGAAAGTTCCTCCGGAGATTGCTTCGCTTCAGCGCGACGCCGGCGCGACGGATAACGGGCCGGACGACGACGAGACTGCCGCGTTCGTCCTCTCCGGAGCACTCCTGCCGCCCGTGTCCCCGGACAGCATCCGGCAAATCCGCTCCGCGATAAGCTTCCCGGCTACCCGATGCCCAAGCGCGTTCCAATGGCCGCGTCCCAGCGAGTCGGGTGCGAAGCCATGCAGGTAGGCATGATGCGCGTCGGCATAGGCCTGCATCGTTGGCGCAAGCGTCAGAACCGGAAATCCCTCGCGCTGTCCGAGCGCGGCGATTCGCCGGTCGGGGTAAAACAGGTCCGGCACTCCCATCAGTTCGGCAAGCGCATGCCGGCGCGACGGGTCGGGATAGACCTGCACAGGGTTGGAAAGCGTAACCGCAAGGAAACCCGCCTTGTGGCGGGCGACGTTGCGCGCGACCTGGGTTATCTCCCAATCCGTGACGCGCCAGGCCTTGCTCCAGACCGGATTGATGGGGGCGGCGTAAACCGGATCGGTCGAGAATCCCGGGCCGATCTGCGAGCCGGGCGGCGGCTCGTGCTTCCTGGTGTAGGAGCGGACAAGGTTCCTGAGCGTGATGATCCCGTCGCCCGCGATATCCGCGGTCTGTGAATATCGCGACTCGAACCTGACGAAGCATTTGAAACGGAACCATCGCGAGTCAGTAAACGGGCCCTTGAGCACGAATCCCCCAGCGCGCGGAAAATAGAAGGGGCGGCATTTGTTCACTTCGAGGCGCACGAAATTGTTGCGGATGTCGTTGCCGGTATAGATCGCGAGCAGCACGAAATCCGGCGAGTATTGCCACACGTGATCGCGCAGCGTCAGCAACTCCTGCGCGGTTCCGTAGCCGCGCACGCCGAAATTAATCGCCTCGACCCGCCTGCCCGCAAGCGCCGGGCAGGCGCGCAGCCGTTGTTGCATCACCCACCAGAACGCGTCGCGCATCGGAACCACGTCGGCCTCCGCATAGGAGTCTCCGAGCACCGCGATCCGGAAAGTGCCGGGAGACTTCTTAAGGGAATGGTTAACGTCGCGCAGGCCCGCGCGGTTGATCGTGATCCATTGGCGGCGTTCGGTACGATGCCATCCCGAACCGCCGGGAATCAGTTGCCATCCCCGAACCGCGTCGTAGGTAACCGTGTGCGGCTCGGCGTACGGCGTCAACCGGATGACGATCTCGAAGAAGAGAATCGCGGCCATCACGCCAACGATTGCGGCGGTTACCTTGCCGACCCAGGGCTTGTCCGTACTGAACCAACTGCCCATTTGCGAGCCTATCGGGTAATCGAGACCATGGCGCGGTCTGCGCTCCCGCGCCCTGAGCGGGCGCCTTCGGCAATAGAATCAAAACGCGAGCTTCACGGCGCCTGTTTGAATCTCGCTCAAACCGCCGAGAGCTGGCGCTGCTCGAGATCGAGCCTGCGCGAGGCCAGCACACGCTCCTTCTCGCGCATGACGAACGACGGCTTGAAGGTCACGATCAGCACCGGCAACAGCGTCATCGCACCAAGCATCGCAACGAACATCCAGACCGCGAGCAAGAGCCCCATCTCGGCATTGAACCGGATACTCGACCAGTACCAGAACAGCACCGAGGCTACCAGCGTAAGCGCGGTGAAAGCGACCGCCTTGCCGGAGGTCGTAAGCGCCCGATAGGTCGCGTCCTCGATTTCGCGCCCAAGGGCGAGTTCCTCGATTATCCGGCTGACCACGTAAATCGCGTAGTCGATTCCAAATCCGACCCCGACCGTCACCACCGGAAGCGTGTTGATGTTTATCCCGATATCGTTCGCGCCCATGTATGCGTTTATCGCGGCGTTGGCGAGCGCGAGCGGGAACAGCAGGTAAATTCCGGCGACGAACGACCGATAGGTTGCGACAATGATCAGGTAGATAGTGGCGAAGGCGAGAACGTTCAGCAGGACGTCGTTGTCGAGCAGCTCCTGGTTGGCCGCGGCAAGCTCGCCGATAATTCCGGCGGCGAGTCTGAAGCGAACGCCTTTGACCCGGTGGCGCGGATCGCCGAAGAAGAGCTGCGTGCGCTTGACGATTCGCCGGATGTTCTCACCCTCGCGATTGCGGCAATAAACGGTTATCTGCGTCGCGTCGCGCCGGGGCGTGATTATATACGCGGTCGATAGCGGCGACGCGCCCGCCAGAAGCCCGCCCAGAAGCTGCCCGGTCTGCCGCACCGTGGTCGGCAGCACGTTCCACTTGGGCTCGAACTCGCGCAGCGCCGAGCCGCTGTTGGCGAGCAAATCCGCGAGCGAAAAGGTCCGCCCCACCATCGGATCGCGATCGATGTAGCGCTCGTAGCGATCCATCATATGGTAGAGCTTCGGCGACTCGAGCGCACCGCGCCGGCCAAGCTGCACCACGACCACGAACTGCTCGATCGCGCCGAACTCGTCCTGTATCGCCTGCATCGCGGTATTGTATGGCGAGTCGGGCCACAGAATCGGCGTCTGCGAACCGGGATCGCCGACTTTGAGGCCCGTCCAGAAGAACGCGCACAGGACGATCGCGGCCCCGCTCAGGCCGAGCGTGACGATTCTTCCCCTCGGCGAAAGCATCGCCCCCGCGACCAGGCTCAGGATTCGCTTAAACGGTCCGCGGTCGCGCCTTTCGATAACCTCGATTCGCGGCGGCTCGAGGTAGTAGTAGACGATCGGGTTGAGCAACAGCTCGCTCACGATGATCGCGGCAATCCAGAAGCTCGCACTTATCGCGAGTTTCCGCAGGAACAGTACCGGCACCAGCAGGATCACGAGCACGCCGAACGCGTCGGTCAGAATTCCCGAAAGCGACGGAACGAACAACTCCGCGAACGCCGACAGTATCGCCTTCTCCTTGTCGCGCAGCCGGTAGTATTCCTCGTAGTACCGATCGTGCATCTGCACCGAATGGCTGACCGCGCGCGCCGTGATGAGGAACGGGATCACCAGGACCAGCGGATCGAGCGCGAGCCCCACCAGCCTGAGAAAGCCAAGCCCCCAGACGGCGCACACCACGCCCGAGATCGTCGGCCTGAGCGCGCCGCGCCAGTCGTGGAAATACAGGTAAAGCAGGACCCAGAGCGCCACCACCGTGACAAGGAAGATCCAGAAAATCTGCGGCGTGTAATGGTAAACCCATCCGTAGAGAATCGGCGGCCCGCCGACGTAGATTCGCACCGTTGCGTCGCGCTCGGGCTTGACCACGAGCCGTTCAATCTCGTCGAAAATCCGCCGGTAGTCCAGGCGCGATTCGAGAAAGCTGCCCTCGATCAGCGCGGCGCGGTCGTCAAGCGAGACAAAGCGGCCAAAGACCACGCCGGGATTCTTGTGAACGTTGCTTCGGACCTGATCGGCCCTGGCCTGCGTGGCCGGTGCAACTCCGTCGGGAAGAATCGGAGTGTTCAGGATCACGCCGCCCGCCAACGGCCGGAAATAGCTCGCCGTCGCAAGCGAATGAACCGAGCCGTGCGCGATTCCGTAAACGAGGTCCATGTCCGACGTCATCTTGACGATCTTGCCAAGGATGCGCGGCGTATAGATCGTTCCGTGGCGCGCCTCGACCATTATCGTGACGTTATTGACACCGCCGAAATAACGGTCGTACCTGTGCGCGATACGGATGAACGGATGGTTCTGCGGGAGCAGATCGCCGAAGCTGGTGACAAGCCGCGTCTGCGCTGCGAAGTAGCCGAAGAAGGCGGTGAGCGCGCCGATTACGAGCAGCACCAGGTAGCGCCGCCTGAGGATCCATTCGCCCAGTCGATACCAGCTCATCGCTCTTTCCGACAGGCCCTCCGCTTCAAGTTCGCCCTAGCCCTGGCACATGCGCCAGGTCCTGCCGCCGTCGGCGGTGTAGAGAATCGTCCCGTAACCGACGATCCATCCGTGCATGCTGTCGAAGAATCGCACCTGGCTGAGCGGCACGGGAAGCGCCGGGACAGAAGTTTCGCGCGCCCACGCCCCGTTGGGCTGAAGACCGAGAATCGTGCCGGTCAGTCCGGTCGCCATCCCCTTGTCTGCCCCGTAGAGCTGGATTGAAAAGAGCGGATCGCGCGCGGGAATCTGCGGTGCGCCCGGCACCATCCGCTCGGCGGGCGCGCCGGGGCGCGGCGCCTGATGCTGGAAGGTCCAGGTCTTACCCCCGTCATCGGTCGCGATCACCCATCCCTCCAGTCCGCACGCCGCCCCGTGCTTCAAGTCCCTGAACGAAACGCCAAAGAAGGTCGGGAGCAGGTAGTCCTTGAAACGCGGATCGTCGTTGGGCCCGAGCTTGTGTTTCCATTGGGGCAGAAGCGAATCCTGCTGTTCCTGCCAGGTCTCTCCGCCGTTCTCGGTCACCCAGATTCGCCCCATCTCGCCGACCACCCATCCGTGCTGGTCGTCGACGAAATCAACTCCATAGAGCACCGGCTCCATGTACGGCAGCGCGTAATCGCGCAGTTGGGGCGGGAAGATACGCTGGAGCTGGCGCTTGAGAAACGTCTGGCCACCGTCGCTGGTGCTGAGCACCAGCGCGCGGTCGCCGACCAGGAAGCCGTGCGTACTATCGGGAAACGAGAGCGAGAATATATACAGATGGGTGCGCGAGTTGAGCCGCTCCCAGGTCCTGCCGCCGTCGCGCGTGCGCATCACGAGCCCATCCTGTCCGCACAGGTAGCCGTTCTCCGCGTCGGTCATCTGGATTGCGAAGACCGCGAGGTCGGTCCCGATGTTGACCTTGCGGAAGTGAAGACCCCCATCCTCCGTGTGAAGCACCTTGCCGCGCGCGCCGACGATGAACGCGCTCTTCGGACCGGTCGGCCACGCGTCGAAAAACTTGTCGTTGATCGTGATGAGATGCCGGGGAAGCGGGGGCAGCGCGACCTCGCGATGACATGCGGCAACAGAACACAGCGCCCCCAACGCCGCGACTACCCCGAGCAGTCGAAGCCAGGCAGATTTTTCTCGCATCAAGTGCGGCCCCAAAAAAATCTGCCCTATACTCAAGCAAACGCCCTGGGATCGCAAGCGAAAGATTGCGCCGAACCGAACGCCCGCCAGGAAACCGGACGTGGGCGGCGCGCCGCGTCGGACGCCGCTCGATCCTCAAGCGCCGTCGCGCAGGCGCGCCGGCGCGCTAGCCGAGGTCGGCCAGCAGAAGGCCGCTTAGGTACTCGCCTTCGGCGTGCCCGAGCAGAACCGGATGGTCGGGTGCAGGGCCGAGATGGGCCAGGATGCGGAGATTGCGTCGCGCGCGCGCCTGGGCGGCACCGACCGCATGAACGAAGTCGTCGCCCCTGAAATGGGCTGAGCAACTGAAAGTCATCAGGCATCCACCAGGGGCGAGCAAGCGGATCGCAAGCTCGTTGAGCCGGGTGTAAAGATGGGCCGCCTGGGCGCGGTCCTTGCGGCTTCGGGCAAGCGGCGGCGGATCGAGCGAAATCAGATCGAAGCGCTCGCTCGTCTTCGCCATGTACTCGCCCGCCTCGGCGTGAATCAGTTCGGCCGCGTCTTCGCCGTAGCCGTTGAGCGAAAGATTGCGCCGCGCCCATGAAAGCGCGCGGGCCGACGTATCGACCCCCACCACCCGGCGCGCCTTGCCGCGAAGAGCGGCGAGCGCGAATCCGCCCGCGTAGCAGTACGCGTCGAGCACCCGGGCCCCTTCGGCCATCGCGCCCAGCCGCGCGCGGTTCTCGCGCTGATCGAGGAAATAGCCGGTCTTTTGCCCGTGTTCCAGGTCGATCGCGAGCCTGAGCCCGTTCTCCGTCGCGAGCGTTTCGCAGACCGCCTCGCCCCAAAGCACGCCCGTGCGATCCTCCAGGCCCTCCTGCCTGCGCACGGCGCCCTGGCTTCGCTCGATTATCGCGCGCGGACGGAGCATCGCGACGAGCCTTTCGACGAGCAGGGCGCGAAGCCGCTCCGCGCCGCGCGTCAGAAGCTGGACTACCAGCACCTCGCCGTAGCGATCGATGACCACGCCGGAAAGCCCGTCACCGTCGCCGTTGACGAGCCTCATGCAGTCGCTGTCGGAGCGGACCACAAGCCGCCGGAGCGCGGCGGCGCTTCGAAGCCTCGCCTCCACGATCTCGCCGATGGCGGGCGCACCGCCCCACCAGAGCATCCTGATCGCGATGGTCGTCGCGAGATTGCAGTACCCGACGCCCAACAGGGCGCCGTCGGCCGAGCGAACCTCGACGATAGAGCCCGGCTCCGGTTGCGCAGGTTCGGTGCGCGCGATGGCGCCCGAGAAGATCCACGGATTGCCGCCGCGCACCGGCGCGTCGCGCCCGCTCTTAAGGAAAATCCTGGCGTTCATCGTGACAAAACTGCCGCGCGCGGCGCTCCGCTTGCGCGAAGCGCCCGACTCGGGACGCGCTTAGTTCCACGGTCGTTCGCGCGGGCGACGAAACTCGCCGCTTCGTCCGCCGCTTTTGGAAACCAGCCTGATCGCGTTGACGACCATCGCGCGATCGATCGCCTTTGCCATGTCGTAGATTGCAAGCGCAGCCGCGCTCACCGCAACCATCGCCTCCATCTCGACGCCGGTCTTCGCGCTGGTCACGGCGCGCGCCTGGATATGCAGGGAGGAATGGGCGGGGTCGGGCCTGAAATCCACCTCGACCACTTCCAGCGGTATCTGGTGGCATAGCGGGATCAGTTCGTGAGTGCGCTTGGCCGCCATGATTCCAGCGACGCGGGCGGCGGCAAGCGCTTCTCCCTTGGCAAGCCGCCGGCCGACAATTGCCTCGAGCGTCTTGGGCGCCATTTTTATCGCGGCGCGTGCGACCGCCTCGCGCCGGGTCACGGTCTTCTCACCCACGTCAACCATCCGGATACGGCCGCGGCGGTCGAGATGGGTCAGCTCGGGCGCGTGCACGCCCACGGACCGATCGCCGGAAACTGGTTTTTTGCCGCGCATTTTCTGAAGCGCCCTAGAGCTTACGTTGACCCCGGTGGCATATACAATAAACTTCATCAAATTCCTGCGAACGCTCGCAGCTTGCGCGGAAGGACCATGACAGACTCCATTGAGCGCGTTCTAATCCTCGGTTCCGGCCCGGCCGGACTTACCGCGGCGCTTTATACGGCGCGCGCAAATCTCCAACCGCTTCTGGTCGAAGGGCTCGAGCCCGGCGGGCAGCTCACTATTACGACCGAGGTGGAAAACTACCCTGGTTTCGAAAACGGCATCCAGGGGCCCGAGATGATGGAGGTGTTTAAGCGCCAGGCCGCCCGCTTCGGCACGCGTTTCATGCTCGGCGAAGCGACCGAGGTCCGGCTCGACAGGCATCCTTTCGAGGTGGTCGTCGAGGGTAAGACGCTCAAGACGCAGTCGCTCATAGTCTCGACCGGCGCCTCGGCAAAGCTGCTCGGACTCGAATCCGAGAAGCGCCTGATGGGCTACGGGGTGAGCGCGTGCGCGACCTGCGACGGCGCCTTCTTCAAGGACAAGGAGGCGATCGTGGTGGGAGGCGGCGACACCGCGATGGAGGAGGCGATTTTCCTGACGCGCTTCTGCACGAAAGTAACCGTGGTGCATCGGCGCGATCAGCTTCGCGCCTCGAAGATCATGCAGGAGCGCGCGCGCCGCAATCCCAGAATCGCATTCATCTGGGACAGCGTGATCGAGGATATCCTGGGCGACAAACAGAATGGCGTGTCCGGCGTCAGGCTCAAGAACCTGAAGACCGGCGCGGTAAAGGAATTCCGAACCGACGCGGTTTTCGTCGCGATCGGCCACAAGCCCAACTCGGAAATCTTCCGCGGCAAGCTCGAGATGGACGAAACCGGCTATATCAAGGTGCGTCCGGGCTCAACCTGGACAAACGTCGAGGGCGTGTTCGCCGCGGGCGACGTCGCCGACCATGTTTATCGCCAGGCGATCACCGCGGCCGGCACCGGATGCATGGCAGCGATCGACGCCGAGCGATGGCTGGAAGCCAACTATCCGCACGACTGAGCCTTCCTGCACGCCGGGCGCGCGCGTCGCAGGCAGAATCGGCCTCAAGGGCTGGTCCTTGCGCGACGCCCAACACCCATCGTGCGCTCGGCCGGAACCCCGCGGCAGGATTCCATAACGCCCCTTGGCAAGTTCTCGCGCCCGTATGGTAACAAGGTCGTCATGGCGACCATCCGCTTTCCCGAGGGATTTCTCTGGGGCACCGCGAGCGCTTCTTACCAGATCGAAGGCGCATGGAACGAGGACGGCAAGGGCGAATCAATATGGGATCGCTTCTGCCATACCCCCGGTAAGATAAAGAATCACGACACCGGCGACGTCGCCTGCGATTTCTACCATCGCTACCCTGAGGATATCGCGCTGATGGCCGAAATGGGGCTCAATGCGGCGCGTATCTCGCTCAGCTGGCCACGGATCATCCCCGAGGGATACGGCAAGGTTAATCAAAAGGGAATCGATTTCTACAACCGGGTTATCGACGAGCTGCTGCACCACGGCCTAAGGCCCTTCGTCACGCTCTATCATTGGGATTTGCCGCAAACCCTCGAGGACGCGGGCGGATGGCCGAAGCGCGAGCTTGCCGAGTACTATCGCGATTACGCCGAACTGGTCGCGCAGAGCTTCGGCGACCGCGTAAAGCACTGGATCGTCTTCAACGAGCCGTGGGTCTTCACCGTGCTCGGTTACCTGCTGGGGATTCACGCGCCGGGCCGGTCTGAACCGACGCAGGCGCTCAGGGCCACGCACGTCGTCAACCTGGCGCAGGGGATGGCGGTGCGCGCGCTTCGCGAGCACGGTCGTCCCGAGGCGGTCGGCACCGCGTTCAGCATGCAGCCGTGTTACCCGAAGAGCGACACGCCCGAGGATCGCGCGGCGACTGAACGCTTCAGCCGCTTTCTGAATTTCTGGTTCCTGGAGCCGGTGATGAACGGCCGCTACCCGGAAGTTTTCCTTAACGGGAGCAACGAGGACCTGCTGGAAATCCGGCCGGGCGACATGGAGATCGCAAGAGCGCCGCTTGATTTCATCGGGATCAATCTGTACACGCGAGCGTTCGTCGCCCACGACCCCAACGAGCCGAAGCTCGGCGCGCGCCAGGTGCCCGCGGACGAAGGCACGGAATTAACCGACTTCAAATGGGAGGTCTATCCGCCCGCGCTGTCGCGGATGATCCTCGACGTTACGCGGGAGTTCGGCCGTCTGCCGATCTACGTCACCGAGAACGGATGCTCCTACGGCGAGGAGCCCGGGGCGGATGGCAAGGTCCACGACCAGAGACGAATCAGCTTTCTTCGGCGCTATATCACCGAAATGGGACGGGCGATCGAGCAAGGCGCGGACGTGCGCGGCTACTTCCATTGGACCTTCACTGACAACTTCGAGTGGGCCGAGGGTTTTTCCCAACGATTCGGCCTCGTGTACTGCGACTTCAACACGCAGAAGCGAATCGTGAAGGATAGCGGCAACTGGTATGCGGCGCTCGCGCGCTCCAACGCGCTCGAAACGGAATGAAATCGACCCGCGATGTTCTCTCCCAGAAGAGACGGCGAGACCGGAAAATTGCGCGCACCTTTGGTGTGGACAAATTAAAGCGCGGCGCGACCCGATTGCGAGTCGCGCCGCGTAATTTGCCTCGGGTCGAAAGTTTAGAAGGAGAGCGCCAGCTTGAGCGCTACGAGCGCGGCGACCGCGAGCAGGGTCATCATCGCTCCGTACGCACCGTCGAGGAATCTTTCCCGTTTCCGGCGCACCAGCTCTTCGCGGCACGGCTCGGTGTCCTCGAAATAAGGTTCTCTTGCAACTCCACGTATTGCGGCATTCATGTCAGTCCCTCCGGTTTCACTTGCCAGCCACGGGGTCTGGTCGTCACGCCGGGCAGTCGTCGCCCATAGTTGCTTGTTGCCACAAATCCAGGCGCTGGCGTGCATGAACAGCGCCTGAGCGGCGGTTAAACCAATCGCTCAAGCGAGCGAAAGCAGTGAGGTCACGATATAAAAGAGCGTAATCACGCCAATCACGAGTCCCGGAATCTCGCCGAGCAGGGCGTTTTGCGCCTGATGCAGCGAGTCGGTAGGTTTCGCAGTCGCGGGATTCCAGTAGATTTCGGTGACCCCTGCGGTATTCATCGTCGTCGTGTTCATCGCTGGATCCTCCTCCTGGCCACAGCGGCTTGCCAAGCTGTTATTGCAATGACGGTGCCAGCAAAATTCTCGCGATTTTCGAAGCACAAAGCCTCTTTCCGATCCGCAAAATGCGCAAACAGCCGGTAAAAGTGTTGATAATTTGAGGGATTTTTACAATTCGCAATTTGCAAGAACGAGTCGGCCTCCGCGGGCTATCGCAAGCTGCGAATTGCAACCTGCGAATCTACGCAAGACGCACATTGCGTCCGAGCGGGTTTCCTCTTTCGTCTTCCAGTTGAATCTGAGAAAGTCTGTCGATCATGAGTGAAGCCGCAGAGCCTCAGCCACCGGAACCATCCGGCAAAAAGACCGGACCGCTCCTCCCACCGTCCTCAGAGTCAGCTACGCCTGAATCCCAGGCCGAGGCGGCCCAAGGGCGCGACCTCCTCTTGAGGCTGGCTGAACTCGGGGTTTTCCTGCTGGCCGTGGTTGGTGCGGTAGCTCTGGGCCTCGGGATCACCGACTACTTCAGCGCACACGCCTATGTGGCGGCATACCTGGTCGCTTACGGCGGATTTCGTATCGCGGATCTCCTGGTGCGCGAGAATTACGGCCCGGATCCGGTGCGCGATGCGCTCGGGCGCAGAATCCTGAATCAGCTTCCGGTCCTGGTGTTGTTCGCGGCCGCGCCCTTCGAGCGCACGTATCTCTACGGCGGCGAGCCCTCCTCGTTATTCGGGGCGCTGGGCCTTCTTCTCGAGCTGGTAGGATTGTGGCTTGCACTTGGCGCGCGAATCCAACTCGGGTTTTTCTCCTGGGAAAAATCTCCGGAAGGCGGGCAGCGTCGGGTGCTGGTGAAATCGGGGTTCTATCGTTTCATCCGTCATCCGACTTACACCGGCGTGCTCCTGGCCCTGGTTGCGTGGCCGGTGGTGTACGGAGCGCCGGCCGCCCTCGTGCTCACGCTGGTGATTGGAATTCTTGCGACGCGACGCGCAATACGCGCCGAGGAGGCGGAATTGCTCGCCCGCTTCGGCGACGAGTACGCCGAATATCAGCGGACCACGGACGCGGCGATCCCGAACTTCTGGTAAGTGCTCAGCCGGGTTAACGACGGGCCTTTAACTGGCAGGCGACCCTCGAGCAGCAGGTCTCTTGCAGGTTGCGCGAAACGAACAGCTGACCGCATGCGGCGCATTTTCGAATCGTCTCCCCGTCGCGCAACCGCGATTTCATGCGCCGGGCGACCTCGGCCTCGCCGGATAAGACCGACTCGTGCCTTCGCTCTGCGGGCGCGGCGATGTCGGGTGGAATTCTGCCCTCGGCGCGTGCGCGCGCGAGTTTGTCGGCCTGTTCGTTCCAATGGTTCCCCGCGTGACCTGCGACCCATTCGAAGCGGACTTTGCGCTTGGCAACCAGGCGGTCGAGTTCGTCCCACAATTCCCGATTTGCGTTGCGCTTCCATCCGAGGGTCATCGTTTTGACGACGTATTCGCTGTCGGTCCGAAGCGTCACATGGGCGCCTTCCTCGAGCGCCCGCAGCGCCTCGATCGCCGCGGTTATCTCCATGCGGTTGTTGGTCGTATTCGGGACCGGCCCTCCGCTTAGCGCGCGCCGCTCGGACGCCGGTTCCGCGATCACGACACCCCATCCGCCGGGGCCCGGATTGCCGATACAGGCGCCGTCGGCATAGACGATGTATTCCCTGGCCGCGCTGCTCATTGCACCATCCGCCAAGCTATTCCAGATTGCGCTCGCGGCGCAGGCTGTGGAACCACTGGAGATAGTTTTGCGCCGCGCGATCCCACGAGAAGTCGCAGGCAAAGCAGTTCTGCATCACTCGACGCCAGTTCGTCGGCGATTTGAACGTCGAAGCCATCCTGCCGAGCGCCGCAACCAGCTCCTCGCCGCGATAGTTCTCGAATACAAACCCGTTTCCCTTGCCGGTGGCGGGGTCGAATTCCCATACCGTATCACGAAGCCCACCCGTCGCTCTCACCACCGGTGCGGTCCCATACTTCGCCGCATACATCTGGGTAAGGCCGCACGGCTCAAACCGCGACGGCATCAGGAACGCGTTGCATCCCGCCTGTATTCTATGCGCCATGCGATTGTCGAAGTCCGCGACGAGGCGAAGCTTGCCCGGATATCGCCGTTCGGCCTCGCGAAAGAACTCTTCCAGCTTCGGATCGCCGCTTGCGAGCATCACGAGCTGCATATCGACCTGCATCACGTCGTCGAGCGATTCCTGCAACAGGTCGAAGCCCTTCTGCGAGGTCATCCGCGACACCATCCCGACCAGCGGCACGTCCTCGCGATGCGGCAAGCTGACGGCCTCACGCAGGTCCTTCGTACACGCGCGCTTGCCCTCGGGACGTTCGGGCGTATAGCGCTCGGCGATGAACGGATCGCTTGCGGGATTCCATTCCGAGTAATCGGCGCCGTTCAGAATCCCGACGAAATGCGAGCCCTTGTGCGCGAGCACGCCTTCGAGCCCGAACCCAAGCTCGGCGGTGGTCGAGACCTCGCGCGCGTAGGTGGGGCTGACTGTCGAGACACCATCGGAAAGCACGATCGCTCCCTTCATCAGGTTGACCCTGCCGAAAAACTCCAGGCACTCCATGGTGAAGTACGAGCGGTCGACTCCCAGCAACGCAAAGTCCCCGGCGTCCATCAGGCCCTGGAACGCAAGATTGTGAATCGTGAAAACCGAGATGGTACGTCCGAAGCGCGCGCGAAAGTATCCGTCAGCGCGCATCGCGATCGGCGTGACCGCGGCGTGCCAGTCGTGCGCGTGGACGACGTCGGGAACGATCACGTCGGCGGCCATTTGCGCGGCAGCGCGGCCGAAGAAGATGTAGCGCCGGAAGTTGTCTGGGTAATCCTTGCCGCGCTCGCCATAGATCTCGGCGCGATCGAAGAACCCCGGATGCGACACCAGGTACATCGGGATTCCGCCTGGAGTGTAGGCGTGAAGCACCGAGTACCGCTCCACCGAGTCGCCAAGGCGAACCTCCAGCCCTTCGACCATCCTGCGCGCCGTGAGGTTCGAGGTAATCCCGCGGTAGGCCGGGAGTATCAGGACTGGCTCGGCGCCTGCGCGCCTTAGAGCATTCGGCAGCGCGCCTATCACGTCGGCAAGCCCGCCGACCTTGGCCCAGGGAGAAATCTCAGCAGCAACCAGCGCGATCTTCACGATAAAATCAACCGGAGAATTCGCAATCGTTGATTAAAGCGCGGATTTTCCGCGCGCGAACGAGAGTTTACACCAAAATGCTTCGAGCAGGCGCTGAGGGGCCGGGGATTTCGCGCGAATCGCCGGGGCAAGCGCACGCGGGAGCGACAACCGGCGTGCGCGGCAGCCGGCACCCGGGCAAGTCCAGTCCCATTCCACTCAAAATCTGTGAATCTGGTTCAGCTCGCGACTCAAGCCCGCGGCAGCCGCGCAACCTTAGGCCGTCCGTCTGAGCGGAATCGGCGAAGCAAGCGACCCCGTTTCCTCGGTCCTTGACGGCATCAGGTCCGTCAGCACATTCACCACGGCAGAAGCACCGTAATTGCCCGGCGGAATCGAAAAGTTCACAAGCGCTCAGCTCGCCTGCGCCATCTCCGCCACGGCCTGCGCCGCCCCGACTGCCGCGCGAAGCTGCTCGGCCGCATTTTCGGGCGGAACCGGATTGATATAGAAACCGGTTCCGACTTCGAAGCCGGCCACCTTGGTCAGGGCCGGGGTGATTTCGAGATGCCAGTGGTAATGCTTGCTGGGCGGCTCGCGCAGGGGCGCGGAATGGATGATGTAATTGAACGGCGGATCGTTGAGCGCGTTCCTGAGCGCGCCCAGCGTGGCCTTGAGCGCGTGCGCGAGTTCGTGATAGTCGGCCGCCTCTGAGTACTCGAAGTGCGAGCCATGGCCCTTCGGGATGATCACGATCTCGTAGGGGAATCGCGCCGCAAACGGACAGACCGCGATGTACCGCTCGTTTTCATAGACGACGCGCCGGCGATCCTCGCTCTCCTGCACCACGATATCGCAGAAGATGCATCGCTCCTTCAGCGTGAAATAGCCGCTCGTGCCGCGCAACTCCTGTTGCACGTTGAGGGGGAGAATCGGCAACGCGATAAGCTGCGAATGGGGATGCTCGAGGCTCGCGCCCGCTTCAGCGCCGTGGTTCTTGAAGATAATCACGTAGCGGAAGCGGTCATCCCGGGCGAGGTCCAGAACCCGGTCGCGATAGGCCCACAGCACCTCCTCGATCTCGGCCGGCTCCATATCGGCCATCCAGCGGTCATGCTCGGGCGTTTCGATCACCACCTCGTGCGCGCCGATTCCGTTCATCAGGTCGTAGAGACCAGCGCCGCGCTTGCCAAGCTGGCCCTCGATCCTGAGCGCCGGGAACTTGTTGGGAACGGCACGCACCCGCCATCCTGGCTGGTTCGGCAGTGAACCGTGCTGCCTGTAGGCAAGCACCTCTGGAGGAGTGTCCGCCTCATGGCCGGCGCAAAAGACGCACGGGCCGCCCTTGTGCGGCTCGCGTTCCTTGGCGAAGTCCGAGGGGCGCTTGGCCCGCTCGGTAGCCATGATCACCCATCGCCCAACCACCGGGTCCTTTCTCAGTTCAGGCATTCCATACGTCCCCCCGAGGACTGACCGATTCAATTACAGATCTACGCCCCGGGGCTCAACGAAGCGAGACGGGCGACGGGTGAGGAATTTTTGGATAAATCCGCACGCGGCTGGGGAAAACTGTCGACCTCTCCCGACTTCGTCTTGCTTATTCTGCGCGTGACGGCAGGGCATATCTTTTTTCGCTTTCGGGGAGGAAAACGCGCTTTCGCCGGTCTGCATTCGCTTCCCGGACGGATCCGCGCGGGCTCTTTTGGCATAACTGAGGGTTCTGGGGCAAAGGAAAGGTATGCGCCGTACTCACGATATGCTCAGCGCGAGGGCCCGTCGCGAACGGAGGTCCGGCCAGATCGTGCCGCGCTCAACTACAGGTGCCAGCGGGCGGTGTAGGCTTTGCAAATCGTTTCCAGCTTTGGGCGCCCGGGCGTACGCTGCGACAGGCCGTCGCCGCTCTTTTAGCTGCCGGCCGTGATCTTCTCCTGATAGACCGAAATTTCCACCCGCCGATTGCTCCGCCGCCCGCGCGCCGTGCGGTTGTTCGCAATCGGTTTGGTCGCTCCGTAGGAGACCACATGAATTTGCGTCGGATCTACGCCCTCCCTGGTGACCAGGTATCCGGCTACGCTCTCAGCTCGCTGCAATCCGAGTTTGTAGTTGTACTGCTCGGAGCCGACGCTGTCGGTATAACCGGCGACGACAAAGACGCGACTCGACGCGGATCCGGACTTGTCCGAGCCCGGAAGGTCCTGGAAAAACCCGTCGATTGTGCGCCTGGCGTTGTCCGTCAACGCAGCCGATCCGAATGCGAAAGTCGGACCGTGGTCCGTACCGAGGACCAGCCGCCGCTCGAGGCGGAGATTCTGCAATCCCGCAAGAGCCCGGTCAGCCTTGGCGTCGGTCTGGTTCAGCCTGGCATCGGTCTGGTTGAGCTGGGCCTTGACCGGGTTTAGCTGGGTTTCGACCCAGTCCCGCGTGGCCAGGCATCCACTGGCCGTAAAGAGCAAAGTCGTCCCCGCAAAGATCGAAGCCAGCGCGCGGACAGTGCCCCATGGGCGATGATTCTCCGGATTGCTGGCATGACCCATCACGCCGTTTTTCGCTGTGCCTTCACTGCTGGTTGTCGGCATCGCTTAATCCTTCCTGACCCGGGAATGTCGTTCGGCGGACCAGGGTGAGCGAATTCCGTGCCGCAACCGCGAAAGGGAAAAACCCGCGCAAAACAGGCTCGTTCTGTGGAAAGCGCGCTGCTCCTGTATGGAAGAGTCGGAAGATTTTACATGGAGACAGAAAAACTTTACGCCGAAATCTGCCTTAAGACCCGTCGCCGCCCGCAATCACAATCACATGGAACAATCGCCGGGGCGTCACGCGGCGGGCGTGCCCGCCGATGATGGAGCCGGTACGGACCGGTTGTTAACGGGGAGCACGGGTTTGGCGATCCATCGATAGATTATAGGCAGGACGTAAAGCGTAAATGGCGTCGAGGTAATTAGTCCGCCAATCACGACAGTCGCGAGCGGACGCTGCACTTCGGCCCCCGCCGCGTGCGAGACGGCCATTGGAATGAACCCGAACAGGGCTACCAGCGAGGCCATCAGGATAGGACGCAGCTTTTCACGCCCGGCCTCGACTATCGCCTGGTCGAGCGGCGCTCCCAGCAGAGCAATACGGTTTATCTCCGACACCAGCACGACACCGTTAAGCACCGAGACACCGAACAGCGTGATGAACCCGACGCCGGCCGTGATCGAAAACGTGAGCCCACGAAGCGCAAGCGCGAAAATCCCGCCACTCGCCGCGAGCAGCACGTTGCTGAAGATCAGCAGCGCCAGGCGCATCGAGCTGAACGTGTTGTAAAGGAGCACGAGGATCAGAAGGAGCGAGGCCGGCACAAGGACCATCAGGCGCCCCGAGGCGCGCTTTAGGTTCTCGTACTGGCCGCCCCATTGAATGCGATATCCGGGCGGAAGCTTTATCTGCTCGGCGACCGCTTGTTTCGCGCGACCGACGAAACTGGCCAGGTCAGTGCCGCGCACGTTGACGGCCATCGTGACCCGCCGCACCAGGTTGTTGCGCCAGATGGCGACCGGGCCCTCGGACTGCCTGAAGTGTGCCAGTTGCGCGAGCGGGATGAGCGCACCGTCGGGAGCTGCGACCTTCAAATCCTCGAGCGACTCGACGTTCTCGCGCGAGGCGCCGGCGAAACGCACCTGCAGCGGATAGCGCGCCTCGCCCTCGACCACCTGGCCGACGATTTTGCCGCCGACCGTTTCGATCGTCTCGAGGATGTCAGAGACGTTGATTCCGTAGCGGGCGGCCTCGGAACGGTCGACCTCGACATCGAGGCTCGGCAGTCCGTTGCGCGGGATCATCTTGGGGTCGGCGGCCCCCGGAAGGCGGCTCACGACCTTCAGTATCTTCTTCCCGTAGCGCATCAGGGTGCCGAGGTCCTCGCCGTAGAGATGAATCGCGACGTCGCCCTTGACGCCGGCGATCATGTCGTTGACGCGTGACTCGATTGGCTGCGAGAAGCCGAAGGCGGTTTCCGGAACGCGCTTGCGCAGATGGTTGTCGAGCGCTGCGATAAGCTGCTCGCGGGTCGAGAAGCGCCATTGACTGCGCGGCTTGAGGAAGATGTAAACGTCGCTCTCGTCGGGACCGATCACGTCGGTTGCGATTTCGGGCCGTCCGATGCGCGAAACCACCGTGGTGACCTCGGGGAATGAAAGAGCGGCCTTTTCAAGGCGGGTCGCTTCCTTGACCGAGTCTTCGAGCGAGATGCTCGGCACCTGAAGCACGTCGAGATTGAGCACGCCCTCGTTGAGCGTCGGGATGAACTCCGCGCCGAGGAAAGGCGCGACCGCAAGGCTTAGCGCGAACACGGCGGTGGCGACGGCGACGACGTGCCCTGGGTACGGCGCAATCAGTTTTCGCAGCCGCTCGTGCACCCGGTCGCATTGGCGCGCAATCCACGGCTCCACATGCGAGACCCTGCCAAGGAAAACCGACGCCATCACCGGCACGAACGTTAGCGTGGACAGAAGCGAGCCGAGCAGCGCGAAGATGACGGTAAGCGCCATCGGCCGGAACATCTTCCCCTCCACCTGGCGGAACGTGAGTATCGGGACGTAAACCACGATGATGATGCCGATCGCGAAGACGATCGGACGCAGCACCTCCAGGCCAGCCTCGAACACCCGGCGCGCCATCGGACGCAGCGGATGCTCGTCGTGGGCGAGGCGGCGGAACAGGTTCTCGATGAGCACGACCGAGCCGTCGACGATAAGACCGAAATCGATCGCGCCGAGGCTCATCAGGTTTCCCGAAACACCGAAGTACTCCATCCCGATGAACGCCGCGAGCATCGAGAGCGGAATCACGGCGGCGACGATCAGGCTCGCGCGCAAGTTGCCCAAGAAGAGGAACAGAATTGCGGTGACCAGGAGCGCGCCTTCAATCAGGTTGTGTGAGACGGTGTCAATCGTGCGGTTGATAAGATTGGCGCGGTCGTAATACGGAACGATTTTGACGCCGGCGGGCAGGGTCGGCTCGATCTCGGCGAGCTTCTTCTTGACGCTCTCGACGACGGTGCGCCCATTCTGCCCGATAAGCAGCATCACGACGCCCACGACGGTCTCGCCCCTGCCGTCGTAGCTGACGGCGCCCTGGCGAAGGCGAGGCGCAAAGTTAAGCTTGCCGAGATTGCGGACGTAGACGGGAGTGCCGCCGTGGCTGCCGACGACGATATTACCGACGTCGTTGAGGCTTGTGATGAGGCCGGTGCCCCGAATCAACCGCTGCTCTCCGCCGTGGAGAAGATATCCGCCGCCAGCCGCGGCGTTGTTCTTTTCCAACGCCTTGAAAACGTCGGAGAGGCTCAGACCGTACTCGACCAGCGCGTTGGGCCTTAACTCCAGTTCGTAGGTCTTGAGCTCGCCGCCATAGCTATTGACCTCGACGACGCCGGGAACTTCCTTGAGGCGCGGGGCGATCTTCCAGTCGAGAATTGAGCGCAGTTGCATCAGCGAGAGCTTTGGATTGACGACACGGAACTGGAAAATCTCGCCGAGCGCGGTCGATACCGGCGTCATCGTGGGCGAGCCAAAGCCCTTGGGGATCAACTGACGCGCCTCGGGTAGGCGCTCCATCACGAGACGGCGGGCGAAATATATGTCATAGCTTTCGTCGAAATAGATGAACACGGCCGAAAGGCCGAAGCGCGAGATCGAACGGATCTCCTCGATCCCCGGCAGCCCCCGCATCGCAAGTTCGACCGGAAAGGTGATGAACTTCTCGACCTCGTGCGGTCCGAGGCCGGGTGCGTCGGTGACGACCTGAACCACTACGGGAGTGACGTCGGGCGACGCGTCGATTGGCAGCGCGACCATCGCGCGCAGACCAAGCACGACGAAGACGACGACTAGGATGAACGTCATCAGGCGGTTTTCCAGAGCCGTTTCGAACAGCCAGCGCGACATTTCCTACTCCGGGTGCGCGAGCATCATCGCCTTAAGCACGAGGCCGCCGCGCGTCACGACCTGCTCGCCGGGCTTGAGGCCGGCCTCAACCTGGATGACGTCGATCCCAGCCTGTCCGAGTTGGACCACGCGCGGCTCGAAGCGGCCATGGCCCAGCGCGACGAAGACGACTTTCCGGCCGCCCACCTCGAACACTGCCTGCTCGGGGACGCAGAGAACGTCGGGCAGGGCGGCCGCGCTCTCGATTCGTGCGTGGGCAAACATTCCCAGCTTCAGCAGATGGTCGGGGTTGGCTACCTCGATCCGGGCCTGGACCGTGCGGGTCTTGCGGTCAACTGTGTCGGATATGTAGGTGACTTTGCCGCCGAAACTCCGATCCCGCAGCGCGTCGACTTTGATCGACGCGCTCGCGCCGGGACGCAAATCGGCCAAGTCCCTCTCGAAGACGGCAGCGATCACCCAAACCTTGTCGAGGTTGATGACGGTGATCGGCTCCTCGTTCGGGTCGAGCATCGAACCGACCGCGATGTCGCGTTTGACCACGGTGCCGTCGATCGGAGAGACAAGCGCAAACTCCGACAGTGGCGGGCCCTTGCGCTTCCATCCAAGCGCGGCGACCTGCTCGGGCGGAATCAGCAGGCGCAGCGACTCCCACGCGGCTTCGTACTCGGCGCGGGCGGTATCGTACTGGGCGCGCGCGGCAAGGACGTCCTTTTCCGGCGCGATCTTTTTGGCGTAGAGCAACTCTTCGCGCTCGAGATGCTTCCTTGCGATATCTCTGAGCGACCTGCACTTGAGATATTCAGTCTTGGCCTGGCCGAGCTGGCGGCTGTTCAGGATCGCAAGGGGCTCACCGGTTTTGACGCGCTGCCCAAGCTGGGCGAGCACCTTGACCACGCGCCCCGAGATTCTTGTGGCGATATGGGCAACCGCGTTTGCGTCGGGTTCGATAACCGCGGTTGCCGCGATCGCGCGCCTGAGGGGCTGGCGCTCGACGAGCTGCACAGTTATCACGCGCTCCAGTTCGGAATCGGGAGCAACCTGTAAAATATCGGCGGCTCGCGCGGCCTGGACCGCAAGCGCAATCGCGAGAGCGACAACGGTTGCAACGCGACGAATCATCATGACGCACCCGTGGCGAGCTCGATCGACACGCGGGCCGCATTCGCACCGAACCACGCATCGAGGTAGCGTACCCGCGCCCGGAAGGCCTCGCGCTCGGCGACTGCGAGCCGCAGCAGGTCTATCTTGCCCGCGAGAAAAGCCTGCTCGAGGAGATTGAAGCTCTCATCGGCCGGCTGGATAACCTCGCCCTGGTAGATCCTGAACGACCTGCGCGCCGCCTGGTAGGCCCTGTACGCATCGCGCACCTGCTTCTCCACGTCGAGCCTGGCCGCGCGCAGCGAGTCCCTGGCGCGAGCGATTTGTCCAGTGATCATTTCCGCCTCGCCCTGCCTGCGATTGAACAGGGGAATCGAAAATCCCACCATGGCGCCCATCGGATATTCGGTGTTGAGCTCGTGACCGCCGAAAGCGCCGACCTTGATATTGGGCAGGGCAAGGCGGCTGTTCAGGGTGAGCTGGGTTTCCAATCTTGCAACTTCGATCTCACGCGCCCTGAGGTCGGGACGATTTTTCATCGCATTGGCAATCAGTTGGTTCAGATTGTAGTCGGGCAGAACAAGCTGGACCTTCGCCGGAACCGGCTCGGGACCGGCCGCACCGCCGAGAAGCCTGCCGAGGCTCGAGCGTTGCAGGCGATAGCGCTCGCGCGCTTCCACCACCGCGCGCTGGCTTTCTCCATATCTGACCTGAGCAAGGTTGAAATCGATCTGTCCGATCTCGCCAGCCCTAAGGCGTGAGCGCGCTGCGTCGAGCAGGCGCGAGTCAAGGGCTTCGAGCTCGCGCATCAGCTTCTCCTGATCACGCAAACGGCACGCGTCGAGAAAGGTCATCCTGACCGCGGCCGAAAGCAGCCGAAGCCGGTCCTCGACCATCAACCTGCGCTCGCGCAGGTTGAGGCTGGCAGCCTTTATACGCAGCGCGCGCTGACCGAAGATTTCGATTTGCTGCGAGAGCGCGACGCGCCAGTCCTGGGTGTTGGATTGATTGGTGCGCGGACGCCAGTTGCCCTCGCTCGCGATCTCCGGGTTGAACGGGATCAAATAGCTGGCCTTGGTAAGCTCGCCGTGCGCGATAATCAGTTCCCTGGCGACTGCGGCAAGATCCGGATTGTACTGGCGGGCGAGTTCGACCGCTCGGTCAATAGTTACTGTGCTGTTGGACAAGCTTGCTGCGAACGAAACAACTGGAACCAATAACCCAAATGCTACAAAGCATATGGCGCAAAACACGCGCCCTGAGATTAGTCTGTCGGAACCCATTCGCCTGGTTCGTGCGAGCATTTCCCTGCCTTTGGCAGCGCTACGAAAGCACAGCCTGACGCTTTAGTCGCATCGGCGATTCTCAACCCTCCGCGTTGCCTGGAAACTCGGACGCGTGGGCAATTTTCAACCGCTCCTTCTAGCAAAAATGCGACCCAGGAATTCATGCGAGCCGAAAGGCTCTTCGCCGCTGAACCTCGCCGCGGCCGCCGAACTCACGTGCGCGTGCGCCAACCCTGCCTCGCTCCCCCACACTCGTATCGTCGATCTGTTCCCGGCTTCACGTCCGCTCTGAGTGTACGATATCGAGCGCGTCATGTCCGTCATGTCCTGTTGCCGCGGACAGAGTTAGGCGCGGGTGACCTTGCGGCAAGGACGGACGACTCAGAAGGCCAAAATAAAGAGCCCGCTCCGATGCGGCAAGTAACTGGCGATGTCGGGCACGACCCGAACAACCGGCGCGTACTTGAAAGACCGCGAGCCTTGCCTTACAACTATCGCGCACGTATGCGAAGGCTGCTTTCAAAGGCGGACATGCAGGGCCTCGCCTTGTTGATGGTCTTCGTACTGTTCCTGGCTACTATACCGCTGACCAGCGGCGTAGTGGTCGTGTCCGGCCCCACCCATCCGGAATTCACGATTAATATCTGCCACCCGATCCAGGCCTTTGAGGCCGCGTCGAACAGCCTGCTCGCGCCACCGGCTGCGGCGGTCCATAGGTTTGTTCTCGCCTGCGTGGGTTCGGTTACGCTATGCGAGCCCGCGCGAATAATTGAGCATCGGACAGAGCCCGAGACCCCGCCGCCCAAGCCGCTCGCCTAGTTCTTTTTTCGACATCCGGACGTGTTCCGATTTCCAAATCGGCCTGCGCCGCCGCCGGCGTCTTCAGGCCGATGCCTGTTTTCGAGGCGGACCGCCGCCTGGAGAGAGTTATGAAATGGGTTCGAGCGAACGCGCGCTCGCTGCCGAGCGAGGCGCGTCTATTCGAGGCTCTGCGCACGGGCGCGGGCCTAATGATTGTGGCCGGGATTCTGATTTGCCTTGCACCGAAGTCTGTCTGGTCGTGCGCGTGCGGTTGCGGCATTTTCGAAGTCGCGACTCCGTCACTGCTTCCCACCGGCGTCGGCGCGAGGGTGTGGACCGAGTGGGACTATATGGACCAGAACATCAATTGGCACGCGACGACGCCGGCCTCCGCCGGGCAGAACAACGACAAAAAGCTGGAGACCAACTTCGTCACCCTCGGTCTCCAATACATGTTCAACCGGAGCTGGGGCGCGATGCTGGAGGTTCCCTATTGGGAGCGGAACTACAAGGGCGCCTACTCGGGCAATAACCAGGACGTGATGGAGTTCGACACGAACTCGCTCGGCGACATTCGCCTGTTGGGCATGTGGACTGGATGGTCCGAGGACATGTCCACCGGCCTCCTCTTTGGCTTCAAGCTGCCGACCGGCGATTGGCATTATCCGCCCTACGATCGCGATACCCAGATCGGAACCGGCAGCACCGATCTATTGCTGGGCGCGTACCGGATGGGCTATCTGCCCATCACCGTCATGGATCGTCCCTTCGGATGGTTTGTGCAAGGGATATACGACCTGCCGTTCGCGTACCAGGACCATTACAAACCGGGCCGCGAATTCGACGGATCGGTGGGAACCTACTACAACTTCGGCGTGGTCGGCCCGCTTGGGGAGCTTGCCCCGATGCTCTCGTTTCTGGGCGCTGATCGCACGCGGGATCGCGGTACCAACGCAAGCCCGTCAGACACCGGCTACGACAAGGTAGCGATCGCTCCCGGCGTCGAAACGAAATTTGAGAACGTCGATATATACGCCGACGTCGAGCTGCCCATCTTCCAGAACATCAACGGCTATCAACTTACCGCGCCCTTCGCGACCAAGCTGATCATGAGCTACAGCTTCTGATACAAAAAGGCGGTCAACGGGCGCTCTGCAGCCGTGACGCTGCCGTCGCCGCCGCGCGAACCGGCGCTGGTTTCCCCAAGGGAGTGGAATTGAGCCAAAAACGCGCTGGGGCGTCGATCGACGCCCCGGCGCCGCTGTTGCTGGTGGGATCCCCTGATTAGTGGGCGACGGCCTGCGCGTGCTTTCCGCCCCGCTCTTCCTTGGGCGCGCGAGCCTCGGACGGGCGCTCGCGCAGGGCGGCGGCCAGAACTTCATCGACGGTGTCGACGAAGACCATCTTGAGCTCGCGCCGAAGCTCCTCAGGCACGTCCTCCAGGTCGCTCTCGTTGCGCCTCGGCAGGATTATCGTCTTGATTCCCGCCCGGCGCGCCGCAAGCACCTTTTCCTTGATTCCGCCCACCGGCAGAACCTTGCCGCGCAGGGTTATCTCACCCGTCATCGCGACGTCCGAGCGCACCGGGCGTCCGGTGAGCAGCGAAGCCAGCGAGGCCGCGATCGTAACACCGGCAGACGGCCCGTCCTTGGGGATCGCGCCCGCCGGCACGTGCACGTGGATGTCGGACTTTTCGAAGAAGTCGCTTGGGATGCCGAGGCGATCCGCGCGCGAACGTATGTATGACAGCGCCGCCTGGGCCGATTCCTTCATCACGTCGCCGAGCGAGCCGGTAAGAATCAGTCCCTTTTGCCCGCTCATCCGGGTGCTCTCGATGAACAGGATGTCGCCGCCGTTTGCGGTCCAGGCAAGCCCGGTCGCCACACCCGGCTCCTGGGTGCGCTCCGCCACCTCCTGGAAGAACTTGGGTGGACCGAGGTAGCCGCGCACCATGTCGGCCGTGATCCTCTCGGGCGGCTTTTCGCCCTCGGTGACTGAGCGAGCGATCTTGCGGAAGACGCGCGCGATCTCGCGTTCGAGGTTTCTAAGGCCGGCCTCGCGCGTGTAGCTGCGGATTATCTCCGCCGCGGCCTCCTGCGTTAGCTCGATCTTGAAGTCGCCGAGCCCGTTCTCCGCGAGCTGCTTGGGAACCAGGTGGCGTTTCACGATCTGGAGCTTTTCCTCCTCGGTATAGCCGGGGAGCTCCAGCACTTCCATCCGGTCACGGAGCGCGTGCGGGATCGTGTCGAGCACGTTCGCGGTCGTCAGGAACAGCACCTGCGAGAGGTCGAACGGAACGTCGAGATAGTGGTCGGCGAACGTGTTGTTCTGCTCGGGGTCGAGCACCTCGAGAAGCGCCGCCGCCGGGTCGCCGCGGAAGTCCGCGCCAAGCTTGTCAACCTCGTCGAGGATGAAGAGCGGATTGTTGGAGCCGGCATTGCGGATGCCTTGGATGATCCGTCCGGGCAGCGCTCCGATATAGGTGCGGCGATGGCCCCGGATTTCGGCCTCGTCGCGGATACCGCCGAGCGAGAGGCGCACGAACTTGCGGCCGAGCGCGCGCGCTATCGAACGGCCAAGCGAAGTTTTGCCGGTTCCCGGAGGACCGACGAAGCACAGGATCGGCCCCTTGGTGTCCTTCTTTAACTTTCGGACCGCCAGGAATTCGAGGATGCGCTCCTTGATCTTCTCAAGGTCGTAATGGTCTTCATCCAGCACTTCGCGAGCGTGCTTGATGTCAAGATTGTCTTCGGTCGAGATGGCCCACGGCAGGCTGACGAGCCAGTCGAGATAGGTGCGCACCACGGTATGCTCGGCCGACTCGGGCGGGATCATCCTCAGCCGGTCGAGTTCCTTTTCGGCCGCTTTGCGCGCCTCCTCGGGCATGTGCGCTTCTTCGAGCTTCTTTTCAAGTTCCTCGATCTCACTCGAACGCGCGTCGCCCTCGCCGAGTTCCTTCTGGATTGCCTTGAGCTGCTGGCGCAGATAATACTCGCGCTGGTTCTTGTTGAGCTCGGTCTGAACCTGGGACTGGATCTTGTGGCCGAGTTCGAGCAGCTCGATCTCGCGCGTCAGGATCGCTATCAGCTTCTCAAGGCGCTGGCGCACGTCGACGGTGGCCAGCAGATCCTGGGCTTCTTCAACGGCGATTTTCAGATACGAGGCCACCAGGTCGGTAAGCCGCCCCGGCTCGCGCACCTGCATGGCGATTCCCTGCAGCTCGTCGGGCAGGTACGGCACCAGGGAAACGAACTTGGAAAACTGGCTGACCAGATGCGCCTGAAGCGCGTCGACTTCCTTGTCCGCCACGAGCCTGTCCTCCAGGCGCCTGACCTGCGCCTTGAAGTACGGCTCGACCTGGCTGAACTCGACCAGCTCGACTCGTGCGAGTCCCTGGACCAGCACCCGCACGCTCTGGTCCGGATAACGCAGCATCTTGAGGATGCGAACCGCCGTGCCCTCACGGAAGACCGAGTCGGGCGTCGGATTCTCTTCCTCCGGATTCTTCTGCGCCGCGAGCGCGATTATCCGGTTCGTCTGTCCAACCTCGTCAATCAGCTTGAGCGAAGCCGGACGCGAGACCAGAAACGGATGAATCTGGCTTGGGAAAATTACGATGCCGCGAAGTGGAAGTACGGGGAGAACCTCGGGTATCTCGACCCGGCTCAGATCCTCTTCCAGGTCGAAGCGCTTTTCGCCTTTGGGTTTATCTGTCATAGGGTCAATGGAATCCTGATTTTTGGGAGGGACCATCGGCCGACCGCGCTTCCACCCACCGCGGGATTTACCGTAGTATACGGGTCGATGCCTGACAAGGTGACCTCCGGTATTGAAACTAAGCACGATTGAATCCTGGCGCTACTGGTGAGGCTACTTTGGCACGACAGCGCTTCCACAAGCTCTTTAGCGCGGAGGAGGCTAACCAGCTCCTACCCAGGCTTCAAATCCTCATCCGCGAGCTGCAGGTGCAAGCCAATGCCCTGCGCGAGCGGATCCGCGAACTCGCCCGCGCCGACGAGCGGCTGCGCGGCCTCGATTTGCCCGAGGTGCTGGAGCGTTATCCCGAACTCGCGCCGCTCGCCGCGCGGATGAGCGAGCTTGCTGCGGAAATCGAATCCACCGGGGGCCTGCTCAAGGACATCGACCTCGGACTGGTGGATTTCCCGTTCGAAATTGGCGAAACCGGCGACGGCGAGGTCGAAATCGGTTTTCTTTGCTGGCAGTACGGCGAGCCGAACATCGTCGCATGGCATCCGCTCGGCGACGGCTTCGCCGGGCGCAGGCCATTGCCGGGCGCTTCCAAGGTATACTTGAACTGATCAGGCTTCTTTAAAGCGCGCCCCGGGAGCATCCCCGCAATGACCATAATAATGTTCTTCTATCTGCTGAGTTTCGTATGCTGGTTGGGGGCAATCATCTTTTTTTCCTTCTTCACCGCACCTGTCGTTTTCACTCGGCTCCCCATCCATGAGGCCGGCAAGGTCATAAGCGCCATCTTCCCGCGCTACTACATCCTGGGCTACGTGGCCGGTGGCGTGGCGCTCGTGCTTGCGTTCTGTCTGATGGAAGCGCACGGGGCGCGCGGATGGTGGAGCGCGACGATCGCCGCACTGGTCTTCGCGCTCGCATGCACAGTTTACGCGGGGACGGTGATCAGGCCGCGCATCGACGCGATCCGAACCGTCGTCGAGCAGCCGAACCCCGACCCGGCGAAGAAAGCCGACTTCGATAGGATGCATCAACTTTCCGTCACGTTGAATGGAGCAGTGCTGCTGCTCAACCTGTTCGCGCTCTTTACGACCGCGGGCGCTGTCACCCATCATGGCTGAGCTCCGCTTCAAGGCGATCGTCCTTGACCTGTTCGACACGCTGGTCAACTGGAATGCGAACCTGTTGCCCGAGATGGAATGGCACGGGCGGCGGATTCACTCGACGCTTCCCTGGGTCCTGCCGCGGATCGAGGATGCGCTCGGTCCGGTCTTCGAGCGCGAAAAGTTCCTCGACGTGTACCTGTCGGTTATGGAGGAAATAAACGCTGAGCGCGAGCGTGAAGGAATCGAGATAACCTGCACAGAACGCTTCGTCAGGGTGTTCGAGCGCCTTGAAGTCAAGAATAACGGGGACTTGCAAGCGCTCGCGCGGGCGGTCACGCGCATCCACATGGACGGCGTCCGAAGCGTGACCTCCGCGCCGCCCAACCGGGTTGAAGCGGTGCGCAGGCTCGCGCAGACCTACCGGCTCGGAATGCTGTCCAACTTCGACGATTCGACCGCAGGCCATCAAATCATCGCCGACACCGGCGTGCGCGACCTCTTCGAGGCGATCGTCGTGTCCGCCGACGTTGGGCTTCGAAAGCCGAACCCCGCGATCTTCGAGCGGGTAACCACGATGCTCGCGCTTGGGGCGGACGACATCCTGTTCGTTGGCGACACCCCGGCGCATGACGTCGCAGGCTCGAAACGGGCAGGGATGCACGCGGCGTGGATAAACCGGCACGGCATCGCGCTGCCCGACGGAACTCCAGCTCCCGATATCGTCATCGCGGACCTGGCCGATCTACCCGCCGTCCTTGGTTGCTGAAGCGATGGCGCGCCGGACGTCAATCGCGGTTATTGGCGCGGGAAACGCGCCACCCGAAGTCGAGGCGCTCGCCCGCGAAGTCGGACGGCTCCTCGCTGAACGCGGCGCGCTGATGGTGTGTGGGGGACTGGGCGGCGTGATGGCGGCCGCGGCCAAGGGCGCGCGGGGCGCGGGCGGCCACACTATCGGAATACTGCCGTCCCATGACCTCGACTCCGCCAACGATCACATCGAGTTTCCTATCGCGACCGGAATCGGCGAAGCGCGCAACCTGGTAGTCGTGGCAAGCGCCGACGCGGTGATAGCGCTCGCGGGCGAGGCGGGAACGCTTAGCGAGATCGGCCTTGCGATGAAGCTCGGACGCCCGGTCGTAACGCTCGACTCGTGGTCCGAGATAAAAGGGCCGATACGCGCCGCGAATCCCGCAGAAGCAGTCGAGCGCGCTCTCGAACTGGCCGAATCGCAACGGAAAAAGCCCTAGCCGCCGGCTCCAGTACGAGACACCGGAGCAGGGGAACTCCAATGCCGAGCGACGTAAAATCAGCGATGGAAACAATCGCCGGAGCGCCGTACTCCAAGGCGCTCGGCCTCAGGATCGATTCCGCGGAAAACGGCGTCGCGGTCGCCTCGATGCCCTTCAGCGAGCGGCTTCTTAACGCGGGCGGGCCGACTTCGCCAGTTCACGGCGGCGCGATCGCCTCGCTCGCCGACTTCGCCGCGTGCGCTGCGGTATGGACGCTGCCTGAAACCGAGCGCAGCGCAACCGTCTCGATGACCGTGAATTACACCGGGCCGGGAATCCAGAGCGATCTCGTGGCGCAGGCAATCGTCAGGCGGTGCGGAAGGCGGCTTGCCAGCGTCAGCGTGGAAATTCGTGACCGCGCAAAAGCTCTCGTCGCCGACGCGCTGGTGACTTACAAAATCGCCTAGCACGCCCAGGCATTATTTCTCCGTGTCATCCTGAACCGCAGCAGCCTCCGCCTGGAATGTCAGGAAGCACAGGCGGCACAAACGTGAGCGCCGAGCCTTCACGTCTTCCCGGGCAGAGCGAGTCCGCGAGCGAAGTCGAAGGGACTCGTGCGGCACTGCTTTACCGACCGCGCCAGCGGCCGGACGACGCCGCCGCACGGAGGATGGCCCGGGAGATCCTTTGCTTCGGCAGCCTGCGTCCAAAACTGCAAAGAGAGGCGGTTCCTTTCGTCATTCGGGGCGAAGCCAGGAATCCCGTACCACCCGACACCGCCGGCCAAATTGCCTGCCCTAACCCGCAGGTTGTTGCTGCTTATCACGGCACGCCGCCTCGGATACGATTGCCCTCGATGAGCGAGACGCTAGAAACCGTCCGAGCGCTCGCGGAGCGCCGCGGATTGAACCTGGTCGCCGCTGTCCCGGTACCTCGATACGACGCCGCCGTCAGGCCCGAAGCGCGCTCGACGCGCCTGGCGCCGCGCTCCCGATCAATTATCGCGATCGGAAACGGCGGCGGCGGCTTCTGGAAGGCATTCCAGCGCCACGCGCGCGAAAATCCCGGATGGTTCGAACGCGGCAACCCGCTCGACGACTTCACGCAAGTCGTTATCGAGAGAGAGATCAGTCCGGCGCTTTCGACTGCCGGCGTTCCGCACACGGTCGCCTACCCGTTCATGGGCGGCAGCCCGACGCTGGACTTCATGGCACTGGGCAAAGCCGCTGGACTTGGCGGCGCGAGTATCATCGGCGTCCTGGTGCATCCGGTGTTCGGCCCGTGGATAGCGTTTCGTGCCGCGCTTCTGCTCGAAGAGGAACTCGATGCGCCTGGCGCGGCAGCCGGATTCGATCCGTGTCCGCGATGCGCGGCGCGCACCTGCGTAAGCGCGTGCCCGGCCAGTGCGGTGAGTTATCCCGCGGGATGGAACGTTCCGCGATGCCTGACGCATCGGGTCGAGCACGAGGCGCAATGCGCTCCGCGATGCGCCGCGCGGGCCGCGTGCGTGCTCGGCCCCGAGCATCGCTATCCCGATGACGAACTCGCGTACCATCAGATGCGCGCGCTGCGCGCGATGCGCCAGTATTACGAGAGCAATCTGCGCCCCATGCGCAGCGAGGGCGAATAAGCCGGGCACCTGAGGGCGACCGGCTCGCCTGGCGCCAGTCGTCGAGCACGAACGACCCGGGACGATCGTAGCCCGGGTCGTTGTCACGATGCCTCGCGACACCCTGGATCTCGGTGCGAAACCCGCGCGCGAGCATCCGCCGACAGGTGTCGTGACGCGCTCTGTTGGCGCCCGCGAAAACCCGCTGCGCGATCTTGCGGTTCCAAAGCGCGGGCTCGACCGAGAGCGGCACGAAGAATCCAACCGATCCCCAATCGGCGGCGAGCTTCGAGCCGATCAGCCGTCCTTCCCTCGCCGCGCCAGGTGTCGCCTCGGGGCGGGTGCGCCATCGCGTGCGCACCATCTCCGACTCGCCCGCAAACCTCGTCGGGTCGGGCACGCCGATAAACGTGCCGAACGCAAGGCGCATTATCCGATCGGCTTCGTCGAGATCGGATTCCCTGAGCGGGCGAATGATGACGTCCATTGAAAGCTCCTCCCGGGAGACGCCCAACTTCGCGTGGGTGCCGGGAAGGCCGTTTTGCGCTGGAGCGCTTGCGCGTCTAGGAATTCAAGCGGCGGGCGACGTGGGTTGCAAAGTAGGTCAGGATCATGTCGGCGCCCGCGCGACGAATCGAGGTCAGCACCTCCATTACGGCACGCTCCTCGTCGATCCATCCGTTGAGGCCCGCAGCGCGGATCATCGCGTACTCGCCCGAAACGTTGTACGCGGCGACCGGAACCATGAAGTCCTGCTTCACGCGATAGATCAGATCGAGATAGGCGAGCGCGGGCTTCACCATCACGATATCCGCGCCCTCTTCAAGGTCTAGCGCGACTTCGCGAAGCGCCTCGTTGCCGTTGGGCGGATCCATCTGGTAGGAGCGGCGATCGCCGAATTGCGGCGTCGATTCGGCGGCCTCGCGAAACGGCCCATAGAAAGCCGAGGCGAACTTGGCCGCGTAGGCCATTATCGCGACCTGGGTAAAACCGTTCTCGTCGAGCGCGCGGCGAATCGCGCCGACCCTGCCATCCATCATGTCCGACGGCGCAACGATGTCCGCACCTGCGCGCGCGTGCGAAAGCGCCTCTCGTGCAAGGAGTTCGAGGGTCGCGTCGTTGTCGACGTCGCCGCCCTTTAGCACGCCACAATGGCCGTGGTCTGTGTACTCGCACAGGCAGACGTCGGTGATGACGGCGAGCCCGGGCACGTGTTCCTTTATTCCGCGAACCGCGCGCTGCACCTCGCCGGAATCGTTCCACGCCTCGCTCCCGCGGGCGTCCTTGCGTTCGGGGATCCCGAACAGGATTATCGCGGGAACGCCCGCCGCGTAAATCTCGCGTGCGGTGGCGATTATCCTGTCCACCGACATTTGCGCAACACCCGGCATCGAAGACACGGGCCGCGCGACATCCTTGCCCGGACACACGAAGAGCGGCTGGATCAGGTTGTCGGGCGAGAGCCTGGTTTCGCGCACCATGCGCCGAAGCGTCTCGGTTCGGCGAAGCCTTCTCGGCCGGTCGATCGGAAATCCCATTGGAAAATCCTCGTCGGTTGTTCCTGGAATGCGATTATATACGCGCCCACCCGCGCTCAAGGAACCGCGCCGGTGTGGGCGATGCCCCGCTTCAAGGACCGCCGGCCGCCCGGCGCGCAAAGTATTCGGTAATCGCTGAGACCAGGCCGGCAATGGTATACTCGCGCGCCCGGACCGCGACCTCGAAACCGTGCTCTTTCGCCGTCTCGCCGGTAATCGGCCCGATCACGGCCGCCTTCGTACCCGGCGCGGGAGAACCTGCGATCGCGACGAAATTCGCAACCGTGCTGGAACTGGTGAACGCGACCAGATCGAAGCCTTGCAAGGAAAGCCTCTCGCGTATCCGCGCAAGTGCCGGCCCCGACGGCCTGACGGTCTTGTACGCCGGCGCGACGACGACCTCTCGAGCGCCCGCCTCACGGAGCATCGCGGGCAGCACTTCGCGTGCCACCTGCGCGCGCGGGATCAGGATCCGCGCGTCGCGGACGCGCTCGGCTCCGATTGCGCCGATTATCGCCTCCGCGCGGTACTCCGAGGGCATCGCGTCAACCGTGAGTGCGTGCGCACGAAGCCGCTTCGCCGTAGCCGGCCCGATTGCGCCGATACGCGCCGCGCCGAGCGTTCGGAGGTCTCGCCCGAGCGTGCGAAGCCGCTCGATAAAGGAATCGACGCCCGTTGCGCTCGTGAAGATTACCCAGTCGAACGAGCCAAGGCGCGAAAGCGCGTCGTCCAGAACCGCGTAGCTGTCGGGCGCTGTCGTCTCGATCGTCGGAAACTCTACCGTCTCCGCGCCAAGCATCCGAAGCTCGCGCGCGAACGACGAAGCGCGGTCGCCGGCACGCGTGATTACGATTCGCCGGCCGAAAAGCGGCATCCGCTCGACCCACTTGAGATGCTCGCGAAGCGCGGCGCATTCGCCGACCACGATCACGGCGGGCGCACCGAGCGCCGCGCGCGAGGCCTCGGCGGCGAGCGTGGCGAGAGTGCCGCTTACGGTTTTCTGGTCGGCGAGCGTGGCCCATTGAATTGCGGCGGCGGGCGTCTCAGGCGCAAGACCGCCCTTCTCAAGCTCGCCGAGCACTTCGCCGAGCCGCGCCGTCGCCATCAGGAGCACCAGCGTTCCGCGTCCCTTTGCCGCGCGCGCAAGTTCGGCCCACGGCACGCGCGAACCGCCCTGCCGGCCGTCGCCCTCATGGCCGGTCACAAAGGCGACGAACGAGCCGCGCTCGCGATGGGTCAGCGGGATTCCGGCGAACGCGGGCGCGGCCAGCGCCGACGTGACTCCCGGAACCGCTTCGAATTCGATCCCGGCGCGCGTCAGCGCCTCGGCTTCCTCGCCGCCGCGTCCGAACACGAACGGATCGCCGCCCTTGAGCCGCACGACCGTGCTGCCCGCGCGCGCCCGCTCGACGAGCAGCGCCTCGATTTCCGACTGTTTCATCTCGGGCCTGGTCCCGCCGCGTTTTCCCGCATGGATCATTTCAGCCGTGGCCGGAGCGAGCCGCAGCAAGCCGGGATTGACGAGGCTGTCGTAAACCACGACCTCGGCGCGCGCGAGAATCTCCGCGCCGCGAAGCGTTATCAGGTCGACCGCGCCGGGTCCGGCGCCGACCAGGTAAACCTTTCCCGAGCGCTCACTCATCGGCCAGAAGTTCGCCCGCTCCTCGCGAGAGCATCTGGTTGCCCAGCTTCGCGCCAAGCGCCGAAGCGCCGGATTCGGAGGCGCCCCGCGCGTGCGTGACGCTGGTTTCATCGAAGAGCTCGCGCCGGCCGTCGAGGCTGAACAGGATCGCGCGAATCGAAAGCAGATGCTCGTCGAGTGTAGCCTTGACGCCCACCGGAGTTACGCACGAGGCGCCGATAGTTGCGAGAAAAGCGCGCTCGGCGGCGGTTTCGGCGCGCGCGCGCGGGTCGTCGAGACGGGAGAGCGCCGCCTCGATTTCCGCCGAGCCACCGGCCTTGCGATCCGCGAGCGCTTCTATCGCAAGGGCGCCCTGGGCGGCGGCCGGGATGAAGTCGCTCTCGTCAATCAGGCGCATCGGGACCCGGTCCGCGCGGCCCAGCCGCTTAAGCCCTGCAACCGCGACGACGATCGCGTCGAGTTCGCCGCTTTCGACCTTCGAAAGCCGCGTATCGACGTTGCCGCGCAGAGCGACCACCTCGAGGCCAGCGTTCAGCCGAAGCGCCATGAAGCGGCGGCGCATCGAAGAGGTTCCAAGCCGCGCCCCGCGCGGCATCTCGCGAACTCCCACGCCGCGGCGGCTTATTATCGCGTCGCGCGCATCCTCGCGCGCGGGCACCGCGGCGATACGGTAGGCCGGCCCGAGCGCCGCCGGCAGATCCTTCATCGAGTGAACCGCGATATCGGCCCTGCCGTCGGCGAGCGCCTGCTCCAGCTCCTTGACGAAAAGACCCTTGCCGCCGACCTGCGCTAGCGAAGCGCTCTTCATGCGGTCGCCGCTCGTGCTTATCGCGACGATCTCGCTTCTCAGCCCGGGAAGAAGCTCCGACAACCGCGCGCACATCAATTCAGCCTGCGCAAGGGCGAGTGCGCTCGGGCGCGAGCCAATCTTGAGAACGAACGGCATCTCAGTTACGCGCGAAGGTCAAACCGGCTCGCCGTCGTCGTCGGGGTCGTCGCCCGCGGCGGCCAGCGCGCCGGAGCCTTCGCAAAGCAGGCGGCGCGCCACTTCGGCAGTGTACAGGGGATCGGGAGCGGCGGCCCCGTTGCCTCGAAGGCCGGATAAAATCCGATGGAGCAGCTTGTTGACGAGGCCGCGCGTGAGCCGCTCGACACGCTCGCGCTCCGCTTCAGGCAGGCTCGTCAGCCAGGCGCGATGACGTTCGAGTTCGACGTCGCGCAGATGCTCCATGCTTTGGCGGATGTCATTGATGGTGGGCACGATCTCCAGCTCGCGCATCCAGCGGGCGAACGATTCGACTTCCTCCTCGACGATGACCGCGGCCTTCTCGGCCTCGCGCTGACGCTCGCTCAGGGATTTGTTGGCGACCGCATCGAGGTCGTCGATGTCGTAGAGGTAAATGTTCTCGAGGGTGTTGAGCCGCTCGTCGAAGTTGCGCGGGACGCCGAGATCGATGAGAAACATGGGCCGGTACCGCCGCTCGCGGAGCACCGTCTCGAGATCGGAGGGAGTGAGGATCGGCCGGGTGACCGCAAGCGAGCCAATCACGATATCCGCCATGCGCAGATAGGGCTTGTGGTTCTCCAGCGGGACCGCGGTGCCACCCAGCTCGCGCGCAAGGGCGACCGCGCGGTCGAAGGTGCGCGAGGTAACCAGCAGCGACTCGATTCCGAGCGAGGCGAGCGCGTGCGCGGTAAGCTCGGCCATCTTGCCCGCCCCCATCAGCATCACGGTCTTGTCCTTGAGCGTGTCGAAGATCTGTCCCGCCAGTGCGACCGCGACCGAACTGAGCGAGACCGAGCCGTGGCCGATAAGCGTCGACTTGCGCACCCGCTTGGCCACCGAAAAGGTCTTGTGAAAGGCGCGATGCAGTACGAGGCTGACCGTGCCGGCCTCGGCCGCGAGCGCGTAGGCGAGCTTTACCTGGCCGAGAATCTGCGGCTCGCCGACAACCATCGAGTCGAGGCTTGCGCCGACCCGAAACAGATGGCGAATCGCCTCGCGCCCTTCGAGCCGGTAGAGCGAAGCGGCGAAGCTGTCCAGGTCCACGGAGCGATCAGTGCCGAAAAAACGTGCCACCTCGTCAAACGCACGGGCGGGCTCCGAGGCGACCCCAATCACCTCGACCCGGTTGCAGGTCGAAAGCAGCGCCGCCTCGGCAACCGAGGCCGCCGTCCCGCGCATGCGGCGCAGTGCCGGAACGACTTCGGCTTCGGCAAAGGCGAGCCGCTCGCGTACCGCAACCGGAGCGGTGCGATGGTTCACGCCGAGAATGAAGAGCGTCGTCTCCACCCCTATCCGAAGCTCCCGCTATGCTTGCCCGGAAAGACCAGGCTCACGCCGACAAACGAGCCGACCAGCAGCGTGAAAACCACGATCGTGAGCGCCGCCGCGCGCCTGCCACGCCATCCGACCGTCAGGCGAGACTCGAGCAAGGCCGCGTACATGAACCAGATGACGAGCGACCATGACTCCTTGGGATCCCACGACCAGAAATGCCCCCAGGTCGAATCGGCCCAGATTGCACCCGTGATTATCGCCGCGCTCAGCATCAGGAACCCCCACGCGAGCAGGCGGTAGTTTATTCGATCGAGTTTCTCGAGGCTCGGCAACCCCGCTTCGGGCGGGGCAAGCGCGCGCTTGGCCTTGAGCCTGGACTCGTAGAACAGGTAGGTGAGGCTCACGACCGCCGCCAGCGCAAACATCGCGTAGCCGAGAAAAGCAAGCGTCACGTGAATCGGCAGCCAGACGCTGCGCAGCGCCTCGGGCAACACCAGCCGCGCGTGGCGCATCGTAACGTACGCCACTCCTGCGCCGATCGTGACCGCACTTCCGACCAACGCCCCTATCACCGCCATCCTGAACCGTACGATCAGGACCAGTCCGGCGAGGGCAATCAGCCATGAGAAAAAAGCCAGCGACTCCTCGAAATTGGCAACCGGGATGTTTCCCGCACGCATCCCGCGCACGAGCAGGTCGACCGCCTGGAATCCGGCGCCAGCCCCGAGCGCTATCGTGGCCGGGCGAGTCCATCGCCCTCCGCCCGACAGGCGGTCAGTGATGAAGCCGACCGACGCGACCGCATAGCAGGCTATGGCTGGCGGATACCAGAGCGTGTCCATCGCTCGACGCTAACGATCCACCTCCGAGGCCGGCTCGCAGGCCGCAAGCGCCGCCGGGGCGAAGCCCAATCCCTCGAGCCCGGCGCCGATATGGCGCAGCAGAAGCCGGTTTGCTCCCTCGATATCGCCGCGCCGAAGCCGCGCGGGCAAACTCGACGCGGCAAGCCGCGCCATCCGAAGCGCCCGGCGGCCCGGATCGGCCTCCACGGCACGCAGATGGCGGCGGGCGGCGCGATGCACCTCAAGGGCAAGCGCATACTCGCTGCCGAACAGGCGCCCGATCCTTTCCCGTATCCGCCGGGCCATCGCCGGGCTCGCCCCGGCGGTGGAAACCGCAACCGTGAGTGCGCCGCGCCTCAGCGTCGAGGGCGAGATGAAGCTACTCAGCTCGGGCACGTCAACCACGTTGACCGGGATGCCGCACTCGCCCGCCTCGCGCGATACCGCGTGCTGCACCCGGGGGTCGTTGGTCGCAACGAAGACCAGCGCGAAGCCGCGAAGGTCGCCGCGAAGGTATTCGCGCGCAAGCAGGCGCAGCTTCCCGGACCGTGCCAGACTGCTGATTTCAGGCCTCGCCTCGGGACTTATCACGGTTACCGCGGCGCCAGCCTCGAGCAATGCCTGCACCTTGCGCAAGGCGACGCGTCCCCCGCCAACCACCAGGCAGGGACAGCGCTGCGCCTCAACAAATATGGGCAGGTAAGCCATACAAACGAGCAGATTGTATTATACCTTCACCCTTGGGAACAGGGCTTGCAGGACGCCGTGCCGAAGCCATTTGATAAGGACCAGAGCAGGCAATGCAGATACCCGTGCGAGCAATCAACCGTACCCGGCAAACCGTGCTGTGCGAGCGCCTGGAAACCGCCAGCAGCTTCGCCGAGCAGAGCCGCGGGCTTCTTGGGCGCGCGGGCCTTAAGCCTGGCTCGGGGATGCTGTTCGTTTGCGGGCGGCTTGCGCCGTTCATGTGGATGCACATGTTCTTCATGCGCTTCCCGATCGATATCGTCTTTCTTGACCGCAACGACCGCGTGATCCGGGTAAATCACCGGCTGAAGCCTTGGCGCGTCTCGTCGCTGGTGCTCCGCGCGTGCAAGGCGCTTGAACTCGAGGCCGGGGCCGCGGCCAGAAGCGCCACCCAGCCGGGCGATCAGATCGTCTTCGAGCAGGCCTAGCGCCGAAGCTCGGACAGCGGCGCCTTATCTCTACTTTTTGTAGGGTTCGGCCTGCGCCACTCCTCGTCCCTGGAGGTTGCCACAACTTTCAGTTCATTTTATCTTCTCCTTGTTACTCTAATGTTCCTGCCCCTTCCCCGCGCTTTCAGTGCGATCTGTTGCTGGCAAGCAACCGTTTAGTTGCAGGGCGGCGTAACCCGCCAAGGCCGGTTTCGGAAAACACTTGCCTTCCAAAGCCTCACCTTGTGGCACAAGACATGCTCGTAGGGTCACGCCAGTTGGAACTGCAGCGCATCTGCGTCGCTTAACGCAGGGGGGACACGGCGTGCGTTGCGAGGCTCGCACAGGGCGAGGTTGCGGATACGGCTGATGCTCACATGGAGCAATCGACGGAGAAAGGGTTCACGGGAGCGGATTTCGATTCTTCTCACCGTGCCGCCGCCCGCCCTGCCTGCGGGCCACTCATTGCGGCGAAAGTGCGACGGCCGCACAACGCCCACAACTCACTTGGCTTTGGAACCACGGCTGTAAAAAGCCTTTTAACCGTTTCGAAGGAGGACACGGGAAATGAACTGGATGACGAACATGTATGTGAAGGCGCGCGAGTGGCATAAGGGCCAGACCATGACTGAGTACGCCCTTATCCTGTCGGCGGTCGCAGTGGTGGTATTTGTCGCCTACCAGACCATGGGCAACACCATCACCACCCTGCTCACCAAAATCGACGGGCAGCTCTAAGCGGAACTTCGGACTAACGACTGGCGCCGGCGGCGAGCTCACGCGGACTGCCGGCGCTCATGTCAACGGAAAGAGCGGTGAACGGAAGGGAAACGGATACAGACGGCGGCACGGGCAGCGCAATCCGGACTGTGCCCGCGCTGGCTGCTTTGTCGGCCATCCTTTCGCGATTCACGGGGCGATTCCTGCGCCTTGGGCGGACCGCTTCGCTCCGCCAGGAAACGCGTCAAACGTCATTCGGGTGCGAAAAGGCCCGCGCCTTTCTCCCCTCGATGCAGCACTTGCGGGAGCGTGAGACGAACATGGGGGCATTTATACGCTTTCAGCACCGGTTGAGATTCTCCAGCGGGCAGACGATGACCGAATATGCGCTAATCCTGGCCACGATAGCGGTCGTTCTCATCTCGCTCTACAACTCGTCCGGTACGCTGGTAAGGACGCTTGTTGACCAGGTGGATCCGTTGCTTTGAGGGTCTTGCGGGGATCTTCGCGACCTTCGCAGAACCAACCCGGCATGGATGGGCAAATGAGTATCGCAATTGCAAAAGGCGACAACGGCTCGCAACCCTCCGGGCTGCGACGCGGATTCGTTCGAGTCCGAACACGCGGCCAGGCCATGGTGGAGTTCGCCATGGTGCTGACGGTGGCGCTTTTCGTGCTTCTGCTCGGCATCCAATACGCGCTGATCGGGCAGGCGGCGCTTGCGATCAATCAGCTCGCCTATCAGGGTGCACGCTACGCGTCGGTAAATCCCACCGCCGGTCAGTCAGCGGTGGCCAGTTACATGCTTCAGGTTGGCTCTCCGACGATCACGGCAAACAACGGCCAATATCTAACGATTACGCTTAATCCGAATACTACTCCGCGCTCATTCGGACAGACGGTTACAGTAGGCATCAGCTTCAACGCGTCGGGAGAAATATTCCTGCCGAATCCATTTCTCGGAGTACTCACTTTTCCTACCACCCTGACCACCCAGGAAAGTGCGATGCAGGAATGACCGCTGACCCTCTTGTAGACGGAGATGGGAATTCAGCCGGCCTCACGATTGAGCGCCGGAGGGGGAGGAAGAAATGAGACGACCAGTAATTTTTGTCATGCTTGCTGGTCTGGCGGCGATGCTGGCCTCGGTCGTCGTTTATTCTGCGCTCAAGCGCAGGGACGCCGAGGTCAAGCAGGCGCTGGCGAAGACGGTTCACATCGTCGTAGCCTCGCGCGATCTGCCACTCGGTGCCAAGATCGACGCCGGCTCGCTCAGGCTTGCCAGATGGTCCTCGGACGCGCTGCCCGAGGGCGCCTTCAGCAATCCGCAGCAGCTAATCGGCAGCTTCGTCAAGAGCCCGTTCGTAAGGAACGAGCCGATAGTCGCCAGCAAGCTCTTCATGGGTCAGAAGACCGCTGGAGTGCTTCCGCTGCTCATCCCGGCCGGGATGCGCGCGGTGTCCGTGCCGGTCGACGAGGTCAGCGACATCGCGGGCTTCGTCCTGCCCGGCACACATGTTGACGTTCTGGTGGCCATCGCCGCCGGCAACGGCATCAGCCAGCCCTTTTCCAAAGTCGTCCTGCAGGACGTGCAGGTTCTTGCTGTCGCGCAGGAGATCGAGAAGCGCAAGGACCAGCCGCAACTGGTCAAGGTCGTGACTCTTCTGGTGACGCCAACCGAAGCCGAGCGGCTTGCCCTTGCCAGCCGCGAGGGAACGCTGCGCCTGGCAATGCGCAATTACAGCGACAACAAGATCGTGCTGACCAGCGGCGTCGATGTCCATCAGATGCTCGACGTGTACAGCAGTACGCCCAGACTGCCAGTGATGCCTGCGCAGGCTGCTGCGCTGCGTCACGCCGCCATGCCGGTTCACAAGGTCAACAAGTTCAGCGTCGAGATCATGCGCGACGGCACCAAGTCCGAGTCGGTGTCATTCGTGCAGGCCGCCGCCGGACCAGCCGACCTGCGCCCGGCAGGCAAAACGGCCGCGCTATGGAACAGGACGGGAACGCCGATGGCAAGCGCTCACGCGCCTGGCGCCCATGCGGATTCCGCGAGCGCCAGCGCCGCTGCAAACAGCTCGGCACCGGCCTCGGCGACCTTCGCCCCTACACCGAAGACGCTCGACGTGCCGTAAGCAAGCGGGAGGACCAGGTGAGGTACACAACGATGAAAGCAAAGCGTGGTTGCGGTTGGATTCCGTGGCTGTTTGCGGCGATGAGCCTTCTGATGGCCCGTCCGCTACGGGTGCTCGCGGCCGAAAACGCCCGCCAGGTGCCGATTGTACTCAACGCTGGGGAGACCCGGGTAATCGACAACCTGAGCAGGACGAGTCAGCCGGACATCAATGTCATCTCCAATTCCCAGGCGCTCGTGGTTCATAGCGAGGAGCCGGGCAAGCTGGTGCTGCTTGGCGCGGAGCGCGGCGAGTGGAAGATTTCGGTCACCCAGGCCGACGGGCAGAGAGTGACCTACGACGTCACGGTCCATGCGATACGCGACGCGGCCAATCCGCTCAGCCCCGCGGCGGCGGCGTCGTCGAGCGTTGCCTCGATGGACGCCGGAACCGGGCCGGTGGGCAAGGCGCCGGCGTCCGCCTCCGGAGCAAGCAGGGTCGCCTCGGCGCAAACCTCCACCAGCGCGAGCTGGTCGGACCCCTCAGCCGCCGCCCACGGCTCTCCCGCAGGCGCGGCTCCGCTCGCGACCAGCGGCGCGATCGCGAGCCAGGTCGCTTCGGCCACCGCGGTCAAGCCGGTCAGGTACAGGACGGACCCGTCGATAATAGGGTCGGGGCTGGCGTATTCGACCGAGGGGGTGGCGACTTCTGGGGGCAAGCATTATCTGCCGGCCAACGGGATCGATCTGA